>Ga0116159_1000010_pt1 | contig 217478 bp, 187 predicted proteins | sample AD_JPNAS1_MetaG_FD_89878 | JGI IMG/M metagenome (GOLD analysis project Ga0116159, IMG submission 89878) | Active sludge microbial communities of municipal wastewater-treating anaerobic digesters from Japan - AD_JPNAS1_MetaG | ecosystem: Engineered > Bioreactor > Anaerobic > Digestate | place...
AAGACGAAGAAATCATCCCGGGACATCAAAATGCTCGCACCGGTGATTGAAGCAATGCGGGACCAGATGAAAGAGACGGTCGGGAAGACGGAAGCCGGCTATGTCTTTCTCAATCAGTACGGGAAACCGGTGGAACCGATGCCGACCAACTTTCATGTGTGGAAACCGGCGCTCAAGAAGGCCGGTCTCGAACCCCGGCCGCTCTACCAGACCCGGCACACCTTCGCGACCTTGATGCTGGACGCCGGCGAACATCCCGGTTGGGTCCAGAAAATGATGGGCCATGAGACAATGCAGATGATCTACGAAAAGTATTACTCGTACATCAAAAGCTATGAGCGGGATGAAGGAAGCGCCTTCATGCAGAACGTCTACGCTCCTGCCGTGCCCGCGGTGCCCGTTGTGAAAGAAGCGCAATCTGAAGCAAGTCTTCCCCAGCGATTTTAGAAAAAGTACCCCGACAGTGCCCCAAATGAAAAACGGGGATTCAGACTCATCATCCAAACCCCCGAAATAACTGATACAAATCAGATTGTATTTGGTGCCGAAGCCGGGATTTGAACCCGGACAGGCGTACGCCCACTAGACCCTGAACCTAGCGCGTCTACCAATTCCGCCACTTCGGCACGTCTTTCCGTGACTTGGAAAAGGTCAGATCATCTACAATGATCGTCCGGGCAATGTCAAGAAAAAAGACTTTCGCGTTTCCAATTGGCCCCATTAATGCTATGGTGGCGCCTTGACGGATGGAACCCCTGTGATCGATCTATGAAAGTCCTGCGCGGCCTTGATGAAATATCTCCGGAATACCAGGAAAATCTCGTCACCATCGGAAACTTCGACGGCGTTCATCTGGGGCACCAGGCACTCTTCCGTCAACTGCTTCGTGAAGCCAGGTCGGCCGGGCGGCTGGCCGTCGTCCTGACCTTCGAACCGCATCCCAAGATGGTTCTCCATCCGGAACGCAGGCCTTTTTATCTGATCACGACCCTCGAAGAGAAGATACGCCTGATCGGTGCGTGCGGCATCGACGGACTCCTCATCCTGCCCTTTTCCGCCGAGTTCGCCCGGACGTCCGCCGAGCAATTCGTGCAGGACATCCTCTGGGACCGTCTTCGCATCTCCAAGATCCTGATCGGCCACGACTACTCCTTCGGCAGGAGCAAGGAAGGGAACAACGCCTATCTCACCGACATGGGACAAAAGCTCGGATTCGCCGTCGAAACCATCGGCCCCGTCAAGGTCGGCGACATGATCATCAGCAGTACGCGTGCACGGCATGCGATCCTTGCCGGCGACATGAAGACGACCCGGATGATCCTTGGCAGACCCTACAATCTGAGCGGTCTCGTCGTGCCCGGGAAGCGCCGTGGCCTCGGACTCGGTTTTCCCACGGCGAATATCCGCCCCGACAAGGCCCTCATCCCTCCCAGGGGCGTCTACGCGGTGCTGGCCGAATTGGACGGAAAAATCCTGCCCGGGGTGCTCAGCATCGGGATCAATCCGACCTTTGCAGGCGATACCTTCTCCATCGAAGTCCATATCCTGGATTTTCGGGCAAACCTCTATGGCAGGAACCTGAATGTTCTTTTCATCGAGAGGATCCGGGACGAGATGAAATTCGACAGTCCCCAGCAGCTTGTGGAACACATCAAGCTGGACATCGAAAGGTCCGTCCCGATCCTGAATTCCTATCTCCAGTCCCCGCACTGACGGAAGACGAACGGACCTCTGGAATGAAAACCCGCGATCTGCACGACTGGAACGTAGGCTACGCCGACGCCGTTCTCCTGCAGGAAAGGATACGGAAGAGAATCCTTCTCCGGGACCGCAAAACCCGCCGGGGCGTCCGGCTGGTCGCCGGCGCCGACGTCTCCTATGCCCGGGGGAGCGACCTCTTCTACGCCGCCGTCGTGCTGCTGTCTTTTCCGGAGATGGAAGTCCTCTCTTCCGCATGGCACCGTGCGCGGGTGCACTTCCCCTACATCCCCGGATTGCTGAGCTTCCGGGAAGGACCGCCGCTGCTCGCGGCATTTGCGAAACTGGCCACACCGCCGGATGTCGTCTTTTTCGACGGCCAGGGCATCGCCCATCCGCGGGGCGTGGGCCTCGCCTCTCATATCGGACTGTGGCTGGATGTCCCTTCGATCGGCTGCGCCAAGACGCGACTGGTGGGTACACACGCGCCGGTGGGGCAACGAGCCGGCGATGCGAGCCCTCTCGTTGTCGAAGGCCGGGTGGTCGGGACCGCGCTCCGCACCAAAGACCGCGTCAAACCGGTCTTCGTGTCTCCGGGCCACCGGATCCGCCTGGAGACCGCCATCTCCCTCAGCCTCACCTGCTGCCGGGGCTACCGCATCCCCGAGCCGGTGAGACAGGCCCATCTTCTCGTGAACCGCCTGCGGATCGAAGACAGGGATTCCCCCAGGCAGCCCGAAGAAGGCGGTTTTCAGAATTCTGTTGCGCGGGCCCGCCGTTAATACTATGGTGCGTCTCGATTCCGCCGATGCGGAAAATCGACGGCGGAAGAATCAAATCGTCCATCAAGGATGGAGCGTTCGTCCTGCCGATGCAAAACGGTTCCGTGACGGAACCTTGGAGATGATGGAGTTGTGATGAGATTTTTCTTGACGAGGTCGGTCCTGTTTTTTTCACTTCTTTTCGGATCGTTGGCGCCTTTTCTGATTCCCGGCTCCGCCCTGTCTGCCGCCGCCGAAGCGGACAAGACCCCGGGCCGGCCGGCATGGAACGAGGGGATAGAGTATCTGGCGGCCATACTGACGAGCGGGGGAACGGCCGTCGACGTCTCCAAACTGTCCGGCCTGCTCGATTTCGTGGTTTCGGATAAGGGCGCAGACGCCAACCTCGATCCGGGCAAGCGCGAAAACGCGACCGGAGCATACTTCCTTACGGACATCAAGGCGCCTCTGTCCAAGATCGTCCGATATGCGTACAGTTCCAAGATCCCAGCCTATGTGACGCTTCCCTCGGTTATCCGTCTCGGCGGCTGGAAGGTCAAGCCGACGGGACCGTTCGACAATCTGTGGGAGAAAGTCGGGGATGTCGAAGAACCGCTTGTCATGCGGGGCGTCGAGTACGAGGAAATCACCCCGGACCTGACGACGGGCGGTTATTATCGTTATGACATGGACCGGTTGATGGTTCTCTTGAACCATCGGGGAAGGGATTTCTTCCTCTCCGTGACCCGCCAGAAGAGCCCCTCCACGGTAGGTCGGAAAGGTGCAATCATCGGTCCGGATGCAGACTGGAATTATTTCTACTCCGGTCAGAAGGGTCTGAACAAGACCGGCCTCGGCTGGGTCAGTTCCTACATGTACAACGCCTTTTCGGTCTCGATACTCTTCGAGCCCGTCGCCGCCAGGTCCCAAACCCGCTGCGTGAGCTTCAAGTGGCTCAGGGCCGGCTGGGGAGGAATCAACATGGTCAAACGGGAGAATATCATCGAAGGTTGCAGGCGCTTTGCCGGCGGCTTCAAGAAGGTCCTGGAATCCCCGCAGTTGCCCGAGGCCGAACAGCTGATCGACACGTACGCCAGGATCAGGAGACTGCCGGACCAGGAGCTGATCACGCGGCTTCAACCGATCGGCGAGGCACTGAAGAAGCTCTGCCGGACCGACCCCATCCTCTCGAGCCGCGACTTTCAGGAAATGATCGAGAGCGGGAAATACCTGAACGGGATGAACCGGGAAGAGCGGGAGAATCTGCTGATGTCCGAATCCGTAAAGCTCGCCCTCAACAAGAAGTCCTTCCTGGACAGGATGCCCTGATCGGTCGGCGCGCCTTACGGCCCGGTTCTGCGTCAGGACGCAGACGGGATTGGCCGCTCCCCCTGAATGGGCCTGCCGTGGTCAACGGGCGCCCGCGCGGGCCCGGACCTCACCCTTCCTTGCGGCGATACAGGGCCATGACCTCCGTCCTGGTCAGAACGGAATCGACGCGATCGACCTGCTTCAGGATGTTCTCTCTTCCGCCCTCCTCACGATCGACAAGCGCGATCACCCTCTCCACGACAAGACCCGCCGCCCTCGCCCGCTCGATCGCCGTCAGCGTCGAACCGCCGGTCGTGATCACATCGTCGAGAATCACCACCTTCTCGCCGGCCTTCACATCCCCCTCGATGGCGCTTTTCGTCCCGTGGTCCTTCACATCCTTCCGGACGATGAAACTCCGGATCGGCCTTCCCTTCTGAAAGGAAATCACCGACAGGGCATTGGCCATGGGATCCGCGCCCAGCGTCAGTCCCCCGGCCGCCGTGGCGTCGCTCTGCCCGAGCATCTCGAAAAGGATTTCGCCGATCAGATTCATCCCCTCGGGGTTGAGCGTCGTGGGCTTGCAGTTGAAATAGTAGAAGCTGGTCCTGCCGGAGACCAGCGTGAAAGGAGGGTTCTCCCGATATTGGAAGGATTTCTCCAGAATGATCTCCGCAAGTCTTGTCCTCTTCGGGTCCATTGCAATCGCTCCTTTCAGGGTGCTGCAGTTTTCGTTCCTGGCACCGGCCGGCGTCCGGAAAAACAGCAGCCGTTCCGCCACCCGCCGGGATCAGGACGCCAGGGCGCTGCCGGTGAGGACGAAGCGGATCGGCAGATCGACCCACATGGAGACGGGGTTTCCCATGCTCCGCGCAGGCTCGAACCGCCAGGTCCTGACGGCCCGGATCGCCGACTGGTCCAGGATGTCAAAGCCGGACGATTTCTTGATCCGCAGGTCGCCGACCCGTCCTTCCGGGGAGACTTCCACGGACAGCCAGACCACGCCCTCATAACCCCGCAGGCGTGCGATCGCGGGATAGTCGGGCCGGCGGTTCTCCAGATACCGCGGGGGGTTCAGGCCGTCCGCTGCACGCGTGCCGTCCGCAACGGCGGGACCGGGCGCGCGAGGCTTCGCCGCGAGCGTCACACCTTGCGCTCCTTCCGGTGCAGGGCCCTCCCGCCCGGGCAGGGCGACAAAACCGCCCGTTCCCTTCTCCTCGTCCGGCACGGCCGCTGCGGGGAGCGGGTTCGCCTCGCGCTCCGGCTCGGCCGGGGAGAGGACCGGCTCGGAAGGCAGGCGCGTCGGTGACGCTTCCTGCTCCGCGGCTTCCGGCGGCTGCAGCGGCCGGTATCCTTTTGCTTTCGTGCGGTCTGCGGACGCACCTACCGGCGCGGCAGCAGGAGCGGTATCCCGGGAAATCGAGACCCAGGAGACACGCAGGGACTGACGTTCGGGCGCCCCCGGAAGGACCTGCCCCTCCCGGAGGAAAAGAACCGCGAAGAAGGCGGCGTGCAGCCCAACCGACAGGACGAGGAACCATCCGCCGGCAAGCTTCCAGCCAGCCGTCCTGCCTTGACGCGTTTCGACGGTGATATCGATGTCTTCCGGCAATGCCACGATCGCCCCCGGAGAATCGGCACTCCCCGGCAACGGCGCGCTCCCCATCCGTTCGCCTGCCCTGCTGGGCGGACAGTGAACGCCTGTTGTCGGATTGACGCCTCTCCGGAACAAAACGGAGAATCGCGTTCCCCAAGGAACCGGTCCGGCTTTCATTCTCTTCCTTGCCCCGCATTGCGGGGCGCGCTTGTTGTGGGATTGAAGCTCTCCAGAGCAAGCTCCGGAGAATCTTCGATCCCCAAGGAAGGGATCTTGAACATCATTCGTTCGCTTACCCCGCGGCAAGCCGCGGGGAATGCGCTCGCTGTCGGATTCGAGGCAACCGTTTCAGCCATTTCCAAACGCCTCGGGTCCCATGGTCGTCCCGGTTCGGCTCTACCCCTTGCCCCGCAGGAGTGATTCCACCACGCGGACCGCCTCCACACCGTCCTTTGCGTAGGAGGCGCCGATGGAGGAAGCGTAATCGGCCGTGACGGCCGCACCGCCGACCAGGAAGGAGACGGAAAGCCCCGCTTCCGCCGCCCGATTGACGACCTCCTGCATGGAAACCATCGTCGTCGTCATCAGCGCCGAAAGGCCGATGATGTCGGGCCTGTGCTTCCTGGCCTCCGCGATGATGGCCTCGGCGGACACGTCCTTGCCCAGATCGGTCACCTCATAACCGTGGTTCCTCAGCATCAGGGCGACGATGTTCTTCCCGATGTCGTGGATGTCGCCGCGGACGGTCGCGATCAGAACGGATCCTCTCGCCTTCCGTCCGACACGTTCCTGCTTCAGCCGCGGTTCGAGGTGGGCGAGGCCCGCCTTCATCGCCTCGGCGGCGGCGATCAACTGGGGAAGGAAATAGACTCTCCGCTCGTACAGATCGCCGACCGATACGATGGCGGGAATCATGACCTCCTCGACGAGCCGGGAGGCGTCGCTCCCCGATTCGAGGGCCCGATCCAGCAGCGATGCGATCTCGCCGCGCCCGCCGTCGACGACCGCCGCACGGATGCGATCTTCGATGGACCGTTCCGATGTGGGGCCCGCCGAGGCAGGCGCGGTCCCGGTCTTTCCGCCGGTGCGGGCGAGAAATCGCGCCGCCCCGGGATCCCGTCCCAGAAGGACATCGGCCGCCCCGGCAATGTCCAGCAGCTCCCGATTCGCCGGATTGGCGATGACCAGCGTCAGCCCCGCGGCCTGCGCCATCGCCGCGAAGGCCGCGTTCAGCCAGGGCCGCCCCGGCAGGCCGAACGAGACGTTCGACAGCCCGAGGATCGTCCGGCACCCGAACCGGCCGGAACACCACCGGACCGTTTCGAGCGTCTCCCGAGCCGCCCGGGGATCGGCGGCCACGGTCATGACCAGCCCGTCCACGATGATGTCCTCTTTCCGGAAGCCGTGCCTCCTCGCTTCGCGAAAGACCGCGCGGATGATCCCCTTGCGCTGCTCGGCCGTCTCGGGGACTTCCCCGCCCGCCAATGGAAGCAGGATGAACATGGCGCCGTACCGGGCGGCAATCGGCAGCAATTTCTCCATCCGGTCCCGCTCCCCGGAGATGGAATTCACGAGGGCGCGGCCCGGGTAGAGCCGCAACGCCGCCTCGATGGTTTCCACACGGGCGGAATCGATGACCAGCGGCAGTTCCGTCAGAACGGAGAGCTCGGAGACGATTTTTTTCATCGTACCGGTCTCCTCGATCCCCGGAACACCGACGTTGACGTCGAGGAGCTGCGCGCCGTCGCTCTCCTGCTGACGGGCCATTCCGCACACGAGGGTCGTCCGGCCGGCCCGGAGTTCTTCCTGAAGCGTCTTCTTCCCCGTCGGGTTGATCCGCTCGCCGACGATCACCAGCGGACGTCCTTCGCCGAGCAGGACCGTTTTTCGCGCCGAGCTCAACGCCGCGAAAGCGGGGGCCTGCTGTATCTTCGGGCGGCGGCCCCTGACGGCCCGCTTCAGCGCGCAGATGTGATCCGGCGTCGTGCCGCAGCAGCCGCCCAGCATCCGGATGCCGGCCTCGGCGAAAGCCTTTCCGAACGCGCCGAACGAATCGGCCGTCATGTCGTAGACCGTCTCGCGGCCGGAGAGTCTCGGCATCCCCGCGTTGGGCTTGGCGACCAGGGGCACTGCCGCCTGCGGCCCGATCGCGGCCAGGATCTCCACCATCGCCTCGGGGCCTGTGGAGCAATTGCAGCCGAACGCACCGGCGCCGAGGCTTTGCAGCGTCACAAGGGCCGAAAGCGGGTCGGTGCCGCCCAGCGTGCGCCCCTCCCGCTCGAAGGTCATCGTCACGATGACGAAGGGATTCCCCAGCTCCCGGACGGCCAGGAGCGCCGCCCTGGCCTCCTGGATGTCCATCATCGTCTCGATGACGAAGAGATCGACGCCGCCGTCGAGAAGCCCCTCGGCCTGTTCGCGGAAGATCGTCACGGCCTCGTCGAAACCGACCGGACCGAAGGGCTCGACGAACTGCCCCGTCGGTCCGATGTCTCCGGCAACAAGAACGTCTTTCCCCACCGCCTCACGGGCAAGGGACGCCAGCCGGCGGTTGATTCCGCGCACATCGGCAAGGCCGAATTCGGCCAGTTTCAGCCGGTTCGCCCCGAAGGTGTTCGTGTAGACGATATCGGATCCGGCTCGTGCGTAGGCTGCGTGGACGGCCCGGACGATCTCGGGATGTTCGAGACCCCACGTTTCCGGGCAGACGCCGGACGGCATGCCCCGTTTCTGGAGTTCCGTGCCCATGGCGCCGTCCAGGATCAGGATCCTTTTCTTCAGGAAAGCGGCAATACCTGCCTTGGACTTCATTCCGTGCCCTCCTTCAAGGCTTGGACGACGGCGACGGCCGTGACGGACTTTTCCGGCTCCAGCATGAACGAGTCCGTGATGCGCACGCCCCAGCGTTCCATCTCCAGCAGCCGGTAGATGTCCGCCTGCCCGGCGAGCGAAAAGTCGCCGTACCCGGCGGAATACCGCCGGCGGGACAGCCCCATGCCTTCGCGCCGCAGGGTCCGGTTGCAGAAAGCCGCGATCCAGTCGAGCGCGGCATCGGTCATCTCGCTGCCCACGGCGTCGAAAACGACGCCCCGTTTGAGCATCTCGCCGCCCGCATCGCGGCGGACCGCTGCGGCGATTTGCGGACCGGCCGTCGCAGCCAGAAGAACGATCTCGCCGGCGCCGCCGACGAAGGCAGCCAGGTCCCTGCTCCGCCACGTCGGGCCGCCCGCGATCGCCACTTCGCCTTCCCCGCTCCGGATCAGAGACAGGCGTTTTGCCGCCCCTTTCAGACGGATCAGGACGGCCGCCTCCGCAATCCACCGTTCCAGTTCCACCCGTTCTCCGGGGGAGAGCTTCGTCACGCCCTGCCGGTATCCCAGCCGCCGGTAGATCCGCCGGTTCGGCGGCTGCAGCGGAATCGGATCGAAAAGACGCAGGGGTTCCCTCATGAATTGTTCCACGGTTGTTCCGCGCCGTACCGGTTTCTCCAGCGGTCGATCTTTTCGAAGGCATCTTCAACGGCCCTGTAGAGGGTTTCGATTTTCAGCGGTTTGGTGAAATAGTCGTCGAAGCCCGCCTCCCGGCATTCGTCGATTTCAAAAAGTGCGGCCCATCCGGTAATCGCATAGATCAGGCTCAGCGGCCGTTCCTTGCGGATCTTCCGGCACAGTTCGATGCCGTTCATCCCAAACAGCTTCAGGTCAAGAAAGATGACATCCAGATCGGTTCCCCGGGCGATTTCCAGCGCCTTCTGGCCGTCTTCGGCGGCAACGACCCCATAGCCGCGGTCGGTAAAAATTTCCTGGAAGAGATCCCGTACCGAACCTTCGTCATCGACGATAAGAATCTTCCTCTGCACGCACAACCCTCCCTCTCGATTCCTGTGCCGACAGACCAGCCCTCGACCGGTCTGTCTCCCGGAATCGCCCTGCAGCAGAATTTTTCCTTTATATCATAATCTCCTTTTCTTCAACCTCTGCTCGTCGAAACGGCCCTTCGGAACAGGCTCAGGAGCGTCTTCCCTCTCCAAGGAAGACGCCTTGCCCCGCCCGAGGCAAGCGCCGCGGAATGCACCGCGGCGAGCATCGGGAACTCGCCCTGCGGCATGCGCAGGTCGCGGCGTCCGAATACGAATCTGATGCGAGACGAAAGTACAGTGGAAAATGGATCGGATGGGAACGATTGCAGCGGGGGTACGTCAGGAAAAAGGGAAAGGCTTTCCGCGCCATCGAGGACTCTCCGCACGGACGATGTGCGGCCAGCCCGCCAAAGTACGCAGTTCCAGTTTACCTTCCTGGCCGTGAACTCTCGAAGTTCACGGCCAGGAAGGCTCTTGCATTCCGGTACTCGCCGAACTCGCATTGCACGGGCAGAATCGGTTTCCGACCGGAGTATATGAGAACCTTTTCTTACGCGTTGAGCAGTTCGCTCGGGTTTTTCCGTACCATCAGGTCGACGTCCTCCGACGGCATCCCGGCGGCCAGCATCGAGGCGATGAACATCCGCATCATCTCCGAAGGCGGCGCGCTCCACTCGAAAAACGTATCCGTCGAAAGAACCCACCGCCGTGCGCCGACTTCCCGGATCCTCGCACAGAGGTCCTGGATGCTGAGCCTCCAGAAGGCCGGCAGCAGTCCCAGGAACGTCGTTTCGATGAAGTAACCCATCCCCGCGAATTCCTTGACCTGGTCCATCGTCGCGCCCACTGCCCGGCTGTCCGGATGGCTCATCAAAAGCTTCTTGAAGCCCATCTTTTTCGCCTCGCGCGCGACGGCGAGCGACTCCTCCGGCGAGATGTGGCCTGTAAAGACCGCCACATCGTAATCCTTCGCCAGTCCAAGGATCTCCTTCACATTCGGGTCGAGTTCTCCGGACGCATCGACGACCGACAGCCCCTGCTCGGGCGTTATCTTGTCCAGGGAGGGAAGCCACGGTTTCATCAGACGGCAGAATCCTCCCCGCGCGATGTCGTTCCTGGCGCTCCACGTGGGCAGCCAGATGACCTTTACGCCCTGTTTCAGGGCCGATTCCGTGATCCACGGGCTCAGCCCGCCCGAACTGGTATTCAGGGTGATGCTGGACCAGACCTGGATTCCTTCGATCTTGTCCTGCATCTGATACAACCGGCCGATCGTCGGCCACATATGCGATTTCAGAACGATGCCCTTCATCTTCGCCTGGGCCGCCAGCCGAAAGGCCTCCAGGTCCTCGACCCTCATCTTTACGTCATAGCTGATTTCAGGGTATCCGTGACAGTGCGTGTCGATCGATCCCTCCAACAACCGGTCCGCTTCCATGCCTTGAATCATCTCTCTCTCCCTCCACTTCTTGTTATTGTTCCACGTTTCAGCAGCGATTGCCTCGCCGCCGCCGGCGGCGGGAAGGTCATGACCGGCAAGGCCGTTCGCAGCGGCACGGCCCCTTCAACGAGAGGCCGTGCCAGCCGCCGCTGCTATGAAAACATCCCGTAGAGAGTGAACGCCACGATCAGCGCGACAATGATGACAACCACCGGTACGGCATAATCCGCAGCGGTCGTCGGCTCGTCCGTTTTCCGCGCGATCACTTCCCTGATCTTCGCGGCAACCCGCTTCTCCTGCTCCGACTGCTCCGTCATGAGGGAAACGACCACGATCAGGATCACGGTCACCGGCAGCGTGACAAGGAACGGGTGAATGCCGTAGGGAAGATTGTAGAGGCCGTAGAACTTCAGCAGTCCAAGGCCGATGAAGACGACCGACCCGGCTGAGATCCCCGTCAGGATGCCCGGGGTCGTCGCACGCTTCCAAAAGAAGCCGCAGACGAACATCGGAACGTAGCAGGCGCCGTAGAAGGCGACGCCCCAGGTGGTCAACTCCGCGATGAACCACGGTCTCGTCCATGCGAACAAGGCCACCACGATGCTCAGGACGGCGATCATCCACTTCGTGACTTTCAACAGCTGCTGTTCGGTCACATCCGGCCGGATCAGCTCCTGATAGATGTCGCGGGCCGCGCCGAAGGCCATATTGGAGATCTGCGTATTGATCGTCGAAAACCCGACGGCGAAGATCGCCGCCAGGACCATACCCGCGAGGAACGTCGGCAGGACCTTGATGGCGATCAGGGGCAACAGATTATCCGCCTCCTTCACCGTCAGGTCCGGCAGGAGAACGAGGCCGGTCTGGGTCGAGATATACAGGAACCAGCACCAGGCGATGACGATAAGGACGCCGATGACCTGGGCCTTCAAAAACACCTTCTCGGACTTCGCCGTGTAGGCCCGCTGAACGAGGTGCGGAGAACCGGCCGTCATGAAATTCCAGATCAGGTTGAAGGAGATGATCGTGAAGAGCGCATTCTGGTATCCCATGTCCTTCCACATGCCCGGTTTCGCCTTTTCCGTGAGCGTGATGAGATTGCCGATGCCGCCGACGGCGTCCAGGCAGTAGGGGATGAGGAGGAAGACGGCGAAAACGAAGGTGAACATGTTGATCGTGTCGTTGACGATGACTCCCGGCGTTCCGGCGCGGACCGTGGTCCAGATGAGGACAATCGTGCAGATGATGAGCGCCGTGCCGTAGCCGAGTCCCACATGGCTCATGGCGAGGGACATGCCGACCAGTTGCCCCACGGCGTAGAACGTCAGGCCGCCGACCAGCATGATGCTCGAAATGCCCCTGATCCACTTGCTCGGGAAACGCAGCTCGAAGAAATCCGGCGGGGTCAGCAGCTCCTTCGATTCGACCTTCGTCTTGCTCTCTTCGATCAGCTCGTGCGAATACTTGGCAACCCGGCGGAGCGGCAACCCGACAAGGAAGGTGAAGAAGAGGACGCCCCAGAAACCGAATGTCCACATGCTGAATGCAATGCCTTTGCGGAACGCGAGGCTCGACCATCCCATCATTCCGGTGATGCTCACCCACGACGCGACATAGGTGCCGGTGAGAAGCCAGATATTGATCCCGCGGTTCGCGACATAGAACCCCTCAACGGTCTGCGCCTTCCGTTTGAAATACTCGACAACGCCGAAGACGACAACCAACGCGATGATGGTCGGCAATACGAGAAGAAATTTGTCCATAGGTCAACCCCTCCCCGTCGCGAAATAATAAATCAGCAACAAAGCACCGACGATCGGTATCCCCTGCGTGTAAATGATGGTCCATGTGAGATCTGCCATAAGATACCTCCCTTTCTCGATGAACTGACCCGTACTCTCTCGACATGCATGAAACAATCTCCGTTTGGATGTATGCGTTGTTCTCCTGCCGTCAACACCTCCTTTCCTGAGCATGAATTTTTCTTCTCAACATCTGCAAGGACCATGATCCTTCATTGGATGAACCCTCGCTTCAATTACGAGAGCCCCTTGACGGCATTGTCGATGCATTGATCGTTCAGACCCGGATAGTTTTCCGGCTTGAGCAGATCCTGAACCTCTTCTTTCGTTATTACTCCGGCAAGTAAACATATCAATGGTTGTCATGCCGGACTTGATCCGGCATCCAGTCCTGTCCTGGATTCCCGCTTCCGCGGGAATGACAGTATTGGCATCTGTTGCCGGAGTAATAAGTGATCGTAGATTTCCGCATTCCCGGCGGTGTACCGGTCGAGTAGATCCATGAGTACTTTTGTCGCTGAATGTTCGAGAGGGGCGGAGCCGCCAGTCTGCCCCTGATGACGGGACCCGGCGGCTTGCGCCCATTGAAGAGAGGCAAAACCCCAAGCGAGTGCTGCGCCTGCAAGAAACAATATCTTGTATTGTCTGCGCCATAAAGAATACTCCTCTTCATCCCTTAAGCAGTTACAAAGCGCACACTGCCGACTCCCTCCCTTCCGTCCGTCATGATACAAGATCCGATCCCGCAAGCCCTGTCGCTCCCCCTTGACGGCGCGGGCCGTCAAGGGGGGACAAAACCTTCTCACTTGATGAACGCCTTGCCTTCCATGAGAACCCGCCCCGTTCTCCCGACCACCACCGACTGCACGGATAGCTGCCCGGCCTTGTTGACGGCCATCTCCGCGTCCACTTCCATCGTGCCGCCCGGGTGGCCCAGACGGACCTTGTAGGGGCGGCCCGGCTGACGGGGTCCGTTCGCGGCGGCGACAAAGGGGATGGTTCCGGGAACCCCGCACGCGACCGTCGTGCCCACCGATCCGGAAGCCGGATAGGCCTTGGAGAAGGCCGCCCGCGTGATGGAGCGCGTGAAGAGATCGTGCGCGCCGGCTGCAATCTTCTTGCCGCCCAGCGCCGTGTAGTCGCGCGGCGGTCCCACGATGAAGAGGAAGGGGTTCACGCGAACCAGCAGTTCCTCCGCTGCGTTCGGTCCGGTGATGAATCCGATCTCGCGGGCCACGGTGCCGCGGATCGTCTCCATCCGGGAAACGACTTCCGGATCGTTCTGCAGGCTGACGATGTCCCGCACGTCGTCCATCCCCACGTCCTCGGCCCTCACAAAGAAGTGGAGGTTGGCCGCGTCGACGATGCTGACATCGATCTTCCCCAGGCCGGGGATGTCGAACCGGTCCACGGCCCGGCCGGTCGGAAGAACGCCCTTGCCCAGAATACACGCTTCAAAATCCGCGAAGTCGAGATCGATTCTGGCGCCGGTTCCCGGAACGCCGCCGATGGCAAAGTCACCGTGGACGGCCGGCAAGCCGTCCTCCATGGGCACGGTGGCCATGAGGCGCCGGCCGGTGTTCACCTGGTGGATGGCGATGCGAACGCCGCCCTTGACGGGATCTCCCAGCCCCCGATAGGCCGCGTAGACGGCGGCACCTGCGGAGATATTCCCGCAGTTGCTGGTCCAGTCGATCCGGGGCAGGGCGATGTTGACCTGACCGAAAAGATAATCGATGACACAATCCTTGCGGGTCGGGGCGCCCATCACGGCAACCTTGCTGGTCAGTTTGTCCGCTCCTCCGAGACCGTCGATCTGACGGAGATCCGGGCTGCCGTAAAGGCTCAGGATGATTTGATCCCGCTCTTTCCCCGGCGGCGGCAATTCTTCAACGGGGACGAATACGCCCTTGCTCGACCCCCCGCGGATGATGAGACACGATAATGTACGCCACATACTCCAAACCTCCTTACAACATTTGCCCTCAGCAGACGGCTCCCCCGGGCTTTTCCGAAATCGTCAGGCGCAGAGGACGTCCATCAGTTTGCCGACATTGTCCAGCGTTTCCAGCCGGTCCAGCATTTCCAGGGAACGGTCGATGCGTTTCCGCGGGATGGCTTCTTCCGCGCAGGCGGTATATTTGGCGATCAGTTCCTCCCGGTTCAGACGATTGCCCGGTTTTCCCTTGTTGGTGAGCACCTCCTGAGCGTACGTCTCGCCGTTCTTCAACTTGACGGTGACCCGCTCCGGATAGCGCTCCATATTCGCGTATCCGCTGTGCTCCGGCAGGTGAAGGTAATGCACGCGCGTGAGCAGCTTCTGGACCTTGCGCTCCCTGACCCGCTCTTCCGTGAACTGCTGCAATCCGGCCTCCCGGTCCAGCAGGGCGACGGCCATGCAATACTCCATGCTGAACTTCGCCTCTTCCACGGTTTTGGGACGATGCCGGATCATGATGGCGGGAACCATGTCGCTCGTGCGGCACTCCACGGACTCCACGTCATCGGCCTTGATGTCATGCTTCTGAATCAGGAACAGGATGGCATCGAGGCAGCGATGCGCTTCGGCGCAGCACGGGTACGGCTTCACACTGATGCCGTGTTCGACGATCATGTAGGATTTCCCCAGCCCTTTGAGGCTTCTGACCGGATCACAATCGCCGTTGGCCAGAAACACCTTCCCGAAGCCGAACGTTCCCTCAATCGCGTCCACATCGGCCGTGAACCCCTTCTCGGCCAGCAGGGCGGCCACGATGCCGTTCCGCGACGACAGGCCGCAATGGAGCGGCTTGGTCATGGTGCCGAAGTTCTGCCTGACGCCGCTGGCCTCCGAGCTGGCGATTCCGAACGCCGATCGCGTCCGCGTGACGTCCAGTTTCAGGATGCTGCAGCATGCTGCCGTGGCGCCCATCGTTCCGTAGGTGGCCGTGGGGTGCCAGCCGCTTTCGTAATGCCCGCGGCCGAGATACGCTCCGACCCTCGCACCGACCTCGAACCCGACGACGTAGGCCAGCAGAAGATCCTTGCCGGAGATTTTCTGTCGTTGCCCCAGGGAAAAAATCGCGGGCCAGATGGGGGCCGTCGGATGGCCCGTCCAGTTGGGGAGCGCGTAGTCATCGTAATCCAGCGCATGGGCCATGGTCCCGTTCGCCAGGGCGGCCTCGGCGGCGGTGGTCTTGAAACCAGACGCCATCACGCCCGCCTCCGGCTTCGCCGCCGTCTTCTTGGCGTAATCCGCCATGATCTTCCCGGCCTCCTCCTGCGAACCCGCGAGCGCGACGCCGGTGCAGTCCAGGATGGCGTCCTTCGCCCAGCCGACGGCTTCCCTGGGAAGTTTACGATACGTAAGCTTGCATGCAAATTTGGCCAACTCTTCCGTCACACGCATGGTATTTTTCACTTTGCCCTCCTTATAAGCAACAGGTCTTCTCTTTGAAGGCTGTACCATCACTACGCTCCGCGATAGCCGCCGGCGAACGCTTCAACATCCGTCATTCTGTCTCACTTTCACTCTCCTGCCGCTTCCCGGTCATGGAACGAAGCCCGGAATTCATCTGGGCATGAGCAGGTTCGGCACAAAGAGGGTATAGGCCGGCCAATAGGTCACCAAAGCAAGCTGGATAAGGGTGACCACAATATAGGGGGTTACACCCTTTATGGTTTCCTGCAGCGGGGCCTTTCCCACACCCGATACGACATAAAGATTCAACCCGACCGGGGGTGTGATCAGCGCGATCTCCATGTTCAGGGTCATCATGATGCCGAAATGCACCAGATCGATCCCCAAGGCCGAAACCAGGGGAAGCAAGATCGGCAAGGTGATCAACATGGTGGAAACGACTTCCAGGAAACAGCCGAGAAAGAGCAGGATGATATTGCAGGCCAGCAGGAATCCGAAGGCATTCAGTTTCATGTCCGTGGCGTACTTCACCAGCCGGGCCGGCAGGCCGGCTTCGGTCAGCCAGTTCCCGAAGACGATCGCGGTCGAGATGATGAACAGGATCATTCCGGCGCCTCTCATCGCCTCTCCCGCTACGGTGATGACCCTTCCCAGCGGAATTTCCCGATAAACGAAGACACTGATGAAGATGGCGACGACGGCGCTCAGGCCCGCCGCCTCGGTAACCGTGCAGAGGCCGGTGTAGATTCCGCCCAGAATGATCAGCGGAAGCGAGAGGGCGGGAAGGGCTTTCTTCACCGCCTGAAAGGTTTCCGTCCAACTGGCCTTCACGGGGGTCCGGGCGATATTCTTCCGTCTGGAGTCATACTTGATCCAGAGGATGTAAAGGATGGCCTGCGTCACTCCGGGCACGAACCCGGCCAGAAAGAGCCGGGGGATGGATTCCTCGGCGACGATCCCGTAGATGATCATGGCGCCGCTCGGGGGGATCATGATAGCGATGGTGCCGGCCGCCGCGACGACACCCAGGGAGAAGGTGCGGGGATACCCGCTCTCCATCATGGCGGGAACGACGATGATGCCGATGGCCATGGCGGTGGCGACGCTGGAACCGCAGATGGCGCCGAAAAACGTGCAGGATACGACGGTGACGATGGCAAGGCCGCCCCAGTGATGCTTGAAGAGGCAGTTTGCGACGTCAATGAGGTACCGGGAAGATCCCCCCCGAACCATGAACTCGGCCGTGATGACGAAGAAGGGGAGCGCCATCAGGGGAAAGGTGTCCAGGGCGTTGTACATGACATCGGGGACCATGGCCACGCCGGTGGGTGAATAGAGTGCGAGCATGACCATGGCGGAGAGGCCCAGAGTGAAGGCGATGGGAACTCCCAGCAGCAGCAGGATGCCGAAGACGAGGCAAAGGGTTAGTATCATGACCGGGCCTCCTCTCTGCTCATTTCATGATGTTCCAGGATGTCCGACATCTGAAATCGAAACAGGAGTCGCCAGAGGCGAATCAGGTATCGCATGGTCATAAGAAAACAACCCGTCGGTACCGAAAGATAGGGTATCCACAATGGAAAGCGCAGCGACGTGTTGGACAGTTGGTTGGCATTGTAGTTGAGCATGACGATATTGATCCCGTACCAGAGGACGACCACGCAGAATACGAGGGCGACAACCGCATTGAAGACGGCCAGGACGCGCCTCACGTTCATGGGGAAGCGTTCGACGACCAGCGTGGCCGCCACATGGCCATTTCTGTCCACCAGGCTGCTCGCGGCAAGAAAGACGGCGCCGATGATCATGTAGACAATGACCTCTTCAGGCCAATCGGAAGGCGACCTCAGGACGTATCGCCCGAAGGTGGCATAGACGACGCCTGTCAGGGCGGTCAAGGTGAGGACGCCCACAAGGAAGAGTTCTATCTGGTTCCATTTTTTCACGAATTGATCCATGAGACAAACCACCTTTCGGGAAGAAGATGCGGGGATCTTCCCGATTCCTGTCAGAGGGGGAGCTGATCCCGGAGACTCCCCGGCAGTCCCGCGGAAGCGGCCGGACAGCTCCCCCTTCAGGAATGGGATGATTGAAGGCGCCTGCTATTCTTTAATTTTTTTCAGGGCCTCCTCGCACAGCTTGACCAGTTCCGGGTCGTACTTGAGCTCTTTGATCAGCTCGGGCTGCACCGTCATGAATCTCTCGCGCCATTCGGCTGCCTGCTTCGCGGTGGGTGTGTAGAATTTCATTCCCCTCTTCTGCAGCTCCTCCTTGGCATCCTGCTGTTCCTTTGCGGCGATCGCCCGCTGTTTCGGAACGGAATACTCGTAGGACTCGATAAAGATCTTCTGGAGATCCGGAGTGAGGTTGTTCCAGAACTTGTTGCTCACCATGGGGAAGTAGTGCGTAAAGTAATTGCGCGTTTCGACGCAGTACTTGAGGCCGGCCTCATCGAGCTTGGCCTTTTCCACACTCATGGTCGTCGTGCTGGCGCCGTCGATCGTCTTCTGGGTCAGGGCCACGGCCACATCGGCATATGCGATCAATACGCCGCCCGCTCCCAACGACTTGAGCCTCGCCAAAGCGACCGCGCCGCCGGGGATGCGGATCTTCAGCCCCTTGAAATCCTCCAGCTTGGTGACCTCTTTCGTGGAGGTGTACATATGGTCGAACCCCAGATGGTAGATCCGGCCGACGGACTTCACGTTCAGTTTCTTTTCGAGCCGCTTGGCGATCGGCACGCTCAGTTCGTCGAGCAGATTGGAATACTCGTTCAGCGGAATGGCCCGTCCGAAGAACATGGGAAGATGGGTCACTGTGGTATTGATATCAACACCGTCCAGCAGATGGTTCCCGATGATGCTCATGTCCAGCGTACCCATGAGCAGGGCCTTGATGGCATGGGGATCCTTGTAGAGCTGGGAACTGTGATAGATCGTCGGCTTGAACTGGCCTTTGGATCTCTTCACCAACTCCTCGGCGAACACCTGCGTCCCCAGGGTCTTCCCGTGGGTCGCCGGGGAGTCCAATGAGATATTGAATTCGTAGGTCTTCGCTTCCGCCGTCGGCGCCGCTCCCAGCGGGTACAAGAGAACGGACAGCACCGCGAGTGTCAAAATGATCCTCAACTTTTTCCTCATGATCTGAATCCTCCCTTTGAAAGATGTTTTTGGTTGATGTTGGTGACAAGACATCCTCTCCCCTGCCGCTGAATCCGCATATCCGTCGGTCTCGACCTTCCTCCGACGCAATCGAAAAAAAAATCCCCGCCCCTTTCTCCTGTCTGCCCTGCTCAATTCCTTGAAAGATCCGGGAACATTCGCGCCGCCACTTCCGCTTCGTCGTGCAATCCGAGCTCCCGCAGCGTCGACGGGAGCGGTATTCCGTCGCTGCTCCATCTTCGGTGCCCGTAATACTCATCCAGCATTTTCTCGAGATTGGGCAGGTATCCCGCCGCGCCCCCTGTCGTGAACTTCTCCGAGAGGATCCTCTGGGGAAGCGTGTCGTCCTTTCTCGTATAACCAAGGCGCACGTTGTACATCCTCTTCACGTTGGAGGCCCGCTCCCCGGCTCTCATCAGCTCGGAAAGGTCCATGTCCCACCCGGTGACGTCGTTCAGGCATTGCAGAACCTCGCTGGGTTTGAGCTGCGTGATCACGAACTGGCAGAGCTTCAAGGAGTTGAACAGGCCGGCATAGTCCTGCATGACCGCGTTGATCAGAGCCTTCCCCTCGTCCCGCTGCCTCTCGAGCGGCTTTTCGTAACCCAGCTCCGCTATGCCGCTTCGCTCCAACTGGTAGGAGCATCCCCGGTGGCAGGCGCCCCGTGGGTAGGTCGCGTAAAGAACCGCCAGACTTCCCATCGACCGGGGATCGTGCATCGGCAGCTCGAGGCCTTTGACCTCGATCGCGAAGTCCGCCGAACCGCCGCCGATTTCCTGCGACGCCCTCTTCACCCCTTCGCCCAGAAGCCTGCCCAGCCCTTCCCGCCGGCCGATCTGATGAACCATCGCCAGCGCCGCATCCTTGTTTCCCCAGGCGAGATCGATCCCTCCCGTATCCTTCTTGCCGATGGTTCCCTTTTCGTAAGCCTCCATGGCAAAGGCGATGGAGGCGCCGACGGAGACGGTGTCCATGCCGTAGCGGTTGCACAGATCATTGGCCATGGAGATGGCGTTCAGATCGTCGATCAGGCACAGGGACCCGAACGATCCCAGGGTTTCATATTCGGGACCGCCGCCGCTGACGCCCGCATAGGGACCGTCCGCGATCTCGATCACCCTGCCGCATCCCACGATGCAGCCCTTGCAGTAGTATTTCTTGGTCAGAATGGTCTCCGCCAGGGTCTGCCCGGAAATCTTCTTCAGCTTTTCATCGTCCCATTTGCCGGAAGACCAGTTCTTCACGGGCATGTCGCCGAGATTGGCGTTCTTGATCACCGCCCCTGCGGTTCCGTACGCGCCGAAAGCCTTCGTCGCCTCCTGCAGCCGCGGCACGAAGCTCTTGACCAGGGCTTTCAGAGCCTCGGGCCGGGCGATCTGCGGTTTCCGCGCTCCGTATACCGAAATCGCCTTGAGCTTCTTCGATCCCATGACGGCTCCGACGCCGCCCCGCCCGCTCACCCTCGCATGCTTGCCGTCGGAAAGGACGATGGCCATCTTCGCCAGTTTTTCGCCCGCCGGACCGATGCACGCCACGACGGCCTTGGCCGACGTTTCCGCCTTGACCATCTCATCCGTTTCGATGGTGTCCCGGCCCCACAGATGGCCTGCATCCCGAAGGGAAACGCCTTCGTCGGTGATCCACAGGTAAACGGGCTTCTCCGACCTCCCGACGACGAGGATTCCGTCGTAGCCCGTTCTCTTCAGCATGCTTCCCCAGCTTCCGCCGCAGTCTCCTTCTCCCCAAATGCCCAACGGCGATTTGGTCACCACCGCATATCTTCCCGCCATCGGAACGGCGGTTTCCGTCAACGGTCCGGTAAGAAACATCAGGACATTGTCCTCTCCCAGAGGATCCGTCTCTGCGCGCGTCTGATCAAACAGCAATCTCGCGCCCAATCCGCTGCCGCCGATGTATTTTCGGGCCAACTCTTCCGAGATCTCCCGATCCGTCCATGTGCCCCTTGTCAGGTCGACACATAGAAGCCTTCCCATGTAGCCGCCGGTCATATTGTCCTCCCTGCGAAACAGGCTGCTTTCTGCTGACGCTGCGGTCGCCCTCCGCTGTCGGTGGCGGGGCATCCGTCCTCCATCGTGCGGGTCCCGGTCATGTGACGGGACGCACGAAGCCGCTGAACGTCAAAAAGCCTGCTGATACAATGAAACAAAATCGTTCACGGTCGTGTATCGGGGGTTCCGCGTGTTGTAGTTGGCCTTGAAGCAGAGGTCCGCCATTTCGGGAATCCTCGATTCCTTGACGCCGAGGTCTCTCAGCCTCGAGGGGATGCCCAGGTCGGCATTCAGCCGCCTGATGGCATCGACCGCTTTCCGCCCGGCCTCGATGGCCGTCAGGCCGGCGATATTTTCTCCCATGACCGCCGCTACCCGCGCGAATTTCTCCGGACTCGCGAGAAGATTGAACTCCGCGACGACGGGGAGACAAACGGCATTGGCGATGCCGTGGGCCACGTGAAAGAACGTGCCGACGAACCTGGACATGCCGTGAACGTTGCCGACGCCCGTATTGGTGAACCCCAGGCCGGCGAGGCACGACGCGCAAAGCATCTTCAATCCCGCATCGAGGTTCGCCCGGTTGGCGACGAACGGACGCAGGCTCTTCGAGATCAGCGCCATCGCCTCCAGATCGTATGCATCGGTCACGTAATTCGCATTGAGATTGATGTACGACTCCATGGCATGGGTGAACGCGTCCATGCCGGCGCCGGCCGCCGGCATGGCGGGCAGCGTAACGAGGGCCAGCGGATCGAGGATCGCGACGTTGGCCGGGTTGTAGAGCGAATGCGTGATCGACATCTTCACTTCCGTGCGGGTGTTCGTGATGATGCAGGAACCCGTGACTTCCGAACCGGTGCCGGCAGTGGTCGGGATCGCGATCAGAGGCAATCGCGGACTCTTGTATCTGTTCGGGCCTTCATAATCGTGAACGACGCCGCCGTGAACGATCAGGATGCCGACGGCCTTTCCAATATCGATCGAGCTTCCTCCCCCGACGGCCAGAATCAGGGACGGCTTGTTCTTCTTGCACTGCTCATGAACCTTTCCCACAATCGTATCCGTGGGCTCGGCGTCAATTTCCGAGAACAGATCGAAGGGATGGCCGGTGTCTTTCAGGATGCCCTCGACGCTCTTGAAAAAATCGGTGGAAACGAGCGCCCTGTCGCAGAGGAAGAGGATTCTCTGATCCGGCGAGGTCAAGAAATTTTCCACAGCGCCTTTAAGGTTCTTATGAGAACCTACGCCCAATTGCACTTGCGTCTGGGCGGGCCCGACGCAAGCGGATTTTCCACCAAACATCATCATAACGGCAAGCTCTCCTCTCTCATGATAAGACGTCGCGCGCGAGCGGCACCGCGCGTTTCCGAAGCGCGCGATTCAGTTCGAACGGGCAACCTGTCGTTCAGGAACGGCTTGGCTCCCGGTTCATCCTTTTTCCTTTGCCACTCGGAATTTCCCGTACTTGCGGATATAGTTCACCATCCCGCCCTCGTTCAGAAGGGTCATCATGAAGGCCGGTGTCGGATTCGCGGAAATCGAGCAGTTCCGGGTCTCGTTAAAGACCTTTCCCTTCAGCAGATCCACACGCAGCACATCGCCGTCGCAAATCGCATCGGTATCGCATTCGACCAGGGGCAATCCCAGGTTGATGGCGTTCCGGTAGAAAATGCGCGCAAAGGATTTCGCGATGACCGCTGCGATCTGCCCCGCCTTGACGATCTTCGGCGCGTACTCCCGGGACGAACCGCATCCGAAATTGTCCCCGGCCACGATGAAGTCTCCCGGCTGAATCTGTGAATAGAACCCGGGACGAATGTCCTCCATCAGGTGCTGCGCCAATTGGACGTAGTCCAGCGATTGCGTGCGGTGGCGGCTGCTCATGATGTAGTCCGTATTGATGTCATCGCCGAATTTGTGCGCTCTTCCCTTCAGCTCCATTGCCCTTCCCTCTGTCGTTACGCCAGGTATTTTCTGGGATCCGCGATCCTTCCTTCCAGAGCGGCCGCGGCCGCGGCCGCCGGGGACCCCAGAAATATGTTGGCATTCGGATTGCCCATTCTCCCCTTGAAGTTCCGATTGGCCGTCGACAGGACGTTTTCCCCGTCCGCCGGTATTCCGCCGTGAACCCCCACGCACGGCCCGCACCCGGGCACAAGAACTTCGGCTCCCGCCTCCACCAGCGTCTGGAGCACTCCCTTTCCCATCGCCTCCAGAAGAATGGAACGGGAGGCGGGAATGACGATCAGGCGGAGATTCGGAACGATTCTCTTGTTCCTGAGAATGGCTGCAGCGACCTCCAGATCTTCCAGCCGGCCGTTCGTGCAGGTCCCGATGAGCACTTCGTGAATCGGGGTGCCGGCGATTTCTCTCAGGGGAACGACGTTGTCCACCTTGTGGGGTTTGGCGATCTGCGGCTCCAACTGGTCCACCCGGAATTCGAGAACCCGGCTGTATGTGGCATCGGCGTCCGCCTTCACGGATTTGACCGCCCCCTTCACTCCCCGCTGCGACAGCCAGCGCTGCGTTGACTCATCCGCCTCCATGATGGCCGCCTTGGCTCCCATCTCCACGCCCATGTTGCAGATGGTAAACCTGCCCCCCATCGAAAGGGAAGAGATCGTTTCCCCAGCAATTTCCATGGCCCTGTAATTGGCCCCGTCTTCCGTAATCTGTCCGGCCAGAAAAAGAACGAGGTCCTTGGCAAAAACACCGGAGGGGAGGGAGCCGTGAAACAAGACCCGCATGGTCTCGGGCACCTTCAGCCACAACTGACCCGTGGCCATGGCGGCCGCCGCGTCCGTGGACCCCACTCCCGTGGCAAAGGCATTCAGGGCTCCGCCCATGCAGGTGTGGGAATCCGTACCGATCACGATCTGTCCCGGCTGGATCTCCTTTTCCGCCAGCAGTTGATGGCAGATGCCGTCCCCCGCCTCATGCTGCCGGATGCCCCATTTCTTCGCGAACTCCCGCATCTGTTTCTGCATTTGGGCGTAGTTCCTTGCGGGGGTCGGGACAAGGTGGTCCGTCATGAAACAGATGTTCCCCGGACGGGGAATGGCGATTTCCCCCATTTCGGCGAGGGCGTCGATGGCCATGGGTCCCAGAGAATCGTGGGCCATGATCACATCGACATCCGCCACCACCAGACGGCCCGCCTTTGCTTCCATTCCGGATTTTTCAGCCAGGATCTTTTCTGAAATCGTATACCCCATAATGGTCACCCCCGGATCCGGAATTCCGGTCCGGATCGGTCTCCTTCTTCCTGTTGTTATAAGACGATCTTCTCCCGCCTCAATTCCGCGATCTCGTCGGGCGACAGACCGATCGACGCCAATATTTCCTGATCATGCTGTCCCACTTCCGGAGGATCATTGCGCAGTCCGAAGTCGTAGGACCCGATGCGGATGGGGATGCGGGGCAGTTTTGTTTTGATTCCGCCGGGCAGGGTTGTTTCCAGGAGACCTCCCCCTTCGTTGAGCTGCTGATCTTCGAACAGATCTTCCGGCTTGGCGATGGGAGCGAAGGGAATTCCGGACCGTTCGCACAACTTGAACAATTCCTGCTTCGTCAGGGCCTTGAAGATTTTCTGGATCTCCGGAATGAGCCAGGGGCGCTGGGATATCCGGTCGTTGTTGGTTGAGAGCCGCGGATCCGTCTTCAGTCTCTCCAGTCCGAATACCTCGCAGAAGCGTTCCCAATGCCGGTCGCTGGTGATTCCCACGAAGACCGTCTCTCCCTCCTTCGTCTCGAAGCGGTCATAGACGGACCAGGCGCTGACGCGGTTGGGCATGGGGGGAGAAGGCTTGCCCGTGATGGCCGTCACGGCCATGTGCTGGCCCATCATGAACGCCACCGCCTCGAAGAGCGTGGAGATGACGGCCTGTCCCTTCCCCGTCTTTTCCCTTTCGTACAAAGCCGTCACAATGGCGATGGCCCCGTACATTCCGCCCATGATATCGACGACGGACGCCCCCGCCCGCAACGGCTGTCCCAGCGGGCCCGTCATGTAGGCAAGACCGGCCATCATCTGCACCACCTCGTCGAGGGCCGGTCTCTTTTCATAGGGACCGGGCATGAATCCTTTCAGGGCGCAGTAGATGAGTCTCGGGTTCAGCTTCGAGACCGAATCGTAACCGAACCCCAATCGCTCGATCGTCCCGGGCGCAAAGTTTTCCAGGAAGACGTCGGCCGAGCACAGCAATTTCCCCAGGAGATCCCGTCCCCGGTCCGTCTTGAGGTCTATGGCGACGCTCTTTTTGTTCCGGTTCAAGAAGGGGAAGAACCCCGTGCCGAAACCCTTCAACCGCCGGGTTTCGTCGCCTTCAGGAGCCCTTTCGACCTTGATCACCTCCGCTCCCATATCAGCCAATATCAGCCCGCACGTCGGCCCCATCACGGCATGAGACAATTCGAGAACCCGGATTCCGCTCAAAGGGAGACCGTTTTTCGCTTCACTCATATTCCCTCTCTTCTCCGTCACAAAGCATTCAGCCTTCATTGCAGGGATACTGGGCTTTCAACACCCGGCTCATCCGCCCCGGAAGCTGACGGCCCAAGATTGATTCCAGTTCCTCGACAACCTTGCTTACCCCCCTGAGATCGACGCCGGTCGGGATCCCCATGGCTTCGAACATGTGAACCGCGTCCTCCGTCGGTACGTTTCCCGCCGCCCCTTTTACAAAAGGGCATCCCCCCAGGCCTCCCGCGCAGACGTCGAAAATCCGGACGCCCTCCTCGTACCCCGCAAACATGTTGACGAGCCCCAGTCCCCGCGTATCGTGAAGATGCAGCGAAAGATCGATCTGAGGGACATGCTGCCTGACTTCTCTCACCAAAGACCGCACCTGACGAGGGTTGCCCATGCCCGTCGTATCCGCAAGATTGATTTCATCCGCCCCGGCACCGGCCATCACCCGCGCTGCCGACAGGACTTTTTCCGGAGACGTCGTCCCTTCGTAGACGCATCCGAAGGAGCACTGAATCCCAGCCCTCACCTTCAGTCCCGCCTTCTTGGCTTCCGCGATCAGCAGCGCCATCGAGGCCAATGCCTCTGCCGCAGGCCGCCCCGCGTTCTTCCTGCTGTGGGTATCGCTCACGGAAACGGACATGCTCACGTGGGAGAGGCCGCAGTCCAGGGCCCTCTCCAGCCCCCTGCTGTTCAAAATGAGGCCCGTCAGCAGGACGCCCGACGTCGAAATCAATTGCCGGATCAGCGCATCCGTGTCCGCCATCTGCGGAACAAGCTTGGGGTTGACGAAAGACCCGACCTGAATGCGCCTGATATTCGCTTCTTTCAGCAAATGGAAAAGCCGTATTTTTTCCTCCAATGTAAAAAGCCGGGATTCCATCTGCAGTCCGTCACGGAGGACCTCATCCTCGAACAAGACCGTTTCTTTCTGTTCTGGTTCCGTCATCGTTTCTTCTGCCCTTTCCGTACCGTATCCTGTTCCGTTTGCCGGACTCCGCTGCCTTCGCAGGCTTCGCCGACCCTGATTCGCCGCTGCCCTGGAACGGTTGGGGGCGCAGGTCTTCAGAAAAATCCCAGATGCGGCCGCCCGCGGACGGCGAGGCTGGAAATCCGCCCAATTGCCAGGTGAGTTGGGCCGCCGCCCTCATGACAAGTTCGATTTTTCCCGGCAGCGTTTCCGGCGTGAAACGGTGGATCGGTCCGGCGATTCCCAACGCTCCCAGAAAGCGGTTTTCCAGCCCGAAGAGCGGTGCGGCCACCGCCCCCGCGTCCGCCACCCGCTCGCCAAAACTGCACGCGTATCCCTGAGTCCGGATCCGATCCAATTCGTCCGCCAGCTTGGATGGATCGGCGATGGGAGCCGCATCCTCTTTTCTCGAACGCCTGCCGTTCAGCACATGGTCCCGCACCTCCTTCGGACCGAAAGCCAGCAGCACTTTTCCGCTCGCGCCCACGGGAATCGGCGTTCGCTGTCCCACGGCGATGGCCAGCCGGACATCCTGTTTCCCCTCTTCCCTGGCCAATACCACGCGCTCCAGGCTGTCCAATACGTAGATGGAGGCGGATTCGCCCGTCGCGCGGGCCAGTTCCTGAAGGAGGGGTTGTCCCAGGCTGCTTAAGCTGGATTGCCGCTCGTAGACCCTGCCCAGGGACATGAACATCGTGCCCAGGCCGTAGCTCCCGGTCCTGGGATCCCGATGCAGAAAACCGCGTCCCTCCAGCGTACCGGCAAGGCGCATCACGCGGTTGCGGGTCAGGCCGGTTTTTTCGATGATTTGCTTCAGTGTCTGGTTCGGGGAGTTCAGGAAGACGCCAATGATGTCGCAGGCAGCCAGCACCGCCTCAACGTGTCTGTCGGTTTGCTTCTTCGTTCCCTTGACGGTCATAAGAACGTCTGCCCTGCGTGGGGGGGGTCAAGCCGGCCGCATTGGCTACTCTGTAGCCATAATAGCTATTGGCCAGACCCTATTAAATTTAATTTCTAATGTCAAGCGGTTTTTTCCCGAAACGCAGACCCGCAATGTCTCGTCCCTTGCCTCGGCCGGCAGAGCTGTGGTACGGATCTCTCCGAAGAGCGGAGGTTGGGATGGGAACGCGGGAAGTTCCCCCCCGGAAGATATTCTGGGGCTGGTATGTGGTGGCGGGCACCTTCATCATCATCGGCGTCAATTACGGCGCACGCTACTGCTTCGGCGTCTTTCTCAAACCCATGTGCGAAGCGATGGGCTGGTCGCGTTCCGTGGTCTCCACCGCCATGTCGCTGGCTATTCTGTTCTACGGAATCGGCGGCATCTTCGCGGGGCGACTGCTCGATCGTTTCGCGCCGCGCTGGATCATCACGTCAGGCGCCATCCTGGCCTCACTGGGATTTTTCCTGACCCGCTTCGTCGAGACACCGCTGCAGTTTTACTTCGTCTACGGCATCTTTGTCGGCCTCGGCTCCGCATGCCTCGGGGTCGTCGTCTGCAATTCCTCCGTCGGGAAATGGTTCGTCAAGAAGAGAGGCATTGCGATCGGCATCACCACGGCCGGCGTCGGCGTCGGCACTCTCGTTTTCTCGCTGGCCGCCGGCCTTATCGTCAAGGCCTTCGACTGGCAGACGGGATTCACCCTCCTCTCCGTCGCCGTCCTGATTCTTTGTACGGGCGTGTCGCAGATCCTCATGGGGAGGACCCATCCCGAGGATTACGGCCTGATGCCCGACGGAGAGACAGCAACGCGCGAAAGAGCGGACCAGGGCCCCGTTTGTCCGAACTTTTCCCATGCGCCGTCGACGCGCCGACTTCTGCGCGACGCCCGGTTCTGGACCATTGCCCTGTGCTATTTCTGCGCCGTCCTCGTGGAAATGGCCGTCTTCATCCATCAAGTCGCCTACGCGGAGGAATACGGCATCGGCCGCGTCGCTGCGGCTTCCTCTCTGGGAATCATCGGCATCGCCAGCATCGTCGGCCGTTTCTTCTTCGGTTGGCTGAGCGATCGAATCCATGACGTCAAACACGCGGCCTTTCTCGGCTTGGCCGTCATGACGGCAGGAATGGGCATTCTCCTCTTCGCAAAGACCATCGGCCTTTTCTATCTGTATGCCTTCGTCTTCGGTTTCGGATACGGTTCGATAGGTCCCATGCTTCCCATCCTGATGGCGGACCGTTTCGGGCGGAAAGTTCTCGGTACGGCCTATGGACTGGTCACCTTCTTTGCCGTCGGCCTGGGAGGTTTCGTCGGTCCCATCTTCGGAGGTTTGATGTACGACACATTCGGTTCCTATCTCTACGCCTGGCGAATCAACTTCGTCATGCTGACCATCACAACCGTCCTGATTCTTCTGCTGAAAAAAGGCACCCAGAGGGAAGGGAGCGATTGAGTTTCCGGAAGTCACCCTTCTATCCCACCGGTCCCCGGACGGCGCCTCCGGATCAGGGGCGGTTCCCATTTCCGGCGATCGATGCCGCTTCCTCAAAGGCCCATGCCACCGCCCTCACCGCAACATCGGGCATCTCCAAAATCGACGTCGCGCGAACCCTGCAACGAGCGCATCCCCGCATCGTTTGCCTCGGGATGAGAGAAGGGATGGAGGATAGAACGTCTCCTTTCTTGCATGGTCGATTCTCCTGTGGTAGGGCAGACGCGTACGGCACAGCGTTGATGGTCGGAAGGACAACGGATGGAAGCAAAGCGGAAGATATTCTGGGGATGGTACGTGGTGGCCGGCGCTTTCATCATCTTCGGAATCAACTACGGTGCCCGTTACTGTTTCGGCGTCTTTCTCAAGCCCATGTGCGAAGATCTGGGCTGGTCGCGTTCCGTGGTCTCCGTTGCCGCGTCGCTGGCTGTCCTGTTTTACGGAATCGGCGGCATCTTCGCGGGACGCCTGCTCGATCGTCTGGCCCCCCACTGGATTATTACCGTTGGCGCCGTTTCGGCGGCGCTGGGATTTATCCTGACTCGTTTCGTATCGACGCCGTTGCAGTTCTACCTCGCCTACGGCGTCCTGTTCGGGCTTGGTTCCTCCTGCCTCGGGGTCGTCGTCTGCAACTCCTCCGTCGGGAAATGGTTCGTCCGGAAACGCGGAATCGCCATTGCCATCAGCACCAATGGGGCAGGCGTCGGCATCCTGATTCTGACACCGCTCGCCGGCGTCATCGTCACCCTTTTCGACTGGCGAACCGGATTCACCCTATTGGGCATCGCCCTGCTCGTGTTTTGCACGGCCGTATCGCAGCTTTTCATGAGAAGGACCCGGCCCGAGAATTACGGCCTGCTCCCGGATGGAGAGACAACGCCGCCCTCCCTTGGAATGCTTCCTCCCCCTGACGAAAGGAAATCGGCTCACCGACAGGCAACCCGATTTCTCCTGAAGGATTCCCGATTCTGGACCATCGTCTTCTGCTACAATTTGGCCGTTACGGCGGAAATGTGCGCCTTCGTTCACCAGATCGCTTATGCCGAGGAGTACGGCATCGATCGCGTCGCCGCGGCTTCCTCGATGGGGATCATCAGCGCCGCCAGCATCGCCGGTCGTTTCTTCTATGGGTGGTTGACTGATCGCATGAGCGACGTCAAATGGACGGCATCCCTGGGGCTGGCCATCATGGCGGTAGGCATGGGCATCCTCCTGGTCTCGAAGACCATCGGCATTTTCTACCTCTATGCACTGGTCTTCGGCTTCGGATGGGGTTCGGTCGGTCTGATGATTCCCATCCTGACCGTCGACCGCTTCGGGCGTGAGGTGCTGGGCACGGCTTACGGGCTGGTCAACTTTTTCGCCGTCGGTCTGGGAGGATCCATCGGTCCCATCATAGGCGGTCTGATCTACGACGCTTTCGGCTCCTATTATTATGCTTGGCTGATGAACCTCGTCTTGCTGACCTCTGTGGCTTTCCTGATCCTCCTGCTCAAGAAACGCGGCAGGAACGCGGAAACAGCAGGACCGCTTCAACGCCCCGCCGGCCTGTAATCCCCACATCGTTCCTGGATCGGCAGAATGAGGGCCATGGCCGCGAGCGGCAGGAGCGCCATGACGCCCCAGACCGCCGCGAACCATCCCGATGCATCGACGAACCAGCCCAGAAGCGGCGGGAAAACGATTCCTCCCGTCATGACGGCCGTCACGGCGACCGACGTGGCAAGTCCGGAAGCACGCAGGGCAGACAACTCCATGGCAAAGGTCATGTAGATGCCGTTGAAGCCCATCCCCGCCATGCCGATCAGGCCGAACACGGCGAAGACAACCCAGATCGGCCAGCCCCGGGGGAGAAGAAAACCGCAGCACAGTGCGACCGCCATGGCGGCCGCAAAGAAGATCATCACCGGCCTGCGCCGCTGCCCGAGCAGGCGGTCGCTGACGAACCCGGCACCGAGACGCGCGACGGCGGCGGTAAACTGGACCCAGCCGACACCCAGACCGGCCGCCGTCACCGAAAGTGCCAGCCCTTCCTTCAGGTACAGGAAGGTATAGGCCAGGATGGAAAGCTGACACCCTCCGAGGAAGAAGCCGGCGCCGGCCAGGAGGAGGAGCCGACGGTTCGCAAAGACCTCCCGCAGCGGTAGTCTCCTCCGCGGCGACGGTTCCGATTTTTCGCTTCCGCATTGCCGGCCGGCATACAGAAGCGCCAGGGAGAGGCACGCGGCGAGTGTGGCCCCTCCCAGCAGGACGAAGAGCGCCCGCCATCCCCAGGTCAGAATCACGGGCACGGCCAGGGCAGCCAGTACCCCGCCCAGCGTGACCCCCGTCTGTTTGAGGCCCATGACCGTTGCCCGCCAGGAAAGGGGGATCCGGTTCATCACGGCCTTGTTCGTGCCGGGCGCTGTTGTGCTGTAGCCGACCCCGATCAGGAACAGGAGGATCAGCAGGGCGTCGACGGAGCCGATGAAGGCGATGGTGACGCCGACGGCCGCCATCAGCACCAGGCCCCAGAGAAGAACCTTCTTTTCCCCCAGCGCGTCGATCCAGTAGCCGGACGGCACGAGAAGCAGGACGTTGCCGAACGTCAGCGCGGAGACAAGCAGCCCGACCTGGCTCTGATTGAGGGCGAATTCCTGCTTGACGAAGGGGGTGACGGCGGGAAGCGTATAGAAGAGCGCGGAGCAGCACAGCTGCAGAAACCACAGGAGGCCGAGGAGCTTGATCTGCTCCCGGTTCAGGGGATCGGTCTTCATGCCCGGCACCTCTCCATCCGCGCCTTCGTGCGGTGTTTCCGGCATCCGGCGTCGCCGGCCGCGGCCGGCCTGCGGAACGCACCGTCCGTTGCAGGATTGAAGGCAGGCACACCGGCATCGCTGGCCCCGGAAGAGGGGAGCAAGGCCGTCGTTGATCCGGACACGTCTTTTTTTCGTCTCATCGCCCCGGGCAGCCTCATCGCGGCGAGGATGCCTCCATGCAGCCTTCCGGGTCGGCACCACACCGCCCGGTGTCTGTCCACTGTTGAAGGACCCTTTCTGCAAAGTCAAGCAAAACGAGAGGGGCAGCCGGACGGAACCACAGCTCCTTGCGGACGCCGGCCCCGGTTTTTCTGTTGACAGATGAACCAAAAATTAGATAAATATATTTATATATCATTATAAAGTATTGACGGGTTCGGGGATTGCTTTCACCGTCCATCCGTGCAAGGATGCCGGACCTCAGGTCACGCCAAGAAGGAGGAAAAACCCTATGGAAATCCAGGAACTGATTCGCTGCACGATCATGCGCGGAGGAACGAGTAAAGGCATCTTTCTTCACCGCAACGACCTGCCCCGGGACCCTGCTCTCCGGGACAGGGTGATCATGAGGATCTTCGGCGCACCGGACCCGCGGGAGATCGACGGCATCGGCGGGGCCGAACTGCTGACAAGCAAGGTGGCGGTCGTCGGGCCGCCAACGCGGCCGGATTGCGACATCGATTATCTTTTCGGTCAGGTCAGCATGGTCGAACCGATGATCGACTGGAAATCGAACTGCGGCAATGTCTCGGCGGCCGTAGGACCCTTCGCCATCGACGAGGGAATGGTCGATGCGGTGGAACCGATGACGAAGGTCCGGATCCACCAGGTCAACACGGGCAAGGTCATCATCGCCGAGGTGCCCGTGAAGGGAGGACGCGCGGCCGTCGAGGGCAAACACAGAATCGACGGCGTGCCGGGCACGGGCGCAAAACTGGTCCTGGACTGGGCCGACAGCGCCGGCGCCCTGACGGGAAAGCTTCTTCCCACGGGCAGGGTGACGGATACGCTGACGGTCGAGGGAGAGGGCCGTTTCGAGGTATCGCTCGTGGACGCCGCCATTCCCACGGTCTTCATCCGCGCCGAGGCCTTGGGCCTGAAGGGCAACGAGACGCCCCAGCAGATCGACGCCGACAAGAGGCTGCTTCAGAAGATCGAGAAGATCCGCAGCGTCGCCGCCCAGACCATGGGTTTGTGCAAGGACTGGCGGAAGGCGACGCAGGAGGTTCCCTACAGCCCCTTCTTCGCGATCTGCGCCCCGCCCATGGACTACAAGGACTGGACAACGGGGAAGAAGATCTCCGAAAAATCCGTGGATCTCGTCGTCCGCCTGCTCTTCATGCAGAAGATGCACCTGACCTACCCGGTCACGGGAACCACCTGCACCGTGGCGGCCGCCATGATCCCGGGCACGATCGCCAACCAGCTTGCCCGGAAAGACATCATCGAGCGCGGGGAGCTGCGCATCGGCCACCCGGCCGGCGTGATCGCGCCCGAGGGGAAGATCGTCCGTGAAAAGGGCGGCTTCGTGCTGAAGAGGGCAACCGTCGACCGGACCGCCCGCTGCCTGATGCGCGGCTACGTCTACATCCCCAAGTCCACCCTGAAATAGCGGAGGCCCGGTCATGGAAAAACTGAATTCGCGCACGGTCTCGACGGACGTTCTCGTCATCGGCGCGGGAGGCGCCGGGATCCGGGCCGCCATCGAGGCCCACAATCTCGGCGCCAAGGTCCTCGTGGTCTCCAAGGGGGACTATCCGGCGGGCTGCATCACGGCGATCGCCATGGGGGCGATCACCGCAGCCATCGACAGCCGGGACAGCCGGGACACCCACTACGAAGACACCCTCCGGGGCGGACACCACCTCAACAATCCGAAGCTGGTCCGGCTGCTCGCCGATCTCGGGCCGGAGCGGGCGCTGGATGTCGAGCGCTACGGCACCCAGTTCGACAAGATGGACGGGAAATTCGACTACTTTTCCTATCCCGGCCACGCCCTTCCCCGCGCCATCCTCGCCGGCGACCGCTACAGGGGCGGTTTCTTCAGAGGGATCGTCCGGGAAGCCGCCCGCCTCGGCATCGAGGTCCTCGAGCACGTCATGGTCGTCGATCTCCTGCGGGAAGGGGGCGCCGTCTGCGGAGCGCTGGCCCTGGAGATCGACAAGGGATCGCTCCTGGTTCTTCAGGCAAAGGCCGTCATCATCGCGACCGGCGGCGCCGGTTACCTCTTCTCCCTCACCACCAACCTCCCCGGCATCACCGGCGACGGATGCGCGCTGGCCTATGAAGCGGGGGCGCGGCTGTCCGACATGGAGTTCGTCCAGATGCGCGCCTGCATGATCCACCCCCCACCGATGCGCGGCACGGCGCCCCCTGCCGACGGGGGTGTGACGATCGGCGGGCGGTTTTACAACGGCCTGTGCGAGCGTTACATGAAGAAATACCATCCGGAGAAGGCGGAACAGGTGACGCGCGCCGAAGTGGCCCGCTGCACCCAGAAAGAGATCCTGGAGGGGAGGTCGTCCCCCCACGGCGGCGTCTACGGGGACTTCTCCGGCGTCCCCAGGGAACAGCTCGCGAAATTCAAGGCCTTCACGCAGTCCTGCGCCGCGGCGAATTTCGATCCGGCCTGGCAGCCCTACGAGTGGGCTCCGGGCGCGCATTACTTCATGGGCGGCATCGTCATCAACGAGCGCTGCGAGACGGGCGTCCCGGGGCTCTATGCCGCCGGCGAGGCCCAGTCGGGAACCATGGGCGCCAACCGCCTGCCCGGAAACGCCCTCACGGAGACGCAGGTTTTCGGCGCCATCGCAGGTGCGCAGGCGGCGGAACGGGCCCGTTCCGCAACCGCCCCTGTGCCTGCGCCGCAGACGATCGCCGGGTCGGTCGGGAAGGTGGACGCCCTCTGGAACCGGGACCGGGGGGTCGACTACCGTGAGGTCAGAAGGGAAATCTCGGAATCGCTGAGCCGGTATGCGGGCGTCATCCGCACCGAAGAGGGGCTGCGCAAGGCGATCGGCCTCATGGACGAGGTCGGAGAGAAGAGGATCGGCTCGCTGTGCGTGGCGGAGGCCCGGTCCTTCCGGGAGCTGGCCGGCCTCTTCGAGACGATGAACATCTTCGCCGTGGGCCGCCTGATCCTGCAGGCGGCGCTGCTCCGGACGGAGAGCCGCGGCGCCCACAACCGGGAAGACTACCCCGAGACCAGCGAGGCGTGGCGGAAGAATATCCTCTTCCAGCGCAGGGAGGGGAAGGCCGTCGTCGTCACGAGGTCTCCGGACGAGGCATGACTTGCGCCATTGACAATTCCGCGGCCGTGATGCAGGAAAGGGCTGCGGCAAAATCCGGCGGGAGTCCCGGAAGGGGCCGAATCCCTTTCGGAACTCCCCATTCCTCTTGAGGCGGGACATGAACAAGGAAACGGGCACATCCTATTACTACCGGGTCGCGCAGACCATCCGCGGCCGCATCAACTCCGGACAGTACCCGCCGGATTTCATCATTCCGCCCTCGCACAAGCTTTCCGAGGAATTCGGCGTCAGCAACATCACGATCCAGAAGGCCATGGATCTCCTCGTGCGGGAGGGATGCATCGTCCGCCAGCGCGGCGTCGGCACGCGCGTGAAGAAATCGTCCAATACGCTGGTCGTCCGTCAGATCTCGGCGAAGAATTTCTGGGACTGGTACGAGGTCTACGAGGCGAGGGGGAAACAGGCCGTGGAAGTTCTGGAGATTGCCGAGACGGTGTGCCCGGACTTTGTGCGGAACATCCTGAGCCTCCCGGCCGATGAGGACACCGTCATCAAGGTGCGCCGCATCATGAAGCTGGATTCCCAGCCCCTGGCCTACATCTTCAACTATTTTTCGGCTTCGCTCTTCGGGAAATCCGTCTACCGGAAATTCAACAAGATGCGCTTTGTGAAGATCCTGCTGACGGAAAAGAATCTCCCGGCGATCCGGATCGATCAGAAGGTCGAAGCCACCATCGCCGACATGGACCTGGCGGGCAATCTGCAGATACGGTTCGGCGACCCCCTGTTCCTGGTGGAGTACATCTACCGCCTGACCGACGGCACTCCGCTGGCGATCACCCATACCTACCACCGCGGCGACCGCAGCGTTCTCAAGGACACGGTCGTCATCGACGCGGACAGCGTGAAATAAAAACCCCCGGAAAGACCGCCTTTCCGGGGGAATCCCTTCTTTCCGCGCGCTGCGCGGGCTGCCCGCTATCTTCCCGGGCCTTTCCAGGGACAGATGGGGACCGCCGCGTTCGCCGCTTCGATGCGGATCAATTCGTTGAGCTTCGCCAGCCGCTCCCCGCCCTTGACGCCGGTCTTGAGCATCGTCGCGCCCCAAGCCACGGCGAGATGCGCAATCGAATCGTCGATCGTCTCCCCCGAGCGATGGGACACGATCACCTTGAGACCGCCCGTCCCGGCAATCCGGGCCGTTTCCCCCGCGCCGGAGATCGTGCCGACCTGATTGGGCTTGACGATCATGGCTCCCGCCGACTTCTTCCGGATGCCGGTCTGCGTCCGCTCGGGATTGCTGGCGTAGATATCATCGGCGCAGACGAGGCAGCGGTCGCCGCAGCGGCGGTTCAGTTCGGCGAAGGCGCCGTAGTCGTTGCTGTGGAAGCCGTCCTCGACGTACAGCAGACGGAAGCGGTCGACCAGCCCGGTCAGATAGTCGATCTGCTCCGCCGTCGTCCGCTCCCTTCCCTCGCGCACGTAGACGTATTTCTTCTTTTCGGCCTTCCAGAGCCGGTCGGCCGCCAGATCCAGCCCCATGCGGATCTCGACGCCTTCACGGTCGGCGACGGCCGCGGTCGCCGCCGCGATGACCTCCAGGGCCTGAACGTCGTCGAGGTTCGCCGTCCAGGCGTTCTCGTCATCCGTCCCGCCGGCAAAAGACGGATCCTTCTTCTCCAGCAGTCTCCCCACCTCTTCGTGGACCGCAAGGTTGACCGCCACGGCCTTCTTCAGGGAAGGGCAGCCCAGCGCGACCACGAGGTGCTCCTGCATGTCGGGGGCCGGCCCCAGGCTGTGCGCGCCTCCGCCGATGATATTGCCGAGCGGAAGCGGAAGATGCAGGCCGGTTTTCTCCCCGGCGAGAAGACGGAAGAGGGGCGTCTTCAGGGCGTCCGCGGCGGCCTTCGCCGCGGCGGTGGAAACGACCGTCGAGGTGTTGCCGCCGATCCTCTCGAAGTTCGCCGTATCGTCGATCTCGCGCAGCAGGGCGTCCACGGCGCCCAGGTCCCGGGCGTCCATGCCGGACAGCCGCGGAATGATCTCGCGCGAAAGGATTTCCATGGACACTGCCAATCCGCCCGCCGCATAGGCCGGCGCCTCGAACTCACCCCGGCTTCCCGGCGCGCCGAACGGCGCGGCGGCGCGGCCGAAGCCGCCGCCCGCCGTGCAGATGTCCACCTCCAGGGTTTCCACGCCGCGGCTGTCGTAAATCGTGCGGTAACAAATCTTCTGAATCGTCGTCTCCGTCATGCTGCCACCTTTCGCGTTGGACTGAAAGATCAAACGTCTGCGGACGGCCAGGCGCCCTTCACGGCCGTCTCGATGCATTCCTCGGTGCTGCCGTACCAGACCTGGAACCCGTTCGATCCGGGGGCGTAGAAGGCCATCTTGGGGGAATCCGTGGCCAGCGTTCGAAATCCCAAGGCCTCGGGATTGCCGAGGACGGTGCAGAGGTCCTGCGTGACGATGCCGCCCGCAGCCTCGATCATCTGCACATAGCCCAGCTGGGCTGCCATATTCCGGATCGCCGCATTGGTGTGCACCCAGAGGACCGTTCCCGGATGCACGCGCCGCCCCTCCAGCAGCCCCGCCGCCTTCCTGAGCTGGTTCAGCGAGTAGTGCGGGCAGCCGATCGCAACGTAATCGACCTTCCGGTCCTTCGCCGAAGTGAGCTTCCGCCTTCCCTCGGCGATTTCTTTTTCCGATATCTCCGCGACCTCGTACTTCCTGCCGCCGAAGGCCGCCTCCCGCGTCGGGGCCTCGGGCGTGACGCCGACGGCGTGAAAGATGGCGACGCCGCCGCTCGAGGCCAGCGCGGCCCCGAGATAGACGAGGTCTTCCGTGTCGGGGCTCGAAATGCCCTCGAAGACGGGGATGCGCGTCCCGATCATCCGGCCGACATAGCTTCCCATCGCGCCGTAGTCCGCGGTGCTCCGCAGGGGGGCGGACACCCGGAAGAGCACGTCGCCCCGGCGGTTCTCTTCCAGATGCAGACCGTAGAGCGGGGTCCTGCCGGTGAGACCGGCCGCCAGCGCGCTCGGCCCTCCCTCGCGGTTGTCCCGTGCCCCGAGGACCGAATTGGTGAACACGACGGCGGATGATTCCGCCCAGGCGATGGATTCACGGAAGCGGGGGACAAAACCGCAATAGTAGGGCACGCAGGTCGAGGTTCCGTAACAGCCCATGCACTCGTAGGCCCGCTCGATCCGCATCTGGTCCCTGACCCAATCCCCGGGCAGCTTGAGATCCCGGCTGCGGTCGACGCCGATCACGTTCATCGTCGTGGGGATGCGGACGCGTGCGCCGCCGGAGGCCATGTCCTCCGCCCACTGCGCCCCCGCAAGTCCGTGGGATTTCAGCGAAAGACCGGCCACATGCGCGCTCCGGATCGGGATCAGCCGCTCGGCGCCGTAGATCTCGCCGAGCGCCGCAAGGATCTCCATGGCCATGCGGACCGATTCCCCCTGCTCGCCGTCGCGCATTCTTTTTTCATCGTCCGAAAGCTTCATGATCGCTCACCCGCCTTTTTTTCGATCGTCACGAGACCCCGCGTGGCATCCACGGTGACGGTGTCCCCGTCGGAGATCAGTCCGTAGGGGTCTTTTTCCAGCTGATCGACCACGGGAATCCCGCCCATGATGGCGCCGACGGCAATGATGGTTTCCGTGGTCACGTTGATGATGGCGACGGGGCCCGTCTTGCTCCTGGCCAGCTGATACACCACGTACGATCCGCCCGTGCTCCCCTTCCCGTGCGGAAAAAGAAGAACCTTGTCTTTGATGGAACGGCCGAAGAGTTCGTGACCGTATTCCGTGATGACGCCGTTCGCGACGTCCACGCCGAAATTGAAGCCGATCGGCTGGCGGCAGACCAGCGCTTCCCCGGTCGCCCGCCCTTTGCTGATCGTTCTCCCCCGCAGTGTCAGCGCCATGACCAATCCTCCTGACGAACAACGCTCCGACGAAAAAACCCGCGCAAAAGCGGAGGATGTCCCACCCCGCGGGACGGGACATCCTCCACACCCATCCGATCCGGGAACAGGCTACTTCAGCTTCTCCGCCTGCTCGATCATCTTCTTGCCCCGCTCTTTCAGTCTCTCTACGACCACCGCCTCGACCTGCGGGAGGCTGGCCTTCTTCCACCGCTCCCTTTCCTCTTTCGGCAGGAAGTAGATATCCATCCCCTTCTCTTTCAACTTCTCGATGGACTCCTTGTCCATCTTCTGGACTTCCGCGCGGGCGAACGTCTGGGTATCCTTTCCTGCCTTCATCAGCATGTCCTTGACGTCGGCCGACAGGCTTTCCCATTTCTTGAGGTTCATGACGCCGCCGTAAATCGGGCCCGGCATCTGGGGGACCGTCAGATACTTCGTGACTTCAAAGTACTTCCGGTCGTAGAACGAGGACAGCGTGGAAATGGCGCCGTCGACCGTGCCGCGCTGCAGGGCCATGTAAACCTCGCCGCCGCCCATGAACGCGGGCGCTCCGCCCAAGGCCTTGATCGTGTAGGAGGCCAGTTCGGTGTAGGAGCGGATCTTCTTGCCCTTCCATTCCGCCATGGTTTTCAGGGGCGTCTTGCAGACGAAGCCGGCCGAGGCGTCCTGCGTCCAGAAGAGCTGCTTGATGCCGATCTTTTCACCTTCCTTCATCATGGTGGCACCGATCTCGGAATCGAGCGCCCGCCAGATGTGCTCCCAGCCGTCATAGAGCAGCGGGATGTCGGTAATCATGTAGATCGGAGCCAGTCCCGTCCACTGGCCCATCAGGCTCTGCGCCATGTCCACCGCTCCCGAGGGAACGGCCTTGACGTAGTCCTTGGCTGCAAAGAGCTGGCCGGCGGGATAGACTTCGACCCTGACCCTGCCCTTGCTGATCTCGTCGACGCGCTTGGCAAAGAATTCCTGGGTGCGGGTCAGATGGTTGCCGATCGGCAGGTCCCCGGCGTAGCGGATGGTGACCTCTGGATTGGCGGCTTGCGTCGCCGGCGGAAGACCCGCCAGGGCCAACAGGACGGCCAGAGCTCCGACAAACAGAAAACTTCCTGATCTCTTCATGATTTCCTCCCTTTTGTAGAAAGTTCATCTTCTCCGGCCCGCCGACAGGGCGGGCCGGCTTCTCTTGTCGTTGCGGCCTCAGCCGATCAGTTCCGGCAGCCACAGGGACAGCGGCTTGACGTAGACGACCAGCAGGATGGCTACCACCATCAGCAGGGCAAAGGGCAGAACGCCCCTGGTCACCTCTTCGAATTTGGCGTCCTTCCAGATCCCCTGCACGACGAAGATGTTGATGCCGACGGGGGGAAGAACCAGTCCGACCTCCAGGGTAAACACGAAAACGAGGGCAAACCAGATGGAATCGAAACCGAAGCTCCGGACGAATACATGATAGAGAATCGGATAGGTGATCAAAAGGATGGCCACCTCGTCCATCAGGGCGCCCAAGAAGAGAATGACGCCCAGCGTCAGGAAAAGAACGGTCATCGGGGACAGGGGCAGCGTGGAGACGAAGCCGAAAAGCCGGTCGGGGATCTGCAGCATCGTGATCAACTGTCCGAATACGACCGCGCCGGTCACGATGAAGAGGATCGTCGCGGAAAGCATCCCTCCATCGAGAACGATCTTCCAGAGCCTTTTCGGGTCGACGGTCCGCTGGATGAACAGACAGACGACCAGGCTGTAGACAATACCCACCCCTGCCGCCTCCGTCGGGGTGAAGACGCCCGTATAGATCCCGCCCAGGATCAGGATCGGCGCCATGAGGCCCCAGAAGGCCTTCCGGAGGGCCGACCATCGTTCGCTCCAGGGTGCCGGCTCCACCTTGGCCATCGACCGGTCGCGCAGGCAGTAGAAGACGATGTACAGGGCGAATATCCCCGCCAGCATGAGACCCGGGAACATTCCCGCCATGAAGAGCTTGCCCACGGAATCCCCGGTGATCGCGCCGATAAGGATCATGAAGAGGCTCGGCGGAATCAGCGGGCCGAGCACTCCGCCGATCGCCACCGTGCCGTAGACGAGTCTCTTGTTGTACCCCCGCGAGATCATTTCGGGAATGGCGATCAGGCCGATCGTGGCGACGGTCGCCACCGACGATCCGCACATGGCCGCGAATATCGTACTGGACGCGATCGTGGCCACGCCCAGCCCGCCCGGCATCTGCCGCACCCATTTGCTGGCGAGATCGAAAAGGCTCGCCCCGATTTCGCCGACACTGAGCACCGCCGACAGCATGATGAAGAGAGGCACCGCCGCGATGATGAAATCGTCCAGGTACTTGTAGATCACCATGGGCACCTGGACCAACATGGGGCCTCCGCCGAAGGTGAAATAGAAACCGAAGAGGCCGATAAGACCGAGACCGAAGGCGATGGGGAGCCCGCCGAAAATGAGGACGAACAGCATGACCACGATCCCCAGCGGGGCGAGGCCTCTGCTGGTGAAAAAGTAAGCGCCGATACCGATGAGGCAGATGAAAACAGCGGTCGGCCAGAACTCGACCCAGCCCCTTTTTCCTCCGGGGGGGGAATCCTTCCATTTTCTCAGATCGTCGACGCTGTCCCAGATCTGGCGGACAAACTCCAGAATGAGCAAAAAGCCGCCGATCAGGACGAAACTGTGCGGGATGACCACGGGGACATTGAGAACCGTCGGAGACACTTCATGCATCAGGAAGGAGTGAATCGTCATCTCTCCGCCCTTCCAGGTCAGGATCACGGTATAGACGAGGGCCATGAAGAGCGAGACGGCCTGAAAGAGGACCTGGTTCGGCTGCGACAGCTTCGAGGTAATGAGATCCACCTGGATATGATGCTTCTCCCTCAGCGCATAACCGCCGGCCAGGAAGACGCTGGCGATGCACAGGTAGATGCTGATCTCCAGGACCCAGGTCGTCGGGGCATCGAAGAGATAGCGGACGAGCACTTCATAGGTGACGATGCAGCCCATGATCAGGATGCAGAGCCCGCCGAGGAATCCTCCCGCCAGATTCAGTTTGTCGGAAAGCCATCCAAGCCGTTTCTTCATGCGGTTATCCCCCCGGATTCTTGGCACCACGCAAGGCAAGAGCGACTGCGAAAGGGAAGGCCCCGATGCGCCGGTCGCCGTCCAGACCCGGATCCCTGTGCTTCCGCGCCATACGGTGAGCGTTACGATTCATCCCGATTTGCCTCTGCCCGATGTCGCCGCCGGATCACCTTATCTATATATTGTTATATAAATATATTTTTCCGTAGCACGCACCTGGGGGGCTGTCAAGAAAAAGATGCCCTCCGGACCGGCCATGTCCGCGGGGCGTCCCCTCTTCCGCACGATCCCCCGGACCGCGACGGCAGGCCCCCGGCTTGACCTCCCGGACATCCACGTCCTGAATCCTGTTGACATTCGCAGGCGTTTTTCATAAAAGTGGCTCATCGTTCACTATCCGTTAGACGATTCTCCGGTGCAGGGGGACTTCTCTTGCTGACTTCGCTGTTTGTGCTCGTGCTGCTGCTGATCCTCACCGCCTTGGGCGTGGATATTTTCATATCCCTGGGACTGGCGGGCGTCCTGGGAATTCTCCTCTTCCGCGGCCCCGATGCGCTCACCCTGGCCGCGACTTCCTTTTTCGGCCAGGAAACGACCTTCGAACTGGTGGCGCTCCCGCTGTTCGTGCTGATGGGCCACATCCTCGCCAAGAGCCCCATCGGGGGCGATCTGTACACCATGGCGACCCGGTGGCTGTCCTGGCTGCCCGGCGGCCTCGCCATCGCCTCCATCGGCGCCTGCACCGTCTTCGGCGCCGTCAGCGGCGTGAGCGTCGCCGGCGTCGCGGCGATCGGCTCCATGGCGGTGCCGGAGATGCTCAAGCGCGGCTACTCCTCTAAGATCGCCGCCGGATCCGTCGTCACGGCGGGCGCCCTCGCGATGCTGATCCCCCCGAGCGTTCCCTTCATCATCTACAGCGCGATCACCGGCGAATCGATCGCCAAGCTCTTCATCGGCGGCATTGTTCCCGGACTGGTGCTCGCCTTCATGCTCAGCCTCTATGTCCTTGTCCGCACCATGATTTCGCCCGAGCTGGCCCCCCGCACCGCCGAGATGCGGTTCACGTGGCAGGAACGCTGGACCAGCCTCGCCAGGATCTGGCACGTCGGCGTCCTGATCGTCCTGGTCCTCGGTTCGATCTACGTGGGGATCGCCACGCCGACGGAGGCCTCCGCCATCGGCGCCGTCGGCGCTTTCGTCATCGCCGGCGTCGCCTACCGCAACGTGGACCTGCGCCGCAGCCTTCAGATTCTCAAGGAAAGCATGCGGATCAGCGTCGCCATCATGGTCATCATGGGCTGCGCGAAAATCTTCGGCGATTATCTCAACATGGTCCGCATTCCGGAGATGCTGAGCAACTTCCTGACCGGTCTTCACCTGCACCGGATGGTGCTGATGCTCGCGATCCAGGCGCTTCTCATCGTCGGAGGCATGTTTGTGGACGCCGCCTCGCTCATCGTCATCACGACGCCGATCCTGCTGCCCCTGATCAATGCCCTGGGCTTCGACCCGCTCTGGTACGGGATCGTCCTGGTCATCAATCTCGAGCTGGCCGTCGTGACGCCCCCCGTGGGTCTCAATCTCTACACATTGAAGAGTTGCGTGCCTTCGCTGTCGCTGGAAGAGATCATCAAGAGCAGCATTCCCTTCCTGATGATCCAGCTTCTTTGTCTGCTCGCTTTTACTCTTTATCCGCCGTTGAGCCTGTGGTTGCCCAATCTGGTGAAATAGACTTTCGAAGCAGGGGAACGACCCCGGAGGGAGGAAACGATGAAAGGACTGACACGCAGAGAATTCTTGCGGACGGCAGGGGCGGGAGCCGGCATTGCCGTGTTCGGCCTGTCCGATCGATGGACGGCCAGCGCAGCGGCGGCGAGTGTACCGACCTACACCGGTGTGACCTATCTGACGCCGGGCTACAAGGACCTCTATCCGCCGATTGCGGCCCTCATTGACCGCCTGAAGAAGAACCCCGACCTCATGAAAATCGACTTCTTCGATTCCGGAACGCTCGTCAAGACGGACGAGCAGGTATCGGCTCTGCGGGCGGGAACGATCCAGTTCATGTTCCACACGACGTCGTACATCACCCGCAATTATCCCATCCTGGGTGTCCTCGGACTGCCAAGCCTCTGCGAGCATCTGTACGAGCACGGCGAGCGCATTGCGATGGAGAGCCCTCTGTGGAAACTGATGAACGACGTCCTCGCCAAGGACAACACCTTCATGTTGACCGCCGGCGGCGGCATCCTCGAGCCCGAGTACATCTGGAGCGGCAGCAACAAGATCACCAGTCTGGCGGACCTGAAGGGCAAGCGCGTCCGGACCGTGAGCTTCGAAGCGGAAGAAGCCTTGAAGCCCTACGGCGTAGGCGGCGCCCGCATCCCCTCGTCCGAACTTTATCTCGCCGTGCAGCGCGGAACCGTGGACGCGACCCTGGCGAACATCAGCACCATCATGGGAAGGAAGATCTACGAGCAGGTCAAGTACTGCTACAAGCTGCCCATGACGGCATTCTCGATCTCGATCTTCTTCCTGAAGGACAAATGGGACAAGATGCCCGACAAGGTCAAGGCCGCCTTCTGGGATGCGGCCAAGGAGTTCGACAGGACCTATGCCGCCGGCATCAACAAGAAATTCTATCCGGAGCAGTTCTGGCCTCAGCTCGAGAAGGGGGGCCTCAAGGTCTTTAACCCCACCAGCGCGGAACTGAAGGACTTCGAAGAAAAGAGCCAGCCCGTGTGGGCCTGGTGGAAAAAGCAGATCGGCGAGGAAGTGGGGCAGAAGGCCATCAACCTCGCGCTGGGAAAAGGCTGATCAGGATATGAACGATCAAGCAGGTTTCATCCCCAGGATGTCGCTGGCAGGGGGGATCCTGGGCCAGGCGGCGATGGCCTTCATGGTCGTGAGCATCTTCTACGACGTGATGATGCGTTATGTCTTTGCCGCCCCGACCCACTGGGCACTGGAGGTGAACACCTTCCTCCTCCTGTTCCTCTGCACGATTCCCACGGCGGACGTCCTGGCTTCCGACGTCCACATCCGCGTCACCTTCCTGACGGACCGGCTGCCGAAACGCTTCGTCACCCGGCTGTCGATCCTGCGCGGTATCGTGGGAATCCTGTTCTGCGCCGCCATGACCTGGAAGGGCTCCGTCATGACATGGCAGGCCTGGCAGCACAACGACCGCATGTCCACGTCGCTGGGAACGCCCATGTTCATTCCCTATCTCTTTCTCCCCGTCGGTTTCGTCCTGTTGGGTCTCCAGTACGGCATCCTGCTCAAATCGGGATTGGCGCCGCAATCGACGGGGGCTTCGCCGGGACAGCAGATCTGAAATCCCGAAAAAGGCAGGGGACAACGGGGACAGAAAAAAGCGCCCGCCGATTTCGAACGGCGGGCGCTTTTTTTGACGGTTCCGGCTGGATCAGGCGCGGGACGATTTCTTCGCTTTCGCCTTCCTCGCTTTCACATCGGCCATCAATCCGCCGCTGGCCACAAGCTGCTGAAGAAAAGGCGCAACGGGTTTGAAGGTGACCGGTTTTCCCTTGCGGCTCAGGATCCGGATCTCGCCCTTGTCCGTGTCGATCTCGATCTCGTCGCCGTTCTTGACCTTCGCCCACAGCTCGTCCGATTCGAAAATCGGCAGTCCCATGTTGAAGGCGTTGCGGAAGAAGATCCGCGCAAAGGTCCTGGCCACGACACAGGAAAGCCCCACGGCCTTGATGGCGATCGGCGCATGCTCCCGGGACGAGCCGCACCCGAAGTTCACGCCCGCGACGATGATGTCACCCGCCTTCATCTTCTTCGCGAAGTCCGGATCGGCGTCCTTCATGCACTGTGCGGCCAGCGCCTTCGGATCCGACGTGTTCAGGTACCGGGCGGGAATGATCGCGTCCGTGTCGATGTTGTCTCCGAACTTCCATACGTTGCCACGATATTTCATGTTCGCCTCCGTTTTCCGGTGATCGCAAAGTCTTCTATTTCAGTTCGGCCGGTCCGCCGATCCTTCCCAGCACGGCGGAAGCGGCCGCCACGGCGGGGCTCGCCAGGTACACCTCGCTGCCCGTGTGCCCCATGCGGCCGACGAAATTGCGGTTGGTCGTCGCCACGGCCCTCTCGCCCTCGGCGAGGATTCCCATGTGGCCGCCGAGACAGGGACCGCAGGTGGGCGGACTGATCAGGGCGTTCGCCTTGAGGAAGATATCGAAAAGCCCCTCGTCCATCGCCGTCTTGTAGATGAGCGGCGTCGCCGGGATGATGATGAGCCGGACGTACGGCGCGGCCTTCTTTCCCTTCAGGATCTTTGCGGCCACCCGCAGGTCCTCGATGCGCCCGTTGGTGCAGGACCCGATGACCACCTGGTCGATCTTCACCTTTCCCGCCTTGCTGACCCCCCGCGCATTGGAGGGAAGGGACGGGAAGGACACCTGCGGTTCGATCTTCGAGACGTCGATATCGATGACCTCGGCGTACCGCGCGTCCGGATCGGACTCGTAAAAGACGAATTTCCGCTTCGCCCTCTCCTCGACGTAGACCCGCGTGACTTCGTCGGGCGGGAAGATGCCGCTCTTCCCCCCCGCCTCGATGGCCATGTTGGCCATGGTCAGGCGGTCGGCCATGGTCAGTTTCGCGACGGTGCTCCCCGTGAACTCCAGGGACTTGTACAGGGCGCCGTAAACGCCGATCCGCCCGATGAGATCCAGGATCAGGTCCTTTCCGGAAATCCATTTCTGGAGCTTTCCGTGATAGACGATCTTCATGCTCTCCGGCACCCTCAGCCAGACCTCGCCGGTCATCATCGCGGCGGCGAGATCCGTGCTCCCCACACCCGTGGAAAAGGCCCCCAGCGCGCCGTAGGTGCAGGTATGGCTGTCCGCCCCGATCACGAGATCCCCGGGCAGGACAATGCCCTTTTCGGGCAGCAGCGCATGCTCCACGCCGGCGTCGCCGCCTTCGTAGTAATGCTCGAGGCGCTGTTCGCGGGCGAAATCCCGTACGGTTTTGGTCTGCATGGCCGAGCTGATGTCCTTGTTGGGCGTGAAATGATCCGCCACCAGGACCACTTTGCTGCGGTTGAAGACCTTCTTTCCTCCGGCCTTCCGGAACTCGCTGATGGCGATCGGCGCCGTGATGTCATTGCCCAGCGCGATGTCCACCCTCGCATTGATGATCATTCCCGGTCGAACTTCCCGGTGCTTCGTGTGGTTGCACAGGATCTTTTCGGTGATGGTCATACCCATAGGTGTCTACCCCCTCGAAGTTCTACGGCTTCCTTACACGATTCCTTCTCTACTCTTCAACCTGAATCTTCTTCCGGTCGCCTTTCATCCATTCCAGACGGTTCAGCGCATTGATGTAAGCCGTCGCCGAGGCGACGATGACGTCGGGATGGGCGCCGCGCCCTGTGACCGTCTTGCCGTCGAACTTGAGCTGGACCGTCACCTCACCGAGGGCGTCCGTGCCTCCCGTGATCGCGGTTACGGCGTATCGGACGAGGTCGTAGTTCGTCCCGGTGATCTTGCGGATGGCGGCGATCGTCGCATCCACGGGGCCGTTCCCGAAGCCCGCATCCTGGACCGTCTGTCCGTCGACGAGCATCTGCATCGTCGCCGTGGGAATGGCCACGTTGCCGCTGACGACGTTGAGGTACAGGAGCTTGTATTTGTCCTTCAGGCGGTAGAGTTCCTCGAAGATGATCGCCTCGAGATCCTCGTCGAACACCTCCTTCTTGGCGTCGGCGATCTCCTTGAAGCGCACGAACACCTTGTTCAGTTCGTCGGCCGTCAGCGAATGGCCCATCTTCTTCAGGTGCTCGGATACGGCGTGCCGTCCGGAGTGCTTGCCGAGGACGATGTGGCTGTCCGAAATGCCCACCGACTGCGGCGTCATGATCTCGTAGGTGATCTTCTCCTTGATGAGGCCGTCCTGGTGGATGCCCGACTCGTGTGCGAAGGCGTTCGCACCGACGATGGCCTTGTTCGGCTGGACCGGAATGCCGGTGATCTGAGTAAGCAGACGCGACGTCTGGTAGATGTGCTTGGTCTTGATGCCGGTCTGCAGATGAAAGAAGTCCTTGCGCGTGGCCAGGGCCATGACGATCTCCTCCATGGCGGTGTTGCCGGCCCGCTCCCCGATGCCGTTGATGGTGCATTCGATCTGCCGGGCGCCGGCCTTGACGGCGGCAAGAGAGTTCGCCACGGCCAGCCCCAGGTCGTTGTGGCAGTGGACGGAGATGACGGCCTGACGGATGTTTTTCACCTTTGCGAAGAGGTAGGCGATGAGGTTCCCGAACTCTTCGGGGACGGCGTACCCGACGGTGTCGGGGATGTTGACCGTCGTCGCGCCCTCGTCGATCGTCGCCTCCACCATGTCGCACAGGTAGTCCCAGTCGGAACGCGTGGCGTCCATCGGCGAGAACTCCACGTTGTCCGTGTAGCCCCGCGCCCGCCGCACCGCTGCGCGCGCCTCCTTCAGGACCTGTTCGCGGCTCTTCTTGAGCTGGTACTGCAGGTGGATGTCCGACGACGAGATGAAGGTATGAATCCGGGGATGGGCCGCATCGCGGACCGCCTCCCAGGCCCTGTCGATATCGACAAAATTCGCCCTCGCCAGTCCCGCCACCTGGGCATTCCGGATCTCCCGCGCAATCTGCCGGACCGATTCGAAATCCCCTTCGGAGGCGATCGGAAAACCCGCCTCGATGACGTCGACGCCCATCCGGTCCAGCTGCCGCGCGATCCGGAGCTTCTCGTCCGGGTTCATGCTGGCGCCGGGCGACTGCTCGCCGTCCCGGAGTGTCGTGTCGAAAATGACGATCCTTTCTTTCTTCGTATCCATCGAAATCTCCTTTCACCGCTCTCTTGCAAAATAAAAAAGGCCATGGGCTTTTTCCGCCCATGGCCTTTAGGTTCGTTCTGTTTTCCGGTTACCGGACGCCTAAAACCGACGGGCAGGTATGCCTGTACAGGCTAAGCAGAGCGAGGCCCAAAAGGAGGAGAAGATTGCTCTGAATCAAAATCGCCTGTTCCATACCTGTCGCCGTGGAAACCTTTCCAAAAGTGACCGCTATCTAAACCGGCTGCGTCCGGATGTCAAGCAATTTTTTGAAAAATCGCCGCTCGCTGACCGGAACACGCCCGGAGAGGGCCTTTGCCCGCCGAAACGTCCCCGCCCGCATCCGGTGACGCCGGGCGAACCAAAATAATAAGTTCTTGACATTTTTAATTTGATATGTAAAAATCTTGACAAATCGTTTCCGCAGGAACATGGAAACAGCGGCTCTCCTGCAGGAGAACCGCTCAACCAAAAAGCAAGGAGGTTCAGCGTATGTCGGATTTACGAATTTGGTCCAGACGGTATCCCATCATGATTCTCTTCTGCCTTGCCGTATTTCTGCTTGTCGCCGGCGGGGCCTATGCGGCCGAAAAGAAGTTCCCGACACGTTTCATTGAAGTCGTTGTGCCGTTCGCTCCAGGAGGGGCGGTGGACAACACCATCCGGATGATCGGCGCCGATGCGGAGAAGATCCTGGGACAGAAGATCGTCGTCCTGAACAAGCCCGCGGGCGGCTCCGTCGAGGGACAGCGGTATGTCGCCAAGGCCAAGGCCGACGGCTACACGCTGCTGGCGATGACCTCGTCGGTCGTCACCAACATTCTCACCAAGAACGTCGACTATACATTGGATTCCTATGATCCGCTGATGATGTACTGCTTCGACCCGCTCATCTTCGTCATCAATGCGGAGCTCCCCTACAAGACGGTTGCCGACGTCGTCGCGGCCAGCAAACAGAAGACCTTTTCCTACTCCACCCCCGGAAAAGCCAACTCCAAGCACGTGGCGGGCATGATCATCGAGGGGAAGACGGGCGCCAAATTCAACTACGTCCACACCAAGGGCGCCTCCGAGGGCGTGCCCATGATCGCGGGCGGCCACGTCCAGGGCGGTTGCTGGGCCTGGGGCGAAGTGCGGCCGCTGATCCAGCAGGGAAAACTCCGGGCCATCGCCGTCATGGATGAAGAGCGCTATCCCGATCTTCCCAACGTGCCGACGTTCGCCGAGGCGGGCTTCAATGTCGCCTACGGCTCCTGGAGAGGGATCGCCGCCCCCAAGGGCGTGCCGCCGGAAGTGAAGGCAATCCTGATCGACGCCTTGACCAAGGCCATTCAGAATCCCGAAACCAAGAAGAAGATGGAGGCGGCCGGATACCCCATCACCTTCAAGGATGCGGAGAAGTTCAAGAGCTTCGCCCAGGAGGATTTCAATTACGTGAAAGACATTCTGGCGAAGATCAAGTAACCCTTTTCCACGGGCGGCGACGGGCAGTGCTGCCCGTCGCCGCTGTTCCGGCGGGAGGTTCGTCATGTTCGGCGACAAGAAACTCGGGTCCATCCCTCTGCCTCAGGTCCTGGCCGGCTGTGCCTGGCTCTGCCTGGCGGTCCTCGTGTTCGTCGGCCTCTCCCCCCTTCCGCGGGCGGAAGCGGGAGCGGTCGGCCCCCGGGCTTTTCCCTCCGGCCTTGCCGTCTCCCTCATCGTCCTGTCCGTCCTGTACATCTTCCAGTCGCGCAAGCAGGAGGGCATCAAAGTTTTCGACGGTGAGGGAAGGGACATCTTCAAGATGTTCCTGCTCATCTTTCTTTCGCTCAGCGCCGCATTCTTCTGGGAGGAATTGGGCGCCTTTCCCGTCCTGCTGATTTTCTGCGTGGCGGAATTGCGCTGGATAGAAGACTATGCCTGGAAAAAAGTGATCGGGCTCTCGGTGCTGTTCACCGCAGGGGTCTGGCTCGTTTTTACGAAGGCCCTTGGACTCAATCTGCCGCTGGGGATTCTGCTCCGTTTCTTCTCCTGAGACCCCGGCCCGGAAGGAAATCCCCTCATCGGGAGGAGCGCCATGATCGAAAATCTTCAATCCCTGCTGCTCGGTTTCCAGACCGCGCTGAGCGTCGGCAACCTCTTCATCTGCATGGTCGGGATCATTGTCGGAACGCTGGTGGGCGCCCTGCCGGGAATCGGTCCGACCGGCGCCGTGGCCATTCTCCTGCCGGCTTCGTACTCGCTGGGCCCGGCCGGCGCCCTGATCCTGCTTGCGGGAATCTATTACGGAACCCAGTACGGAGGGACCATCACGTCCGTCCTGATGCGCGTTCCCGGCGAATCGGCGTCGGTCGTCACGACCTTCGACGGCTACGAAATGGCCAAACAGGGGCGAGCCGGGGTCGCCCTGGGCATCGCCGCCATCGGATCGTTCATCGGGGGGACGCTGAGCATCGTCGGGCTCATGTTCCTCGGTCCGGTCCTCGCCGACTACGCCCTGGCCTTCGGCCCGGCTGAATATTTCGGCCTGATGGTGCTGGCCCTGAGCCTCATCACGGCATTCACCGGGAAATCCATGGTGCGCGGCCTCATCGCCACGATCTTCGGCCTCCTGCTGGGAACCGTCGGCGACGACGTGATCAGCGGCGACCCGCGGCTGACCTTCGGCAGCGCGGGCCTGCTCGACGGCATTCAGTTCCTCCCCGTCGCCGTGGGGCTTTTCGGCGTCAGCGAAATGATCGAAAGCGTCCTCCAGAAGGGCGGCATGGAAATCCTCAGGACCGAGTTCGGATTCCGCAAGGTCCTGCCTTCGGTCGCCGACTTCGTGAAATCCATCGGCGCGATTCTGCGGGGCACCGTGCTGGGATTCTTCACCGGCATCCTCCCCGGCGCCGGCGCCACGATCGCCTCCTTCCTCTCCTACGGGGTGGAGCAGAAGGTTTCCAGGACGCCGGAACGGTTCGGCAAGGGCGCGATCGAAGGCGTCGCCGGACCAGAAACGGCCAACAACGCCTCGACGGGCGGCGCCTTCATTCCCATGCTCAGCCTGGGCATTCCCGGTTCGGGAACCACCGCCGTCCTCCTCGGCGCCTTCCTCATGTTCGGCCTGCAGCCCGGACCGGCCCTCTTCAGGGAGGCCCCTGACGTGGTCTGGGGGCTCATCGCGAGCATGTACATCGGGAACGTGGCCCTGCTGGTCATCAATGTCGGCTTCATCCCGCTGATCGTGCGGCTCATGGACGTGATCAAGCCCTACATGCGCCTGGTCGTGATGATCCTGGCGATCGTGGGTGTGTACAGCTTCCGCAACACGGTCCTGGACGTCGTGGTGATGCTGCTCTTCGCCGTGATCGGCTATTTCATGAAGAAATACGACTTCCCCCAGGCCCCGGTGGTCCTCGGCCTGATCCTCGGCGATCGCGCGGAGCAGAGCCTGCGCCAGGCCCTGTCGATCTCCAACAACGATCCGTCGATCCTGTTCCACACCCCGCTTTCCGCGGTCCTGCTGATTGCGGCCGCTGCATCGTTCCTCCTGCCGCTGCTGTCAAGGGCGTGGAAACGGAAGAAAGAGACTACGCCGGCGTGACGGGCCGGCCATGGGCAATGCGATGACACCACCAAGAAAGAAAAGGACGTCTCCGGCCGGGGCGAAGAGCCTCCCGGCGGGACCCGAAAACGATGGGCTCGACACCCTTTTTGCACACATCAAGGAGTTCCTCGGCGCCAGCACGCGCAGCCAGCGCCTGGTGGCCGCCTATTTTCTGGAGCACTCCGAACAGGCCGTGTTCATGTCCATCCCGCAACTGGCGGCCGCCGTCGGCGTCAGCACGGCGACGATCACCCGCTTTGCCCAGGAACTGGGCTATGCGAGCTTTTCCACTTTCCAGAAAGACCTCCAGGGCCGGGTGAAGAGCCGCCTGAAACCGACCACCCGCCTGATGGAGCGCGCCGGGCTCAACGGGCAGGTCCACGACAAGATCCGGCGTTACGGCGAGCACGACATGCTGAACATCCAGAAGACGTTCGAAAAGATCAACCCGGAAGAACTTCAGGACGTCGTGCGGATGATCATTCGCAGCCGCTGGGTGTGGACGGTGGGCATGCGCGGCTCCCACATCCTGGCCCGGGATCTCTCCTACAATCTCAACAAGATCCTCCGGAAAAGCAGCTTGATCAACCTCGGCGCGGCCGACTACATCGAGTCCATGGTGGCGGTTCAACCCGGAGATCTCATCTTCGCCTTCAGTTTCTCGCGCTTCACCAGAGAGACGACCCAGATCGTCCGCATGGCCAAGGAACAGGGGGCCATCGCGGTGGTGTTCACGGACAGGATCATCTCTCCGCTGACCCCGTACAGCGACAAGAGCTTTGTCATCGAGGTGGAGGGATTGGGCTTCCGCAACTCTTACGTCGCCGTCCTGAGCCTGCTGAACTGCATCCTGGCGGAAGTGGCCTTAGGGGCCAAGGAGGCTTCCATGGAAAACCTCAAGGACCTCGATGAAAGATTATTGAAAAACGATGCCTTCCTCTTCGCCTGAAGGGCAAGACGCCCCGGGCGCAGAGAGCGGGAATTCCGCCGGAAGGCAGAAAGGATTGGAAAAAGACATGTCGGTGCATCTGTTGGATTCGGTGCTGTTCGGTGATTCCGCCTCCACACCCAGGATGAGGGCGGTCTTTGAAGAAAAGGCCCGCCTCCAGGCCTGGATGGACGTGGAGACGGCCCTGGCGCGCGCCCAGGCGGAGATGGGGATCGTTCCCAAAGAGGCCGCGCAGAGGATCGCGGACTGCGCGAAGGTGGACCTCCTGGACCTTCAGGCGATCAGGGCGCGGGGCAAGGTCACGGGCCACAGCCTGATGGGCTTTCTGGGCGAATTCCGGAACGTGGTCGGCAAGGAAGCCGCCGGTTACATCCATTTCGGAGCGACGACTCAGGACATCATCGATTCGGGCCAGATGATCTGCGTCAAGAATGCCGTCGCCGTCATCGAAGACCAGTTGACCGCGGTCATGAAGACCCTGCTGCCGCTCATGGACCAGCACAGCCGGACCCTGATGGTCGGCAGAACGCACGGCCAGCACGCCCTGCCCATCACGCTGGGGTTCAAGATGGCGATCTGGCTGGACGAGCTGAGCCGCCAGCGGGACAGGCTGCAGGAGGCAAAGAAGAGGGACCTGGTGGGCAACATGACCGGCGCCGTCGGCACCTTCGCCTCCTGGGGAAAAAAGGGACTGGAAGTTCAATCCCGGACCATGGACATCCTCGGCCTGGGGACGCCGGACACCTGCTGGCACTCCTCCCGGGACCGTGTGGCCGACCTGATGGCGCTGCTCGGTCTCCTCGGCGGAACCGCAGCGAGAATCGCCACGGAGGTCTACAACCTCTCGAAAACGGAATTCGGCGAACTGGAAGAACCCATCGGCAAGGGCCAGGTGGGCAGCAGCACGATGCCCCACAAACGGAATCCGGTCCACAGCGAGTGGATCATCGTCCTCGCGCGGTCGCTGCGCGCCAACGCCCTCCAGGCCATGGAAGTCATGGTCCAGGAAAACGAGCGGGACGCCTCGGCGTGGAAAAGCGAATGGATCATCGTGCCGGAATCCTTCGTGATGGCCTCGGCGATCCTTCAGCACCTCCAGAGCGTCTTTTCCGGCCTCGTCGTCCGCAAGGCCAGAATGGTAAAGAACACCGATCTCTTGAAGGGGCTTCTCCTGTCGGAATCGGTCATGTTCGTCCTCGCCGACGCCATGCCGCTTCCGGAGGCGCACGAGCGGGTATACGAGGCCTCCATGCGGGCCTTTGAAAAAGAGACCAATCTCCCGGACGAGCTCCTCAAGGATCCGGAGGTGAAAAAACTCTGCGACCCGAAGAAGATCGCCGAGGCGATGAATGCGGCAAATTACACGGGGCTCTCCGCCGAGACCGTCGACATCGTCAAGCGGAAGGTGGAGGCGAAGCTGGGCAAGGGCTGATGCCCGCCGGCCCGGAACGGAAGAGGGAAGTTCACCATGGCAACCTACACCGAGCAAATCGCGGCAGGGGCCTGCAGTTTCCGGATGGAAGATGTTCCTCCCGAAGTGGTCCGCCGGACCGCCGAGCTCGTCCTGGACTGGCTGGGGAACGCGGCGGCGGGCGTCCGGTCGCCGCTCGGCCGCGCGCTGACCGACATGGCGGCCTGCTACGGAGGGCGCGGAAGCGCCCATCTGGTCGCCGATTTCTCCGCCGTCGATCCCCTGACGGCGGCGCTGGTCAACGCCGGCTGTTCGCACTCCCTGGAATTCGATGACACCCACGCCCCCACGCTCTTCCACCCGGGAAGCCCGGTCATTCCGGCCGCGCTCGCCATGGCGGAGGACCGGAAGGCGAGCGGAATGGACTTCCTCGCCGGCGTCCTCGCCGGTTACGAGGTCTCCATGCGGCTGGCCGCCTGCGTCAACCCCTCCCATTATCGGCTGTGGCACACGACGGGCACGATCGGGACGTTCGGGGCCGCCATCGCCGCGTGCCGCACGGCGAATCTGGCTCCGGCGGCCGCTGCAAACGCCCTCGGCCTGGCGGGAACCCAGGCCGCCGGCCTCTGGGAAGTGCTGCCGCAGGCCCCCTCGGCCAAGAATCTCCACCCGGGGAAGGCCGCACAGGGGGGACTGCTCGCGGCGCTGCTGGCCCAGAGGGGCATCGAGGGGCCGCTCACGATTCTGGAAGGGGTCCGGGGGTTTTTCCGGGCCATGGTACCCGACGCACCCAAGACGGAAGAACTCCTCAGGGACTTCGGTCAGCGGTGGCGGCTGCTGGAAACCACGGTCAAGGCCTATCCGATCTGCGGGCACGCCATGACGCCGGTCGAAGCGGCCCTGCTCCTGAGAAAGGAGGCCGATCCCGGACGGCTGGAGGAGATCACGATCTTCACGAATTCGACGGCGCTGCGGGTCGCGGGCCATGCGAATCCCCGTTCGGAATACCAGGCGAAGTTCTCCATCCCCTACTGCACGGCCGCGGCCCTTGTCTTCGGACAGGTGACCCAGCGGGAGTTCGGGGCCGAAGCCATGGCCGATCCCGGAGTCCGCGCGCTCATGGAGAGGATCCGCCTCCAGGTGGACGAGGCCTTCGACCGGGGGTTCGACCGGGGGCGGCCCGCGCGGATCGAGGCGGTCACCCGGGATGGGGAGCGGATCGTGACCCGCGCGTCCTGCCGTCGGGGAGATCCGGAAAATCCGCTTTCGCGCGAAGAATTGCGGGACAAATTCTATGCCCTCGCAGGATCGGTCTGGAACCGTGAGACCCTGGATGCCGTCTGGGACCGCGTCGATCGGCTGGCCGATCTTGAGCGGATGGACACGTGGCTCGCGGGACTGCCGGCAGCGTCCGCGGCAGAGAAGACGGGAAAACGCAGGAAACCTCAGCAAAGGAAGGAGCGTTGAATCATGCCTGCCGACGCGATTCTCATCAAGGAAGAAGACAACGTGGCGACGGCCCTTCACGATCTCGAAGCGGGACGGGAAGCAGCCGTTCGTCTCGGTCAGGGGGAACGGAAAGTGCCGATCGCGGAGCCGATCCCCTTCGGACACAAATTCGCCGTCAGAAAAATCGCCAAGGGCGAGAACATCCTCAAGTACGGGGAGGTCATCGGCCGCGCCACCCGGGACATCGAGGCCGGCGCCCACGCCCATGTCCAGAACATCGAGAGCCTCCGGGGCCGGGGAGACTGGGAAAAGGAGGATACTGCATTATGAGTTTCATGGGATACCGCCGTGAAGAAGGACGTGCGGGGACGCGGAATTACGTCGGACTGCTCTCCACCGTCGTGTGCGCCAACGAAGTGGCCGAGGGGATCGCCGCCCGGGTTTCGGGCACCGTTCCCTTTCTGCACCACCAGGGCTGCTGCCAGACGCCGGTGGACATCGCCCGCGTCAACAGCGTCCTCACCGGTCTGGGCTGCAACCCCAACCTCGCGTCCGTGATCCTCGTGAGCCTCGGCTGCGAGAGCACGGATGTGGCCGGAGTGGCCAAGGCGATCGCCGCAACGGGGAAGGATGTAAAGACCATCGTCATTCAGGAAATCGGCGGCGCAGGCCGGTCCGTCGCGGAAGGGGCGCTTCTCGCCCAGGAGATGGTCCGCCAGGCCTCGGTCCAGCAGCGGACGCAGTGTCCGGCAAGCGATATCGTCCTCGGCCTCAAGTGCGGAAGCTCCGACACGACGCAGGGGATCGCCGCGAACCCGGCCCTCGGCGTCGCCTCGGACTTGGTCGTCCGTTGCGGAGGGACATCCGTCCTCGGCGAGGTCACCGAGTTCATCGGCGCCGAGCACCTGTTGGTCCGGCACGCCCGGAACAAGGAGATCGGCGACAAGATCCTGGCCCTCGTCAAGCGGATCGAGGATCGTGCCAAGTCGGTCGGGTGCGACATGCGCGGAGGTCAGCCCACGGGCGGCAACATCAAGGGAGGCCTGACGACCATCGAAGAGAAGTCCCTGGGCGCCATCGCGAAGGCCGGTACGGCCCCCATCGAGGCCGTTTACGAATACGGGCAGCGGCCCGCCGTGAGAGGTCTCGTGGTCATGGATTCGCCGGGACGCGAACCCGAGATCCTGACGGGTCTCGCAGCCGCAGGCTGCAACGTCATCGCCTTCACGACGGGACGCGGCGCCCCGCAGGGTTTCCCCTTCGTCCCGGTGATCAAGATCACGGGAAACGCCGTCACCTGGGGGAAGCTCCAGGACCACATCGACCTCGACGTCAGCGAACTGATGAAGGGGACGTCGTCCTACCCCGTCGAAGGCCAGCGCATCTACAAGGAGATCCTCGAGGTGGCCTCGGGAAGGATGACGAAGGCCGAGATCTGCGGGTACACGCGGGCGATGGACATCTATATGGTCGGCCCCGTGATTTAAAAGAACCGTTCGAGGAGTTTTCGTTCGTGAAGAGGGAAGAGATCAGGGAAATCGCCGGCGCGGTCGACAGGTCGGGCTGGAAAAAGGTGGAAGTCGAATACGGGAAGGACTTCCTTGAGATTTCGGTGCCGCCGGACTGCCGGGTCCTGACCATGAAGGAAATGCCCGTCATCGCCGATTCTCCCGCCGCGATCCGGGCGGCGCTCGCCCGTCCGATCCAGAGTCCGACGCTCGCCGAGATCGTCCGGCGGAAGGCAAAGCGGCCGGAGGACGTCACCGTCGCGATTACGGTCTCCGACATCACGCGGCCCGTGCCCTACAAGGGAGAGAACGGGATCATGGCCCCGCTTCTGCAGGAACTGGCCGCGGCCGGCATCGGCCGGTCCAACATCACGATCGTCGTCGGAACGGGCATGCATCGCCCCAGTACGGAGCGGGAGAAGCTGGTCATGCTCGGGGAGGAGGTCTGCAGGGACTACCGGATCGTGGACCACGACTGCGAAGACCTCGACTCGCTCGCGCACGTGGGCAAGACCCGCACCGGCGGCGACGTCTACGTCAACGCCGTCTTTCACAGGGCCGACGTCCGCATTGCGACGGGACTGGTGGAAAGCCACTTCATGGCCGGCGTCTCCGGCGGGCGGAAGTCGATCTGTCCGGGGCTCGTCGACCGGCGGACCATCCAGAAATTCCACAGCCCCGCCTTCCTGGAATCTCCGCTCGCCGACAACCTGATCCTCGAGGGCAATCCCTGCCACGAGGAGTCGCTGGAAGTCGCCCTGACCGTGGGGGTGGACTTCATCGTCAACGTCAATCTCGACAGGGACATGCGCCTCCTGAAAGTCGTGGCCGGGGACCTTGTCGCGGCACACCGGGAGGCCTACGAATTTGTGCGCGGCTACGCCGCGATCGTGGTGGACGAGCCGTTCGACATCGTCCTGACGCACGGCGGTTATGTCGGCATGAACCACTACCAGACCGAGAAGGCCGCCTGCCACGCCCTGCCCATCGTCAAGAAGACGGGAACGATCATCATCGCCGCCGACAACCGCGACGCCGACCCGATCGGGGGGCTCGAATACAGGAGCCTCCTCCATCTGCTGAAACTGCAGGGCGCCGACGGATACCTGCGGATCCTGCAGAGCCCTTCCTGGAATTTCACGAAGGACCAGTGGGGGCCGGAAGAGTGGGGCAAGGTGGTCCGCAAGGTCGGCGAGGAGGGCCTGATCTACTGCGCGCCTGCCATCTCCCGGGAGGAATACTGCATGCTGCCCGGACGGTGCGGCCTGGATTTTCTGTGCGAAGCGGATTCGCCTTCCGAGACCGATCTCAAGAAGGCGGCGGAGATGGTGCAGAACGCCTTTCTCTTCGCCTGGGACCGCCAGCGCCGGAACCGCGAGCGGCCGAGCACCGCCTTCATCCGCGAAGGCCCCTACGCCGTGCCCATGCTCAAGGGCGCCAGGTCCCTGCGGCCGCCCTCCCGGCAGGACGAGAGAGGATGCTATGGGCGACAATCTTCTTGAAAAACTGACGAAATCCCACCTGCTGTCCGGCGAGGTGAAGGCGGGCGTCGAGGTCGGCATCCGCATCGACCAGACCCTGACGCAGGACGCACTCGGCACCATGTCCTATCTGCAGTTCGAAGCCATGGGCGTCCCCAGGGTCCGCACGAGACTCTCGGTCTCCTACGCCGATCACCTGACGCTGCAGGAAGGCTTCGAGAATGCCGACGACCATCGCTACCTGCAGACGGTCGCCGCCAAATACGGCATCCTCTTTTCGAAACCCGGTAACGGCATCTGCCACCAGGTCCATCTGGAACGCTTCAGCCGGCCGGGATGGACGCTGATCGGCGGCGACAGCCACACCCCCACCTGCGGCGCCGCCGGCATGCTCGCCATCGGCGCGGGGGGACTCGACGTCGCAACGGCGATGGCGGGCGGGGCCTTTTATTTCATCTATCCGCAGGTGATCCGCATCAACCTGCAGGGGCGTCTCCGGCCGTGGTCGACGGCCAAGGACGTCATCCTGGAACTTCTGAAGAGACTGACCACGAAGGGCAATGCCGGGAAGGCCATCGAGTATGGCGGCCCAGGGCTTGCGGCCCTCACCGTTCCCGAGCGTGCGACGATCGCCAACATGGGGGCCGAACTCGGCGTCACGACTTCGATCTTCCCCAGCGACGAGGTGACGCGTCAATTCTTCGCGGCCCAGGGCCGCGGGGCCGACTGGGTTGAATTGCGGCCCGATGCCGATGCCGCGTACGACGCGGTGCTCGACCTCGACCTCGGCGCCGTCGAACCCAACGTCGCCCTTCCCCATTCGCCGGACAACGTTTGCAAGGTCCGGGATGCCGCCGGAATCCCCGTCGATCAGGTTCTCATCGGGAGCTGCACGAACTCGTCTTTTCACGATCTGATGACCGTTGCGGCCGTCCTGAAGGGGAGGCGCGTGCATCCCGATGTCAGCCTCGGGGTCGCCGCCGGCTCCAGGCAGGTCTTCCGGATGATCGCCGAAAACGGCGCCTTGAATGACCTGATCGATGCCGGGGCGCGGATCCTCGAGACGGCCTGCGGGTTCTGCGTCGGTTTCGGCCAGTCTCCCCGCACCGGCGCGGTTTCGGTCCGCACCAACAACCGGAACTTCGAAGGACGGAGCGGGACGAGGGATGCGCAGGTGTACCTGGCGAGCCCCGAGACGGCCGCCGCCTCTGCCCTGACCGGCAGGCTGACGGACCCCCGCGATCTCGGCATGGAATGTCCGCAGATCGCCGTTCCGCAAAAGTTCTACGTAAACGACGACCTGATCGTGACCCCGCCGGACAATGCCGGACCCGTTTTCCGCGGCCCCAACATCGGCGAGCCCGTGAAAAGAACCCCTCTGCCGGAGGTCCTGCGGGTCAAGATCGCTGCAAGGGTCGGCGACAAGGTCACGACGGACCACATCCTGCCCTCGGGTCCCGTGGGCAAGTACCGCTCGAACGTGGCCAAATCGAGCGAATACCTCTTCCGGGATGTGGACCCCCAGTTTCTCCGGCGCTGCCGGGACCATCGGGCGGAGGGCCTCGCATCCGCCATCGTCGCGGGGCTGAGCTACGGACAGGGATCGTCCCGCGAGCATGCGGCCCTGTGTCCGATGTATGTGGGCGTGCGCCTCGTCATCGCCAAGAGCATCGAACGCATCCACATGGCCAATCTTGCCAACTTCGGCATCCTGCCGCTGATGTTCGAAGACGAGAAGGACTACGACAGGCTGGAAAACGGCGACGAACTGCTCCTGGCCGGCACGGCACGGCTGCTCGAATCGCCGGTCGTCCGCATCGGGAACGTCACGCGGGGCTTCGAGTTCGACGCGTCGCACCGCCTGACGAGGCGGCAGATCGAAAACATGTTGAAATAAGGAGGAGTGGGATCTCTTTGGGAGCAACGATTACCGAAAAAATCCTGGCGAAGGCCGCCCGGCTGGACAAGACGGTGCCGGGCGATATTGTGAATGCACGGATCGATGCCGTCATCGGCCACGACATCAGCGGCACGGCCGCTTTCCGTGAACTCGAAAAAATGAAGGTCTCCAGTGTCTTCGACCGGGACAGGATACTGATCACCGCCGACCACTTCGTCCCCAGCCCCACGCTGGAGGCCGCGGCCCAGTTCAAAGACCTCGGTGCGTTCGTCGCCCGCTATGGGATCACGAACTGGTTCGAACAGGGTCGCGGCGGAATCTGTCACGCCATTTTTCCCGAGCAGGGACTGATCCGGCCGGGTGCAACCGTCGTCGGAGGCGATTCCCATACCTGCACCTATGGGGCGCTGGGCGCTTTCGCGACGGGCATGGGCGTCACGGACATCGCCGCCGCCATGGCCCTGGGCGAGATCTGGCTCCGTGTCCCTGCTTCGGTCAAGTTCGTCTTCGACGGCGCGATGAAGCGGATGGTGACGGCGAAGGATCTCATTCTCCACGTCATCGGGCGGATCGGCGTCGACGGCGCCCTCTACCGGGCCATGGAATTCGCCGGCGAGGCCGTCCGCAGTCTCTCCATGGACGGCCGCTTCACGATGTGCAACATGGCGATCGAAGCCGGGGCAAAAAGCGGGATCATCGAGCCCGACGAGGTCACCTTGAACTATCTCAGGGAACGGACCAGGCAGCCCTTTTCCGTATTCCGCAGCGACGCGGACGCCGCGTACGAACGCGAATACCGCTGGGACGCGTCGCAAATCCCGCCTCTTGTCGCCCTTCCGCATTCGCCGGCGAATGCGGCGCCGGCCGCTGAAGTCAGAGACGTCAGGATCGACCAGGCCGTCATCGGCTCCTGCACAAACGGACGGATGGACGATCTCCGGGCGGCGGCGGAAATCCTCAAAGGCCGGAGAGTCGCCCGCGGCGTCCGGCTGCTCGTCTTTCCCGCAACGCAGGCGATCAGCCTGCAGGCGGCCCGCGAAGGCCTCACGGAAATCTTCCTGGAGGCGGGCGCCACCGTCGCCCCGCCGGTCTGCGGACCCTGCCTCGGCGGGCACATGGGCATTCTCGCGGACGGCGAAACGGCGGTCTCCACGACCAACCGCAATTTTGCCGGCCGGATGGGCCACAAGAACAGCAGGATCTATCTGGCCTCTCCCTACACGGCTGCCGCGTCGGCCGTTGCCGGCTGCATTCTCGATCCCAGGGAGGTGAACTGACATGGCGGGCAGGGCCTGGAAATTCGGGAATGACGTCGATACGGACGCCATCATTCCCGGCAGATTTCTCACGAACTGGAACAAGCACCCCGAGCGCCTGAAGGATTTCTGCTTCGCCGACGCGCGTCCCGAGTTCGCCGCCGGGGTGCGTCCCGGCGACGTCGTCGTCGCGGGGAGAAACTTCGGCTGCGGCTCGTCCCGCGAAGGGGCGCCGGTCGCCATCCGCATGACGGGAGTCGCGGTGGTCATCGCCTCGTCATTCGCCCGCATCTTCTTCCGCAACGCCATCAACGTGGGGCTTCTTCCCCTGGAGTCGCCCGAGGCGGCGCAGGACATCCGGGACGGCGATCTGCTCGAAATCGACGCGGTCAAGGGAGAGATCCGGAACCTGACCGGGGGCCGGGCCTACGCCTTCAAGCCGCTCCCCGCCTTCCTGCAGGAGATGCTGGCCGGCGGAGGACTGGCGAGATATGTCCAGAGACGTTTGGGGATAACAGACTGTTGAAAAATACCCGTCTGCTTCGTTTCCCTCATCCTTCGCCGTTCGACGTACATCCCAGTACGCCTCACGGCTCAGGATTTCGGGACCTCGCATCCGGGCATTTTTGAACAGCCTGAGCGGCAGTGAAGTGAATTCAGGGACTTGACGGCGAGGCACGGCATGCAGAGCATTTCTTTTCCATTCGGGGAACACTTTCTCGATCTGAACCTGGAGCAGGAGGCGGACGTCCTCCTGCCCGAGATGATTCCGGCCGCACCGGATGCGCTGGCGGCGGCCCGCCGGGCCCTGGCCCAGCCCATCGGCTGCGAGCGCCTCTCCGTCCTCGCGCGGGGAAGGACGTCCGTCGCCGTGGTCATCAACGACATCACCCGCCCGGCGCCGACGGAGCTCCTCCTGACCGCCCTGGTGGAAGAACTGGCCGAAGCCGGCGTCGGAACGGACCGGATCACCGCCATCGTCGCAACGGGAAATCACGAGCCGCCCACCGAAGCCGATCTGCTCAAGATGATGGGCCGGTGGCGCTCGCGGCTCCGCGTCATCTCCCACGACTGCCAGGATCAGGACATGCTGACCTACGTCGGGACGACGAACAGGGGCCTGCCCGTCCACGTCAACCGGCATTACGCAGAGGCCTCCCTGAAGATCCTGACGGGCATCGTCGCCCCGCACCAGTCGGCGGGATTCGGCGGCGGCAGGAAGTCCGTCGTGCCGGGGATCGCGGGCCTGGCAACCCTCAAGGCCCATCATTCCTACCCCATCCGCCCCTCGGGCCCGGTGCTCGGGATCATCCGGGGCAATGCCTTCCACGAGGAGGCGGTCGCGGCGGCCCGCCTGGCCGGCGCGGACTTCATCGTCAACGCGGTGAAGAACTACCGGGGCGAGATCGTCGAAGTCGTGGCGGGCGAACTCGAAAAGGCGCATCTGCACGGCGTCGGGATCTGCGAGAAGGCGTGGGTGCGGCGGGTGCCGAAGGCCTGCGACGTCGCGTTCGTCAGCCCCGGACGCTATCCGAAGGACATCGACCTGCACCAGGCGCAGAAGGGCCTCGTCGTCGCGGAACAGGTGACGCGGCCCGGCGGCACGATCGTTCTCATCGCCGAGTGCCGGAACGGCATCGGCAAGTTCGGCAAGGTGCTGAAGGAGGCGCGGAGCGTGGACCAGGTCATCGAGGACTTCAATCGTCAGGGCTTCTCCGCGGACAACAGCTCCAAGGCATACCTCTTCGCCAGGTGCTGCAAGGACCACCGCGTCTTCGTCGTCTCCTCGGGCCTCGACCCCGCCGAACTTGCGCAGATGTTCATGACGGGATTCCGGTCGCTCCCGGAGGCCGCGGAGCGCGCCCTCGCGCCCTACGACCGTCCCTCCATCCTCTGCATCCCCTACGCCGGCGACGTCATCCCCATCCTCGACGACCGCGGAACGGCGCGCTGAAGGCGATCCCCGGATTTCTCCTCCGCAGATCCGGCAGCCCGGGGGCTTCGTCCCTATGACCTGCGCCGCGGGCTGCTCAGGAAGAGCCACACGAGACCGATCGCGGCGGCCAGGGCGGACGAGAGAAGGATGCCGACCTTGGCCTCCTCCCGGAGCAGCGGGTTCTCGTGGAAGGCGAGTTCGCTGATGAACAGCGACATCGTGAAGCCGATGCCGCCCAGCCAGGCGATGCCGCAGAACTGCCTCCAGCCGACCCCGCTGGGCAGTTGGGCGATGCCCGTCCACGCCGCAAGCCAGGCCGCCCCCGAGATCCCCAGAAACTTCCCCAGGACGAGGCCCAGGACGACACCGAGCGTGACGGGATGGGCCAGGACCTCGCCGACGCGAATCTCCGCGAAATCGACGCCGGCGTTCGCGAAGGCGAACAGGGGGATGATGAAGAAGGTTACCCCGTTCCCGATGGCGTGCTCCATGAGCTGTTGCGGCGATTGCACGGCCTTCGCCACGGACTCCACGTTCTGGGCGATGACGGACATGCGCGGATCGCTGAGGGGGTGATCCTGCATTTCAGGCCCGGTTGCTTCCGCGTGGAGCGCCCCCTGAAGCTTCGTGAGGCAGAAATCGAACTGGCCGGGGGAGAAAACGGGACGGGCGGGGATGGTAAAGGCGAGGAGGACGCCGGCGATCGTCGCGTGGATGCCTGATCTGAGCAAGGCGACCCAGAGCAGGACGCCCAGGATCCCGTAGGGCAGGGACCGCCGGACGCCGCCCCGGTTCAGCAGGATCAGGAGCGCCAGAAGTACGGCGGCGGCGCCCAGGGCCAACCCGTCCAGCGAGGTCGTATAGAAGAAAGCGATGACCAGGACGGCGCCGATGTCGTCGGCAATGGCCAGCGCCGTAAGAAAGACGATCAGGCTGCGCGGAATGCGCCAGGACAGGAGGACCAGGATCCCGACGGCAAAGGCGATGTCCGTCGCCATGGGGATGCCCCAGCCCGCAGCCGCGGGACCGGAAGGATTCAGCAGGACATAGATGACGCCCGGGACGATCATGCCGCCGAGCGCCCCTGCAACGGGGAGGATCGCATCTTTCGGTGACGACAGCTCCCCCACCATGACCTCGCGCTTGAGTTCGAGGCCGACGAGGAGGAAGAAGAACGTCATGAGGCCGTCGTTGATCCAGTGCCGCAGCGGCATTTCGAGAAAACGGCCGCCGAATTCCAGGCGAAAGGGCTGGTCCCAGAACTGCCGGAAGAAGGCCCCCCAAGGGGAATTGGCAAGGACAAGCGTCAGGACGGTCGCAACCATGAGGACGACGCCTCCGGCAGTGGTCTGACGGAGGAATCTCTCGAAGGGGCTGAGGATCTTCTCGAAAAGGGGTTCGAGGGGGTATCGCCGCATGGCCTCCTCCTTCGCATCCTGTCCGCGGACGACGGGAATGACCTCCTCTTGAGAGCCGGCCGTCCCGCTGCGTTGAGACTTCATCATAGCACACCCCGGACGGTTCGCAACGCAAGGCCGCAGAAGGAGGAAAAAAAGAGGCCGGGGATCGGAAGAGATTCCCCGGCCGGAGAAAGGAGGAAGGTTGTGAAGTTTACCAGTTGCCTCTCATGCCGCGTCCCGGACACCCGTCCGGTCCGAAACCACTGCCGCCGCCCCAGCTGTGATGCTGACCGCGGCCCATGCCTCTTCCCGTGAAGGCGGTCTTGACCTTGTCCTTCTGCTCGGGGGTCAGCAGGTTGTAGATCGCCAGACGCATCGTCGTCGCCTTGTCCTGAAGCTGGCCGCGCACATCGCGGAGTTCCTTCTGGAGGGCCAGGATCTTCTCCTGGTCGGGATTCTTCTCCAGCCACAGGAGGCGGAGGTCGCCGCGCTTGCTGAACATCTTGTCCTGAAGAGGTTTGATGTCCTTCAGATGCTGCTCGCGCAGTTCCTTGATCCTGGCCGTCTGTTCGGCCGAAAGCCCCAGTTTCTCCGCTGACCGAAGGGGATCGCTGCCGAGGCAGGCCCCGCCGGCGCAGGCCCCTCTGCCGCCGCCGGGACCGTAGGCAAAGGCCGAAGCAGCGACGAGGACTACGAAGATTGCCGCTGTAAAAATCGTTGTGAACTTCTTCATGTCTCATGCTCCTTGGGAATTATTTTTGCTCTTTGCCTCTGAGAGAGCAAAGCCCGTGCCAAAGGGCGTTGTTTGTGTAACACATTGTCATGATATGTGAATTTCTGAATGATCGGCGAGAAACGGCCCCCATCTTCTTCACGGCGCAAGAAAGAATGGATATCAAATATCCGATTGTGGTATCCAAACGACTACTAAGTATCCATATGAGAGAGTTATGACGGAGAAGGAAGGACCTCTTCGCAAGAAAAGATTCCTGGCAGGCGTCTCCCCCTGGCTCATCCTCGGGGCGGCGGCTGTGCTCCTGCCGCTTTTCGTCTTCATCGCCCTCGAAGACATCGGCAGGCAGCGCGAGCAGACGACGAAACTCCTCGTCGAGAAGGGGGCGGCGCTGATCCGTTCTTTCGAAGCCGGCGCCCGGACGGGACTGGGGATGGACTGGGGCCTCTTTCAGCTCCAGAAGCTCCTCATGGAAACCTCCCAGCAGCCTGGCATCGACTATTTCATCGTCACCGACGACCGCGGCCGGATTCTCGCCGACAGCGACCCCTCGATGATCGGCGAGATCTACGGGACGGAGCTCGACCTCGAGAAGATCGCCGCCGAGGATCGTCCGCAGTGGCGCCAGATTCCCAACCCGGGCGAGGCCGACACCTTCGAGGTGTACCGCCGCTTCGCGCCGGGCGCCGCCGTGCCCCCGGACTTCCACCGCCGCGGCCCTCCGGGGTTCTGGCCTTCTCCGCCCATGGAACCGCCGGCCCCGCCGCGGGGCCTCGTCATCTTCGTCGGCCTGGACATGGGACCCATCGAGGCCGCCCGGAAGAAGGACCTGGAGCACAGCCTCTGGATGGCCGCGATCCTCCTCCTCATCGGATTCTCCGGCGTCGTCTCCCTGTACCTCGCCGCCGGCTACCGCGCGGCCCGCTCGAGCCTCTCCCGTGTCCGCGCCTTTTCCGACAGTCTCGTCCGGCACATGCCGATCGGCCTTGTCGTGGTGGACGATGCGGGGCGGATCGGCTCCTGCAACGACCAGGCCGAGGCGATCCTCGGCTGCTCCTCCGGCGGGGCCATGGGAGAACCGGCTGCCGAGCGCCTTCCCGCCGCATTCCTCGAACTGATCGGGAAACTCACGGACCGCCAGGCGGTGATCGAGAAGGAGGCAAACGTCCGGATCGGCGGAAAGACGATCCCGATGGAGATCATCGCCGCCACCCTGAGGGAGGACAAGGGGGATTCGCAGGGCAAGATCGTCCTCTTCCGCGACACCTCGGAAGTCCGCCGCCTCCAGGAGGAGGTCGAGAGGACCCGCCGCCTGGCATCCCTGGGGAGCCTCGCGGCCGGCGTCGCCCATGAAATCCGCAACCCCTTGAGCTCGATCAAGGGATTCGCCATCTACTTCAAGGAGCGATACCGCCAGAACGCCGAGGACGGACAGATCGCCGACGTCATGGTCAAGGAGGTGGAGCGCCTGAACCGAGTCATCGGACAGCTGCTGGAGTTTTCCCGTCCCGTGAGCGTGCAGCGCCGGGACGCGGCCCTGCCCGATCTTGTCCGCCACGCCCTGAAGGTGATCGAACCCGACGCCGCAAAGGCCGGCGTCGAGATCCGGACCGAATTCGCGCCCGGCCTGCCGACGGTCCGGATCGATCCCGACCGGTTTCACCAGGTCCTCCTGAATCTGCTCCTCAACGCCATCCAGGCCATGGAGGGCGGCGGCACGCTGACCCTGTCCGTCGCACCGGACGGCGACGGCCGCATGCGCATCGCCGTCTCCGACACAGGCAAGGGGATCGCCCCCGAAAACCTCGACCGCATCTTCGATCCCTACTTCACGACCCGGCCCGCAGGGACGGGCCTGGGCATGGCCATCGTGCAGAGGATCGTCGAGGCGCACGGCGGAGAAATCCGCGTGGAGAGCACGCCCGGCAGGGGAACGACGGTGCTCGTCTTTCTGCCGCCGCGAGAAAGGACTCTATGAAAGGGAAAAAATCGATCCTCGTCGTCGACGACGACGTCGCCCACCGCACGATGCTGCGGGCGCTGCTTTCCGGCTGGGGCTACGATATCCGCGAGGCGGACAGCGGGGAGGCGGCCGTCGGGGCCGTGAAGGACGGGCCGTTCGACCTCATCCTCATGGATGTCCGGATGATCCGGATGTCGGGCATCGAGGCCATGGCCGGCATCAAGGCCCTGAATCCGGCCATCCCCGTGATCATCATGACGGCCTACGCATCCGTCGAAACCGCGGTCGACGCCCTCAAGAAGGGGGCCTACGATTACCTCACGAAACCGCTCGATTTCGACGAGCTGCATCTGGCGATCGAGCGCGCCATGGACCACCTGAATCTCCGCGAGGAGAACCGCCGTCTCCGGGAAAGCCTCGGCGTGCGCTTCGACCGCCGCAATCTCATCGCCCGGTCGGCCGCCATGGAGCGCCTCCTCGACACCGTCGCCCAGGTGGCCCCCTCGGAGGCAACGGTGCTCATCACCGGCGAATCCGGCACGGGCAAGGAGATGATCGCCGGGGCGATCCACTTCAACAGCTTCCGCAAAGAGGGACCGTTCATCAAGATCAACTGCGCCGCCATTACGGAGACGCTGCTGGAATCCGAACTCTTCGGCCACGAAAAGGGCGCCTTCACGGGCGCCGACCGCCGCAAGGAGGGCAAGTTCCGCCAGGCCGAGGGGGGGACGATCTTCCTGGACGAGGTGAGCGAAATGTCGCTCGCCATGCAGGTGAAGCTCCTCCGGGTGATTCAGGAACGTGAGGTCGTCCGGGTCGGCGGCGACGAGGCGATCCGCATCGACGTCCGCGTCATCGCGGCCACGAACCGCGATCTTCCCGGCGAGGTCGCCGCCGGCAGGTTCCGCGAGGACCTCTTCTACCGCCTCAACGTCGTGACGCTGCACATCCCTCCCCTGCGCGAGCGCCCCGAGGACATCCCGCTGATCGCGCAGCACTACCTCGCGCTCTTCGCCGAGCGGAACCGGAAGAAGATCCGGGGTTTCTCCCCTCAGGCGATGGACCGCCTCCTCCGCCACCCCTGGCCCGGGAACGTCCGCGAACTGATGAACGCCGTCGAGCGCGGCGTGGTCCTCTCCCGCTCCGAATACCTGGGGGAAGAGGAGCTTGCGCTCGTCCTGCCGCAAAAGCCGCCGGCCGGCGATTCCGCCGCCGAAGCCGCTGCGGGCGATACGGTGCTGGAAGAGGTGGAAAAGGCGACGATCCTGAAGACGCTCGCCGCCGCGGGCGGGAACAAGAGCGAAGCGGCGCGGCGCCTCGGGATCACGCGCCGCACGCTCCACCTGAAGCTCCGCAAATACGGGATGATGTAGAAAGGACGATCGGCCTTTCTGTCCCCGCCTGTCCTGCCTGTCGGGGCCGTCGAAAAAAGAAGGCGGCGCTTCCCCCTGCGGGGAAGCGCCGCCTGAACCGCGTTCAGCGGACCGGTCAGTCCTCGAAGGTCGCGCCGGTGTTGGCGGACTGGACGAGCCGCGCGTAGCGTCGGAGGTAGCCTTTCAGTTCGCGCTTCTGGGGCTTCCAAGCCGCGAGGCGCTTCTTCAGCTCCGCTTCCGGAAGCAGCACGTTCAGACGCCGGTTCGGGATATCGATGTCGATCACGTCCCCGTCGCGGACGACGCCGATCGGACCGCCCTCGGCGGCCTCCGGCGAGATGTGGCCGATGGCGGCGCCCCGGCTTCCGCCGGAGAACCGACCGTCCGTCAGCAGGGCCACGTCGCGGTCCCGCCCGATCCCGGCGATGGCGGACGTCGGTCCCAGCATCTCCCGCATGCCCGGGCCGCCCTTCGGCCCTTCATAGCGGATGACCACCACATCCCCCTTCCTGATCTTGCCGTCGAGGATCGCCCGGATGCCTTTTTCCTCGGAATCGAAGACGCGCGCCGGCCCCTTGTGCTTCAGCATCGCCTCGTCGACGGCGGACTTCTTCACCACGGCCCCGCCGGGCGCGAGGTTGCCGAAGAGGACCGACAGGCCGCCCGTCGCATGGTACGGCCTCTCCAGGGGACGGATCACGTTCGGGTCGAGGACCTTCTTTCCCTTGATGTTCTTCCTCACGCTCTGGCCGGTGACGGTCAGGACGTTCGTGGCGATCATGTTCTTCCGGGCCAGCTCGGCCATGAGCGCGGGGATGCCGCCCGCTGCATCGAGGTCCTGCAGGTGGTGGGGACCGCCGGGCGACATGCTGCACAGGTGCGGCGTCCGGTCGCTGATCTTGTTGAAGAGCTCGAAGGGCAGCTTCAGGCCCGCTTCCCTGGCGATGGCCGGGAGATGGAGCGAGGTGTTCGTCGAGCCGCCGAAGGCCATGTCCACGGTGATGGCGTTTTCGAAGGCCTTCTTGGTCATGATCTGGGAGGGCCGCAGGTTCAGCTTCACCAGGTTCATGATCTGCATCCCGGTCTCCTTGGCGAGGCGGACACGCGCCGCGTGGACCGCGGGAATCGTCCCGTTGTAGGGAAGCGCCAGTCCCAGCGCCTCGGCGAGGCAGTTCATCGAGTTGGCCGTGAACATGCCCGAGCAGGATCCGGCGCCCGGGCAGGCGCAGCCTTCCAGTTCACAGAGTTCCTCCGGTGACATCGCGCCCGTCTTGACCTTGCCCACGGCCTCGAACACGGTGATGAGATCGACGTCGCGGCCGCGGTTCTCGAAGGAAAGCATGGGCCCGCCGCTGATCAGGATGGAGGGGATGTCGAGCCTGGCCATGGCCATCATCATGCCGGGGATGATCTTGTCGCAATTGGGAATCATGACCATGCCGTCGAAGGGATAGGCCATGCCCATGGACTCGACGGAATCGGCCACGAGTTCGCGCGAACTCAGGGAGTACTTCATGCCCTCGTGCCCCATGACGATGCCGTCGCAGATCCCGATCGTGCTGAACTCCAGCGGCGTGCCTCCAGCCATGCGGATGCCGGCCTTGACCGCCTCGGCGATCGTGTGCAGGTGGATGTGGCCCGGAATGACTTCGTTGGCCGAATTCGCGATGCCGATCATCGGCCGGTCGATTTCCCTGTCCGTCAGCCCGAGGGCCTTGAAGAGCGAGCGGTGCGGCGCCCTTTCCAACCCCTTTTTCATCATGTCCGAACGCATGGATATTCCCTCCTTCCCTGAAAGAAGATCTTGGCGCAGCCCGCAGGACTCTCCGGAATATCGTTGGAATCACGGACGGTTGTCGGCCGCGCCACGCGCTGCGTGAAGAAACCCATATATGAGCGAAGGGGGCGAGTCAAGCATTATGTGCCTCGATTGGCGCTTGCAGTCGCCCCGGGAAACCCGTATGCTTCCCCGCCATGGCAGAGGCGCTGCAAAACGTGTTCGCGATGTTCGCCATCATGATGATGGCCTACGCCCTCATGAAGGTGACCCCTTTCCCCGTCGCCGCCGTCAACGACCTCGTCTTTCACTTCTTTCTTCCCGTCACCATCTTCCACGCAGTGAGCGGCCTTGCGCGCATCCCCCTGGGCGAATTCCTGCAGCTGGCCGCGGCGGGATTCCTTTCGCTTCTCGCCGTCTGTCTCCTCGCCGCCGGCATCGCGAAGCTCTGCCGCCTGCAGGGGGGCTTCCGCAAGACCTTCCTCCTGGGCGCGACCTACGGAAACCACGCCTTCCTGGGTTTTCCCGTCTGCTACGCCTTCCTGGGGGAGCGGGGGGCCGTGCTGGCGCTGTTCTACCTGGTGGGCGGCTACCTCTTCCTCTACGGCGCGGGCATCTACATCATGACCGGCCGCGTGTCGCCGTCGGCCTTCTTCAGGAATCCGCTCGTTCTGGCAACGGCGGCGGGCATCCTCTGGGTCGCCCTCGGGGTTCCCATGCCGGACATCGCCTCCCATACGCTCTCGCTCATCAACCAGGGCACGTTCCCGCTCTCGATGATCGTCGTCGGCGGCGGTCTCAGCCTCCGGTTCTTCCTGGACGGCCGGAAGATGCTCCACGCGGCCTGCGCCGCGGCGGTCAAGCTCGCCCTCTCCCCGGCCGTCGCCTGGGCCGTCGCACTGGCGCTCGGCCTCAACCGCGATTCGCTGGCGGTCTGCGTCCTGCAGACCGCATCGCCGGCCGCCGTCCTCGTCACGGTCTTTTCGGTGAAATACGAGGCCGACCCCGTCTTCAGCAACGCCATCGTGTCGCTGACGACGCTCGCCAGCATGGGCACGATCCCCATCCTGTTCCTGCTGCTGAGATCATGATCCCTGACGGCGGGGCAGACCCTCCGAGGAAGGAAAGGTCCGGAGGACAGGCCGGCGCCGGACTTCCGAAGCGCGGAATCCCTGATATCCGTTGCCCTCGAGAAAGGATTATGGCAGGATGATAGGGGACTGGACGAGATCCGGGTGAAAACGGGAGAAAGGGCATGTTCGAAGCTTTCGCCGACAGCATGGGCGCGTACCTTCAGACATCCCTGGGGATGGCCTTGATCGCGGCCTACCTGGCGGGTGTTCTGATCAGCTTCACTTCCTGCACCTATCCCGTCCTGCCGATGACGATCGCCTACATCGGCGCCCACGGCGGCGCATCGCGGTCATGGGCATTCGTCCTGTCGCTGGTTTATGTCCTGGGAATGTCCGTCACCTATTCGCTCCTGGGAGTGCTGGCAGCCCTCACCGGTTCCATGTTCGGACTGGTGCAGACGAACTTCTGGACCCTCTTTGTCGTCGCCAATATCTGCATCCTGATGGGTTTGTCGATGCTCGGCGTCTTCGTCCTGCCCGTCCGGACCCCAGCGTTCGTCATGAAGGTCGGCGCCGGCAAAAAGGGCGGGCTCGCCGGCAGTTTTCTGGTCGGCGCGACGGCGGGAATGGTGATCGGCCCCTGCACGGCGCCCGTGCTCGCGGTCCTCTTGGGATACGTGGCAAGCCGCCAGAGTCCGGTTTTCGGGGCGGCACTCCTGTTCGTCTTTTCCTTCGGGATGGGGACCCTCCTCCTCCTGGCGGGAACCTTCGCGGGGCTCCTGGCCCGCCTGCCAAGGTCGGGAGCGTGGATGGAGAGGATCAACAAGATCTGCGGCTGGATCCTCCTGGGCGTGGGGGAATATTTCCTGATACAGGCCGGGGGCATGTGGATATAGTGGTCGGCCGTGAGAACCCGTCTGCGGCGCTTTCTCGTCTGCGGCCCGGCGAATGGGAAACTTGACTTTTTCCCGGATCGTGGATAGTTCGAAATTTGTTTCGGGCCGCCCGCAGGAATGCGGCCCGCGGTGTCCCGAGTTCAGCGAAGGACACCCCCATTCTGAAAAGCTTCGATGAAAGGAACCTTATGAAGAAATCTATCGCCATCGCGGCAGTCGCCGCCTGGATGATCTTGGGATTTGTTTCCGGCACACCGCTCTTCGCCCAGGCGCCGGACATGGACGCCCCGGCGTTCACGCTCCCGGACCTGGCCGGAAAGAAATTTTCGCTCGCCGACCACAAGGGAAAGCCCGTGCTGATCATCTTCAGCACCACGTGGTGCCCTTACTGCCGCACGGAGATCCCCAAGTTCAAAGAGATCTACAACACCTACGCCCAAAAGGGTCTTGTCGTTGTGAACGTCGACAGCCAGGAGCCCCGCGACAAGGTCGCCAAGTTCGCGGAGAAATACAAACTCCCTTACCGCGTCCTGATCGACGAGGAAGGCGACGTGGCGGAATCCTACGGCGTGCGGGGCGTTCCGACCATGGTGCTGATCGACGGGAAAGGCAAGATCCTCTGCTTCCAGTGCCGCTCCGTCGACTCGTCGCTGAAGAAGATTTTCGGCAATCCGTAGGGACCGGCCTTGAAAACCTTCACCCATGAAGAGAGCGGGAAGATCGTGCGCTCCGAACTGGAGGAAGGCGAGCGTCTGCTCTGGCACGGGCAGCCGGATCCAAAGGCCGCCGCTTTCCACAACGCCCGGATCGCCTTCATCGGCGGGATCATCTCGATCTTCGCCCTCTGGTGGATGCTCGCCGCCGCGGACTACGGGATTCCGGACTTTTCGCAATCCATGAAACTTCGGATCATCGAGTCCGTCGCGTTCCTCGTCCTGATGGTCGGTCTGGGCCTGTGCTATACGGTGCGGATCGCCTACGTCAGGGCCCTCGGAACGATCTACGCCCTCACGGACCGCCGCTGCCTGATCATCCATATGGCGCAGCGCAAGACCGTTCAGAGCTACCGAGAGGAAGACATCGGCGAAATCGAGTGGATGATCGGCCCCAGGAAGACGGACCACGTGATGTTCGGTTCGCCCGAGGCCACGGTTCGAAAGGGTGTTGCGATGATGCGCCGCGGGGGATTCTACAACATCGCCGACGGCAAGGCCGTCGAAACAATGGTGCGGGAAGTCTTCAACAAGCCCTACACGGTGCGGTCATGACGAAAGCGGCGGCTCGCCCCGATGCGCCCGAATTCCCCGGGGGCCTGGAGTGGCTCAATGTCGAGCGGCCGCTTTCGCTCGCGGATCTGAGGGGCAAGATCGTTGTCCTGGATTTCTGGGCCTCCTGCTGCATCAACTGCATGCACGTCCTGAGAGACCTGCGGCGGCTGGAAGACAAGTACGCCGCGGAACTCGCCGTCGTCTCCGTACACTCGCCCAAGTACACTGCCGAGCGGGAAACCTCGACCGTCCGCCGGGCGCTCATGCGGAGCGGTATCGGGCACCCCGTGGTCAACGACCGGGATCTTGCGGTCTGGAATCGCTACGGGATCCCCGCGTGGCCGACCCTCGTGCTGATCGATCCGCTGGGCAAGGTGGTGGGCGCCCTTTCGGGAGAGGCCATCTTCGAGACCTTCGACCGGCTGACCGGCGAAATCCTCGCGGCGCTGGATCCGCAGGGCCTGATCGACCGGCGCCCCCTTCCGCTCCGCAGGGAACCCCCGTCCGATTCGTTTCTGCTCTTCCCGGGGAAGGTCCTCGCCGACCCTCGCTCGCCGCGGCTCTTTGTCGCCGATTCCGGACATCACCGCATCATCGTCCACGACCTTTCCGGCAGGGAGGCCGATGCGTTGATCGGCGGCGGGGAGGCGGGCTTCCGGAACGGCACCTTCGCCGAGGCCCGCTTCTGCAATCCGCAGGGCATGGCCCTGGACGGAGAGATCCTGTACGTCGCCGATGCCGACAACCACGCGATCCGCAGGGTGGACCTGAAAGGGAAAACCGTCTCGACGGCGGCGGGGACGGGAAGGCAGGCGCGGATGTTCAACATCTCCGGTCCGGGGGGCCGGACGCCTCTGAATTCGCCGTGGGACCTGGCGGCCCGCGGCGGAGTCCTGTTCATCGCCATGGCCGGGGCCCATCAGATCTGGAAGATGGATCCCGCCAAGTCCTATGTCTCCCCCCATGCAGGCGCGGTCGAAGAGGGACGCAGAGACGGCCCGCTCCGGGAGGCGCTGTTCGCGCAGCCTTCGGGCATCGCCGCGGAGGGGGGGAAGATCTACGTCGCCGACAGCGAGAGCAACTCCGTACGCAGCGTCGACCCCGATGCCGCCGGGTCCGTGTCGACCCTGGCGGGCGGAGACCTCTTCGACTTCGGAGACGCCGATGGAGATGCGGCCGCCGCACGGTTCCAGCACCCGCTGGGAATCGTCGCACGGGACGGCATCCTCTTCATCGCCGACACCTTCAACTCCCGGATCCGCCGCCTGGCGCCCGCGGAAGGAACGGTATCGACGCTCTGCGGCGGCCCCGGGCCGGGCTTCCGCGACGGCGCCGATCCGCTTTTCGACGAGCCCGCCGGCATCTCGGCCGCCGGGGACAGGCTCTACATCGCCGACAGGAACAACGGCGCGGTCCGCGTCGTCGACCTCAGGACGGGCCTCACGACGACCTTGAAGATCGGGGCGAGCCGGCCGTCTTGAAAAGCCTCCGGAAGGGTTTCACCATCTCTTCCTTCAGCCGCCGTTCATAGATGTCGCGCCGGACCGAAGGGATCAGGCACAGCGACGTCAGAAGCAGGTTCCGGAGCTGCGCGCCCAGGTCCTTCTGCGGGAAGTCATAGAGGCCGTGGCGGCGATAGTAGCGGTGGTCGGCCACGAAGGGGAAGCGCAGGCGGCCCCACATCTCGTCGCGGAAGAGCTTCGCCCCCGCGACGCCCGGAAAGAGCGCCGGCCGGAAACAGCCCCGTTCGGCGCAGCGGACGGCCTGTTCCGCCAGCGCGTCGAGCAGCGCATCCAGCTTCGCGGAATCGGCGACCTCGTCGGTGACGATGCCCGTCAGATTCGCCCCCTGAAATTCCACGGTGCCCTGAAAGATTTCCCGCAGGTGAGGATTGGCCGACAGCGGGCCGGACACGAGGAAGCACACCTGCTTGCCCTTCAGGGTCGGGATGTGGGTGTTGAAGAAGGAGCGGTCGAAAAACTGCTTCCACGCGGCGGACAGGTAGCGGTCGCGGATCTCCCCGGCGAAGACCAGGATGTCCGCCTTCTTCACGGCGCTGTTGTAGAAGTCGATGTAGCCGTCCCGCCCCTTGTAGGCGCAGGTGTTGTCGTACCCGCAGCGGATGCAGCCGAGGCAGCCGCCCCGGATGTCGAGCTCGCGGATGTTCACGACATCGACCGGCCCGGCAAAGGAGAGCCGGAGCCGCGCGACCATTCCGCCGATATTCGATCCGGCGCTTCCTCCGTCCGTCAGGATGAGGACGCCCCTTCCCCCCGCATCCGCCCTGCCTCTGCTAGTGCCCGGTTCATAGTGGAAGGTGGCGGGTGGGACCGGCGGGAAAATCCGCGCCGCCGGCGCCCTCCGCTCGACGGCATCCAGGAAATCTTCGGCAAACAGGCGGAACTGCTCCCGCTCCCGGCGATGCAGGAGATCATGCATCGACGCAGAAAACATCGCTACGGAATGCATCTCGAGATCGTCGCAGAGGGCCCGGATGTAGGCGTGGGCCGTATGGTCGAAGAAATGAATGGACGTGGACAGGGCGGCGGCATAGCGGCCGCGGAAGGCGTCGGCGGCCCCGCGTTCCCAGATCAGTTCGATGAACCTCTTGTACTGGGAGGACACGAGGCAATAATAAAGGGGAAAGGCCCAAAGGACGGCCTCGGAGGCGCGGATGTCATCGAGGATCTCCTCGAAGGCGGGCTCGTTCTTTTCGAGTTTCCTGATCTGCTGGGCGACGTGGTGGATCCGGAAGACATGGCCGGGAAATGTTTCCTGGAGATACCGAACGTACTGCATCGTGACACTCACCGGTCCCTTCGGGCTCCCGTTGAGTACGGCGATCTTCATGAGGCGTTCCTCCCCGCATCTCGAGCTCGTCCTGCTTTCAGGACGAGCTTCTCTCCTTATCGGCAAAAACCAGATGCTCCATGAGAAGCGCGGCGGTCACGCCCATGGCAAAGCCGTTGCCGAGCACGGGCCGCAGCCCGCCCGGGAAGGCCTGCAGCACCTCCTGGGGCAGGAAGGCGATGATCGTCCCCAGCAGGATCGGCAGGCCGATGACGAGTCCGTCCTCCATGCGGATCTCCCGCCGCGCCTCGAAGGCGACGACGAGCCCGGCGGCGACCTGCGTGCAGACGATGTACAGGAGGACGGCCCCGATCACGACGGAGGGGACATCTCCGATCAAGGCGATCAGGGCGGGGGAAAAGGACAGGACCAGCAGCATCGCCGCCGTCGCCGGCAGCGTGAACCGCGAGGCGCAGCCCGTCGCGGCGATCACCCCGAGGCTGAGCGAGTAATTCACCGGCCCGATCACGCCCAGGAGTCCCGATGCCGCGTTCGTCAGACCCGTGACGATCACGCCGTTCCGGATCCTCCGGTCCATCCCGGCGGGCTTGAGCAGTTCGTTCATCGATTGCATGGAGCCCAGGTCGTTGACGGCCAGCGCCGCGTAGCAGAACAGGAACGATGCAAGGACGCCGCCGTCGAAGGCGAGCTCCACGGAGAGGCCCCGGAAAAAGCCGGCGAACAGCGCGGCGGACGCGGCGGGGATCTCCGCGGCGGGGAACAGGAGATGCGCGATCAGGGCGCCTCCCGCCATCGCCCAGACGATGAGCGTCGCCTTCCAGACGCCCTTGAGCAACCGGTGCATGGCGAACATGGCAAGGACGAGCGCAAGTCCGAAGGCGAAATTTGCGGCGCCGGGAGGGCCGGTCATGAGTTGCAGGATCGTCGGCGTGAGGGTGAAGGCGATCAGCAGGAGCACGACGGCGACGACGCGCGGCGTGAAGAGCCTCCGGAGATGGCCGAAAAGGCCGGTGATGCTCAGCAGGGTCAGCAGCAGCCCGCCGCAGAGGATCGCCGTATAGACCGCCTGCGGGGCATATCCGCGGCTGGCGACGGCCCCGATGAGAAGGACCGTGGAAGGGCCCGTGATCAGCGGGAGCCTGTGGCCGGCGAGGACCTGCAGGAGGAGGGCGGCGGCCATCACGAAGGACAGCTTCTGGAGATAGACGACCTGATCGCCGGGCGATGTGAAGTGCAGGCCGCCTGTGACGCGGCCGATGATCACGATGATGGGTACCGTGACGGCGAACCACTGCAGGCCGTACAGCCAGCGCTGCCACCAGGGGGGATGGTCGTCGAGACCGTAGCGGAATTCCATGACCGGATTCTACCTTACCTTGCCGACCGGGCGCAAAGCCCTTATGATATTGACCTGGAGGATGACCGCCATGAAAAGCGAAACCGAAAAGACGAGGAGGCGCTTCGACCGGATCGCCTGGATGTACGAGGCGATGGAGTCCCCCATGGAGATGATCTCGGCGGCAAGCTGGCGGCGGGAACTCCTGGCGGCGGTCCACGGCCGTGTCCTGGAGGTCGGGATCGGAACGGGCAAGAACCTCCCCTATTATCCGCGAGGGGTCGACCTGACGGGAATCGACATCAGCCCCCGGATGCTCGCCCGGGCGGAGCGCCGGGCCGCCGCCCTCGGAATCCCCTGCCGGCTGAGCGTCATGGACGCCGAGCGGATGACCTTCCCGGACGCGACCTTCGACGCCGCCGTCGCCACCTTCGTCTTCTGTTCCGTTCCCGATCCGATCGCCGGCTTGAAGGAAGTCCGGCGGGTCCTCAAGCCCGGCGGCGAAGCCTTCTTTCTCGAACATGTCCGGAGCCCGAATCCTCTCCTGGGAAAGCTGATGGACCTGTTCAACCCTCTGGTCCATGCGGCGATCGGCCCCAACATCAACCGGAGGACTGTGGAAAACATCGCGGTCGCGGGCTTCGAGATCGTGTCGATGGAAGAAAAAGGCATGAAGATCCTGAAGAAGATCGTCGCGCGGCCCCGGGCGGAACAGTGCAATGCGGACATCCCCCCTACGGGCCCGCCGGCCCGGCTGTGAAGAGGGAATGCGTCCCTGCTTTCAGACCGGCTGGAGGATCCTCAGGTCGCGGCCGGCGACGAAATCCCTTGTCTGCTCGCGGTAGGCCGCCATGCCGGAAGAGGCCAGATGGGCCTTGAGAGCCCCGAGGTCGGCCCACTTCTCGATGATGACCACGGCATTTTCCCGTACGGGCGGCTGGGCGCCGATCCCGCTCGGCACATCCGCGGCGATGCCGTATTCGATGCAGCCGTTTTCCTTCCGCACCTCATCCGCAAAGGCATGAAACACGGCGAGGAATTCCTTCCGTTTCCCCGGCTGAAGTTCCAGTGTCGCAACGACGTGGATCATGTTTCCTCCTCCTCTGGCTCTTTCCCTGCCCCGGGCAGGACAATCTTTCTTCTGCCGGGATCCGCGTGCCGGCGATAGAAGATGGCCACGTTTCCGATGCTCCCGGCGAGATGGGATCCGGTCCCCGCCGCGATCCGGCCGGCGAGTTCTTCCCTGTCCTCCTTGTGATCGACGAAGCGGACCTTGATCAGTTCATGGTCGTTCAGCGCCGCGTCCGCCGACTTCAGCAACCCATCCGTGACGCCCTGCCGCCCCACCTGGACGACCGGCTTCAAGCCGTGGGCCAGCCCGCGGAGATATTTGCGATGCACGCCTCGAAGTTCCATGGCGGCATCATAACGGCACAGGGGGCAGAACTCAACGGGAATCTTCTGGTCCCCGGAGACGGCCGCCGCGGCGCGGCCGTTCCGCGCTACTTTCTCGTGATCGTTCCCTCCCAGGTGCTGATGGTCTTCTCCTTCTTCTCCTCCTCGCCGAACCAGCGGCTCGTCACGCACTTCGCTTCCGTGTAGAAGGCGACCCCGTCTCTCCCCATCACGTGCAGGTCACCGAAAAACGAGTCCTTGTGACCCGCAAAGGGAAAATACGAGATCGGCACCGGAATCCCCACGTTCACCCCCACCATCCCCCCGTGCGTCCTCCGCACGAACTCGCGCGCGTACCAGCCGTTCTGCGTGAAAATGCAAGACCCGTTCGCGAACCGGCTCGCGTTCATGATCGCCAGCCCTTCCTCGAAATCCTTCACACGCTTGATGCTCGTCACCGGCCCGAAGATCTCGCAGTCCCCCACGCTCATCCCTTCCTTCACGTGATCGAAGATCGTCGGCCCCACGAAGTGCCCATTCTCGAAGCCCGGCACCACGATGCCCCGCCCGTCCAGGATCAGTGCCGCGCCTTCCGCAACGCCCCTGTCGATGCACTCGATCACCGCCTGCTTGTGCTCCGCCGATACCACCGGCCCCAATTCCGTCGCCGGATCGTACGCGCATCCCACCTTCCGCGCCTTCGCGAACTTCACCAGGTACGAGATGAACTCGTCCGCGCACCCCTCCTCCACGCACAGCGCTGGCAGCGCCATGCACCGCATCCCCGCGCACCCGAACGTCGAATTGATGATCCCCAGCGCAGACCGCTCCAGCGCCGCATCCTTCAGCACCAGCCCGTGGTTCTTCGCCTCGCACAAGGCCTGCACCCTCTTCCCGTGCGCCGCCGCCGTCGCATAGATGTGCAGCCCCACCGACGTCGACCCCACGTACGAAATCCCCCGGATGTCCGGATGCTTCAGGAGCAGCTCCGCCTCGTTCCGGCTGCACGTCACCAGGTTCACCACGCCCTTCGGCAGACCCGCCTGGATCAGCAGCTCCAGGCACCGCATCGCCGTCTGCGGCGTCAGGCTCGCCGCCTTCAAAACGAACGTGTTCCCCACCGTGATGCACAGCGGAATCATCCATCCGAACGGGATCATCGCCGGAAAATTGAACGGCACGATCCCCGCAAACACCCCGATCGGCTCCCGGTACATCACCGTGTCGTGGCCCGTCGACACGTTCATCAGCGCATCCCCCTGCATCAGGATCGGCGCCCCGCAGGCCAGCTCCACCACCTCCATCGCCTTGATGATGTCCCCGCGCGCCTCTTCGATGTTCTTCCCCAGCTCCTTCGATACCGACAGCGTCAGCTCTTCCAGATGCTGCTGCAGAAGCGTCCGGAACTGGAACATCACCTCCATCCGCTGCTGGACCGGCGTCGATGACCACCCGGGATACGCCGCCACGGCTGCCTGCACCGCGCTCTCCACTTCCTCCACCGTGCAGCACGGCGCCTCCGCCATCACCTCCCCCGTGCTCGAATCCGTCACAGCCATGTACTTCTTCGTCGCCGATTCCCGCCACTCGTTGTTCACGCAGTACCTCAGTCTTCTTGCCGGACTCATAACTCCACTCCTTGTCTTTCCATTCCGCTGAAAAAGTTTTTCTGACTCCATACCATACGGCCCGCCGGAAACACAATTCCGGTGGGCCGCAGCAAAATTGAAGATTCTTCGGAGCAAGCTCCGGAAAATCTTCGATCCCCAAGGAAGGGATCGTAGCCATCATTCGCTCGCTTACCCCGCAGCAAGCGGGGAATGCGCTCGCTGCCGGATTCACGGCTGAACAGAAGACCCGCCCGCCATGAGCACGCTCATGCGATGGGTCTGGTGATTGTCACTTTGGTGTGCAAACCACGTTTTGCACAATATTCGAAGAATTTCTCCGGCGGCACGCCGATTTCGGGTCCTACGCAGCCCCTCTCCGTGATAATGCCGGCACCAAGCATCCGCGCCGTGATCCCGACGGGACCGCCGACCGTGAAGGGACCCGTCTTCATGTTCCAGGGTTCGTAGGGCGAGCACATCATCTCGGTCCGGATCTCCACCTCCTCGCCGTTCTTCACTCCCTTGGCGTCGACGCGCAGGCACTTGTAGTCGGCGGGCTTCCCCGCCGGCTTGGGAAAGGTCTCGGCGAGGGCCACGAAGTAATCGCGCGGCGCGATCTCGGCGTCCTTCACCTTCAACGGTTTCGTGGAGCCGAAGCCGATCCCCGACAGGAACCGCATCTTCTGTTCGAAATCCGCCGGAAGGCCGAGCTTGAAGTTCATGTGCTTGATCCCCTTGGATTTGAAGGCGACCGGCACGGTCGCCACTTCCGAATGAATGGTCGGATAGACCGTCATCGTGCCGACGGGCTGGGGGAAGTCGATCACCTCGCCCAGGGTAAAAGGCTGCACTTCCTTCCAGTCGCCGTTTTCAAAGACGTAGGCCGGATCCGTGAATTCCTGGAGGAGGGTCTGGGCTGCATAGGGGATCGTGATAGGGAAATCGGACTTCGCGTAATTGGCGATGCCGTCCCGCAGATAGATGTATTCGATCGTATCCAGCCGCGCGGCGCAGTAGCCGGCCATGACGCTCACGATACCCGGCGCGCTGCCCATGCCCAGGATGCCGGTCAGCCCCTTGGCCTTCCACTCGGCGTCCCGAAGCATCTGCTTCCTGGCGACATGGAACAGGCCTCCCATATCGAGATAATGGGAGCCTTCCGCAATGCACGCATCCATGACCCGCAGGTTGAAGTCATGGCCGATACAGTTGGCCGTGACCTTGCTGCCGCGGACGGCGGCCCGCAGGCTCTCGGGATTCGTCGCGTCCGTGAACTGCACCTTCGCCTTGCCCTCTCCCCACTCCTTGGCCCTGAAGGCGAGGACATCCTTCAGCTTTTCGAGATCGGCCAGGATCACTTCCATCACTTCCGGCGACGAGCAAAGATCCCGGATGACGCCCTGTGCCTGCACCCCTGCCGCACCCATTACCGTGATTCTCATTCTCCTGCCTCCTAAACTTGAGATTTGAAAGGTCCATTCGACAAATCCACCGGTATCCCGGTATCCCTGTTTGGATCTCTCACGCTGCCCTCACTGCGGGAACAACAGGTTCGGCAGCCAGAGGATGATCTCCGGGAACAAACACAGGACATACAACGCGACAAATTCGACGCAGACGAACCAGATGACGGACGTATAGATATCGGCCATGCTGATTTCCTTCGGATCCGTCACCGCCCGGATGTAGAAGAGGTTGTACCCGAACGGCGGCGTCATGTATCCCAGTTCCATCATCACGATGAAAATGACGCCGAACCACAGGGGGTCGAAGCCGAGCGCCTTGATGACGGGCAGCATGATCGGAACGGTGATCAGCATAATGCCCGAGGAACTCATGACCATGCCGAGGATGAAAAGGATGAACATGAAGAAGACGAAGACTCCCCACTTGCCTGCCGGGAGCATCAGCATCAGGTCCTGGATGATCTTGATGACGCCCATGCCCTGGAAGGCTGTGCTGAGGCAATAGGCGCCGAAGATGATCCACATGATCGTAGCGGATATCTTGCATGCTCTGCCGGCGGCCTCGTAGAGTTTCGCCCAGGTCAGGTTTTTTCTCGCCGCCAGAAGGCTTGCGGCGACACCGATGGCCGCCGCCTCCGTCGGCGAAGCGATGCCCAGCAGGATGGAGCCGAGAACGGAAAAGATGATCACGAACGGCACGATGACCGCCCCGAGGGTCTTGAACTTCTTTGCCCAGCTCCCCCGTTCTTCCTTCGGCAGTGCCGGGGCCAGGTCTTTCTGGAAATAGGCCCGTATCAGGATGTAGCTGCTGTCGAGAACCAGGAGGACGATGGTGGGCAAGACGCCGCCGGCGAACATCCGCCCCACCGATTCCCCGGCCACCAACGCATAGATGATCATATCGACGCTGGGAGGCATGAGGATTCCCCAGCCGCCGCCGGAGTTGATGCAGCCGATGGCGAGCTGCTTCTGGTAACCTCGCTTGAGCATGGCGGGAAGGGCAATCGTCGCCATCGTGATCGTTGCGGTTCCGCTGATGCCGCACATGGCCGCAAACAAGGTGCAGATGACCAGCGTGCCGACGGCGAGTCCTCCGCGGATCGGTCCGAACCAGACATACATCATGTCGAACATCTTGTCGGCGATGCCCGACTTCTCCAGGATCATCGCCATGAGGATGAACAGGGGAATGGAGACGAGGACGAACTGGTTGCTCGCGCCCCAAGCCTGCGCCGCCACCATGTACAGGCCTTGCGGCCCCCAGAAGATGAGCGTGAAGACCATGCCGGTGGCGCCGAGGGCGAAGCTTACCGGCAGGCCGAGAAACATCAGGCCGAAAAGGCAGACAAACAGCGCCGCCGTCCACATTTCAAGACTCATGGTTTCCTCTCCGTTTCCAATCGGCCGACCGGCGGCCGGTTTTTCTTGCCCTTGCGTCCCTGTCCTCTCTCACTGTGCATGACGACGAGTGATCTCCTTGGATCATCAAGCGGATGCCTCGTTTGTCTGTCCGCTCTTGTGGGAACGGAACTTTTCGATATTGCGAACCAAGTTGACGATCCCCTGAAGGAAGAGGAGAAGCGCGCTCAGCGGCAGGATCACCTTGATGGGATACACGGGGGGATCCCACGCCGAACCCGTCGTTTCCAGGCTGAGAACGGACTCATAGGCGAAGGATCCGCCAAAATAGACCATGCCGCCCACGAAGAGGAGAAAAAACGGAAACGTGATGATGTCGAGGATGAGCTTCGTCTTCTCGGATAAGCGGATATAGATGACATCGACGACGATGTGCGACCTCTCCTTCTGCAGGAGGCCGGCCGGCAGGAGCGAACAGATGGCAAAGATAAACTGTGTTGTCTCGAAGGTCCACAACGTGGCCTTGAACAACAGCCGCATCGTGATTTCCAGCAAAACCACGGCACCGAGCAGGAGAATCAGGGGAAAGCAGATCTTTCCCGACCACTCGCTCAGAAAGTCCACAACTCGAAAGATCTTCTTAACAGCGGACATCGGCATTCCTCATGATCGATGATGTGCTCTCAGGACAAAGATGCCGCGACAGGGATCGGCATCTCCTGCCGCCATTTGGCGGACCCTCCGCAACCCGCTCCGGAGCCTTGCCCCATCCGGAGCGGGTTGCGTGGGGATCCCTCCGCGCACCATCCGTCTGGACGTGCGCGTCATGGATTTATAATCTGCCCACCTCCTTGAGGTACTTCTTCAGCATCTCAATGGCCTTGGCATTGTTCGGTCCGCCTTTTGCGGTCTCGTCCCAGATCTTGACTGCGGCCTGGGCCATCTTCTTCTGATCTTCCGCTGGCAGCGTGATGACCTTCACACCCTGCTTTTCGACCACTTTCCCGAGCACCTCTTCCTCGTGGTAGGCGTATTCGATCGTGCGGATCCAGAACTGATTGTCGAGGATGTCCTTCACGATCTTCTGAACGTCCTTGGGAAGCTTGTCGAAGGCCTTCTTGTTGATGAAGAAGCCTTCCTCGGTTCCGAGACTGATGCTGGGCTTCATGTGGTTCTTGCAGACTTCGTACAGCGCCAGACTGTTCGCGCCCACGGCGCCGGCCCAGTGCGCACCCTCAAAGACGCCGGTCGCCAGACCGGTGTAGATTTCCGGACCGGAAGCACTCACGGGCTGGGCTCCGATCTCGTTGAAGAATTTTGCGAACTGGCCATAGGTCCTGATCTTCTTTCCCTTGAGGTCGGCGAGCGTCCGGATGGGTGTCTTTGTGACGATCTCGACGGGAAGGGCGTGATCGGTCCAGTACAGGACGTTGTGCTTGGCGACCTCGTCGGAGAGCATCTTTTCAAAACCGAGTTTCTTGTAGAAGTACATCACCTCCCAGTACTCCTTGAAGGCATAGGGAAGCGCGCATACCGTCGCCACGGGGATGTCCGACTTCCAGTAGGCCGGCACGGCGAACCCCATCTCCAGCATGCCCCGCTTGACCGCAGGGAAAATCTCCTCATTCGGAATGAGCGCCCCTGCCGGGAAGGTCTCGATGACCAGACGGCCGTTGGTCTCGGCCTTGATCTGATTGGCGACGCGGACGACGCTTTCGGTGAAGGTGGGACTGGAGAGGGCGATGCCCGCCTGGCAGCGCCACTTGACGACCGGATCCGCCGCCATCGCCTGCCCGGCAACGAGACAGACGGCGACCAAGACAGCTGCGATCCATACCGCACAACTCGACTTCCTCGTTCTTCTCACCATGTTCTTTCTCCTTTTTCAGCGGGTTTCTTGTAAGAGTCTATTCCCTTCGCCCGATCCGATGACAAAGGATCGGCGACCTGCAACCACCGTCACGCCCCCATTCCGACAGCCTTCAAGCCGTCGGCGAGGATGGAAATTCCCCGGTCCAGCTGTTCGTCGGTGATGACCAGCGGCATGAGCGTCCGGATGACGTTGCCGAAGCTTCCGCAGGACAAGAGCACGAGGCCGTGTTCGAGGCAATAGCGCACCAGGGCCTTCGCCTCGTCGGCGGCGGGTTCTTTCCGTTCCCGGTCGCTGACCAATTCCAGAGCCAGCATCGGTCCCCTGCCGCGCACGTCCCCGACGATCTCGAATTCTCTTTGCAGCGACAAGAAACGGTCAAACAGTTTCCGCCCCAGTGCCTCGGAGCGCTGAAGAAGCTTTTCTTCCGCAAAGATGTCCATGACGGCAAGCGCCGCGCTGCAGGCGACGGGATTGGCGCCGTAGGTGCCGCCCAGCCCGGAAGGATGAACCGTCTCCATGATCTCCCTTTTCCCGACGACGGCGCTCAGGGGCATTCCGGCCGCCAGACTCTTCGCCACGGTCATGAGGTCCGGCTGTATGCCCCAGTGCTCGATGGCAAACATCCTGCCCGTCCGGCCCATGCCCGTCTGGATCTCGTCGGCGATGAACAGGATGCCGTTGTCGCGGCAGATCTTCGCGATCCGGGGGAAATACTCCGGAGGCGGCGTGATGAAGCCGCCCTCGCCCTGAATCGGTTCGGCAATGACCGCAGCCGTCGTCTCCGCGGCGGCCCCGGAGACAAAAAACTGCTTCAGGCAGTCGGCACAGGCGATGTCGCAGGCGGGATAGGAGAGTCCCAGGGAACAGCGATAGCAGTAGGCAAAGGGAATTCGATAGATTTCCGGCGCGAAAGGGCCGAACCCGTACTTGTACGGCTTCACCTTGCTCGTGAGGGTCATGGTCAGCAGCGTCCGGCCGTGGTAGGCGTTGTCAAAGGCGACGACCGCCGGCCGTTTGGTCGCGTAGCGTGCGATCTTCACGGCATTCTCTACGGCTTCCGCACCGGAGTTGATGAAGAGGGCCATGGAAGGTGGCGGCACGGGCGTAGCGGCGCAGAGCCTTTCGGCAAGGTTCACGGCTGGTTCGTACGGAACCACCATGAAGCAGGTGTGCGTGAATTTTTCCGCCTGTGCCTTGATGGCTTCGACGACCCTCGGGTGCGAATGCCCCACGTTCATGACGCCGATGCCGCCGGAAAAATCGATGTATTCGCGTCCCTCCACGTCCCGGATCAGGGCGCCGCAAGCGGATTCAACGTAGATACTGTTCAGGCTTGCGTGCCCGGGCGGAATGACGTTGGACCGGACGGAGGCGATGGATTGGTTCGAAATGGTCATGCAATACTCCATAGAAGGCATTGGGTCTACGCTGATTCACGGGCAACGATTCTGCAAAAGACAGGCCACCCATCGCCTGGCGGCAGCGCATAAGCCGTTTTTCATCGCAAATACGGCAAGTTGCAAAATGTTCTGATAGAACGGTTCGCGGTCGTAGGTGATTCATGGCCGAGTGGGAGAGGTAAGGAAGAACGATCCGATCGGGATGGGCGCGGCTTGTTCTTCACTTTTCTGAAGTGTCGCGGCACGGCCGCAGCAGACACCCGTGGTTGGATTCAATCTCCGTGTGGTCCCGCCGACCAGGAGAGACCCATCTTCTTCATCCTGCGGACAACGGTCGGCTGGCTGATCCCCATGTAACGGGCCATCTCGCGTGTCGACCTGCAGACAATCATCGCCTTCTCGAAGATCTCCCGCTCCAGGACATTGACCTCTTCCCCGAGATTCCGGTTCCTTTCCACATCTTGTCGAAAGACCGGGGTGGATCCGCCCTCGAATTTCTGCAGATACGTTTCGTCGACAACCTCTGCGTCGCTCATGACGACGGCCCTTTCGATGATGTTCTTCAATTCTCTCACATTGCCCGGAAAGGCGTGCCGGAACAGCAGCCGGAATGCCTCCGGAGAAAAACGCTTCTTCTGGCCGTAGCGTGCATTGGACTTCTGCAGAAAGTAGTGGATCAATTCGATGATATCCTCCCTGCGCTCCCGGAGCGGGGGGATGGAGATCGTGAATGTGCTCAAGCGGTAATAGAGATCCTGGCGAAACTTCTTCGCCCTGACCAGGCTCTCCAGTTCCCGGTTCGTCGCGGCAATGATCATACAGTCCGTCGTTTTCGCCTTTGTCGCTCCCAGGCGCAGAACTTCATGGTCATCGAGATATTTCAGCAGTTTTGCCTGCACGCCGAAGGGGAGTTCGGCGATCTCGTCGAGAAAGAGGGCTCCCTCATGGGCCAGTTCGATCAGCCCGGCCTTTCCGCGCTCGCTTGCGCCGGTGAAGGCGCCCTTTTCGTAGCCGAACAGTTCCGCTTCGAGCAGGTTTTCCGGGAGGGCGGCGCAGTTGATCTGAATGAGCGGCTTGTCGTTGCGCTGGCTGCTCTTGTGGATGAACCGGGCCAGCAATCCCTTCCCCACCCCCGACTCTCCGAGGAGCAGGATATTCGATGCGTCCATGCGGGCTACCTTCAGCGCCATCTGGATGGTCTGGTTGAAGCGCTCGTTTTTCGTGATGATGTCGTATTCATCGCGTCTCCCCAGCATACTCAGTTCGGCAAGCTCGTCCTTGTATTTTTCCGTCACCCTCCGGTTCTCTTCCAACTGCTCCTTCAGCAAGTTCAGTTGGGTCATGTCCCGCTCGTTCAGGACGACGAGTGAGATTTCTCCCCGCTCGTCAAAAACAGGAGTGGCGGTAACGAGCAGATACCGTTCCGTTTTTTTCACATATTGCGAAATGCTGATCTGTTTCTTCTGTGCGATCGCTTCCATTGTAGCGGAGCGGTCGATATAGCCCACCTGGACGAGATCCGTGACGTTCTTGCCGATGTGATCCTCGGCACGGATTCCGTTCATCGCCTCCGAAGCCGGGTTGATATCGATGATTTTCCCCTTCGGATCGCAGATCCAGATGCCGTCGGACGAAGATTGAAAAATGGCCTTCAGCTGTACGTTCTGGAGACGGTAGGATTCGAGTTTTTTGGCCGCAGATTCGAACTCCGCCATCCCCTGGAAACAGCAGATGGCCCCCTCGGTGCGCCCTTTGTTCCGGATGGTCGCAATGTTCAGGACCAGGGAAATGTTCTTCCCGATAATATGATGGCCCAATTGCGGTTCGCCCGTCTCGATGCATTTCATCACCTGGGGCCCCGTCATCGGCAACACATCGCAGATGTAGACGCCTTTGACCTTGTGGCTTTCAAAACCCAGGACCTGCTCGGCCTTTCTGTTGAGGAAGACGATGCATCCCTGGCTGTCGGTGGCAATCATTCCATTGCTGCTCGATTGCAGCATCTGTTCGTAGGTGATGAGGTAGCGCATGGAAATACCTTTCTACGGATCGCGGCGGGCGATTCGATATTGAATCAAAACGATTCATCCATATCCGACATTGAATCGGCATGCAATGTTTTTTCATAAGAATATTGCTCGTCGATCGCATGGCAGCGTTCGGTTCTTCCGCGGTCTCCCATGGAACAGGAATTTGTTCGCTCCGTGGCATGCAACTTGCCAAATGCATCTGTGGATCTGGGCCGTGCAAAGAGACTGATGCCATATAACCAGGCACCGATCGCGGTAATGGGAAGGAACTCGTCATGAAGGGCTTCTACAACCGGTATCTCAGGATCGACGCGACAAGAAGAGAATGCAGCATCGAAACGATCCCGGACGACATCCTGAAGAAATACCTCGGCGGAAAAGGCCTGTCGGCATGGCTGCTCCTGAAGCACCAGCCGCGGGGTGTCCATCCCCTGTCACCGGAGAACGCCTTCATCATCGCGACAGGACCGACCACGGACTCCGCACTGTACGGATCGTCTCGTTTCGGCATCTACACCAAATCGCCCCTGACCGGCGTCTATCTGGGAAGCTACAGCGGCGGCAAAGTGCCCGAGAAGATCGGCCGGACCGGTTTCGACGCGATCGTGGTGTCAGGACGGTGCGATCGCTTCTCTGTTCTCGAGATATCGCCCGATGGCGCCTCCTTCCGGGATGGATCCCATCTCAAGGGCCTCGACTGCCATGCCGCCGAGAAAGCCCTCTACAGCCAATACGGAACTGCGGCCGGTATTCTGGTAATCGGACCGGCGGGCGAAAATCTCCTTTCCTTCGCCGGCGTCAGCAACGACCTGTGGCATTGTTCGGGTCGGGCAGGGGCCGGCGCCGTACTAGGCTCCAAGAAGATCAAGGCCGTTGTCTTCACCGGCGACCGGAAGCGGGAGCACGCCGATCCCGAGGGCCTCAGTCGCTTCGCCCGGTCCGTTCTGGAATCCAGGAAGGATCATCCCACGACGATCGCCTACAGGACGAAGGGCACGCCCATGATGGTCGATCTCCTGAACGGCGCCGGCGCCTTTCCGACGCGCTACTGGCATCAGGGCCGGTTCGAAAAGGCCGGCCGGATCAACGCATCGGCCATGCACATCCGCATGGACGTGCGTCCCAGGGCTTGCGCCCACTGCTTCATGGCCTGCGGGAAATTTTCGACGGTGAGGGACGGGAGACACAAGGGATTGGAGGTCGAGGGGCCGGAGTATGAAACGATCTATGCCTTCGGCGGCCTGTGCATGATCGATGACATCGCCGAGATCGCCTATCTCAACGATCTGTGCGACAAGTTCGGCATCGACACCATCTCGGCGGGGAACCTTGTCGCCCTCACGATGGAGGCCTCCGAAACGGGGAAGATCGCCGAGCGCGTCCCCTACGGAGATGCGGAAGCGTCAGCGCGGCTGATCCGCGACATGGTCCGGCGGGAAGGGCTCGGAGCGGTCCTGGCAGGCGGCATCCGGGAGGCCGCGAAGGCCTTCGGCATGGAGGACCGCGCCATCCACGTGAAGGGCCTCGAACCCGCCGGCTACGATCCGCGCCAGTTGAAGGGCATGGGACTCGCCTACGCCACGTCCGACCGGGGCGCATGTCATCTTCGGACGACGTTCTACAAGCCGGAGCTCTCGGGGATGATCCCGCCCGCGGCGATCGAAGGGAAGGCCGCCATGCTGATCGATTTCGAAGACCGCGCGACGATCTTCGATACCCTCATCTTCTGCCGGTTCTTCCGCGATTTCTATCTCTGGGATGAATTGCGGACCATCGTCAAGGTAACCGTCGGTCTCGATCTGTCCCGGCAGGAACTCCAGGGCCTTGCAGCCGATGTGACAAATCTCGTCCGCTCATACAACATTCGGGAGGGCGTGACGGAAGCGGACGACACACTGCCTCCACGTTTCTTCACGGAGGCCTTGCCCGAGACAGGCTCTGTCATGAATCCCGAGGATTTCGCAAAGCTCAAGAGCGACTACTACAGACTGCGCGGCTGGTCGTGATTTCCTGGAAAAAGACGTTCGCCGTATTGGGCAATCGTGAAACGGGCGAGGGATACAAAGCGCCGTCCGCCGGCCGGTGGTGCCAAGACCTGAACCGTTGAAAAGGAAAACTTACGACCCGCCGGACGTGGAAACCGGCGGGCCGTCCCCAGGACCGATTCCCCTTGCGGAGCCGTTCTTTGAGATTCATCGCCGGTTCTCTTTATAGCCGGACATACCGCCCGGTCTTCATCCTTTCGTCACGGGGTGGTTGGCCAGCTTCTCTAAGGCCGTGACCATGGCCGAATGATCGAGATCGATCCCGCCGGAAGCCGCGACGGCGTTGAAAAGCTCCTGCGCCGTCGCCGTATTCGGCAGACAGAGCCCCAGTTTCCGAGCCGACTCCAGGGCCAGATTGAGGTCCTTCTGGTGCAGACGGATCCTGAACCCCGGCTGGAAGGTCCGCTTGATCATCTTGTCCCCGTGCAGTTCCAGGATCCGGCTGTGGGCGAATCCCCCCAGGAGAGCCGCACGCACCTTGGCCGGATCGGCCCCGGCCTTCGAGGCAAATACCAGCGCCTCGCTTACCGCCTCGATGGTCAGCGCCACGATGATCTGGTTGGCCACCTTGCAGGTCTGGCCGTCCCCGTTGCCGCCGACGAGTGTGATATTTTTCCCCATCAGCTCGAAATAGGGTTTGATCTTCCCGAAGACGTCCTCCGCCCCGCCGACCATGATCGAGAGTGTCGCATTCTTCGCCCCGACCTCCCCTCCCGACACCGGCGCATCCAGCATCTGGACGCCCATCGCCTCAAGCCGTTTGGCGAATTCCTTCGTGGCGATCGGGGAGATGGAACTCATGTCCACGACGATCGAACCGCCGCGGAGCCCCTCCGCTATGCCATCCCTGCCGAAGAGGGCCGCTTCCACATTGGGGGTGTCCTGCACCATGATGAAGACGATCGTGGTTTTCTGGGCCACTCCCTTCGACGATCCGCAGACGACGGCTCCCGCCTTCTGCATCTCGGACAGCGATTCCTTCACGACGTCGTAGACGTAGACGGCATGCCCCGCTTTCAGCAGATGTCCCGCCATGGGTTTCCCCATGATTCCCAGACCGACAAATCCGAGTTCCGCCATAGCATCTCCTCCTTGAAAAATATCGTTGTGGGGCGTTCGCGAGGACTTCATCCGCACGGACGATCAACATCCGCCGGAATGCCCAGCCCTTTGAAGACCCGCAGATGGCCTTCACCTTCGAAGGTGTTCACCCTTACGAGAGATAGGGTTTGAGCCAGGCGAGACCTTCTTCGGTCCTGCCGAGAGGCTTGTACTCGCAGCCGATCCACCCCTGGTAGCCCTTTTCTTCCAGAAACCGGAAAAGATTCGGATAGTGGATCTCTCCCGTACCCGGCTCATGCCGGCCGGGATTGTCCGCGATCTGGATGTGGGCGATCCGGGCGAGGTTGCCCTCGATCGTCCGCATCAGGTTCCCCTCCATGATCTGCATGTGGTAGACGTCGTACTGCAGCCACAGGTTCGGGTGGCCGACCTCCTTCATGAGACGGAGGGCGTCCCGGGTCCGCGTCAGATAGAACCCCGGCATGTCCTGATCGTTCAGCGGCTCGATCAGAAGCCGGATCTTCTCCGCCTCCAGCGCGGCGGCGGCGAAGCGCAGGTTCTCCACCAGCGTCCGCCGGATCTCCTCCGGCGGGACCCCTTCCGGCGTCTTTCCGGCCAGACAGTTGACCTGCGGGCAATTCAACGCCCTTGCGTATCCGATCGCCCGCTTGACGCCGTCGCGGAACTCCGCCTCCCGGCCCGGCAGGCAGGCAATCCCCCTCTCGCCGCCCTCCCAGTTTCCGGCGGGAAGATTATGGAGGGCCTGCCGCAGGCCGAAGGCCTGCAATCGCTTCGCCAGTTCTTCCTTCTTCCAGGCATAGGGGAACAGGTACTCGACGGCCCGGAAACCGGCCTTTGCAGCCCGCTCGAACCGCTCCAGAAAGTCCACCTCGTTGAACAGCATGGTAAGGTTGGCAGCGAATCGCACCATGGAATCCGTCTCCTTGCTCCCTTCGCACGATGTCGAAAGGATCGTCGCAGGATCGCGCGAATCCTCACTAGCCGAAAGGGCGCAGGCCTGTCAAGAAAAATTGATGATATGATCGTCTGATGATTAGATGAAACGGGCGTGATGTTTCTTGACATTCGGGAAAGCAATGCATTAATGTCTCACTGTCTCCTCGGCATCCAAGGGGCACAACCGAGCGCAACGGAAGGAACGACGATGAAGGCCAGTGCCATGCGCATCGAGAGAAAGCGGATCACCGATCAGATCATCGATCAGTTGATCGCCATGATCTCCGACGGGAAGTTCAAGCCCGGCGACAGGTTGCCGCCCGAGCCCGTCCTGATGGAGCAGTTCGGCGTCGGCCGCAGTTCCCTGCGCGAGGCGATCGGCGCATTGTCCCTGATCGGCCTCCTCAACGTAAGGCCCGGCCACGGAACGCACGTCAACCCCGCCGCCGGCGAATCCCTGTCCAAACCGCTGCGCTGGGGGATGTTCATGGGGTGGCGCGAAAAACTGCACGAATTCATCGAGGCACGGATCGCCATCGAGCAGACCCTCGTCGGCATGGCGGCGGAGCGCGCCACGGAGGCGGAGATCCAGGAGATACGCCGCTGCCACAGCTCCCTGCTCACGGCAAAGAAGACGCCCGTGACGGGGCGCAAGGCGATCCAGGCGGACCTGGCCTTCCACATGGCCATCGCCCAAGCCAGTCACAACACCGTTTTGTCGAGGTTCCTGGAGGAACTCCGCCAGCCCGTCAAGAGCTGGATGGAACGAAAGGCCGCCACCTTCGGCGGCTACAGCAAGGTGTACGAGCAGCATGACGCCATCGTTGCGGCGATCGAGGCGCGCGACGCGGGGAAGGCGCAAATCGCGCTCAAGCGACACCTCGAAGCCGTCGGCGAACGCCTGACCGCCCTGCTCCTGGAACGGCAGTCGAAGTAACGCTTCCCCGCCGCCTCTGCCCCTGAAAAAGAGAAGATGTCCTGTCCGTCGGCGGGGTTTGAAGATCTTTCAGGACGGGACATTCTCGAGAACGTCTTCGGTGCGCCGAACCCCCCGGAGGACCATGTTCCTGCAGAAGCCCCTTCAACCTGTCCGGATACGATGGGCCTGCCTGATCTTCCTTTCCTGCCTCGCCGTCGCGGCCTGCGGGATGTCGAAGGCCGCCCTCCTGGAGCGCGCCGAGAGGCACCCGACGAGGAGCATCGCCCACTGGGGGCAGGACTGGAAGAAGACCCCGCTGAGGGACCGGATTGCGAAGGCGCCGGCAGCCCTCATCGAGAAGATCGGCATCGAAAACGAGGCGGAGGGATTTGCCGAACGTCCCGCTGCCGCCGAACCGGCGCCGGAATTCCGGGAGGTCCTGTCCGGAATCGCGTCCTCGCTTCCCCCGAGGGTGCGCGAACTGGCTGAGGAACGCATCATCGGCGTCTTCCTCGTCAACGGCCTGGGCGGGACAGGCTATGCCGAGGCCGTTCTTGACGGGCGCGGCGAAGAGTTCTACGCCCTCATCGTCCTGGACCGTGAAGTGCTGCTCGGGAAAAAGGCCAACGCGTGGGCTTCCTGGAAGGAGAACAGCTTCTTCCGGCCCGGCGGGCCGGGGACCGCGATCTCGGTAACGATCGAACGGGACGGGCAGGACAGTGTCGCCAATGCCATCCGATACATCCTCCTTCACGAGATGGGACATGCCCTGGGGATGGCCAGCGGCGTCCATCCATCGTGGTACGGAAAGGCCATCGCCTCCGAATTCTATCCCTTCACGACGATCTCATGGAAGGGGAATGGGGAAGAAGCCGTCAGCCGTTTCGAAGAGGCCTTCCCGGAGCGCGGCCGGCTCCGGCCTTACCAGTTCGAGAAGTCGGCCCTGGAAAGAGGGCAGGCGGCCGAAGTCTATGGAAAACTCTTCGGTCTGACCAATTTTCCGACGATCCATTCCGCCCAGAACCTCTGGGAGGACTTCGCGGAAAGCTTCGTCAATTATCTTCACACCAGTCTGGCGGGCAGACCTTACGAGGTCCGCCTCCGGAATGGGGACGGACGCGACAGGGTCTTCCGGGACTGCTGGCAGGAGGATCGATGCCGGGGCAAACGGGACTTCATGGCAAGGTGGTTCGCGAACCCGCGCCGGAACCCCTGATCACGGGACCCCGGGAACGTCAAAAGGCTGACGGATTCCGTGCGCAAGGAACCGCGATCGAAAATATCGGATAACTATTTATAATAATTATTGAAAACAAGAAATATGGCAAGAAAACCCCTGGTGCGCCGCCAAGAGGCATTTCGTAAAAATACCGTAATATTGCATACTTATATAATCTCCCGCTGAAAGGCCCCCCTTCGCCGATTCAAAAAGAAGTGGATTCAGGCTTGCAAAAACGACAAAATTCCGCTACAGATTGATTCATGAAAGCTGAACATCGATAGCGTTACCCCCGCATCTGCCGTTCATCCGCGAGCTTAACTGATATAACGCATTCCCGCTCCCGACGCGACCTATCCCCTTGGATACCTTCGTATCCTTCCGGCTCATAGGGTGCGTCGTCCCGGATTGCGGCAGAGATATGGAGGAAGAACATGAAAAAGAGAAAATTTCTTTCCATCGCATCCCTGTCAGCCATTGCCGCCATGGTTCTCCTGGTGGTAAGCACGGTCATGACCGAAGCCTTCTACGACTCCGCCCGCTTCAGTCCGGTCCAGACCATTCAGATGATCGAACGCCACCTGCAGGAAGGACGGACGAACCTCTCTTCCGACCAGATCCCCTCCGTCGCGCGGACACTTTTCGAGGAAGCCCGCTCCTACGGCATCGACTACCGTCTCGTGCTGGCAATCATGGCGGTCGAGAGCAACTTCCGCAACGACGCCGTTTCCCAGGCTGGCGCCCGCGGCATCATGCAGGTCATGCCGATCCTGGCCGCCTCCATCGCCGCGGAGGCAGGCATCCCCTACCGGGGGGAGCCCGATCTTTTCGAACCCGTGAGCAATGTCCGCTTCGCGTTGCACTACCTGTCCTGGCTCAGCGCCAATTTCAAGGACACCAGCGAGGTCCTGCTCGCCTACAATGTCGGCCACAACCGCGCCAAGCGCCTCCTTTCGAAAAACGGCGGCGCCGACACCCGCTACACGCGCCGCGTCCTCGGCCAGTACCGGCGCAACATGACCAGGCTCCCGGCGATGTAAAGGACTTTCTTTTCCGGAGATTCTCCCCTATATTGAGCGTAATTTCCCAGCGGGGCCGGTCCCGATGACCGGTCCCGTCCTGAGGGACGTTTCGTCATGAAGATCGGACCCTTCGAGTTCAACCTCCGGGAACTGGCCGGTTCTACGGGAGACTTCGGGACGCTCTTTCCCTTGGCAATCGGTTATATTGCCGTCTGCGGGCTCGATCCGGCGGGCTTTCTCGTGATGATGGGGCTTGCAAACATCGTCACCGGCCTCGTCTACCGCCTGCCCATGCCCATCGAGCCGATGAAGGTGCTTGCCGTAGCGGCCATCGCCGAGCACTGGTCGCCTTCCATGATCTACGCCTCCGGTTTTGCGACGGGCGCCGTCTGGCTGCTCTTCGCCCTTACCGGCGCGATCGGGTGGATCGCCCGGATGACGCCGAGATCCGTGATCCGCGGCATCCAAGCGACCCTCGGCATCCTCCTGCTGATCGAGGCGGTGAAGATGCTTTCCACCTGGTGGCTGGTCGGCATCGGCGGCGTGGCCGTCTCCTTCGCGCTGAGGGACAGCCGCTATGCGCCTGCCGCCCTGGTGCTCATGGTCGCCGGCGTATCGATCATGCTCTTCCGCGGCGACTTCGCCCGCGTCGGCCCCGTCTCCTTCGCGCTCCCCGCCCTGACCGGCTTCCGCTGGGAAGAGGCCTGGCAGACGATGGTGCTCGCCGGCTTCGCCCAGATCCCCCTGACGGTGACCAACGCCACCATCGCGACCTCCGCCCTCATCAGGGATTATTTTCCCGACCGGGCCGTATCGGTGCGGCAGCTGTCCTGGAGCCAGGGCATCATGAACCTGGTGACCCCCTTTTTCGGCGGCATGCCCATGTGCCACGGAGCCGGCGGCCTTGCCGGACAGTACGCCTTCGGCGCCAGGACAGGGGGGACGAATATCATCGAGGGGATTCTGGAGATTGCTCTGGGACTGTTTCTGGCGGGTTCCATCGCGGCCCTTTTCACCTTCTTCCCGACGGCGATCATCGGTGCGATGATGTTCGTGGTCGGCGTCGAGCTGCTCAAATTCGCGAGAGATATCCGGATCCGCAAAGACCTGGCGCCCTTCGGCGCGACCGTCGCCGTCTCGCTTGCGGCGAATATGGCCGTGGGCTTCGCCGCGGGCCTTCTGGTGTACCACGCGATCCGCTTCGCCTTCCGGAGGCTCGGCTACTGCCGATGCGGCTCTCTGAACGGCCCCGCCTCCCCCCGTTCGGCGTCCTGCGGTCCCTGAATCGCATCCGGCAGCCCATTCCCGCCGTCAGATCATGAAGGCACCGCCGTTCACATCCAGCGTCACCCCCGTGACGAAAGGCGAATCCAGGAGGTACTCGAAGGCGCGGACGACATCGGCCACCAAACCCAGCCTCGGAACCAGGATCTGCTCCCGCAGCATCTCCTTCTGTCCGTCCGACCATTTCGTGAAGACGCCCGCGTCTTCGATGAAGGCCGGGGCAATGGCGTTGACGGTGATCCCGAAGGGACCGAGTTCGCGGGCCGCGTAACGGGTCAGCCCCACCAGGCCCGCCTTGGAAGCCGCGTAGTGCGGACCGATCACGCCTCCACCGCGGGCGGCAATGGAGGAGACGTTCACGATCCGGCCGAAACCCGCCGCCTTCATGGCGGGAACCGCGCGCTGCATCCAGTAGAAGGCGCCGCTCAGGTTCACGCGGATCGTTTCGTCCCAGTCTCCGACCGACAATTGATCGAAAGACCGGCGGTCCATGATGCCCGCATTGTTGACGAGGATGTCGATGTCTCCGAATGCCTCGCGGATCAACCGGGATTGCCGGGCGACAGCGTCCGGATCGCCGGCATCGCCCTTGAGAAACAGCAGATCCCCCTTCCCGGCCGTCTGTTTCCGCAGCCCGGACTCCGCCCGCAGTGCCGCGGCATCGTCTCCACGGTAGGTCACGGCGACGGATGCGCCCCGCGCAAGCAGGCACGCGGCGATCCCCAACCCGATGCCTCTGCTGCCGCCCGTGACGACGGCCGTTCTCTTTGGATCCTTTTCCGATGCCATGGGGTATGCCGACGCTCCTTCCAGCCGAAAGATGCGCCATTCTACCCGCTTCGGCTTCCGGAAACAAGCACGCCACCCCGACCCGTCTATTGACGACCTCCGGGGGATTGCGATACAAGGTCCCACAAAGGATCCATGATGAGGCGCTTTCGACTGGCAGGTACGGTTCCGGCGGGGCTTCTGCTCATCGCCGCCGCTTTGCCGGCCCTTCTCGGCTGTACGGAGGGGGCCTCACCGCCCCCTTTCGACATCGTCATCAAGGGCGGAACCCTCTACGACGGATCGAATGCGCCGTCCCGCACGGCCGACATCGGCATCCGCGGCGACCGCATCATCGCCATCGGTGACATCGCCGCCAAATCGGAAAAAAGCCTGGATGCCCGCGGGCTCATCATTACGCCGGGCTTCATCGACTCCCATTCCCACTTCGACATCGCCGTCCGGGAGGTCGGCTGGCGGATTCATCTGGCAGACTGGCGGGGCGTCTGGAAGGGAAACCACGCCCAGCTCCTGCAGGGGGTTACGACCGTCATCACCGGCAACTGCGGCATGGGGCACCCGGACGCAAAGGCCTGGCTGGAGCAGGTGGATGCGCTCAAAATGGGCGTCAACGTCGGTCATCTCGCCCCCTACGGCGCCATCCGCAACGAGCTTTTCGATAACCGCGCCGATGCGCCGCTCGTCGGGGCGGAGGTCGAGTCCTTCCGAAGGCGAATGGATGCTGAAATGCAGCGCGGCGCCCTGGGGATGTCGATCGGCCTTCACCGCATGCCCGACGGTCTCGCGACCGCCGATGAGGTCGTGGAGATTGCCGCAACGGTGAAAAACTACGGCGGCGTGCTTTCCGTGCACCTGCGGAACGACAGCGGCCGTCTCCAGGACCACGGGCAGGCCGCCGTGGTCGAATCGCTGGCGGAAGCCATCGGGATCGGGCTCCGGTCCGGGGCGCCGCTTCACATCTCCCAGATCCGCCTCCGTCTCCCCTTCACCGACGTCCGCTCCTCGCAGATGCGGCGGATGGTCGAGGAGGCGAGGAAATCCGGTCTGGACGTCACGGCCGATCAGAGCCCCTACGAGGCGACGATCGACCCCCTCCCCGCGCGGCTGCCGGCAGGCCTGTTGTCCGGCGCCGCCCTCAGGAGCGAATACCGCTCCGGAGAAGCGCCGGAAGCCCTGAAGAGGGCCGTCGACGAACTTCTCCTCGTGAGGAAGCCGGAGAGGATTCTGATCGTCTCCTTTCCGGGAGACCGTTCGCTTGAGGGCCGGACGATCCGGGAAATTGCAACGAAGCAGAAGAAAACCGCCGCCGAGGTCTGTCTCGCGCTTCTTCGCGGAGACCCCGCCCCGGTCGCCGCTTTTTTCGAAACCAACGACAAGGTGATGCGCGCCCTGATGCCCTTTCCCTGGGTCTTCACCGCTTCGCACGCCGTGCCGTCCTTCAGCGGCGACGTCACGGTTCCGCCTTCCTACTACGGGACCTTTCCGCGCAAGATCCGCAAGTATGCCATCGAAGACAAGATCATCCGTCTCAACGATGCGATCCGCTCCATGACATCCGCGCCCGCCGAGAAATTCGGCCTGCAGGGGCGCGGCCGGCTGGCCGTCGGAAACTACGCGGACATCGCCGTCATCGATCTGAAGAATTTCGCCGATGCGGCCACCTACGGGGAGCTGCAGAAGCCGGCCCGCGGGGTCGTCCACCTGCTGGTCAACGGCATCGTGTCGGTCGAAGGAGGAAAGGTCACGGGGCACCGGGGAGGGAGGGCCATCAGGAGATTCTAGTCAACAGAGTCTTCAGAACATCATAAAAGCTTTTTTGGAGCATGGCATGAAAACGACAGCAAAAGACATTTTCGCGTCCGTGCGGAAGATCCGCGAAGGCGGTCCCGTCGTCCATAACATCACGAACTACGTCGCCATGAACAACTCGGCCAATGCCCTCCTGGCGATCGGGGCATCCCCCGTGATGGCCCACGCCGAAGAGGAGGTGGAGGCGATGGTAGGCATCGCTTCCGCCCTGGTCGTCAACATCGGCACCCTGAGCGGTCCATGGATCCGGGCCATGTTTCAGGCCGTCCATACCGCACGGGCAAGGGGCATCCCCATCGTCCTCGATCCGGTCGGCGCCGGCGCGACGCCCTACCGGACGCGCACGGCGGTCGAGCTGATGCGTGCGGCGCCTCCCTCGCTGATCCGGGGAAACGCGTCGGAGATCCTCGCCGTCGCCGGGGAACAGGGCGGAACCAGGGGGGTGGACAGTACGGCGGCCTCCACCGGCGCCGTCGCCGCGGCAAGAAACCTGAACCGCGATTTCGGCAGCACGGTATGCATCAGCGGGGAGACGGATTTCGTCGTCTGGGGTGACGGGGTCCTCCGCGTCGGCAACGGACATATCCTCATGACGCGGGTCACGGCGCTCGGCTGTACGGCCTCGGCCCTTTGCGGCGCCTTCGCGGCCGTTGAGCCCTCCATCCCCGTCGCGACGGCCCATGCGATGGCGGTCATGGGCATCGCCGGAGAGATGGCTGCCGAAGGGGCGGATGGCCCGGGCAGCCTGCAGGTCCGTTTGCTGGATGCCCTCTACCGCCTTTCCGAAAAGGACATCGAACGGCGTCTGAAGATCGAGGCGGACTGACATGCAGGGACTGTATTTCGTGACCGACCGGGACCTCTGCGGAAGGCGGACGGTCGAAGAGGTCGTCCTCGCGGCCGTCCGCGGCGGAGCCCGTTTCGTGCAGCTGCGCGAAAAGAACCTCTCGACGCGCCTCTTCGTCGAAGAGGCGCTGCGGATACGGGAGGGGCTCCGGCCCTTCTCCGTCCCGCTCATCATCAACGACCGCATCGATGTGGCGCTGGCCGCGGGCGCCGACGGCGTCCACGTCGGCCAAGACGACATGCCCTACGAAATCGCCAGACGCCTGATGGGCCCCGGCGCCATCATCGGCCTCTCGGTGGAGAAATGGGAAGACGTGGTGCGGGCCCAGGATCTCGACGTCGACTACCTCGGCGTCAGCCCCGTCTTCGACACCCCGACAAAGACCGACACCAAAGGGCGCTGGGGTCTCCCGGGGCTTTCCCGGGTCAAGGCCTTTTCGCGCCACCCCTTGGTCGGGATCGGCGGCCTCAACCGCGGAACCGCGCGTGACGCGGTTCTGGCCGGCGCGGACTGCGTCGCCGTGGTCTCGGCCGTCTGCTCGGCGGACGACCCGGAAGGAACGGCGCGGGAGCTGACGGGGATCATCGGTGACGCGCTCCGAGAGCGTGCCGCCTCCGTCAGCCGGATCTCATAGCGGACCATCGCGGCCGGTCGGCCGCGGGCTTCCCTGCAGGACGGGCACCGCTGCGCCCCGCGGACAGCGGCACACCACATTTCCTCCTCCATGCGGTATGGGCGCATCCCTCCCGTGCTCGAACCCGTTGAGGCCGAAAACGCTCTTGTCGCGGCGCGCGTCCGTTCAGGCGACGATCTTCCAAGAGAAGGTCCCAATCCCTTCGCCGTGGATTTCAACGGTGTCCCCGACGGCCAGCGGCCCCACGCCGGAAGGGGTGCCCGTGTAGACGAGATCGCCCCTCTGCAGCGCCCAGATCGCGCTCAGTTCGACCAGCAGGGTCTCGAAACTGAAGATCATGTCCCCTGTGTTTCCGCACTGCCGTTCGACGCCGTTGACGCGGCAGCTGAAGGCGATGCCCTTCAGATCGATCCCGCCGTGGCAGGAAACGAATTCGCCGATCGGCGCGCTCTGGTCGAACGCCTTGGCTTTCTCCCAGGGCAGCCCCCTCTTCTTCAACTCGTCCTGCACATCGCGCAGCGTGAGGTCGAGGCCGACCGTGACGGCATCGATCCAGGAAAGCGCATCCTCCTTCCTTTCGACCCGCCCCGGCTTTCCGATCCGGATCACGACTTCCACTTCGTGCTGGAAATCGCTGCCGTGCCCGGGAAAACGGATCGGCTCACCGGGCTTCACCAGGCACGACATCGGCTTCATGAAGACGACGGGTTTCTGGGGGACGACGTTCGACAATTCCCGGACGTGCTCGGCGTAATTCCGGCCGATGCAGAAGATGCGGGCCATCGGAATCCCTCCTTCCTGATGCGATGCATCACCCACAGCGGCAGACGCAAAAGCTGCCGCTCATGGGGTGCCGTTCTTGGCGAGAAAATCGAGGAGCGCATCGTTGAAGACGCGCGCCTGTTCCACGTTCACGAAATGGGCCGCCCCGGGAACAATCCGTAGCGTCGAGGATGCGATCCGCTCATGGATAAATCGCGACGACGCCGGAGGCGTGCCGGGGTCCTCCTCGCCGACCAGAATCAGCGTCGGCGCCTTGACGGCGCGGATGGACTCGCGCTGATCCATCGTGCAGAGCGCGGCCGAGCTGGCGCAGAAACCTTCCACCGCCGTGTGAAGAATCGTCCGGCGCACGCGCTCGACGTCGGTCCGCAGGTGCTTCTGGCCCGCCTTCGTGAACCAGCGGTCGATGGCCGCGTCCGCCCACACGGCCATGCCCCCTGCGCGGACCGCCTCGCTACGCTCTTCCAGAACGGCGGTATCCGGCATGCGCGCCGCCGTCGAACTGAGCACCAGCGAAAGCAGCCGGTCTCCGTGCTTTGCGCCCAGCATCTGTCCGACCATGCCGCCCATGGAAAGACCGCAGAAGTGGACCTTCGCGAGGCCGAACGCGTCCATGAGGCCCACGGCGTCGGCCGTCAGCATCTCGAAGGTGTAAGGGCCCGCCGGGACGTCGGAGAGCCCGTGACCGCGGCTGTCGTACCGGAGCACGCGATAGCCGGCTCCGGTCAGGGCGGGGACCTGGTGGTCCCACATGTGCAGATCCGAAGCCAGCGAGTTCGACAGCATCACGACGGCGCCGGCCTCCGGTCCGTCGAACCGGCAGTGAAGCTTTATTCCGTTGACGCCGACCATCGACATGAATCTCCTCTCCTTTCCCGCCCCTTCGGACGGCGCTCCATAAGGATCTCTTCTTCGGCCCGTTCAAAGCAGGCGCGTTTCGTGTTATGGAATATCTATCAGGAACGGGAACGCAATACAACGGGCGAAAGGGTGAAAAGCCGGAAATGGGAGCGGAGCGCCTCGTCATCTTCGATTACTCCGGAACGCTCAGCCTGGAGTCCGTGCTCTTCGGGGAACCGGCCCGGCTGGAGGAAGAATTGCGGAGCTCGGGCCTGTATGATCTGGGGATCAAGAGCCTCGACATCTTCTGGAACAGGATTGTCGATTCGACCTGGGAGCGGGGCAGCACGTCGGCCGTCGGTTACAAACGTCTGTTGACGGAGCGTGTAGCGGCGCTGCAATCGGAAATCTCCGATCCGGCTCTCGGAGAAGCCATCTCCGCCGCCGCCGGGCGCTTCGTCGAATGCTATATGGAGAGCTCTCCGGTCCACGAGGCTTGGCATCCCCTGTTGCGCAAGATCTTCACCGCCCCCCGGGCCGCCGCCGTCGTCGCCACCGACCACTACGCAGAGGCGACGGAGGCGATTGCCCGTCACCTGCGGACTGCCGGCGTGGAAGCGCAGGCACTGGGAGATCCGCTGCCGCCGGGGAGAACCCCCTTCCTTGTCGCCAATTCGGCCGATCTGGGCGCGCCCAAAACGGCATCCCGCTTCTGGGAGGCCGTTCGCATCCTGCCGATTCTCTCGGAGGTCGGCCGCATCCTCCTTGTCGACGATTTCGGTTACAACGAACAGGCCTGGGACAGCTACGGCGCCCGGCGGAAGGTCGAGGACCGCGAAGAAAAGACCGTGGCGCTTCTCCGGGAAATTTTCGGGGTCCGGGTGGAGGCGTTGAGCTTCCTGCTGGACGATCCGCGCCGCAAGGAGGAAGGTTTCGCGGCCCTCGTGCGCCGGACGGCGCCGCGGATTGAAGCCTTCATCGGCGGGCCGCCGCACGGTCCCGTCATGAGGCCGTGCATCGGTTGACGCGTTTACGGCGGCGGCGGGAGGGTGAGGCGATTGGCAATTTCGATCAGGTTCCCGTCCGGATCGCGGACGTAGACGGACAGAATCGGCCCCGTCGCCCCGGTGCGCCTGACCGGTCCCTCTTCGATGGCGATGCCGCAGGAGCGGATATGGGCGATGACTTCTTCCATGGGGATGTCCGTCAGGAGGCAGAGATCGGCGGATCCGGGCGTCGGACAGGCCGCCTTGGGATCGAATTCCTTTCCCCGTTCGTGGAGATTGATCTTCTGGGCACCGAAGAGGAGCGCCTTCCGGCCCCCGCCGAAGGTCACGACCTCCATGCCGAAGGTAAGACGGTAGAAATTGCAGGTTTTTCCGATGTCGGCAACCGTCAGGACCAGGTGGTCCAGGCCGTCGATCTTCATCATTGTGCCGGCCCGTTCTCGGGTTCGCAGAGTTCCACCAGGACGCCGAACGTATCCTTGGGGTGGAGGAATGCGATCTTCTTTCCGCCCGCCCCTTTGCGCGGAACCCGATCGATGAGACGGACGCCCCGGGCATCGAGTTCCTTCAGCGCCGCGCCGATATCCTCGACCTGGAAGGCGATGTGCTGGACGCCCTCGCCGCGCTTTTCGATGAAGCCCGCCACGGGGCCGTCCGGCGCAGTCGATTCGAGCAGTTCGACTTCCGTATCGCCCACGGGCAGAAAGACCGTCTTCACCTTCTGTTGGGGCACGACTTCCTCGCCGTGCGTCTTCAGACCGAGGATCCTCTCGAACAGTCTCTTCGCCGCTTCCGCATCTTTCACGGCGACGCCGATGTGGTCGACCTTCACGATCTTCATGACGTTCCTCTCCCCGGTTGTCGAAAAGAATCCGTTCCGCGGCCAGCCGCGGAACGGGGCCCGCTGCCGGATTCAACAGCCGGCTATCTTTTCAGATGCTCCCGCACATAGGCGACGATCGTTCCCGTTTCCGTTCCGGGGCCATAGATCTCGCTGATGCCGGCCGCCTTGAGCGCCGGGATGTCGTCCCGTGGAACGATTCCCCCTCCCAGGACGAGAATGTCCGTCATCCTGCGCTTCTTCAGCTCCTCCATCACGCGGGGGAACAGCGTGTTGTGCGCGCCGGAGAGACTGCTCAGCATGATCACGTCCGCGTCCTCCTGTGCAGCGGCGCTGACGATCTGTTCCGGCGTCTGACGGAGCCCCGTATAGATGACCTCCATGCCGGCATCGCGCAGGGCCCGCGCGATCACCTTCACGCCCCGGTCGTGGCCGTCGAGGCCCGGTTTTGCCAGCAACACGCGGATCGTCTTCACATCGTTCATGGTTCCCTTCCCTCTCCTCAGAATGCCGTGCCGCCGCGATACTCGCCGAAAACATCCCGCATCGCGTCGCAGATTTCCCCGATCGTCGCCTCCGCCTTCACGGCGTTCAGGATCGCCGGCATGAGGTTCTCCTCGGTCCGCGCCGTCTTCCGGATCCCGTCCAGGGACCGCGTGACGGCATCCTGGTTCCTTTCCGCACGGAGCACCCGCAGTTTCCCGACCTGGGCTTCGCCCACGGCCTGGCGCACCTTGAGCAGCCCCTCCGGCGGCGGTTCCTCGATCTGGAAGCGGTTGACTCCCACGACCGTCCGGTCCCGCGATTCCACCTTCTTCTGGTATTCGTAGGCGCTGTTGGAAATCTCTCCCTGCACGTACCCGGCCTCGATCGCCGGGATCATCCCGCCCATCTGCGCGATCTTCTCCAGATACGCCCTCGCGCCGGCCTCGATCTCGTTCGTCAGGTTCTCCACGTAGTACGACCCGGCCAGCGGATCCACGGTGTCCGTCACGCCCGTCTCGTAGGCGATGAGCTGCTGCGTGCGCAGCGCGATCTGGACCGCCTGCTCCGTCGGCAGGGCAAGGGCCTCGTCGTAGGAATTGGTGTGCAGGGACTGGCATCCGCCCAAGACCGCCGAGAGCGCCTCGAAGCCCGTGCGCAGCACGTTCAGGAACGGCTGCTGCGCCGTGAGCGAGCAGCCCGCCGTCTGGACGTGATAACGCATCATCCAGGAGCGGGGATTCTTCGCCCCGAAGCGTTCCTTCATGATCCGCGCCCAGAGGCGCCGGGCCGCCCGGAACTTGGCGACTTCCTCGAAGAAATCCTGGTGCGCGCTGAAGAAGAACGACAGCTGCGGCCCGAAGTCGTCGACCTCGAGGCCCGCCTTGAGCGCCGTCTCCACGTACTCGATGCCGTCGGCGATCGTGAAGGCCACCTCCTGCACCGCCGTGCAGCCCGCCTCCCGCATGTGATAGCCGCTGATGCTGATGCTGTTCCAGTTCGGGATGTTCCTCGCGCACCATCCCAGGATGTCCGCCACGAGCCGCATAGCGGGACGGATCGGAAAGATGTAGGTCCCCCGCGCGATGTATTCCTTGAGGAGGTCGTTCTGCACCGTCCCCCGCAGCGTCGATGCCGGGATGCCGCCGCGCTCCGCGAGCGCAACGTACATCGCCGTCAGGACTGCCGCCGGCGAATTGATCGTCATCGACGTGCTGACCTTGTCCAGCGGAATCTCCGCCAGCAAGGTCGCCAGGTCCCGCACCGAGTCGATGGCCACGCCGACCTTCCCGACCTCGCCCTCCGCCAGCGGATGGTCCGAATCGTAGCCGATCTGCGTCGGCAGATCGAAGGCGACGGAAAGTCCCGTCTGCCCCTGCTGCAGCAGGTAGCGGAAGCGCCGGTTCGTGTCCTCCGCCGTGCCGAAACCCGCGTACTGGCGCATCGTCCAGAAGCGGCCCCGGTACATGTTGCCCTGGATGCCCCGCGTGAACGGATGCTGTCCCGGGAAGCCGAGATCCGCCGTATAATCCATGCCCTCCACGTCCGCCGGCGTGTAGAGCCCCTTCACCGGCATCCCGGAGATCGTCTCGAAACGCTTCTTCTGCTCCGGCGTCTTCGCAAGCTGCTTGCCGGTCGTTTCCTCCCAGGTCTTCAGACCCGCGGAGATCCTCGCCAGTTCTTCCTTTTCAAACATACAGCACCTCGATGGCCCTCTCCTGCGGAATATCCTGTGCCGCTCTCTTCTTCCGCGCTGCACCCGTCCCGGATTCTGAGCCCCGTTCCCTTCGCCGGGTCTGTTTCGGTCTTCCTTCACCCGTCCGCAGCCGCCTCGTACCTGCATGTCCCCGGCTGGTCATGCAGGTCGTCAGGACCGTCGCGACGGTCCGGCCTCCGGTCCGCATGTCCTGAGATCCACAAGTTCCATCCGGAGGAACTACCAGAAGGGCGCCTCCGCCTCCCCGCAGCGGATGCGGATGAGGGCGGTTTTTTGAAGCCGCGGAGGTCTGTCTTCGTAGTCCGGCATGGACTGCCACCTCGCGGACGGACCGCCCCGATCGCCGGTCGGCCGGGCTCGAACCATAACAGATTCGCCCCGCCCTGTGAAGAGGGAAACGGGCCCGCGCAGCGGCGGAAGAATCCTTCGTCTTCCGCCGCTCGGGAAAGGGATTTCGTTTTCCACGCAGAACTTCTCTTACATCAGGCTAGGCAAAAACGTGACGATCTGCGGAAACATATACAAGATGGCGGTGACAAGCAGGTCGCGACCGACAAACGGCATGGACCCGCGGATAATCGTCACGATGGGAACATCGGGAGCCACGCTCTTGGTTGCATACAGGTTCACGCCCACAGGGGGGGTGATATAAGCCATCTCGCACATGATCACCACGATGATGCCGAACCAGATGGGATCATAGCCGAGATTCATCATGATCGGGAAGAACACGGGCAGCGTCATGACCATCATGCCCGTTGCCCCGACGAAACATCCCAGCAGCAGATACACACCGAGAACGAGGATAAAAATGATGAGGCGCGGCACCTGCAGCTGATTGATCCAGTCCACGAGCCCATGGCTGAAGCCGCTCAGGGTGAGAAAGCGGGCGGACAGGACCGCCGCCATGATGATGATCAGGATCATTCCCGTCGATTTCACCGTGTCGCGCAGGGACTCGAAGATGGCCTTCCGGGTGATCGTGCGCGTGACGAAGCCGATGCCGAACATGGCGGACGCTCCGAACGCAGCCGCTTCGGTGGCGGTGCAGAGCCCTCCGTAGATGCTGCCGATAACGGCCAGCACAAGCGCCACAACCACCCAGAGATGCCGTAGCGAGTAGATCTTCTCCTGCCAGGAAAACGTTGTCGTATCTCTCGGCAGGTTTCTTCCCTGGATCATGATAAGGACGATGAACACGAAGGCGCTCAGGAAGCCCGGCAGAAACGCGCCGATGAGCAGTTTCCCGATGGACTGATCCACGAGGGAACCGTAAACGCAGATCATGATGCTGGGTGGAATGAGCGCAGCCAAGGTGCCGGATCCCGCTACGACGCCCGTTGAAAGGTAGTCGGGATATCCGGCCTTCCTCATGACCGGGATCGAAGCCTTCCCGATGACCACGCACGCGGCGACGCTCGACCCCGAACAGGCGCCGAAGATCGTCTGGGCGATCACGACACTGACGGCAAGGCCGCCCGGAAGCCTCCCGAACCATTTCCGGGCGATCTCAAAGATTTGGGTGAGGAACCCGCAATGGAATCCTATGTTCCCCATGAGGATGAACATGGGGATCACGGAAAATTCATATTTGGACAGATAGTTGTAAAACATGGGTGCGGAACTGGCCAGCATCTGATCGAGCCCGACCAGATAAAGATTGCCCACCAGGGAAACCAGGATCAGCGCCCAGGCGATGGGCAGGCCCAACCCGACCAGAAGAAGCATCACGATAATGCCGATCATCCCGATAATCATCCGTCATGCCTCCTTCCCTGCCGGTTCGTTCGCGAGCTTCATCGCCGCATGGGCGTCTTTCATTTGAAGAAAGAGCCGGGTTCCCACCAGGAAAAGGCCGATGATCCCCAAGATGAGCAGGGGCCAGGCCGGCAAAAAGAGCGTGGCCGTGGTGACGTTCGTGTGAACGGCCCGCTGAAGAAACCAGATCATCTCGACGAACATGACGGCGACGACGAAAAGACTCATCGCCAGCAGAAGCATGTCCAGGAAGTACCCGGACTTGCGGCCCTTCAGTTTATCGGGGAGCATGTCCATGGTGATATGCCCCCGGACCGCCTGGACGCTTGCCAGGCTGAGAAATGTCAGCAGAAAAACGGACTGCTCCACGACATCCACCACCCCGTAGAACGAATGATTGAAGAAGGCACGGGACATGATCTCTCCGGTGATGAATATGCAAAGAAGCAGGGACAAGAAAGCCGGGACGTAAAACGAAAAGATCTCTTCGACCTTTTCGTAGATGACGCGGATTCTACTCTTGCGGTCCATCTCCCTCTCCCTCATGCCAAGCGGGTGAGGCTGTTCGCGGGAACCGCCTCACCCACCCTTCTGTCGGCTATTTCCGTTTCATATCTCCCTCTACTTCCCGGTATTGATGTCTTTCCGGGTGATCCCCGGCGCCCCGTTCGGATATTTCGCCATGACTTCCGCGGCGATCCGTTTGTGATCGGCAAGCGCCTGCTTGGCTGCGTTGTAATCCGGGCATCGTTTCGCCCAAGCCTCGTACTCCGGCTCGGCCTTGGCGATGAGTTTTTCCCTGTCTTCCTTCGGAAAATGGAGTACCTGGATCTTCTTCTCCTTAATCATCTTCGCCGCCGATGCATGCAGGTCGGGGTTATGCAAGTAGTCCCAGTAGAACTTCGGGCAGTCGTCCCGCACGCTCTCAATGACCTTTTTCAAGTCATCCGGCAACGCATTCCAAGAATTCTTGTTGATGAAATAGGGCGCAGGGCCGATCTGCATGTCCATCCCGAGTATCAGGTACTTCGAAATTTCATCGATCTTGTAGGCATGCAGGGTCAACGGCGTATGCGCAACCATGTCGATGACGCCGCTGTCCAGCGCCGTATAGAACTCTGTCGCCGGCACGGCCATGGGCGACACGCCGAAATTCTTCAGGACCGCTCCCAGGTCCGGGGCCAGGCGGATCCGGAGCCCCTTGAGGTCGTTGATGTTCCGGACGGGCTTCTTGCCCATGAGATTGTAAGCGCCGGAGGAGATGTAACAACCGGCATAGACACCGTCGAACTTGTTCGTCTCATCGATGAAGGGTTTCGATTCCATACCGAGACGGTTGATCACGAGTAGATTCCAGTCTTCCCGCGCAAGGTTTGTGAAAGGCAGGTAGGTCATGAGCCAAATCGGGGTCTCTCCCGCCGCGTAGAAAGGCACGTGACACACCACGTCCGCCAGCCCGCCCTTCAGGGCCTGCATCATCTCCTTCGGCCCGTTGAGTTCGTCGACGTAGTACATGCGAATCTTGATCCGTCCCTTGGAGCGTTTTTCCACCTCGTCGGCCCACCACTTCTGGGACGGGGTGGTAATCTTGTTCCCCGACGCGGCCCATGTGGAGAATTTCCATTGAAACACCTTCTGTTCGGCCGCGAAGCCCGTATTCCCGAACGCCGATACGGCCAATGCAGCCAATCCCACCATCAAACCCCAGAATTTCCAGGTCGCGCTTCCCCTTTGCTTCATGTCCGATCCCTCCTTTTTTCTGTCAATCTCGATTGATTGAAGATTCTCCAAACCCCTCCCGACTCTCGTTTTCCGAATCAGTTCTCTCCTTGCCCAACAACCAGGGCATCGACGGCGACGACGCCCTTTCCCTCCGGCAGGACCATGAGAGGATTGATTTCCAGTTCGCGGATCAGATCGCCGTGGCGGCTGATGATCCGGGAAATCTTGACGATGGCGTCCGCCAGGGCCTTTACGTCATAGCGGAAGCCGCCGCGGAACCCGGTCAGCATGCTCGAGGACCGGACCTCGCGAATCATGCCCAGCGCCTCGTCTACAGTGACCGGCGACAAGCGGAACGCCACATCCTTGAAGAGCTCGACATAGATTCCGCCCAGCCCGAACATGACCGTCGGCCCGAAGGAACCGTCCAGTCTCGCACCGACGATCACCTCCACTCCGTTCGCAACGGTTTCTTCGAGGAGAACGCCTCTGACATCGGACGGGGTGACGAGAGCGGATGCCTTCTGCATCATTTCCGCAAATGCCTGCTGCGCTTCCTCCTGAGTCCGAACGTTCAACTTCACAAGCCCGTGTTCCGTCTTGTGAAGCAGTTTCGGACTCTGCAGTTTCATGACCAGGGGAAATCCGATCTTCTCTGCCGACGCCGCGACCTCCCCCGCAGTACGAACCAATGCCCCGCGGGGGACCCGCAAACCGGTCTGGGCCAGGACTTTCTTGGTTTCATACTCCGTCAGATTGTCGAAGTCACCCGGCTGAAACCGGGGGATCTCTAAAGCCGGGGACTCTTCCTTCGTGAAATCTCTGGTGTTCGCCAAATATCCTGCCGCCGAGGTGATATGTGCCAGCGCCGTCAGCCCCCTTCCCAAGTCACGAAAAACAGGGATTCCCGCGTCTCCCAGTTCCACGTAGAGTTGCTGGGGGCCGGCAATCCAAACCACCACGACCGGCTTCTGGCGATCCTTCAGCGTCCGGATCAGGCTTCGCGCTCCGAGGACGCCGTATTTTTCTTGGATACCCATGACGACAAGCACGGAGTCGATATTGGGGTCGTTCAGAACCGCTGCAGTCCATTCCCCGAGGAGATCCGGTTTGGTGACGGAATCTGCCACGTCAACGGGGTTGCGTGTGGCGGCGAACCATGACAGCGTCGTTCCCAGAACCTTCCGGGTCTCTTCAGCCAGGGATGGCAGTTCAAGTCCCATAGACTGAGACTGATCGGCCACCCAGATGCCGGCGCCCCCCGATACGGAAACGACGCCGAGGCGGTTTCCCTTGGGGTAGGGCCGGTGCCGGCTCAGGGTCAGAAAATCCAGCATCTCCTGCATGCTGTTTACACGCACTGCCCCGGCCTGGCGGAACGCGGCGTCATAAACCGTGTCTTCTCCGGCCAACGATCCCGTGTGCGACTGGGCGGCTTCGGCGCCTACGGCCGTTCTGCCGACCTTCATGACGGCGATGGGCTTTTTCTGCTGCAGGGCCATGCTCACGCCCCGGAGAAACTTCCTGCCGTCCTTGCATCCCTCAACGTAGCAACCAATCGCCTTCAGCGTAGGCTCTTGGGAAAGAAAACCCAGCACGTCCGCTACATCCAGGTCCATTTCATTGCCGAGCGTTACCAGATACTTCAAACCGAGGTTCTGTTCATTGGCCATTCCGTACAGGAAGCCGCCAATGGCGCCGCTTTGAGAAATCAGGGCCACATCGCCGGGAATCAGATCCCCCGGTTTCTGCATGCAGGTGGAAAAATAGGGCGTCGCTCGCTGGGGTTCCGATACAAAACCCTGGCAGTTTGGACCCAGGACCGTGATGCCGTGCCGGCGGGCCATCTCCTGCAACGCCGCTTCCGCCGCTTTCCCCTTCTCGCCGGTCTCGCCGAAACCCGAAGAGATAACCATGACGTTTCGTACGCCGCGTTTTGCGCAGTCTTCCACGGCCTGCGGCACGGAAGCTGCGGGGATTGCAATGATGACCAGATCTGGGGGTTCGGGGAGGTCTGCGAGTCTGGCATAACACTTCACGCCTTCCAGTTCCTGATATTTCGGATTGATGGGATAGATTTTTCCGCGATAGCGGTAACGCAGCAGATACTCAAGCAGTCTTGCACTGGGCTTGGAAGCGGCCGGAGACCCTTCCACAACCGGAGAAGCGCCCAGGATCGCAATGCTGGCCGGATTCAGCAATTTTTCGAGATCGCGATACGGCTTTGAACCCTGAAAATCAGCCAATGTCATAACGCCATCCTCCTTAGAATCGTCGACTTGATCAGCGTCCCTTGTAAACGGGCTTTCTCTTTTCCATCAGCGCCCTGGCGCCCTCCTTGGCATCCTCGCTCTCCACGAGGGCCGTCATGATGCGGTTGCCGACCGCCGCAACCTCCATGACACTGGGATAGGTCTGAAGATGAACGAGCTTCTTGACGGTCTTGATAAGAAGCGGCGCATTCGCGGCGATGCCTTCCGCCATGGTCACGGCGGCTTCCATAAGCTTGTCAGGGGCGACGACCTGATTGACGAATCCCACCTCATAGGCCCTTTGGGCGGTGATGACGTTGCCCGTGATGAGGATTTCCATGGCGACGCCCATCGGAATGTAGCGGGTCAGCACCTGCGCGTACCCTGCCATGATGCCCCGCTTGGCTTCCGGCAGAGCGAACTGGGCGTCGCTGGCAGCGATGCGGATGTCCGAGTACATCGCGACGGCGAATCCTCCTCCGAAGCAGTATCCGTTGATCGCGGCGATGACGGGCTTGTACAGTTCGACGCCGATGCCCGGATAGGCCGGCGCAAGATCTCCCGGATCGCTGAGATCCATGCCTGCGCAGAACGCCTTGCCGCCGGCTCCGGACAGGACGGCCACATAGGCTTCCTCGTCCTGGCTGTACCTCGTCCAGGCCGTTCTCAAGCCCTCGACGAGGGCACGGTTGAGCGCATTGCGCTTTTCAGGGCGGTTCATGGTCACATAGACCACGTGCCCCTTTTTCTCGTAAAGAACGATGTCACCCATTATTCCTCCTCCCTTCTTCGTCTTTTATCCGGCATTCCCGCGCGTGCTTGGCACGGATTTCCCGGATCAACAGCGGCAGGATCTTGCGGAAGTCGCCGACGACGGCGAGATCCGCCGTCTCGAAGATCGCCGCCTTTTCATCCTTGTTGACGGCGATGACGTATTCGGAGCCGTCCATGCCGACCACGTGATGCATCGTGCCCGAGATGCCCACGCCGATGTAGACGCGCGGCTTCACGATTCTGCCGCTCTGGCCGATCATCCGGTCCTCGGCAGCCCATCCCTCGTCCACCGGGGGGCGCGTCGCGCCCACGGCGCCGCAGAGGAGATCCGCGAGCTCCTCGATGAGCTTCCAGTCCTCGGCGTTGCCGATGCCCCACCCGCCCGCGACCACGACGTCCGCCCCCTCGAGCGGGATTCCCTTGGGCTCCTGCATCTCGATCTTCAGGATCCTGGGGCCCGCGAGGTCGATGTCGTCGCCCGCCGGCACCGTCACGACCTCCCCTTGCCTGCCCTCCGTCCGCTTCTTCTGGAAGACGCCCGGCATGACCGTGGCCATGGAAGGCCGACCCTTTTCGCAACGGATGGTCGCGAGCACGCCGCCGCCCCAGCCCGGAACCACCTGCAGGAGCCGCCCCTTTTCGTCCGCCTTGAGGTCGATGCAGTGCGCCGACAGCCCCGTGTTCAGCATCGCGGCGACCCGCGGCGCCAGTTCGACGCCGAGGCTCGTGGCGCCGAAAAGGAAGGCGTCCGGGTCCTCCCGGAGACAGAGTCTCTTCAGCACGGAGGCATAGGGGAGGAGGCGATAGAGGGCCAGACGGGGGTCGTCCACGGCCAGCACCCGGTCCGCGCCGTGGCAGACGAGATCTTCGGCCAGTCCGCCCACGTCCTGCCCCAGCAGCACCGCCGTGACGGACCCGGAGGTCTGACCGGCAATCGCCGCAGCGGCGCCGACCAGTTCGAGGCCCGCGTCGTGGAGACGGCCCTGCCGCTGCTCCGCGAATACCCAGTACACCGGTTTCTTGACAGATGGATCGATCATGACCTCCCCTTCGGGATTGCGATCCGCCGGCGGCCGGCGCGGCTTCCACGCGGCACCGCCTCCGGCTCTAAATGGTTCCCAGCTGGTGGAGCTTGTTCAGCAGGGCCTGCACGACGATTTCCGGTTCGCCCGTCACGCGCGTTCCCGAGCGCCGTTTCTGCCGGACAAAAAGATCGGCCATGGCGGTCGGCGAACCGGCAAGTCCGATCTGCGACCCGTCCAGGGCAAGATCGGCATTCGTCCAGACCGCGATATCCTTCTTCTCCGCCTTCAACAATTCCAGGAACGAACAGAACCTCGGTTTGTTCACCTGCTTCGTCACGGACAGCAGGATCGGAGGTTCGGCTTCCAGATGCACCTTCCCGTGTTCGATGGCCTGTACGAGTCGAAGCGATCCCGCCGGATCGCATTCCAGGAACTCCACGTGCATCACGTTGGGGATGCCGAGGAACTCGGCGACCTGCGAGGGAACCTGGGCGGTCGACCCGTCCAGCGTCGAATTGCCGCACAGGACGACGTCGAAGGGGCCGATGCGCCGTACGCCGGCGGCGAGGATCCGCGCCGTTGCCAGCGAGTCCGACCCGGCGAAGGCGCGGTCCGACAGCAAACAGGCCCTGTCGGCCCCCATCGCCAAGGCCTCCATCAGCAGGGTCCTGGCACCGGGGGGAGCCATGGATACCAGCACCACCTCCGCTCCCGTGGCGTCCTTCAGCGCGAGGGCCGCCTCCAGGGCGTGCCTGTCCAGGGGGTTGATGACACTCGCAATCCCCTCCCGGACAAGGGTCTTCGTGACGGGATTGAGGGACAGCTTGTGCCACTCCTTCGGGTCCGGCACAGGTTTGACGCAGACAACGATGCGTTTCATATCGGCAAACTCTCTCTTCCCGCTTGCGTCCGCCGGCACGCTATTTCTTGTACGGCGCCAGAACGGCCCGCGCGATGCCGGCCTTCGCCACTTCCGCCGTCCCTCCGGCGGGAATCGTCACCATGGCGTCCCGCAGCAGGCGCTGCACCTTGTATTCCCTCATGATGCCGTAGGAACCGTGGATCTCGATCGCCTTCTTCGCGCAAAGGAGCGCCCGCTCGCAGGTATAGTACTTGGCGAGCGCCGTCTCGGTATCGCACTTCATCCCCCGATCCTTCATCCAACTCACCCGGTAGCAGAGCAGCTTGCAGATATCGAGATCGGTGTAGATCTCGGCGAGATAGAACTGGATCGCCTGGAACGCGCTGATCGGCTTGCCGTACAGGACCCGCTCCGACGCGAATTTCGCCGCCTCCTCGAGGCAGGCGTTCAGAATCCCCAGCGATACCGCCGCCATGCCCGGCCGGCCCGTTTCGCTGATGGTCTTCAACCCGACGACGAAACCCGCTCCGGCGCCGCCCAGCAGGTGGTCGGCCGGAACCTCGCAGTCATCGAAGATCAGTTCGCCCGTATTCGCACCCCGCAGGCCCATCTTGTTCTCCTTGCGTCCGACCTTCGCCCCGGGAAAGTCCTTGCGGACGATGAAGGCGCTGAGCCCCTTCGACCCCTCGCCCGTCTTGGCGATGACGACCCAGAAGTCCGACGTGTGGGAATTGGTGATGAAGCACTTGCGCCCGTTCAGGATCCACTTGTCCCCCTTGAGTTCCGCATGGGTCTGCATGCCGATCAGGTCCGACCCTCCCGAGGGGTCCGTCACGGCGACGCAGCCCATCGTCTCGCCCTTCGCCAGCGGGATCAGGTATCGCTCCTTCTGCTCTGGTGTCCCGAAATCGTCGAGCGCCGCGCAGGCCATGTGATGAACCTGCATGCCCATGGGGATTGCGGCGCAGACGCGGCCCAGTTCCTCCAGGACGATCATCCTCGCCAGGTAACCCATCCCCACGCCCCCGTAGGTCTCCGGCGTGATGATCCCCGTGATGCCGATCCGGGCCATGGTCTTGAGAAGCTCGACGGGAAACTCCCCCGTCTGTTCCATGACATCCACTTTCGGCTCGATCTCGCTCTCGGCGAAATCCCTCGCCACCTTCCGCATCAGATTCTCCCTGTCCGAAAAATTGAAATCCATGTAGCGTCTCCTTAAGATTTTGCCAGCCAATAATCGACCGACCGGTCGCCCTGTTTATTGCCAAGAAAATTCGGCGTTGAACTGCTCCGCCGTGAAGTCCCGACTTCTCACCTTTCCCGGCGCCCCGCCGGGCCGTCACGCCCCGCTCTCGATACTCTCCAGATAGTGGATGAGCGCCTTGATGTTCCTGTCCAGTTGGCTGTCCGACTTGTCCATCCCGTAGACGACCGACGCCCCCAGGATGCATGAAAAGATGACCTCGGAGACGTGGCTCGTGGAGACGTCGGATCGAATTTCACCCTTCTCCTTCGCCCGGTCCAGGTATCCCTTGAGCAGGGCCTTCGTCCTCTTGAAGCCGTCGCTCAGCTGGGAGCTCAAGTGAGGCATCTGATCGTCCAGTTCGACGGACAGCGTAATGAATACGCAGCCTCCCGGAAAGTGTACGGCATCCTTGAGGTAGCGGTCCCGAAAATTCGCCAGGATCTTCTTGAGCCGGTCGATCTCCCGGTCCTCCTTGTCCACGTCGGCCAGATTCTGGAGCCGCCAGACCCTCCGGGCCTCGCTCAGCACCGCGGTGAAAAGCTCTTCCTTGCTCTTGAAGTGATTGTAGAAGCCCCCCTTGGACATCTTCGTCGCGGCCAGGATGTCGCTGATCGAGGTGTTGTTGAATCCCTTCAGGGAAAAGAGCTTCAGCGATTCGCTGACGATCTTCTCCCCGGAGCTGTTTTTGCGGGCTTCGTTGTTCATGGGCATTTCCTGCTTGGCAATAAAATACAGACAGACCGGTCGGTTTGACAAATAATAAAAATCGGTCCCCCTTGTCAAGAAGAATCTTGGAGTACCCCCGAATCGGCCCGGACGGTGTCCCGCAATCTCTTCACCGCATGCCGCTTCCGCGGTCTGGCCGACTCCCGCGTCGTGACACAGGGCGAAAAAGCAAAGAAATACAACCCACAACAGCGTCGATCGGGACATGTCCACAACTCCCGGCGCGGGCAAAAAGGTGTTGACAATCGTCCGGAACATGATAGTTTACGGGCCGATGCGCGGCAAGAGGTCTCTTGCCGGACCGTTATTCATGCAGAATACGATCAAGGGGGGACATCCATGACAAGCAGACAGGAAATTATCGACTTGATGGAGAAATTTCAAAAAGGAGACGCACTGGTCTTCAAGACGCCCAAGACGTTCGGAGATGATTATGTCGTTATCGAACTGAATCCTGAGTCGGGGAAGAAATATGTATTGAGGCTGGGCAAGGATCTGGAAGCCGCCAAGAAGTCCGTTCCTTACTACAGCCATGACCACGCCAAACCCATCGCCAAGTGGATCGCCGACCGTTGCGGCGAGCCGCTCGGATAGGAATCTCCTCCGGACTTGCATTTTCCATACGCTGCCATCCAGCCCGGGACTTCGCGTCCCGGGCTTTTCGTTGTCGCCGCTTCTGCACCGCGCCGCTTTTCTCTTGAACGATGCCCGTCCGATCTGATACCCTTCGGCCCTGCAGAATCTCCCGGAGACCGTTGATCGGAAAGATGGAAAACTGGATTCGCATCCGCAGGCCGCCGGTTGTCGTCGGCGTGATGGGCAGCCACGAAGAAGGGCACGGCCTCGCCGAAGAGGCTTACCGGCTGGGAAGAGAGATCGCCCGCCGCGGCTACGTCCTCCTGACCGGCGGAGGGACAGGCTTGATGAGGGCGGCCTCGGAAGGGGCATGGCGGGAGGGGGGACTCGTCCTGGGCATCCTCCCCAACGACCGCAGAACGCCCCTGCCCGGTTATCCCAACGAGTTCGTCGACATCCCCGTCTTCACCGGCATGAGGGAAGTCCGCAACGTCATCAATGCCAAGACACCCCACGTCCTGGTGGCCCTCTCCGGAGGGGCGGGGACCCTTTCGGAAATCGCCATTGCCATCAAGACCGGAACGCCCGTGATCGGCCTGCATTGCCCGACTTTTTCGATCGAAGGCACGGTCGATTTCACGGCCGCGGAAACCATCGAGGAAGTCCTGGCCCTTCTGGAGCGGAAACTCGACGCCCTGCGGGCACGTCCATGATCCAGGGAAACGCCCTCCTGGTCGCCTTTGTCGTCCTCTACCTCGCATCGATGTTGCTTGAAGCGGCGCTTTCGGGGCTCAACATCCGGCATCTGCGCCGCCGCGGCCACGAAGCGCCGCCGGCCTTCGCCGGCCACCTCGACGGGGAAACCCTGGCAAGGATGAGCCGGTACGGGGCCGAGACAGGACGGTTTCAACTCTTCAAGCGGATCTGGAGCGATGCCGTGACGCTGGCCCTCGTGCTCTCGGGACTTCTTCCCTGGCTGGACCGGTTCATCCGGAATCTGGAGATCCCTTCGGTCCTGTCCGGTCTTGTCTTCTTCGGGGCACTGGGATTCGCCGGCGGCATTCTGGACCTCCCCTTCCGCATCTGGGGCACCTTCGTGATCGAACGCCGCTGGGGTTTCAGCACGATTTCCTGGAGAACCTGGCTTGCAGACCTCGCGAAGGAGGCGCTGCTCGCCGCTCTCCTCATGGGGCTGCTCCTGGGCTCCCTGCTGGCGATCGTCCAGCACGCCCCCCGCGCCTGGTGGTTCTGGACATGGCTCCTGTTCGTGCTCTTCGAGATGCTGCTGCTCTGGCTGTACCCGGTCTGGATCGCGCCCCTCTTCAACCGCTTCGAGCCGCTCCGCGACGAGGAACTCCGCAGGGCCGTACTGGAGACGGCGTCCCGCGCCGGGATCGCCGTCGAAGGCGTCTACCAGGTCGATGCCGGCCGCCGGAGCCGCCATACCAACGCCTATTTCACCGGCCTCGGCAGGACGAAGCGCATCGTGCTGTACGATACGCTCCTCGCCTCCCACGAAAGGGACGAGATCCTGGCGGTACTCGCGCATGAAATCGGCCACTGGAAACTCCGCCACGTCGCCAAGAAGCTTGCCGCACTGCTCCTTCTCTCGCTGGCCGTTCTTCTGGCCGCCTCTTTCGCGCTCGAGCAACCCGCCCTCTACGGGACCTTCGGCTTTTCCCGGCCCTCAGCCTACGTCGGACTCTTTCTGCTGAGCGTTCTTCTGCAGCCCCTGCAGATTGTTTTCCTGCCGCTCGGGGCGATCGTAAGCCGACGCTTCGAGCGGGAAGCCGACGGGTTCGCCTTCGCCCTGACCGGAAAGGCCGTGCCCCTGGCGGCTGCCCTGCGCCGGCTGGCAAGGGACAACCTCGCCAATCTCCACCCCCATCCCCTGTATACCTTCTTCCATTACTCCCACCCGCCGCTTGCGGAGAGAATCGCCGCCCTCGAGGCGATGGAGCGCCGGCCCGCCCCTTGATTTTCATGCGGATATGACTAAACTAGGATCGATTTTCGTTCATTTTTTCGTCCATCCGGAGGAACGGCCATGCCCATCTACGAATTCTACTGCCGGCGGTGCAACACCGTCTTCAGCTTTTTTTCCAGGACCGTCAACACATCCAAGATCCCCAAGTGTCCCCGCTGCCGGAAGGTGGATCTCGAGCGCCGGATGTCGATCTTCGCCAGGGTCAAGGGAGGGAAGTCCGACGCGGAGATGGCGGCGGGCGATGGACTTCCTCCCGTCGATGAAGCCAGGATGGAAAAGGCCATGTCCATGCTGGCCTCCGAAGCGGAGCACATGGACGAAGAGAACCCCCGTCAGGCGGCCAACCTCATGCGCAAACTCACCGACATGACGGGCATGAAACTGGGGCCGGGTATGGAAGAGGCCCTGCACCGCATGGAGAAGGGCGAAGACCCGGAAAAGATCGAGGCCGAGATGGGGGACCTGCTGGAGGGAGAGGAGCCGTTTCTTCTGGAAGGGAAGGGGAAGGGCGGCCGGCGGCGGCGCGCCGCGCCCCGCGTCGACGAAACCCTCTACGACCTGTGAATCGAGGCAGCGGATGCACCGGAGCTTCTTCGGATAATCTTTTCTCGCATCATATCCTTTGAAAATGACATTCCGATCGCATTTGACGCCAGTAGACTCGTCGATAGGCTGGGAATAACTGCGTAAATTTATGGTAATTCGGCCTGACATCTGGTATGTAACGGCGTCCGTCAAACGCGTCTTTCACAAATTGCACCGATAGAGAACCCTTCCATGCAAAACGACCTGACATTCTTCACCAATGACCCAGGTTCCACGTTGCTTGACCGGTTCCAGAAAACCCTCCGGGACGTGAAGTTTTTCGACATCCTGGCGGGCTATTTCCGCACCAGCGGCTTCGACAAACTCCACGAGGCCTTCGCCTCCATCGACAAGATCCGCATCCTCGTCGGCCTGAACGTCGATCGTCAGGCCTTCGAGATCATCGATGCTTTCCAGACCCAGTCAACGCTGGATTTTGAATCCCACAAACGAACGAAGGAAATCTTCTCCGCAGCGGTTACCGAAGAAATGGATCGCTCGCCGGACAACTACGAGACCGAACTGGGCGTCCGCAAGTTCATCGAATTCCTGCGCACCGGCAAGATGGAGATCAAGGCCTACCCCAGCGGCAACCTTCACGCCAAGGTGTACATCAGCCGCTTCGGCGAGGACGACCGCGATTTCGGCCGGGTGATCACCGGCTCCAGCAACTTCTCCGAGGCGGGGCTCATCGCCAACCGGGAGTTCAACGTGGAACTGAAAAACCGGGCGGACGTGGAATTCGCCCTGGAGCGGTTCGAGGAGCTCTGGGAGGACGCGGTCGATCTTTCCCATGAATACGTGGACACGATCCACGACAAGACCTGGCTCAACGACGAGATCATCCCCTACCACCTCTACCTGAAGTTCCTCTACGAGCACTTCCGGGAGGACATCAACCTCGACGAGGGTTTCGAAACGTATTTGCCGGAAGGCTTCATGGACCTGGATTATCAGAAGCAGGCCGTCATAGCCGCGAAGAAGATCCTCGACGCCTACAACGGCGTCTTCCTCTCCGACGTGGTCGGCCTCGGCAAGACCTTCATCTCCGCCATGCTCGCCCAGCAGCTCCGGGGCAAGATCCTGGTCATCTGCCCGCCCGTGCTGAAGGACTACTGGGAGGAGACCTTCTTCGAGTTCGGGGTGCGCGGCTACAAGGTGGAGTCCCTGGGCAAGCTCGATCACGTCATCAAAGAGGGGGCCGCCAAATTCGACTTCATCTTCATCGACGAGGCCCACCGGTTCCGCAACGAAGTCACCCAAGGATACGAGAAGCTCCACCAGGTCTGCTTCGGCAAGAAGGTGATCCTCGTCTCGGCCACGCCGCTCAACAACACCGTGGAGGACATCTACAGCCAGCTCAAGCTCTTCCAGATCCCCAAGAAGAGCACGATCCCCGGTGTTCCCGACCTGGAGAAGTTCTTCGCCGGCCTCAAGAGCCGCCTGGACCGTTATGACAAAACGGATCCCGGCTACGCGAACGAAATCAAGGGCGTCTCGCGGGACGTCCGGGAGAAGGTGCTCAAATACGTCATGGTCCGCCGCACCCGCTCCGAAGTCGCCAATTTCTTCAAAGACGACATAACCAAACAGGGGCTTTCCTTCCCCGAGTTGGGCGATCCCCAGCGCCTGATCTACACCTTCGACGATCGGCAGGAGCGGATCTTCAATGCCACGATCGAGCTCCTCAAGAAGTTCTCCTACGCCCGCTACACGCCCTTGCTCTATATGAAGAAGCAGCTCGACCCGCTGGAGCTTCAGTCCCAGCGCAACATCGGCGGGTTCATGAAGGGCATCCTGGTCAAACGTCTGGAGAGCAGCTTCCACGCCTTCAGTAACACGCTCAAGCGCTTCATCGCTTCCTACGAGAAGTTCATCGCCATGGTCGAGAAGGGCAAGATCTACATCAGCAAGCGGGTGAACGTGTACGACTTCCTGGAGGAGGACAACGAAGAGGCCCTGATCGCCCTGGTGGAGCAGGACCGGGTGCAGAAATACGCGGCCGACGAGTTCACCGACGATTTCCTCACCCGGTTGAACGATGACATGAACCTCCTGAAGGAGATCAAGCGGATCTGGATGGGGATCACCGGCGATCCCAAGCTGGAGCAGTTCCTCACGGACCTGCGCGGCCACGCCATCCTCAAGTCTAAGAAGCTCCTGGTCTTCACCGAGTCGAAGGAAACGGGCGAGTACCTCTACCGCCGTCTGGAGCGGGAGTTTCCCGGAGAGGCGATGTTCTTCTGCAGCATGGGCGGACTCTACGACGGCGTGGAATTCGGGCCGACGCCGGCTCGCGACCTCATCAAGGACCACTTCGATCCGAACCGGAAGCAGGGGCGCAAGGACGGTATCCGTATCCTCGTCACCACCGACGTCCTGGCGGAGGGGATCAACCTCCACCGCTCCAGCATCGTCATCAACTACGACCTCCCCTGGAACCCGACCCGCGTTCTCCAGCGGGTGGGCCGCGTGAACCGGGTCGGCGCCGCCCACGACAAGGTCCACGTGTTCAATTTCTTCCCCACTGCCCAGTCCGACCTGCACCTGGGACTGGAGGCCAGCGTCAAGGCCAAGATCCAAGCCTTCCACGACACCCTCGGGGAGGATTCCAAATACCTGACCGACGAGGAGGAGGTCGCCAGCCACGAGCTCTTCGGCGACCGGCTCTTCTCGAAACTGAACGACAAGAAGAATCTGGAAGGGGAAGACGAGGGCGAACGGTCGGAGCTGGAGTACCTGCAGAAGATCCGCGACATCCGCGACAACGATCCCGGCCTGTTCGAGAAGATCAAACGCCTGCCCAAGAAGGCCCGCTCCGGCCGTGCCTGGCCCTCCGGCGGGAAGGCCGAGCCCGACGCCGTGGTCACCTTCTTCCGCAAGGGCAAGCTCAAGAAGTTCTGCCTGGCCGGTGAAAGGGCCGTCCGGGAGCTCACCTTCTTCGAGGCTGCCGACTGCTTTGCCTGCGAACCCGACGCCAAACGCTTGCCGCTGCCGAAGGCCTTCTACCCGCTCCTGGAGAAGAACAAGCAGGAGTTCGACCTCCTCACCTCCGGCGAGACCCCGGAAAAGACAGGCCACGCCAGCAAGTCCAACGAGGCCTATCTCATGAAGAGGCTCAAGGCCAAGGAGATGAAGTACTTCCAGGGATTCACCGACGACGATGAAGATTTTCTCAAGGCGGTGCTCAAGGCCTTCGAGGACGGCGTCATTCCCAGGAACACGAGCAAACGCCTCAAGCAGGAGCTGGAGAAGGAAGCCCAGCCGCTCAAGTCGCTGGCCATCTTCCGAAACAACATCCCCCTTGCCCTGCTGACGGGCGGGCAGGCACCGCGGGGACGGGAGCTGAGCACCCGGGAGGTGATCCTCTCCGAATACCTGACCGGAGCAGGTAACACAGCCCCGAAAGTAATGGCAGACGTCTATCGTACTATTACTGAGGAAGAGGGCGGCCGTGACTGGCTCAAAGATTCCCGGCAAATGGAAAAAGTCATAACCGATGAAGTAAGCGATCCATGGGGCTCTTGATCGGCGGTGGCCGCCAGGATTGACGCAAAAGCGAAATGAAAATGATCCACAAAACGGAAGTGAGGCCATGAACAAAGAAGAGGCCAAAAGGCTCATCCGGGAGACCTTCCAAAACCACTTCGACGAAAGCCGCTTCCGCCTCTTTGCCAAGAACCTCTTCAACGACCTGGACGAATCCAAGGCCTTCGCCTACCAGGGGCAGTACATCCCCGACGCCTACAAGGACCATGTCCGCCAGTACAAGCGCCTCGGCAAATACACCGATCCGGACGAGGCCGCCCTGGACGTCCTGGTCGTCAACCTGAAGCGGGAGACGGCCCTCGACCGCGCCCGCACCATGCAGCGCAACTTCATCGCCTGGTACCTCAAGCACCGGGGCGAGAAGGATGCCGCCATCGTCGCATACCACACCGACGGTCTGGAGGATTGGCGCTTCTCCTACGTCCGGATGGACTACCGGACAGAGCGGGGGGAAACGGGAAAGGTCCGCGTCAAAACCGATCTGACACCGGCCCGCCGTTACTCTTTTCTTGTCGGTCAGAACGAAAACAGCCACACCGCGCAGACCCGTTTTCAACCATTGCTTGAGGATGACCGGCATAACCCAACCCTGGACCGGATCGAAGAAGCCTTCAACATCGAAACGGTCACTCAAGAATTTTTTGAAAAATACCGGCTGCTGTTCAATGAACTGAAGGAGGCCTTGGACAGCGTTGTAGCGCACAATGCCGCCGTCGCCGAAGACTTTGGAGAGAAAGGCGTCGATACGGTCAATTTTGCCAAAAAGACCCTGGGACAAATTGTTTTCCTGTACTTCCTGCAGAAAAAGGGTTGGTTCGGCGTCGCCAGGGACAAAGCCTGGGGCACAGGCCCCAAAAACTTCCTCCGACAGCTCTTCGAAGACCGGAAATACAACAACTTCTTCAACGACATTCTCGAACCGCTCTTCTACGAGGCCCTTGCCCGCGAGCGGGACCGGAATTATTACCGATTGTTCGACTGCAAAATTCCTTTCCTGAACGGCGGGCTCTTCGACCCGATCAACGAATATGATTGGGTTCATTGCGACATCCTCCTGCCGGATGCCCTGTTTTCCAATTGGGAGCGGACCGAGGAAGGGGACGTCGGGACAGGCATTCTCGACATCTTCGACCGTTACAATTTCACCGTCCGGGAGGATGAACCGCTGGAGCGGGAAGTCGCCGTGGACCCGGAGATGCTGGGAAAGGTCTTCGAGAACCTCCTGGAGGTCAAGGACCGGAAATCCAAAGGGACCTACTACACCCCCAGGGAAATCGTCCATTACATGTGCCGGGAGAGTCTGATCAGCCACCTGGACACGGAGCTTGCCGGCGCGGACAGCGACCTCTTCCTCCGTCGAGAGGATCTGGAATACCTGATCCGGTACGGGGAGCGGATCCGTGAGCATGATGCCCGGGTGCGTCGGGAAGGGAAAGAAACGCCGGATTACCCCTATCTCCTTCCCGCTCCGATCAGGGCCAAGGCGGACCTCATCGATGCGAAGCTGGCCGACATCCGCGTCTGCGATCCGGCCGTCGGCTCCGGGGCCTTTCTGGTCGGCATGATGGCGGAGATCGTCAAGGCCCGGCAAACCCTCTCCACATACATCGAGTCCAGGGAGCCCCGCGGCGCCTATCTCTTCAAACGTCAGGCCATCCAAAATTCGCTCTATGGAGTGGACATCGATCCGGGCGCGGTGGAGATCGCCAAGCTGCGTCTGTGGCTATCCCTCATCGTCGATGAAGAGGATATCCGCGAGATCAAACCCTTGCCGAACCTCGATTACAAGATCATGCAGGGCAACAGCCTCCTGGAGGAATACGAAGGGATCAAGCTCTTTGATGAGAAATTGATCGCGGACATCCCGGTGGATGAGACCGCGGCGTTAATCCTGGACGCCCAAAAAAGACAGGGCCTCCTCCAGAAGGAATATTTTCGTCTGCGGGCCGACGGCAAGCTTTCAACCATCAAACGGCAGGAACTGGAACTTCAACTGAAGGAAGTTGCCGCGCACCTGAAAAAGCTGGAAAAGAGGAGAGAAAAAATCGGAGAAGAGATCCCCCTGTTCGACTCCGAAGCCAAGAAGAAGGCTGACGAAATCAAGAAACTCCACAAGGATTTTTTTGAAACCTTTCAGAAATCCCGGAAAGATGCGATCAAAGCGCGCATTGAAGCGTTGGAGTGGGAACTGATCGAGGCGACGCTGAGGGAACAACATAAGCCGGACGCCCTGAAAGAGATCGGCATCTGGAAGAAAGCCAATATCCGGCCCTTCTTTCTCTGGAAATTCCACTTCGCCGAAGTCTTTCGGGAAAAACGAGGCTTCGACGTGGTCATCGCCAACCCGCCCTACGTGCGGCAGGAATCGATCAAGTCCTTCAAACCCCAGTTGAAGCAGTCCTTCGGCTGCTTCTATTGCGGCACCGCCGACCTGTATACCTATTTTTACAAACGCGGGATCGAGATCCTCAAACCCTCTGGCCACCTCTGCTTCATAGCGCCCAACAAGTTCATGCGCGCCGGCTACGGGGAGAAGACCCGTGCCCTCCTCGCCGGCGATGCCACGCCCGAAATCGTCATCGACTTCGGCGACCTCCCGATCTTCGACGCCACCACCTACCCGTCCATCCTGCTGATCGAAAAGGCCAAACCCGAGGCGGATGCAAAGACGCTGGTCGCCACCTTCACCGACCCCTCACAGTTGGAACGCCTGGACGAAACCCTGGCCGCCGTGGGTTTCAGTATGCCGATTGTGGCGCTCAAGCCGGGAGGCTGGACCCTGGAGCGCCCGAACGTCCTGGCCTTGATGGAGAAGCTCAGAAAGGCCGGCAAGCCCCTCGGTGAGTATGTGGAAGGAAGATTCTATCGGGGCGTCTTGACCGGCCTGAACGAGGCCTTCGTCATCGACGAGGCCACCCGGAAACACCTTATCGCCGAGGATCCCAAAAGCGACGACCTGATCAAGCCCTGGATCCGCGGGCGCGACATCCGGAAATGGAAGGCAGAGTGGGCGGGGTTGTATCTCATCACCATCGCCAGCAGCGCCAACCGAGACTGGCCTTGGTCGAAGGAGCGTTCCGCGGCAAAGGCTCGCTCGTTGTTTGCCAAGGTTTACCCGGCGATTCACAGGCATCTATCACTGTACGAAGACAAGCTCAAAATACGCGACGATCAGGGGAAATTCTGGTGGGAGTTAAGATCGTGCATCTACTGGGCGGAGTTCGAAAAACCGAAAATCATGTATGCGGAGATATCAACTGAAGGCAAATTTCTGTTTGAAGCCGATGGCTATTTTTCAGACACGACGACCTACATTATGGCAAGTAATTCGGAATACCTGCTTGGTGTTTTGAACTCAAGACTATTTACCTACATGTTTTCAAAGACAAGCTCCGAAATCAGCGGGGGATTCTTCCGTTGGAAGCGTCAATACATGGAGCTTCTCCCCATTTTCCCTGCCACCGCAGCACCGAAATCTCCTATCATCGAACGCGTCCGGAAAATCCTCGCTAATCCCGACAGCCCTGCCGTACCTCGCCTTGAATCCGAAATTGATGATCTGGTCTATAAGATATACGGATTGACAAAAGACGAAATAGCCCTTGTGGAGGGTAAATGAAAAAAGAGAAGCCTCCCGTCACGCTGCATGACATAGAAGAGGCCGTTTCAGAGCGGGAAGAATAACAACGCGCATAGCCTCTAACATTTTTTGCCCGGGAATCGCAAAAAATCGGAGGGATGAAGATGGCTGTTTCTCAGGAGACAAGAAAGGCTCTCTATGAGAGAGCAGGTGGCCAATGCGAATGCACGATGACGGTTTGTTCACATCACAAAGGACGGTGCCCCCACAAGCTGAATTCTGGATGGGAGGCGCACCACCGGACGGCGGGAGGACCGGACACGCTCAGCAATCTGATAGCCATGTGCGTAACGTGCCATAAGAACACGCGCACCTATGGGAGAGGGTAACGGAAAAACTCGACACGACTGTATTCATACGCCATTCCCGAGCTGGAATATTTTTCCCGGTTTTAGTCTTAGACGGTCAATTGCAGGGGGGTCGGTTGCAAGCCCCGAATCGTTCATGACGGAGAAGATATGATTTGGTCTGACCATGAAACTGACAGGGACTGCGTCGCACTTCTTTTCGGTCTACCCGATCTGAAAAACGCCCGCAATCTTTTTGAGAACAAATCAACTTGTTGTTGACAACAATTTGATTTGTGGTGTATGCATACACAGCGGATTACTTATGAAATATACACCCCTTCAAATCAGGGAGATAGTAAATATCTCCCAAGAAACTTTGCGTCACTGGCGGCGAGTTTTGCCGCCGCTAAAGGAGCAAAATGGCTATGCGCCTTGTTTTACGGCCGGCGATGCCTTGGCGCTTAAGATTGTCAAAGAAATCGTCGAAACGCTCCAAGTGCGCGTTCAGGCTCTTCAACCTTTAGCGAATGAGCTTTTCAACATCTGTCGAGGGATAAACTGGCCGCGTTTAGAACAGCAATGCCTGATCATTCGATTCGCTGATCAGAGCATAGAAGCTTGCCAAAGTTCCGCAATATTAAAAGATGCGGAGGCCGGTGCGATGGTCGTGGTTGCATTCAGGCCTCACATTGAGGGGCTACGTAGCCGCTTAACGGAGAGCGACGGTCAATATCAGTATGAAATGCCGTTCCCACCGGTGGGGCTTAAAAAAGCGTCAATCGCATAATTAATTAGCCCGTGCATGTTGTGATGCATTGTTTACGCGTAAACAGATAGTTATAAAAGGGTGGTGGTCATGAACGCCTTGCAAATCATTGAAAATGAATTCGCGCAAATTGGCTATTCCCGTAGTGGAATGATCCGGGATTATACTTTTGCCGATGTTCTTACACCGTCAGGACAGCAGCGCAGTGTCGATCTTGCGGCTTTTACGCAAACCCCTGCCTCCTACCGTACGGCCGCTTTTGGTGTGATTCGGGAGGATGACCCTGATATTTCCCAGGCGCTAATGGGTTATAGGGCTTTAGGCGCGCCACTCATGCTGTCCATCTCCGAAAAGCGAGTAACTGTCTGGCAGGTTCGTTCAATGGGAAAGCCACGCCGCATTGATGAATATAGTCTGGATCAAATACCGGCATTGTTTGCAAAACAATCCGGGCAGTGGAAACCCGACGCAATCCACCGTGCCAAATCAATCGGAGCGTTCGATCTAAGTTATCAGTTGGATTTTGTCGATGTTGGCTTATTACCAGCGATTGAGGGAGAAATTCATGTTAAGCTGGATAGATTACTTCAAGAGGTTATTCTAGGCCTTCACGATTTGTTGAAAAAACCAAAAAAACAAATAATTGACTATCGTACGTTGTTCCAAGGCACTTTTAGACTGCTTGCCGCCAAAATTCTTCTGGATTGCAAACACAAAAAAACGCAAGGATGGGATTCTTCAGACATTGGCTCAATTCTGACAGGCATTGCGGACTATTACCAACTGGACACTTTGCATTTGCTGGGTGATGTGACCACAATAAAAGCATTTGCCAATGCATGGCAACAACTGATGGGAGCAATCAGTTTTCGCAACATATCCGCCGATGATCTTGCATTTGTCTATGAAAATACGCTCGTTACACCTGAAACGAGAAAAATTTTCGGCACCCACAGCACACCACGCCAAGTAGCAGAATATATCGTGAGAATGATCGGTCTCAACCGGATCAACCATGATTCACTGCGAGTCTATGAACCATTTTCCGGTGCCGGTGTCTTTCTGGTTTCGGCAATTCGGTATATTCGCGGGCTTTTGCCCAGCGATTGGAGTGATCGGCAACGCCACAAATTTCTCATCGAGCGGATTCAAGGAAGCGAGATCGATCCATTCGCCTGCGAAGTTGCCATGCTTTCTTTAATACTGGCGGACTATCCCAATGCCAATGGCTGGCATATAAAAGAAGAAGATCTTTTCATGGACAGAATTCTTTCTGAAAAAGCAGCGCAGAACAATATAATCCTCTGCAATCCGCCATTTGAAGATTTCACTCAGGAGGAACGAACTACTTATCAATCGTTTGCATCCCGATCAATCCACAAGCCTATTGCTATTTTGGCCACGATACTTGACTCCGTACCTGATGCCATCGGTTTTGTGCTGCCCCGGGGATTTATCCTGGATCGTCAATATGCCGACATCCGCCAAGAGATAGAAAAAAATTATGAAACGATAGAAATCGTCTCCCTTCCGGACCGTATTTTTCAAGCCTCCAGTATCGAATCCTCACTCCTGGTTGCCAAAGATAGAAGGCGAATCAAGGCGACAGGAAGGACCAAACTTATTTCCACAACCGTGAACGATGCCGACAGAACCGGATTTCTCTCTGTCGGTAAAATATCTTCGCGTAGCAGCGACGAAAGACCGGTCATTGCCGAAACACTGGGGCAATTATGGCTGGTTGATCTTAAAGATTTGTGGGATTATTTGTCAACCTATCCGACGCTTGGGAGCGTAGTTGAGATTCATCGCGGTCTCGAATGGAACTATCCGCAGTCACAAGCGATCAGTCACGAAAAGAGACCAGGATATAGAGAAGGCTTGCTGACCAGCACAGGAGGGATATCTCAGTATCATATTTCCAACACAATCTACTTAGACTGCAACGACAGCTCAAAACGAGGTAACGCGGTCCAATACCCCTGGCACGAGCCAAAAGTCATTGCAAATGCTTTTCGATTGACTCGGGGTCCATGGCGAATCGCTGCTTGTCCCGATCTGACAGGGTTGGTTTGCTCGCAGCAATTCTTTGGAATATGGCCTTTAAGGAGCGCCCCTGTTGACTTAAATACCATATCTGCTTTTTTGAATAGCCCGCTGGCTAATGCTTTCTTATCAGTTCATACTCCAACGAAGGGATTCCGTGTCGGGGTGCTTAAGAAGCTGCCCATTCCATTAGAAATGGATACGGCACTGATTTCTAATTTTGTTGGCAAGTATCAGGAAGCTCTTGCACAGCTGCCGATTGAAAAAGTAGAGAGAGACTTTGAACTCAATAAATTACTGATTGAAATCGATGCAGCTGTACTTCAAGCATATGACCTGCCTCCACGCCTTGAAAGACATTTATTAGATTATTTTCGTGGGTATGAACGCCCCGTAATGCACCCATTTGCCGGATGGCTTCCCGAAGATTACTCTCCTTTTATTCCGCTGCATGAATATCTTGACAAAGAATATAAAAAGGTTACCGGACGCTGGGTTCGAGACGTTTTTAAACCCCTGACACCACTGGAAGCTAAATTACTGCAAGACTATCTGGATTAATGACATGCCATTAGACGGTTATTTACTCGACACATGTTTGCTATCGGCGCTTCTTGATCCGACAAAAACGAACCATGCTGCTGTTTGTAGTGCCGTCGATAATCTGGAGGAAGCCGCACCAAAATATGTTTCTGTAATTACATTTGCCGAGCTGCGGTTTGGCATTAGACTTGCGGCCTTACGCGGGGATAAGAAGACGGAAAGACTTGATAAAATTGTTCATGCCGCAAAAACGCACCCCCCTCTCAATGTAACAAAGCATACTGCGGAAGAATATGGTTTCATCAAAGCTGAGCTTGCCAACAAATATTTAGATAAAGCCTTGCGGAGAGATGGTCGGCCTCGATGGATTGAGGAATGGGTTGATAAGGCCACCGGCCAAAAATTGCAGATTGACGAAAATGACCTTTGGTTATGCGCACAGGCAAAAGAACGGAACCTGATACTTTTAACGGCGGAAAATAAAATCAACCGCATCAAAGCTGTCGTTTCAGAAATACGAATTGAGACGATATAGTTCATTGCCATTAGAGGCTCTAAAAAGCAGCGACCGCCCTTTCAGGCGGTCCCCCAATCTCCATCTACCTCCGTTGGTAGATGAGTCGGCCACTTTATGAACCACTGAGGAGCCTCTCGTCAAGAAATACTTACAGAGTCGTGTACGACGACCTTCCGGAACAAATCTGAAAACCTTTCATCCCTGAAGACAACAGTTTGGTAAACAACGACGGCATAGCCAAACCCAGGGGAGCCGCTACGAGCGGCTCTGTTCAGAATAAGGATGGGAAGCTTACGGCAGGACTTTATCTTGCAGGGGATGCGATACACAGGATTGCACTTATCAACCTGGCAGGCGATTCACCCTGTGCCCCACATTGGCGATAAGCCGGGTGATCGTGGCCACGGCATTGGGCTGCTTGAAGGCCCGGTAAGCGATCTCCATCATCCGATAGTAATCCTTCGTGAACCGATTGTAGCCCGTCTGGAGCTCTTCGACGGTCATTGTTCTTCGGCCTCACGATGACCGTGCCGCCCGTGTACTTGGAGTAGTCGGTGCAGATAATCCGGCTCTCCCTCTCGAACTTCCGATAGAACTCGGTCCCCGGATAGGGGATCAGGAAGGTCATGGACAAACTGCTCTATGGCACCTGAAGCAATCATCGAGCAAACAGTGAATCAAAGAAGCATGTTTGCATCATTGTTTGCTTCACATTGTCCCAACGTTATGGTCCCATGAGCGCCGCGTCGGTCAAGAATATCGAGGCCTCCGTCAAGAATCGGCTCCTGGCCGCGGCCAGGCAAAGCGGAAAGCCGTTCCAGACGTTACTCACCCACTACGGTCGGGCCGGTTTCTTTTCCGGCTGTCCCTCTCACCTCTGAAAGAAAAGTTCATCCTCAAGGGCGGCCTGCTGCTGGTGGGCATGGAGGCAACGGGCTATAAAGGGGTTTTATAACTCCAGGAGTTTCTCCGGGCCGTCGAAAAGAAAATCGGGTCTGGCCGCGGCCAGGCGTTCGCGGGAGTGCCAGCCCCAGGTGACGGCGACGGCGCGGATGCCGGCGGCCCTGGCCTCGCGGATGTCGCCCACCGTGTCGCACACGTAGGAAACCTCTTCCGGTCTCGCCCCATAGAGTTCCAGCGCCCGACCGAATTTCTCCGTCTTGCTGAAGCCCGCCTCGGACCCGAAAACCCGGTCGAAACACCCGTCCCACCCGAAGCGCGCCAGCGCCCGCTCGATCGTCCGGCCGGCATTGGAGGACAGGACCGCCAGCAGCCGCCTCTCGTGCAGCGCCTGCAGCACCGGCGTCATCGCCGCGTGCGGCCGGATCTCCGCATGGTCTTCGGGCGTCATCCGGAGGGACCGGGCGAAGACCTTGACGTCAACGCCCTTCCGCGCCAGGGACTCGTAGAAGTTCCCGTCGAACAGGTCGAGGAAGTCCTCGCGGCTCTCCACGAGCGGGCTCCCGATCCGCTCGAGCGCCCTCTTCACCACCCGTTCGTAGACCGCGAGCGACTCGACGAGAACGCCGTCGAAATCAAAGAGGAGAAGGCCCTTCGCCGCCCTCCCCCGTTTCGGGCAGGCGGCGGCGTCAGCGGACATGGCAGGCCACCCGGGAGCCGTTCGGCCGTCCCGTGAGCGGCGGCTCCTCCTTGTCGCAGATGTCGATCCGCAGGGGGCAGCGCGTGTGAAACCGGCAGCCGGGGGGCGGATGGATGGGGCTGGGCACGTCGCCTTTCAAAATGATGCGCTTTCCCCTGGTTTCCGGATCCACGCTGGGCGAGGCGGAGAAAAGCGCCTCCGAATAGGGGTGGACCTGTTCCCGGCAGAGGACCTCGCTCCGGGCGATCTCCATGATCTTCCCCAGGTACATCACGATCACCCTGTCGGCGATATACTCGATGAGATTGAGATCGTGCGAGATGAAGAGATAAGTCAGCCCCAGGCGCTCCTGGAGATCCTGGAGGAGATTCACGATCTGGGCCTGGATGGACACGTCGAGGCTGGAGACGGGCTCGTCGGCGACGACGAGACTGGGATTCAAGGCCAGGGCGCGGGCGATCCCGATCCGCTGGCGCTGCCCGCCGCTGAACTGGTGCGGGTACAGGAAACGCTGTTCGGGGCGCAGCCCGACCGTTTCCAGCAGGCGGATCACCCTCTCGTCACGCTCCGTGCCGTCGGCGATGCCGTGGATGGCGAGCGGTTCGCCCACGATCGAATCCACCCGCTTGCGGGGATTCAGGGAAGAGTAGGGATCCTGGAAGATGATCTGGACGTTCCGCCGCAGTTTTTGCAGTTCACTGGCCTTCAGGGCGAAGATATCCGTCCCCTCGATGCGGATGCTTCCCCCGTCCGGTTCTTCGAGACGGAGCAGCAGCCTTCCCAACGTGGACTTTCCGCAGCCCGACTCTCCGACCAGGCCGAGGGTCTCGCCCTTCGCGATGGAGAAATCCACGCCGTCGAGGGCGGTCACGGCCGCCGCCTTCCGAAAGAGCCCCCCGCGGACGGGATAGGCTTTCTTCAGTCCGCGCACGACAACGAATTCTTCAGCGGTCATCTCTTGCCACGCTCCGCAACCTCATGGGTCCCGATATCGTACACGGTTCGACGGGCCGGGAGGTCGCCCGCCCCGCGGCTGTTTCCGGTCCCGCCTTCATCGAAGGCCCGGCGGGAGGGGGTGTTTCTTTCGCAGACGCCGCTCATTCGAGCCAACATCGCACCCAATGCCCCGCCTCGACCTCGGCCAGGTCCGGCATCCGCTCGCGGCACTTCGCACCGGCCTTGGGGCAGCGGTCCGCGAAGCTGCATCCTTCCGGCAGGGCCAGGAGATCCGGCACGACGCCCCGGATCGTCCGAAGCCGCTCCCTGGGGGCGTCGCCGCCGCAGGCCCGGGGAAGAGAGGCGAAAAGACCGGCCGTGTAGGGATGCCTGGGGTTCTTGAACAGCCGGGCGACGTCGGCGCGTTCGACGATGCGGCCCGCATACATCACCGCGACGGACTGGCCCACCTCTGCGACGACGCCCAGGTTGTGCGTGATAAGCAGCACCGCCGATCCCATCTGCTCCTTGAGGCGGCCGATCAGGTCAAGGATCTGGGCCTGGATGGTTACATCGAGGGCCGTCGTCGGCTCGTCGGCGATCAGGAGGCGCGGCCGGCAGGACAGGGCCATCGCGATCATGACGCGCTGGCGCATTCCGCCGCTCATCTGATGGGGATACTCGTTGACGCGGGTTTCCGGCGAGGGGATGCCGACGAGCCGGAGCATCTCGCCGGCCAGCTTCCAGGCCTCCGTCCGCGGCAGCTTCTGGTGCAGCTCCACCGCCTCGGCGATCTGCTCGCCGATCCTCAGGACCGGATTGAGCGACGTCATCGGTTCCTGAAAGACCATGGAGATCCGGTTCCCCCGTATCTCCCGCATCTCCGGCTCCGTCGCCGCGACGAGGTCCCTGCCGTCGAAGAGGATCTCGCCTTCCACGATGCGCCCCTGGGGCTCGGGCACGAGCCGCATGATCGAAAGGGCCGTCATCGACTTGCCGCATCCGGATTCCCCGACAAGGCACATCGTCTCGCCTTCGCGGATGGTGACGTCGACGCCGTCCACCGCCTTGACGACGCCCTTGTCCGTGAAGAAGTGCGTCTTCAGGCCCCGTATGTCGAGGAGGGCGTTCGTCATCGGGAGGGCCCCCGTTTGCAGAGATCGCGCAGGGCGCCCTTGAAGGGTTTCCGCGCAACGCCCGCTTCCGTGATGAGGGTCGTGACGAGCGCGGCGGGCGTGACGTCGAACGCGGGGTTGTAGACGCAGACGCCCTCCGGGGCGATGCGGCTCCCCCGCAGGCAGAGGATCTCATCGGGATTGCGCTCCTCGATGGGAATCTCGTCGCCCGACCTGAGGGAAAGATCGATCGTGGACAAAGGGGCGGCCACGTAGAACGGAATCCCGTGGGCGCGGGCCAGGACGGCCAGGGAATAGGTGCCGATCTTGTTCGCGGCGTCTCCGTTGGCCGCGATCCGGTCGGCCCCCACGATCACGAGATGAACCCTGCCCTGCTTCATCAGGCTCCCGGCCATGTTGTCGGCGATGAGCGTGAAGGGGATGCCCTCCTTGCAGAGCTCCCAGGCGGTCAAACGCGCCCCCTGCAGGACCGGCCGCGTCTCGTCGACGAAAACGGAAATCTTCTTGCCCTCCTCACGGGCGGCGCGGATCACACCCAGCGCCGTGCCATAGCCGCCGGTGGCGAGCGCCCCCGCGTTGCAGTGGGTGAGAACCGTGTCGCCGTCCCGGAGGAAAGGACTGCCGAACCGCCCCATGCGCCGGTTCGCCGCCACATCCTCCTCCAGGATCGCGAGGGCCTCGGCCAGCAGCGCATCGCCGCTGCCGTCCGCTCCCTCCGCGGCCGAGGCGGCGAAGCGGCGCTCCATCCGCTCGATCGCCCAGAAGAGGTTCCGCGCCGTGGGGCGGCTGCGCGCGAAATCTGCGCAGATCCCGCGAAACGCCAGGCGGGCCTTCCCGGCCGGCAGCCGGCCGAGGCGGCGAACCCCCAGGGCGATGCCCAGGGCCGCGGCGATGCCGATCGCGGGCGCCCCGCGGACCGTCAGGTTCCTGATGGCCTCGACGACCTCGCCGTATTCGCGGCAGCGGATCTCCCGCTCCTCATGCGGCAGGGCGTTCTGGTCGAGCAGGACGACCGTTTCGTCCCGCCATCCGACTGGACGGATTTCCATTGCCTTGATCGATCCTCGTCCGAAAGAAAATCGCTTCCTGTCCGAACTTGACCCGCACCCGGCGGGTCTCGGCCGAGCCGTTATCACCCACCGCCGCCACCGCCGCTGCTGTCAGCGGCAGCCGCGGCATCGTTCGCCGCCGCGACGCCGACGGCATTCCCCATCGTTCCGACATCGAACGACGCCTCGGCGTCGTCTCCGGAAGGCGCCTCCAGCAGCGCAGCGGCGCAGGGACCGGTCGGGTCTTCCTTCAGGCACTTCTGAAAGATCGCGATCGCCTTGTCCCATTCGCCCCGGTCCTGCGCGTCGAGGCCCTCACCGTAGTAGATAAGCCCCGGATAGGACTGCGACGCATAGCGCCCGATCGTCGCCTCTTCCTCCTTGGAGAGCTGGACTCCCATGTCCTTCAGGATTCCGAAGGCGACGGCCTTCTCGATCTTGAAGAATTCCTTCACGAGCCCGTTTGCGTCCTGCCGTCCGACCTCGCCTCCCGTCGGCACGTTCATCAGCAGGCGCTTGACGTCCACCTTGTCTCCCTCGCCGATCATGTTGCCCGTCACGACCTTCCCCGCACCCAGAAGGCGGCCGACCCGCGGCGCCGTCCCGTCGTCGACGAGGCCGCTCGTGCCCAACTGCATTTCCTCCAAGAGCTTTTGGAGCCGGATGCGCTCCACGACCTTCAGCGATTTCGTCTTGCTCAGGTCCGTGATCAGCATCGCCGCCATCGCCTTCTGCAGGGGTTTGGATTGCTGGGTCAGCCCCTTGTCGCTGAAATAGGTCACGGCCAGCGCGTTGGGTTCTCCGGGGGCGGCCTGCAGCAGGGCTTCCTGTTTCACCGCCTCCTTCGCCTTCTTGGCCGCGTCGCGGTACAGCGCCAGCGTAATCTGCCTGCGGATCACGGCGGAAAGGTTGCTGGCCGGCTCCTTTTCCACGTAAGGACGCCAGAGCTGCACGGCCTTGTCGTATTGCTCGTTCATGTTGTAGGCCACCCCGAGGTTGACGCCCGCGACCTTATCTTCCGGGGCAAGACGATGGGCCTTCTCCAGGACCGCCACCGCCTCCGGCGTCTTCTTCATGCGCAGATAGGTCTCTCCGAGGCCCTTCAGGGCCTCCACGTTGTTCTCGTTCTTCTTCAGCACTTCCCGGAAGAGCGAGATGGACTCTTCATAGCGGCCCTCCTGCATGGCCCTCGTCGCCTTCACGTGGGTCAGCATGGTCTGGCAACCGGCCAGAAACGCGATCGCCAGAAACGCCGCGCCGATATACCAGGTGATTTTTCTCGCCATAACTCCTCCCTTCTCCGAAAATCCTCTTATTTCCCTGCCGCGAGCAGATCCGCCGCCAAACCTTCCGCCAGCGACGACCTGTCACCGGCCTTGCCCTCCGCACGGACGGCGGCGACGACTTCGCCCGTTTCGGTCTTGACCAGACGGACATGCACCCGGATCCTGCCCTCGAAGAGGAGAAACGATCCCAGGACGAGGCCGTCCGCACCGGCGATCTCGCACGCCTTCCGGGCCGTCCCTCCGCCGCCCTGTCCTCCCGCGCCCGATGCGAGTTCCCGGAGAATGGCGCCGAGGCGCTTCCGGTCGATGATCTCGACGTTCCGGCCTCCGGAAAAGCCCTTCGTCAGGCACGCGGCCATCTCCTCGCCCCATCTTCCGGGGCCGGAACGTTCGCCGAGGTCCTCGAGGGGAAAGACGGCGAGCCGTTGCGGCCGCCCTCCGCCGGCAGACCCGGCCATCCCGGCGCCCGCGCCGGTCGCGCTGCGACTGCCCGCTTTTTCTTCAGTCCCGGGTGCTATCGCACGGAACCCTTCGACGATCCTGGCGGCGAGGGTCTGTTCGAGGCTGAAAAAATCCTTCGTTTCCCCCGACGCCTCCCCGGCTCCCAGGATGCTCCCCGTCTCCGCGTCGGCAATCCGCGCGTCGATCCTCACCGTCTCCCCGACGGCGGAAAAGCTTCCCAGGACGAGCGCCCGTACCCCGAGGATCCTGCCCAGTTCCTGTGCGGACTTGGCCTCCACGAGGCCCGATGCACTCAGATTCAGTTCGGACAGGACCGCTTCCATGCGCGTGCGTTCGACGGGGCGGAGCCTCTGCTCCCTGCTCAGATCGGCGACAAGGGCATCGGCGATGCCCTTGCGGAAGGGTTCGAGCCGCTCGCGGTCGCTCACGGACTCGTTATCGAAAGGCAGGACGGCGATCCGGATGCCGGGCCGAAAATCCGGGCGGTCTTCACCCCCCAGCGCCGCCGGCATGCACAGACCGGCGGCAAGAAGAATCGGCAAGACGAAACGAAGCCATGGCCCTGCGGAATCCCGGGATGCGAAGGAGGTTCTCGACCGGCCGGGTCCGCGTGTCTGATGGCGCATAAGTCGGCGGGATCGTTGAAACGCTGCGGCGACAACAGCGATCCCTCTCGTGTGTTGTCCCGTTCCCCTGCCGGGCACGGCAGGGATTCCATATTTTCCGGCCTCCCGGCAGCAGGGGGCATTCCCGGAATCCGGGCTTCATCGCCGCGGGGACTGCCGTTCTCATGACCCCCGTCACCCGGCCAGCATCTTCTTGAGCAGGTCGTTGACCAGCTTCGGGTTGGCCTTGCCCTGGGTCGCCTTCATGACTTGGCCGACGAAGAAGCCGAAAACCTTGTCCTTGCCGGATCGGTACTGGGCCAGTTGGGCGGGGTTCGCCTCGATGACCTTCCGGATCGCATCGGCGACGGCGCCCTCGTCGGTGATCTGGACGAGGCCTTTTTCCTCGATGACGGCCTTCGGCGGCTTGCCGGTCCTGTACATCTCCTCGACCACGTCCTTCGCGATCTTGCCGCTGATGGTGCCGTCCTCGATGAAACGGATCATCGCCGCCAGCGATTCCGGCTTCACGGGACAGTCGCGGATGTCCCGCTTCTCTTCGTTGAGGAGGCGCAGGACGTCGCCCATCACCCAGTTGGCGGCGATCTTCGGCAGGCCGCAGAGGCGGACGACCTCCTCGTAATAGTCGGCCAGCGCGCGGCTCGCCGTCAGGACCCCGGCGTCGTAAGGCGGGATCGCGTAATCGCGGATGAAGCGTTCGCGCTTTTCCAGGGGAAGCTCCGGGAGCGCGCTGCGGATCTCCTTCACCCAGGCCTCGTCCACGGCGACCGGCACGAGGTCCGGATCGGGGAAATACCGGTAATCGTGGGCCTCCTCCTTGCCGCGCATGGCGAACGTAGCGCCCTGGCCGTCGTCCCAGAGCCGCGTCTCCTGGACGATCGCACCGCCGCTCTCCAGGATGTACTGCTGGCGCTTGATCTCGTACTCCAGCGCCCGCTGGACGTTGCGGAAGGAGTTCATGTTCTTGAGTTCGGCCCGCGTCCCGAAGGCCTCCCGGCCCCGCGGGCGCAGGGAAACGTTGGCGTCGCAGCGGAAGCTCCCCTCCTCCATGTTGCCGTCGCAGATTTCGAGGTAGACCAGGATCTCGTGCAGACGCCGGAGATAGGCCGAGGCCTCCTCGGCGCTGCGGATGTCGGGGGCGCTCACGATCTCGATCAGGGGAACGCCGGTCCGGTTGAGATCGACGTAGCTCCAGGGATTGTGCTCGTCATGGAGGAGTTTCCCGGCATCCTCCTCCATGTGGATGCGGACGATGCCGATCCTCTTCTTCCCGCCGTCGAACTCGACGTCGATGTGGCCGTCCTCCGCAAGCGGCAGGGCGTACTGGGAGATCTGGTAGCCCTTGGGGAGGTCGGGATAGAAGTAATTCTTCCGTGCAAAGACGTTCTCCGCGTTGACGCGGCAATTCGTGGCGATCGCCATCCGGATCGCGAATTCGACGACCTTCCTGTTGAGGACGGGCAGGACGCCGGGCAGGCCCAGGCAGACCGGGCAGGCGGCGCTGTTGGGAGCGGCCCCGAATTTCGTCGAGCAGCCGCAGAAGATCTTGGTGTTCGTGAGCAGCTGGGCGTGCACTTCCAGGCCGATGACGGGTTCGAATTCCATTACAGCTTCGGTTTCCTCCTGGGGATATTGGCGCCTTTTTCGAATGCGGCTGCGATCTGCAGCAGTTTTCCCTCCGCGAAGTGTCCGGCGAGGAACTGAACGCCGATGGGCAGGCCCTCCGACGAATATCCGCAGGGGACGGAGATGCCCGGGATGCCTGCCATGTTCGCGGAAATCGTGCAGATGTCCGACAGGTACATCTGCAGGGGGTCGGCCGTCTTCTCGCCGATTCGGAACGCCGGGGTGGGTGTGGTCGGGGTGAGGAGCGCATCGCAGGACCGGAAGACCTCGTCGAAGTCGTTGCGGACGAGCGCGCGGACCTGGGAGGCCTTCTTGTAGTAGGCGTCATAGTACCCCGACGACAGGGCGTAGGTGCCCAGCATGATCCGGCGTTTCACCTCGGGCCCGAAACCCTCGGACCGGCTCTTCTTGTACATCTCCAGCAGATCCGCCGCGCCCTCGGCGCGGTAGCCGTATTTCACGCCGTCGTAGCGGGCGAGGTTCGAACTGGCCTCCGCCGGCGCGATGATGTAGTACACGGACAGACAGTGCTCCGTATGGGGAAGCGATACGTCGACGCACCGGGCCCCCAGCGACTCGACGACGCGGATCGCCCCGCGGACGCACGCCAGCACCTCCGGGTCGATCCCCGCAACGAAGTACTCCCGCGGAATCCCCACGGTCCATCCCTCGATCCCGCGGCCGAGGAAGCCCCGGTAATCGGGCACCTCTTCGGGCACGGACGTGGATTCCCGGGGATCGTAGCCGGCAATCGCATTCATAAGGATCGCGCAGTCCTCGACATCCTTCGTGAAGGGTCCGATCTGGTCGAGCGAAGAGGCAAAGGCGATCAGGCCGAAGCGGGACACCCGTCCGTAGGTCGGCTTCATTCCCACGACGCCGCACAGGGACGCCGGCTGCCGGATCGAACCCCCTGTATCGGATCCCAGGGAGGCGATGCACAGATCCGCGGCGACGGCTGCGGCCGATCCGCCGCTGGAGCCGCCGGGGATCCTGTCCAGGTCCCAGGGGTTGCGGGTGACGCCGAAGGCGGAGTTCTCCGTGGACGACCCCATGGCGAATTCGTCCATGTTCGTCTTGCCCGTGAAGACCGCGCCGGCGGCGCGGAGCTTCTCCACGACCGCGGCGTCATAGGGAGGCACGAAGTTCTGCAGGATGCGCGACCCGCAGGTGGTGGGAAAGCCCTTGGTGCAGTAAATGTCCTTGAGCGCGATGGGAATCCCGGCCAGGGGGGGAGGATCGCCCCGCCGGATCGCCTCGTCCGCCGCCGCCGCCGCGGCCATGGCCGGCTCCCGCATCAGCGCGATGTAGGCGTGGACGCGCGGTTCGACGGCCTCGATCCGCGCGAAGACGGAACGGCAGATCTCGACGGCCGTGGTCTCGCCGTCGCGCAGCAGCCGCTGCAGCTCGTGAATGGTCCGTTCGTAGAGTTCCATGTCCGCAGCCACCTATTCGATCACTCTCGGGACACGGAAGAAATCCCCGCGCCGGTCCGGCGCGTTGGCGAGCGCGGCATCCGCGGACAGCGACGCCTGGACGGTGTCGTCGCGGAAGGCATTCTTCCGGACGATGGCATGTGTCATGGGAGGGATGCCGGCCGTATCGACCGCACTGAGCTTCTCCATGTACAGCAGAATATCGTTGAGCTGCGAGGTGAAGGTTTCGATCTCCGCCTCGCCGAAGGACAGTCTCGCGAGATGGGCAACGTAGGCCACCTCATCCTTGGTGATTTTCACAAAAATCCTCCTTCAGGCATGGCCGAATACCGGCCAGTATGGCTTGATCCCGTCGATCACGCGCTGGATCAACGGGTCGATCTTCGGATCGGCCGCCGCTTCCAGGCGCTGCAGTTCTTCCTCCGAGGCCTCGGTATCGCCGCGCATCTCCTGCAGGACCGCCTTGACGGAATCCGTCAACCCCATGACGTGGTAGCCTCCCTCCAGGGTGGCGACCAGTTTGCCGCCGCAGCATTCGTCCGCAAGGGAAAGGAGGATACGCGTCAGTTGCGCAAAGCCTTCCGGCGTCACCCGCATGTTCCCCAGCGGATCGTTGTAGTAGATGTCGAACCCCGCGGACAGAAGCACCAGCTGCGGCCGGAACGATCGTGCCAGCGGAACGAGAATCCGGCGGTACATCTTCACATACTGGGCATCATCGGCACCGGAGCGGATGGGAACGTTGACGGTGTATCCCGTCCCCTCCCCGCGGCCGATCTCCTCCACGGCACCCGTGCCCGGATAGGCCGGATACTGATGGGAGGAGAAATACAGCACGCGGCGGTCTTCGTAAAAAGTCCGCTGGGTGCCGTTGCCGTGGTGGAGGTCCCAGTCCACGATCAGCACGCGGTCCAGTCCGTATTTCTGCAGCGCGTATCTGGCGCCGATGGCCACATTGTTGAGCAGGCAGAAGCCCGCCGCATCGCTTTCCCCGGCATGGTGCCCCGGGGGGCGGACCAGCGCGAAGGCGTTGTCCACCTCTCCGGTCATGACGGCTTCGATGGCCCTCAGCAGACCTCCCACGGCCAGGCGGGCCACCTCGTAGGACTCTTCCGTCGCGACGGTGTCCGGGTCCAGAGGGACGTATTTCTGACCCGCCGTCGCCTGCAGGCGCCGGATATAGGCGGGGCAATGGTTCAGGGCCAGTTCCTCGTCCGTCGCCTGCCGCGGTTCGATCTCGGTGAATTTCCAGGACTGCTGCGGATTGTCGAGCATTTCATAGATGGACGACAGCCGCTGCGGCGTCTCCGGATGCGAGAATTCGTTCCCGTGACGCAGGTAGCGCTTGTCTTTGATGATTCCCGTCTTGCGAGTCATCAGAAGGCCCTCCGCGGAACCCCTGTAATGTGAACGAACCGGAGGCCGCTTCTACCACAAAAAAAGCCAAAAAGCAAAGAATGATGGGATGATCCGCGCTCCGAAAAAACATTGACAAACCTTTTGCTCTGCGACTATAGACGCCACAGTCTACCGTCTGTACCAGAGGAGTGTCTCCATGTTCGGCATCGGCATGCCGGAGTTGATCGTGATCGCCGTCGTCGCGCTGCTCGTCGTCGGCCCCAAGAAGCTTCCGGATCTCGCGAAGTCGCTCGGCAAGGGATTTACCGAGTTCCGCAAGGCCGTCGACGGCGTTTCCGATTCCGTCAAGGAAACGATCAAGGCGGACGAATTGAAACAAGAAGTCGACAGCGTGAAAGACTCCCTGCTGTACAAGAAGAACGGAGAAAACGGCGGGGAGACACCGACCCCTCCTGCTGAAAAGGGTACGCCGGACAGCCAACCCAAGTAGACATCCCGAAAAACCGCCGCGCCTTGTTTGAAGAAGCATTGCCGGGGAACACGCTCGAAGACAGGCATCGCTGACAGGAACATGGAGTCCATCGAAGAAAAATCACCCTTTACCGCCCACCTGGAGGAGCTCAAGCAACGCCTGGTCCGTTGCCTGATCGCCATCGGCATCGGCTTCCTGGGCTGTTACTATTTCAAGGACCCGCTGTTCCGGATCATCACAAAACCGCTTTATGAAGTCCTTCCGGAGGGCAGCCACATGATCTTCACGGGGCTGCCGGAAGCCTTCTTCATCTACATGAAAATCGCCTTCTTCGCATCGTTGTTTTTTACCGCGCCTTACACCTTCTTCGAGATCTGGCGCTTCGTCTCCCCCGGCCTCTACGCCACGGAGAAGAAATACGTTCTTCCCTTCGTGTTCTCCTCGACGCTTCTGTTCGTCGGCGGAGTGCTGTTCGGATATTTCCTCGCCCTGCCTCCCGCCTTCGGGTTCTTTGTCGAATTCTCCACGGACTTTCTGAAGCCGATGATCTCCTTCCGGGAATACCTGAACTTCACGCTCAAATTCCTGCTGGCCTTCGGCGTCTGCTTCGAACTGCCCGTCTTCATCTTCTTCCTGACGAAAGTGGGTGTCGTCACGCCGGCGCTGCTGTCGAAGAAACGGCGCTACGCCATCCTCATCATCTTCATCACCGCCGCCGTGCTCACGCCCTCTCCGGACGCCTTCAGCCAGATCATCCTGGCGCTCCCCTTGATGTTCCTGTACGAAGTCAGTATATTCGTGTCCAAGTTCGCCTTGCGGACGCGGCGTGAGCAGGACGGGCCAGGGGACAAAGGGGAGCAGAAAGCCGCATGAGGATCAAGCGTCGCGCCGTCCGGCATACCCGCCGGCGGTCCGGTTGGTATGCCGTCGTCAGGAATGTGCTCATCGGGGCGGGGATATTCGCCGCCGTCCTCGTCCTGGCCGGATCGAGCTTTCTGTACTATGTCCTGCTCGAGGAATTGCCCAGCATCGCCGCCCTGAAGGACTACCGGCCCTCTCTGGCAACCCGTGTCTATTCCGACAACAACGAACTGATCGACGAATTCTTCGCCGAGGACCGCAAGATCATCCCCTATGCCGACGTCCCGAAGATCGTGGTCCAGGCCTTCGTCGCCGCGGAAGATGCGCGTTTCTTCCAGCACAAAGGCTTCGATCTCCAGAGCATCACGCGCGCCTTTTACAAGAACCTGGAGGCGGGACGGATCGTGCAGGGGGGCAGCACGATCACGCAGCAGGTGGCCAAGCTGCTGTATCTGTCCCCTGAAAAAAGCTACCTGCGCAAGATCAAGGAGGCGATCCTCGCCTACAAGATCGACACCTACCTGACGAAGGAGGAGATCCTCCACCTCTACCTGAACCACATCTACCTGGGACACGGCACCTACGGCATCGAGGCGGCGTCCGAGGCATACTTCGGCAAGAGCTCCCGGTCGCTGACCCTTGCGGAGGCGGCGGTCCTCGCCGGCCTTCCCAAGGCCCCCACCACCTACTCGCCCTACGTGAACATCGAGAAGGCCCGTCAGCGCCAGGCTTACGTGCTGGACAGGATGGTCGAGGACGGCTATATCACCCGGGAGGACAAGGAAAAGGCCATCGCCAAGCCGCTCCACCTCCGTTCCATCCGTCCGAAGGACAAGATCGCCCCCTATTTCGTCGAGCACATCCGCAGATACATCCAGGAAAAATACGGCAGCGACGTCCTGTACAGGGAAGGACTCGAGGTCTACACGACCCTCAACATCGAGATGCAGAAGGCGGCCCGGACGGCCATGGACAAGGGCCTCGTGGAACTCGAGGACCGCGAGGGCTACGACCGGGGCGTCGTCCAGGGGGCGCTCGTCTGCATGGAGGCCAAGACCGGTGCGGTGAAGGCCCTCGTGGGCGGGCGGAACTTCGGCAAGAGCGAATTCAACCGCGCGATCCAGGCCAAACGCCAGCCCGGGTCCGCCTTCAAGGCGATCCTCTACACGGCCGCCTTCGACAAGGGCATGACGCCGTCGACGCGGGTCATGGATGCGCCGCTCGTATTCGAGGATACGCTGGCCAATACCATCTGGAAACCCCAGAATTTCGACCGGAAATTCCACGGACCCACGACCCTGCGCAACGCGCTGACGCATTCGCGCAACATCGTCACGATCCGCGTTCTCCAGGAGATCGGCGTCGATTACGCCGCCGCCTACGCGGCGAACATGGGTATTTCCGGGCCCATCGCCAGGAACCTCTCCATGGCCCTGGGAACGACGGGGGTGAGCCTGATCGACCTTGTGCGGGCCTACGGGGTGCTCGCCAATCAGGGGAAGAAGGTGCAGCCCTTCTTCATCCGGAAGATCGTCGACCGCACGGGCCACGTCTTCGAGGAGGCAACCGTGAGGAGCGAACAGGTGATCGATCCCCGGATCGCCTTCATGAGCACCTATGTCCTGCAGGATGTCGTGGAAAGCGGCACGGGGCGGAGGGTGAAGAGCATCGGCCGGCCCGTGGCCGCCAAGACGGGAACGACCGACGAAAACCGCGACGCCTGGTTTCTGGGCTACACGCCCTCGCTCGTCACGGGGGTCTGGGTGGGATGGGACCTGGAGCGGTCGCTGGGATCCCAGGAGGTCGGAGGCCGCGCCGCCGCGCCCATCTGGCTCTATTTCATGGAAAAAGCCGTCCAGGGGTCTCCCGTGGAGACCTTCCCCGTGCCGGAAGGGATCGTCTTCATCAAGGTGAATCCCAAAACCGGCGCGCCGGCAAAACCCTCCGACGGAGGGGCGATCTTCGAGTGTTTCATCGAAGGAGCGACCCCGGACGAGGGGAAGCCCGTCGATCTCGAAGAGGAAGAGACGCCGTTGCGGGATGAGAAAGACCGCAGCTTCTGAGAACGGCGCTCCGCCTTCCGCGGGCAGTTCCGGGGCCCGTCCCGGACCGGCGCGGTCAGCAGTGGATTTTTTCCTTGACAAACCGGCGGGTTTTCTATAGATCGCAGTTTCAATCGGTCAGGAAAGACGTATGAATCAGATGCTGTTGGATCGTGGAGTGGTGCTTTTGAGCGGCGTCGGTGTAGTCCTCGTACAACCGGGGGCTCCTGCTCGCTCGCTTTGATCTCCTTTTGAAAGCTTGAGAGCCGCGGGTCCCCGAGCAACGGAACCCGCGGCTTTTTCGTTTTTACGGGAAGGCCGCAGGAAACGCTCTGCGGCCTTCTTCTTTCATGCCGCAGGGCGGATGCGGGGAGAGAAAACACCCGGCCCCGCGGGGTCGGCGAAAGCAAAGGGAAAGGAAAGACGGTTATGGATACCATCGGTGCGGACATTGTGCTTCAGGTTCTCAAGGAGGAGGGCGTCGATGCCATCTTCGGCTATCCCGGCGCCAGCATCCTGCCCTTGAACGACCGGCTGCGCACCAGCACGATCCGCCATTATCTCATGCGCCACGAACAGGCGGCGGCCCACGCCGCAGACGGATACGCCCGTGCAACGGGCAAGGTCGGCGTGTGCCTGTCCACGTCGGGACCGGGCGCGACCAACCTCGTCACCGGGATCGCCACGGCCTTCATGGATTCGACCCCCATGGTCATCCTGACGGGACAGGTCACCACCTCCCTGTGGGGCCGCGACGCATTCCAGGAAACGGACATCATCGGCATCACCATGCCCATCACCAAGCACAGCTTCATGGTTCAGGACGTCCGGCAGCTCGCGCAGACGCTGCGGCGCGCCTTCGAGCTGGCCTCGACGGGCCGGACAGGGCCGGTCCTCGTCGACCTCCCGTCCGATGTCCTCGCTGCGGCCTGTCCCCCCGCGGAACCGAAGGGGGAGACAGCGGCGGAGAAGCGGGGAGACTCGCCGGACCAGATGGAGAAGATCGCCAAGGCCATGAACCAGAGCGAGCGTCCGGTCGTCATCATCGGCGGCGGCGTCAAGCTGGGAAACGCCTGCGAGATCCTGAGCACGCTGCTCCAGAAGACCCGGATCCCCTTCGTCACGACGATGATGGGGGTCGGATCCGTGGACTCCGTCAACGGCGACAATCTGGGCTTCATCGGAACCCACGGGAACGAGTTGGCCAACCGAGCCGTGCACAACTCCGATTTCATCCTGGCCGTCGGGACGCGCTTCACCGAACGCAGCACGTCCCTGACGGAGGAATTCGCGCCGCTCGCGACGGTCGCCCAGATCGACATCGATCCGACTTCCATCGGCAAAAATATCCGCGTGAGCCTTCCCTTCGTCGGGGACATCCGTGAGGCGCTCGAGGCGCTTCTGCCTCTCGTCCAGGAGAGGGACCGGTCCGATTGGCGCAGCCGCATCGCCGCGGACCGCGAAGCGATCGAATCGGGCCTGCCGGAGCGCGGCTGCGGCCCTGCGGGCCGTTTCATCCGTCAGATTCAGAATGCCGTTCCGCAGGAAACGACCGTCGTCACGGACGTGGGGCTGAACCAGATCTGGACGCTGCGGACCTGGAAGACCCGCACGCCGCGCAGCCTGATCACGAGCGGCGGCATGGGGACGATGGGGTTCAGCCTTCCGGCCGCGATCGGCGTCAAGGTGGGCCGGCCGGAGCGGACGGTCGTGTCGATCTCCGGAGACGGCGGCTTCTACATGAACATCCAGGAACTCGCCACCATCAGCACCTACCGGATTCCGATCAAGATCGTGGTCATCAACAACGGTCACCTCGGCATGATCCGCCAGATGCAGGACCTCTTTTACGACAGGCGGTTCTCGACCGACAATCTGGGGGACAGCGTCGATCTGGTCGCCGTGGCCAGGGGATTCGGCATTCCCGCAAGCCGCGTGGACGTCGAAGACCGGCCGGAGGCGGGCATCGCCGCCATGGCAAAGGAGCCCGGCCCCTATCTGCTCGAGGCAATCGTGAATCCGGACAACTACGTCTACCCCATCATCCCGCCCGGGTGTTCCAACGTGGAGATGTTCGACGGGCGGAAGGAATAGCAGGAATCATTCCGGACAGGCTGTTCAAAAATGTCCGGATGCAAGGCCCCCGAGCCCCTGAGGAGCGAAGCGTACCGGGATGTACGCCGCAGCGACGAAGGGCGAGGGAAACGCAGCAGAGGGGCTTTTTTCAACAGTCGATAGAGAAAGGGACCAGCATCATGGAGATTCGCGAACACATCATATCCATCCTCGTCAACAACCAGCCCGGCGTTCTGTCGCGGGTGGCGGGGGTGTTCAGCGGCCGCGGCTACAACATCGCCAGCCTGTGCGTCGCCGAGACGACCAATCCGGAGGTGTCGCGCATTACGCTCACGAGCCGCGCCGACACCGACTTCACGGAGAAGATCAAGAAATACCTCGACCGGCTCGTGGACGTCATCGCCGTGGAGGATTTCACGGGAACCGACTGCGTCCAGCGCGAACTGATGCTCATCGGGGTCACGCTGCCGCCGGAGCACCGGCCGGAAATCCTGCGCGCCGTCGAGCTCTTCGGCTGCCGGATCGTCTCCCTGGCCACGGAATACGTCATTCTGGAGGTGTCGGGCGACGCGGCCTTCACATCGGCCGTGCTCAAATTCTTCTCCCCTTACGGCGTCGAGGAGATGAACCGGACGGGGACCATCGCCGTCCTGCGGCGGAAGGACGTCCGATGAAGGGGAGACCTTCGCGCGCACCGCACCGGAAGCGGGATTCCGCCGACAGGGGCGCAAAAAAACGCTTGACAGCCCCCGGGGGCGCTGCTATGGTCCGCCCTTACGAGGAGCGTGTTCCCCTATGTGTACGAAAGACAGGGGTCTTTCAACCATCGCCATAATTATCGGGATCATCATTATCCCCGACATAGAGGGGGCTGGCTGATGGTTTGCGCCTGATAGTTCGATTCGACAAAAAACCGTTACCAGCTCTCTGGTAACGGTTTTTGTTTTTGGGGAAAAAACGACCGTTCCTGCATCAGGGGGTGCTGAAGTGAAACTGACCGGTTCTGAGGTCCTCTTTCGGACCTTGCACAAAGAAGACGCGAACACCATTTTCGGATATCCCGGCGGCAGCGTCATGGACATCTACGACGAGATGTTCCGCCAGAAGGACATCCGCCACATCCTCGTCCGCCACGAACAGGGCGCCATTCATGCCGCCGACGGTTACGCGCGGGCTTCCGGCAAGGTCGGGGTCTGCCTGGTCACTTCGGGGCCCGGCGCGACGAACACCGTCACCGGCATCGCCAATGCGTACGGAGACTCCATACCCGTCGTGGTCTTCACGGGACAGGTGCCGACGCACCTGATCGGAAACGACGCCTTCCAGGAGGTCGACATCACGGGCATCACGCGGTCCTGCACCAAGCACAACTACCTGGTCCGCAAGATCGAGGATCTCGCGCGGACGGTCCGCGAGGCATTCCACATCGCCCGCTCCGGCCGGCCCGGCCCCGTGCTGATCGATCTCCCCAAGGACGTCATGCAGTCTTCGATCGACGAGGGGGCAATCGAGGACGAGGTCCATCTGAACGGAACCTCGGCGCTGCCCGACATCGAGGAGGACTGCGTGCGGGCCTTCAAGCTGCTGAAGGAGGCGCGCCGCCCCCTCCTCTTCGTCGGCGGCGGCGTCATCCTCGGGAAAGCCTGCGATGACCTGCGGACCTTCGCCCGGCGTCTCCATGTCCCTGTCATCTCTTCCCTGATGGGATTGGGAGCGTTCCCCGGAACGGATCCCCTTTCCCTGGGCATGGTCGGCATGCACGGCACCTACTATGCGAACATGGCGATCAGCCACTGCGATCTCCTGTTCGCCGTCGGCGTCCGCTTCGATGACCGGGTCACGTCGAAACTCGAGGCCTTCGCCCCCCACGCCAAGATCGTTCACATCGACATCGATGCGGTTTCGCTCGAGAGAACCGTCCGCACCGATATTCCGATCCTCTCCGACTCCAAGCGGGCGCTCTCGATTTTCAACCGCCTGATGGCCGAAGCGTCCTTCTCCTACCCGCCCGACCAGACCCGGGAATGGCTGGAGCAGGTGGCCGCCTGGAAGAAGCGCGTCCCCCTCAGCTACTGCCGGAGCCAGCGGATCAAGCCCCAGTACGTGGTGGAGAAGCTGTTCGAGATCACCGGCGGGGACGCCATCGTCACGACCGAAGTGGGCCAGAACCAGATGTGGGCCGCCCAGTTCTACAAGTTCGACCACCCCAATTCCTTCATCACCTCCGGAGGCTTGGGGGCGATGGGATTCGGCTTCCCCGCCGCCATCGGCGCCCAGGTCGCCTGCCCGGACCGGACGGTGGTCGACATCGCCGGCGACGGCAGCATCCAGATGAACATCCAGGAACTGGCCACGGCCGTCACGCACCGGATCCCCGTGAAGGTCGTGATCCTCAACAACCTCTACCTGGGCATGGTGCGCCAGTGGCAGGAGCTCTACTACGGCAAGCGATACTCGCAGTCGCATATCAACACCGGCCCCGACTTCGTGAAGCTGGCGGAGGCCTACGGCGCCGTCGGCCTCCGCACGGACAAGCCGGAGGAAGTCAAGAAGGTCCTGACCAAAGGCCTGAACACGGAGGGCCCCGTCTTCATGGATATCCGCGTCGAGCCGGAAGAGGGGGTCTACCCCATCGTGAAACCCGGCGCCCCGCTGACGGAGATGGATCTCGGAAAACCGGCCGTCCTATAACGAACACGCCAGAAAGGTGATGGTTCCATGAGCAAGAGAGAAGCCGCCATATCGATCGTCGTCAACAACAAGCCCGACGTGCTGGCCAGGATCGCCGGCACCTTCAGCGGCCGCGGGTTCAACATCGAGAGCATCTCGGCCAATGTTACCCGTGATCCCGCGATCACCAAGATCATCATCACCACGATCGGCACCCAGGACACGATCACGAAGATCGAAAAACAGATCAACCGGCTCGTGGACGTCCTCGTTGCCCGCGACATCTCGGTCGACGAGGCCGTGCAGCGGGAGATGCTCCTCATCCGGATGAAGCCCGCCGCCGCGGACCGGAACGACCTGTACAAAGCCGTCATCACGAATGGCTGGAAAATCATCGGCCAGGATGATACGTATCTGTTCATCGAGGTGACGGGCGAACGGGAGGATATCGACCGGGCATTGGCCGTGCTGGAGCCCCTGGGGATGGAGGATTTCAGCCGCACGGGCACCGTCGTGATCGAGCGTCGGGGGCCGTGACCCCGCCCGGCCCGTAAATCGTTGCGGACACAAGACACCGCCGCCCCTGCGGCGGAATTTTCTTTTTTTCCAAGTCAATGCAAAAGCAAAGGAGGTTATCATGGCAAAGATCCAGATCGGAAAGGTGGTCGAGGAGGTCATCACCGCGGAGGAATTCACGCTGCAGAAGGCCCGCGAGGTCCTGAAGAAAGAAACGGTGGCGGTCATCGGCTACGGAGTCCAGGGACAGGGACAGGCCCTCAACATGCGCGACAACGGCGTCCGCGTCATCGTCGGCGAGGGCGACTATTCCTGGAAGAAGGCCATTGCCGACGGCTTCGTGCCCGGCGAGACGCTTTTCCCGCCCGAGGAAGCCGCCGCACGCGGCACGATCCTTCAGTATCTTCTGTCAGACGCCGGCCAGAAGGAGATGTGGCCGGAACTGAAGCCCCATCTGACCAAGGGGAAGGCCCTGTATTTCTCCCACGGTTTCTCCATCGTCTACAAGGAGCAGACCGGCGTGATTCCCCCGGCGGACATCGACGTGATCCTCGTCGCCCCCAAGGGTGCGGGCCGGACCGTGCGCGCCAATTTCCTGGCCGGCAGCGGAATCAACTCGAGCTACGCCGTCTTTCAGGACGCCACAGGAAAGGCGAAGGAACGCACCTTGGCGGTCGGCATCGCGATCGGCTCCGGGTATCTGTTCCCCACCACCTTCGAGAAGGAAGTCTACAGCGATCTGACGGGCGAGCGCGGCGTGCTGATGGGGTGTCTGGCGGGTGTCCTGGAGGCCCAGTACAACCTCCTGCGCAAGCACGGCCACAGCCCATCGGAGGCCTTCAATGAGACCGTCGAAGAACTGACCCAGAGCCTGATGCCGCTGGTCGCCGAAAACGGCATGGACTGGATGTACGCCAACTGCAGCACGACCGCCCAGCGCGGCGCGCTCGACTGGAAGAACCGCTTCCGCGACGCCGTCGTCCCGGTCTTCGACGAGCTCTACGGGCGCGTCGTATCGGGCAAGGAGACGGCCGTCGTGCTGGACGTGAACAGCCAGCCCGGTTACCGCGACCGGCTCCAGAAGGAACTGGACGAGATCAAGAACAGCGAGATGTGGCAGGCCGGTGCGGCCGTGCGCGCGCTGCGTCCGGAGCGCCGGAAGAAGAAGTAGGAAGGAGCCTGTACCGTCCATGAAAAAGACCCGACACGCAAAGGCGCGCCGGGTCTTTTTTTCTCCTGCAGCCGGTTTCAGGAATGCTCGGCCGACCAGCGGTACCGGTCATCGAGCATCTCGTTGATGCTTTCCATGACGATCCGCGTCACCGCCTCGAACTGCTCGCGGTGTTTCATCTGGGATTCGCGGGAAAGCAGCTTGAACGACTCCTCGATCCGGAACGGCCTGAGCTTCCCGTCCAGAGAAAGGGGCTCTCCGACGCGGTAGACGATCCGACCGCTGCGGGCGAAGGGCAGGCTGTCGGGATAGACCTGTTCGGAGTTGTTGCAGGCGACGGGAACGACCTTCTTCCCCGTGTAGAGGGCAAGCTGGGCAAGACCGGTCCTCCCCTGTCCCAGTTGGACCGACCGCGTGCCCTCGGGAAAGATGATCAGATTCAATCCCTTTTCACAGAGGGCCGTACAGCTGATTTCCGCGACTCGTTCCATGATCTTCTCATAGTAGCCGCGCAGGGCCTCGGCACAGCGATCCGCCACGGCCGAAAGGGCTTCGGCCGCCGCCGCCGGATAGGCCGACACCTGCTCCCGGCCGCCGCCGATCGTCTCGCGGATATACTCGCCCATGGCCGAGAGGGCTTCAGCCGCCGCTGCCGGATAAGCCGACATCTTTTCGTACCTGCCGTCGATCACGTCCCGGATCGTCCGGTAGAGCGGTTTTTCCAGCCTTCTCTTGAAACGCTTCCGGTAGAATTCCTCGAGGAGATATCCCATGGACGGCACGGGAATGCCGTTGCACAGGTCGAGCCCCCTGCCCAGGAGGGCGTTGCGGTAGTACTTTCCCTTGACCCAGACGGTCGTGAAGGGAAATTCCTTCATTTTCCACAGCCGGTACTGGAACGGCCAGTAGTTGAAACGGTCCGTGTGGTTCATGGCGAAGATGACGTTCTCCCCGCGCGGGATGCGCTCGGCGCCCTCCAGGCAGATCTCCACCTTCTGGAACCAGCGGTAATTCGGAGTGAGCAGCAGATTCGCCACGATCCGCTGGCCGATGGGGTTCTTCGCCAGTTTGATTCTTTTCAGATACTCCAGGTCAACCATCGCTTGTCGCCCCCCGTCTTGTCCTTTTTCTTAAAAATCGGCCGGCGCCTTCCCGCTGCGCAGACGAACGAGGATGTCCCGCACCCTCGCGAGTTCCTGCGGCGTATCCACTTCCACGGAATCGAATTCCGTCACGGCGACCTTGACGCGATAACCGAACTCCAGCGCCCGGAGCTGCTCCAGCGCCTCGAGTTTTTCCAGGGTCCCGCCGGGCAGTCCGGAAAAGGTGTCCAGGAAACCGCGGCGGTAGGCGTAGATCCCGTGGTGCTTGTAGTAGTCGGCGTGCAGCCCCGGGTCCCGGACATAGGGAATCGTGGCCCGCGAAAAATAGAGGGCGAATCCCCGCGCATCGACAGCCACCTTCACGGCGTTCGGATGCGTGATCTCTTCCTCCCGGACGATCCGGTAGATCAGCGTGGACATCGGGATGGCGGGGTCGCCCCGGAGCGGCGCAACCACCTGGTCGACCTGGACGGGCTCGAACAGCGGCTGGTCCCCCTGGATGTTGACGACGATGTCCCCTTCCGCCAGCCCCAGGCCGGCGACGGCCTCGGCGATCCGGTCGGTGCCGGACCGGTGCCGCGGCGACGTCATGATCGCCCGTCCTCCGGACCGCTCGACGGCGGCGAAGATCCGCTCGTCGTCCGTCGCCACGGCGGCATAGGTGACGATGGGCGAGCGCAGGACCCTCTCGTAGACGTGCTGGATCATGGGTTTGCCCAGGAGGTCGGCGAGGGGCTTCCCCTCGAACCGCGAAGAGGAGTACCGGGACGGGATGATGCAGACGATCTTCTCCGCGCTCATAGGTATGCGTCCGCCTGAAGCAGGTGACCCCGGACGTAGTCCGCAACGGCCTCTTCGAGGGACCGGAATTTCCTGCGGCAGCCGGCGGCGCGCAGCTTGCCCATCCGGGCCTGCGTGAGATACTGGTACTGGTCACGGATCGCCTCGGGCATCTCGATATAGACGATCTTCGCCGGCCGATCCATCGCGGCAAAGACGGCGCCGGCGAGGTCGTTCCACGTCCGCGCCTTGCCCGTTCCGAGGTTGAAGATGCCGTTGGCCTCGGGATGGTCGAGGAACCACTTCAGGATCTCGACGACGTCCTTGACGTAGACGAAGTCCCTCATCTGCCCGCCGTCGGGATAGGGCTCGCGGTACGATTTGAAGAGCCGTACGGACCCCGTGTCCCGGATCTGCTCATAGGCCTTGTGGACGACGCTCCGCATGTCCCCCTTGTGGTACTCCTGGGGGCCGAAGACGTTGAAGAACTTGATCCCGGCGACCTTCTTTTCCCAGCCCCGGCGCAGGACCCAGAGGTCGAAGATCTGTTTGGAGTATCCGTAGGCGTTGATGGGCAGGAGGGCCGGCGTGACGTCATCGTCGTCGGAAAAGCCCTGCGATCCGTCGCCGTAGGTCGCCGCGGAACTGGCGTACAGGAAGCGGATCCCCTTCCGAACCGCCCATTCGGCGAGACGGAGGGTGTAGCGGTAGTTGTTCTCCATGAGGAAGTCCGCATCGCGTTCCGTCGTCGCGGAGCAGGCGCCCATGTGGACGACCGCCCGGACGGGAAAGGACACGCGGCCCTCTTGAACCATGCGCAGGAAGGCGTCCTTGTGGAGGTAGTCGACGAAGCGGCGCTTGGCGATGTTCTTCCACTTGTCCGCGGCGCCCAGTTCGTCGACGATGACGATGTCCTCGATTCCGGCGGCGTTGAGCTGCCACACGAAGGCGCTGCCGATGAAGCCGGCGCCCCCGGTGACGACGATCATGCCTTTCTTGCCCATCCTCTATGCCTTCCTGCCGCCCTGCCCTCAAAGGGCGCGCGCCGCCCTGGCGATCGCCTGGCGGATCCCGTCGATCCTCTCCTGCGGCATGATGACCGACATCCCGATGGTGAGCGTCCTGCCGAGGATGTCTTCCGCCCGCGGGATATCCTTGCGGTCGTAAACGGGCGGCCGGCTGTTCATGGGGCTTTCGAAGGGGAAGCGCTTCGAGTTCGCCGTGGAGCGGGCCAGGAAGTGCTCCCAGTTGGGAACGTAGTGCCAGAGGTTGTCCTTCCAGCAGACCGTGTCGAGCCCCGCCTCCTTGAGCGCTTTCTGATAACGGCGCCGCAGGTCTTCGCTGGGCAGGTTGAAGCACAGGAACGTCGCGGAATCGCCATCCGGATCCGGCAGTTCCCGGAACCCGACGCCCTTGACCTCGGCCAGGGCGTCCTTGACGGCCTTCTTATTCTTCTTCTGGAGCGCGATGAGGCCGTCGAGCTTGCGGAGCTGCGCCAGGCCGAGCGCTCCCTGCAGTTCGTTCATCCGGTAGTTGAATCCGAGGATGGTCCTGCCTTCCATGGCGCGGGGCACGCTGGGGTTGTGGTCGTGGCCGTGGTCGTGGTACCACTCGGAACGCAGGTAGAGCTCCCGGTTGTTCGTGAGCACCATCCCGCCTTCGCCCGTCGTCACCGTCTTCACGTAGTCGAAGCTGAAACTCCCCATGTCGCCGAAGGTGCCGAGCTTTTTGCCGCGGAACGAGGCCCCGCATCCCTGGGCGTTGTCTTCCAGGACGAGGAGGTTCCGGGACCGCGCCTTCTCGACGATCCGGTCGATGTGCGCCGCCGAGCCGCACATGTGCACGGGAATGACGGCCTTCGTGCCCGGCGACAGCTTCCGCTCGATGTCCCCGGGATCGAGGTTCAGGGTCTCGTCGATGTCCGCCATGACCGGAACCGCCCCCACTTCGAGGACGGATTCGTAGGTCGCCAGGAACGTGAAGGCCGGCACGATGACCTCATCGCCGGGGCAGACGTCCATCGCCGTGAGCGCCACCTTGAGCGCGGCGGAGCCCGAGGTCACGCCCAGGGCGAACTTCGCCCCACAGTACTTCGCAAAGTCTTCCTCGAACTGGCGGACCTTATAGATCCCGCGGCGTTCCTTGTCGAAGCCGTACCGCATCAGAATTCCCGTCTCCAGGACGTCCTGCACTTCCTTCATTTCTTCCTTGCCGATCAGTTCAGCGCCTGCCATTGATTTTCCTCCCATCAAGTCTTGCCGGCCGGTGGAGAAGGATGCGCGGCCGGGTGTTGTTCGTCGGCCCTCTAGAAAGCGGCGTTGTAGATCTCGACCGCGTCTTCCGGTGTAACCTTCCGGGGATTGTTCGCCAGCGGCCGCGCGACGGTCATGGCCACCTTGGCCATCTCCTGGAAATCGTCCTTGGACACGCCGAAATCTTCCAGCGTCTTCGTGATCCCGCAGTCCTCGATCAGGGCCTCCACGGCCTCCACGGCGAGATAGGCGGCCTCACGGACGGGCAGGTCTTCCACGGCCTCGCCCATCGCTTCGGCGATCCGCGCGAATTTCTCCAGGGCCCCCGGCAGGTTGAAGGACATCACGTGGGGGAGGAGGATCGTGTTGGCAAACCCGTGGGGCACGCCGTAGCGTCCCCCGAGGGGATAGGACAGCGAATGGACGGCCGTGACGCCCGCGTTGGCGAGGCCGAGCCCGCCGTAGAGGCTTCCCAGCAGCATCGCCTCGCGCGCCCTCGGATTCGATCCGTTGTGGACGCAGGTCCGCAGGTTTTCCGCGATGAGGCCGATCGCCTCCAGCGAGACCATCTCGCTCATGGGTGAGGCGATGACGGACGTGTAGGATTCGATCGCATGGCACAGGGCGTCCAGCCCCGTGGAGGCCGTTGCCTCCGGCGGGAGCGTCAGCGTCAGCTCCGGGTCCAAGAGCGCGAGTTCGGGATACAGATAGGGGCTGTTCATGCCCTCCTTCTTCTTGAGATCCTTACGGATGAAGACCGATGTGAAGGTGACCTCGCTCCCCGTTCCCGCCGTCGTGGGAACCATGATCTTGGGCAGGCCCGGAGCGGGAATCTTGTTCAGGCCGAGGAAATCGACGGCCTTGGCGCGGTTCGTGGCGAGAACGGCGATGGCCTTGGCCGTGTCCATGGCGCTGCCTCCGCCGATGCCGACCACGCAATCCGCCTTGGCCTTCCCTGCCGCTTTCGTCCCCTCGTCCGCCAGCTCCAGCGGCGGTTCGCCTTCGACGCGATCGAAGAGGGTGCACCGCATGCCCTCCCCGTCCAGCATGGCGGAGACCTTCCCGGCCATGCCCGTTTTCGCCAGCGGCCGGTCGACGACGACAAGGGGGCGGCTCGCCCCCAGCTCCCGGATGGCGGCCGCAAGGGAAGCGAACGAGCCGCAGCCGAAGACGATCTTCTTTGCACCCGTAAAGGTAAAAATAGTATTCATATCAGCATCCTTCCGTGACCTCTCGTGAAGAAAACGTCTTTTCTCATAAGGAGCGCGCCCGCGAAAGTCAAGGAATTTCGTTCCGCGATTCCGCGCACCGCCCGACCGTTTCGGAGGCTCATGCCCGAGCCGCAAAGGACCCGCGCCGACGTCCCTTGAGCTCTGTTCGGGGTTGATGTAAGAGAAAGACCGTGATTCCGGAAAGAGGGGCGGCCGAAAGATGAAGTCTGTCGCAAGGATTGCCCTGCTATCAGCAAAATCAGGAAACTGCGTGCCGCAGGGCACTTACCCTTGTTGAGGGGTGTTGAAATCGCGGAATGATGCTTTCACTCAGCACCGGGCATATCGCAGGAATCGTGGCAACCCTCGTCGCCATTACGATGGTGGGGCTCTATGCCGGACTGAAAGTGAAAACCGCCGAAGACTATTCCGTCGGAGGCCACAAGGCGAACAGCCCCGTGGTTGCCGGAACGATCATGGGCACGTTGGTGGGCGGGGCGTCGACAATCGGCACGGCGCAGCTGGCTTTTCAATTCGGGGCATGCGCCTGGTGGTTCACGCTCGGCGCCGGCATCGGCTGCGCCGCCCTGGGACTGGGGATGGCCGGGAAGTTCCATGAAAGCGGTCTGGAAACCGTGCCCCAGTTCTTGGTAAGAACGTACGGAAGCCCCATCGGTCCCATTTCCAGCATCTTTTCTTCGATAGGCATTTTCCTGAACGTCGTGGCCCAGGGACTTTCGGCGGTTGCGCTCCTGACCTCCATGTTCCACATGAGTCCGTTCACGGCAACCGCGATCGGCATCTCGCTCGTCCTGGGATATGTGTTCTTCGGCGGCGTGTGGGGCACGGGCCTGGTCGGGATCGCGAAGCTTGGATTGCTTTACCTCGCCACGATCGTCTGCGGCGTCATGGCCTATAACCTGGTTGGCGGCTGTGCGGGTCTCGCGGAGAAATTTCCTCCTTATCCCTGGTTTTCCCTTTTCGGCCGGGGTCTGAATCTTGACGCCGCTGCCGGCTTCTCGTTGATTGTCGGTGTCCTCTCCACCCAGACCTACATTCAGGCCCTCTATTCCGCGAAGGACGCGAAAACTGCCGACAGAGGGGCGATGATATCCGCATTCATGATCCCGCCTGTCGGGGTCGGCGGTATCCTGGTGGGGCTTTACATGAGGGCGCACTTTCCGTCCACGCCCTCCGGTGAAGTCCTGCCGGTCTTCATCATGAAATTCCTCCCGCCATGGGCCGGTGGCGTGGTCCTTGCCACATTGCTGGTCGCAGTAGTCGGCACCTGGGCCGGACTTTCCCTGGGGATTTCCACAATGATCACGAAGGACATTTACAAACGGTTTTTCCGGAAACGGGCGGCTGACAGGGAAGTCCTGTTCGTTCAGCGCCTGCTCGTATTCGTGGTCTGCGCGTTGTCCGTGTTTTTCGTCGCCGGAAACCTCAAATCCCTGATCCTCGGGTGGAGTTTCCTGTCCATGGGACTGAGGGGCTGCACGATCCTCTTTCCGCTTCTGGGCGCCATGTTCTTCCCGCGCCTCGTCTCCCCCGTGGCGGGCACCCTGGCGGCGTGCCTGGGCCCCTTGGCCAATCTGGGCTGGCACCTGCTTTACCCCCGGGGACTCGATCCCCTGTATCCGGGCCTCATCGTGAGCCTTGTGACGCTGGTGCTGGTCAGCATGATTTCCCGCTGCCGGAGCGAACGGACGGCAGACAGGGCGTCATCCTGAACGGCGCGCCGTCGGCCGCAATCGGCACCGGCTTTCCCGCCCTCCTCCCGATCGGCGATCCACCCTGTCGGTGATGGCTTCCAAGAGCTGTTCTTCAGAGAGATGCGTCACGCAGGAGTCCCCTGGCTTCCTATGGCCGAGACGGCATAAGGTGCGGAGAAAACGCTGCCTGCAGATCTTCTTGACGTTTTCCTTATTCCCCAAGCGCCCGTCCTAACAACATCTTTATTTCTTCACTGCTAATGAAGTCCGTTGATATTCGCCGGGGATGGCCCGGCAAGGTGGAAGAACAGCGGCCAGCCGCTGCGCCATCCGGAGGAATCCAAAATTTTATGATCGCTTTTTCCCCGCGTCTGCGAACCCTGCTGAACCGGCACCTTTCGCCACAGCACATCTTCCTCTTCAGCTTTGCCGCCCTGATCGGCCTCGGCGCAATGCTGCTCTGGCTGCCTGCCGCGGCTTCAGCGGGCCGTCTGAGCTTTATCGACGCCCTTTTTACGTCCGCGTCGGCGGTGTGCGTCACGGGGCTTGCCACGATCGACATCGGCAAGGACCTATCGCTCACCGGACAGGTCGTCACGCTGGTCCTCTTCCAGATCGGCGGCCTGGGGATTCTCACCTTTTCCACCGTCCTGTTCGGCCTCATGGGACGGGGCATCTCCTTCAAGGGCCGGGAACTCTGCCAGACCATCTTCCTGCACACGCCGCGGCGCGACTTCTTCATCGTGATGAAATGGATCCTGATCCTGACCTTCGTGCAGGAAGCAGTGGGGGTCGTGCTGCTCTTCAGCCGCTTCGCCGCCGAAGCTCCGCCGGCGGCAGCCCTGTACCGGGCGGTTTACCATGCCGTATCCGCGTTCAACAACTGCGGCTATTCTCTGTTTTCCGACAGCCTGATGCGGTATCAGGGCGACTGGCTGGTCAACCTTACCGTCATGGCCCTGATCGTCTCCGGCGGCATCGGCTTCATCGTCCAGTACGAGATCCTGAACCGGATCCGGGGATGCCAGACGACGCTTTCCCTGCACGCGAAGATCGTCCTTCTGAGCACGGCGGCTCTCCTCGCAGCGGGCGCCCTGCTTTTCTACCTCTTCGAGGCCCCGCGCCTGCTCAGGGATGTCCCCGTCGGGACTCAGTTCCTGTCTTCGCTTTTCCAGTCGGTGACGGCGCGGACGGCCGGCTTCAGCACAGTGGACATCAGCCGCCTGACGAACGCGACAATCCTCTTGCTCATGATCCTCATGTTCATCGGCGCTTCCCCCGGTTCGGCGGGCGGAGGCATCAAGACGACGAGCTTCACGCTGCTGATGTTGATGATCTGGAGCCGATTCAAGGGAGAGGGGAATCTCCATGTGTTCCGGCGCAGCGTTCCCGAAGAAATCCAGACGAGGACGATCGCGATCATCTTCGCCTCCGCCCTTGCCGTCTGCCTGATCACCTCGGCTCTGCTGATCGCGGGAGGGGCCCCGGCCGGCGGACCCGGGGACAGCAGGCATCTCTTCGTCGAGTACCTCTTCGAGGCGATTTCCGCATTCGGGACGGTGGGCCTTTCCATGGGAGTTACTGCGGGCCTGAACGAGGTTCAGAAGCTGGCCGTCATCCTGCTCATGTTCGCGGGAAGGGTGGGCCCGCTGACGCTTGCCTTTTCCTGGTACGCTTCCCGCAGATCCCTGGTCTATGCAGAGGAACCGGTGATGGTCGGCTAAGGAGGTCGATATGAAGCGCATCGTGGTGATCGGTCTGGGAATCTTCGGTTTCAACATCGTCAGGAATCTCCATGAGAACGGTCTGGAGGTGCTGGCGATCGACAAGAACAAGGAGGCGGTGCAGCGGGCGAGGGATTACAGCACCAAGGCCATCGTCGCCGACGGGACCGACAAGGAAGTCATGGAGAGGATCGGCATCGAAGAGGAGGACACCGTCATCATTTCTTTCGGCGAGGACCTTGCCGCCGCCACCCTGATTACGCTCCACCTGAAGCAGTTGGGCGTAAAGCAGATCATCGTGAAGGCACCCGACGAGGATCACAAGCTGATCCTGGAAAAAATCGGCGCGACGGAGGTCATCATCCCGGAGAAGGAAATCGCCCGCAAGGTGGCAAAGGCCCTGATCTCTCCGAACGTCATGGATTATCTGCCGCTCTCGGACGACTATACGATCTTCGAACTGGCGCCGCCCGACCGTTTCTTCGGCAAGACCCTTGCCGACCTGGAGTTGCGGAGCAAGCACCATATCGAGGTGATCGCGGTCCGCGACGTGGTCGCCGACCGGGTCCACATGGTGCCCAAAGCCGACTACGTGATCAAGGACGGAGAAGTGCTGGTCGTCGTGGGCAGGGACAGGGACATTCAGAAGCTGCGGTAGGGCCGGCCGCCCCCTCCTTGCGCCGTCGCCCGCCGGATACGGCGCTATTTCGACTGCCCCGGCTCGTACTTGAAGCGGTATCCGACTCCCGGCTCATTGATCAGGAAGCGCGGCCGGGCGGGATCGGCCTCCAGCTTGTGCCGGAGCTGCGTCATGTAGACGCGCAGGTACTGGGTATGCTCGACGAAGGCGGCCCCCCAGACTTCCTTGAGAAGCTGGCGGTGGGTGACGACTTTTCCCGCATTGCGCACGAGAACGAGAAGGAGCTTGTATTCCAGAGGCGTCAGGTGGATTTCGGCATCCGACAGGAACACCTGCCGTCTTGAGAAATCGATGCGGAGGTCGGCGGCGGTGAACGCGGATTCTTCCCTGCCGCTCGCCTGCATTTCGGCGTGGCGGATGGCGACGCGAATCCTCGCCAGAAGCTCTCCGACGCCGAAGGGTTTGGTCAGGTAGTCGTCGGCGCCGGCGTCGAGTGCCCGGATCTTGTCGTGCTCCTGCTCGCGGGCGGACAGGATGATCACGGGCGCGCGGGACCATTCCCGGAGCCGGCGAATGACTTCGATGCCGTCCATGTCGGGCAGCCCCAGGTCGAGGAGAACGGCATCGGGGTTCCGGGAGGCGGCCTGCAGGAGCCCGCCTCCCCCTGTTTCGGCGTCGACCAGGCGGTATCCCTCGCTCTCGAGGGTCACTCTCAGGAAGCGCCTCATCTGAACGTCGTCTTCCACCAGCAGGACCAGTCTCTTTTCCACGGATTTCAGCCTCTTCCTTCTCGACGCCGTCGCGGTTTCCTCAGGATTCCTCCTCAGGCGAAGGCAACGCCGCCGTCCCCTCGACGGGAAGCAAAAATCGGAAAGCCGCACCGCCGCCCGGGCGGTTCTCCGCCCAGATGCGGCCGCCGTGGGCCTCGACAATGGCTCTGCAGATGGACAAACCGAGGCCCGTACCTCCTCCCGGGGACCTGCCGCGGGCGAATTTCTCGAAAATCTTCTCCTCCTGGCCGGGCGGAATGCCGGGTCCCCTGTCGGCCAATTCCACCACAACGCCTTCATTCTGCATCGAGGCGGAAAGTTCCATCGGCGTTCCCGGGGGCGTATGCTGAAGGACGTTTTCGAAGAGGTTCGTGAGAACCTGCTCCATCAGCATTGCATCGAAGGGGACGAGGGGCAGGTTGCCGGGTATCGCCAGGTTCAGGGGACGGTCCTTCAGGCGCTCGGAGAGTCGGCCGACCACGACGCCGGTAATTTCTTCCAGGGACTGCCAGTCTTTCCTCACCTGGATCGCACCAGACTCCAGGCGTGTCATGTTCAGCACGTTTCGCACGATGCGGTTGAGGCGTTCCGCTTCGGAATGAATGGTCCTGACCAGCTCATCGGCCTTCTCCCGATCGAGGCCGTCGCCTTTTCGGAGGAGGGCGTCGGTCGCGCCCGTGATGGTCGTCAGGGGCGTTCGCAGATCATGGGAAACGGAACTCAGAAGGACATTCCGCAGGCTCTGCGTTTCGGCGTTCAGGTGCTCCTTCTGGGCCTGCTGGGCCAGCATGACCCGTTCCATCGCCATCGCCGTCTGGTTCGAAAAGGTTTCGAGGAGATGGACCTGTTCCGGTTCAAAGGGCTGATTGCCGTCCGCCGGAAGGATTCCGACAACGCCGATCGGCCCGGAGGAAGCGACCATGGGCAGGTACAAGGCCTTGGCTCCGCGCAGCGTATCCGTCCCGAAACCCGCCGCCTGCCTGTTTTCAAAGACCCACTGCGCAACGCCCATTTCCTTGTCGTCGATGGCGAAGGTGCCGGTTCCCGTCGACCAGACGGCAAGACGGCCCCGCTCGTCGGAAACCAGGATGATGACCTGGCTCTGAAAAACCTCGCCGATGTGCTTCACGGCGATTTCCGAGAGCTTGTCTTTTTTCCGCTCCCGCGTCAGGTCCCGGCTGAGGCTGTAGAGGGCCGATGTCTTCCTCTCCCTGTCCCTTGCCGCTTCCGCCTGCCCGCGAACCCGGAGGGTGAGTCCGCTGATGACGAGGGCCACGATGAACATAACGCCGAAGGTCACCACGTACCGGCCATCGGCCACGGCAAACGTGAAATAGGGCGGAACCATGAAGAAGTCGAAGGCCGCGATGCTCAGGAGCGTGGCCAGGAGCGTCGGCCACCGGCTCGTCCGCACGGCCACGACCACGACGCCGAGCAGGTACACCATGACCAGCTCCAGCCGTTCGAAATAGGGAAACATGACCGCGGCGAGGATCGTCGCCGCGGCGACCGTTGAGAGCGCCCAGAGCCATTCGGACGGTCTTCGCGCCAGGGGAATCTTCTTTTCGACCGCTCGGGGCGCACGCTCCGGGTCGTCCCCGGTGATCACGTAGACTTCGATATCGCCGCTGCCGCGGACGATTTCGTCCAAGGTGGAGCCGAGGAGCTTGTCCTTCCAGCGCGGGTGGGTCGGCTTGCCGACGATGATCCTGCCAACGTTCCGGCGCCGGGCGTAGTTGAGAATTTCCTCGCTGACCCGGTGGCCCGTCAGGGTCGCCGTTTCGGCGCCGAGGCTTTCGGCGAGACGAAGATGCTCCGTCAGCAGTCTCCTGTCCTCTTCGGAAGCGCGAACATGGGAGGGCGCCTCTACATGGACGGCGACCCACTCGGCCCTCAGGCCCGCGGCCATGCGCCGCGCCGCGCGGATCAGGCGTATGGAACGCGGATTGGGTCCGACGCAGACCAGGATCCGTTCCGTCGCCGGCCAGATCGCCTGGACGCCCTGGTCTCTCCGGTAATGCTCCATCTGCTCGTCGACCCGCTCCGCAGTGCGGCGCAGGGCGAGCTCACGCAAGGCGATGAGGTTTCCCTTCCGGAAAAAATTCTCCATCGCCTTCGCCGCCTGATCGGGAATGTAGACCTTTCCCTCCTTCAGGCGCTGCAGAAGGTCGTCCGGCGGCAAGTCGACGAGCTCGATTTCATCGGCCTCTTCGAGAAAGGAATCCGGGAGCGTTTCCCTCACGGTCACGCCGGTGATCTGGTGTACCACGTCGTTGAGGCTCTCCAGATGCTGGACGTTGACGGTGGTGTAAACGGAGATCCCGGCGTTCAGAAGCTCCCTCACGTCCTGCCAGCGTTTCCTGTGGCGGGCGGAGGGTACATTTGCGTGGGCCAGTTCGTCCACCAGGATGATGGAGGGATGGCGGGCCAGGGCCGCGTCGAGGTCGAACTCGGGAAGGGTCTTGCCCTTATAGTAGAGCGGGCGTCTGGGCAGGATCTCCAAGCCTTCCAGGAGCGACTCCGTCTCTCTGCGACCGTGGGTTTCGACCACGCCGGCGACGATGTCGACGCCCTCTTCGCGCCTCTTCCCGGCGGCTTCGAGCATCGCATAGGTCTTCCCGACGCCCGGGGCGGCGCCGAAGAAAATCTTCAATTTGCCCTGTCGTTGCCGTTCCTCGTCCTCTCTGACCTGCGCAAGGACGGCTTCCGGGTCCGGCCTTTTTTCTTCCATGCAGAAATATCCTTCGAATCCTCCGCTCGCCATCGCAAGCACCGGGGAGAGTCTAACAGAATCACCGGAGCGTCTCCAGCGCCACATTCAGTTCGAGCACCGAAACAACAGGCTCCCCAAGGATGCCGAAAACCCGTCCCCGGACATGGGCCTCGACGAGGTCGCCCACCGCTTTTTCCTCGACTCCCCTCGCCTTTGCGACACGGGACACCTGGTAACGGGCGGCCGCGGGGCTGATATGGGGATCGAGGCCGCTTCCGGAAGCCGTGGCCAGGTCCACGGGGACCGGCAGGCGGTTTTCCGGGTCTGCCGCCTGCAGCGCGGTCATCCGTGCCCTGACGGACCTCGCCAATTCTGGGTTCGCCGGTCCCAGATTCGATCCCCCCGAGGCCATGGCATTGTAGGGGAAAGCAGCGGTCGCGGACGGACGGCCCCAGAAATGGCGGGGATCGTCGAAGGGCTGCCCGAGGAGGGCCGATCCGAGAGGCCTTCCCTCCCTGACGATCAGGCTGCCGTTGGCCTGACGGGGGAAAAGGATCTGTGCGAGTCCGGTGACGGCCAGCGGGTAGACGACGCCGGTCAGCAGGGTAAGAAGCAGCAGCGAGGCAACGGCGGGGCGAAGCAAATCTCTCATGGTCCATCTCCTCAAGCCAGTCTCAGGAACGAGAGGACGCGGTCGATCAGCATGATGCCGATGAAGGGGACGACGAGGCCGCCGGCGCCGTAAAGGAGCAGGTTGCGGCGAAGAACGGCGGCGGCGCCCGCCGGACGGTAACGGACGCCCTTCAGGGCCAGCGGGATCAGGGCGACGATGATCAGGGCGTTGAAGATCACCGCCGAGAGAATCGCGCTCTGCGGCGTGGAGAGGCCCATGATGTTGAGCCCGGCGAGAGGGGGATAGACGCCCGCAAAGGCGGCCGGGAGGATCGCAAAGTATTTCGCGACGTCGTTGGCGATGCTGAAGGTGGTCAAGGTCCCCCGCGTCATCAGGAGCTGCTTGCCGATCTCCACGATCTCGATGAGCTTCGTGGGATTCGAGTCGAGGTCCACCAGATTTCCGGCCTCCTTGGCGGCCTGCGTGCCCGTGTTCATGGCCACGGCCACGTCCGCCTGGGCGAGAGCCGGCGCGTCGTTGGTCCCGTCGCCGGTCATGGCGACCAGGTGGCCGCCCGCCTGATAGCGGCGGATCAATTTCAGCTTCGTCTCCGGCGTCGCCTGCGCCAGAAAGTCGTCGACGCCGGCCTCCGCCGCGACGGCGGCGGCGGTCAGCGCGTTGTCGCCCGTGATCATGACCGTGCGGATCCCCATCCTCCGGAGTTCGGCAAACCGCTCCCGGATGCCCCCCTTGACGATGTCGGCCAGTTGAATGACCCCGAGAACGCGGGGCCCGTCGGCGACGACAAGCGGCGTAGCGCCCCGCCGGGAAACGTCCTCCACAATCGACCGGATCTCCGCCGGGACAGAGCCGCCTCGCGCCGCGACACGGGCTTCGATGGCGTCGGCGGCGCCCTTGCGGATTTCCCGCCCGCCGAGGTCGACGCCGCTCATGCGCGTCTTGGCGGAAAAGGCGATGAACTGTGCGCCGAGCGCTTTGATGTCCCGTTCGCGCAGTCCGTATTCCTTCTTGGCGAGCACGACGATGCTCCTGCCCTCGGGGGTTTCGTCGGCCAGCGAGGCGATCTGCGCGGCGTCGGCGAGGTCCCGGACGTCCACGCCGGCCGCGGGAAGAAAGACCGTCGCTTCCCGATTGCCGAGGGTGATGGTCCCTGTCTTGTCGAGAAGAAGCACGTCCACGTCACCGGCGGCTTCGACGGCGCGGCCGCTCATGGCGATGACGTTGGCCCGGATCATCCGGTCCATGCCGGCAATGCCGATCGCCGAAAGAAGGCCCCCGATGGTCGTCGGAATGAGGCAGACGAGCAGGGCGACCAGCACCGTCAGCGTTACCGGCGACCCCTGGCCGGCGGCCCGCACGCTGAAGATCGAAAAGGGCAGCAGCGTGACCGTCGCCAGCAGGAAGACGATCGTCAGGCCGGCGAGAAAGATGTCGAGGGCGATCTCGTTGGGGGTCTTCTGTCGTTTCGCCCCCTCCACCATGGCGATCATCCGGTCCAGGAATGTCTCGCCCGGTTCGGACGTGATGCGCACGATGAGCCAGTCGGACAGAACCCTGGTCCCGCCGGTCACGGCGCTTCGGTCTCCGCCGCTTTCCCGGATGACGGGCGCGCTCTCGCCGGTGATCGCGCTCTCGTCGACGGAGGCGATCCCGCCAACGACCTCGCCGTCGCTCGGGATCACGTCGCCGGCCTCCACGAGCACGACATCGCCCTTGTGAAGCTGCGACCCGGAAATCAGGGTCCGTTCCGCAGCAGGGTCCGGACTGCTCAGAAGCTTCGCCGGCACATCCTTGCGGCTGCTTCGCAGCGCCCGCGCCTGGGCTTTTCCTCTGCCCTCCGCCATCGCTTCGGCGAAATTGCCGAACAGAACGGTAAACCAGAGCCAGATCGACACGGTCAGAATGAACGCGGGACTCTCCTCGCCCCGGCCGAACAGGGAATAGAAGAAGAGCGCCGACGTGAGAACGCTTCCCACTTCGACGACGAACATCACCGGCCTCCTCATCATCAGGAGGGGGTGGAGCTTCAAGACGGCGTCGAAGGCCGCTTTCGACAGCAGCGCGCCTTGAAAGAAGGAGAAGGGGTTGCCTCTTCGGCTCATCGCTTTCGTCTCCGTTCGGACATCTCAGAAAGATACGAATTCCACGATCGGTCCCAGGGCCAGGGCCGGCAGAAAGGTCAGCGCGCCCACCAGCAGCACGACACCCGCCAGAAGAATGACGAAAAGAGGCGTATGGGTCGGAAGGGTTCCGGGACCGGGCGGAACGGTCTTCTTTTTCGCCAGGGATCCCGCCATGGCCAGAACGGGGACCATCACCCAGAAGCGACCGACCAGCATGGCGATGCCAAGGGAAAGATTGTAGAAGACGCTGCTGGCGTTCAGGCCGGCGAAGGCGCTGCCGTTGTTGTTCGCGGCCGAGGAAAAGGCGTAGAGGATCTCCGTGAAGCCGTGGGGGCCCGGATTGGAGATGCCGTCCACTCCCGCCTTGGTCACGACGGCGATGGCGGTTCCCAGAAGAACGGTTGCGGCGGGGACGAGGATGACGAGGGAAGCCATCTTCATCTCGAAGGCCTCGATCTTCTTGCCGAGATATTCCGGGGTCCGTCCCACCATGAGGCCGGCGACGAAGACGGCAATGACGGCAAACACCAGCATGCCGTAAAGGCCCGAACCGACGCCGCCGAAGACGACTTCCCCGAGTTGGATGAGCCACAGCGGTGCCAGGCCGCCGAGAGGCGTGAAAGAGTCGTGCATGGCATTGACCGATCCGTTCGACGCGGCGGTCGTGGCCGCGGCCCAGAGGGCGGAGTTCACGATGCCGAAGCGGACTTCCTTGCCTTCCATGTTCCCGCCGGCCTGTCCGGCAACCGCCGTCTGATCGACGCCGAGGCGGGACAGGACAGGGTTTCCCGCCTGCTCGCTCCACAGGCAGAGGATCAGCATCGGAATGAAGACGAGCAGCATCGCCGCGAGAATCGCCCAGCCCTGGCGCGTGTCCTTCACCATCCTGCCGAAGGTGTAGCAGAGCGCCGCGGGAAGCAGGAGGATCGCGAGCATCTCCAGGGCGTTCGTGATCGGCGTCGGATTTTCGAAAGGATGGGCCGAGTTGGCGTTGAAGAAGCCCCCGCCATTCGTCCCGATCTGCTTGATGGCGATTTGCGAGGCGGCGGGCCCCATGGGGATGATCTGCTCGGTGACCGCCTTGCCCGCGCTGTCCCGTGTGCCCTGGAGGAGCGGGATCCGGACGGCCGGATCCAGAGATTGCACGACGCCCTGGGAAACAAGCGCAACCGCGAGAAGGACCGCCAGTGGGAGCAGGATGTAAAGGACGGTGCGAATCAGGTCCGTCCAGAAGTTGCCGATGGTTCCGGAAACGTTGCGCTTCAGGCCTCTGACAAAGGCGGCAAGGACGGCCATGCCGCTTGCCGCCGACAGGAAGTTCTGAGCGGTAAGCCCCAGCATCTGCGTGAGATAGCTCATGGCGGTTTCGCCGGCATAGGCCTGCCAGTTCGTGTTCGTGACGAAACTCACGGCCGTGTTGAAGGCGAGGGTGGGCGCGACGGCGGAGAGCCGCTGCGGATTGAGCGGCAGGAAGCCCTGAACGCGCTGAACCAGGAACAGGAGGAGCCAGCCGGCGGCGCTGAACAGCAGGACGGCTCCGGCGTATTCCTTCCAGGCCATCTCATTCTCGGGTGTGACGCCGCACCATCGGAAGAGGCGTCTTTCGAACGGCGCGAGGAACCGGAACGGCGGCAGGTTTCCCCCGGAGTAGACCCGCGCCATGTACGATCCCAAGGGCTTCACCAGGATCAGGAGAACGGCCAGATAGGACAGCGCCTGCAGCACCCCGTTGGTCGTCATGAGAACAGCTCCGGTTTGAGAAGGGCAAGAAAAAGGTAAAGAAGGAGGGCGAGGGCGATCACACCGCCGATGGCGTAGAGAAAAAACATGGGGTTCACCGCCTCAGAGTCTTCCCAGCCCGTCGATGCCGAGCAGGCTCAGAACGAAGAACAACGCAACGATCGACATGCAGAGAATGTCCATACGATCATGTTGCCTCCCGCGAAATTATTTAACAAAGTTAACAACGAAAAAATAAAGATGCTGTTAAAACGGCCGGGGGAAGAATAAAGGAATCAATAAGATCATCCGCAAAAGCGGCGCTCCTCGCTGCGCCGAGCAAGGGATGGCGGGAACCCGGTTCCCCGCTTCGCCACGAGCCGGCAAACCTTCTTGACAGGGCATTCCGCCCTTTTGTATCTTTTTGGAGCAGGATCCCGCGCTTCGCTCCGTTCGCATTCCGCCGGCAACGCCTCCTTGCGGAACCGTTCACAGGAAGGATTTGAAAACCGATGTCTCTACCGCAAGATCCATCCCTTTCGACGGCCCGGACCATCATGATCGGCTTCGCCGACGCGACAGGGCTTTCCCCGCCGGGCGTATCGCCGCGCCGCTATCTCTGGACGGACGCCTTTGCCGTCTGCAATTTCCTGGAGCTTCATCGCCGCACGGGAGAGAAACGCTTCAAAAGACTCGCGAAGGACCTCATCAATCAGGTCCACCGCATCCTCGGCCGCCACCGCGGCGACGACCGGCGCACGGGCTGGATCAGCGGCCTGGGCGAGCGGGAAGGCGCCCTTCACCCCACTGCCGGAGGGCTGAGGATCGGGAAGCCCCTTCCGGAGCGCGGCCCCGGTGAACCCCTTGACGAGCGCCTGGAGTGGGACCGGGACGGGCAGTACTATCACTACCTCACCAAATGGATGCATGCCCTCCGCCAGGCCGGGGCGGTCCTCGGCGAGGCGGATTACCTCCGCTGGGCGGTGGAGCTCGCCGAAGCGACCCATGCCGCCTTCGTGTACCGCACGCCGGCCGGCTCCCGACAGCGCATGTACTGGAAGATGAGCATCGACCTCTCGCGCCCCCTTGTTCCTTCGATGGGCCTTCACGACCCGCTCGACGGCTGGATCACCTGCAGCGAACTGCAGGCTGCCGTCAAGGGCCTGCATGAACTGCCGACGCCCCCTCTCGGCCGCGAGATCGCGGCGCTGTCCGCGATGTGCGCCGGGATAAACTGGGGAACGGATGATCCCTTGGGGCTGGGGGGCTCCTCGCCGATGCCTACCGGGTCGGCCAGCTGGCGGCGCGCGGAGACTTCGCGCCCGGTGAACTGACGGCGGACCTGCTGGACGCTTCCCTGAGGGGGCTCGCGGCCTTTTCCGTGAAGAATTCCCTGGCGCTTCCTGCCGCCTACCGCCTGGCGTTCCGGGAACTCGGCCTGTCCATCGGGTTGCACGGCGTCCGAAGGTTGAGGACGCTGATCGAAGAAAATCCCGGCATCTCCGGGAACGGCATGCCGCTGCACGGGCGCGTCGAAGCGCTCCTGCGGTACGAACGGCTGGCCTCGGCCATCGAGGCATTCTGGCTCGACGCCGCCTCCCGGGAGGCTTCGTCGTGGCGGGACCACGGCGACATCAACGACGTCATGCTCGCAACGAGCCTCGCCCCTGACGGATTCCTGAAGCTGTAGTCCCGCTGCCGTCTTGCATCCCCGGGGAAGCTGACGGGGATCGGTCTGCGGCCGGTCATTTCTCATAGCGGATCCGGTAGATGACGCCGGCCCGGTCGTCGGAGACGAGAAGGGAGCCGTCGGGCATTTCCAGGAGATCGACGGGCCGCCCGAAGACCAGACCGTCCTGCAGCCATCCCTCCGCGAAGACTTCGTACCGCACGGCCCTTGCGCCCTCCATCCTGACGAGCGAAATCCGGTAGCCCAGAGGCGTGGTGCGGTTCCACGAGCCGTGCTCCGCGATCAGTACCTGATTCCTGTAGGCGGGCGGGAACAGGTTGCCGCGGTAAAACCGCATCCCCAGGGCGGCGACGTGGGGACCGAGCGCCATGGCCGGCGGCGTGAAGTCCGAACAGTTCTTCCCTCGTCCGTACTCCGGGTCCGGAATGCCGTTGCCGTGACAGTAGGGATAGCCGAAGTGCATGCCTTTTTTCGGCGCGCAGTTCAGTTCGTCCGGGGGCAGGTTGTCGCCCATCCAGTCACGTCCGTTGTCGGTGAACCAGAGTTCCTTCGTCTCCGGGTGCCAGTCGAATCCGACCGTGTTGCGCACGCCGCGGGCAAAGACTTCCAGCCCCGTGCCGTCCGGATTCATCCTCATGATGGAGGCATAGCGGGGATCCCTGCTCTCGCAGATGTTGCAGGGGGCGCCCACAGGGACATAGAGCATGCCGTCTGGGCCGAAGCGGATGAATTTCCAGCCGTGGTGCCGGTCCCTCGGAAAGCCGTCGTTTACGACGACCGGAGCGGCCGGAGCGGAAGGCCCGGCAGGGCGGGTCTCAGCGTCATCGAAACGGAGGATGCGGTGAACCTCCGCAACGTAGAGGGAACGGTCCTTGAAGGCCACGCCGTTGGGCATGTTGAGCCCCTTGACGAAGACCATCACCTCGTCGGCCTCGTGGTCCCCGTTCCGGTCCCGTACGGCGTAAACGACGCCTTCTCCGCGCGTGCCCACGAACAGGGTCCCCCCGGGGCCGAGGGCCATGGAGCGCGCCCCCGGGACATTGCGGGCGTAGAGGGAGATCCGGAAGCCCGGCGGCAGGATGATCCTCTCCTCCTCGGCCGCCCGGGCCGGCGACAACCCGTCACCGGCAAACCCGGCGAACAGAGAACACAAGACGGCGATGATCGTTCCGAAATACCTCATGGCTCCCGCCCTCCTCCCTTCCGCTCCGCCAGCCGCAGGACCCTGCGGCCGCCGACGCCGGAGGCCTTGCGTCCGTCACGGCCCGTCTCTCTTCCGTCCGTGCTCGGCGTACCAGTCCAGCTGCCGGCAGATGCCGCGGAAGATCTTGACCTCCTTGGCGTACACCCCCGTCCTTCCGAAGAAGCGCCGCAGATGGGCCATCCAGTATTCCGGGTTCTGGGGATTCAGGAACCCGATCTTCGAGAGCAGTTTCTCCATCGCATCGTACATCCCCTCCATCTCCGCCACCGAGGCGAGGCGGGGCGTGAAGGCGGTGGCCTGTCTCTGCGCAACGAACAATTCGTAGCAGAGGATCATGACCGCGTGAGACAGGTTCAGGGACCGGTAGCGCGGCGAGCTGGGGATCGTCACCAGCATCTGGCAGAGGCGGACCTCGTCGTTCGAAAGTCCCGTGTCTTCGGGCCCGAACAGGAGCGCCATCTCATTCTTCTGCGAAATTTCAACGACCCGCTCGGCCATCGCCCTGGGCGTGAGCACCGGGCCGCGGGCCGAGCCGGTCCGCGCCGTCGTTCCCACGACGAACGAGAACGGGGCGAGGGCCTCCGCGGCGCTCTCGGCCCACCGGATGTTGTCCACGAGATCGGCGGCAAAATGTGTGGACATCGTCTTCATCGCCTCTTCCTCGAGGGGCTCCTCCCCCGGCACGACGACGAGGCGGGAAATCCCCATATTCTTGGCGCAACGGGCCACGGAACCGACGTTGCCGGGATACTTGGGCCTGCACAAGACGATGGCGATATTCTTCTTTTCGACGCTCAGCTCCATGTCCGCCTTCCCACCCGGCCGTCCAGCGAAGACCCCGGGTGCCTTTTAGACGTACCACATTTCCCGTTGTCCGTCGATGAGGACTCTGGTATCTGGTATCCCATGCAGCAGGACTGGGAGGCGGCGCTGATCGAAGGCGCATCGGAACTGGGGCTGGAGCTTACGGGGCTTCAGACGCAGCGGTTGGTGCGCTATCTCCAGGAGCTCCTCCTGTGGAACGAGACCTTCAACCTGATCTCGCCGCGGACGACGCCGGAGGCGGCGATCGGCCATGCCCTCGACTGCCTGAGCGTCGTTCCCCACCTTCGAGGCCGCAGCGGACCGCTCATCGATCTGGGATCGGGCGGAGGTCTTCCGGCCATTCCGCTGAAGATCGTCCTGCCCGATCTTGAGGTCCGCATGGTCGAATCCACAAGAAAGAAAGCCTCCTTCCTGCACCAGGCCATCCGCCTGCTCGACCTCAGGGGCGTCTCCGTCCTCCAGGAGCGGGCGGAGAGGCTTTCGAGTGACCCCGGAAGCCGCGGGACCTATCCCATCGTGACATCGCGGGCCACATTCCATCTGAATGATCTGCTTCGCATCGCTGCCCCCTTTCTCGCGCCCGGCGGCATCCTGATCGCGATGAAGGGGCCCCGGCCCGAGGGGGAGATCCGCGAAGCCGAATCGAATCGCGCCATTCTGGGCCTGGCGTCCCCTGCCGTGCATGCGGTCTTCCTGCCCCGCGGAGGCGGGTCCCGGACGATTCTCATTTACGGCCTCGGCCGGGGGGCCTCCGCTTCCCGGTGCGGTTAAATTTTCTTCCATAATATTCATAGGTTAAACTTGCTTTTTTCCTTTGAAAAATTCCTTTTTTCCCCTTCTCAAAGACACGGTTTTGTGTTAGCGTATGCTGCCTTTTTGCCCGGGTCGACGTTAGGGGTTTCATTAACAAAATGGCATGTAAAATCTTATGCTTGGCGAATCAGAAGGGCGGCGTCGGCAAGACGACGACGGCCATCAATCTCGCCGCCTGTCTCGCCACCGCCGAGCGGCGGACGCTGCTTGTGGATTGCGACGCGCAGGGAAACGCATCGAGCGGCCTGGGGATCGATCGCGAGTCGCTTCGCGGCCGGAATCTCTATCATGCCCTGATCGGCGGCGTGCCGATTGCGGATGTGATCCGGCCCACGCAGCTCAAGCATCTCGACATCGTGCCCGCCGATCAGGACCTGATCGGCGTGGAGATCGAATTCGTCGCGATGGAGGAACGGGAGAAGAAGCTTCGTCGGGCCCTGCGCGACGGCGGCATCGACTATGATTTCATCGTGCTGGACTGCCCGCCCTCCCTGGGTTTCCTGACCATCAACGCGCTCGTCGCCTCCGATTGCCTGATCGTGCCGATGCAGTGCGAGTTCTACGCCATGGAGGGACTGGGCCTGCTCCTGAATACCGCCCGGCTGGTGCGGGAGCGCTGGAACCCGGAGCTCCGTCTGGGGGGCATCTTGCTGACGATGTTCGATGCGCGCAATCTCCTGTCGCACCGGGTGAGCGAAGACGTGAAGCGTCACTTCGGCGGCAAGGTTTTCCGGACCGTGATCCCCAGGAACGTCCGCCTGTCCGAAAGTCCGTCGCACGGGCTCCCGATCGTTCTGTACGATATCCGATCGAAAGGCGCAGCCGCGTACATGGAGTGGACGCAAGAAATTCTCAACAACGGGAGGATCTGATGCCGACCAAGGACAAGCTGGGCAGGGGACTGGGCGCGATGTTTCCCCACCTGTCTCGCGACATCGGAGAAAAATCGAATTTCCTGCAGTGCGGGGTCGAAGAGCTGTGCCCCAACCGTTTTCAGCCGCGGAAGACCTTCCGGGACAGCGAACAGAAGAAACTCGTCGCTTCCGTCCGTGAAAAGGGGATCATCCAGCCGATTGTCGTGCGGCGCATCGAGAGCGGGTACGAAATCATCGCCGGGGAACGGCGGTGGCGGGCGGCGCAGACTGCCGGGCTCCAAGAGGTCCCCATCGTGGTGCGCGATGCCGCCGACGCCGATATGGCGGAGATCTCTCTGATCGAAAACCTGCAGCGGGAAGACCTCAACCCCCTTGAAGAGGCGGAGGCCTATCAGACCCTGATGGACCGCTTCGGAATGTCCCAAGACAGTCTTTCCACCCGGGTCGGGCGCGATCGTTCGACGATCGCCAACACCCTTCGCCTGCTCAGGCTTCCCCCGGAAGTGAAGAAGGAGCTGGCCGACAGGCGTCTGACGGAAGGGCATGCACGGGCACTGCTGGCGCTGGAATCCGTTCGTTCCCAAGTGTCCGTCCTGAAGGACGTGCTCAGGAAGGGGCTTTCCGTGCGCGAGACGGAACGCCTGGTCAAGGCGCTGTCGAAGACGGCGGCGCCGGTGCGCAAAGCGGCACGGACGGACGGCAATCTTGTGGACCTGGAGCGGAGACTCTCCTCGAGGCTCCTCGCCAAGGTGCGGATACGACAGGGGAAAAATTCCGGCGCCATCGAGATCGCCTTCGGATCGCCGCAGGAACTGGACCGGCTGATCCGGTTTCTGCTCGACGCCGCCGGGTGAGGCGTCCCTGAGAAGAACCATCAACAGCTGTGGATAGCTTGTTCATAACATCGGTGATGCAGTTCTATGGCATGGGAAAAAAGCCTTCAAATGATTCGGGGAAAGGTCAGCCAGCAGAATTTTGAGACCTGGATCCGGCCGATCCGGCTCATCGCCGTCGACGGAGAAAATGTCTCGCTGGCGGTTCCGAACCGGTTCTTCAAAGACTGGCTCATGGAAAACTACCTCCCCCTTCTCCAGGAGGCCCTTTCTTCGGCGGTCGGGCAGAGCGTCAATATCCAGTTCGTGATCGGCCAGACAAGGGAGAGGGCCGTCGTCTCCGTCCGCAGGCAGGATGTAAAGAATGGTGCAGTGCCGGAAAAGGCCGGAAAGCCGGCGATTCATCCATCCCTCAATCCGCAGTACAGCTTCGAACGATTCGTCATCGGCGCCTGCAATCAATTCGCCCATGCCGCATCCATGGCCGTCGCCGAACAGCCGGCCAAGAACTACAATCCGCTCTTCATCTATGGAGGTGTCGGTCTCGGCAAGACGCATCTGCTCAATGCCATCGGCCTCCACACCCTGTCGATCTATCCCGAGGCGAATGTCGTCTACGTCTCCGCGGAGGAGTTCATGAACGAACTCATCAACTCCATCCGCTACGACCGCATGCAGAAATTCCGCGAAAAATATCGCAACATCGACTCGCTGCTCATCGACGACATTCAGTTCATCGCCGGAAAGGAGCGCACGCAGGAGGAATTCTTCCATACCTTCAATACCCTGCACGATTCCGGCAAGCAGATCGTCGTGACGAGCGACAAGTTCCCGAAGGACATCCCGAACCTCGAAAGCCGGCTGCGTTCGCGGTTCGAGTGGGGGTTGATCGCCGACATCCAGCCGCCGGAGATCGAGACGAAGATCGCCATCATCGAGAAGAAGAGTCAGGAAATTCACATCGATCTGTCAAACAGCGTGGCTCATTACATTGCATCGCAGGCGGAGTCGAACATTCGGGAACTGGAGGGTTACCTGATCCGCATCAGCGCATACTCTTCGCTGACGAACCGGCCGATCGACATGGAGCTCGTCCGAGAGGTCCTCAAGAAGATTCTCAAGCAGAACGAAAAGCAGGAAGTGACGATCGACCAGATCCTGAAGGCGGTATCCGCGAAATTCAATCTGAAGCTCGCGGACATCAAATCCCAGAAGAAAAACAAGAACTTCGTTCTTCCCCGGCAGATCGCCATGTATCTGTCCAGGAAACTGACGACGGCGTCCTTTCCCGATATCGGCGAGAAGGTGGGCGGACGGGACCACTCGACGGTCATTTACGCGAACAACAAAATTGCCAAGGCGGTCGAAACGAATCAGCAGATCAAAAAGACCGTCCAGGAGATCGAAAACGATCTTCTGCACAGGAGCTAACAGGGGCGTCCCGAGGAAATCAACAGACGGAAAATCTTCAGGAAGGGAATTTTACGGGATATTCCCGGACACTCCACAGCATGAACAGAGGTTATTACAACTGCTATATTTTTTCTAAATCCAATCTTATGAAAAAAAGAAAGGATGGGTAAACGATGAAATTCCAAATCTCCCGTGAATCGTTCCTTCAAGGCGTGCAAAAGACGCTGGGGGTCGTCGAGAAGAAGACGACCATGCCCATCTTGAGTCATGTGCTCGTCCGGGCGCAGGACGATCGGATCTCGATTGTTGCAACCGATCGCGAAATCGGGCTGGTGACAAGTTTTGCGGCGGAGATCGAGAAACCCGGAGAGGTAACGCTGTCCGCAAAGAAACTCTACGAAATGGTGCGTGAGATTCCAGGGGACACCATCCAGGTGGAACGCAGGGAGAACGATCAGGTATCTCTGTCTTCCCAGAAGTCCGTCTACAGAATGATGGGTCTTCCGGCGGACGATTTTCCGAAGGTCATGGAGGACGAAGACATTCCCATGGCTCCGATTGCACCGGGGGCGTTGCGGGAGATGATCCGGAAGACGTTCTTTGCAATGTCTGTCGATGAGACGCGGAAGAATCTCAACGGCGTTTTCTTTGAAGCGGAGGGGGAGGGCGAGATCTCCCGGGTCGGGATGGTGGCGACGGACGGGCACCGGCTTTCGCTGGCGGTAGAGGAAGTCCCGAAATTTCTGACACTGGAAAAAGGCGTGGTGATTCCGCGTAAGGGGATCATGGAAATCCGGAAGCTCGTCGACGGAGAGCCCGCAGACCTGAAGTTCGGGATTCGTCAGGGGATGTGCATATTGAAGACGTCGGATACGGTTCTCAAGGTATCGCTCGTGGAAGCGGAGTATCCAGATTACCGGCGGATCCTGCCGAAGGAAAAGGGGTCGGTTCTTCTCTTGAAGAGAGACGAATTCCTTCAGGCCCTGCGGCGGATGGGCGTCATCTCCTCTGACCGGTACAGCGGCGTCATCCTGGAATTGAGGGACGGGAAGATGATCATGACGTCGACCAACCCGGACGTCGGGGAAGCGAGCGATGAAATGGACGTTCCCTACCGGGACAAGGAGATCCGCGTCGGCTACAACGTCCATTATCTGATGGAAGCGGTGGAGGTTGTCGATGGAGAATCCCTGGAATTCGAAATCGGCGTGGGAATGAAACCGAGCATCGTCCGCCAGGCCGGGAACGATCGCTACTTCTGCATGATTATGCCTCTGAAAGTCTGATGGAGAACAAGCAAAGTTTATGACGGAAATTTACGGAGCAGACAGCATCAAGGTCCTGGAGGGTCTGGAGGCGGTTCGAAAGCGCCCCGCCATGTATATCGGCAGCACCGGCCGCGAGGGGCTGCACCATCTGGTCTATGAGATCGTGGACAACAGCATCGACGAATCCGCGGCGGGTTTCTGCGATACGATTTCGGTCAAGATCCGCGCCGACAACAGCGTCACCGTGGATGACAACGGGCGCGGCATTCCTGTGGACATACACAAGACGGAGGGGGTGTCGGCGGCGGAGGTCGCCCTGACGAAACTCCACGCAGGGGCGAAATTCTCCAACGACAGCTACAAGATCTCCGGCGGCCTTCACGGCGTCGGCGTATCCGTCGTCAACGCCCTGTCATCCTATCTGGAGCTGGAAGTCCGGAGAGACGGCGGCGTCTATACGCAGTCGTACACACGCGGTGTTCCCGCAGCCCCCCTGGAGAGGGTGGGGAACACCAAGTCGCGGGGAACGAAGATCACCTTCCGGCCCGACGAGGAGATCTTCGAGGACATCGAGTTCAGCTTCGATACCCTGGCCAACCGGCTGCGTGAACTGGCCTTTCTCAACTCAGGGGTGAAGATCTCGATCGTCGACGAGCGCACGGACCGCAAGAGCGAGTTCTGCTACCGGGGGGGAATCGTGTCCTTCGTCGAATACCTCAACCGGAGCAAGAAGGTCCTTCACAAGGACCCGGTCTACATCTCCGGCGAGCGGGAAGACTGCATCGTGGAGGTGGCGCTGCAGTACAACGACACCTACACGGAAAACATCTTTTCCTTCGCCAACAGCATCAACACGACCGAAGGCGGCACCCACCTCATCGGGTTCCGGTCCGCCCTGACGCGCGTCTTCAACAACTACGCCGTGAGCAGCAATCTGCTGAAGAACGGCAAGGAATCGCTCAAAGGCGAGGATCTCCGCGAGGGGTTGACGGCGGTCATCAGCGTGAAGATCAAGAATCCCCAGTTCGAGGGCCAGACCAAGACGAAACTCGGGAACAGCGAGGTCCGCGGCCTCGTGGAGGGGGTCGTCTACGACAAGATCGGCAGCTATCTCGAAGAAAATCCGGGAATCGCCAAGCACCTGCTGAACAAGTGCCTCGAAGCGGCGCGCGCCCGGGAGGCCGCCCGCCGCGCCCGTGAACTGACGCGCCGCAAGAGCGCGCTCGAGGTTGGAGCGCTTCCGGGAAAATTGGCCGACTGCCAGGAAAGGGACCCGGTGCAGAGCGAGATTTTCCTGGTGGAGGGGGACTCGGCCGGCGGCTCGGCGAAACAGGGGCGGGACCGCAGAAACCAGGCCATCCTTCCCCTGCGCGGCAAAGTTCTCAACGTGGAGAAGGCCCGGTTCGACAAGATGCTCCAGAACGAGGAAATCAAGGTGATGGTCACCGCCTTCGGGACCGGCATCGGCGAAGGCGAGTACGACATCAGCAAGCTCCGCTACCACAAAGTCATCATCATGACCGATGCGGACATCGACGGTTCTCACATCCGCACGCTGCTCCTGACCTTTTTCTTCCGCCAGATGAAGGAACTCGTCGAGCGGGGGTATCTCTACATCGCCCAGCCGCCGCTCTTCCGCATCGTCGACAAGAAGAATGAAATCTACATCCACAATGAGGAAGGGATGCAGGAATTCGTCCTCGGCAGCGGCGTCGCGAGGGTCCGCCTCCTGCCGGCCGACGGGTCGGCGTCGCTGACCGGCAGCCGGCTGAAGGCCCTGATCAAGAAAATGATGCGCATCGAGGGGCTTCTGGACCGGTTCGAACACGAGGAAAAGGCCCGGGAGGTCATCCGGATTCTGGCCGGCGATCCGGCGCTGAGGGAGGAGGACTTCAAGACGGAGGAGGCCCTGGGAAAGGTGGCGAGAAGGACCGCCATGGCCGTCGGGAAGAGCGTCGAGGACGCGTCCGTCGATCCGGACCAGGAACACGGCCGGTTCCGGATCACCTTCTCCATCCGCAACAACGGCCGGAGCGGGACGACAATCATCGACCGCGATCTCCTGCGGGCCCCGCTGTTCGCCGAGATCCGGGCGATCCTGCAGCAGGTCGCCGTGATCGGCGAGCCGCCCTACTCCGTCACGGCCGGAGAAGGCGACGGGGTTGTGCAGAAGATCGAAAGCATGCCGGAACTGGTCGCCTTCGTGATGGCCGAGGGGAAGAAGGGGCTCACGGTGCAGCGTTACAAGGGCCTCGGCGAAATGAACCCCGAGCAGCTGTGGGAAACGACGATGAATCCGGAAAAGAGAACGCTCCTGCAGGTCCGGATCGAGGACGCCGTCGAGGCGGACGAGATCTTCACGACCCTGATGGGGGATCAGGTGGAACCGCGGCGGGATTTCATCTATCGCAACGCCCTGCACGTAAAGAATCTTGATATTTAGCGGCCGCCGGGACGGGACAAATCCGCGTCTTCGGACGGCGGCGTATCCGACGCTCCGGCCGATGCGGCCGGAGGACAGGCATTTTCGGGAGAAGACGATTTCATGGAACAGCAACAGACCTCGTTGAAGGGTTTTTCCATCAACATCGAAGACGAGATGAAGAAGTCCTACATGGACTATGCGATGAGCGTCATCATCGGCCGGGCCATTCCCGATGTCCGGGACGGCCTCAAGCCGGTCCACCGGCGCGCGCTCTTCGCCATGCACGAGATGGGCAACCGCTGGAACAAGGCCTACAAGAAATCCGCCAGGGTTGTCGGCGACATCATCGGCAAGTATCACCCGCACGGGGACGCCGCCGCCTACGACACCATCGTGCGCATGGCCCAGGACTTCTCCCTGCGCTACCCGCTCGTCGACGGTCAGGGAAATTTCGGCTCCATCGACGGCGATCCTCCCGCAGCGATGCGCTACACGGAAGTGCGCATGGCGAGGATCGCCGAAGAACTGCTGACCGACCTCGACAAAGAAACCGTCGATTTCATGCCGAACTACGACGAGTCCCTCCAGGAGCCGGTCGTGCTGCCGGCGGCGCTGCCGCTGCTGCTGCTCAACGGCGCCTCCGGGATCGCCGTCGGCGTGGCGACGAACATCCCGCCCCACAATCTCGCGGAGGTGGTCGACGGGGCGATCGCCGTCATCCGCAAGCCGGAGATCGGCGTGGACGAGCTGATGCGCATCATCCGGGGCCCGGATTTCCCCACGGCCGGATTCATCAACGGGCGGGAGGGGATCGTGGAGGCTTACCGGACGGGGCGCGGCATCATCCGCGTCCGCGCCCGCGCCCTGATCGAGCGCAACGCCCGCAGCGACAAGGAAAGCATCGTCATCACCGAACTGCCCTACCAGGTCAACAAGGCGGCCCTGATCGAAAAGATCTCGGAACTGGTGAAGGACAAGAAGATCTCCGGAATCTCCGATCTGCGCGACGAGTCGGATCGGGAAGGGATCCGGATCGTGATCGATCTGAAGCGTGAGGAGCCTTCCGCCGTCATCCTCAATCAGCTCTACAAGCACACCCAGATGGAATCCACCTTCGGCATCATCATGCTCGCCATCGAGAACGGCCAGCCCCGCCAGTACAACCTCAAGGACATGCTGGAGAGCTTCGTCCGTTTCCGCCGCGAGGTGATCGTGCGGCGGACGACCTTCGAACTCGCCCGGGCCCGCGAGCGTGCCCACATCCTCGAAGGGCTCGTCGTCGCCCTCAAGATGATCGACGACGTCGTCGCCGTGATCAAGAGTTCCCGGAGCGTGCCCGAGGCTTCGGCGGCGCTGTGCGGGAAATTCGGACTGACCGAGATTCAGGCCAAGGCCATTCTGGAGATGAGGCTCCAGCGGCTCACGGGGCTGGAGCGGGAGAAGATCGACGAGGAGTATGCGGAGCTTTCCAAGACGATCTGGCGCCTGCAGGGAATCCTCGATGACCCGCAGAAGGTCCTCGACGTCATCGTTTCCGAGCTGGAGGAGATCAAGGGACGCTACGGGGACGAGCGGCGCACGGAGATCGTGGCCAGTTCCGAGGACATCGACATCGAAGACATGATCGTCGAGGAGGATGTCGTCGTCACCGTCTCCCATTCCGGGTACATCAAGCGCAACGCCGTGAGCCTGTACCGGAGCCAGCGCCGCGGCGGGCGGGGAAAGGTCGGCATGGGGACGAAGGAGGAGGATTTCGTCGAGCGGATCTTCATCGCCTCGACCCACAACTACATCCTGATCTTCACGAATCAGGGGCGCGTCTACTGGCTCAAGGTGTACCAGATCCCCCAGGCGGGACGGGCGGCCAAGGGAAAGGCCATCGTGAACCTGATCCAGATCCAGGCAGGCGAGCGGGTCGCCGCCGTCCTGCCGGTGCGCGACTTCATGGAACAGAAGTCCGTCGTCATGGTCACCAAGCGGGGCGTCGTCAAGAAGACCGCGCTCTCCGCCTTCTCCAATCCGCGTTCGACGGGCATCATCGCCATCGGCATCGACGAAGGGGACGACCTGATCGACGTGCAGCTCGCGAACGGCCGCCAGGAGGTCTTCCTCGGCACGCGCAAGGGGAAATCCATCCGGTTCAACGAGGAGGACGTGCGGGAAATGGGGAGGACGGCTTACGGTGTCCGCGGAATCCTCATGGATGAGGACGACGTCGTCGTCGGCATGGAGGTCGCCTCGCCGGGGACGACCATCGCGACCGTTTCCGAACGGGGCTACGGCAAGCGCACGGATATCGCGGAATACCGTGTGCAGAGCCGCGGCGGCAAGGGGACGATCAACCTGAAGACCGTTCCCAAGGTGGGCATGGTGGCGGGGATCCTGCAGGTCGTCGAGGGCGAGGACATCATGCTGATCAGCAGCGCGGGAAACATCATCCGCATGAAGGTGGACGAAGTCCCGCTCATTCACCGCAGCACGCAGGGCGTGCGGCTGATCGACCTTGCACCCGAAGAGCGGGTCGTCGGCCTGGCGCGGGCCGAGCGCGAAAGCGAAGAAAAGAACGGCGACGCCCCGCCGGACGAGGGGGCCGCGGGCGGGAACGGGGCCGATCTCCTGGCCGATGTCGACGAAACGGACGGCGGCCCCGGGGATGCGTAAAGGGCGCCGCGGCCGTTGCCGGGGAGTGCCGATGACGACCTACCGGACCTTCGATCACACGGCGGACCTGGGGATTGAGGTCTACGGACGGACCCGGAAGGAACTGTTCGGCCATGCCGCGGAAGCCCTCGCCGACCTCCTGGCCGACCCGGGGACCGACCCTCCAGACCGGACCTTCCGGATCTGCGCAACCGGAGAGGACGGACCGGATCTCCTGGTGAACTTCCTGCGCGAGATCCTCTACCAGTTTCACGGAAACCGGCTGCTCCTGCGGCAAATCCGCGTTACCCATCTCACGAAGAACGAAATCTGCGCGGAAGCGGAGGGCGAGGTCCTGGATTGCACCGGAGGGCACCGCCGCAGGGAGGTCAAGGCCGTTACGTACCATCAGGCCTCGCTGAGCCGGGACGGGTCCGGGCGGTGGACCGCAAGGGTGATTCTGGATGTCTGACATCAAGCTCGAAAAGATCGACGAGTTCCGCTGGCGCATCCCAGCCGAAGGGGGGATGCGCGTGCCCGGGATCATCTATTCCAGCGATCGGCTGATGAAGGGCGCGGGAAAAGACGAGAGTCCCCGCCAGGTGGCGAACGTCGCCCATTTGCCGGGGATCGTGAAATATTCGCTCGCCATGCCGGATATGCACTGGGGATACGGGTTCCCGATCGGCGGCGTCGCCGCCTTTTCCCTGGAGGACGGCGTCGTCTCGCCGGGAGGCGTCGGCTACGACATCAACTGCGGGTGCCGCCTGCTGACGACGAAGCTCCGCGAGGAGGATGTGCGGGACCGTCTCCGGGACCTCACGGTCGGGCTCTTCCGCGACGTCCCCTCTGGCGTGGGTTCCCGGGGACCGATCCGGCTTTCCCCGCAGGACGAGCGCCGGGTCCTGGTCGAGGGCGCCCGCTGGGCGGTGGAGAACGGCTTCGGAACGCCCGCCGATCTGGAAACGACCGAGGACGGCGGCGCCATGGCGGGAGCGGATCCGGAGACCGTCAGCGACCGGGCGCTGGAGCGGGGCCGCGAGCAGCTGGGGACGCTGGGGTCGGGGAACCACTTCCTCGAAATCGAGGTGGTGGGGGAGGTGTTCGATCGGGGTGCAGCGGCCGCCTTCGGTCTCGAAGAAGGCGGGATCGCCGTGATGATCCACAGCGGCTCCCGGGGGCTCGGTTACCAGGTCTGCGACGACTATCTGGCCCGTCTCGTCCGCCACGTGCGGACGCTGGACATGGAGCTTCCGGACCGCCAGCTCGCATGCGCCCATCTCACCTCGCCGGAGGGCAGGCAGTACCTTGCCGCCATGGCCTGCGCCGCCAACTATGCCTGGGCGAACCGCCAGATGCTCATGCATTGGACGCGCGAAAGCTTTCAGCGGACGCTGGGGATGTCGCCGCGGGACCTGGGCATGCAGCTGGTCTACGACGTCTGTCACAACATCGCCAAGATCGAGACCTTTCCGCTGGACGGAAAACCCGTGCGCCTCTGCGTTCACCGCAAGGGTGCGACGCGCGCCTTCCCGCCGGGCCACAAGTCCCTGCCGCCGCGCTACCGTTCTTCCGGCCAGCCTGTCCTGATTCCCGGGGACATGGGCACGGGCTCCTATGTCCTGGCGGGGACGGAAAAGGCCTTCGCGGAGACCTTCGGGAGCACCTGCCACGGGGCGGGCCGCGTCATGAGCCGCGCCCAGGCGACGAAGGCGAGCCGCGGTCGGTCCATTCCTCAGGAGATGTCCGCGCGCGGTGTCGTCGTGATGGCGGCGGGAAAAGAGACCCTGCGGGAAGAAATCCCCGAGGCCTACAAGAACCTGGACGAGGTGGTCTCCGTCGTGGACCGCGCGGGACTCTCGCGCAAGGTCGCGAAACTGAGGTCGCTGGGGTGCATCAAGGGGTGATGGCGGACCTCCTTGCGACGTCGGGGTCAGAGCGCGTAGAGCTTCTCTCCGGACAGGACGTTGATGCCGACCTTGCGCAGGGCGTCGATGGCCGCGTCGGGATCTTCGAAACGGAAGATCATCACGGCATTCTGCCCGCTGCGTTCGACGAACGCATACATGTACTCCACATTGATCTGATTCTGCGCCAGGACGGCGAGGATGCTGTGCAAGCCGCCCGGCCGATCCGGCACCTCCACGGCGACGACGGTGGTCCGGCTGACGGTGAAGCCGTTTTCCCGGAGGACGCGGTTGGCGGTTTCCACGTCGTTGACGATCATGCGCAGGATGCCGAAGTCCGACGTGTCGGCCAGCGACAGGGTCCGGATATTGATATCGGCGTCCTTGAGAATCCGGGTGATATGCTCCAGCCGGCCCGGCACGTTTTCCATGAAGACGGAGATCTGTTCTACCTTCATGAGCGTTCCCTCCCGTTCATATCTGGCGCCTGTCGACGACCCGGCTCGCCTTCCCGTCGAAGCGCTGCAGAGATTTGGGGTCCACCAGCTTGACCTTCGCGGAGATGCCCAGGTAGTCCTTGATGTCCTTGGTGATCCGCCGTTCGATGCTCTGCAGGGCCTTCACGCTGCCCGAAGCGGTGAAGACCCGGTCGCTCACCTCGACGCGGACCTCCAGGGTGTCCAGCGTGCCTTCCCGGTCCACGATCAACTGGTAGTGGGGCTCCAGGCCTTCGATGCCCACGAGGACCGCTTCGATCTGGGAGGGGAAGACGTTCACGCCGCGGATGATCAGCATGTCGTCGCTGCGGCCCATGATTCGGTCCATGCGCACATGCGTCCGTCCGCAGATGCAGGGGTCCGGGAAGAGCCGCGTGACGTCGCGGGTCCGGTAGCGGATGAGGGGGAACGCCTCCTTGGAAAGCGTGGTGAAGACGATTTCACCCTTCTCCCCGGGAGGCAGGACCTTCCCCGTCTCCGGATCGATGATCTCGACGAGAAAATGATCTTCGAAGATGTGCATGCCCTGGCGGCCCTCCAGGCATTCCATGGCGACGCCCGGCCCCATGACTTCGGAGAGGCCGTAGATGTTCAACGCCGTCAGGTTCAGCGCCGCCTCGATCTCGTCGCGCATCTTGTCGCTCCAGGGTTCGGCGCCGAAGATGCCGACACGCAGTTTCAGCGCGCGCATGTCGATGCCCATGCTTCGGCCCTGCTCGGCCAGGTTCAACGCGTAGGAGGGCGTGCAGCAGATGGCGGTGGGCCCGAAGTCCTGAAGGATCATGATCTGGCGCTTCGTGTTGCCTCCGGAAATGGGAATGACGCTTGCCCCCAGCCGCTCTGCGCCATAGTGGGCGCCGAGCCCGCCCGTAAACAGGCCGTACCCGTAGGCGTTGTGAACGATGTCGTTCTTCGTAAGTCCGGCGGCGACGAAGCAGCGCGCCACCAGTTCAGACCAGGTGTCGATGTCGCGTTTCGTGTACCCGACGACGGTCGCCCGCCCCGTCGTTCCCGAAGAGGCGTGAAGCCGGACGATGCTGCTCATCGGTACGGCGAATAGGCCGAAGGGGTAGTTGTCCCGGAGGTCCTGTTTCGTCGTGAACGGGAGACGCTGGAGATCGGCGAGCGTCCGGATATCGTCCGGGTGGACGCCGGCGTCGTCGAAGGCCTTCCGGTAGAAGCCGACGGTGTGGTAGACCCGTTGCGCGACCTGCTGGAGCCTCTTGGCCTGCAGGGCCTCCAGGGCTTCGCGCGGCAGGGTTTCGAAATCTTCGTTGTAGATCATCGGTGTCGCCTCCGGGTCATGATGGGTGAAATCGCTGCAGCGATGAGGGCGTGCGTTGCCGGCGGTCATGCCGGACCTTTTCGAGGGAGCCTCTGTGGCGCAAATATAGCAGAACTCCCGGGAGGGGGCAAGGAGATCCCCCCTTGTCCGGCAAGTGTCAGGCCTCGGGACGGGGCCGCCTCATGCCTTGCCAGAAACGCAGGAACCGAACGGTGGCGATCGCCACGGCAAGGCGGGGTACGTAGAGCCAGAAGGCGCTCAGGCCGAGCGACAAAAGCAACGCGGGGTCCTCGACGACGGAATGATGGATGCCGACCGACATCTGCAGGAGCTCCAGATCGTCGCGGCGCAGCGATCCGGTCCGCGCCTCTTCGACGATCATCGCTCCGCCGTAAGTCAGGCCGAAGAGAACGGCCGTCAGCCAAAGGAAACCCATCTTGCGATTGAGACCCATCAGCCAGAGAAGCGGGGAGAGAACGCCCACAAGAGGTTCGACCCAGCCCATCTCCCTGAGGACGTCCAGCAGCATGAGGAGGGTCATGATGATCACAAAAATCTTGAGACACAGGAGCGATGTCGTCTCGACCCAGGCCAGCAGCATCTGCGCAAACGTCACCGACGGGACGGTGGCGGAGGGTCCTCCCGCGAGGTCCGGGGTGCTGCCGATCCACGGGGCGATGACCAGCACGGTGGCGACGGCCGCCACGAGCCGGACAGCCGTGGCCCGAAGGAGCGGGAGGCCGGACCGGTCCTGAATGATCCCTTCCTGGATCAGGCTGTGGGCCGTCAGCAGGAAAACGGCGATGACGGTCATCTGCGCTTCGTCGAGGGGGAGGACGACCATCGCGGCGATGCCGCCGTAAATGCCCGTGGGCAATCCCAGCAGAAGCGGCAGGGCGGCCATGGCCGGCAGGTGGAGAAACCCCATCAGGGGCTGCAGGGCGAAATCGATCCGCTCGATGAGGCCGCTCCAGGCGAGAACTGCGGTGAAGAGGGAAAGGGGCACGATCAGCTTGATCGTCCAGAGAAAACTCCGCCAGCCACGGACCGCGCCGGAGCGCATCCCCGCCCGCCAGGGGCCGTTCCGGTGAAAGTTGGGCATGATTTCCGTTTTCCTTTTGCGCTATCGGCGGGCTTATGCTACTAATTTCTTCGTGCCGGCGCCAGAAGGAAAAGCAGGGACCACGCACCGTACGGGCCGCAGAGGGCGATCAGCGCGGAAGATTCCCGGCGGGAAAAGACGCGTGCGGCGACACTCCGGCGACCGGCACCGCCTTCCCATGAAATTCACCATCCGGCGCAAGATGCTGCTGAGTTACCTCGCCATGGCCGTCGTGACGGCGCTGGCGAGTGCCTACGCCATCGGAAGCCTGCAGAATCTGAACCGCACCGTCCATGACATCCTCCACGAAGACATCGCCGTTCTGGAAGTGGCCGGTACGATGCTCGACGTGCTGCTGGCCCAGGAGAACGCCGAGAAGAAGAACCTGATTCTCCGCGACCGCTCCCTGGAAGAGATCTTCCAATCCAGGGGAAACGAATTCCGCGCCAAATTGTCCCTGCTGCAGAAGACGCCGCTGGCGAGCATCCGCAGGGACGTCGAGCGGCTGAGCGACCTTCACCGGCGGTATGAAGAGACGTTCCGGCAGGAGATCGCGCTGATCCAGAGCGATCGGCTCGCCGATGCGGTTGCGCTGTCCCAGTCCGAGAGCCGCGGGCTCATCGAGAACATCGCCCAGCAGTTGAAGATCGTCCAGCGCCGGGCCGAGGAGAGCCGGGACCTCCGGATGGGAAGGATCGACGAGGGCGGGAAGAGGGCTTCGCGGGCCGCCGTCGCACTTGCGGCGGCCAGCCTCCTCGTCGGGCTGCTGATGGCATTCTTCATCACGCAGAACATTGCCGGCCCTCTGCGGAAACTGGAAAAAGCGACGGCACTGGTGGCGGAAGGAAAGTTTGACGCCTCACCGGACATCCGCCGCGAAGACGAAATCGGCTCCCTGTCCCTGGCCTTCGGATCGATGACCAAACGGCTCAAGGAGCTTGAGACGATCAATCTGGATGCGAGCCCTCTGACGAGGCTCCCGGGGAACCTGGCGATCGAAAAAGAAATCGGGGAACGGCGTGCCGCGGGCCGTCTCTTTGCCCTCTGCCATATCGACCTCGACAATTTCAAACCCTTTGCCGACAAATATGGATATGCCTGGGGCAGCGAGATCATCAAGGAAGTGGCTCAGATCCTTTCCTCTTCCCTGGACCCGGTCGCCGGGGATTTTGTCGGACATATCGGCGGAGACGATTTTGTCCTCATCGCAGCCCCCGATCGTGCGGAGGCGATCGGACGGAGGCTGGTCGCGGATTTTGACGCGCGCGTTCTCCGCTTCTTCAGCGAGGAAGACCGCAAGCAGGGCTTCTGCATCGCGAAGGACCGGAAAGGCGTCGTGCAGCCGTTCCCGCTGGTTACGATCACCGTGGCGATGGTGACCGACGACGGGAGCCGTTTCGAAAGTCCGCATGAAATGGCCCGGAAGGCGGCCGAACTCAAGGAATTCGCGAAGACGCTGCCGGGAAGCAATTTCGTAAAACAGACGGAAGGGGAGCCCCGTCCGCAGGGATAGACCTGGATCGCGCAGGAGACGGGGCTGTCGACAACCGGGACGGGGCATTCGTGGCGGGGAAAGCTTAAGAGATGAAGACCTTCTGCCGATATGTTGTGAGGAATGTCTGTCGGCTGCTGCCGCTGCTCTTTGTCGTTGCCTGTGCCCCTGCCATGCAGGGGGGACCGCCGGGGGCGGACATCCCTGCGGACATACCGAAGCAGGAGGCGCTGGCGGGCGGAGGTGAGCCGAACAGGGGTGAAGTGGAGGTGCCGGCCGAAGAGGAAGAACTGCGGGCCGTGATCGCCGCCATGGGAGAGGATCCGGGGGCAGAGCAGTATCGGGCGGGTCGCGGTGAGTTGCAGGATTTTCTTGTCCGCTATCCGGAGAGCCGCTGGAAGAGGCTGTATGGAATCCTGATCCGGCTTCTCGACGAGCGAGAGGAACTTCTCCGCAGTCTTCAGGCGTATCAGCAGGTTGTGGACAGGATGGAACAGGAAAGGGCGGCGGCGCTGCAGGAAAGCAATTCCCTGAGGCAGGATCTCCGACAGCTGCAGGAGCGTCTCCACGAGGAGGCGGTCCGGGCGCAGCAGGAAAAGGAACAGCTGAAACGAGACCTCAATCTGCTCAAAGACCTGGAAGTTCAGCGGGAACTGCGGGAAAAAAGCCTGCGATGAAATGGCGGATCGGGAGATGGGGAGCGAACAGGCCCAGTTGAAAGCGATCAAGCCCAAGGAACTTCGCGTGGGCATGTATGTGCACCTGCCGCTGGCCTGGTACGAGCACCCGTTTCTCAAGAACCATTTTCTGATCACTTCCGAGAACCAGATCCGGAAGATTCACGAATGCGGCGTCAAGGAAGTCCGCATCGATCCCGCCCAAAGCCGCATCCGGGCCGAGACGCCGCCCGAGCCGGTTCCGCAGGCCCCGAAACCGCCGGTCCTGCGGACGGAAGACCTGATGGAAGCCATCTGCGACAAGAAGCTGCCGGTCGAGAAGAAGGCCCAGGCCGTTCATCTCCATTCCCTGAAGATGATGAAGGACCTGATGGAAAATCCGACGGTCGAGAACATCCAACAGGCCAAGGACGGCATTGCCAAGGTCGTGGACCTCATCCTTGACGACAATGCCACCAATTATCATCTTCTGCGGATTACGTCCCACGATTTCAACACCTACATCCACTCCGTGAATGTCGGTGTGCTGTCCGTATCGCTGGCCAAGCTGCTGTTCAAGAGGTCGGACGCGCACGACATGCACGCCCTGGGCGGAGGATTCTTTCTGCATGATCTGGGGAAGGTCCGCATCGACCTCAAGATCATCAACAAGCCGGCGAAGCTCTCCGACGAGGAGATGAGAGAAATGAAACGGCATCCCGATTACGGCTTCCAGCTTCTCCAGGAGACCAACCAGCTGAACAACGAATGCAAGACAATCGTTCTACAGCATCACGAACGGGAAAATGGGACCGGCTATCCGCAGGGGCTGAAGGGGGATGAAATCCACATTTACGGCCGCATCTGCTCCGTCGCGGACGTTTTCGAGGCCTTAACCTCCGTGCGCCCTTACAAGAAGGCCCTGAAGCCCTTCGACGCGCTGCGGGTCATGCGCGATGAAATGATCTCTCATTTCCATCGCGACCTCTTCGAGCAGTTCGTTCTGCTTTTTGCCTAGGCCGTCTCCTGGAAGGTCCGGTTCGACTTCCGTTTCAGGACCGCAGCAGCCCCTCGTTTCGCAGGGAATCCTCGGCCAGGCGGATTCCCAGAGCCGTCTTGCAGTCGCGGATCCGTCCGTCGGCCACCATGGCCGCTGCATCGGCGAAAGCCACCTCCACGGTCTCGATATACTCGTCCTCATCGCCGGGCAATGGCGCGCGATACAGGTCATGGGCGAGGAAGAAATGCATGTACTCGTTGCAGTACCCCGGGACCACATAACCCTCGAACAACTTGACGAGCCGCTTTGCCCTGAAGCCGGTTTCCTCGGCCATTTCGCGCTGGACGCATTCCTCCACGGACTCCTCTCCCTTGTCCATGGTTCCCGCAGGCGCTTCCAGCAGGGACGCCCCGATGGCGGGGCGGTACTGCTGGAGAAGGACGAACTTCCCGTCGCCCGTTACGGGCAGGACGACGATGACGGGTTTGTGGGTGAGCCAGCTGAAAAAGCCGACCCGCCCGTCCGGAAACGTGACGTCGCCTTCATAAACGTCGAAGACGCGCCCCCGGTAGACGATCCTTGGAGGCGCGGGGGTTCTCGATGCTCCTTTCATGGCATGCTTCTCCTGTGCTTCGTTTTGTTGTCGCAGACATCGGGGAAATGTGTCGATGCCTTTCCCTGAGGGCGCGCGGGACCGCCATTCAGGCCCGCCGCGGAAACAACTGCAGGTATCCGAATGAGGTCAGTTCGTCTTCATCGTGGCCAGCAGGTGACGCTCGATCTCTTCCTTGGGCAGGGCTCCGACGAGCCGGTTCACGAGTTTGCCGTTCTTGAACAGGAGCATCGTCGGGATGCTTCGAATCCCGTACTGCGAGGCGATCAGGGGATTTTCATCGACGTTGAGCTTCGCGATCTTGGCCCCGCCTGCATACTTGGCGGACAACTCGTCCAGGATCGGAGCCACCGCCTTGCACGGGCCGCACCACGGCGCCCAGCAGTCGACGAGCACGGGCATTGCGCTGGAAATGACTTCTTCGGCGAAGGTGGCATCCGACACTTCCACGGGCGCATCCTTGTCGCTGACGACCAGGGGAGCCCTGCACTTGCCGCAGAGGGGCCGGTCGTGGATGCGTTCCTCGGGCATGCGGTTCTTCGTCCCGCAGGAAAGGCACCGGATGATCATCTCGTCCAGGGCCGCGCGGCATCGTCCGCAGGTAGGCCGGTCCTGCAGCCTCGTCCGGAGGATTCGATTTTTCGTCCCGCAGTTCAGACACCGCAGGATGATGCATTCCTCGGCCATGTTCTCCCTGCCTCAAAATCCGGGAATCCGGCGGCAGAATGATCGGACGACTGCGGCCGGAGACAAGTGTGCCTCTAATATGGCGACAGGCCCGGAAAATGTCAATCGCCGGGGGGCGGGCCGATGGCGACCGACACCGTCCGGGGATGGAGAATGCGGACCAGTTCCGCCGGGGCCATCTCCGCAAGAAGGCCGCGCGCACCGGCATTGATGAAAATCTCCGGCAGGGCGGCGATCGTTTCTTCCATGTAGACCGGCATGGTCTTCCTCGTCCCGAAGGGGGACGTCCCGCCTACGCGGTATCCTGTATGGCGTTCGGCGGTCTGAGGATTGCATGGTTGGACGGACTTGACGCCCAGCGCGCGGGCCAGGGCCTTCGTCGAGACCTCCCGGTCACCGTGCATCAGGATGATGAAAGGGTTCTTCCGGTCATCCTCCATCACGAGCGTCTTGATCGTCCGGTGTTCGTCTATTCCCAGGGCACGGGCCGCAGCCTCAGTGCCGCCACGCTCTACGTACGGATAGGGACGCAGGGTGAAGAGCGTCCCCTTTTCTTTCAGGAGAAGGATGGCGGGCGTGACGGGGATGCGGGTCTTGGCCATAGGCAAACGATTTTTTTCTTCCTTTCTCATCTTCGCGCCGATTTATCAAGGCCGGGAGGGAAGGCATCGAGGTCCATGGCCTTTCGGTCCGCCTTGGAGAAGGCGAGAGATGCCAGTTCCTCCGAGGTGGACCAACGCACTTCCCTGCAGAGAAGCGGCTGGGGCTTCCCGCGGACGATGCGGACGGTAAAGACGTGGAGGATCAGACGGAAGTGCGTGTAGGAATGGTGCACGGTCCCGGCCCTGGACAGTAGTTCGCTTTCCACCCCGGTTTCCTCCCGGAACGTGCGGATCAGCCCTTCTTCCGGTGTTTCCCTTTCGCGCAGGAACCCTCCGGGAAGTTTCCAGAGAGAAGAAAGAAGGCCCTTCCCCGGCCGCCGGACGACGAGCAGGCGGCCTCTTCGATCGCGGACGATCGCTGAGACGGCCTGTCTCTCCGGGATTCTCGCCCTTTTCATCCGGCGCGGAAGCGCTTCCGCCGTTCCATCCCGCCGTGCCCGGCAGTTCGCCCGCAGCGGACACACGCCGCAGGCCGGTTTCCGGGGTGTACAACAGGCGCTCGCCAGGTCCATCAGGGCCTGGTTGAAGGCTCCCGGCGCCGATTCCGGGACGAGTCTTTCGGCGAGCGATTCCAGCTGCCTGGCGGCGGCCGGCCGGTCAACGGTCGCAGTGACGGCGAAGAGGCGCGCGAGGACACGCCGGGCGTTCCCGTCCACGGCAGGAACGGCCTTTCCAAAGGCGATGCTGGCGATCGCCCCGGCGGTGTATCCGCCCACCCCGGGCAGTTTCCGCAGTTCCTCCACGTTCTCGGGCAGCCGGCCTGCGAAGCGTTCTGCGACGATTCTCGCCGCCTCGTGAAGGTGCCTCGCCCGGCTGTAGTAGCCGAGGTTCTCCCAGGCCTTGAGGACGTCGTCCGGTGATGCCCCGGCCAGTGCCTGCACGGTGGGGAAACGTCTCAGGAAGGTCCTGTAGTAGGGCAGCGCCGTCTCCACGCGGGTCTGTTGAAGCATGACCTCCGAGATCCATATCCGGTAGGGATCGGCGGTCTTTCGCCAGGGCAGGTCACGGCCGTTCTTCCTGTACCAGAGGAGAAGCTTGCGCCGGATCGACAGGATCGGCAGGACCGAAGACGGGTCGAGAGAGGCCATTTCCGCCGTACGCGGGCCGGGGACGGCGCTTCTGCGCCTGGGCGGAGGATGATTCTCAGCGGGATTTCTCATCGTACCGGCCTGTGTCCTTCGTCCTCGCGACCGGGGGCGGCGGACCCTCGCGCTTCTTCAGCCAAAGCAGGATCCGGTCCCGGTAGATGTAGGCCAGGAGCAGAGTCAGGCCGCTCAGGGCAAAGACGACGAACAGGACCTCCGTCTGACGGTCGCGGGCGAGGCTCCCCCCCACAGACAGCAGGATCGTGCCGAAAAGGCGCCCGATGGTCGACAGGAGCAGGAACGTTGTCGTGGGGATGTGGCTCAGTCCCATGATGTAACACAGGGAGTCTTTCGGGAACCCCGGGATCAGGAAGAGGACGAAGGAGACAAGTATCCCCTGGTGCCTCATGAAGGTATCGTATTTTCGGACGGTCCCGGGAGCGACGATCTTTTCCACGAGCGGCAGGCCGTAGATCCTGGCCAGCGTGAACGCGATCCAGGAGCCGATCGTGAGACCGATCGTGGAGTACAGCGTGCCCAGGATCGTGCCGTAGATGTATCCCCCGATGAAACCCGTCACTTCGCCGGGGAAGGGGGCCATGATGACCTGGAGGGTCTGCAGCGGGATGAAGACGAGAAACGACCATGGTCCGAAGGACTTCAGCAGGCGGATGGCCTTCTGGCGGTCGGTGAGATAGACGGAAAGATCGTAATAAAAGAAGAAGAAAACGCCGACGGCGAGGAGAGCGAGCAGGATGGACAACAGGATATAGCGCTTCTTCATGGATATCGGACGCAGCGAGAACGTCGCGCCGGCGTCCGGGAAACCTCCTGAAAGGGTCGCGGCGCGATTTTTTCGCACATTCGCGGGCTTGGGTCAAGAGAGGAAAGCCGTCGCCCGACCTCACGGACGGATGGAGAGCCCGAGGAACGACCACCAGGGAAGCGCTATGGCGACGACGACGAGGGTCGTCAGGACCCACATCCCCAAACCCACCTTGAGGACATCCCTGCCGTCCATGAGACCCGTTTCGTAAGCGACGAGATTGGTCGCCGTCTGAACGGGATAGAGGATTACGGCGTCGACGGAGATGCCGACGATCAGGCCGAAGACAAGGGGATTCATGTGGAGAACCTGCGCCAGCAGCGTCGTGATGGGGATGAGGAGCGCGATACAGGCGGACATGTTGGCGATTCCCAGATGGATGACAACCGTCATGGCGACGACAAGCGCCGCGACGGCGGAAGGGTGGGCGCGAAACTGCAGGGTAATCCGGGAAAAGGCATCGGCAAACCAACCGGCCGCGCCGGTGGCGATCAGCGCCTGGGCCAGAGAGAAGGAGGCCCCCAGGACCAGGAAAATCGACCAGGGAACGGCCTGCTCCATTTCCTTCCAGGAAAGGACCCCGGAAATTCTGTCGCAGAGCAGGAGGGCCGCAATCAACGCCGGAATGGCCGGGTGCAAACCGTGCCAGAAGTCGGTGAGCCAGAGGATTGACGTCAGGAGGAAGACGGCGATCACGCGGATCTCCTGAGACGCCAGCGGAGAGGGCGCCGTCGTCGGCTTCGGCGGAAACCTGTGAACCGGAAAGGGGTAGACGGCGGCGATCCACAATCCGCCCAGGACCATCAGCGCATAGTAGGGCACACTCATCAGGAAAAACCACTTCCACCAGGTGAAGCCGCCGAGCATCGTCGCCGTGGTCATGGGGGCGAGTCCTCCGGTCATGAAGGCGGAAGAGGCGAGCGGGTTCAGGAGACCCAGCGTGAGAACGACGGATTTCAGGAGGCCGTCCTCGCGGCTGAGGCGGAGCTCACGGAAAGTCTCCTGATAGGCCGGCAGGAGGAAGGCGTTGCGCGTGATCGCCGAAGGCAGGATCAAGGCGAGCGGCGGCAGGCTGATCAGGCAATGGAAAAAGAGCCGCTTGGAACTGCCGCGCGCCCCATGAAGAAAGAAGCGGGCAGCCCGCGAGGCGAGGCCCGACTTCACGATCGCGCCCCCCATGATCATCACGCCGACCATGAAATACAGGATGGGAGAACGAAATCCGGTGAAGAGCTCCGTATGGGGCAGGCCGCCCATGACCCCGAGCAGAATGAGGACGACGAGCGAACTGACGCCGACCGGCAGGGCCTCCGTCGCCCACAGGAAAATCGCCAGGATCACGATGCCCGCGACGCGCTGACCGGCGGGGGCCAGTCCGGAAAAGGGCGGCAGCAACAGGAAGAGGGCAAAGGCGGCAACAGACGCGGCAATCTTTCGGAAGCGGTTCATTCAAGGCCCATCCATATCGCGAAACGCCTTTGTAGCACACCTGCCGTGCGAAGAGAAAGGTCCTTGCGGGCCCGTGAGGGAGATGGATTTGTATTTGCAGGGGAAATCGATTAGAATGGCGCCGATTTTCATGCGGGCAGGGCATCCACCGCGGTGGAAGGAAGGCAAACACACAACAAAGGAGGGGACCAATGAAAGGCATCGTGCGGGGCAGTTTGGGACGAATGCTGCTTGCGGCCATGCTGACGCTGCTGCTCGTGACCGCTGCGGCGGCAGACGAGAAAACGCTGCTGGCTGCGATCGACGATCAGGCGGCGAACTGCAGGATCGTGTCGCAGAAAATCTTCGATTTCAAGGAACGGGGGCAGCAGGAGTTCAAGAGTTCCCAGCTTCTGATGGATGAACTCCGCAAGCTCGGATTCAAGGTCGCGGGCAACCTCAAGGTCCCCGACGACTTGGTCAAAGACGGGATCGCCAAGACCGCGTTCCGCGCAGAGCTGAACGGAAAGGGACCGGGTCCAACGATCACGATCATGCTGGAGTATGACGCGCTGCCGAACGGGCATTCCTGCGGGCACAACCTCATCTCGGCGTCGGGACTTCTGGCAGCGGCGGGCTTGGCCAAGCTGATGAAGGAGACTCCGGGACGCATCGTTGTCGTCGGCACGCCCGATGAGGAACGCGGCTCCCTCGGCGGCGGCAAGACGGCATTGCTGGAGGGCAAGCATTTTGAGGGCTCCGATGTGGTCCTGATCACCCACCCGGCCGGTTCCTGGAGCACCGACCAGCGGTTTCTGGCCATGAAGCGGGCCACGTTCGTTTTCAAGGGAAAGTCTGCCCACGCCGCTTCGGCTCCTCATCAGGGGATCAACGCCCTGCGTGCGGCCATCCTGACCTTCAATTCCGTCGACATGCTGCGTGAGCATCTGCGGCAGGACGTCCGCATCCATGGGATCATCAAGAAGGGCGGCGAGGCGGTCAATGTGGTGCCGGCCCTGGCGGAAGCGGAATTCGCTGCCCGTGCCCTGGACACGGCGACGATGGAAGACGCCTACAAGAAGATGGTCAACTGCGCCAAGGCGGCAGAGCTGGCCTCGGGGGCGAAACTGGAGTTCAAGGAACCGCGCGCTTCCCTGAAGGCTCCGATCACGGTCCCGCCGCTGAAGGCGCTGGTGCTTGACAAGATGAAGGCGCAGGGCGTCCCGGAAAAGGACATCAGGGATAAGGACGACTTCGGTTCTTCCGATCTGGGCAATGTCGCCCATGCCTATCCGACATTCAACCTGACCTTCAAGATCGGGCCGGAGACTTTGGCCGGGCACTCCGATGCCATGCGCGAAGCGGCCGCCTCCGAGGAAGGATGGAAGGCGACGGTGACGGCGGGCAAGATCGTGGCGCTCGCCGCCTACGACATGCTGATGAATCCTGCCAAGGTGAAGGAAATCCAGGAAGGTTTCCGGGAGGCGAAGGAGAAAGAAGGGAAGTGACAGACCGGAAAGGTGGCCAGGCGAGGATCCCTCCGGACAGGGGCGGCGGCTTCACGGGGAGCCGCCGCCCCTGTTTTCATGGAAGGGAAGGAGATGACGCGGGCGTTTCCATCAGGGCCTTGATCTCGGCCCCTTCGATCTTCTCTTTTTCCAGAAGGATCTGGGCGCCCTTGATGAGAATATCTTTTCGGGCCTTGAGGATCTCCCTCGCCCGGCCGTATTCGGCGGCGATGAGCGACTGGATCTCCCGGTCGATTTCCTGGGCCGTGGCCTCGCTGTAGTCTCCTCCCTCACGGAGGCCGACATCCAAAAACTGCGGCCTCTTTTCGCGGGCGAGATAGACTTGCCCCAGCTGGCCGCTCATCCCGTACTCCTTGATCATGCTCTTGGCGATGTCCGTCGCGCGGGCAAGATCGTTGTGCGCGCCCGTGGAGATATCCCCGAAGACGATCTCCTCGGCGGCCCTGCCGCCCAGGAGGGTTGCGATCTTGTTCAGGAGCTCCGTTTTCTTCATCAAGAACCGGTCCTCCGTCGGAACCTGCATCGTGTAGCCCAGGGCCGCGATGCCGCGGGGGATGATCGAGATCTTCTGGACGGGGTCCGTACCCGGCAGGGACAACGCCACCAGGGCATGCCCCATCTCGTGGTAGGCGACGATCTCGCGTTCCTGGACATTGATGAGGCGGTTCTTTTTTTCCAGGCCGGCGATGATCCTCTCCACGGCCTCTTCGAATTCCGGCATGCCGACGACCTGTTTGCCGCGCCGGACCGCCAGCAGGGCCGCCTCGTTGACGATGTTGGCGAGGTCCGCGCCCACCATGCCCGGTGTCATCGCCGCCAGCTTCTGCACGTCGAGATCGGCGACGGCCTTGATCTTCTTCAGGTGCACGCGGAGGATTGCCTCGCGACCGGTCTTGTCGGGGCGGTCCACCAGGACGTGGCGGTCGAAACGACCCGGCCGCAGGAGCGCGGGGTCGAGGATCTCGGGCCGGTTGGTCGCGGCCATGAGGATGACGCCGACCTTCGGATCGAAGCCGTCCATCTCCACCAGAAGCTGGTTCAGGGTCTGCTCGCGTTCGTCGTGGCCGCCCATGGCCCCGAAACCGCGGGCCTTGCCCAGGGCGTCGAGCTCGTCGATGAAGATGATGCAGGGCGCCTTCTCCTTGGCCTGGACAAAGAGATCGCGGACACGAGCCGCCCCGAGGCCGACGAACATCTCCACGAATTCGGAACCGCTCAGGCTGAAGAAGGGCACGCCGCTCTCGCCCGCCACGGCCTTGGCCAGGAGCGTCTTCCCGGAGCCGGGCGGACCCACAAGCAGGATACCCTTGGGGATCCTGCCGCCCATATCGGTGAATTTACTGGGGAATTTCAGGAATTCGATGACCTCCACCAGTTCCTGCTTGGCCTCGTCGACGCCGGCGACGTCGTCGAAGCGCACGTTCAGTTCGTTTTCCATGTAGATTTTCGCTTTGTTCTTGCCGAGGGTCATGAATCCCGCCTGCTGGCCGCCCATGCGCTTCATGAGGAAATACCAGACGCCGAAGAAGAGCAGCAGGGGAAAAACCCAGGAGAACAGGTCGCGCAGGAACGTGGATTCGATCTCCCCCTTGAAGCTGACGTTGTACTGATCGAGCGTCTTGGAGATCTCCGGATCGACGCGGATCGTCTTGAAGGGTTTCATTTCGCCGCCGTCCGCCTTCATTTTCCCCTGGATCTGGTTGGCCGTGATGGCGACCTCCGTCACCTTGCCCGCCTTCAACTGGCTGAGGAACTGGCTGTAGGGGATTGTGGGGATCGCGTACATCGAGGCGATGTAGTTCTGGACGATGAAGACGATCCAGATGCCCAGAAGCACGTACCAGAAGGAGAACTTGTGCTGTTTTTCGATGGCCATGACAAATCTCCGTGCGCCTCTCGGCGCGTCAGAAGGTTATTTCCTTCGCATGTCCTTCAAATATTTGCGGAAAAAACGCATAAGGGAGTCTAACAGATCGGGCAGGCCAGCTCAAGGGGGAAAGTGAATACCGACTTCGGCACGGTGTCGCGGGCGTCCGCGGCCGGCGGGGAAGGGTCCGGTTCCGACGAGTCCGCAGGGCGGGAGCGGAGCATGGAAGGTTTCATCCCCCCGCGCGTCTGCTGGTGCAGACGCGCGGGGGAGATTTCTCGCGGAGAACGTCAGGTCGAGCGGACCTCCTGCCGCATGAAGGCGACGTAGGAAAGGGCGAAGCAGATGCAGGTGACGGCCAGGAGCGAGATCAACTGCGGGAGGACGATCAGCAGGCTCTGCGCAAGGGGCAGCGGATTCTGAAACCGGGAAATCGAAAGCTGTTCCATCGGGCCCATCAGCATGACCGAGGAAGTCGTCTTGCGCAGGGGATCCAGAACGGTCGTGGTGCCCTCGGTGTACAGGGAGATCGGCGACAGAAGGGAGAGGGAGTTTCTCACCGTTTCATGACGGATGACCGTCTCGGGGTCCAGGGATGCCGAATTCATGTTCACCGGAACAATGACATCGGCCAGAACGCCGGAGCCGAGGGGCAGGAAGAACGACAGGAAGATCCAGAAGGCCATGGCCGCGAGCGCCGAGGTCGCCATGGAGCGGAAAAAAACCGAAAAGAGGATGGACAGGCCCAGCCAGAAAGAGATGTAGAAGATGCTGATGACGAAGTAGAGCGCCAGGCGCAGGATCTCCTCCGGCCCGGGCACCACGCCGACGAGGATGAGACCCAATCCCGAGATCAGGAGGACGATCGAGAGCAGCATGACGGTGATCGTGACCAGTCCGGCCAGAAACTTGCCGTTGATGATGGCGTCCCGGTAGATCGGCTGGGAAACGAGCTTGCTCAGCGTCCGCGCGCTCCTTTCGCGGTTGATGGCGTCGAATCCGAGAATGATCCCCAGAAGCGGGCCGAAGATCGCGATGAACTGAATCAGCGAAAAGAATTTTCCCGGCGAGGTGAAGAGCAGAAGGAACACGAAGGTCGGCTTCGCGATGCCCGACAGCTCTTCCTTGAGTCCTGTGCCGACCATGGACGCGATCACGACGCTGATCATGAGGATCAGGGCATACAGGAGGATGAAACGAGACTTGCCGAATTGATCGGCCAGCTCTTTTCTGCAGATCGTAAGCAAGCCCTTCATGCCTGGCCCTCCTTGAAATACTTCATATAGAGCTCCTCGAGGCTGTAGCACTCCTGCCCCACCCCCAGCTTCTCCCTGGCAAGATCGTCGATCCGGCCTTCCGCGACCAGGTTCCCCTTGATCATGATACCGATGCGGCTGCTGATCCGCTGCACCTGGTCCAGGAGATGCGAGGAGAAGAAAACGGTGATCTTCTGCTCTTCGCTGAGCCGACGGATGATCTCGAGCATGGCCTTTGTGCCGTCCGGATCGAGTCCCAGCGTCGGTTCGTCGAGAAAGACGATGCGCGGATTCTTGACGAGCACCTCCGCGATGCCCAGACGTTGCCGCATCCCGCGGGAATAGTGACCGACGCGTTTCTTTTCCTCGCCCGCCAGATCCACCATGCGGATCAATTCCCTGATGCGGGGCAGGGATTTCTCGTCGGGGATGTTGTTGAGGCGGCTGATGAACTGCAAATTCTGGAGCGCCGTCAGGTCATCGTAGAAACCGACGTTTTCAGGAAGATAGCCGACGATCTTCTTGACCTGGAGAGGTTCGCGGTTCGGGTGGAAACCGCAGACCGTCGCTTCGCCGGATGTCGGTTCGCTCAGGCCCAGCAGCATGAGCATGGTTGTCGTCTTGCCCGCACCGTTCGGGCCTAGAAATCCGAAGATCTCTCCTTCCCGGACCTGCAGATTGAGACGATTGACGGCGACCTGTCCGTTGTAGTTTTTCGTCAAGTCGCGCGTTGCAATGACGGTCTCTTCTCCCATTAACGCCTCCCAAGCCACACGAACAGTCCTGCCAAGCCGGCGATGACGCCCAGGATGAGGAAGATGCCGATCCAGCCCCAGGCGGAAGAGGTTTTCACTCCCACGCGGATTTCGACGGACTTGCTGCTGTTGCGCTCTCCGTCAATCGAGAAAGCCACGGAATAGTCTCCAACCAGCGCCTGCGCGGCCGGCGTGATCGTCACCTCGATCTGCTTGACTTCCGCGGGAGCCAGTGCCTCGATCTTTTCCGGTTTGAATTCCACCTTCCAGTTCTCCGGTTTGAAGGAGTTCAGGGAGATGTTGCGGTTGACGGCCGACCCGGTGTTCTTCACGAACAGGGTCATCGTGGAGGGCTTGCCGGTATAGGATTCCAGGGACAGAAGACCGCTTGCAGTTCCCGCGTCGAGCTTGTACGTTCCCGCCAGGACGACGTTGAGCTTCACCTCGGCCCGTTTTTCTCCCGCGCCGATCAGGACCACGACGGGGTACGTACCGGCGACGGAGTTCTTCGCCGGGGTCACCTCGACGGCGACGGACTGATTCTGTCCTCCCTTGACGCGGAGGGACGAGATCTGCTTGTTTTCGTAAGGGGGCTTGAAATTGACCTCCCATTTTTCGGGTGCCTGGGCGGCCAGCGTGTACTGTTTGTCCGTTTCGGTCTTGTTGGCTACGTCCAAGGTGAATTCGAACTTGGATTCTGAATCGCCGCGCAGGATGGGGTAGGAGGTCGTGACGACGATCTCTTCCGACAGCGGGGCCTTTTCGCGGACCGTGACGGCGATTTTCTGGGTGTACGTGAACTTGCCGTCCTCGGTCGCGGCGTCGACCTGGAAATTGTACACGCCCGGTTTCAAACCCTTGTCCGGCTCAGCGGAAAAAGTCAGGACGCGGTTTTTCCCCGCCGGAACCGGGACTTCGTTGACCGTGTAGGTGGGGCCCTTGATGGCGGCTTTCCATCCCTTGGGCACCTGGGAAAGCTTCAGGGAGACGTTTTCATCCGTCCGGCCTTTGTTGTCCACGGTAAGATCCATCCGGACCGCCTCGCCGATCGCGACGAAGATACCGGAGAATTCCGTATAGGCGGCGATGCCCCTTTCCGGCCGCAGGTCTTTTTCCCTGTCCTGTGCGGCAATGAGCGGGGATCCGCATAAGAATCCCAGCAGAATTGTCCACGTCAATATTCCAACGAGGAAACGAGTCGACCTTACCCGATGCATGCTGTACCTCCTCCAGGTGCCTTTTTTGCCCGACAGAACAGCGGGATTTTCGAAGCCCTTGACGGGCGTGCGGGAACCACTACGCGCGACAACATAAGGATTGTTCAACTCTTTGTCAAGATAAAGGGTGACGAGAGGGCGTGATCGGGGGAAGGCTTCCCCCTCAGGGCAAAGGGGGAAGCCGACGAAAGGGAGGGGATGTGTAATCTCCTACCCAGTGTGAAAAATTCTTCGCACGGCGGAACGCCGTCAAAAGGGCCGCCTCGCACCCGGTCTAGGCATAACGGAAGCAGCCTGTGCCGGAGTAGATCCGATTTACGGGGAGCGGACCTGCTGCGGGGCGCCTCGGACGGTTGGAGGCCTGTGCGGCGGCAACGGGGGGAACAGGCAAGGCCATGTTTCCCGAGAAGAGATTGTCGACGCTGAAACGAATCGATCCGAACTCGCCGTCCGTTTCTTCGGCGCCGCCGCTGCGCCAGAACCAGACGCCTGCCATGCGGACGTCTTTTTCAAGAAGGAAGCGATCCAGCAGCTCGCCGCATGCAGCAGGCGCCGTTTCGACGGGAAGATCCGCTGCAACGATCTCCGGTTTTGCACTGCGCGTTTTCCTCGCCATATCCATCCTCCTGTTGCGGACCATGCCGCGAACCTGCAAAGCCCGCCCGAACGGCGTTTGTCCCTGTAATGATGCCGTAGGGAATCACGATGCGTGCCAGAAAGGCGTGCGGCGGAACAAAAAATTCAACTCACGGAATTTGCCGGGAAATTTGCTCAGAAGCATCGGAAGAGGGTGATGGGCGGCCGGAGCGGACGAATCCGGCTTGCATAAGAAGCTTCGCACGGGGCTGCATCCGCGGACCGGACAGTCCCCATTCAGGAGCGCTGAAAGGGAGATCTTCGGCGGCGTGCGTCCCCGATGCGACTGTGCTATGTTTGACAAAAAGGAGATACGATGGAACACGCGAGAGGAAGCGGCATCCTTCTTTCCATCGCTTCCCTGCCGTCCCGTTGCGGCATCGGAGACCTCGGACCTTGGTCGTTCCGCTTCGCCGATTTTCTCCGGGATGCCGGGCAGAAATACTGGCAGTTTCTCCCTGTCCACCCCGTTGACGCCGCACAGAACTACAGCCCCTACAGCAGCCCATCGGCTTTTGCAGGAAATCCTCTGTTCGTCAGTCCCGACGGGCTGTTCCGCGAGGGCCTTCTCCGGCGCGCCGACATGGAGCGCATGGCGGCTACGCCGAAGAACCGGGTCGATTTCGGCGGCGCGTTCCGCCTGAAGCAGCGCCTGTTTGAGGCGGCTGCAAGGAATCCTCTGAGGGGCCGTATGGCGGAGGATTATGGACGTTTCTGCCTTCGGGAAGCGCACTGGCTTGAGGATTATGCGCTTTTTGCCGTCCTCAAGCGGCGATTCGGCGGCCGCCCCTGGCATCTGTGGCCGGCGGAATTCCGGGACAGGGTGTCCGCGTCAATGACGGGGCTGCGGGCATCTGCAGAAAGGGAAATCGGGAACGAAAAATTTCTTCAGTTCATCTTCTTCCGCCAATGGGACGCGTTGAAGGCCTATTGCGGGAAGGCGGGAGTCCGGTTGATCGGGGATCTGCCGCTGTACCCGGGCCATGACAGCGCCGACGTCTGGTCCCACCGCGAGTTCTTCCGCCTCGACCGTCTCGGCCGTCCGACGGTGCTCTCCGGCGTGCCGCCCGATTTCTTCAGCAGAACGGGTCAACTCTGGGGGATGCCATTGTACCGTTGGCGGAACCTGAGAAACGACGGGTTCCATTGGTGGGTGCAGAGATTCGAACACATGCTGAGGCTCTTTGACATCGTCCGCTTGGATCACGTCCGCGGATACGTCGCCTCCTGGGCGGTGCCGGCGGGAGAGAAGACGGCCGAACGCGGCCGCTGGGTCAAGGCGCCGGCGGAGGATCTTTTCAAGACCCTTGAACGGCGCTTCGGAGAACTGCCCGTCATTGCGGAAGATCTCGGTTTCCTCACGGAGGATGTCCGGGCGACCCTACGTCGTCATGCCATGACCGGAACGCGACCCCTGATCTTCGCTTTCGGTGCCGATGATCTGCCCCGTCACTTCTGCGCCCCGCACAACCTGCAACAGAACACGGCCGTGTACACGAGCACGCATGACCTCAATACGGTCCGCGGTTGGTTCGAGGAATCGCCGCGTGAAACGCGGCAACGGTTCTGCAGATATGTGGGACGGCGGATCTCCGCTTCCGAGGCGTCGTGGGAGATGATACGGATCGCCATGGGCACGGTCTCGGCCCTCGCCATTTTCCCGATGCAGGATCTTCTCGGATTGGGTGCACCCGCACGCATGAACCGTCCCGGCACAACAAGGGGAAACTGGCGATGGCGGCTGTCTCCGTCCGGCATCGGCGAAGGGCTCGCGGCGAGGCTGCGTGAGATGACGGAGCTTTACGGAAGGCTCTGAAATCCGCTGGTTCTGACGCGGTCTCCGGAGGCGAGTTCAGCCCGGCAGCCGGCGAAGTCATGACGAGTCGATGTCTCCGGCATTCTGCCGGGAGCCCGTCCCTCATCGGCGGCAAAAGGATTTTTCCCCCAGAAGGCATGGGCGGTGAAGCGTCCATCGTGACTCATGCTGAGGTCGATCGATGTCCGCCGGTCTCCGAGATAGACCAGCGGCGCCCCGGTACCGGCGGCCTGCCGGATGCAGATGGCCTCCGGCGCTTCCCGGAAATGCCGGGCCATGTGGCGTTTCGCCTCTTCGCGGACCTGCCGTGATTCGTCCGATCCGGCCGGTCTTTCGTTTACCCGCCATTGGATGGCGTCCATCGCCGGCCAAGGGGCGTCGGTCCCGATGCAATGGACATATCTGGATGTGCGCAGCAGGCGGACGTGGACGGATCCGCGCGGCGTTGTCACGACACCGGACAGGGGAAGACCGTCCCGCTTCTCAGAGGCATTCGGGGGCGGAGGGAAGAGGAGAACAGGGTAGTGCCGGGGGCGCGAAGAAACATGCGGATCGTGCTTCTGCATGACCTTGAAGGCGGTTTCCTTCGCAGCCCACAGGGTCCACAGCGCAAGATCCCCCTCCCGGGAAAGAAGGACCTTCAGACACTCGTCTGCAGTGAAGACCCGCTTAAGAAACCGCGCATCCCGACTTTTCCCCCGGTTCCCGGGTTCCAGCAGGTCCACGATATCGTTGCCGACATAGGGCAAAATGCCGTTCCTCCATCTGCGCGAGCCGGCGAATGATCTGAGACGCATATTCGCGTTGGGCCCGCAATCCTTCTGCGGCCGTCCGTTCCAGATCGAGCACCTCCATCGCGACCGTGAACCGCTCCCCGAGTTTCGGCACGGTGCTGTACGAGGCCTGTTCGTCGCCCCGCAGGTACAGGCACATGACGCGGCAGCCGGGGAAGTCCTTGATGAAACGGCCGACGCCGTAAGAAAAAGTCTCCGCATTGACGCGCCCGGTACGGGAACGGCCGCCCTCCGGAAAGATCAGGAGATTCTGTCCTGTTTCCATCAGGTGGGCGCACTTGTCCAGCGTCCGTTTCATCTCGCCGCGATCGCCTCCCCTTGTGACGGCGATGCATTTGGCCAGGTAGCACAGGACGGCAAGTACCGGGTTGCTTTGGAAATTGTTCCGCTCCGGCAGGTTCCACGGGATCTGCCGGAAACGCCGGAAGTGATCGGGAAGCGAGAACATGGCGTGGATCAGGAGCAGGGAGTCGATCATGGTCAGGTGGTTGGCGCACACCAGCCAGGGACCGCGGTGACGGTCGAGTTCCTCTCCAACGGCCCTCCGGACCGCCCGGAGTCCGCGGGTGCGGTAACCGAGCAGAAGCAGCAAGGCGAAGTAGGCCGGGCCGACGATCCAGACGAAGGCCCGGCCCATCAGGGCCTGCAATTCCACCGAGAGGCGGATGGAGCGCGTTCCGGCCATCATCCGATCTTCTTGACGATCAGCGCCACGGCGTCGCCGATCGTGCCGATCTTGTCCGCTTCTTCGTCGTCGATTGTGACCCCGAAGACGTCCTCGCATTTGATGATGACATCCACGAGGCGTGCGGAGTTGACCTTCAGGTCCTTCAGGATATGCGTCTCCTTCGTCGCCTTGTCGAGCAACGCGGGGTCCTTGGTGTAGGCCCTGAGGATATTCTTGAATTCTTCGAAAATCTTCTGTTCTTCCATGCCAATCTCCTTTGTCGTTAATCTTCGGGAAGAGAACCTTCCTCCCACTTCTTGAAAATGATGCAGCTGTTGACATCGCCGAATCCGAAGCCCGCCTTGGCGATGGTCCGCAATTGCGGGACGGCGAGGCAGCGCTGCGGGATCTTCGCGGCGAAGGCAGCGATCTCCGGATGAACGTCACCGCAATTCACCGAAGGATGCAGGAAACCCTTGTAAAGCTGCAGGACGACGGCGACGCTTTCGATGGCTCCCGCGGCGCCAAGGCAATGCCCGATCAGGGATTTCGTTGCGTTGATGTACGGAAACTCCTCCGGGCCGCGTTCCAGCGCCTTCGACCAGTTCCAGACCTCGTGCGGATCGGCGAAGGTCGCGGTCAGGTGGCCGTTGATGGCATCGATCTGCCCGGGTAGGACACCGGCATCGCGCATGGCATCGCGGATGCAGCGCCGGACCCCTTCCGGGTTCGGCGCCGTCATGGAACCGCCGGTCCGGTGTCCGCCGCAGTTGACGGCGCCTCCAAGAATTTCCGCGTAGATCTTCGCGCCCCGCGATCGGGCGGAGTCAAGGTCCTCCAGCACCAGGATCGCCGCGCCGGAACCGGGCACGAATCCGGCGGCGGTTGCGCTCATCGGACGGGAAGCCTGTTCCGGACGGTCGTTGTACTTGCGGCAGATCACCCGCATGGCTTCGAATCCGCCCCAGATATGGGGCGAGGAGCCTTCCGCGCCGCCGGCCAGCATCCGCTTGGCCAGGCCGGCGCGGATGCGCGCCGCCGCCTCGACGATGGCCTCGTTTCCGGTGCTGCAGGCGGAGGAATTGGAGGTGACCTGGTTGCCGAGAGCCAGGAGCCCCGCAATCCGCGCGCTCGTCCCGCTGTTCATGACCTGTTCGACGATCCGGCTGCCCATCCGGCGCACGTTGCCGGCATTCACCATGGGAACGACGGACGAGGCGATGGTATCCATGCCGCCGATGCCGGAGCCGCAGATCGCTCCCGTGTCCCAGTCCACGTTTTCCTCGCGGGGACCGGGCACGGTCAAGCCGGCATCCCGCCAGGCGTCGATCGCCGCGACACAGGCGTAGCCGATATTCTCGTTGATCGAGGGCAGTTCCTCATGATCGAAATAGCCCTGCCGGGTCGCCTCGAAATTCTGGGGAACGCCGCCGACCTGACAGGCGAAATTCAGTCGTTTCATCTCCGGGATGAAGCGGATTCCCGAGGCGCCCTCGCGGAGGGCATTCTCGTAAGCCGTCAGCCCGTGTCCGTTGGGTGCAACAACGCCCATGCCTGTTACCACCACCCTTGTTCTCACGTCGTCAACCCCTCCAGGTCCTTGTTTCCGGTCCTTGAAATGTCGCGTCTCCGGCGGGGACCCTCATGCCGGCCAGGGTCCCGGTGCAGACCGGCTCACCGTTTTCCCGTTCCATGCGGACCCGGCACTTGAGGGCACCGCGGCGGAAGTAGACCTTCTCGCCGCGGACGATCACCCGTTCGCCGGGACGGACGATGCCGCTGAATTCGACTTCATCGGCGGTCGTGAAGAGCGTCAGCCAGCCGGCCGCCGTTTCGCCGCTGCGTTTCATCAGATAGAGGCCGAAGGCCACGACGCCGGTCTGCGCCATCGTCTCGATGAGAATGACGCCCGGCGTAACGGGATTCCCCGGGAAATGGCCTGCGTAGAAGGCCTCGTCCGGCCGGAAACGGCAGGCGCCGACGACGTGATTCTCGTCGATCTCGAGAATGTCATCGATGAAGCGAAAAGGCCGCTGCTGCGGAACGGCGGCCAGTAGTTCTGCAACCGTCTGCCGGTCAGCCCCCATAGAGACCTCCATTGACATGGATGACGCTCCCGTTGATGTAGGACCCCTTCGCGGCGAGAAAGGCCACCACCTCCGCAACCTCCTCCGGTCTGCCCATCCGGCCCAGGGGCACGTTCGCGAGGATGCGGGAACGGACTTCATCCGGAAGAATCCCCGTCATGTCCGTGTCGATGAACCCCGGCGCGACGGAGTTGACAAGGATCCGGCGTCCCGCCAGCTCGCGGCAGAGCGATTTGGTCATGGCGTCCAAGGCCGCCTTTTCCATCGTATAGGGAATCTGTCCCGCGTTTCCGGTGGAACCGACGACGCTCGAGATGTTGATGATCCTGCCCTCTCCCTGCCGGAGCATGAAGAGGCGAAGGGCGCGCTTGGTGAGATACCAGACGCCGCGCAGGATCGAGCGCTGGCGGTCGAAATCGTCGATCTTCATGGACTGCATGTCTGCATTGACGCTCGTCCCCGCATTGTTCACCAGGACGTCGAGACGCCCCGATTCGGTCTTGACCTGCTGGAGCATCTTCTCCACATCCTCGACGTTCGCGAGGTCGCCGCAGAGCAGGAATCCGTCGGCAATCCTGCCGAGCAGGGCCTCCGCGGCGACCCGGCTGGACCGGTAGTGGATGCCCACCCGGAAGCCCGCATCGGAAAGCGCCCGAACGCAGGCGGCGCCGATCCCCGTCCCGCCGCCCGTTACGACGGCGACAGCTCTTTCCGTCATGGCCGTTCTCCTTCCCGGATCGCGCCCCCGACCGAATTGGCGGAGGGATTGGGATAATCGCCGTAGGCGATCCCCCGGAAGATCCCCGTCCGGGCCATCGAAATCCGGGCGATCAGTTCACCGTCGACGAATACCCGGCCGTCGCCGGCGGCAACGGCTGCGCCGGAGTTCTTCAATTCCGCATAGCGCTTGATGTCCACCTCGTAGCGGATCACCCGGTTCCGCGGACGCACCTGGCCGGAGAACTCGACTTCCCCGCATCCAAGGGCCCGTCCTGCCCCGCGGGCGCCGCGCCAGACGCAGTAGAACCCCATCATCTGCCAGATGGCATCGAGGCTGAGGCAGCCCGGCTGCACGGGGTCGCCCGGCATGTGGCACTGAAAAAACCATGCATCCAGCCGGACGTCCTGTTCCGCTACGATCGCCCCCCTCCTGCCCTCGCTCCGCACGGAAAGGATCCTGTCGATCATGAGGAACGGGGGCGCCGGCAGGCGTGCGTCGAAATGTTCCGGAGGATCCCTCACCAGCGATCCGTAGGCGAAGGCGAGAAGATCCTCCAATCCGAAGCGGTCTCTTTCGAGGAATTCCTTATAGGTCATCATGACCGTTCACCAGGATCATCATGTTCGTCCACGTGAGGCCTGCTCCAACGATGGCGATGCCGATGCGATCCCCGTCGCGGAGGTCGTCCCAGTGCTGGCTGAGCACGGAGGGAACTCCCGCGCAGGCGGTATTGCCGTATTCGGCGACGTTGTGCCAGTGACACTCGGCGGGGATGCCGGTCCGTTCGCAGACCGTCGCCAGCATGCCGAGGTTGGCCTGGTGCCCGACGAAAAGAAAACGGTTGCCGTCCTTTCCTGCATACGCCGCATGGAGGCGGCGGAGCATGTCGGTCGTCTTGCGGATGGCGAAACCCTGCACGGCATGGCCTTCCTGGCGAAAGTGCCCCATGCGGGGAATGACGATCTTGTCCCAGTTGGCGGGGTCGGAACTGACCTCCGAAGAGACGATCCGCAGTCGGGACGGTTCAACGGCCGACACGACGGCGGCCGTGGTCGCATCACCGAAGAGGACCGCCGCTGTACGGTCGGAATAGTCGATGCTGCGCGTGACATTTTCCGGATTGACGACCAGTGCGAATTTCGGCAGGGCCTCCGGGCGCATGCAACGCAGAAAATGGATCTGGACGCCGAAGGTCGTGCAGGCCGAGGTCAGGTCGAAACAGGGGGCGCTGATGCCCAGTTCCGCGGCAACCAGCGTTGCCTCCGCCGGGCTGGCATACCCTGGCGAGGAATTTCCGGCAACGACGAGACCGATGTCCGCGGGCGAGAGATGGGCCCTCTCAAGGGCCTTGCGTGCCGCCGCCGCGCCCATCTGGGCGTTGCCGTACAGGCTTGCTTCGAATGCCGCGGCGGGATCGCTGTTCTTTGTCGCGGCGATATAGTCCAGCGGCAGGACCGTCCGCCTTGTGCGGATGCCGACCCGCTCGAGAATCCATTCTTCCGATGTGCCGATGTCCAGGTCTTCCAGGAAACGGTTCGTGATCACATTTTCGGGGTGGAAGTGGCCCAGGCCGTGCAAATACAGCATCATACGATCTCCCGGCCCATGATCATGTGCTGGACTTCGCGGACCCCTTCGTAGATGTCGAGGATATGGGCATCGCGGGCGAGCTTGGAGATTTCGTACTCGTTCATGAATCCGTAGCCGCCGTGCAGATGCAGCCCCTCATTGGCGCAGAAGAGCGCCGCCTCGGCTGCCAGGTTCTTGGCCAGTGAGGCGTACAGCCCCCTGTCCGGCGCCTTCTCAAGGATCTTGCAGGCCGCCTTCATCAGCGCCATGTCCGCCACCTCGACCTTCTTCCACATGGCCACGAGCGTCTCCCGCGCCACGGGCAGATCGCAGATCCGCTGGCCGAACTGGACGCGCTGTCTCGTGTAGGCGAGCGTCACGTCGAAGGCGCGCCGGGCAAGTCCGAGACCGATGGCGGCCACCATCGGACGAGCGTAGTCGAGGACGTCGACGATGTACTGGAATCCGAGCCGCCGGTCGCCGATGATCTGGTCCGGGGAAACGACGACATCCTCGAAGGTCACGGCGGCGGTATTGGACATCCGCTGCCCCAGCTTGTCCTCCGGCTTGCCGATGACGATCCGGCCGCCGGCGGGAAGATGATGTTCCCGCCCCTCGGACTGCTGGGCGAAATCGGGCGGCGCGTCCGTGGAAACCGGGACGATCACGCAGGCCATGAAATTGCCGGTCGGCTTGCCGACCTTGCAAAAGACCGTGAACTGCGAGGCGTAGGAGGCGTTGGTGATGAAGCACTTCGCGCCGTTGAGGACGTAGCGGCCGTCTTCGCGCTTCTTGATGAAGGTGGTCATCGCCGAGTTGTCCGATCCCGCACCGGGCTCGGTCAGGCAGAACGAGGCCATGAGGGGGGCTTCGCAAAAGGGTTTCAGAAAGGCATCCTGCTGGGACTCGCTGCCGTGCTGGGCGATTGCGGCATTGGCGAGGTCGTTGCACATGGCCGACGTGGCGATGCCGCTGTCCCCGTAGGACAGTTCCTTGATGATCAGGGCGGTCGAGAGAATATCGACCTCGTAGCTCTTGATCCGTTCGGGGATACAGAGGTTCAGGATGCCCAGGTCCCAGGCCTTCCGGACCACGTCCCAGGGAAAGGTGTGCGCCTTTTCCATCTTCAGCACGGAGGGGAGAATCTCCGTGCGGACGAACTTACCCACCGTGTCGACATACATCTGCTGCTGATCGGTCAGTGTGAAATCCATGCTACCGCGATCCTTTCTCGTTCGGCCGAGGGGCTTCAGTTGTTTTCTGCGAAAATCCGCTCCGCTCCGGAGAGCGTGGTGATGGACAGGCAGGTGACGGGGATAGACTTGAAGAACTCCCGCAACGGCCGGGAGGGACCGATTTCGAAGATGCGTTCCGCCGTCTCCGCCAGTCCCATCATGTTGTCCTTCCAGTGGACGGTGTTGCTGATCTGGGAGGCCAGGGCGCGGGAGATCTTTTCCGCCTCACCGGCGTGGAAAGTCCCGGTGAAATTGGAGGTGACCTGTCTTGCCTTTTCAGGGTCCAGACCGCGGCCGATGGTCTGGAAGACATCGGCGAAGGCCTCTTCGACGGGCCTCATGAAGCGGCTGTGAAACGGTGCACTGACGTTCAGCGAGACGAAACGGAAAGGCCGGTCCTTTCCGATGGTCTCCTTCAGGACCGCTTCCGCCGCCGGCATGGCTTTGGTTTCACCGCTGATGACGATCTGCTGGGGCGAATTGATGTTGGCCACATCGATGGGAAAGTCCACCAGCACGTTGCGAAGCAGTTCCGCATCAAGATTTTCGGAGATGACGGCCGACATCCCTCCCATACCGACGGGTGTGGCCTGCTGCATGAGCCGGCCGCGGATCTGCACGATGCGGAGGGCCTCCGCCAGAGGCAGCGCGTCGGCGGCGACCAGTGCCGTGAATTCGCCGAGGCTGTGACCGCCGAAAACGGAAGGCGCGAATCCGTAAGCCTCACGCAGGCAGCGGAGCATGGCGACCTCTGTCGTGACGATGCAGGGCTGCGTGAATTCCGTCATGTTGAGGCGTTCGTCCTGCCCGAAACACATGGCCGCAACATCCCATCCCAGGGCGTCGGACGCCTCTTCATAGGTTTTCCGGCAAACACCGAAGCGATCGAAGAAGTCCTTTCCCATCCCGGGCCTCTGGGACCCTTGCCCTGGAAAGGCGACGGCAATCTGGCTCGTTTTCATGATCCGGAACGACCTCCTTCGAAAGGTGAACGCAACGCTGCTGCAACAGAACGCTGGTGTCATGGCAGGAAGCGTGCCAGAATGGTGCGTGCAGTCGTAGAAACCGATTAATATGTGGATATGAAAAGGGAATGTGATAGAAATCGGGAATGCAGAAAGTCAGGAAACAGAGGTTTCGGCCTTCCGGAAATGTGTAGGGCGCTATGCAGCGCGAAGTGCGCTTCCCGGTTTCGAGGTGTTCCCGGAACCATCGCCCGGCAGGGAGTCAGCGGCACGGGCGAAAAGGTCATTTCTTCCAGAACTCCGGGACGAGCAGGACGATGACCGTATAGAGTTCAAGCCGTCCCACCAGCATGCAGAAAGAGAGAATCCACTTCCCTGCCACGGGGACATCGGCGTAGGTCGTGGCGGGATGGACGAGACCCAGACCCGGCCCCACATTGCCAAGGGTTGCGGCCACGGAGGAAAAGGATGTGAGCATATCCAATCCCAACGAGGACATAAAGAGCGTGGCCAGCGCCGCGAGGCCCAGGTACAGGGCGAAAAATCCCCACACCCCTTGCATGGTATCGGGAGAGACAACCTGCTGGCCGAGCTTGACCCGGACAAGGGCGTGCGGATGGACAAGGCGATACAGTTCCTTGTACGTCTGCTTGAAGATCAGGAGTATGCGGATGCATTTGATGGCGCCGCCCGTCGAACCCTGCGAACCGCCGACAAACATCAGCAGCAGGAGGATGACCTGGGAAAGAGCGGGCCATTTCGCGAAGTTGTCCGTCGCGAATCCCGTCGTCGTGATGATGGAAACGACATGGAAGACACCGTAGCGGAAGGCCTCTCCCAGAGTCTGAAAGATGTGGAGGCGCAGGTCGAGCGTCACGATGAGCGTCGCGGAGAAGATGACGCCCAGGTAGAAGCGCAATTCGGGATCTCGGTAAAAGGTGCGGATATCTCCTGTCAGCAGGCAGTAGTGGAGCGTGAAATTCATGCCGGCGGCCGCCATGAAGATCGTGATGACGGCATCGATATAGGCGCTGTTGTAGAATCCGACGCTGGCGTCTTTCGTGGAGAAGCCGCCGGTCGCCATCGTGGCGAAGGCGTGGCAGAGCGAATCGAATACGTCCATCCCCCCCAGAAGCAGAAAAACGAATTCGGCGATCGTCAGGATGATGTAGGTGATCCAGAGCGCCCTGGCCGTCTCGACGATCCTGGGGGTCAGTTTGTCCTTGACGGGGCCGGGCACCTCCGCCTTGAAGAGCTGCCTCCC
>Ga0116159_1000025_pt1 | contig 157422 bp, 143 predicted proteins | sample AD_JPNAS1_MetaG_FD_89878 | JGI IMG/M metagenome (GOLD analysis project Ga0116159, IMG submission 89878) | Active sludge microbial communities of municipal wastewater-treating anaerobic digesters from Japan - AD_JPNAS1_MetaG | ecosystem: Engineered > Bioreactor > Anaerobic > Digestate | place...
AACTACGACTGCACGCTCCGGGACCAGTACCGGAATCACACCTATTACCTGACCGCAAGATTTGATTTTTAACCGGTCCCCGCGGACAAAACCGCGGAAGGCGCGCTGCGGCTTTCACGCCCCCAATACGGGGACAGTCGTTTTTTGAAATGGCTGTCCCCGTTTCTTTCCGGTAACCTCTTTCAACCGCGCAGGCTGAAGGGGGGAAAAACGGGCTGAAGATTCCGGCCGTTCTGGCCGTTCCTTTATACGATGGAGCCGGGCCGGAACCATATCCCGCCTCCCGACACTATGGGAATCGAATCATTTCCGGAAATCGAGAATTTTCAGAAGCTTCCGCGGCAGGTGATCATCAAGGGGGCCAGCACCCGGTTCAGCGCCGAGAAAGGCGCCGAACTCCGGGGGATCGTCATCAATAACATCGGCCAACCGATCAAGAATATTCGCGCGCAGCTTGTGGTGTTCGGGATGAACAAGGTCCCTGTCCTCGGAACGAGCGCGATGACGGAGCCCGAGAAGCTTCCGCAGGGGGGGATCGCGAATTTTCATTTCCTCCTGAAAGGGTTCAAGCAGGAGATCAAGAACTACCACCTTCGCGTCGCCTGGAGTTTTGATGACGCCGTTTAGGCGCTTCAGTGGTCCATGAAGTCTTATACCTGTCCGGTCTGCAGGAGGAATGTCGAAAAAGACCTCATGGTTTTTTCCAAACATACCGATACAACATATACCTGGAAGCGATCAAAAAGGAGCATCCCTCCCGGGCTCATAAGGACGGGACCCGCGAGGCGCGCCCCGGACATTTCAACAAGAACCTGAAACAACCGTTATTTTTGGACGATGGAGAACGGCCATGAAAGCAGAAACGATCGATGTCAGACCGCTGAAGTCAAAGGATATCGCGCTGGCGGGTTATGACCAGGCCTCCGAAACGCTGGAGGTGGTCTTCCGCGCGGGGGGTGTCTACCGCTACCAGAAGGTCCCTGAGTATGTCTATCAGGAACTGATGGCGGCTTCCTCCCACGGCACATATTTCCAGCATTATATTAAAAATACTTTTTCCTACGTCAAAGTGCGGTAGAATTCCCCGCATGGAAAAAAGTCTGAGAGCCCTTGCGGCGTGTGTGTGTCTTCTTGTCCTGGCACCGCTCTCTCTCCGTGCCCAGCCGCCGGTCCGCGAAAGCGCGGCCTTTGAACAATACCTGAAAAAGCCCAAGGGGGAGTTCGCCAAGCTCGTCTGCCTTCTGAACTATTACCGGACGGGGGATTTCACGGTCCGGTTCGACGGTTTCGATTATACCCCCTCTTTCGCTTTCCCGCACGCAAAGGCGTGGCTTTTCACGCACTACAACAAGGAAAATGCCGCGCAATGGGTGCGGAAGCACTGTTACCTTTCGCCGTTCGAGAGGAAGGTCATTTACGTCAAGTTTCCCGGCTGCGATTATGAAGTGGCCCGCGACATGATCCTCCGCGATCTTGCCGAGCTCGAACAGGCGATCGCGGAGACCAGGTCGCACCGTTAACCAGAAGGGTCCTCCCGATGAAAAAGATCACGAGAAGTTTTTTTCTTGTCGCGTGCCTCATTTGTATTCCCGCGGTGCTTTGGGCGGAGGTGACGTTTCGGGTCACGGCGGAGCCCGACCAGAATTCCGTGAAGCAAGGTATGATGTTTCTTGTGCGGGTGGGGGTCACGAACGCGACGGAAAGCACGCTCAGTCTCCGGGTCCATGACTGCGCGTTCGACAGGCACTGGGAGACGGATCACGAGAACGTTCACATCCAGTCGTGGACCTGCGAAAAGAGCGAGGTCGAGCGGACCGATCTGGACGCCGGCGGGACCTACGGGAAGAACATCATTCTTTATGTTTCGGGTGTGGAAGCGTCCGGTCCCGTCACGTTCCGGATAGGATTTAAACATCTGCTCGAGAGCGGGGATGAGATGGAGCCGGTGTGGAGCGATCCCGTGACTGTGAATGTCCAGGTCCCCGAAGAACAGAAAAAGGCCCCGGATGACGAGGCCGCGCGGGATGTCGAGGCGGGGACCGAAACTGCCCCGCAGGTCGAGGTCTCGGAGGTTATGCCGGACGAGGCAGTCGAAGACGGGGATGAAGAAGATGCCGGGAGCGTCTCCGAACCGGGTGAGGCTGAAGAACCCGGGATCGTCGAAACACTCTCGCTCGCCGCGGAACCACAGGCTGTGGACGCCGGAGCGCCGGTTGTCGCTGAAAAAGCCGTGGAATCCGACACGATACGGAAGAATCTCGTCCCGTAGCACTCCATGGGTCCGCGGGTCATTATCGTCGGCGGCGGCATCTCCGGACTCGCAACTTCATTCTATCTCCGGACGCATTTCTCCGGGATTTCCGTCACACTGCTCGAAGCGTCGGACCGCCTGGGCGGTGTTCTCAGGACCCTCCGGCCGAGCGGAACTGTTTTTGAAGCGGCGGCCGATACCTTTGACGGCAAGGATACCGCCGCGGCGGACCTTTGCCGGGAGACGGGATTGGGCGCGGACCTTGTGCCGTGTGAGTCCTCGCTCGCAGCTCTTTCCATCCGGAAGGACGGCAGGACTTTTCCCGTTCCGCTCTCACCCGCGCTTCTGAAAAGCCCTCTCCTCGATTTTTCCGCGAAGGCCCGTTTGTTGTTCACGCCTTTTATCCCGCGCGGGCGGCCGGATCCAGCCGGGTCGCTTGCGGATTTTGTTTGTCGCAGGTTCGGCCGGTCCTTTTTCAAACAGGTCGCGGAACCGCTCGTGCGAGGAGTAGCCATGGCGGCTCCGGAAGACCTTCTCGCGGCCGGCTATTTCCCGTCAGCCGGACGCAGGGCGGATCGGCGGAGCGTTTTTTGCGTGAAAGGCGGGATGGATCGTCTTGTGAACGCGCTCGCGAAGCGGATGGAAAAGGTGGATGTCCGTTTGAGTGCGGCGGTCCGGTCTGTTGGTTGCGACAAACCATGGCGTGTTACGCTGGAAAGCGGGGAGGCCCTCGAGGCGGAGGCCGTTTGTCTCGCGCTTCCGGCGCCGCTCGCGATCGGGTTAACGGGGTTGGCCGGGCCGCGCCTCGCGGAGCAACTTTCCGGTTTCCGGTATGATCCCGCGGCGGTCGTGAACATGCTTTTTCGTCCGGAGGAGGTCCCGGGCGAGTGGCGGCGTCCCGGGTTTGTGGTGCCGGGTCCGGGCGAACGCTGGCCGTTCGCCTGCCTGAAATCGGCAGGTCCGGATGAAACGGGGAGGTATATTCGAATGAAGGCGTTTATTTCCGGAGTTCTGCAGCCGGAGGTTTTTTCGTTGCCCGGCGCCGCGGCGGAAAGGGCCGTCATTAACCAGGTGAAGGAGGAGTGGCGCGTGCCCGCGCCCCGCTGGTCGGCTTTTACGCGGTATCCCGGATCAATCGCGCAGCGCCGTTTCGGGCCTCCCGGACTCATATCACGCGCTGAACCGTCGCTCCCGGGATTCCCGGGGTTGTTTCTCGCGGGGAGCGCTGTCGGGGAGTTTGGGATCACAGATTGCGTCCGTAGCGCGGGACAAACGGCTGAGCGGATCGCCCGCGCCCTTCTTTGATGCCTGATTTCGAAAGGCGGGGACAAAACCTCGGCTCCGGGATTTTGCATGCGGATGCCGGACGATACCGGGAAACTTTTCTAGAGGGCCTTGCTCAAATCGGGTAAAATAAATGCGATGAAGATTGAATCTGTTTTGCCAAAAGCCGCCGCTCCCGTCCCGGCCGCCGAAAGGGCCGCCTTGCTCGAAAAAGAGGCTTGCCGCCTGCGAACCGAAGGCAGGACCGAGCAGGCCTGCCAGCATTACGACCAGGCCGCGAAACTTTACCAGGAGGCGGGATCTCCGTCAAAGGCCGCGACGTGTTACGCCTCCGCGGCGGATTGCTGGAATGTCCGGACCGGCCGCCAGTCCTTCCGCAATGCGGCCGCGCGTACCGAGTCCGCCGCCGTCCAGGCTTTTCTCGCAAGGGATTACCGGACCGCCCGGGATCTTTTCGGCGATGGCGCGATCCTTTACCGGAAAGAAGGGGATGACGTCAAACGTTCCTATTGTTATCTCCGCGCAAAAGACGCGCATCTGCGGCTTCTGTGGCATTCGCTCCTGCCGGATCCGAAACGGAAGGCGATGACCTGTCCGGCGCTTCCGACGGGGTCCTGGAAAGAGAAGGTCGCAGTGGGAGGGAGCCTCCTTTTGCACGTCGCAAGCCGCGCACTCTGGGGACACGGCGAGCGGCCGTTCCGGACGCTTGTCTTCGCGGCCGGGATCATCCTGGTCAGCGCGGTCTTGTACCGCTGGTCCGGCCAGGTGGTCTACGACGGTTTCCCCATGTCCGCCGATTTCGGCGAGGCGCTCTATTTCAGCGTGAACACGTTCACGACGCTCGGGTACGGTGACCTGGTCCCGCTTGGCTGGACCCGCATGCTTGCCGGCGCGGAAGCCCTTTCGGGCATGCTGCTGGCACCGCTTTTTATGATCGCCCTCGCGCGGCGCTATCTGAGGATCGACCGGTAACCCGGAGACAAAAGGCCATGGAACATTTCGCTGGGATTGAGGTGCTGACGATACGGGAGAAAGGGACCTATGCCTCGCTTCCGCCCGCCTGGACCGCAAAGCCGGAATGTTGTCTCGCGGACGGGGGCGAGACCGAACGCTTTTATCTTTTTTCGGGGGAAGGGGAGCAACTGGGGTTTCCCGCCCTCCGCGAAGCCAGGACCCTCACGCTCTACCTCACCGGGCCTGGCGCCGAAGAGGTCCTTTATTTCGAGAAAAAGACGGGGCTTCTCGGTTTCAGGATGGATGTCTATAACGCGAAGGAGCAGTTGATTGGGAGTGTCCAGAAAAGCCAGAAGTCGATCCGGAGCAGCTACGAGATCAGCGACGGCATGAACCGTCTTTTTTTTCTGGCGGAAGGGCCCGCGATAATGCCCGAGAGCTTTGTCGTACTCAGGCAGGACCAGCCGGCGGGGAAAATCAGCCGGCGGCTCGCGAAGACGGCCGAGGAAGGCGTTTACCGGCAGGACCATTTCAGCCTTGTCTTTCCGATGGGGATCGACACCAGGGAGAAAGGTGCGCTGGTCGGCGCCCTGATCCTGATCGATCTTCTTCATTGAACCGTGAAGTGAAAGGAGCTATTCCAGTGAAAGCAGTCAAGATTACGCTCGACGAAAAGAAAATGCCGAAGGCCTGGTACAACCTTGCCGCGGACCTGCCGAACCCGATGCAGCCGCCGCTTGGGCCGGACGGCAATCCCGTCTCCCCGCAGATGCTCGAAAAGATTTTTCCCGCGAATCTGATCGAACAGGAGATGAGCCGCGAGCGCTGGATCAAGATTCCTGACGAGGTGCGCGATATTCTTTTCCGCTGGCGGCCGTCGCCTCTGCGGCGGGCGGTCTACCTCGAGCGCCATCTCAGGACGCCCGCGAGGATTTATTACAAGGATGAAAGCGTGAGCCCGGCCGGCAGCCACAAACCCAACACCGCGGTGCCCCAGGCCTGGTACAACAAGCGGTTCGGCATCAAGAAACTCTCGACCGAAACGGGCGCCGGTCAGTGGGGGAGCGCCCTCGCGTTCGCCTGCAACCTGCTTGGTCTCGAGTGCAAGGTTTTCATGGTCCGGGTCAGTTTCGACCAGAAACCGTTCCGCAAAATGATGATGAAGGTCTGGGGCGCCGACTGTGTCGCGAGTCCCAGCGAGGAAACGCAGGCCGGCCGCGATATCCTGAAAAAGGACCCGCATACGCCGGGCAGCCTCGGCATCGCGATCAGCGAGGCCGTCGAGCGGGCAGTGAGCGATCCGACCGGGAAGACGCGCTACGCGCTCGGAAGTGTTCTGAACCACGTCATGCTCCACCAGACGGTTATCGGCCTCGAGGCGAAAGAACAGCTCCGGATGGCGGGCGAGAGGGGCGCGGACATCGTGATCGGTTGCGCGGGCGGCGGCAGTAATTTTGCCGGCATCTCGTTCCCCTTCATTTGCGACAAGATTCACGGCAGGAAGATACGCATCATTCCGGTGGAGCCGACCGCGTGTCCGACGCTGACGCGCGGACCGTTCTCCTATGATTACGGCGATGTCGCGAAAATGACGCCGCTCCTCCCGATGTATTCACTTGGGCACGATTTTATCCCGCCTTCGTTCCACGCGGGGGGGCTCCGCTATCACGGTATGTCACCGCTCGTGAGCCAGGCCGCCGTCGAGGGACTCCTCGAGCCGAGGGCCTATGACCAGCTCAAGTGCTACGAGGCCGCGCTGCTCTGGGCGCGGACCGAAGGCCTGATCATCGCTCCCGAGACCAGCCACGCAGTGGCGGGGGCGATCGATGAGGCGATCAAGGCGCGCGAAGAAGGGAAGGAAAAGACAATTCTCTTCTGCCTGAGCGGGCACGGGCTTCTCGATCTCGCGGGGTATGACAAATACCTGAGCGGGGAGCTCAAGGAGGCGTGTCTTTCCGAAGAACTCCTGCGGAAAGCGGTTTCCTCCCTCAAGGACCATCCGCAGCCGAAAATCCTCCGGACGGGGAAATGGTGATGAGATACTTCCTTTTTCTGATCGCCGGGCTTCTCGCGCTGACCGGCTGCCAGCGGTCCGCGGAAAAAATCCCTGGGGTCCCCGACGATCATCCGGCCCAGGGGTTTTACCGTTTTGTGAGCGCGAATCCCGTTTCCGACCGCGTGTGCAGGGAATACAAGGGGGATCCTTCCATTCCGGCGGGAAAAGTCGCTTCCGGGGAAGGCTACACGAAGGTCCGGGACCTCGCGTCCGGGGTTGTCCTTTTTACCGACAACGCTACGGGAAAGCGGTATTTTGGCGTGGCCTACCTTCAGTATCAGGCGTTCCTTCAGATTCCGAAACTGTGCGCGTGGGAAGAGAATAAACAGGGGACAGGCTCCGGGAAATAGCGGATTATGCCCTGTACCCCAAACCCTGTGCTCCGTCAGGACCAGGCCAGACTGTCCATCTCCTGCCAGGCCGTGACGCTGACGGTTGTGTTCGTCTCTACCGGAACGGTGTCCTCTTTCAGTGCAAGATCGAAGTGGACCGTTGGATAGCCTTTCGAACCTCCGCTGGTCGAGAAGGTTTTCGCGACGACAGCTCCGAAAAGATTGCCGCCTTTCCCTGAGCTTGACGTGTGAAAAGTAACGTCCGAGTTCGGGGCATAAAGCGCGCCGTAGAAAGAGCCATTTGCCGTGATTTTACAGGACTCCGTACCGGTGACATAGATCTGAAGATTTCCGGGTTTGTCGCCGGCAACGGTGGTACCTTGCCCGGTGATATTCACGCCGCCGTCGACATATATCTTGACGGCACCGGTCGCGACAATAGACCCTTGCCCTGAAATCTTGATCTCGGTGGCGTGGTAGGTCCCCGCGGGCAATGTGCCTCCCCTGTAACTTCCCAGCTCAGTAGGAGGTTCCGGGAGTTCTGCGATCGACGGAGGCGCCGCCAGCGTCCATCCCGACGGCAGTTTTCCCGTTGTTCCGGTGATGGTCGAATTGGTTTGGGTGATGCCGGTGACCGGGTTCCCGTTCTCGGAGACCATGGCGCTACCGTTCACCGTGGCGTTAGTCATGGTGATGGCTCCTATGGCGGTGGAATTTGTGGCGATTGCGCCCGCATCGCTGATATTGGAGCCGCCGTAGGCTGAAGTCGAGTTGTAGCTGTCGAACCTGAATTTATCCAGGATCATATTACCCGTGGTATACACGCCGTACGAAAAAAGGTTGGACGACACGGCGGCGGAGGCGATCTGGCAGTAGACGGTTATGTCCGCGTCCTGATAACCCCGCGAAGTTGAAGTGCAGCTTGGCGAACAGCCTCGCGCATCGATCCGGCGTCTCAGGGGTTGTCCCTGGACGGGAGAGATCGTGTAGTGAAACGCGCTTTGCGTCAGGACGGTTTCTGGGGATGTGTAAGCTGCCGCGGCGGTTTCGGCCTGCCTTGACGCGACGGTCAGTTCGTGGAGCGCGGCGTCAATACCGGCTTCCGCGGCGTTGAAAGCCCGAATCCGGTTCTGGTACCGTTCCGCGCTTTGCATGTTGACATGATGTCTTGCAAAAAACGCGATGGAAAAAACGCTGACAAGCGCGGCAACGATGTAAACGACCATCAGGACAAAACCCCGCTCACTGTTTTTTGAGTTCATGGATTTCTTGCCTCCGCTTCTGTGGTGATCTGGACAGGTGTTGCCGGGACCCTTCGGCCATTCGGGAATATCTGCTGAGCGCTGACCTGGATCGTAACGATCGGAGAGGTGGCGCTTGCCCGGGAGAATGCAAGGGATGTGATGTTGTTGGCAAGAACTGTTTGTTTGACCGCTCCCGTAGACAGGTCGGTCGATGTCCGGATGATCTGGTGCGTGTCTCTGTCCAGGGAATACCGGATGTTGGCTGCCCAGTCGGGGCCATAGCTTACATCCAGGAGAGTGGATGCGTCGGGGTCGGGGATAGGAATCCTGAAATTGATCGTGTCCCCGCTCAGATTGCTTCCGTCTCCGAAGTCTATGATCTTGTGGTGCGCAGTCTGGCGGATCTCCTGAGCCATCTTGAACAAGGCTTCGCGGGGACCTTCTCCCAGACTCATTTTCGCGTGGGCGATATCGAGGTTCCGGTTACTGGCAAGCAGGATTCCGAAAACGCCCAAAGTGATGATCGACGAAATAGCGCCGGCAATTGTGACCTCCAAAATTGTGAAGCCTTTCTCTTTTACCGTCACGATATCACCTCTGTATGATATAAGTCTGAACTGTTTCCGATGATTGCCGTCCCGCGTAGGACCGCCAGCTGACCGTGACCGTGACATCCAGAGGGGTTGCGGTCGCGCTTGCGTAAGAAACCGTGACCTGCTCATTGGGCAATGCGGCAAAGCCTGCCGGATGACCGCCGTCCGGGAAGGCGGTGACGACATTGTCGGGGAATGTCCCGGTATTGGAAGCGGCCCGCATCTGTTCAATGACCTGATTTGCGTTCTGAAGCGCGATTGTCCGCTCGTTCATTTCCTCCGAATTTTTATTGATCAGGATATTGAGCCCCACGCATCCCAGAATCACAAGAGCGGTGACAAAAAGAGCGATTATCGTTTCGACTAATGTGAAACCCCGCTCCTGCTTCCCGTGTCTCATATCGATCTCCTTTTTTTCGTGCACAGTATCTTCCAGGCTATTACAAGTCTACCGTGAGGGTTTGCTCCACGCAATACCCAATTAGCAGCAAGAACTATCTTCTTTTTCTTAGTAAGTTCTTTAATAATCAAGTTTAATTATTTTAAAAGTATCAGGTAAAGATATCGGGAGTGTCAGTGGAAAAACGGTTATGCTGATTACCGGGAATGCGGCGACTCAGAGATTTTCAGGATGGCGGTGAGCCGGGAAAAAATACGAAAATGGACCGGCTGGCTCCCGGTTTTGCGCCACAAAGCTCCGAAGCCATTTACTCGAAGTGGAAACACCGCTATATTGCAACGATTATCCATTTTCCGGCCTGAGACCATACTCCCGGAGCATTCAAGGTCAAAAGATTTTTAAAAACCACAACCTGAAAACCGGACATTTCTACTTTGGCAAAAACAGGACGTTTCTATTTTGGTTGGACAGTGTTGCCGGAAGAGCTTGACGTTTCTCGCGACAGGACTGAAAATCATCAGGGCCGGATTCGATCCAGGAAAGAACCGGCGGTTGAAGAGACGATCTTCCGGCGGATTAGCCGGGCTGTTCCTCAAAGGAAGGAAACTCCGTGAAGGTCAAACCGGACAAGACAAGGTTTCTGAGGATCACCGTCCTCGTGATCGCGCTTTTGATCGCGGTTGTTCTGCTGGCCGTCGACGCGATCGGTATGCGTGGTATCTTCTGTTCCTTCGGATACCGGAGCGATTGCGGACGCTCCGGCGTTATTTATTTCCCGCCCGCCACTTCCGTTACGGCCAAGCAGCATAATTTCCACGTGGTTGTTCCCGGCATCTGGCGCTCCGCGCAGCCCAACGAGGAATCCCTGCTCCGGATGAAGTTGTATGGCCTGAAGACTATCGTGAACCTGCGGGGCAGCGAGGCGATCGAATCCTGGGAAAGGAAATTCGCGAAACAGCTCGGAATCCAGTATTATCACTTTCCGCTGGATGCCCGCAAGGAGGTGCCGCTCAAGACCCTCGACGCGATCTTGTCGGTTCTTTCCGATCCCGCGAATCAGCCCGTGCTCTTTCATTGCCATGCCGGAAAGGATCGTACGGGCATGGTCGCGGCGGCCTATAAGATCGCCCACGCGAGCGAGGCGTTCACCGATATTCACAGGGAAATGCTGATGTACGGTTATGACGAACCCGGCTACCCGGCCATGATGAAAACGCTTCGGAACTGGTGCATGGCCAACGGCAAGACCGATGTAGCCCGGGAGATCGAATTGATCGAAGAGCTGAACCAGCGCAGAAAATAACCTTAACTAACCCGGGAGGGATGTATGAAATTTCTCAGGAATCTTTTGTTGATCGTTCTGGTGTTGATCGTCGGTCTGGTGCTGGCCCGGAACATTGTGGCCAAGGTCGCGATCGAGCAGGGGGCTGCCGCAGTGGCCGGGTTGCCCCTTGAGATCGGGAAGCTCGATATCGGCCTGCGGAAGACCTATCTCGACATCGAGAACCTTGAGGTCGGCAATCCGAAGGGATTCGGGAACGAAGTCATGGTGGACATGCCGAAAATCCTCGTGGATTACAACCTGACGAACATCCTGAAAGGGAAGCTCCACATGGAGCGTATCGATTTGAATCTCAGACAGTTCACGGTCGTGAGGGGGCATGACGGAAGGCTGAACATCAATTCCATCAAGGCCGTGCAACAGGCGAAGCCCGCCTCTCCCGGAAGCGGCGAAGCCCCGAAAAAGGAAGTGAAGGCGATGCCGATCCAGCTGGATATCGTTCGCCTCAGGATCGGGAAAGTCGTCTATATTGATCTGGGCGGCGCGCAGCCTTCGACGAAGGAGTTTACGATCGGTCTCGATGAGACCTACCGGAACATTACGGAACAGGGAGCGCTTGTCCGGCTTATCGTTCTCAGGATTATGACCAGGACGCCGCTCGCGATGCTGACGAACTTTGACATTGGAGGGCTCCAGTCGAGCGTTAGCGGGATCGTTGGCTCGGCGACGGACCTGGCGAGCCAGACGGCGGCAAAAGGGCTTGATGTTCTCAAGAGCACGACCTCTTCCGCGGAATCCCTGGCCGGAGAAGCCACGGGGACAGTCAAAGAGGCAACGACCACCGTGACCAGCGGAGTGAAGAGCCTCGCGGGCAAGATCAAGAACCCGTTTGGATCGAAAGATTGAAAAGCGAGGGCATCGCGCGCAAAAAAACCGGATGGTATCTTCGTACTACCGGGAGAGTCAATTCCGGTATGAGTCCGGAAGATGTCCTTGATCGGGCTTGTGACATTTTGCAGGTAGTGATCCCATACGACCGGATCGGAGCCGTCCCGGGAGGGGATGCGCTCCAGCCCGACATTCACGTCCAGTTTGCCGGTGTGTGAGGTGTAGCGCGCATGGGCCGGTTAAGCGTCGAGATCAAGGCCCGCTGCGCCGACCTCGGGCGTATCCGCAGGATCCTCCGGTCGCGGGGAGCCGATTTTCGGGGAACCGATCACCAGGTCGACACCTACTTCACGACCCCTTCGGGCCGGCTCAAGCTCCGGGAGGGGAATATCGAGAATGCCCTCATCCATTACAAACGCGCGGACCAAAAAAACTCGAAACGCTGTGATGCCGTGCTGATGGAATGCGCGGATACCCCCATGATGAAAAAAATCCTGACGGCCGCTTGCGGCGTATGGGGCATCGTGAACAAAAGACGCGAGATTTATTTCCTGGAGAATGTGAAGATCCACCTCGACCGTGTGAAAGGGCTCGGGACTTTCGTCGAGATCGAGGCGCAGGACCGCGCAGGGAAGCTCGGCGTCGCGAAGGTCCGGGCACAATGTGAGTTTTACAAGAAGTTATTCGGGATTCGCCCGGAAGACCTGCTCGCGGATTCCTATAGCGATCAACTGCTTGATCGGTGAGCCCGAAACCCGTCCGGGTCGGAACCCGATGGAGGGTTTCGCGGGACCCGGGGCTTCTTCCGGGGGATCCATCAATCGCAGGACTTTCTTCAGGACATCAGCGATCGCGAGCTCGTGAACGTCCGGCCGGCGGGTGAGTTTTTCTCAAGACGCTTTAATTCATGGGCGAGTTCCCGGTTCTCCGCGAGGAACATGCGCGTGCGGATAAAAGCCCGGACGACAAGGACGCTCATCTGAACGGCGCGCCTGCAGTTCAGGATACAGGCCGCCATGACCGCTCCGTGTTCGGTGAAGACAAAAGGAAGATGTTTCCGATGACGTCCCCGGCTTGTTTGGTTTAAGGTCGCAATTTGCGACCTTAAACCCCGGGTCTCTTTGCGGGTCAGCGCAAATACAAAATCTTTCGGGAATCTTTGGCGGTTCCTTTTGACCTGTTCATTCAAACGTTTTGTGGGTGCTTCGCAGATTTCTGCCAGATCGCTATCCGGGATCACGCGATCAAATCCGGACCGGTTTTCTCTTTGAGTCCCAGTCGCCCGGTTGCGGGTCAAACACGCCGGCGCATTCCGCGCCGCATTCCGCGCAGGCGCCTTCCTTCAGATTCCATTCCGTAAGCTCGTACCAATTCCGGCCGATCAGTTTTTTCCCGCAGGCGTGGCAGTAAGTGGATTCCCCTTCGGGGTTGACGACGTTCCCGGTATAGCAATAGCGGATACCGTTCGCGGCGGCGATCTTCCGCGCCGTCTGAAGCGTCGCGGGCGGCGTTGGCGGGAGATCCGTCACCTTGTAATCCGGATGGAACGCCGTGAAATGGAGGGGGACGTCCGAGCCGAGTGTTTGGACGATCCAGGTGGTCATCGCCTCGATCTCTTTTGCGGAATCGTTCAGTCCCGGGATGAGGAGGGTCGTGATCTCGAGCCAGGTTTTCGTTTCTTTTTTGATGTATTCGAGGGTTTCCAGTACCGGCGCGAGGGAGCTTTGGCAGTATTTTTTGTAGAAGTCCTCCGTGAACCCCTTCAGGTCCACGTTCGCGGCATCCATCCATTCGTAGAATTCCTTTCGCGGGTCCGCGCACACATAACCCGCCGTGACCGCGACCGTTTTGACTCCGAGCCTGCGGCATTCCTTCGCGATATCGACGGCGTATTCATGGAAGATCACGGGATCGTTGTAGGTGAAGGCAACGCTCCGGCACGCCTCGTTCCGGGCTGCCCGCGCGACCTCGATCGGAGAGGCCCGGCCGGCGAGCGTGTCGATCTCGCGGGATTTCGAGATGTTCCAGTTCTGGCAGAAAAGGCAACCGAGATTACAGCCCGCCGTGCCGAACGAAAGGATGGACGTGCCGGGCAGGAAATGAAAGAGGGGTTTTTTTTCGATCGGGTCGGCGCAGAAGCCGCTCGAACGGCCGTAGGTCAGAAGAACGATCTTTTCGTTCTCGCAGCCCCGGACAAAACAAAAACCGCGTTGCTTCTCCGTGAGCTTGCAATGACGGGGACAGAGATCGCATTGGACCTTTCCGTCCGGAAGTTTGTGCCAGTGTTTTGTCTTGAAAGCGGCGGTATCCATATCCCCATTTCTATCTCTATTATTATGCCCCCGGTCTTCGGATCGGGAGCACTCATTTTTAGGCAAGACTGACTGCCCCGGGGGTCAAAATACGAACGTGAGGAATTACGTCGGCGGAGGCCATGCCGTAGTGTTCCCGGAGGCCCTTTACCGGGAGCGCCTTGTCTGTCATGCGGGAATCCTCACGGGTCAGATGATGAAATTCAGGAGGGAAAGAGCCGCGATCACCCACATCGCGGGTTTCACTTCGCCCAGTTTCCAGCGCAGAATCTTGAAGAGGACATGGCTCAGGAACCCGAACGCGAGCCCGGTCGCGATTGAATAACTCAGCGCGATCATCACGATGATCACGAAGGCGGGGAAGCCCTCCTCCATGTCCGCGAACCGGATTTCACGGACCTCTTTCATCATGAAGAATCCCACGAGGATCAGCGCGGGTGCGGTCGCGTAGGCGGGTACGACCGCGATCAACGGGATGAAGATCACAGCCAGGGCAAAAAGGAGCGCGGTCACGACCGACGTGAGGCCCGTCCTGCCGCCCTGGCCGATCCCCGTCGCGGACTCGATGAAAACGGTGATCGTTGAAGTGCCGAGGATGGCGCCCATCATGCTCGCGAGCGCGTCGAGTGAAAGCAGGCGGTCGAGCCCCTTGACGCGGCCTTTCTCATCCACCATGCCGGCCTGATGACAGCATGCGACGAGCGACCCGATCGAATCAAAAAGATGCATGAACATCAGGCTGAAAATCGCGCCGAACAGGCTTGCCTTGAGCGCGGCGGGCACATTGAGACGGAACGCGACCGGGGCGAGGTCGAAATGGAAGGTGACGAGCTCCTTCGGCCACTGGGCCAGGCCGGTGAAAAGCGCGATGAGGGTCGAGACGGTGATTCCCGCAATCATTGAACCTTTGATGCGCCGCATCTCGAGGAGGATCATGACGAGGAATCCCGCGAGACCGGTCACGACCATCGGGGTGATGGGGGCCGCGGAAACGAGTGTCACCTCGTTCTTGTGGATCATGCCGAGGTTGACGAGACCGATGAAGGTGATGAAAAAACCGATGCCGACGGAAACGGCCGAGATCAACGAACGGGGGATGGCCTCGACGATCTTCTGCCGGATCCCGACCGCGGTCAGAAGGAAGAAAAAAAGGCCCGACAGAAACACGACGCCGAGCGCCGTCTGCCAATCGAGCTTGTCGGTCAGGACGAGCGAGTAGGCGAAGAAGGCGTTCAGGCCCATGCCGGGCGCCATGGCGATCGGCGCGTTCGCGAAAAGGCCCGTGAAAAGGGTCGCGAGCGCCGTGGCAAGGCAGGTGACCGTGATCAGCGCGGTCTTGTCCATGCCTGCGGCGGCGAGGATCGAGGGATTCACGAAGATGATATAGGCCATCGCGAGGAAGGTCGTGAGGCCCGCGACCGCTTCGGTTTTCACGTCCGTGTTCCGTTCGGACAATTTAAACAGTTTATTCAGCATCATTCCTCCGACAGGTGACCACATCCAACCTACGAGGTTGGATTTTGGTTAAGGGCGAATCATGATAGTCAGCATCTTGAACTTCTGGACCGCCTTGACGCTATGGGCGATGTTCGCCCGCATGATAATCGCCTCTCCGGCAAAGACCAGGTGAGTCTGACCGCCGGGCGGCAGGGCCTTCCCCATATCATCCCCGTTGGCCATAGGTCCTTTTTGGTCTCAGTCGTCCAGGCCTTAAAAACATCAAACGCATTATAGTATGGATCCGCGATTTTAAAAATCCCGTTATCGGAACCGTTCCTTTTGAAGTACAATAGAACCATGACGAAAGAGCAATCCGGATCGCCGAAGCCCCTGAAGAAAAGCCGGTCGCTTGACACCAGCAACGTTCACTTCAAGACCGGTGTCGCGTTCTTTCTGATGGCGTTGATCCCGATTCTCCTCATGCTCTACATGGTTTTCTTCCACATGAAGCCCGTGACCGGCGAGGGCTACCGGATCGATCTCCAGTTACTGATCTTCCTTGCCCTTTGTTCGGCCCTTGTCGGTTACCTGATTATTCGCAAGATTGCATCCGCGATCGCGACGATGGCCAAGAGCGCGCGCGACCTTGCGGAAGGCAAGGCCCTCCCGGCAGAGATAAATGTCAAGGAGCAGTCCGAGGAGATTCGCAATCTCATAAAGGTCTTCAGCGGGGTGAACCAGAACCTCGAAAAACAGGTAGCGGAACTCGAGGAGTCCCGTCGCGTCATCCAGGACCTCCTGAAAAAGATCGGGGCTGTTATCACCTCAGAGGACCGCACGGAAGGGTTTTTCGATCTTATCGTGGACAGCATGGTCAAGGCCATGGACGCTGAGACGGGCGCGCTCTTGCTGCGAGGGGAAGAGGGAGAGGAAAAATATTTCCGGATCGTCGTCACCTGCGGCAAGGAGGCTGAGGCGGTCAAGCGGCTTGCGGCCCAGCGAGCGTCCGTCCTGCTATGGATGAGCGGCGAAAAGCATTCCGCGATCATCAATCGGTCGGAGCAGCCCCGTGAAGAGGAGCCGGACCCCTCGGAGCTTCCTTACCGGTCGTTGTTGTGTGTGCCGCTTCGTTACCAGAACCGGGGGCAGGGATGCGTGATGGTCCTGAACCGGAGAAACGGGAAGCCGTTCACGCAGGAGGATGCCGGGTTGCTTGAGCACGTGGCAAGTCAGATCGCGGTCGCGGCCGAGAATTCGCGGCTTATGGTGAACGCCGAACGAAGCTATGTCGAAACGGTTGCGGCGCTCGCGGTTGCCGTGGAGGAAAGGGATTCCTACACGCATGGCCACCTGGAGCGTGTCGCGCGTTGCGCGGTCAAGATCGGCGAGGCCATGAAAATGAATGCGAAAGACATCCAGACGCTGCGGGACGCGGCATTCCTTCACGATATCGGGAAGATCGCGATCGAGGACAAGGTCCTTCTGAAAAAAGAGAAACTCACTCCCGAGGAACAGGTAATCATGAGGAGCCACGCGGAAAAAGGCGAGAAGATCATCGCGCCGCTCCGGACGTTCAAGGATCTCCGCGAGATCGTCCGGCATCACCAGGAGTGGTTCGACGGGTCCGGGTATCCGGACGGCATCAGCGGGGAGGCGATTTCCCTCAGCGCCCGCATTCTTTCCGTGGCGGATGTGTATGACGCTCTCATCACGGCGCGGCCGTATCGTAAGGCCCTTCCGAAAGAGGAGGCCGTGCGAATGATCGAAGCGGAGGCCGGCTCCCATTTTGACCCCAAGATCGTCCGGATCTTCCTCGAACTGGTCCGGAACGGAGAGATTTGACCAACCGGCCAGCGACCCGTCTTTTGCCGGCGCCGGTCATTCGGAGGATATCATGAAACCCCGTTCGAAAGTCCGGTCCGCCGTCGTCAGCGGACAGTTCTATTCCGATATGCCCAAGGTCCTGCGCGGCGACATCGAAGCCTTTCTCGACCGGGCGGTCTCAGCGCCCGATCCCTCCGTTCGCGGGATCATCGTGCCTCATGCCGGCTACATGTATTCAGGACCGGTCGCGGCGGAAGCTTATCGGGCGATCCGCGGCGCCAGCGTCGACACGGTTGTGATCGTCTCTTTCCTGCACCGCGTTTTCATCCAGGGGATCCTTGTTGATGATGCGGATTTCTACGAGACGCCGCTTGGGCGGATCCCCGTGGAGCGGGAACTTTGCGCGGCGATCCGCGCGGAAGCCCCCTGTTTCGCGGAAGCGGTCGAGGGCGATCTCAACGAACATTCCCTGGAGGTTCAGCTGCCGTTCCTTCAATTCGCGATCGGGGATTTTTCGGTTGTTCCGGTCTACATGGGCGAACAGTCGGTCGCGAACGCCCGGGCCCTTTCGGACGCGCTCGCGAAACATCTCGCGGGACGGCGGGCGCTTGTCGTGTTCAGCACCGATCTTTCGCATTTTCATCCCTATCACGAGGCGGTCCGCATGGACCAGAAGTTCATCCGCATGACGGGGGACCGGGATTTCATGAAGCTCTGCCGTTCAAGCGATTCGGGGGAGATCGAAGCCTGCGGGCTGGGTCCCGTCATTACCTCGCTGATGCTCGCCGAGACGCTCGGGTGGGATGGCCCCCGGCTTCTGAAATACGCGAATTCCGGTGATGTGACCGGTGACAAAAGTTCGGTGGTCGGCTACGCGGCGATGGTTTATAAAACCGGCGGCAAGCGGTAGGGGCTAAGTCAAAACCTGCCGCCTGTCGCCTAATGGTGATGGCTAAAAAAGGCATGCCGGCTCAATCGGAACAACAAAAAATCCTTAACTACATTCGCGAACTTCTCAAAGCGCGCCTCACACGGGGTCCGGAGCCGGAGCTCGGTCTCTCCCGGGAATTCCTAGATCAGAAACGGGGGATCTTTGTGACGCTGAAAAGAAACGGGGCGCTCCGCGGCTGCATCGGACAGATTCTCGGCTATAAACCTCTCCGGGAAAGTATCCGTGAAATGGCGATCGCGGCGGCATTTGAGGACCCGCGATTCCCGCCTCTGCGGCGGGAGGAGCTGAAGGACCTTCATATCCATGTTTCCCTTTTAACGGAGCCGAAACCCGTTCCGTCCTACCGCGATATTCGCGTCGGGACGGACGGTCTCATCGTGAGCCTCGGTCGGAGAAAGGGTGTCTATCTTCCGGAGGTCGCGACCGAAACGGGCTGGGACGCGAGGACTTTTTTTATGAGCTGTGCGATCGAGAAAGCCGGGATCGACGAAACGGAGCTCGATCAGGTGACGATCGAGGTCTTTCAGACCGAAGGGTTTGAATAATAACCATTCAATAAATTCACGGGACGGACGATGCTATAAGGGCGGGATAAACCCCCGATCCTCTTATCGATAAGGAGTGCGAGCATGAAAAAAACAACAACCGTCATCATTGTCCTTGCATTGACCATCCTGATTCCGTCGGCCTGGGCGGCCTCCATGCAGGCGGATAAAGCCGTTTCAAAACTGGCGCGGGGTACCACGAATATGGCGAGCTGCTGGGGCGAATACATCACCCAGTACCCGGCGGCAGTGGAGAAAAGCCCGGATCATCTGACGGCCGCGATCTACGGCGTGTTCCGCGGGACGGCCTATACGATCCGTCGCGCGATGGTCGGGCTCTATGATGTTGTGACATCTCCGTTCCCCGGCCGCACCAATTACGGCCCCGTAATCCAGCCCGAGACCATTTTCAACAAGACCGCTGAAACTCTCTCCCACTGATCCGGATTTTATCCTCTGGGGATTCCGTTTCAGAAAAGACGCCGGCTCTTTCTTCCGGCGTTCTGTGATAGAATCCATGTCTCAAGGAGCGTTTGCCCGTGAAGTCCCATACCGAATATCTTTCGATAAATACGGAAGAGCGTTATGAGATCGTGCATCTCACGCCCCGGATCGAAGAAGCGGTCCGGAAAAGCGGCGTGAACGAGGGGTTGTGCCTCGTGAACTCCATGCACATCACATCGAGCGTTTTCATCAACGATAACGAGCACGGATTGCACCAGGATTTTCTCGCGTGGGTCGAGAAGCTGGCCCCTTACGGCGAAGACAAGTACAAGCATAACCTGACCGGGGAGGATAACGGCGATGCCCATCTGAAACGCACGCTCATGGGGCGCGAAGTCGTGGTCGCGATCACGAAGGGCCGGCTTGATCTCGGGCCGTGGGAACAGATTTTTTACGGCGAGTTCGACGGCAGGCGCAAAAAGCGCGTGCTGATCAAAATTATCGGCGAATAAACAAATCGGGGCCACACCCCAATCAAGATCGGAATGTGATCCTGATTTTAAGAGATTTTATGGCGCATACATACCGGGATCATCCCGATCCCAGAAAAAGAAAAGCTCCTTCCCAAAAGAAACTCAAAAAACCCGAAGCGCGCACGATCTGGGTTGGGGATACCGCGACGATAGAGCGGCATTTCCTCCGCCTCTCGAAACTGCTTCGATCCGAGGAACGCTCGGAGCGGGACCGGTTCCAGATGGACGCGGCCCGGAAACCTGAAGAGCGTGAACGCGGAGGCCGGGCCCTTTACCGGCTCGAACTGCTCGAGGTCCATTACAATCCCTCGGGGCACAAACTCCTGACATTCGCCCTTAAAACGAAGCGCCCGCTGCCGCGCTTCAGCCTGGACGCGGGAGATATCGTGAAGCTTTCGGGGTTTCAGACTCCCGCGGCGGAATGCCCGACGGGAGCCGTGTATGAACGGGACCGGATGCGGATCACGGTGGCCTTCAGCGGACATCTTCCCGCGTGGATCGACCGGGAGGACAGTTTTCAGTTGTCCGCCGCCGAGAATCTTTACACCTATGAGCGGATGTATGATGCCCTGCGGCAGGTCAAGGACGCCGGTCATTCCCGGATCGCGGTACTCCGTGATATCAGCCTTGGGCTTCGGGAGCCAAAATTCAACGATCCGGTGACGATCCCGAAATTCCATTTCCTGGATCCGACCCTGAACGAGACCCAGAAGAAGGCGGTCTGTCTGGCGGCCGAGACCAAAGACATCCTTTTGATCCACGGTCCTCCCGGAACCGGCAAGACGCGCGTGCTGGTCGAGATCATCCGACAGGCCGTCGCGAAAGGGGAGGGCGTCCTCGTGTCGGCCCCGTCGAATGCGGCGTGTGACAATCTCGTGGAGTGGTTGGCTTTTCACAAAACCCCCGTGACGCGTCTCGGACAGCCGGCGCGCGTGAGTGAGCGGATCCGGGAGTATACGCTTAGTTACAAGCTGGCCGCGCATCCTTACGCGAAGATGATCGAGGAGAACGAAGCCCGCCTTGACCAGTTATCGAAGCGGAAGGAGCGCAGGCTTGTCCGCCGCACCTATCAATGGGAGGAGCGGAAGGAGATGCGCACCGAGATCGAACAGCTCCGCAAGGATATCCGTGACCTCAAGGCCCAGATCTTTCAGCAGGTCTGGAACGCTTCCGATGTCGTGGTCGCGACGCATGTCGGCGCGGCGGATCCGCTGATTAAGGCGAAGGCCTTCGATTGGGTGGTCCTTGACGAAGCGACACAGGGAATCGAGCCCGCGACCTGGATTCCGCTCCTTCATGCGGGCCGGGTGATCATGGCGGGCGATCATTGTCAGTTGCCTCCGGCGGTGCATTCCTCAAATGAAGGAAAAGATTCGCTCGGATTCACGCTCTTTGAGCGCCTTCATGAAAAATTGGGCGAAGCAAGCAAGGTGCGGCTCGAACGGCAATACCGGATGCACGAAAGGATCATGGATTTCCCGTCACGGGAATTCTATGACAAGAAACTCGTCGCGGATGATTCGGTCAAGCGGCATGCCCTGACCGACCTGCCTTTTATCAAAGGGAAGGACCTGGACCTCACGCCCGCGGTGTTCCTGGATACGGCCGGGCTCGGCCATGAAGAGGAGACCGAAGAAGGTACCGGGAGTCGTTCGAACCTGGAAGAAGCGAGGCTGGTCGTAAGGGAACTCGGTCGGCTCCTCGATGCGGGCGTACGACCGATCGATATTGCGGTGATCAGCCCTTACAGCGCTCAGGTGAAACTGTTGACGGGGATGATTATCGGGGACAACCAGGATCCGGGCGAGATCGCGGACCTCGAGATCGATTCGGTGGATGCGTTTCAGGGTCGCGAAAAGGAGGCCGTGATCGTGTCGCTCGTGCGGTCCAACACGGAAGGGGAGATCGGATTCCTCGCGGACACGCGGCGCATGAATGTCGCGATGACACGCGCGAAACGGAAGTTGATCCTTGTCGGAGACAGCGCGACGCTTTGCCGTTTGCCTTTTTATGACAACCTGCTTAAATATATGGAGTCTATCAACGGTTATCGAAGCGCGTGGGAATGAAACATTGGGACTCATACCCCGAACCTCGAGACTTGCGCGATTCAAGGCCGGTTCCGGGTTCCCGGGAACGAGCCCCGGGAGGTAAATTATGCAATGTCCGTTGCCAGGTTGTTTTGTTTTTTCGCCCAAGGTGATTTTTCTTGTGATCGCGCTGCCCGGTTTTGTGCTGGGAGCGGTCTCCGCTTTCCGTCCGGAGCGATCGATCGCCTTTTACCAGCGGATCATGAAACATTTCAACTGGAGAGCCGAACCGATTGACGCGGCGAAGGAATTGCGCAATACCCGGGTTCTCGGCCTGTGGCTCGCGGCTCTCAATCTTGCCCTTGCCGTGTTTGCCGGTATGAAATTTTGAGTCGTCCCGTCAAATAACGAGCCCGGAAAACAAGCCTTGACAAGAGGGAACTCCCGCCTATAATCCCTTCCTTATTAAGACTCAGTCTGAATAATCCCCGTTCGAGATCCACAAAAAGCAGAGGTGTTTTTTTGTGCTGGCGGTCCCCGCGGGGTTGTAGCGGATAAATCCCTGGCCCCGAAAACTTCGGGGCCTGTCTCTGGCAGGGCAAGGACCCTCATGGCGAAGCGAAAGAAGGACCTCTTCAGCGATTTTCTTAAACAAAAAAATCTCCGCGTGACCGGGGAGCGTCTGAAGCTCCTGCGTGGGGTCAGCCGTCAACGGGGTCACTTTAACGTGGACGGGCTTGTCCGCCGGCTCCAAAAAGAAGGCCTTAAAGTCTCCCGCGATACGGTCTACCGTAACCTTCCGATCCTTCTCGATGCGGGCGTGATCGAGCAGAGCTTCAAAACGAGCCGGGATACTTTTTATGAAGCCGCCGAACCGAAGAAGCACCACGACCATCTGTATTGCCGGAATTGCGAAGGGGTAGTCGAGTTCCGGGACCCCGTGATCGAGAAACTCCAGGAAAAGATCGCCAAACGCGCCGGATTCAAGGTTGAATTTCACTGTCATCAGATCATGGGGCTTTGCAAAAAATGCCAGAAATGAACGTCGTGACCCTGGACAAGTTGCGTCCGGGTGAGGCCGGGGCGATCCGGGAATACACGAAAGCTGAAGACCTTCACCACCGCCTCAAAGAGCTTGGACTGGTTGTGGGCACCAAAGTGCGGGTGAGGTGCTGCGCGCCCCTGGGGGACCCGATGGAACTTTCCGTACGCGGGTATCATCTTTCGATTCGCAAGCAGGACGCGGCGCACATCCTCGTCGAAAGGCAGGATGGCCTCTGTGGTCAGAATTGCGGGTGCGGGCGTCAGGAGCGGCATCGTCGCCGGGGCGAGGGATGTGCATGACGGAGAGAAGGATCAGGGAAGTCGTCCTGGTCGGGAACCCGAACACGGGCAAGACCACGATCTTTAACGCCCTCACCGGCCTGCGTCACACCACGGGAAATTATCCCGGCGTGACCGTCGAAAAACGCGCCGGAGGCATGAATCTTCCGGGCGGGGAAGAGATCTCCGTGATCGATTTGCCGGGCGCCTACAGTCTCCAGCCGCGTTCTCCGGATGAGGATGTGGTCCATGACGTTCTCCTCGGCGCACAAAAGGGGACGCCTCTTCCGGATCTGGTTTTGGTCGTTCTTGCCGCGAACAATCTCGAACGGAACCTCTATCTCGCCACTCAGGTCGCGAGTCTCAATCTTCCGGTGATCTTTGTCATCAATATGTGGGACATCGCGCAGGAAACCGGAATAACGATCGATCTTGCCCGCCTGGAGGCAATGACCGGAATTCGTTGTGTCCCCGCGGCCGGCATGAAAGGGGATTATATCCGCCGGCTGAAGCGGGTGATGAGGGAAGAGCTCAACCGGAAAGGGGGTCAGACACCTTTTCTCCGATCTCCGGAAACGGTGTCTGACCCCCTTGCGGTGGATCCGGCGGTGCGCTATCGGATGATCGAGAATATCATGCAGGCCTGCGTCCGGCGCGAGGGAAAACGGTCGTTGGGTGTTTTCGAGTTCCTGGACCGCATTCTGACACACCGCGTCTGGGGGCTTCTCGCTTTCCTCGCTGTCATGGCGTTCGTGTTTCAGTCGATCTTCAATTGGGCGCAGGCCCCGATGGACTGGATCTCCCGCGGGATGGAGCAGCTTGCGGTCTTTACGAGGGAGATCCTTCCGGACGGAGCGCTTGAAAGCCTCGCGGTGGACGGCGTGATCGCGGGTGTCGGGAATGTCGTCGTATTCCTCCCGCAGATCATGCTTCTTTTCTTTTTCATCGCGTTCTTCGAAGATACCGGATACATGGCCCGCGCGGTTTTCGTGCTCGACCGGATCATGAAGATGGTCGGATTGAACGGCAAGGCCTTTCTTCCGCTCCTGAGTTCCTTCGCGTGTACGGTGCCGGGGGTGCTGGCGACGCGTACGATCGAGGACCGGAACGAGCGGCTTGCGACCGTGATGGTGGCGCCGCTTATGAGCTGCAGCGCGCGGCTTCCGATCTACACGCTTCTTGCGGCCGCATTCATTCCTCCGGGGAAAATCTTCGGGATTCTCTCCATGCAGGGCGTGACACTTCTTGTGATGTACCTTCTCGGAATCGGGGCCGGCCTTGGGATGGCGGCGATCTTCCGAAAGACCTTCCTGAGGGGAAACCGGATGCCTTTTGTGTTCGAACTGCCGCCGTACCGGATGCCCCACATGCGGAACATTATTTCGGCCATGTGGGACCGCTCGAGCGAATTCCTGGTCCGGGCGGGCAGTGTTATCTTTCTGCTTTCGATCGTGCTCTGGTTCTGCGTGAGCTATCCGAAGAATCCCGCGGCCGAAGCCGGGTTCGTGCAGGACCGCCACGAAGCGGCAGCGACGCTCGAAGGCGACGCGCTCGGGGAACGATTCGAGCAGATCGAAGAATCCCGCAAGGACCTTCAAATCCGTTCAAGCTACGCGGGGATGCTGGGCCGGGCCCTCGAACCCGTGATCCGCCCGCTCGGTTTTAACTGGGAGATCGGGGTCGGGATCGTCTCTTCGTTCGCGGCCCGTGAACTTCTGATCAGTTCGCTCGCGATCGTCCATCATGTGAAAGGCGAAGGCGAGGGGATGACGGCCGGGCTGATCGACGCATTGAGGTCTGCGAGGGACCCGGACACCGGAAAGCCGCTTTACACGCCGCTCGTGGCGATCGGGCTCATGGTTTTTTATGTGTTCGCGTGCCAATGTTTTTCGACCTACGCGGTTCTGAAACGCGAACTCGGTTCTTGGGGCTGGACGTTCTTTACGATCGGCTACATGACACTGCTAGCCTGGGGCAGCGCGTTTCTTGTATATCAGGGGGGAAGGTTGTTAGGGTTTCAGTAAAAACAGCGCCACGGGCCAAGCAGAACCGTTTCCCCATGGTTCGTAACCCTCTACGCCCGCGCGGGATGCGATAAATCACATTGCGTAGGTGTTGTGAGGTCCAGAGGAGTTTTATGGACAAATCAGAACTTGTTGCGCTCGGGATCGTCGCCGTAGCGGCGCTCGTTCTGCTGATCCGCTTTTTTAAAAAAGGCGGCGGGGGCGGCTGCGGCGCGGATTGTTTAAAGAGAAAGGGGCATGAACAATGAAGGTTTTTTTTCTCGCGGTTATTTTTTTATCAACGGTTCCTGGCCCCTCCTGGGCGGCGGACTTTGATCGGAAGGATTATGAGGTACACACGTCCCCGAACGGACACATTTACGGGTCCGGAAAACATTCTTCTGCCAAAGCTTCGGTCGCGCAGGAGGCAGAAGTGTTCCGACCGGAACCGACGAAGCTCACGGTGGTGGACGCGACACCGGTCGATCCCGGGCATATCGAATGGGTGAACACCTGCTCGATCACGGGATCCAGGAAACAGTGGCGGACGAACGGGCGTCGCGCGAAGCGGAAATTTTTGAGGGAGCACAGTTTTGAGACGCAGGCCAATATCGGCGTCTTTAACGGTTTTGATTTCGGGATCACGCAGGGATTCGCGTATTTGCTGGATAAAGAGAACAACTACGATGAAACGGGCGGGGCGGTGGACGCGGACGGGGAGTCGCTGGATGAGACCGATGGTCCGCACCGGGGACACGGCCGGACGGATCTGATACTGAACGGCCGTTGGCGTTTTTATCAGTCCTGCGATGAAACCTTGCGCGTTGCTTACGTTCCTTCGATTACTATCCCGGTTGGCAGGCGGAGCAACCTGGACCATCTTGGACCGTCGCAGGGTTATGTCAGCATGGGGCATACACTGGCTGTCACCAGGGATATGAACCGCTGGACCATGAGCGGGAACGCGGGATATGAAGTTCCGATCGCCCATAAGGCAAGGCGGGAAAATTACGCGGGGACATTAACGCTTGCCGCGGGGGCGGGATATCACGTGTTCGATTGGCTCCAGCCCCAGGTGGAAGTGATCTATGAACATGATTTTGAACAGTCGGGGAAAGGTTCAAAGCTTGTCACCATGGTCTTTGGCGCCATTATCCCGGTAAACGATCACCTTCGCTTTGATCTCGGTGTCCAGCAGGGTCTTTTCGGGAGCGGCGCCGACCAGACAACCGCCGGGATTTTTAAAGTGGCCCTGATCTCCTGAAGACCGGGCTGAGACGGTTTAATCTTTCGCGAGCAGCTTCGCGGCGAGTTCAACGCAGTGGTGGCACGGGAGTTTTTTTAGGGATTTGACTTCGCGGCAAAGCAAAGAGCCCGCGGCTTGCCGCATTTCTTCGAGGCTTTCTTCCAGCCGATGGGGCACGTAAATCTCGAGGATGGATTTTGCCGCGAAGAATGCACCGCAGAGCCCGCCGGGGGCCCTGCCTCCGCCGCAGGCAGAAAGAGGCGCGACGGTCTTTCCTTCGAGAGGGAACCTGTCCTTGAAGGCTTCCGCGACCGAGCTGGCGCAGTTGAGCCTCGGACAACCGTTTTTCCCGAGAAAATGATCCGCCGCGCTTCTCTGAGGCATGATTATTGGGAAATTGCCTGAGGCTGGCATCCGGCGACACAGGCACCGCAATCGATGCACTGGTCGTTGACGGTCGCTTTATTGTTGACGACCTTGATGGCTTCCACCGGGCAGTTACTCGCGCAATCCCCGCAACCCGTACACAAATTCACATCGATCTTGACCATTTTAATTCCTTTCCTGAGTTTGAAGTGAACGGACCCTGGAACAGTGAAAACCCCGCGGATCATTTTTGTTCTGACCCGCGGGGTCATGGGACGAATTTACCGCTTGTTGACGGCCTGCTCAACCTCAGTCCGGGGAAGTTTCTTGAAGCACAGGAACCAGTCCTTGCAATCCACTTCACCCTGCCCGGATGTTTCCATGCGCTCCTTCGCGGTGCCGCAGGAGCCGGGCGGGGGCACAATCACATCCTCGCCGGGCCGCCAGTCCGCGGGGGTCGCGACCCTGAAAGCGTCGGAAGTCTGCATTGCGATGAGGAGCCGCTTGATCTCATCGAAATTGCGGCCGTTCGAAAGGGGATAGTAGAGGATCGCCCGGATCTTGGCGTTCGGGTCGATGAAAAAGACCGCGCGGACGGCCTGTGTATTGCTCGCGGTTGGCTGGAGCATCCCGTACTTTTTCGCGACATCCATCTTGATGTCCTCGATCAGCGGGAATGTTACCTCGACGTCCTTCATGTCCTTGTATTCGGCCTTTTCCCTGATCGTTCTGAGCCACGCGATATGGCTGTACTTGCTGTCGATGGAAAGACCGACAAGCTGGGTGTTGAGCGCCTCAAACTCAGGCATCATGGTCGCGAACGTCATGAACTCCGTGGTGCAGACGGGCGTGAAGTCCGCGGGGTGGCTGAACAGGATGATCCACTTGCCTTTGTAATCCGAAGGAAAATTGATCGTTCCCTGTGTTGTCTCGACCGTGAACGCGGGCGCGTCGTCGCCGATCAGCGGCATATGAGTTACCGCGGCCTGAGCGGTTTCTTCCGCGAACGCCGGCGCCGTTATGCCGGAGAGCAGAAATACCGCGAGTAAAAGCGAAGATAGTATCTTCATGCTAAACCCCCTCCCTGGTGGGTTGTTTTTTTGCCTGGATCCCTCGTCCTTGCGAGATTTGGGACTTGTCCCCCGAAAAAAGATCGAGGGGTTAAATAAAAAGATTCACGTTGCCGCGTTCGGCGTTTTCAAGATACATCGCGACGCCGCCCGCTTCAACTCCGTCGAGCAGTTCTTCTTTTTTGATACCCATCAAATCCATCGACATGGAACAGGCGACCAGTTTCGCGCCCGAGGCCCGCGCGCTCCGGATCAGTTCGGTGAGCGACGCGACGTTCTTTTCTTTCATGATGCCCTTGATCATCCGAAGCCCCATCCCGCCCATATTCATTTTGGAAAGCGCGAGTTTCTCGGCTCCTTTCGGCATCATAAACCCGAACATTTTCTCAATGAAGTTCTTTTTTACAGGGCCGGGTCTTGGCTTCCGGAGAACGTTCAGTCCCCAAAAGGTGAAGAACAGCGTCACTTCGCTTCCCATCGCGAGTGCTCCGTTGGCGATCACGAACGCGGCCATAACCTTGTCGAAATCAGCGCTGAAGACGACGATTGTTTTCTTTTTGGGATTTGCGCCCTCGGGCGCGCCCCCGCCCGGTTTCGGTTCTTTTTTCAGGATCGTGGCCTGGTATTTCCCGGCGGCGGGTTTCAGTTCAAGGAGTTCGTTCCCCGTGCTCTGGCACCAGGCGCTGATATCGCTCACGAACCCGGGGTCGGTCGCCGAAACGCGGATCGCTTCGCCGGGCCGCACTTTTCCGATCTCGTTTTTGACCTTGAGGATCGGTCCGGGGCACTGGAGTCCGCAGGCGTCGATCTCCCTGGTGGTGCCCGGCGGTTCGTTTTTGTCCATGGAAGGCTCCCTTTCGTTCGTATCGCTTTTCATTTCCTGCGTGATGGGTCGCCTGGAAACGATCCCGAGGCTCGCCTGATAAGTTTCGTATCCTCCCGTCAGGTTCCGGCATCTGAAGCCGTTCTGGGCGAGGATTCGGCAGGAAAGATAGCCACGCAGACCCACCTTGCAATAAACCAGATATTCTTTGTCCGCGGACAGCTCGTTCAGACGTTCCCTCAGATCTTCCAGCGGGATATTGATCGAGCCGGGGATCATGCCCGTGACGGTCGTTTCCTTCGGACGAACGTCGAGGACCTGCTGATCTTTTTTAAGATTTTTGAGGTCTTCCGGATGGAAGATTTTGAGGTCGCCCCTGAGGACGTTCGCGGCGACGAATCCCGCGTAATTGACAGGATCCTTGGCGGATCCGAACGGGGGAGCGTAGGAAAGCTCCATATCTTCGAGATCGTAGATGGTGAGGCCCGCGCGGATGGCCGTAGCGATTACGTCGATCCGTTTGTCCACCCCGTTTGCTCCGACGGCCTGCGCGCCGAGAATCCTTCCGCTCTTCGGATCGAAGATCAGCTTGAGATCGATCTTCGCCGCGCCGGGATAGTAGCTCGCGTGAGAGGCGGCGTGGATATGAACCTTCTCGTAAGGGGTTTTCAGTCGTTTCAGCGTCTTTTCACTCGCACCCGTCATGCCGATCGCGAGGCCGAAGACTTTGCAGATCGCGGTGCCCTGTGTTTTTTTGTAAACTGAATTGCGGCCGAAAATATTATCCGCAGCGATCCGCCCCTGGCGGTTTGCGGGTCCAGCGAGGGGGATGAGCGAAGACTCGTCCGTGATGAAATCCTTGATTTCGATCGCGTCGCCGACGGCGAAGATCGAGGGATCGCTCGTCCGCATCCCGGGGTCGACCAGGATCCCTCCGCGGGTCCCGAGTTTGAGGCCGGCGTCTTTTGCGAGTCTTGTTTCGGGCTTGACCCCGATTGCGAGGACGGCAAAGTCGAAGGGCAGGGATTCGCCAGTGCTGAGGTCGGCGTAAAGAACGTCTTTTTCGTCCCGGAAGGCCTTAACCGAAGTCCCCAGACGAAGATCGACGCCGTGAAGTAAAAGCTCCTGATGCAGGGGTGCCGCCATTTCCGGATCCGCGGGGCCCATGACCTGCGGGGCCATCTCCACGAGCGTGACGGGGATTTGTCGCCCGCGTAACGCTTCCGCCATTTCAAGTCCGATGTAGCCGCCTCCGATAACGAGCGCGCGTTCCTTCGCGTTTGCCGCCGCTTTTTTGATGGCGTCCATGTCCGCGAGGTTCCGGAGCGTGAAGATTTGTTTCGAATCGATGCCGGAGAGCGGGGGGCGGACGGGTTCGGCGCCGGGGCTCAGGATGAGGAAGTCATAAGGCTCGTTCCGTTCGGTCCCCGTGGCGAGATCTTTCGTGATGACCTGCTTTTTGGGGGGGTCGATCCGTAAAACTTCAGTGCGAGTGCGGACATCGATCCTGTAGGTCTTCCGGATGGCCTCGGGAGTCTGGATGATCAGACGGTCCCGGTCCGGAATGGTTCCGCCGATATGATAGGGGAGTCCGCAATTGGCGAAGGAAATGTGTTCGCCTCGTTCAAAGATCACGATCTCGGCTTCTTCCGAAAGTCTCCGGGCGCGGGTCGCAGCGGACGCGCCGCCGGCCACGCCTCCTACAATAAGAATACGCATGACATCAATTCTCCCTGGAACAACTTTTCTTGATGCAATTCAGGACACCGAGGACTTTGGTGTTGGCGAGGGAATAATAGCGGAAATTGCATTCGCTTTTGCTCGCAAGAATGCCCGCCTTTTTCAGGAGGATCAGGTGCTTGGAGACCGCGGCCTGCGGGATCCTGAGCTTCGCGACGAGTTCTCCGACCGAGCGCGCCTTGACGCGCAACGCTTCGATGATCTTGAGACGGTCGGGATGCGCCAGCACCTTCAGCGTCCTGGCGGCTCTGGAAAGCAGTTTGGGGTCGATGGAAAGCTTTTTCATGCCGGAACATACCATTTATGGAATATTCCAGTCAAGAAATATTATCAGGCGGTCTCCGCCGCCTACAGGTGATAGTCCCGCATCGCCTCAGGCTGATAGAGCAGTTTCAGGACCTTGAACATGCGGTGGCCTGTCGGGACCTCCTGAGCGGTGGCTTCGCCGACCCGGGCGCCCAAAAGGGCAATGCCGAGTGATGAAAAAACCGAGACCTTGTTCCCGTCATGATCCACTGCGGAAGGGAACCCCAGCCAGAACAAACGAACCTCTTTCGTGTCGAGCCAGAGGAGCTTCCCGGCGGAGTTCATCGTGACGGTGTTTTTCGGCATTTTATCGGATAAGACCACCTCGGCGGACTTGAGCTTTTTCTTGAGCTTCCCAAGAATGATATCCCGTCCGTCGCCCATCTCCCGGGCGACCGTTATCGCCTCGTTCAGACGCTCAAAATCACTCTTGGGAAGGTGGAGTTTTTCCGGGACCATAGAGCCCTTCCGTCCAGACTGGTTCGCGTTCAGGGTTTGAAGAGGAAGTTCTTGAATCCCCACGGATTCTTTTTGTCCAGGATCGTTTCGGGGTTTTCCGGAAAAAACGCCTGATAGTTCGTAAAGGGAGTCCAATCGGAAGCTTCCGAAACGAAAGTGCCCAAGTAGGGTTTGGCGGTTTCGAGCACGTCTTCGTGGGGCAGGTCCTCCGGTTCACAAACGCCTTTTTTGGGGTTTTTGATCATCCACATCGCTGCGGCGACAACCCCAATCGCGACCTGAATGGTAGTAGCGTTCTGGTGGGGCACAAGACGCCGCGATTCCCCGATCGAGAGCATGCTTCCGGTCCACCAGGAGTTGTATTTATGCCCCATGATGAGGGCCCCCAGGATATCCGTTCCCGAGATGATCTCGTCCGACATGATGCGGCATTTGGGCTGCAGCTCATAATTCCGGCAGCGAAGTTCGTGGATCGAGGCAAGCGTTTCGTTGCAGGGCATGTACGCGTAGTGGACGGTCGGGCGATAGATCGGCCTGTTGTTCTTCCATACCGTGAGCCGCTCCGAAAGCGTGAACGCTTCGGCGTGACGGATGACCATGCCGACGATCTCAAAATTCGGGACCCAGGAACGGACCCAGGTGTTCATTCCCATTTGTGAAAGGAAGATCTGGTTTTTGGGACCGTATTCCGGGACGTAAGCCAGCGGTGGCAGTTCCGGCTCGTGGGTGCCCCAGCCCATTTCGGCCGGAGAGATGGCTTCTTCGCGGAGCCCTTCTATCGACCAGGTGCCGACGAACTCATCCACTTCTTTCGGGCGGCGGGTGATCTGGGTGTCCCGTTCGCTGATGTGGATTGTCTTGACGCCGAGTTTCATCGCGAGATGCGAGAACTCTTCCTCGCGGACAAAATGTTCCAGTATGATCCGGTCTTTTTTCAGGGTGGTCTTGTCCCGGATGGCCTTTTTGGCAATGTCCAGCAGGCCCTGTTTTGTGAAATGAGAGATAAGCCCGGGGTTTGCGCCGTGATCGAGAACGGCGGTGGTCGCCCCATCGGTCCACCGGGACGTCATTTTGCGGATCTCGAGCTGCTTGAAATAAAGGGATTTTTCGAGGGGTGTTTTTTTGTCGATATTGGCGTAGGGGTCCCATTCCTCGACGGAGGTGTTCGCGTACAGAACATTGTTTTCATGGCACCAGGAAATCATGTCGATCGAATCAATGTTCCACGAAAGGTCGAGGATCATCCCGCCGGGCGACACATATTTGGAAAGGGTGCGGGCCACGTTCACCGGGGTGATTCGCTCGCGGGCGTAGCGGACGCCTTTCCGGATCCAGGGAGCGAGTTCTTTCTGCTTGTCTTCGAAGTCCAGGACGGTGATGTTAGTGTAAGGGATCTGGATGTGCTTGAGCAGGAGGGGAAGGGTGCATCTTCCGACCGAGCCGAATCCAATACAGAGGACTTTTTTATCGAATCGCATCATGAGGTTCTCCTTCTTGTTGTAGATTTGTGCTTGATGTCGCGCCGGACCCAAGGCTGGCGTTTAAGATGTGATTTCCCACCTCAAAGGTCGAATTCTCCGGCCGCTTCGGGCTGGTAAAGAATCTCCTCGATTCTGAGACGGCGGACTCCTGCGGGGACCGGCCACTCCACGATGTCCTTAACGCGACATCCCAAAAGCGCCATGCCGATCGGCGCCAGGATCGAGACCTTGTTCAATCGATGATCCGCGGAGCTTGGATAGACGATGCTGTATTCGTAGACCTCGCGGGTATCCAGGTCGCGGAAGCGGACAAGGGAATTCATCGTGACGATATCTCTCGGGATTTTCTGCGACTCGACGATTTCGGCCCGTTCGAGCTCGCTTACCAGTTGCTTGAGATAAAAAGGGCCGTTCTCGCCGAAATTTGTTCCGTCCCTGACCAGATCCCGGAGTCTTGAGGCGTCTTTTTCCGTGATAAAAATCTTTTTTTCGCTCATGGTACGGCTCCTTTATGTGGAGAGGCTATGACTGCGCAAACGCTTCGGCCAATGCGGCCTCCGCACCCGCCTGGATGTTATCGATCATTCCCTCAATCAGCGATGCTTCACGGGGGATCGTGAGTTTTATGCTCCGCTTCACGAGACCGAATTGCTTCAGGAAAGCCTTGTCGAACTCTTGAAGTTCGCAGCCCGCGTGAATCAGCGATTTCAGGATTCGTTCGTACAAGAGCCCGATATAGAACGCATCGTCGAGATATCCGAAAAGATGCCGGTTGTCCTCCGGGATGAAATCTTTGGGATGGTAAAAATAAGTTAAAGCGTATCCCGTCAGTCTTTTGGTGTCGGAAGGGACCTCCGGGCGGGCGTTGTGCCGGTATGCCCGGGCCAGAAGCTTGGGGAGCAGAAGGATCATGTTCGTCAGCCTTTTTTCCAGGGAAGGTGTTGCTTTTTTCCCGATCCTTTCCCGGACTTTCGCGTGGAAGTCCCCCCGGTCGATGACCGCAATATTCTTCAGGTTCTCCTCGAACGCCTTCAGCATGACGCCCTCCTTGTCTCGGGTGTGAAGCGCGGAAAAATTATCCGCTGGTTTCGGACTTAAATAAAATATATACTTTATATGAATCCTATAACTTATATTTATGATCCCTTTTAATTTTCACCACCTCTATTATTTTTACATGGTCGCAAAGGAGCGGTCCTTTTCCAGGGCCGCCCGGGCCCTTTGCATTTCCCAGCCGTCCCTGAGCGCCCAGATCCGCCAATTCGAAAGCTATTGGAATTTCCGGCTGCTTGACCGGGAAGGGCGCCAGATCTCCCTGACCGAGGAGGGAGCCCTTGTGTTCGATTCGGCCAAGGCGATCTTTGATCTGGCGCAGGAATTGGCGGACGGGATGTCAAAACAGAAATACCGGATCGGGTCCAGGATTCAGCTCGGGGTTTCCAGTGCGGTACCCAAGGCCATTGCGGACAGCCTCGTTCGGTTCATCCTTGAAGCGGATCCCCAGATTCACCTGACCCTTCGCCAAGACCGGATCGAGACGATGATCGAAGACCTTATGGTCCACAAGCTGGACCTGATCCTCAATGATTTTTCCTATCCCACTTCCTTCGAAGAAAATATCCAGAACCATCTTATCGCGACGATCCCGATGGTTTTTTGCGCGAATAAAAAAAAGGCCCGGAAGCTCCGGGACCTTCCCCAGGGGCTTGATGGAACCCCCCTCATCCTTCCTACCGCGCCGGACCAGACCCATCACGCGGTCCAGAACTATATCCACGCGAACAAGATCAAGCCCCGGATCGTCGCGGAGATCCAGGACCTTGAAGTGGCGCGAGCCCTGGTCGCGATGGGGAGGGGAGTGGGGCTTCTCAACTCTTATGCCGTGGCCCATTCTCCCGAGAAAGATGAACTTTCCGTGCTTCGGGATCATTCGCGGTACAAGATCACGGACACTATCTACCTGATCCGGCGCGAACGCAAGATCCCGCATCCTCTTGTAACGCGAATCCTGAAGGAATTCCGGATCGAAGTCTGATCCGGACCTCCCGTCCCGAAAAAACCTTCGCCCCGTGCTTCGCTTTAAGGCCGTGTGTATGGACAAACCCCCCCCCCTCTTGTATGATTCTTCCTCACCGCCATGATTGATGAAAAAGACCGTCTTTTTTTAAGTTGTCTCCGGAAAGGCCTGGATTTTGTGAGCCGTCCTTTTGACGCCCTCGGTGCCCGGATCGGCACGGACGGGGCGGATGTGATCCTCCGTCTTGAGAGGCTGAAGCGGGGCGGCGTTATCGCCGGTGTCCGGACGTTCTGGGATGCGACGAGTTTCCGGTGCCGGGGGGCCTGGGCCGCGATGAATTTCCCGGCGGGGACGTTCGATCAAAAAGCGGAGATCATCCACCGGCATCCGGGGATCCTCTATAGTGTTGAACGGGCGCATGAGATCAACTTCTGGTGTTTTGTCGTGGTGCCGGCCGGGCACGATCCTGAAACGCATATCCGGATCCTCGCGAGACAAACGGGGGCGGTACCAAGTCTGTATCTTCCGCTTCGCAAGGTCCTCAAGGGGCCTGGGCCACTGATTTCGCTGGCGGGACAGGAGTATGCCGCCGTGGATGAAGGGGAGGAGCGGCGACAATCCCCGGAGCGGTCCGAACTCTCGCTTGATGAAATCCGGTTGATACGTCTGATGCAGGACGATCTTCCGGAAACGGACGAACCGTTCCACAAGATCGCCGAAGCGATGAATGCCCCCGAGGCGATCATCCTGAACCTTCTGAAAGGTCTGAGCCAAAAAGGTCATCTGAAACGTATCGGGAGCTATACGCGCGCCAGATCCGCAATGCCGGCATCGACACTACGGCTTGTCGTGTGGCAAGTCCCCGGTGAGAAGATGAAAAGGATCGCCGGTTGTTTTGAGGAGATCCCGGAGGTCATTTGCGCGGACACGCGGCCCGGATATCCGGAGTTTCCCTACACGGTCTACACGCTGATCCGCGCGGCTGATCCGGCCGCCCTGGAGGTGCTGGTTCGCCGGATCGAAGAAAAGATCGGCCGCTGGCCCAATCTCGTCATTCCCCTGGTGCGGGAGATACGGAAAGTTCCGATGCGGTATTTCCCGGCGGAATTGGACGCGTGGTGGATCCGGAACCGCCTGCTCGCGGATCCGGTGCTTCAAAATAATATACAGTAAGTGATGTGGCAGGTTGCCGCCTGCCGCCTCTCGCATACGACATGTCATTTTAATAATTCTGAGAGGGCAATATGTCATTAAGAGATTCTTGGGTCAAAAAACGCGAAAAAGATACGAATCGTTCGCAAATGCACTATGCCCGGAAAGGGATCGTGACGGAGGAGATGGTCTTTGTCGCGAAACGGGAGAACCTCAATCCGGAATTCGTACGCGATGAGATCGCCGCGGGAAGGCTCGTGATCCCCGCCAATATCCGTCACGTGAATCTCGAGCCGATGGGGATCGGCATCAACACCCTCACGAAGATCAACGCAAACCTCGGCAATTCGGCGCTCGGCTCGAACATCGAAGAAGAGCTCGAAAAGGTCCGGGTTGCCGTGAAATTCGGAGCGGACACGGTCATGGACCTTTCGACGGGACCGCTTCTCAATGAAACGCGTGAAGCCGTGGTTCGCGCGAGCACAGTGCCGGTCGGGACCGTTCCTGTTTACCAGGCGCTTGAGCGTGTCGGCGGGAAACCTGAGGCGCTGACACCCGACCTGATGTTCGACGTGATCGAATATCAGGCGAAGCAGGGGATCGATTTCATGACGATCCATGCCGGCGTTCTTCTGAAGCATGTGGAGCTTGTGGAGAGCCGTCTGACGGGGATTGTGAGCCGCGGCGGAGCGATCCTCGCGCGCTGGTGCCAGGCGCACGGGAAGGAGAATTTTCTTTATACGGAATATGACCGGCTTCTTGAGATTTGTAAAAAATATGATGTGACGATCAGCCTCGGGGACGGGATGCGGCCCGGTTGTCTCGCGGACGCCTCTGACGCGGCGCAGTTTGCGGAGCTTGACACGCTCGGCGAATTGACGCTTCGCGCGTGGGGACAGGATGTCCAGGTTATGATCGAAGGGCCGGGGCATGTCCCGATGGACCAGATCCCCATGAACATCGAACGCCAGATAAAGGTTTGCCACGGCGCGCCGTTCTACGTGCTCGGGCCGCTTGTGACCGATATCGCGCCGGGCTACGACCATATCACTTCCGCAATCGGGGCGGCCATCGCGGCCCAGGCCGGTGCGGCGATGCTCTGTTATGTGACGCCTTGCGAGCATCTGCGGCTCCCGAACCTGGAGGATGTGAAGCAGGGCGTGATCGCCTACAAGATCGCGGCGCATGCGGCGGACATCGCGCGCAAGCGTCCCGGTGTCCGTGATCGGGACGACCAGCTTGCGAGGGCCCGCTTCGCGTTCGACTGGGAAAAACAGTTCGCCCTTTCCCTCGACCCCGAGACTGCCCGCAAGATGCACGATGAAGGACTGCCGCAGGGAACGACGCACAAGGAAGAATATTGCTCGATGTGCGGCGAAGGGTTCTGCGCGATGCGGCTTTCGAAGGGTCTTGCGCAGGGAACGGAGCTGTGTCCGAAGACCGGGAACCGTGCATGGCCGGCCTCCCGCGAAAGGTAAGGTACCCGTATCCAACCTGCGAGGTTGGATAAGGTCCGAAATGCTTATGGAATCGAAAACATTATATCCGAGAAAGAAAACGCGGTCCGTCAAGGTCGGCCCTTGTGTGCTGGGAGGCGGGCAACCGGTTCGCATTCAGTCGATGACCAAGGTCCACACCCGCGATGTCGCGGCCGTGATCGATCAGGTGGCGAGGCTTGAGGCCGCGGGTTGCGAGATTGTGCGCGTGGCCTGCGCGACGGAAGAGGACGTGAAAGCGCTCGGGAGAATCCGCGCGGGGATTCGCATCCCGCTCGTGGCCGACATCCATTTCAATTACCGGTTCGCGCTCGAGGCGATCGACCAGGGGGTGGACAAGTTACGTATCAATCCCGGGAACATCGGGGACGAGGCGCGCGTCGCCGAGGTCGTGGAAAAGGCGAAGAGCCGGCGTATCCCGATCCGGATCGGTGTGAACTCGGGGTCCCTTGAAAAGGACCTCATGCAGAAGTTCGGTCCCACGCCGGGAGCGCTCGTTGAAAGCGCGCGGCGGCATGTGGCGATCCTCGAAAAGCACGACTTCCGCGATATCGTGATCTCCCTGAAGGCCACCGATGTTCCGACGATGATTGCCGCGTACCGTCTTGCGAGCCAACGGTTCGAATATCCGCTTCACCTTGGCGTGACCGAGGCGGGGACACTCATCCGGGGCAGCGTTTATAACGCGATCGGGGTCGGGACTCTCCTTCAGGACGGGATCGGCGACACGATCCGTGTCTCGCTCACGGCCGACCCCGTCGAAGAGGTGAAGGTCGCGAAGATGATCCTCGAGTCGCTCAGACTCCGGGAAGGTGTCCGCGTCATTTCCTGTCCCACCTGCGGCCGCTCCGGGATCGACGCGGCGAAGCTCGCGCGTGAGGTGGAAGACCGGGTTGCAGAGCTTGAAGGCCCTCTCACGATCGCGGTGATGGGCTGTGTCGTGAACGGTCCCGGTGAGGCCCAGGGAGCGGATTTTGCGATTACGGGCGGCAAGGGGCAGGGCATGATCTATGCCGCCGGCGAGCAGGTCCGCGTGGTCTCCGAAGAAGAACTTGTCGACGCGCTTTTCCGGGAAATCCGGAAGCGCCGTTCTCCCCGATAATATCCTCCGATGGACAGCACTCTCCGGGATATCGGGTTCAAACTTGATCGCGGTGAGCGTTTGAATGCCGGGGACGGAATCGCTCTTTTTGAATGCAACGATCTCCTCGGGATCGGAAGGCTCGCACAGTCCGTTCGCACCCGCCTGCACGGAAAACGCGTTCACTACTCCGTCAACCTGCACCTCAACCCCACGAATATCTGCGTGACCCGCTGCAGTTTCTGCGCTTTCTCCCGTTCATCCGACGACCCCGACGCGTACACGCTTTCGATCGATGAGGCGGAGACAAGGATCGCGAGGGCCGTGGAACGGTGGGGCATCAACGAAGTCCACATGGTCGGGGGGCATAATCCGGCGCTTGGTCTGGACTATTATACGGAGCTTTTCCGGCGCGTTGCTTCCCGGTTTCCGGAGGTGTTCATCAAGGCGTTGAGCGCGCCCGAGGTCCACGACCTGGCGTCCCGCTCGGGCCTTTCCATAAAAGAGACGCTGGAACGGTTGAAAAAGTCAGGGTTAGGGGGAATGCCCGGTGGGGGGGCGGAGATCCTTGCCGCGGAGGTCCGCAAACAAATATGTCCGCAAAAAATATCCGGTGAAGAATGGCTGAAGGTCCACGAAACGGCCCACGGTCTCGGGATTCCGACCAATGCCACGATGCTTTACGGGCATGTCGAAAACTATGCCGATCGCGTGGACCACATGATGCGAATCCGGACGCTTCAGGACGAGACCCATGGGTTCCGGTCGTTCGTCCCGTTTCCTTATTGCCGGCCGGGTTTGAACGCGCAAGATCGCGCGGGGAACGGCGCGACGAGTGTTACGATGAGCAGCGGGTTTACAGACTTAAAAGTGCTTTCGATTGCGCGGCTTCTGTTGGATAATATCCCGCACCTTAAGGTCCACTGGCCTGCGACGGATTTCAAGTTTGCCTTGGCCGCGCTGTCGTTCGGCGCGGATGACATCGGAGGAACAAATCTTCATGAGCGTGTCATGCGGGAAGCGGGAAGTCTCGCCCCGGCGGGCTTAAGTTCCGGGGACCTCGTCCGATGTATCAGGGAAGCGGACTATGAACCGTTTCTCGCGGACAGTTCCTTCGAGCTCCGGTAAGAATCCGGAGGGCGGACGGGATGGTTTTTGCGGGCGTATCGACGGTGTAGCCAGGAATTCTCGAACAATGGACGGTTTCGACTTCAAAGCGGAAAAACATCTCCGGCGGAGTGGATTATGTCGGAAAAAGTGATTGTCACCAGGCAGGGCTACGAAAAAATGATTGAGGACCTCAACGCCCTCAAGACCACGAAACGCCGCGAGGTCGCGGACCAGCTTGAGAAGGCCCGGGCATTCGGGGATCTGAGCGAGAACGCGGAATACGAAACCGCCAAAGAAGCCAAGCACCAGCTTGAGATCCGGATCGGGGAGCTTGAGCGGAAGATCGCGCACGCGAGGGTCGTGGACCTGAACGACATCCCGAAGGACAAGGTTTATCTCGGCGCCACGGTCAAGGTCCAGGACCTCGACAACAAGGAAATTTTCCGGTACACGCTGGTTCCCCAGGACGAGGCCAATTTTGATGAGGGCAAGATTTCGGTCACCTCGCCGATCGGGAAAGGTCTGCTGGGGAAAGTCCTGAACGAAGAGGCGGCCATCCAGGCTCCCGCCAGAACGATCAAACTCAAAATCATGGAGATTACCTATGGATAAAGTCCTGACCTTTTTCGCCGCTCCCTTGACCGCGTTCTTTATGCCGGCGGTCTATCGCAATGCCGCCAAGAGTTCGCCCGCGCGCGGGCTCCTTTATCAACTCTATCTTACCGGTCTCGTTGTCCTTGTAGCTGCCGTCGCTTTGGGCGCCACTCTGATGCCGAAAGCGGATGGCTTCGCCAAGTGGATGGGTGAAAATCTTCCGCCGATGATCTGGACCCCCGAAGCGGGGTTGTCGATGGAAAGCGATCAAACACCCCAACCGTTTCTTTTGGAACATCCCGAGTTTGGCGCGATCGCGATCATTGACACAAAAAGGATCGAGCCGGTCAGGGTCGAAGATATGGGGGACGCTTATGCCTTTGTTACGGCGGATAAGTTTTACGCCAGGAACGCCGCGGCGAAGGACGGTGTCGAAGTCCGAAGCCTCAAAACGACACCTCGGCCGGGCAGCGAGCTTCCGAAGCGTGTCCGCATTACCGGTGATGTTGTTCTCAAGTTCTACAACAATCTCCGGTCTGTGATGGCACCGATGCTGCTGGGCGTGCTCCTGGTCGGATTATACCTGTTCTTCATTGTATTGGCGCTTTTGCATTCCATCGCGGCGCTTGTTTTCGACTCGATCCGGAAAAGCGATCTCGGCTATGGGGCCCTCTTCAACCTGTCCTGTTTTTCCATGAGTACCGGATTTACGGTCACCTGGTTTAACATGTTGCCGTTCTTGCGCTCGATCCCCATTCCCGTGGTGGTTGTCTTCTTGATCAATCTGGGTTATCTGTTCTTCGCGGTCAAGGTCGCGGGTCCGAAAAAGGAAGAGGGACCGTCCGTGAAAACCGGCGCATAACGTCAGAGGGAAGTTTCGCCGGGAAGGGCGGAGACCTCCTCGCGGGTCCTGACCCTGGTTTCGAGGTAGGAGATCAGTGATCCGCTCAGGACGATCAGAAAGATCCCTGCGAGGGTGGCCGGTGTCAGAGGATCTTTCCACAGGATCCAGCCGATCAAAAAAGAGATCACGGGGTGCAGGTACTGAAACGGCGTGACCACGTAGGCAGGCGCCTGCTGCAGTGACGACGTCATCCACAACTGCCCGTAGAATGAAAAGATCACGACCCCCGCGATCAGGAACCACTCCCGGACATCCGGCCAGATCCAGCTTTTGAAGAAAAACGCCGAGCCAACCGTTGAAATCCACGTGAAATAAAAAATGATTGTGAGAGGCGATTCCCGGTGCTTGATTGTCCGGATCGACACGTAAGCCAGGGCCGCGAAGACGGATGAAAGGATCGCAAGCCAAACTTCCGGCCGCCAACCCGTTATCGCGGATGAATTCAGAAGGATGATTCCCCCGAACGCGAGGAAGATCAGGAACCACACGAGGAAGCCCGGTTTCTCCTTCAGGAAAAAGACCGCGAGAATGACGGCAAAGATAGGAGCCGTATAGTTCAGCATGACCGCCAGTCCGAGTCCGAGTTTCGAGATGGTGTAAAAGTGAAGGATCAGGGCGAGGAAGCCGCTTGCGCCCCGCGCGACGAGCTTCAGCCGCTCACGCCCCCAGACGGAGGCGCCGCTTTTGATGAGAAAAAAAAGCGTGATGAGCATCCCGAAAAAACTGCGAAAAAAAACGATCTCGATCGACGGAAGCCGCTCCGTCACCAGCTTGACGCAGAGGGCCATCAACGCGAACGCGACGGCGCTCAGGCTCATGGAGCGAATGCCGGATGAATAAGCTTTTGACCGGTTCATGTTTCTTCGGGAAGTTCCGGGGCGTGAGGTGATTGTTACCTAGGGTTTGATGATCTTGCCGAAATTTTCGCGGCGAACCATCCGTTGAAAGGCTTGTTTGGTCTGGGCGAGGGGATAGATTCTGTCCGCGACCGGGCGCAGTCTTTCGTCCTCCATCCTGCGGATGATCCGTTTCAGCTCCGCCAGGCCGCCCATATAAGAACCGATCACGGAAAGCTGTTTGCTGTAAAGGTACCGGAGATCGAGCGTTACGTTCCGTCCCGCCGTCGCACCGCAAGTGAGAAGACGGCCTTTTTTGTTCAGGCAGGTCACGCTCTTTGTGAAGGTGTTGCCGCCGATATGCTCGAAGATGACGTCCGCGCCGTGCCCGGCGGCTTTCTCTGCGCCGCCGACGGTCGTGATGACCCGGCATCCCATGAGTTTTGCGATCTGGATTGCGGCGCTCCCGATCCCGCTTCCCGCCGCGTATACCCTGACCAGCACCTCGTGCGCGCCCGGCTGGGGGACCGGCACGTAGGCCTGATCCAGCGCTTCCGTTCCGTCGTGTTTTCTGAAGATCACCGCTCTCATTCTATTCACAAACAAGTTCTCCCCGAGATGAATTCACTATAACAAAAAAAACCGGGAAAAAAAACGGGAAAGGCCGCTTCGTATGAAAAATTCCGTTCCCGGAGCCGCACATGATTCGGCTATAATGAACTCATGAAAGAATCGCTCCCCGCGAGGAAAAAGCGCGTTCTGAAAGTGATCCGAAGACTCCGGAAGGCTTACCCCGAAATCCGCTGCCCGATCCACTTTTCAAATCCGTGGGAACTTCTGGTCGCGACCATCCTTTCGGCGCAGTGTACCGATCAAAGGGTCAACATGGTCACGCCGGCTCTTTTCCGAAGCTATGCCCGGGTCCACGATTACGCCGTCGCACGACCGGGAGACCTGGAACGTCTCATCCGGAGTACGGGGTTTTTCCGGAACAAGGCCAGGAATATCATTGGTGCCGCACGGGCCGTCTGTGAAAGGTTTGCCGGACGGGTACCGTCAACCCTTGAGGAGCTGGTGACGCTGCCGGGGGTCGGAAGGAAGACCGCGAATGTGGTGCTCGGGAACGCTTTCGGTGTCCCGTCGATCTCGGTGGACACGCACATGATCCGCCTCAACCGCCGACTCGGTTTTACGGTGCATGCGGATCCCGTCAAGATCGAGTTTGACCTCCGGAAGGTCGTTCCTGAAAAATGCTGGACGGAGTTCTCGGGCCTGATCATCCGCCATGGCCGCGTCCGCTGCTTTGCGAGAAAGCCCGATTGCGCGGGGTGCGAGATCTCCGGTCTTTGTCCCTCGGCGTTCCTTAAAGTTTGAGAGAGGATATCCGTAACTATAGAGAGGTCCGCACGTCCAATAGAGGAAAAGGTTTGAGATGGGTACAATGAAAAATCCGCCCTCGGGGCTTGTGCAGCATCCGGGAAGCTTTTTTCGGAGAAAGCAGCGGGAGATCAGTTTCTATTTCAGCACCGCTTTCCGGCTTCACGCAGTCCATTTCCTGTTTTGTCTTTTGATCATCGGCGTTCATACGATGCTCATGTCGTCGCCTCTCATGAACCGGTTCGAGTACGTGTTCTTGGATTTTTTCTTCCGCCAAAGACCTCCGATCTATCAGCATCCCGCGATCGTGCATATCGACATGGCCGAGGACAGCCTTCGCGTGATCGGCCGGTGGCCCTGGGCCCGGCACAACCATGCCGCCCTGATCCGCATCCTCAAGGAGTGGGGCGCAAAGGCGATCGTCTTTGACGTGATCTTCAGCGAACCGAGCACCACGTTCGACGATGAATCGCTTCTGGAGGCCTTGAAGGAATCTGACAACATCTACCTGCCGAATATGCTTGAGCCGCTCGGCAATGAAAGAGTGTGGATCCATTCCCTCCCGGAATTTGAGAAGTTCGCGAAAGGGACTGGGCATGTCAATATTTTCCCGGACCCGGACGGCGCGCTGCGGCGCGTTATCCCTTATCTCGATTACGGCGGGGAGGAACATCCGTATCTCGCGTTGAGGGTGGCCTATGATTACCTGGGCCAGCCGCTCCCCGAGGGGAAGTTGCCATTCCGGACCGATGGAGAGGGGAAGATCGTGATCAACTGGGCCGGAAAATGGAAGGACACCTTTCGCCATATCTCTTTTGTGGATCTGGTCAAAAGTTACAGCGTCCTGAAACAGGGCGGGAAATCCGCCATTACCCCCCAGGATGTCAAAGGAAAGATCTGCATTGTGGGTCTCACCGCGGTTGGTCTGACGGATATCAAAGCCAATCCGCTGGAGGAGACCTATCCGGCTGTGGGTGTTCAGACGAATCTCATGAACAGCATCCTGACGAAGCAGTTTGTTTATCCCGCCTCCCGCCGCGCGAACCTTCTTTGCCTTCTGATGGTCGGACTTTTTGCGTCGGCGACCTTTATTTTCTTCCGGCAGATCATTTCGTTCGTGGCGGGGCTTGCGTGGGGGGGTGTGTGGGTTGCGACGGCCTTCGCGATGTTCGTCAGCCGGGGGATGTGGGTTTTCGTCCTGAACCCCCTTCTTTTGATCTTCTCGCTTTTTGTTTTTTCGTCTATTTTCTCGATGACGGTCGGACGTCGCGAACAGGAGCGGCTCTTCGCGCTTGCCACCCGCGATGGCCTGACCGGACTTTATGTGATCCGCCATTTCCGCGTGCTTCTTAACAGCGCCGTTGTCGAAGCCTGCAAGAAACAGACCGCGCTCTCCATCATCCTTTTGGACCTTGACCGCTTCAAGACCATCAATGATACTCATGGCCACCTGGCGGGAGATGCGGTGCTCAAAAAACTGGCCCAGATCATGCAGGAGATTTTTCCCGAAGAGAAAAAGAAAAAAGGGAAATACGTCGTCGGACGTTACGGCGGGGAAGAGTTCATCATCATGCTCCGGGGATGCACGCTTGTCGAAACCGCGTTTGGTTTTGGAGAGAAACTGAGGAAACGGGTCGAGCAGGAAGTTTTTATTCACGAGGATAAGGTCATCCCTCTGACGATCAGCCTGGGCGTCGCAACCCTCCGGCCGGGAGAGACGGTGCCTGACATGATGGTGCACAGGGCCGATGAAGCGCTTTATCGGGCCAAGACGGAAGGACGCAATCGCACCTGTGTTGAGCTGGAGATCGGAAGGGAATAACCGCGAACGCGGGAGGAATAATGGAGTCGAAGAAGATTCTTTTCGTGGACGATGAACCGATCGTGCTGAAATTGATGAAAACACGTCTCGAGTCGCAAACATTCCGGGTGGAGACTGCCGCGAGCGGGATGGAAGGCATCGTGAAGGCGAAGGAATGGCGCCCGGACGTGATCCTTCTGGACGTTATCATGCCGGGCCTTGATGGCTTCGAGACCTGCCGGCGGCTCAAGGCGATCCCGGAAACAAAGGACATCCCTGTGGCCCTTTTCACCGCGTCCCATGATGACAATCTGGCTCAGTGTGCGGAAGAGGCAGGCGCGGCGAAGGTGATTCAGAAACCCCATGTGGATCAATTACTCGAAATCGTGGCCGGCATGACGGCCTGAGGCTGGAATGCCAGCCCCTTTGCTGGACAGCCCAGCGCCTTCGATGTTATAGTACGCCCTCGAACCTTTCGGACCATTCCGGTTCTTTTCAGGGAATCATTCCGCTGGAGTTTCATGGGTACGGTCCGGATCCGGAGAGTCTGAGAGATCAATTTTAACCACAGTCTTATTGAACCATTGGGAACCCGCCCGGAAGCGGGTCTTATCCTGAACGGGGGGGACTATGAGCAAAGAAAAGGTTTTTACGGACGCCAATTTCCAAAATGAAGTGCTCGCTTCCAAGCAGCCGGTCCTTGTTGATTTCTGGGCCGAATGGTGCGGTCCCTGCCGGATGCTTGGTCCGGTGGTTGAGCGGATCGCTGAGGCGAACGCCGGTCGTATTGTCGTCGGAAAAATGAACGTCGATGAGAACCCGAACACGCCGGCCCAGTATGGCATCCAGGGTATCCCGACGATAATCCTCTTCCAGAACGGCCAGCCCGCCGGACAACTCGTCGGCTACCAGTCGCAGGACAAGATCCAGAAGGCCATCGACGAGATCGCGCCCCGCTAAAGGTCCTTCCGCGGCGACAATCCGAAGACCATCTCCATGAGATTCCGGATACTCGGCAGGACAGGGCTCAAGGTCTCCGAGATCGGATTCGGGTGTTGGGCGATCGGAGGGAACGCGTATGGCCCTGTCCGCGATGAAGATTCCCTCGGAGCGCTGGAAGCTTCCTATGCCGCCGGCGTTAATCTTTTTGATACGGCAGATGTCTACGGGGAAGGCCACAGCGAGCTCCTTCTCGGTCGATTCCTCAAAGACAAACCGAGAGACGGGATCGTTCTCGCGACCAAGGGAGGATGGGATTTTACGTCCGGCGCCCACCGCAAGAATTTTTCTCCGGACTATCTCCGCCGGGCCTGTGAGCAAAGCCTGGAACGCCTCGGTACGGATCATGTCGATCTCTACCAGCTCCACAACCCCTCCCTGGAACTTATCCGTTCCGGCGACGCCGTTTCCACTGTCGAAAGGCTGAAGAAAGAAGGGAAGGTCCGTGCGATCGGGATCTCGGTCCATACCGAGGCCGAAGCTCTGGCGGCGCTTGCTGATGAACGCGTTGGCTCCCTTCAGCTGATTTTTAATATCCTCGACCAGCGCATGGCCGCGAACGTCTTCGCCGGGGCGGCAAGGCGGAGCACGGGGCTCATCGTTCGTGAACCGCTCGCGAGCGGACTTCTGACGGGGAAATATCCTCCGGGCCATGAATTCCCGAAGAACGATCACCGTCGCCGCTGGGACGCGGAAAAACGGGAATGGGACTGGGAAAAAGTCCAGATCCTCCGAAAGGCGACGGGATGGAGTAACGACGCGCTGGTCCAGGGCGCGCTTGAGTTTGTGCTTTCGTTCAGTGAAGTGTCCTCTGCGATTCCGGGCGCAAAAACAAAAGAACAGATCACGGCCGGTCTGCGCGCTTCTTTCTCCCCACGGCTTGCCGTGGATGATATCACGCTCCTGAAAAAAATTTACGCCGACAACGCTGTTTTCCGGAAAGGGCTTCTGCCCCGATGAAGCCGCTCAAGATCGCCCTTGTCGTTATCCTTCTTTCGACCGCGCTGGTCCTCTTCCACGACTACTGGGTCGGTGTTTCCCTGCAACCTGTTCTCGAAAAGCAGCTCGCCGAGGCCTTCAACATGCCGTTCAATATTGACGGCCTCCGGGTCCGTCTGTGGCCGCCCGGCAAGATCTATTTCAGGAAGATCGAATGCCTGAACCCGAAGGAGTTCAAACGGCGCGAACATTTTGCGGGTGAAGAAGTTACCTTCTGGATCGATCTCAAGACGCTCAGACAGAAATGCATCCGCATCAAAAAGGCTCACTTCAAAAAATTCCTTTTTGCGGTCGAGACGCACATGACCGGAGGGGAGACGCACACGAATACTTATGTCTGGTACCACCATATGGGACTGGATGAAGAAGATTCACCGTCCATGAACTTCCCGAAATCCGACACTCCGAGCCTCGATGAAGCGGTGGCCGCAGCGGCCGCGAAGGGGAAATGGCGTGTCATGATCGACCGGCTCGAACTTGAGGACGGCACGTTCCTTTTTGATGACCGGCGAATCCCGGGCGGCGAACGCCACTGGCTATTCAAGAATCTGAAGGGGTTCTGGGAGGGGTTCGATTTTATTTCCGGATACACGAGCCCTTCGTTCCGGGAATACATCAAGCTGGAAGGCACCTTCGGGAAAAACCCTCCGGCCCGATTCAAGGGGGAAGGGAAGTGCCAGTTCGCGGACGGTAATAACTTTGACATCCATGCCTCGATCACGGGCGGCGGGATCGCCGAGTACGATTTTCTCCTGGAAGGGCTTCCGGGCGAGGTAAAGGGGGGGGCGTTTGATCTGGTGTCCCATCTGTTATGCCTGGAAAGCGATCTCAAATCCGAGCATGTGCTGACCCTTCGCTCCATGAAACTTTCGACCCCGACGATGGCCCAGAAGCTTCTGAAATATCCCTTCGGGACGGTACTCTGGGCGCTCGAGAACCAGAAAAGCATCGAGTTGGAAGTGAATGTGAACGGCTATATAGGCGACCCGAAGTTCCACTTCTTCCCGGCGTTCACCAAGGCTTTCCAGAAGGCCCTGGCGTATAAGGCCAAGGCGATCCTGAGCGAGTTGAAAAAGGGGACCTCCAGGGTAGCGACGGCCGCTCCGGCCCAGGTCCGCAACGGCGTCGGACAGATCGGTAATTTTTTAAACAGCGCCTTTAACACGCTCAATCCGCTCACGCTCCCGGGAGAGATCGAAAATGGAAAAAACGAAGAACCAGCCTAAGACCAAGGCCGGGTATGTGGCCATCGTCGGCCGGCCGAACGTCGGCAAGTCCACACTTTTGAATTACCTCGTCGGCGAAAAACTCGCGGGTATTTCTCCGAAACCGCAGACAACGCGCGATGTCATCCGCGGGATTCTGACCGTAACGAACGGGAAAAAGGTCGGCAGTTCCTGCCGGGGGCAGATTGTGTTTCTCGACACGCCGGGGGTCCATCAGCCGCACGACAAGCTTGGGGAGGAAATGGTCCACGACGTGCGTCATTCCCTTGATGACGCGGATGTCCTTTACTGGATGGTCTATCCTCGCGAGATCGGGGAAACGGAGGAGCGGATGCTTGGCTGGTTCAAGGGCTGTCAGAAACCGGTCTTCCTGCTCGTGAATCAGATCGACAAGTTCCCCAAGCTTCAGATTCTCCCGACGATCGATTCCTATCAAAAGGTGTATCCTTTCAGGGAGTTCATTCCGATCAGCGCGGCGACGGGGGAGAATATCGACACCCTGATCCGGAAAACGCTCGATTGCCTTCCGGAAGGCGAATTTATTTATCCCGAGGATCAGATCTCCGACCAGAACGAGCGATTCCACGCGCAGGAGCTGATTCGTGAAAAGCTCTATCACGAGCTCGAAGACGAACTGCCGTATGACGCGACGGTGCGGATCGATAGTTACAGGGACGAGGAGAAAATCACCCGTATCAGCGCGACGATCATCGTAAGCCGCGACTCGCAGAAGGCGATCGTGATCGGTAAAGGAGGTCTGAAGATCCGCGAGATTGGCCGTACCGCGCGTCTTGAGATCGAGAAACTGATCGGGCGGAAGGTGTTCCTTGAACTTTGGGTCAAGGTCATGGCCGGCTGGAAGGAGAACACCTCCTTCCTCCGGAAAATCCGCGGGTAAAAACGGGGTCAGTCACCGTTTTAGGGAAATGGTGACTGACCCCGTTTTGGCGGACCTGTGGCTATCACGCCTCTATGCTCCAGGACCTCGAGAAGGAGAAACGTACCGGGATCGACGCGATCAACGGGATGGTCGTGCGGCTCGGGAAAAAGCACAAGGTCCCGACGCCCGTGAACGCGTTCCTGAGCCCGTCGATCAGAAAAGCCGAAAGGTGTTCATGGACGACAACGGGAACCTCAAGGGGAAAGACAGCATGAGACAAAAAACCGTTATTTGCGCGGCCGCGGGCGTTCTTCTCGCGGTTTTTTTGAACGGCTGCGCCTCCTCTGCCCGCTTTGTTGCCGTTCCCTCGGGACCGCTATCTCAAAAGCCCTATGTCGCGGTCTATGGGAAAGAGGGGTGTCCGGCCTGCGCTGACCTTAAAAAAGACCTGGCCCGAAAGGGGACGGACTATCTCGATAAGGATATCAGCGATCCCGGCATCAAACGGGAACTGGTTTCCCGAATGGAGACCGCGGGTCTTCAAACGGATTATTTCCTCATCCCGGTCGTGGATGTGAATGGAAAGCTCGCGATCCGGCCGAAGGCGCGCGAAGTGACCGACCGTTACCGCGCTGCCGATACCGCCGGCTGACAGCTCCGTTATTTGAATACCGGGAACTCCGGAAGACCGGGACCGAGAAGCGGAAGCGCGTACTCGGCAAAGGCCGGTGTGATCATGGAGTGTTTCGCGTCGAAAAACTCCGCGGGGAGGTAGCGTTCGTTGTTCGGGATTCTTCCGAGCGGCACCGGCCGGTATTCGATCGCGTAGCGTTTCCCGGATTTCCGCGCGAACCCCACCATGACCTCTGACATCCCTTTCAGAGCCCACGCGACCGCCCGAGCTCCCGCCTGACAGGCTTCTTTCTGGTCAACCGTCGAAATATAGGGCATGGACATGCGCTGGATCGTGCCCGGTTTGTCGAAGCGCGCGCGCACGCCGAGGTTCTTTTCAAGGATCGAGGCAAGCCGCGCCGCGGTCCCTTCCACGTATTTGTGGCCGAACGGGTCCGATGTTACGCCTTCTGTTTTCTGCCCGATCCGGTTTCCGCCGTGATCGCGGATCGTCTCCGAAATGACAATGATACAGTAACCGACCGATTGCATGACGGCCTCCGTGCGCTTGATCAGGGCGGTCTCGTCGAGCGGGATTTCCGGGATGAGCAGGATGTGCGGGGCATCGGCGGCGGAACGTTTCAGGAGCGCGGCCGCGGCGACGATCCAGCCCGAGTTGCGTCCCATGAGCTCAATGATCTTGATCGGGTCCACGTTCTTCATGGCCCGCGTGTCGAGGGCGGCTTCCTGCGTGGTGATCGCCGCGAACCGCGCGACCGAGCCGTAGCCGGGGCAATGGTCGGTCTCCATCAGGTCGTTGTCGATCGTTTTGGGGATATGGATCACGCGAAGTTCATAGCGGTTCTCACGCGCGGTCCTGGCGATCCGGAGACTCGTGTTCGCAGTGTCATTGCCGCCAATCAGGAACAGATAACGGATGTTCCGCCGTTTCAGGTTCGCGAGGATCTTTTTGTCGTCGCCGGGCTTCAATTTATGACGGGAGGACCCGAGCGCCGCCGAAGGCGTCTCTGCGATCTTCCGGAGAAGGACAGCCGGCTGCGCGGAAAGATCGATCAGGGAATCTTTCAGAATCCCCTCAACCCCGTTACGGGCCCCCCAGACGCCGGTGATCGTTTTTGACGCGCGGGCCGCCATGGCCGCTCCGGCCAGGCTCTGGTTGATGACGGCCGTGCAGCCGCCGGATTGGGCGATGATCGCGTTGCCTTTAAGAGTTTTCATGGATTCGGGACAATGCCTTTCGTTGGGCGCGGTTCGCGCGATTATTGGATCTTGATCGTGCGGGTTTTGAAATAAAGAAAAACGTTTTTGGCCGCCGGACGATTCCCTTGTCGAAATCGGGATGAACTCGCGCCAGTATAACTTCAAGAGGGGAGAAACACCAGTCCGTCATGAGATTGTCCGTGATCAAAAAGCCCCCGCAAGAATCTGGCGCGCGTCCGGGAGCCGGCCTCGGCCCTTTCGGACGGATATGACGGTCGTTCCCGGGATTGTTCCCGAAGTGAGGTCTGCCGTGATCACAAGGGGGACCCTTCCATCCCGATGGAAAAGGTTGCGGGGGGGGGAGATGGGTATACAAGAACGCACGACTTCACCAGCGGAGCTTGTCAAGGATAACTCAACCCAAAAGAAATATTTGGGCGTGGCTTACCTTCAATACCGGGGGTTTTGCAGATTCCGGAATTGTGCGCGAGGGAAGAGACGCGACGGGGAGCGGGTTCGGGGTTTGGAGGATAAAGATTTTCAACCCCTGCGTTCTAAACATCCTTCGCCAAGTTCCGTCAGGTTTCCGTATCTGCCGCTGTTCCCGTTCCCCACAGCAGGGTGTTTTGTTCTTGCCAGGCCAGGATGGTTATTCCGCCGGAGCTGCCGCCCTGGATTTCTTTCAACGCTTCGTCAAAATGGATCTGGCCATTTCCCGTATTTTTATAATCTTTGGCAATAATGGCCCCATAGCATCTGCCGTTCCCGGATACGGAGACGGTCGAGTTCGGCGCGTAGATAGCTCCGTAGAAAGACGCGTTTCCGGAAAAACTTACGCTTGAGTTGCCGGTCGCATACAGGAGAAGGTTGGGTGGACGGTTGTCGGCAGTTGCGATACCGTTTCCCGCTATCTTGATAGTTCCATCGACATAAATGGACACGGGGCCGGTCGGAACAAGTTTGGCGTTTCCCGTTATACTCATGGACGTAAAGTGATAGGTTCCGGGCATGAGATAGTACGTTGTGTTTCCGCTGATTTTGAGCTCGCCGCTCGCGCTGACCGGAGCCACGGCATCAGAGAAGGTGACGGGAGCCGAATTGGATAAAATACTTCCCGTAATCATGGCATTGCCGCGTACTGATACCACCGAAGAGGGCGATTCTGTCGGGCCGACGGTGATGCCCCCCTGGATCATGACGTTTCCACTTAGCGTGACTTCCTGGGGGCCCGTTGTATTGGTCTCAATGCCACCGTTATAGGCGACATTGCTTCCACCATAAGCCCCGTTCCGAGAGTCGTAAGAGTCCGTTTGGGCGTTTCCCGACATTTGAATGGAATCTGTCGCGAAAATTCCGGCGCGAAAAGCGCTACTGGATCCGGATTGAACGTAAGCAAGAAGACTTGATGTTTGATACCCTCGCTGGGTAGGGTCATTGGAAGGGGCGAATCCGCTTGCCCGGATAATCCGGATTTTGGGATCGGAGTCATCCGTGATGACCGAGACCGTGAATCCGCCCCTCATGTAATCGGTGTCCAGGGGGACGTAGGCGGAGGTTCCGGTGTATTCGGTGTTTGATGCTAACTGGCTGATGGCCCAATCAATGCCCGATTCAGCCATGTTAAATGCCACGGTTTTGTGAATATTGCGCTCATTAGCCTGGACAAATGCAACGCAGCGGGAGAAATAAGCGACCGAAAAAACGGCTACGAGCGCGAGGATAAGATAAACCACAGTCAATACGAACCCCCTCTGATTTCCGATTTGGGAGAAAGGATGAGTTTTCATGGGTTTCTCACATCCGCTTGAGCCGTTATTTGCAGGGGAGTGGATGGAACCGCTCGCCCGCCGGGTGGCGTTTTCTGGGCATTTAAAGTTATCGTCACAATCCTGGACGGCGAGGAATTTTCAGAGAACCGCAGAGCCGTGATATCGTTGGCGATGATGGAGGTCATCCCGGTTGTGGTATCGGTTCGTATGATTTGCCGGGAGTTAGCCCCGCCGAGAGCGTAGGTGATGGTGTGTGCGGAATCCCAGTCGACGTCAAAACCAGGACCTGTCAAGTGATCCGGATGAGGAATTTTAAAACGGATTGACTGACCGTTGGCTTCAATGATCACGTGACCGGGAGCAGATTGGCGAATCTCCTGGACCATTTTATAAATGGCTTCGCGAGAGGAGTCTTTGAGATCCATGAGGGACTGGTTTATTTGAGATTGTTCGCTGCCGACCCGAAAAAGCAAAAAGACTCCGAAAACCACAATGCTGGACAGCGCCACGGCGAGCATCGCTTCCATGAGATTAAATCCTTTTTGTGATGTGAGTTTTCTCATGGCGTTTTCCTCTTTGCAATATAAGCCCTCAGGGCCGCCGTTTGCCGGCGGGAGGTGTAGGATTGCCATGTCACGGTGACAGTGGTATCCAGAGGAGTAGCCGCCGGATTTACATAATCGACCTGAACCCGTTCATCGGGCAGGGCATTCATTCCGGCAACGGTTCCGCCATCAGGGAAGGCGGCCACGACATCTCCGGGAAAATTGTTTGTTCTGGCTTTATCACGCATTTGTTCAATGACACGCTGAGCCTCTTGTACTGCGATGGTTCGCTCATGTAACTCTGCGGCCTGTCGTTGGGTCGCAATGTTAGATCCGACATATCCCGCAATGGCAATTGTGGTCACGAACAAGGCAACCATTACCTCGATGAGCGTGAACCCTCGAAAACCACGTTTGTCAGGAAGAGGTCCCATTTGTTTTTCTCCTCGCTCCTTCCGCCAAGACGCTATTAGTTCATGTCGACCCTGCTATAATTGTAATTTGTTTCTGGATTAAATGCAACACGCAAAAAGAAGCAAGACATAGCATAGATTTATTTATTATTATTTTTTTTAATCATTTTATAGTTTTTAAAAAAGATAGTTGTTCTTTAGTGCTTAGTGCTGATAAAAAGCTGTAACTAGTGAAGGGATAAAGGGTAAGAAAAAAAGATTATCCCGGGAAATCTGGTGGATTGTGTTTTCGAAAAACAAGCAACTGCACAGAGGGCAACCGATGAATGGACAAGTATCGCGAGTATTTGCGGACTGCCGTGGCGGGATACGCTCCCGTATAAAACCGAGTCGTGTGTCTTGTGGCGGGTGGCTTGCGATGTTACAATCCTTTGCCCATGAAAAAGAAACCCCCTGAAATCAAGGCTGTGATCTTCGATCTTGGCAACGTCCTCGTGAATTATGACGTTAAAAAAGCCGCACGTCGCTTCTCCGAGGCGGGCGGCATCTCCCAGGCGCGGATCTGGGCGCACTTTTTTCTTTCCAGATTCGAACAGGCCTACACGCGGGGGGAGATCTCGACCCGGGAATTCTACCGGGAGGCCTGCCGGGTCTTTAAAAAGCCGGTCCCGTTCATGACCTTCAAACGTTACTGGAATGACATCTTCTGGGAAAACCCCGGCATGGACAAATTGCTCGCGAGGATCGGGAAGCATTATCCGCTTTATCTCATCTCGAACACGAACGCGCTTCATTTCACGCACATCAAGAAAGAATTCCGGATCCTGAGGCATTTTTGTCGGATGTTCCCGTCCCATGAGGTGGGGGCCCGCAAGCCCGACCTCAAGATTTACCGGCGTGTCCTGAAGAAGATCGGTCTCAGGCCCGAAGAGACCGTCTTTATCGACGATATGAAAAGTTTCGTTGCCGGGGCGCGTAAGGCCGGGATGCACGCTATCCGCTTTCGCGGTCCCGACCGCCTCAAAAAAGCACTCCGGAAACTGAAGGTCCGTTTCTGACCGAAAAAAACAAAAGGAGAGTGTCGTGGAAAACACAGGGAATCCCGATGAAACCGCCGGAAGCCGGCCCGGGGAAACAAAAGAAGAACGGTTCAGGCGTCTCGCGGAGCAGCGGGTCGCGGCGACGCTCGACAAGATCCGTTTGATCGGCAACCTCGCGACGTCCCAGTATTCCTATAACGGCGACCAGGTGGCGAAGATTTTTTCGGCGCTCAAGGAAGCGCTCGCCGATGTTGAGGACAGGTTTCATCGCACGCTGGAGCGCAAGAAGGATAAATTTCATCTTTGACACAAGCGGCTGCGGGACAACTTCGCGAGGTGACCCCGATGTCGACGAATGTGACCGCTGATTCCGTCCCGGCAGTTCAGACCGTTTATGACGAACTTTCTTAAGACTACTTTCCTTCTCGTTCTCCTGACCCTGCTTTTGATCTGGTGCGGCAGCCTGCTCGGCGGAAGGGAAGGAATGCTGTTCGCCTTTTTCGCGGCTGTCGCGATGAATTTTGGCGCCTATTGGTTCAGCGACAGAATGGTTCTTTCCCTTTACCGGGCGCAGCCGCTTTCGGAGGAGGAGGCCCCCGAGGTCCATGAGATCGTCCGGCGTCTCGCGGATAAGGCGGGGATCCCGCCGCCGAGGATATGTCTCCTGCCGTCCGCTTCCGCCAACGCGTTCGCGACAGGACGCGGCCCCCGGCACGCGGCGATAGCCGTGACACATGGCATTGTGACGCTTCTCAACCAGGAAGAGCTTGAGGGCGTGCTCGGTCATGAGATGTCGCATATCCTGAACCGCGACATTCTTCTTTCCACGGTCGTTGCGACGCTCGCGGGGGCTCTTGGTATGATTGCCGGCATGTTCCGCTGGTCCCTGCACTGGAGCGGCGGGGAACGGGATGAAAGGAGCCAGATGCATCCGATCATGCTGCTTCTGTTCTCGATCCTCATGCCGCTTGCCGCGACGCTTATCCAGCTCGCGATCTCGCGGTCGCGGGAATACGAGGCGGACAAAAGGGGAGGTGAGCTTTGCGGGAATCCGCTCTACCTCGCGAGCGCTCTCAGGAAGATCGAGGCCGCTTCGGCCCGAACACCGCTAAGGGACGCCCAGCCCGCCACGGCGCATCTTTTCATCATGAACCCGCTTTCGGGAAAGGGATGGTCGGCCCTTTTCAGCACGCATCCGCCGGTCGGGGACCGTATTGCCCGTCTGGAGGATCAGTCCCGGTGTTCCATAAGAAAACAATGTCCAGAGGGGTGATTTTTTTAGCGCATACCCGAAAGATTTGAGTCAGACGTGTCTCGATTCCTTGTGTTCCCGCGAATGAACGGCCGGCCGAAAACATTGACGATGGAGGGGGATGAAAGCTAGAATACGCCCCATTCGGGAAACTAACCAAGAGGAGAAAATGAACAATGGCTTACGTCATCACTGAGAAGTGTCACGGCGAACGGTATGGTATCTGCGCGACCGTTTGTCCGGTCGAGGCGATTTCCCCGGGGACCTACCAGGGGAAGGATTTCATGGTCATCGACCCGACGGTCTGTATTTCGTGCGGCGCGTGTGCGGCGGAATGCCCGGTCGGTTCGATCGTGGAGTCGGAGGATATGGACCCCACCTGGGCCAGGATCAACGCGGAGCTTGCGCCCCAGTTCAAGGCGAATCCGAAGGTCACGCCGCGATCCAGGGATGAAGCTCCGAAAAACGCCACGAACAAGCTGAAATAAGCGGTTGTCCGAATGAAGGCCCGCCCGGGAACCGCCGGGCGGGCTTCTTGTTTTCCAATGTGAAAGGTCCCGGCATGTCGCGAGCGGTGTCCCATCCCGATATCGGTGAGCTTGAACGGATCCTCAAAAAGTACGCGCAGGATTTTGCCGTCAGCAACCCTGCCGCGAAAGCGATTTTTCGCGGGATCACGGTCATCGGGGTCGGCGTCAGGCCCATCCTGGACCATTTCCTCTTCCGGACCCGGCAGCCCGCGGAGCGTGTCCTGGAGTTCACCGCGCTCGGTTACGAGAAAGATTCCTCCGCCATAGTTCTCGGTCATCCGAAAAACGCCGTTTCCGTCTATCGTTGCCGATGTCTTCCCGCCGTTCTCATTGAGGAGGCGCAAGACAGGAATTCCCTGGAGTGGGTCGAGGAATTCGGGGACAGCGCGCCTTACGTGATGGCGGTCCGGGTCGACGATATCGAGGAGTCGACCTTTCATCTCGAGAAGCAAGCTGTGCAGTTCCTCCGGCCGGGCGCGGGCAAGTCCGGAGAAGAGGTCCGCGCGATCGCGGCGATGCCTTTTCCCCGGAATGGCCGCGCTTCAACGGTGCTGGTCCTGGCGGAGCGCCATGCCGGGAATATGAGTTATTACGCCCCGGATTTCTGGAACAAGGCCTGAAGCGTGTCACTTTAGCATTTGGAGATTTCACATGATCATCGGACTGACGGGAAAGAATGGCTCGGGAAAAGGCGAGGTCGCGAATTTTCTGAAAGAGCGCGGCTTCCATTACTATTCGCTTTCGGACGCCATTCGCGAGGAGGCGAAAAAACGCGGGGTTGAGATCAGTCGCGATACCCTGATCGCGCTCGGCAACGAGCTGCGCGAAAAAGAAGGCCCCGGATGCCTGGCCGAGCGCATCTTCGCGAAGCTGGATCCCGAAAAACATTACGTGATCGATTCCATCCGCCATCCTTCCGAGGTCCGGGTGTTCCGCCGCCGTCCGAATTTCACATTTCTTTGCGTCCGGGCGCCCGAACGGCTTCGTTTCGAGCGGCTCCGTCAGCGCGGCCGCGAGAACGATCCCGGGGTCTGGGAGGATTTTCAGGCCATCGAGGCGAAAGAGGCCAAAAGCGAGAACCGGACCGACCAGCAGCTCGACCAGGCGCTGATGCTCGCGGATATCCAGGTCGACAATAACGGCCCCCTGAAAGAGCTGCATGATAAGGTGAAACAGATTCTCGTGAAACTGGCGCAAAGCCAGCCGCGCCCCGGTTGGGACGAGTATTTCATGAATATCGCGAAGGTCGCGGCGCTTCGGTCGAACTGCATGAAACGCAAGGTCGCGGCCGTGATCGTGAAGGACAAGCGGATCATTTCCACCGGTTACAACGGCACGCCGCGCGGTATTACAAATTGTAATGAAGGCGGCTGTCCGCGGTGCCTGAGCATCGAGACATCGGGGAAGGATCTGGGAGAATGCCTCTGTTCTCACGGCGAGGAGAACGCGATCGTCCAGGCGGCCTATCATGGTGTCGCGCTGAAGGGAGCGACCCTGTACACGACCTTTTCACCGTGCCTGATGTGCACGAAGATGATCATCAACGCCGGGATCAGCGAGGTCGTTTACCAGGCGACTTATCCGCTCTCCGATATTTCCTTCAAGCTTCTCCAGCAGGCCGGGGTTACGATCCGTCAGCTCGCCGCCTGATCCCGATGGGGTCTTCGGTGCCCCGGACGTGGAGAGCGGGTGTTTTCGGCCGACCTCGTGACAAGCATTCAACAAACGATCCTGGGCCACGATTGCAACGGGCGAACCATTATGAGAGATAAAGGGAAAGCGACCGGGAACGAACATCCTGAGGTGAATAACGCGAGCCTTCTGATCGAGCGGATCCGGGGGAATGATTTCCGGATCAAGCAGGGGCGGGTCGAGATCTTCCTCGCGCGCGAGTTCGGGTTCTGCTACGGTGTGGAGCGCGCCGTGACCTATGCTTATGAGACCCGCGCAAAATTTCCGGACCGGCGTATCTTTCTCACCGATGAGATCATCCACAACCCGCGCGTGAACAAGGAACTTCGCGAGCTCGGCATTCAGTTCCTGTCGGGCGCGGCGGCTTGCGGAGTTTCGACGGCGGACCTGACGGCGAAGGACATCGTGGTCATGCCGGCCTTCGGGCTTCCGGTCGAAGCGCTCAAGAAATATCAGGAACGCGGCTGTGTGATCGTGGACACGACCTGCGGGTCGGTCATGAGCGTCTGGCGCCGCGTGGAATCCTATGCGCGGGACGGGTTCACCTCCGTGATCCACGGTAAATACGATCATGAAGAGACGCGCGCGACGTGCTCGCGGGCGGGGAAGTACATCGTTATCAAGGACACGGAACAGGCGAAACTGGTTTGCGAACAGATCCGGGGACCGGGGAACCGGGATTCGTTTCCCGGCAAGTTCGGGGACGTTTGCTCGGCGGGGTTCGATCCCGAACAGGATCTCGGGAAGATCGGTTTCGCGAACCAGACGACGATGCTGATGAGCGAGTCCGTCGAGATCTCGGGCATGCTGCGGGCCGCGCTCGCGACCCGGTATGGGGAAGCCGAAGCGGAGGACAGGTTCCGCCATTTCGACACGATCTGTTCCGCCACGCAGGACCGCCAGGACGCGATCCGCGAGCTCGGCGAGAAGGGAATGGACCTGATCCTCGTGATCGGCGGTTATAAATCGAGCAACACGGGCCATCTTGCGGGGATCGCTTCCGGGTACGCCAGGTCCTTCCATATCGAGGATGCCGACTGTCTTCTTTCCGCGGAGAAGATCAGCCACCGCGGCATTGACACGCACGTCATCACCGAGACGGTGGACTGGCTTCCGGCGGGACCGGTGAGGATCGGCATCACCGCGGGGGCCTCGACCCCCAACCGGGTCGTCGAGGAAGTCATTGAACGCTTGGTCAAGATAACGGGGTAAATCATGTTTAAAGTCGCAAAAACACTTTATTTCAATTACGGACACCGGTTGCTCGGGGGCCATGACAAGTCCCGGTCTCCATCGAAAAACTCAAAGATTCGTGGGACTGGCGCTGGCAACCTTTTCGCGGAAGAAAACGGAGGACAGCACAAGTGCTCGCACCTTCACGGCCACAGCGCCAAGGTCCGCATCGTGATGCAGACGCCGAAGCTGAACCGGCGGGGTATGGTCGTGGATTTTTACGATATCAAACGCACGATCGGCGACTGGATCGACCGCACGCTGGACCACAAGATGATCCTGAACTCCAGGGATCCGCTCGCCCCGATCCTCAAAAAAGCGGGGGAACCGGTCATTCTCTTCAAGGGGAACCCGACCGCGGAAGCCATTGCCGAATGGATTTTCAGGGAAGCCCGCCGCATGAAACTGCCGGTTGTGGAGGTTGCCCTCTGGGAGAGCGGCGACAGTATGGCGGTTTATTCGGCAAATCCGAAATCCTGATTTCAGATGACAAAACAATGATCCAGGCCCGGACGTTTAAAAAACAAAATCGATCCCTGTCCGAAATTCTCCCGGAGCCCGGCATCCGGACTCCGGATCCGGAAATTCGGGTTTGAGCTTTTGCCATGACGAAGACTCTCCTGATCGGCCCGGCGGGATGCGGGAAGACCCGCGCGTTGCTGGAGGCCTTCGAAAAAAGCCTCCGGACGTCGAATCCGCTCGAGCCCGACACTTTCCTGATCGTCCCCTCTGCCGAGCACACCGAACGGGTGGTTTCACTCCTCATCCAGCGGGGACTTCCGGGTTTTTTTCATAAACGCGTCACGACCCTTTCCCGCCTTATCACCGATGTCTTCCGGGTCCCGGAGATTCCGGTCGTTTCAAGCCTTACGCGGGCCATTATCGTCCGCGATCTCCTCGGCAAGAACGACTGGGAATATTTTCGGGACGTGAAAGACCTGCCGGGATTCGTCGGACTTCTCCTGGGCGGGATTTCGGAGCTCAAGGAAGCCTGCGTGACGCCCGCGGAATTCCGCGAGAGGATGAACGCCCTCAAAAAATATGAACCAGCCTTCGGCCCCAAATACGAGGCGCTTGCCGCGGTCTATGAAGGATATGAGTCGGAGCTGAAGGAGCGCGGTCTCAGGGATCTCCAGGACACGCTCCGGATCTGGCGGGAGCGGACCCGCAAAGGCGGGCAGCCGCCGGTCCGGTTCAAAGCGCTCTGGCTCGATGGCTTTTTCGATTTCTCCAACCTCCAGGCCGAATATGTCCGGGCACTCGCCGCCCTGTCGGATGAGATGATCGTGACACTGACGGCGGAAGAGGGCCCGGTTCGTGAGGACGCTTTCGAGACCATCCGTTCCACCCGTGCGATGCTCGAGGAAGCCGGTTTCAAGGTGGAAAAGATGAAACCCGTTTGTCACCGGACGAGGGAACCGGCGCTTTTACATCTTCAGCGGAATCTGTTCGGCCAAAATATAAAAACGGGGTCAGGCACCATTTCAGGGGACCGCAACGGAGCCAGACCCCCGGAGGGGATCACTTTTCTTGATGCAGTCGGAATCGAAGGCGAGATCGAGCTGATCGCACGCGAGATCCACGGGCTTTACGCGTCGGGGAACTACCGTTACAGCGATTTCGCGGTGCTGTTTCGTCAGGTCCGCGATTACGGACGGGTTGTTCCCCCGATCTTCGAACGCTACGGGATTCCGGTCGAGGTCCATGAACGCGACCGCCTCAAGCTCTCGCCCTGGATCGGTGCGGTGGCGGCGCTTCTTTCGATATTCCGGAACGGTTGGAGACGGGAGGATGTTCTCGCGTTCGTCAAATCCGGATACGTGCGGAAATTCGGCGATCTCGCGAGGGACAACGACTGGCTCTCGAAATTCGAGGCGGGGAGCTTCGAGAACGGTGTCCTCGAAGGCCGCGAAGCGTGGACAGCCCCCTGGGTTAATGAGACGGCGCTTGCGGAGAACGGAGGGGCGGGCAAGGACAAATTCCTCGGGGTCCTGCTTGAGCTAGAGGCCGCTTTTCTCGCGGCGGAAACCGCGGCCGATCATATCCGTCTTCTCACGCACGCGGTCGGCCACACCTTCGGCATCCTCGAAATCTCGGACGATTACACGCCGTTCACGCGGAGCGACGCCTCGGCCGCGCGGCGTTTCACGACACTGCTTGAAGAGATCCGGATGAACGCCTCCAGAGTCGGCGCGCACGCCGTTTTGTTCGATTCCTTCGCCGATCAGTTCCTCGGGCTTGTCGAACTCGATGTGTATTCACTCCACGAGCGCGACAAGAACCGGGTCCAGATCTACGACGTGTCGCTTGCTCGTCAAAAAGAATACCGAGTTGTTTTCGTGGCCGGGATGCTCGAGCGGGTTTTTCCCGTGCAGATTCGCGAGGATCCGCTTCTTTCGGACTGGGAACGCGCGATCATGAACGCAGGGCTCGAACACCCGTTGCAGGAACGCCTGCCCCGGCAGAGTCTTGAGCGATATCTTTTCTACCTCGCCGTGACGCGGGCGAGCGAGCGCCTTTATTTCTCGTACCCTCACATCGACCTCGAAGGCAAGGAATCGCTCCGGTCCTTTTATCTCGAGGAGGTCCAGAGGCTTTTTGACGGGAAGGTCCCCGTCGTGAAGCAGAAGCTCGCGAGGCCCTATCCCGGGGCGGAGGAGGCGATCACGGGCCGCGAACGCGAGGTCGCTTTTCTCGGAGAGTTACGCGAGCGCGTTGAGTCCGGCGGCAAGATTCCCGCGGAAGGTCCGCCCGCGCGCGTTCCTCTCGACAAGCTCCTGCGGGCGATCACCCCCATCGAGGCCGTGATCGGGGACCCCGGAATCCGGAACGGCGGTTTTTTTGATGTCGGAGAGGCCAGCCCGACCCGCCTCGAGGAATTCGCGAAATGTCCTTACCGTTATTTCGCGCATCACATCCTCAATCTCCAGGACCCGACGGAAGACATTACTTCCCGGCAGAAGGGGAACATCCTGCATTGGGTGCTCGAGGAATATTTCCGAGACTTCATCCGGACGGGAAATCACCACGCGGCGCCTGAAAAGTTTGTCGAGGAAAAACTGAAAGAGGCTTTTCAGAGATACCCCCTCACGGCGGAACAGAAATTCCGGGAGGATCTGGACCGGGCCGACGTGAAGGAGATGCTCCTTTCGGTCCTCGAAAAGGAGATCGAGAAACTTTCGGTCCGCCAACTCCGTCCGGCGTATGTCGAATACGGTTTCGGGACGGGAAAGGACTACCGGTCTCCGGCGTTCCGGATCCGGGACGGCGAAAAGGAAATCCGGATTCGGGGCCGAATCGATCGGATCGACACGGATGGGGAAGGGAAGGCGGGCCTGGTCGTGGATTACAAGCGAACGGCGAAACTGGACCGCGAGGCCCTCGCGATCGGCACCTCGCTGCAACTGCCGCTCTATGTGTTGGCGGTGGAAGAACTTCTCAAGCTGGAACCCGTGGGCGGCGAGCTCTATTCGTTGAAGGAAGGTTCGCGGAGCGGATTTTACCGTAAGGAGTCGGCCGGGAAATTCAGTCTCGGTATTTCAAGCAAGGTGGCGCTTCTCGAAGACGCGGATTTCCGCCATGTCCTCGCGCGGACCGTCGAGTTCGTGAAACGGTTCACGGTGGAGATCAAGGACCTGAAGATTCTTGTCCGTCCGCGGGACTGCGAAAAATTCTGTCCTTATCCCGCCCTCTGCCGGATCGAAAAGTGGCGTCTGCCCGTTATCTTGCAGGAGATTCTCGAGGAAGACAAGAAACGGGGTCAGTCACCATTTTAGGGAAATGGTGACTGACCCCGTTTTTAGGCCCGGAGCTGTTTTTCTGCGTCGACGACGTCGCGATCGATCGTCCCGCGCGCCCTCAATGCCATCTGACGGAGTGCCTCCGGGGCGTGAGGCGCGTGCTCGATCTCGCGCAGGAGCTGGGTCACCATCCGGAAATAACGGACCAGCGTTCCTTCATCCTCCGAAGTGTCCCGCATGACCTTGTCGAACGCTTCCCCCCGTGTCCACGCCTCGATCGCCTTCGCGAGATGGAAATGCGGCGGCTTCGTGTAAGGGCGGATCCGGTGGGCCCGCTCCTTTTTGTGGATGTTCCGGTGGTACTGCTGGGTGACCTTGAGCAGTTGTTCGTTTTGATGCGAAAGCCTGGGCGGCTCATCAAGCCCTTTACGGGGCTCAAACACGAGGCCCGCGAGGAATACGTTGAGCCGCGCCTCGTCGAAGCTCTCGAAGACCTTGTCCTGGTACATTTCCGTGAGCAACAGTTCATAGCCGAAAATTGAGGACGCGAATTCCCCCTTTTCCGAAAGTTTCCCGTCGCGGATGTATCCCAGCTCTTTTAACAGATTCAGCTTGCTGCGGATCAGGTCGAAACCGTCATCGCGCATTCGCCGCGAGGACTGGAAATAATGGAAGGACCTCGGATAAACATCAAGGAGATCCTCCCCGAAATCACGGTAGAGGTTGAGAACGGTCGCGTAAGCGGCGTTGAACTGGCTGCGGACGGGTTCGGGATGGCCGAAAATGATGCGCTCGACCTGCGGGAAGGGGATGTCATGCGGCAGGATGCGGCAATAGACGAACCCTTTCGCGTCCATGCCCCGTCGCCCCGCGCGACCCGCCATCTGGTAGAAATCGCGGGTCGTGAGGGCCTTGAAGCCCGTCCCGTAGAATTTTTCAAGTTCGTCGAAGATGACCGTTCGCGCCGGCATATTGATTCCGAGCGCGAAGGTTTCGGTTGTGAAGATCAGCTTGATCAGGCGGCTCGTGAAAAGGCGTTCGACCACTTCCTTGAGCGTTGGAAGCATGCCCGCGTGGTGGTAGGCGATGCCGTGTTCGATCAGGGGTTTCATGTCCTGCGCGGAGCGTTCTTCCGCGAGGTCGTATTTTTTGCAGAGTTCGTCGAAGAGTTCCGTGACTTTCGCGCGCTCGGCCTTGTTCAGCAGGTCGTAGTGCGCGATCTCCCAGGCGAGGTAGACCGTGCGTTTCCGGCTGAAGGCAAAATAAATAGCGGGGAGGCGGTCCTCGCGGATCAGGTGATCGAGCAGTTCACTCAGGCGGTTCGGTTTCGCGCGCATTTGTTTGAACCCGCGCCGCCGCTCACGCACGGAAAGTTCCCAGTTATCGCGGGAATAGTAGCCGTCCTTGCGCAGCGATTTCAGGTTCGTGAAGAAATGCCCCTGGCATTGGTAGAAGAAATGGAGCGGAACCGGCCGTTTTGTTTCTTCGATCACCGCAACCGGCCGGTCATGCACGATCTGCATCCACGATGCAAGTTCCCGCACGTTCGGAATAGTCGCGCTGAGCGCGAGAATCCTGATCTCAGGCGGCGTGAAAAGAAGGGCCTCCTCCCAGACCGTCCCGCGCTCGTGGTCATCCAGGTAATGGACCTCGTCGAAAATGACCCAACCCGTACTCCGGATGCGCTCACTGTTCTCGAAAAGGGAGTTCCGGTAAATCTCGGTCGTCATGATGAGCAGCCGGGCGCCCGCGTTGATCGCGACGTCGCCGGTCAGGATGCCGACATTGGCCGCGCCGAACCTCTGCTGGAAATCGCGGAACTTCTGATTACTCAGGGCTTTGATCGGGGCCGTGTAGATAACGCCCTTCCCCTGAGCGAAGGCCTTTTCGACGGCCTTTTCCGCGATGAGGGTCTTGCCGGAACCGGTCGGGGCCGAAATGAGGAGAGAGTGGTCTTTTTCAATCCACTCAACGGCTTGCTGCTGGAAAGGATCAAGCTGGAATTCCATGGGCACTAGTATATCTTGATTTCAAAAGCGACAAAGCCGTTATTTGGAGCGGTTTTCCGGATAGCGGACGCTAAAAAAGGAAGCGGTAATCTCTTTTTGATTTTTAGGGTGTTCCTATAGTACACTGTCACAAATCCGAACCCGTTAAAGAAAGGGCTCTCATGCGCGCTTCCAGATTCGCTCCGGTCCTCATTGCTTTTTTCACCGTCCTCCCGTTTCTTTTCCCCGTCACGCAGGCCCGTGCCGAAGATGTCGGGCAGGAGGTCAAGGCTGTCGAGCGGGAACTCCGTTCGGAAAAATATTCCGCCGCTGTCGCTGAAAAATCCGGAAAGCTCGAAGAGGAGAAAAAATACCGGACCGGCGTGACCTATGAAGATATCCTCAAGGATCCCGATAACCTTCCGCTGAACTTCCGGTTCGCTCAGCAACAGATCGCCAACAACGAGCTCCTCGGCTCGGCCGCCACCCTCGAGCGGATCCTCCTCGTCAATCCGAATCTCGCGGACGTCCGCCTCCTTTATGCCGTCGTGCTGTATCGTCTCGATAACCTCAATGAGGCCCAAAAAGAGCTCGAGACCCTGAAGGGCATGCCGCTTCCGAAGAACATCGAGGAACAGGTCAGGGAATACAGGAAACGTATCGAACGCCGCAAGCGCCGGACGCATTTCGGTCTCCGGGAGACCGTGGGCTGGGGCTATGACACGAACCGCAACGCGGCGCCTTCCTCCAAGTTCCAGCTCGTGAACGATGTGGCACAAGGTCTCGAAGGCACGAACCGCAAGCGCGACGACACGCACTTCACGAACATTACGACCGTGGACTTCACGCACGACCTCGGCATGCGGGCCGGCCACGAGATTTTCGGGTCTTTTACGTATTTCCTGCAGGAACAGACTATGGTCGATTCGCTCGACCTCAGCACCTACCAGGGGGAGATCGGCGGGCGGTACAAGACCAAGTGGGTTAATATTTCGCCGTCCTTTATCGCGAGCAATATCCTGCTTTCCCGCGAAACCTACCTCCGGACGCTGGGGCTGAACCTTCAGTTCGATCGCCAGCTCACGAGAAAACTGAACGGTTTCATGAACTTCCGTTACGAGTACCAGAATTATTCCGGCGTCTCGGAGAACACGACCGGGGCGCAGCGCAAAGGCCCGGAATATGATTACCTGTGGGGTGTCACGTACGCGCCGGTCGCGACGATGCGGATCACGCCGAGCATCGGCTATATGAACAAGAACGCCAAGTCCGGGTTCAATGGCTACGACCGGTTCAATATGAACCTGATCCACACGTGGGCGCTCTGGCGGGGTTCGTTCCTGATCAATGCCGCGAACCTTTATTTCGACCGTTATAACGAACCCGAAACGGATGTCGCGAGCCGTTTCCGTCACGATAAGATATTCCGCTACCGCGTGACGGTTGGGACCCCGCTTTCCGCTTTTCTCTCCAGGATCCTCCCCAGGCAGATGGAGGATATTGTGTTCACACTTTCCTACGAGTATTACCGCTCGCTCTCCAACATCACGAATTACGCCTACACGAATAACAAGATTGAAGGCCTGTTCACCAAGCGCTGGGAATTCTAGGGAGATCGGAATCGGGGTTACGCCCCGATGTCTCCCGCGCGCCGTCAATTAGCTCAAGCGCCGCAGCCTCCCGTTGCCGTTGACGGTTGACATTGAGAACTCTTCAGATCTTGTTCCGGTTGCTTGAAGAGGAAGCGTTGTCCTGCGGAATTTTCATCTATCTCAAACAATCCCCCGCAGCTATACTATGCGCGAAGCGGGTTCCGTTTTCTTTGCTAATCCAACGTTGGTTCAGTTTTGAAGCTGAGGAGAGGGGAAAATGAAAAACAAATCGTGGAGTCTGGTGGCTTGTTTGTGCGTGGCGGGGTTTTTGATTTGCGGCAGCTTGGTCGCGGCCTTGCCGGATACTTCGGCGAAAATCGGTGTCGCGGCGGGGATTACCGGGGAGGTGAAAGCGACCACTTCGGCCGGTGAAACGCGTGTGCTGAAAGGCGGAGATCCGCTCTTCCGGGGCGACACGGTCACGACAAGCCCGGATTCAAGGATGCAGATCCTTCTTGTCGATCAGACCGTTTTCACGATCGGTGCGTCTTCAAGCATCAAGCTTGACGAGTTTGTTTATGACCCGAAGACCGACGAAGGGAAGCTGAACGCCGATATCGTGACCGGGGCGTTCCGTTTCATCTCGGGGAAGATCGCCCGCAAAAAGCCCGAGAATATGTCGGTCGATCTCCCCGCGGGGCATATCGGGATTCGCGGGACGTTCGTCGCGGGCCAAAGCCAGGGGCAGCAATCCCTGGTCGTTCTGCTCGGCGGACCGAACGGACAGAGCTCCGGCGCGATTAACGTGAGTAACACGGTGAACGGCCAGCTGGTCGGGGTGAATATCAGCCAAAGCGGGTTCGGGACGGTGATCGGGGGACCGAATGTGGCGCCGCTCGACCCGTTCCTCGTGCCGCCACAGGATCTCATGAAGCTTGCGAACGCGCTTGGGCAGCAGGTTGGCCGGGGCGGGCAGTCGGATGGTGCCGCGGAAACGCTCGGAGGCGATACGGCCGGCGACGTCCCTTCAGGTTCAGAGACACCGGATCTTGATGCCATCATGAATGGTCTGACGGCACTGGATTATCTGAATCAGCAGTCCCGGACCGCGGCACAGGACGCGGCCGATGATGCGGCACAGCAGGCGGCTTCGCACGAAGAGTATTCCGGCGGGAGTAGTAATTCGACCGGCTCCGGGACCACCCCATAATCAGACTGGTTCCAGGTTCCGGCCCAAATGAGCAATATTCACGAAGACGAATCCGGTGAAAAACCGGTCATGCCTTTTTATACGAGAGGCGAAAAAATGACAAACCTTGAACGACGGGGACAGATCTTTGTTTTTGTGGCTATCCTGACGGCGCTGTTTGCCATGCCCCCGGTGCTGGCTCAGGAAATACAGGTCGGAGTGGTCGGTGTGGTTCACGGTGCGGCGGAGTCTGTGTCACCGGACGGCACCGTGAAAGAGCTGAAAGCCGGAGATCCCGTATTTCTCGATGAACAGGTGGTGACAAAAGATGACGGGCGACTCCAGATTTTGCTGATGGATGAAACTGTTTTTACACTCGGTCCGTCGAGTGCGATCAGGCTCGATGACTTCGCTTATGATCCGGTGACCCAGGACGGAATCCTGAACACGGATATCCTCCGGGGCGTGTTCCGGTTTATTTCGGGGAAGATCGCACACAAGAAACCGGAAAACATGTCCGTGGGCCTTCCCGCCGGAAGTATCGGTATCCGCGGGACCGTGGTGGCGGGCAGATCGGAAGGGTTCCGCTCTCTCGTTGTGCTTTTGGGGCCGGCGGGGGATGACGTGACGCCGCCGGGCCGCATTTTTGTGTCCAATGATATAGGCGGGGCCCAGGCCGGCGTGGAGATTTCGCAGATTGGTTTTGGGACCGTTATTGAAGGCCCCGGTACCACGCCGGCGCCCGTTTTCCGGGTTCCTGAAGCGGATCTGAACGGGCTGATGGACGAACTGAATCTTTCCTCGAACGGTTATGCCGCGACGGTTCCAAACGCTGCGACCTTTGGGGCGTCCGCTAAAGATATTGATGATATGACCCGGACGTTGTCGCTCATGTCGCAAATGGAGGAATACGGCCACCGCGCGACGCAGGGAGGGATGATGTCATTGCCGCAGCCCGTGATGCCGGGGGCGCCCGCCGCCGGTCGCGGCAGTGATGATGGCAGCGACAGCGGAAATTCCTCGTCCGGCGGCTAGAAAAACGGGGTCAGTCACCATTTCTCTAAAACGGTGACTGACCCCGTTTTTTATAAGCTGAAGATCTGTTTGGGAACGGTCATGCCGCGGATTTGTATGGTCCCGAGTTCCTGAGGTTTGAGTTCGGGTATGCGGTTCGCGGTGTTGGGGCCGATAATGATGGTCGTCTCATATTGTTTCGTGAGACCTTCCAGCCGCGATGCGAGGTTCACCTCATCTCCGAGGACCGTGTAGTCGAACCGGTATTCCGAACCCATATTACCGACCGCCGCGAGGCCCGTATTGATCCCGATCCCGATCTTGATTTCGCGGAAGGGTCTGCCCTGTGCCTCCGCTTCCTTTTTCCGCCTCTCATTGAATACCGAGAGGAATTCCCGCATTTCAAGCGCCGCGTGACAGGCGTTCCTCGCGTGATCCGCGTCGCTGAGGGGTGCGTTCCAGAACGCCATGATGCAGTCCCCGATGTATTTGTCAATCGTGCCCTTGTGCTTGAGGATGATCTCCGTCATGGGGGTCATGAAGGAGTTCATGAAGACCGTAAGCTCCTGCGCGTTTAGCCCTTCCGCAAGCGTGGTGAATCCGCGGATATCGGTAAAAAGAAAGGTCATTTCACGCGTTTCGCCGCCCAGCTTCAGCTGTTTCGGGTTTTTCGCAAGCTGCGTCACGAGCTCGGGCGAAAGATAACGGGCGAACGCACCGCGGATCTGCCCCCGCTCGGTCTCTGTCTTGAGGAACCTGAGGAACGAGGAGACGAGGTAAATCAGGAGGATCGAAAGCGAAGGGACGAGGGGGTCGATTAAAAGGTTTTCGTCCACGTACAGCTTCCAGGAATACCATACCGCGAAGCCGATCGCCGCGGCGCCGAGGAAAGCACACCATACCGCGCCGACGCTCGGGAGAAGCGCGATCAGGAGGATTCCGAGCACGCAGATATAAAGGAATTCCGCGCCTTCGGTCCAGTCGGGACGGCGCAGGTAATCGCCCGTGAACATCTGCTCCGCGATCTGGGCGTGGACCTCGACGCCGGGCGCGAAGGTGTTGAGCGGGGTGGGGCGGATGTCCTTCAGGCCGGTCGCGCTCGTCCCGACGAAGAGCAGCTTGCCATCGATGGATGCCGCATCAAAATCGTCGGAGAAGACCTTCCAGGCCGGGATGAACCGCTCGGGGCGGTGCCCCGTGTCATAGAGCCAGATCCGTCCGCGTTTGTCGGTCGGGATGTCGAGAAATCCCGTTTTGACGGAGACGATGCCGGTCTTCTCGCCGAACGAGGCGTTCGTTTCCGTACCTGCGAGCGAGACCTTGAACACGTTCACCTCCTGAAAAACCCGCATGGCCTCAAGCGACAGCGACGGATAGATCGTGTCCCTCAGACGGAAGAGAGCGGGCGCGCGACGGATCATCCCTTTTTCATCGGAGCTGATATTGAATCCGCCGAGGCCCCTGGCCGCTTTTTCGAGAGAGGGGATATTCGTGACCGCGCCCTTGTAAGCGGGGCCGATATAATCAATGGTCCGATCTCCCGGAGCACCGTGTTCCAGGAAACCACCGTATTTGACGGCCGGGATGTTCCTGTCGGGCGCGGCGATCAGACCGAAAGCGAAAACGACCCTGGCTTTGTCCGCGGCTTCCGCGAAAAGCAGGTCGTGGTCCGGCATCACGTCGATCTGGGACCGCACCGCCTGCAGGGCCGGTACGTCAGGCCATGATCTGATCACGTTCTTCGGTGAGGTGCGATCGGGTTCGGCGAACACGACGTCGAAGGCGATCGTTTGAGCGCCGGCCTTAGAGAGTCGCGTGACGAGTTTGGCGAGTACCGTGCGCGGCCACGGCCACTGACCGAACCTTTCGAGGCTTTTATCATCGATATCGATGATGCGGACCGGAGTGTCCTTGTAGATGCGGGGACGGATGCGTTGATAATTGTCGAAGACCATGATGCGGAAGTCCTCGATCTGGTCGGGGAACTGATAAAGGAGGAAAAGAATGCCGGTGAGGACGAGGGCGGGTATGAGATAGGGGATGATCTTCCGCATGGGAGGGATTATAGCTGTTTTCATACAGGGTGCAATGCTTGCCTGCCGACGCCCGAAATCCGGGACCGGTTTCCCGGGACTCATTCACCAAATGTATTTGCGATTTCCAGGTCCCCGCGTGAGGTCGGGCATTCAGACGCTTGCAAACACCGAAAGCTTTTATTAGTATCGCCCCATGTCGCATTCCGGTAATCCAGACAAAGCCACGCACGAGATCGGCAGGATTTATGACGCGATCACGGACAAAAGCATCCTGATCGATTTCTTTCTTCAGACCCTTTTGCAGCTTGTCCCTTCCTCGCGCGGCTATCTGTTCCTGGCCGGCCCGGATAAACAGCTGTGGCTTGAAAGCGCGACCTTTACTCCCAAAGAAGCGTCCGCGGTTCTCCTAGGGGCTGCCCAGGCGGCTTTTGATGACGGGAAACCCTCCGCGGAAAAAGGTCTTCTTTTCCTTCCCCTTATCGCCGGCAATGCCTCCGTCGGACTTGCCTGTCTGGAGCGCGCCGCCGCGTTCACGTCGCGGGAGACGGAGACCGGTTTTAATCTGGCATCGGAGTTTTCCGGCGCGCTCAAAAACATCCTTCTTTTCGAAGAAAACCTCAAGATGGAACGGCTTGCCGCGATCGGCCAGACCACGGCGATGCTGGTCCATGAGATCAAGAACATTCTCCAGCTCGCGAAATTTTCGGATGAAATGATCCGGATGGGCGTTAATGAAAAGAACCCGAAGTTCATCGCGACCGGCCTCGGGAAGCTCGAAAAGACTCTGAAGGATATGGACGGTTTTATCTGGGAAGTGGCCGGCCTCAGCAAAGACTATCAGCTCGAACCCGAAGATGTGGATGTCCCGGCCCTGCTACAAGAGTTGGGCGAGGACCTCGCGGAACGCGCGGGGGCGCTCTCCGTAAAGCTTGATTGTGCCGCTGAAAAGGATTTTCCGGTCGTCCGCGGGGACGGTCGCTCGCTTTATCGCGCGCTTCTGAACCTTGTCAAGAACGCGTTCGAGGCTTTTAAAGATAAACCGGATGCCTGGATCAGGGTCCGTGCCCGCGTGACCGGCCCGGAAACCTATGAGATCACAGTCGAGGATAACGGGTGCGGAATGCCGGAGGAGGTCCGGGCGCGCCTTTTTGAGGCGTTCTTCTCCACGAAAGGGAAGCGCGGGACCGGTCTCGGCCTCATGGTCGTTTCCCGCACCGTCAAGATGCACGGAGGGGTGGTCACTGTTGAAAGCAGGCCTGGCATCGGCACGAAATTCACCCTCGTTTTACCCCGGTTCTTTTCCCGATAAAAACAGGAACTTTCCGCAGCTGACCGGTCAATAATGATTTTTCAGCCGGTCTAGAGTATGACCGCGAGGGCGGTGATGTCGTCGTGCTGTTCGGCGCCGCTGGAGAAGCGGCTGAGGTCCTCGCAGATCCTGTCGAGATAGGCTTCGGCGGAGGGCGCGGGATCCGCGACGCAGGCCGCGAGGCGTTCGACGGTGTATTCTTTTCCGTTCCGGTTCCTGGCTTCCGTGATGCCGTCCGTGTAAAGAAAAAGCGCGTCGTGTTTTTCAAGTTTTACGGTGCTGAGAAAAAACGGCGCGTCCGGCGCGAGTCCGAGCGGAACGCTTTGGGGACCCTTGAGGAGCTCGGTGGAACGGTCCGCGGCGCGGCGGGTGAGGACCGGAAGGTGTCCCGCGGACGAGTACTGGACCGATCCCGTGTGCGGGTCGATCATAAGACAGACCATTGTGATGAACATGCCGAGAAAGCTTTGCTCGGAGAGTTTCCGGTTGAGCTGGGTCAGGAGTTCCGCGGGGTCTTTGGCCTGTGGCGCGAGAAACCGGTATTCCGACATCGCGCGTACCATGTAAAGCGCTGCCGGTACGCCCTTGCCCGACACATCGCCCAGGATCACGCTGATCCTGCCATGATCGAGAACTGCCACGTCGTAGAAATCGCCTCCCACATCGAATGCCGGAATGGACTTCGCGAAAAGATCGGTGCCGTAACGGTGGTTCTTCAGGTCGGGAAGGAGATTCTGCTGGATTTCGTGGGCGATCTTGAGGGCCTGCCTGGCCGTCTCCTGTTTGACGATTTCGGCATGCAGTTTCGCGTTCTCGACCGCGACCGCAGCCTGGTGTGCGAAGGTCTGGAAAAGGTCGAGGTCGCTCAGACAGAACCCTTTGCGGCCGACGGGGTTGATGGCCTGGAGGACGCCGATGACCTTGTCCTTGGCCTTGAGGGGGACGCAAAGTATCGCCTTCGTGACAAAACCCGTGGAATTATCGAAACGCTTCGCGAAACGCGGATCGTTTCGGGCGTCATTGACGACGATAGGTTTTCCGGTTTTAGCGACCGTGCCGGCGATCCCTTCGCCCATTTTGACGCGGAATTTTTCCTCAAGGGAGGACCCCGTGCCGCCAAGCGCCACCCGGAAGACAAGCTCGCCGGTTCCTTCATCGATAAGAAGGAGCGAAGCGGCTTCCGCGCGCATGACCTCGGCGGAAGTTCTCATGATGACGGTGAGAAGCTGATTCAGCTCGAGCGTGGAGTTGAGGACGCTGTTGAGGGCCAGAATCTTCTGAAGGTTCCGGACCTTGTTTGCCGGGCAGCTTTTCGGTTCTTTCGACAGGTTGTTCCTGCGGTGAGGTTTTTTCGGAGTTTTCTTTACAGGCATGCGAGGAATCCGTAACTGAGTGTGAGACTGTAGACGGCGCTGAGGAGGAAATCCCTCCAGGACCGCAGGTCCTTGAACGGAAGGCGGATCAGGCCTGCCGCGAGAGAAAGCGCGACCAGGAAAGGGGACCGGCCCAGGATCACCGCCGCGGCGATCGCGGTTCTCTCGAGGATCGCGACGGTCATTTCACGCGATGTGATCCAGTGGAACGGGCGGCAGCCCTTCACGTAGCTCACGTAAAAAGAGTTCAGGGTGTAGTTGGCCGCGAAGGTAAGCAACACGAAAAAGATAAAGAGCCCGGTTATGGGCGGATAACGATACAGGAAGTTCAGCGACTGGGAACCCGGCAGCGCCCTCGCTTCATTGGCGAAAGGAACGAGGAAGATCAGGGCAAGAACGGCGAAGTGGCTGATCTGGTCGACTATGTAGTACAGGAATTTTTTCGCGGGGAATTTTTGGGTCAGGCTGTATTTTGTCAGGTCTTGCAGGAGATGCTCGCCCGTCAGGAACGCGATGAAAAGAAGGATGACCGGCTCGTTCAGATAAGGGAAAAGGAGAATAGCCGTGACGCCGGCATGAATCAGGACATGGAGCAGGTGCCCCATGAAACGGCGGACCTTCAGCTGGTAAAGCTCCTCGAACTGCAGGACGAAATCCGCGATCAGGTGCGCGAGAACAAGTTTCAGAAAAAGAAACATGATGCCTCCGGTTTTCAGGGACCTATTATCGACAAATCAGCCCCGGTTGAGAAGAGGTTATTTCGGGACGGCTCTGTCTGACTTTCATTCCGAAAATCTACGTTCACAAGAATGAAACCGGGCCGATAAAATAGATGCTGGAACAAACGCGATTCTTAACCCTTGAGCGAGGTTTCCGTGAGCGGAAGGAAATCGATCCTGATCGTTGATGACGACGTGGCTTTTTCGAATCTGGCCCGGATGGTCCTGACCGAAAAAGGCGGTTTCGAGGTGGTGGTTTGCAACAAAAGTGAAACGGCCCTGACGATGATCGGAAACTGGCGTCCCGACCTGATCCTCCTCGATATCGTGATGCCGAACATGGACGGGACCGAAATCGCCGAACAGCTCCGGATGACCCCGGATCTTTCCTCGATCCCCGTTATTTTCTTCACGTCGCTGATGACGCCGGAGGAAGCTGCGGCGCATCCCGCGCTGAGCAAGAACCGGTTCATCCCGAAGCCGGTCAAGGCCGGGGAGCTTTTGAAACAGGTTCGGGAGTTCTTCAAAATTGCGTCCTGATCTTTCATCCTCCCAGGCTGTTTTTGCCGTCGAACTGCTTCGGGCCTCGGCCAAAGTAGCCGTGAGCGTCAAAGCGCAGGGCGCTTTCGCTGTCCACTCCAAAGAAGATCATTCACCTGTTACGATTGCCGATATGGCGATCCAGGCGGTCGCGGGTTGCCTGATCGACCGCTATTTCCCCGGCGTCCCTCTCGTTGCGGAAGAAAATGCGACCGAGTTGAGGAGGCCGGAGGGAGCGGCGCGTCTCCGGGAAATCGTCAGGTTCACGCGCGAGTTCATCCCTGGCGCCTCCCCGGAGGATATTTGCGACCGGATCGACCGGGGGACTTCGAAGGCCGCGGAGGTTTTCTGGACGCTGGACCCGATCGACGGCACGAAAGGTTATTTGCGCGGAGGGCAATATGTGACGGCGCTCGCGCTGATCCGGAACGGCAAAGTGGAGTTCTCCGCGCTGGGCTGTCCGGAACTCGCTCTTCCCGGTCATGAAAAGCCTGGGGCGGGCGTGATCCTGCTCGCGATCCGGGAACGGGGTTGCTGGGCTTCTCCTTTATGTCAGGACGGTCCATGGGAACGGCTGCGGGTTTCTTCCTGCCGTGATATCACACGGGCACGCATCCTGGATTCTTGTGACCCGGGGCACAAGAACGCGGAAAAGAACGCTTTCATCAGGAACACGCTCGGGATCGTCGCCGAACCGGTCGCGATGGACAGCCAGGCGAAGCATGCGACCCTCGCATCGGGAGGCGCGGAGATCTTTTCCCGGACTCCGCCGCGTCGCGATCCGGCCTACTGCGAAAAGATCTGGGATGTGGCGCCGGGGGCGTTCGTGATCGAAGAAGCGGGAGGATGCGTGACGGACCTGAGTGGGGATCCCATCGATTACGGCACGGGAAATATCCTGAAGAACAACCACGGCTTCGTGGCAACGAACGGCGTTTTTCACGGGCAAATGCTCGAGGCGATCCGTGAGGCGGTTGCCGCTTTGCGCGAATAGGAGGGAAGAAGATGACACATCAACCGTTGTCAAAATGGATGAAACTTGCGATCCGGACAGCCGCGCAAGGAATGAAAAAAAACGACGGAGGGCCTTTTGGCGCCTGTATTGTCCGTAACGGCAGGGTCATTGCGACTGCCCATAACACTGTTCTGCTGAAAAAGGACGCGACCTGCCATGCCGAGGTCAACGCGATCCGCGAAGCCTCGCGTAAGCTCCGCCGGTTTGATCTGAGCGACTGCGTGATCTACTCCACGACCGAACCCTGTCCGATGTGTTTTTCCGCGATCCACTGGGCGCGTATCCCGCTCGTGATCTGGGGTACGGCGATCGCTGACGTCGCCCGTCTCGGTTTCAATGAATTGTCTCTTCCGAATTCCCGCATGAAACGGTATGGAAAAAGTCCCGTCAAGAGCCGGGGGAAGTTTCTTTTGAAGGAATGCCGGGCGCTTTTGGAAAAATGGGAGCGGATGGACAGTAAAAAGATCTATTAAGGTAAAGATGATTAGAGCGATCGTGCGTCCGGCGCCTCAGGGGATGGAGGTTTTCTGTAAAATGCCCGTGGCCGCGCCATGGGACGACCATCCCGGCTGAAGGTCCTTCCGGTCGCGGTCAAACTGCTCCCCGGCGAGATGGCGGAGATACTTCCGCCGGGGAAGAAGGTTGTTCCCGAAAAACTCGTGCGCTCCGGTTTCGGATTCAAATGTTTCTCCCCCGATCAGGCCCTGAAGGCGATTTTCCCGGAATGAGAAGGGCTCGCGGTCTGGTAAATCCACCAGACATCGTGTACACTTACTGCGTTTTTTTAATCGAGGAGTAACGACGTGGATTTTTTCGTGAATTTATTCAAAAAACACAAGCCCGACATGCCTTCGGGCGTGTATTCCGTCTACCAGCCCATCATCGATGTCGCGACCTGGGACGTGATCGGCCATGAAGCGCTTGCCCGTAGCGAAAAAGAAACGCCGGTCGAGATGTTCCACAAGTCCTATAAAAAAGGGACGATCGTTTCTTCTGATTTTTATTGCATGGAAGCGGCCGTCAAAGCGCTCCCCACGTTCCCGGAGGGGCAATACCTCTTTCTCAATATCGAACCGCCGACGCTCAAAGAGGCCTTCGCCGCCGGCAAAGAAGGTGAAATGTTTCTGAAGCACTTCAGGGCATATTCCGACAGGATCGTTTTTGAACTGACGGAAAGCGTCAAACGGTCGGATTTTGAGTTCATCAAAAAAGGCGTCAGGTTCATCCGTGCCCTCGGTTACCGGCTTGCGCTGGACGACCTGACGGAGATCGGCGCGAAGACCCTTCAGCTTGCTTCCCTCAGGCCGGAGTTCCTGAAGATCGACCTCCATCTGATCCGGGGGATCGCGAACAATAATCTCAACCAGCAGATTGTCCGCGAAATGGTCCACCTCGGCAGGATGAACGGTTCGGAAATGATCGCCGAAGGCGTGGAGACCAGGGAAGACTGTGACTTTGTCCGCAATATGGGGATCCGCTACAGTCAGGGATATTATTTCGCAAAACCCGGCCGGAACCCGGTTTCTTTCCTGCAGCCTCCCAAAGACACTCAGGTCTGATCGCAGCCTGTGCCCTTGGGGAAGATTCCTGCCCAAAAATTTTTCGGATCATGAGGGTGGGATCAAAAATCTCTCAACGACTCTGACGACCCGGGTGTGACGGCCCCATTAACCGAAAAGCTTCGCGAAAGCCTCGGCGTTGCGGCTGATCCACCGGGCGGCGGCTTCTTCTTCGGAAAACGCCTGTCCCCGCAGTGTCTCCATTTTTTCCCGGTACGCGCGAATCTTGATGATTTCTTCGGCGAGTTTCGCGCGGAAAGCGCTTGTGGGGTCCTTGAAGCAGACGCCGGTCTTGTAAAGCCCCATCGCATTGTCCCTTTTGGAGTAAGCGACATGGGCTTCCATCCTGAACAGGTGTTTTTCAACCGGGATCGCCAGTTCGAGGTGAGCGCCCTCGGGAAGGGCATCGGGCCAGTAGAACGAAAGCCCGCCTTCCGAGAGATCCTCAGACTTCGAAGGTGCCGCGACCGTCGCTTTGATCTGTGTCAGCCGAATCGGTACTTTGATCGGGTGTCTGTAAAATTTTCTTTTATTGTTCTCCATCGGTTGAAGTATAACTTCCGGAGGGATTTTTTCCATAGGACGGTTGATTTTTTTGTATAATACGGACCCACGCATCTTGCACCCATGGTATTTATGGAAACATGAACGATCAAAAACTAGCACCCATATCACTGACGCCGACACAAAAAAAAGCGGTCCAACACCTGTCCACGGACCTTATTGTCTCAGCCGGCGCAGGGACCGGTAAAACGAGAGTCCTGGTTGAACGCATCCTCCATATCCTCAAGAACGGCAAAGCCGGGATCGGCGAGCTGCTGATCCTTACCTTCACCGATAAAGCGGCCAATGAGATCAAGACCCGACTTTCCGCGGGACTTCGGAATCTCGGCCTCGAGCAAATACGCCGTGAACTCGAGCAGGCCGCGATCGGAACGTTTCACGCTTTCGCGGCAAGGCTTTTGAAGGAGCATCCGCTCGAAGCGCGGGTCGATCCCGATTTCCGGGTGCTGGAATCCGAGCAGGCCGATCTTCTTCAGGATGAGGCGGCGACCCGGGTCCTTGAGACGACCTTCCGCGACAATGATCCTTCCTTTGATGCGGTGCGCGTCTACGGCGAGAACGCCATCCGTTCCGGTTTCTATCAGGTGTTTGCCGCCGCACGCCATGAAGGGAGAACGCTGACGGAATTCTTTTCCGAGAGCCGCGAAAAAAAGGAAGCGGTTTTGAAGGAAGCCGGATCAAGGCTTCTCCGCGAGGCTGAGGCGCAGGCGGCGAAACTCGGTGACGATTTCGACAAGGCTTCATGGGTCCGTTTCAAGGATCAGCCCTTTTGGGACTGGCAGACCCTCGGTGATTTCCGTGAGTGGAGAAAACAATATTCCTGCAAACACAAAGACGGATGGAAAGAGTGGCGCAATCTCGCGGACGCGCTGGCGGCCGTGAAGATCGAACCGCTCGCCGAACCGTGGGCCGAGAAATTTGAAGCGCTGGCCCTTAAATTCGAGAGGACCTATGAGGCGGCGAAGAAAGAAGAGAACCGCCTTGATTTTGACGATCTCCAGAGCCGTGCTGTCGCCCTTTTTGCGGATTCCCGTCCCGCGTGCCAGAAGATGCGGGAACGCTACCGCCGGAGGTTCAAGTTCATCCTGGTCGATGAGTTCCAGGATACGAATTACCTGCAGATGCGATTTATCGGACTTCTCTCCTCGGGATCGAATGTGTTCACGGTAGGGGATTACAAACAGTCGATCTACGGTTTTCGGGGCGCTGAGCCGCGGATCTTCCTTGAACTCGACGAAAAATTCCGTTCCGGAAAAGCGGGTGTGAGAATCCCGCTTGTCGAGAACTTCAGAAGCGGTGCCCGCCTCCTCGAAAAAACAAACGCGATCTTTCGCGAGCTTTGGAGGGAGGACCGGGATTTCCCTTTCGAGGAGCTGGAGGCCAGGGCGGAAGAAGGGCCGGGACCGGTGCCCGCGGAGCCCGTGGAGATGCTCGTGACGAACCTCGGGGAAGATGAAGGAGGGAAAGAACACGCGAAGATCCGCGAGGCGATCGCGGTCGCGGCGCGGATCAGGAGCCTCCGCGAAAGAGAGGGCGTCCCTTACGGGAACATCGCGGTGCTTTTCCGCGGGATGAAACAAAGCGGAATCTATGAACACGCGATGAAGGTCTTCGACATCCCGTATTTCATCATGTCCGGCCGCGGCTTCTATCACCAGCCCGAAATCCGGGACATCGTGAGCTATCTCACGCATCTCGAAAAGCCGCTCCTGGATATCCCTCTCGCGGCGGCGCTCCGCTCGCCCCTTTTCCATATAACGGACAGCACTCTTTTCTGGCTTTCGAAGCGCGCGAAATCCGAAAGTAAAACGGCGCCGCTTCGCCGCGCCCTGAAAGAAGCCTGTAACATTCACAGCATCACGGAAGACCAACAGAGTCGCCTGAACTCCTTTATCTCCCTCACGGATGAACTGAGAAGCCTGAAGGACCGGATGCCTCTTTCGCAACTCATCGACAGGATTCTTGAAGCGACGGGTTACGAACTGACCGTGCTTGCGGATCGGGGCGGGAATCGCCGCTACGCGAACCTCAAAAAACTGATCGCGATGGTGCGGGAACAGGAGGCTTTAGAAAGGATGCCGCTGGCGCGGTTTCTGGTGATGCTGGAGCGGCTTGAAACACAGGAGGTCCGGGAGTCCGAGGCGCAGGTGGCGGCCGAAGAGGGCGGGGAAACGGTGCGGATGATGACCATTCACGCGGCGAAAGGTCTGGAATTCCCCGTCGTGATCGTCGCGGGGATGGGCTCCGAAGGAAAGAATCCGGATCCAAAGAGCATTATTGCGCACGCAAACGAAGGTTTCGCGATCCGTCTTCGGAACGACCTGACGCGAGCGCCCGAAAAATCCCGTTTCTATCAGATTCTGGACGAAAAAATGATTCTTCGCGAAAAGGAGGAGCGGAAGCGGCTTTTCTACGTGGCGTGTACCCGTGCGAAGTCCCGGCTGATCCTGAGCGGGATTCGTGAGATCCGGAAAAAGCCAAAAGATCGGTACGCCGATATGCTGACCTGGATGGACTGGATGGACGCGATCGCCGGGAAGACCGGCATCCCTGCCGCTTGTGACACCGATCGCGCGGTCCCGTTTTTTGGACAGAAACCGGAGAATCTGCGCGAAAAGATCCGGAAGGCCCTGGAAACCATGAGGCCGGCGCAAGAAGCCGGACCGGTGCCGGAGCCGGCGCGCGAGGCCCCGCGACTCCGGAGCATCGACCTGCCCGTTTCGGCCTACGTTCTTTTTTCGAAAGACCCGCAGGCCTTCTGGCGGACCTACCAGATCGGGTGGCAGGAAACACGGGAGGATGTCCGGGACGCGGAAGAAGCCGAAGAAGAGGAAAGGCCGGGTTACCGGGCCTCTGATTTCGGAACGGCCATGCATTCGCTTTTGGAACGGATCGATCTCACGGATCCCGATCGGTATCTGGAGCAGGACGTGCTGGACCGGGAATTCGGGTCGTTCGGGAAAGACGGCATCCGGGACGGCCGCGAAATCTTGAAAGCGTTCTTCGGTTCGGCTCTTTTTAAGCGTCTCCGGAAGGCCGACCGGGTTGAACGTGAGGTTGATTTCACGCTGAACGGTCGACGGGGGCTCATCCACGGAAAGATCGACGCGCTGTTTCGTGAAAGCGACGGCGCCTGGCATGTGCTTGATTATAAAACGGCGGCGGGAGATCGCGCGTCTGCGGAAGCGAGCGGCCATGACCTGCAGATCGGGATTTACGCGCTCGCGGTCTCCCGGATCCTGAAAGAGCCGGTCCGCTCAGGCATGATCTATTACCTCAAGAATGCCGCGGAAGTGACCACGGACTTTCCTCAGGCCCCTGATGTTCTCGACGGTATCGAAAAACGGATTTGTGATTTGCAGCAAAAAATCCTGGACTTTTGTAACCGGAAAATGGTTCACTAAGACATGCATAACCTCAGACGTTTTTTTGAAAGCTTTCGCGTCCGCGTCACGCTGGCGTTGATCCTCGCCATCTTTCTGATGGGAGTGGCGAGCGATATCGCGGTCCAGCGCATTGCTCTTCGCGCCCAATTCGAACAACTTCGCGAGAATCTCATGACCACCGCGAGCGCGATAGCCTCCTCGGTCGATGCCGACGAGATCGCATCGATCCCGATGGACCGGAGCGGTGTCGAGACGCCCGCGTTTCGTGCCCTTTTTGACCGGTTTTTGAGGCTGAAGCAGGAAAATCCCTTGATCGGTTTTGTCTATGTCCTGAAACCGGCGGAGAACCCTCTCGAATGGCAATTCGTCGTCGACGCGGATCCGTATCTGGCATACCGGAAAGGAGTGACCGCGTATCCGGGTGACCGGTACGATGTGACCCGGTTTCCCGAGATCAGCGAGGCGCTTCGCGGACCGGTCGCGGAAAAAAAAGTCCAGCCCGATGATTGGGGGACCATGCTCTCCGGTTACGCGCCGGTCAGGGACAAAAGCGGCAAAGCGGTCGCCGTGGTGGGGGTCGACACACTTGCTTCGGACATCAGCCGGATGCAGAAAAAGATTCATGCGAGCGTCCTGCTGGCTTTTGTGGCCGGTCTGGCGATCTTCCTTCCCCTCGGGATCTGGTTCTCGACCCGGCTGACGGCGTCACTCCGGACGCTTTCCGACGGTATCCGGCGTGTGAGCGGCGGGGATCTGAGCTACAGGATCACGGTGACGGGGCATGACGAGATCTCGGAATTGTCCCGCTCGTTCAACCAGATGGCGGCCGACCTGGCGCACGCTTATCAGAAAAACCAGGATTATTTCTACGGGATCATCCGGACGCTGGTGATGATCGTGGAAGCCAGGGACCCCTACACAAGAGGTCACTCGGAACGGGTTTCGGAATTCGCGGTCGAGATCGCGAAACGGCTCGGCTTCTCTCCCGAACGGCTGGAGATGCTGAAACAGACGGCGATCCTTCATGATATCGGCAAACTCGGCATCCATGAGGCGATCCTCTCCAAAAAAGAGAAACTGACCGAAGCGGAATGGGAACTTCTCAGGAACCATCCGATGATCGGCGAGGATATCCTGAAGCCGGTCCTTCTCGGGCCCGAGATGCTTGCGGCCGTCCGCGGTCACCATGAACGCCATGACGGGAACGGTTATCCCGACAAACTCGCGGGGGAGGATATCCATGTCTTTGCCAGGATCCTTTCCGTGGCCGACGCCTATGATGCCATGACTTCAAAGCGGCTTTACCGCCAGGTTCTGAGCCAGGAATCGGCGGTCGCGGAGCTTCGCAAACACAGCGGCACCCAGTTCGACCCGCAGATCGTGGATATTTTTATCGCGATCCTGAAGGAAAGGAAATCGGCCGCTTCCTGACCGTATTCTGCGGGATTCTCTTCATGTCACGGAAAAGATCATCGTTTTGAACGGAAGTCCCGAAACGGATGGCAACACAGCGGCCCCGATCGGTTGGATGACCGAAGGGGGTTCAATCCCGGGGCGTGTAGGCCGAATGTGTCCACGCGGCGTTCCTTAAAAACAAATATCCTGGTTGCAACTCCTGCCGCCGAATTCGCGGCAAGGATCACGGGAGAGATTGCATGAAAAAACTCATTATCTATGACCTCGATGGAACGCTGGTGGATACGCGCCAGGATATCATCAACAGCGTCCGCCATGCCCTCCGGGAGCTGAACGGCCCCCATCTCACGGACGACGAGATCAAGGAATGCGTGGGAACGGGGCTCCATTCGCTGATCCGCCGGGTGTTCCGGACGGAGGACGAAAAACTCGCGGAACGGGGAGCGAAGATTTACCGGCAGCATTACGTCGAACACATGCTCGATCACTCCCGACTTTATCCCGGCGCGAAGGACATGCTGGAGTTCTTCAGGGACCGGACACAGGCCGTGATAACGAACAAACCAAACCCCTTTTCCACGCAGATTCTCGAAGCGCTCGGCGTTGCGCATTATTTCATCGATATCCTGGCGGGAGATAATGGTCTTCCGTTCAAACCGGATCCCGCCTCGCTTTTCTGTTTAATGGGGGAAGTCAAGGCCCGCCCGGAGGAAACGCTGTTTGTCGGCGATAGTCCCGTCGATATCCAGACGGCACGGAGCGCCAGGGTCGAGATCGTCTGTCTGAGCCACGGTTTCACCCCCGAAAGTGTGCTTGTGGACGCGTCGCCTGACCATCTGGTGCACAGCTATGAGGAAGTCCTTCGTCTCGCGCGCGAAAAGCAGTGGTGATATCCGCTAAACCGACATGACGAAGCGAGACCGGACGGGATGAAGCGATATTGAACGATGATCGCGGCCGCCACGGAATCCGGAGCCTGACAAATCGCTGGCAATTCGGAAGAAATCTGTTAATTTACGCAAATGCAAAACACCCCTTCTGCCGGTATCCATAACACCCTCATCCGGGAGGGCGATGCCGTTCTTCTCTGGTTTGAGGACGAACAAAGTTATCTCATCGAAGTAACCCGTGGCAAACGGGCGTCGATCCATTGCGGTCGCCCGTTGCTGGTTGACGACTGGATCGGAAAACCTTTCGGTCAGAAAGTCGTCTGCGAACACGGCTCGGGCTATCTTCTCAAGCCGACGCTTGAAGATTTCATGATGAAGGCCTCCCGCGAAAGCGGCATCATCTACCCGAAAGACGCCGCGCTTCTGATCATGAAAGCCGGGATTACGACCGGCTCGCGAGTGATCGAGGTCGGTACGGGATCGGGGTCCCTTACGATGGCCCTCGCCCAGACCGTTGCGCCGAACGGTCATGTTTACACGTACGACCGCCGGACGGACCTTCCGAAGAATGCCCGCCGGAACGTCGCCCGCGCGGGGTTGACGCCCTTTGTGACGTTCAAACAGCGGCAGGCGATGGACCCTTTCGAAGAAACGGGTGTTGATGCGATGATTCTGGATATTCCTCAGCCCTGGGATGAAGTGGAGCAGATCAGGAAGGCGTTGAGGGGCGGGGGCCGTGTCGTTAGTCTGAACCCTACCTTCAACCAGATCGAAAAGATGGCAGAAGCCCTTCGCGCCGGCGGTTTTATTCTTGTGGAGGCCCGTGAGCTGCTTGAACGCGAGATTCTTGCGCGCGGCGGCAAGACACGTCCCGTCCAGCGGATGATCGGACACACGGAATTCATGCTCTTTGCGGTTCGTCCTCTGGAAGAAACGCCGCAGCCGGGTCCCGCGACCGGGGAATCGCCCCCGGCCGGCGATGCCCCTGCCGCACAGGACACAAAAAAGAATCGGCGTTGATATTCAGGTCCCGTTTTGATAGACTCAAGCCCTTCGAAGCATTTATTCGGACCCCGAAGATCACTAACCAGGAGAAATGACAATGGGAAAAGCAACACGTTTCACGTTCCTCTTCATCATGATCGGTCTTGTCGCGCTGAGCGGTTGTGCGTCGCGTAAGACCGGCAAAAAAGTTGACACCCTTCAGGCCCAGATGGGCGCCGTGACGGATGAACTTGTCCGCCTCGATCAGTCGCTTCAGGACACCCGTGCCGCTCTTTCGATCGCTGAATCCCGCAAGGGGCAGCTTGAAAGCGAACTGAGCGTTACGGAAAGCCGGATCGGTGCGTTGCAGGAGGAGGAAGGCGTTATCAGATCGATCTACCGCACTCCTTCCGGTTTCGAGCTTCCGGCCGTCAACATCCAGAAGGCTCTCAAGAAGGCCGGTTACTATAACGGCGCCCTTGATGGCAAAGTGGGCCCCGCGACGCGCGAAGCGATCAGTGCTTTCCAGCGGGACAACGGTCTTGCCGCGGATGGTGTCTGCGGCAGCAGGACCTGGTCGAAACTCAAGGTCTACCTCCAGTCCATCAAGTAAGGCTCAGGGTCTGTTTCTCCTGAAAACCCCTGCGCTTGTTCCGCTTGTTTGCCGTTAATCGGTAAGCAGACGGCAAGGCGCGGGGGTTTTTACTTTCCGGTCTCTCCCTGGAGCGTTCTGGCTGGGGCATGAATCGAGCGGGGATCTTATGGGATTTTTTAAACGTTGTTTAATCACGGGATGTTTTACGGCTGTTCTTGCGGCGGCTCCGGTTTTCGCGGCCCAGGAACTCCGGAACGTCATGTTGCCGATTCCCAAAGAAATCCTGAATTCCCAAAAGATTCGCGTTCTGGTTGTCAAACCGCGTGCAGAGGTCAAGATTTCCAGCTCCGCACACTATGAGATTTACGACGCTTACGGAAAGATCACCCAACAGGGGGAAGTGCTTCCCGTCCAGGCGATCCGTGCATCGGCGGACGGCATTCTGATCGGAGATCGCCTGTATCCGGGATCTGCCGTTACGATCCGCAGTATCGAACACGGTATCCGGATCGGAAACCTCGGGGTCTATGGCGACACGGTTACGATCCGGCGGGTTTCCGGGAACAAGGTGGAAGTGATCAACCGCATTCCCGTGGATGATTACCTGAAAGGCGTCATCCCGTTTGAGGCGAATCCGGCATGGTCGCTCGAGGCGCTCAAGGCCCAGGCGGTGGCGTCCCGCACTTACGCAGTCTTCAAAATGATCGAGCGGATCAACGAGGACTACGATGTCTCTTCGGGTGTCTACAGCCAGGTCTATTCCGGCAAGAAGATCGAGAACCCCAAAACGAACCAGGCGGTCGATGACACAAGAGGAGAAATCCTGCTGTATAAAAACAAGGTTTTTCCGGGTTATTTCCATTCCACGTGCGGCGGCCGGACCACGGGTGTCGAGCTCGTATGGCGGGTCAAGCCTGTCGAGCCGCTGAAGGGGGTTGAGTGCAAGTTTTGCGCGAAATCACCGCACTATAAATGGGAAACCGTTTTTTCACCGAAAGAGATCAAGGAAAAAATGGCCGCGAAAGGAGGAATTCCGGTCCAGACCGTTAAAAGCATCCGCCTCGGGAAGATCGATGCGTCCGGGCGGGCGCACGAGATCGCTGTCGGTTCCGACTGGATGAGAAAATCCGTGGACGCCGATGCCTTCCGTGTCTGGATGGGACCCGAAAAACTGAAGAGCAATCTGATTACCCGGGTCAGCGTCACGGAGGACGGAAAGTTCAGGTTCAGGGGACGCGGATGGGGCCACGGGGTCGGGATCTGTCAGTATGGGATGAAGCATCTTGGGGAGCTTGGTTACGGCTACCGGGAGATTCTCAGTTACTATTATCCGGGGGCTTCGATTATCAAGCTCCAAAGTTCGGTGAGAGAATCGAAAAGCGCCGGCGGGCTGATGGGCATGATCGAGGACGCCCTGGGAGGCTGAGCTCCGCGCGATGATAATAAGCATTTTGGGAAAGCTGTTCTCTTCCGTTATAATACCGGCCTCGCTGCTTCCCGCTTTTACGGTTCTGTGTCCGCCCCTCGGGGCTGGCGCAACGCTCGATTGAAATGAATTAAAGTTGATTTGCCTTATCGCGCGCGGTGGTCAGGATGCCGCGGTGATAGGGTGCTTGCTCGTTGGAAGCAAGTGCGCCCGTAGCTCAATTGGATAGAGTGTCACCCTCCGAAGGTGAAGGTTGCTGGTTCAATTCCAGCCGGGCGCGTGATTTTAAAACCGGGGGCGTCCGTCCGGCAAGTTTCGCGGCGGATGAATGTCCTCGTTGTCCTCAAGAGACGGATCAATGAAAAACCTCAACGCTTCCAGAATTTTTAATATGGTGATCGGCGGGCTTATCGCGGTCGCCGTGATTGCCGGCGTTTACGGCGTTCATCGCTGGATCGGGAAAGAGCGGATGCTCCGCCAGATGATAGAGCGGCTTTCGGCGGACACGCGTGTCGCGGATGTGCTTGTCACGAAAAGCGAATTCGACGAATCGACGAAGAAGATCAGGACCACGATCAAATTTCTCGAATACGATGCCAAAGACCGGCCGCTCGCCCCGAAATATTTCACCTTCCCGGGTAACATCATCCAGTTTCAGTCGCTTGTGGTCCGTTTCCAGGACAAGTTCGTGGGCGCGGGGGACCGGCTCAGGGGCAAAAGCGCGTATCTTTTCATGAAGGCGTTTGTGCTGGATGGGGCAAAAACCCGGGAGTTTGACATCACGAAAGCAGGCGAGATTCCCGCCGGCTATCACGTCGAGTCCGGGAAAAACCAGGGCGAATTTCAGGAAAGGCTATGGCGGGATTTCTGGACGTACGCCCTCGATCCCGCAAAGCGTGACCGGGCCGGTATCAAGAACGCGCAGATCGAAGCGCCCGGTTCCATGTTTCTTCCCGGAACGATCTACACCCTCAGGATCGAGCACGACGGGGGGATTCGCATCGACGCGCAGCCCGTTCCCGAGATCCTGAAAGGGGAGAAAGTCGCGTCCGGGACTTTGACGCCCGATGACGGGATCCGTAAGGTCGATGGGTAAGATCAGGAGAGTTTCGGTCTTTGGCAGCGGGACGATCCGGGAAGGTTCTCCGGTCTACCGGCAGGCCGTAAAACTCGGTCTGGCGCTCGCGCGGGCGGGTTTTTCAGTCTATCATGGCGGTTACGGCGGGGTGATGGAAGCGGTCGCGAAGGGGTGCCGGGCTGCGGGCGGGACGAATACGGGTATTACGGTCGAGGCCCGGAAAATGCCGGGTTTCAAAAGTTATCCAGGCCGGGCTTTGACCCGGGTGAATCAGTGGGCCGATGCCGAGATCAGAATGCCTTCCTGGGAAGGGAGGCTCCTGAAGTTGATCGAGACGGGCGAGGCCTATGTTTTCCTCGACGGGGCCACGGGGACGCTGAATGAGCTTTTTCTTGTTTGGGAAATGGCGAACAGGAAACTCCACACGAAGCCCGTCCTTCTTCTTGGCAAGCGGCTCCAGAAACTCGTGAAATTTTTAAAGAAAGATCCGGCCCTCAAGATTCCGGAGAGCTTTTACCTGGTTTCTTCGGTTGACCAAACCATTAAACTGCTTGGCGCAGGGCGCTGAGAGGGGCCTTGCGCCAAACGCTTCGCGCGCTCCACGCCATGAAACTTTCCGATTTCGACTATCCGCTTCCCAAAGAAAAAATCGCTCTCTTCCCGACGAAAGAGCGGGCCGACGCGAAGCTGCTTTGCGTCGACCGTGGGACGGGCGCGATCGTCCACCGTATTTTCCGTGATCTTCCCGATCTCCTCAGACCGACCGACCTCCTCGTTCTGAACAATGCCAAGGTCTTGCCCGCGCGGCTCTTCGGGAAAAAAGCGACGGGCGGAAAAGTCGAAGCGCTTCTTTTAAAAGAGGTCGATGCGAATATCTGGGAATGTCTTCTCAAACCGGGCGGGCGGGTGAAGGAAGGGCAGATCGTCGATTTCGGCGTCAACGGGATCGAACTGCGGGCGGAGGTGATTGACCGGCCGGTTCCCGATTCGGGCCAGCGGTTCATCCGGTTCCCTGGCGAAGGCATCAAAGAGAAGATCAGGATTCTCGGGCATATCCCGCTTCCGCCCTATATCGACCGTCCGGACCAGACGATCGACCGGAGCATGTACCAAACGGTCTTCGCCGAGAACGAAGGCGCGGTGGCGTCACCGACCGCCGGGCTCCATTTTGACGAAGCGCTGCTCGAAGGGGTTCGCGCGAAAGGCGTTGAAGTGGTCCCGATCACGCTTCATGTCAGCTACGGGACCTTCCAGCCGATCGCGGTCGAGAATATCGGGGATCACCGGATGTTCGAAGAGGTCTACGAGATCACGGAAGATGCCGCCACAAGAATCAACCGGGCCAGACGGGAAGGTCGGCGGATCGTGGCCTGCGGCACGACTTGCGTTCGCGCGCTTGAATCTGCTGTCATTCATTCAACACACCGCGTCGGAGGTGAGGAGACCGATCCAACCTACGAGGTTGGATCGGGTGTGCGGAAAACCTCGATCTTCATCCATCCGCCGTATGAGTTTAAAGTAGTGGACGCGTTGATCACAAACTTTCATATGCCGGGAAGTACACTGCTTGTCATGATCGCGGCTTTTCTCGGATATGACAAGATGATGGCCGCGTACCGGATTGCGCTGGAAGGGGATTACCGTTTCGCGAGTTACGGTGACGCCATGTTCATCGGTTGAACATGGCGAGCGGTTCCGGTTTCCCTGAAATGCAATCAGGATCAGGAAGGCGATGCCAGGTTTGTTTTTTAGCGCAGGGCGGATAGCGTCGGGAAAACCAAAAATTTCACAACCTGTTTTTGCCCGCGCTCTACGCTAGGACAGGTCCTTGAGGAGCCTGTTCTCGGGGAGTTTGCGGAGGGCCTGGTCAAAAGCCGCGAGCGAATCCCGCAGTTTTTCGAGCACCGGCGATTTCGCTGAAGGAACTTCGCTCGACCCGGCTTTTTCCATCTGGTCGATCACGAACTGCACCGTCATGTCCCCAACGTCGCGGGCTGGCTGATAAAGACGGTCCCGGTCGTTCTCGCCCTGGGCGATGGCCAGGATGTTCGCTGCCGTCAGACGGAAGATCAGATCCCGCGCGAGGCGGATCGGCATCTCAAGCTGGGCCGCGATCTCCTCGGCGGAGAGGGGCGGTTTCCCGGCGGCGAATCGTGACACGCATAGATGGGTGATCCGGAGAGCGAGGAGTTTTTTAACCGAATAATTGGCGTTAAGGCAATCGTGTTCGAATTCGAATGTGAGTTCGTTCTGATGCGAAAAGGCGAGCTCCGCGCCGTAAAGCACGATGCGCCAGCTCATCTGCAGCCAGATCAGAAAAAGCGGAAGGGCCGCGAAACTTCCGTAGATCGCGCCCGCGTTTGAAACGCCGATCTGAAACCGGATATAAACCCATTGAACGATCTGGTACAGCGCGCCCGCGACGATACCGCCAAGCAACGCGGACCTGAAATGGATTTTTCCGTTCGGCATCGCGATGTAAAGGTAGGTCAGGAGAGCCGCGAATACCAGGAAGGGGAGGAGTTTGAGCCCCGCGGCGATGAGCGGCGCCACGGCGCCCAGGATCGCGATCTTCCGGGCGACCGCCGTGATCTTGGCGGCCGCGAAGACGGTCGCGCTGGCCGCGACGACGTAGAGGACCGGGGCGATCAGCATCATCGAGAGGTAATCCGTGAACTTGCGCCCCAGGCTCCGCTGTTTCTTGATCCCCCAGATGTTGTTGAACGACGTTTCGATGTTCCCGAGGACCCCGATTACCGACCAGAGCAGGACTGCGACGCCGACCCCCGCGATGACACCCCCCTTCGTGTTCTCAAGCAGGGTCTCCGCGAACGTGATCAGCCGCGTCAGGATTTCCTGCTGCCCCTGTATGCCCTCCATGAGCTTTTCACGCAAAAGCCTGTCGAGGCCGAAACCCTTTGCGATCCCGAATGACATCGCGAGCACGGGAACGACCGAAAGAAGAGAATAGAAGGTGAGAGCCGACGCCCTGAACGAACACATGTCGCCTGAAAACTGGCGGAAGGAAAGCAGGAAAATCCGAAGGAGGCGAATGCCTTTCCCGCGGAAGCCCTTTGCTTCCCGCGCCCGGATGCGCCAGATGTCGTGCTGAAGGAATTTCCGAACTTTCGAAATCATGACGGGAATTGTATCACACCGTGACCCGGGAGCGTCCAGTTTTTATGTTCCGAAGAAAGCCCAAATACATATAATACGCCGCTGACCTGGGAGCGGCTTTCAATGAAGAAGTTCGGATTTAAACTGCTGGGAACGGACAAAAAGTGCAACGCGAGGGTCGGGCATATCACGACGCCGCACGGGAAGATCGAGACGCCCGTTTTTATGCCGGTCGGCACGCAGGGGAGTGTGAAAGCGCTTACGCCGCGCGATGTCAAGGAAGCGGGAAGCGAGATCATCCTTTCGAACGCCTACCATCTCTACATCCGTCCGGGAACGGAGGTCATCAGGAAACTCGGCGGGCTCCACAAGTTCATGGGCTGGGACCGGCCGATCCTCACCGACAGCGGTGGCTACCAGGTGTTTTCCCTGAGTAAACTCCGGAAGATTTCGGAAGATGGCGTCACGTTCAATTCCCACTTCGACGGCCGCGAGATCCATCTCACACCGGAAAAAGTGGTCGAAATCCAGGAAACCCTCGGAAGCGACATCGCGATGATCTTCGATGAATGCCCGGCCGCGTCCAAGGATAAACATCTGATCGAAAAGGCCGTTAATATAACCCTGCGCTGGGCGAAACGCGCGAAAAAGCATCACAAGCGCCGGTCCCAGGCGCTCTTTGGCATCGTGCAGGGCGGGACCTTTCTCGATCTCAGGAAACGGTCGCTCGAGGAAACGCTCGCGATCGGTTTTGACGGTTACGCGCTCGGAGGTTTGAGCGTGGGCGAGCCAAAGCCCGAGATGCTGAAGATTCTGGAAGAAATCCTTCCCCGGATGCCGGATGATAAGCCGAGGTATCTGATGGGGGTCGGCACGCCGGTTGATTTTTTCGAAGCGATCGAGCGCGGAGCGGATATGTTCGACTGCGTGAACCCGACGCGCTACGGCAGGAACGGAACGGCGTTCACATCGGACGGCCTTGTGGTCGTGAGGAACGGAAAGTATCAAAAAGATCCGAAACCGATCCAAAAGGACTGTGATTGCTATGCTTGCCGGGAGTTTTCACGGGCGTATCTCAGACATCTCGTGAACAGCCATGAGATCCTCGGCGCTCAATTGATTACCTTGCATAATGTTCATTTTTTCGTAAACTTGGTTAAATCCATGAGGGAGCATATCCGGAAAGGAAGCTTCCTCGCTTTCAAAAAACGGTTCTTCAACAGGTTTGATCCTGACTCAAGATAGCTTGCAGTTATCAATTATCAGTTTTCAGTAAAGACTGACAACTGAGGACTGAAAACCGAAAGCTGAAAGGAAATCATGCTCGAATCCATCGCGTACGCTGCGGACACGGCCCAGACCGCCCAGCAGCCCAACCCGCTCATCCAGTTCTTCCCGTTCATTGCCGTTTTCGTGGTCTTTTATTTCTTCATGATCCGTCCCCAGCAGAAGCAGCAGAAGAAGCATCAGGAGATGCTTACCGCCCTCAAGAAGGGCGACAGGGTCGTCACGTCCGGCGGGATTCTCGGTGAGGTTTCGAGCGTTCAGCAGGATTATGTGGTGTTGAGTGTGGGCGATTCCGGAGCCAAGATCGAAGTGTTGAAAAGCGCGATTTCAGGATTGAGACAATAACAGACAGCGCAGAACGTTCAGCGTACAGGCAGACATTCCCCTACGCTCCACGCTATTCGCTAAACGCCAGAAAGGTTTGAGAATGGACAAATATTACAAGTGGAAGGTTCTTGCGATCATCATCGCCACGGTGTTCTGTATCTGGAAGGCGTATCCGCTCCAGGAGAAGATCAATCTCGGTCTCGATCTCCAGGGCGGCATGCAGCTCCTGCTGCAGGTCGATATGGACAAGGTGCCGGAAGCCGCCAAGAAAGACGTGGCGGATCGCGTGGTCGAGATCGTCCGCAACCGTATCGATTCCTTCGGTGTGAAGGAGCCTGAGATCTCCAAGCAGGGAAGTTCCCAGGTCGTGGTGAAGCTTCCGGGGATGACGGACCGTGAGCGCGCCAAAGAGATCGTCGGCAAGACGGCCTTCCTCGAGTTCCGGCTGGTTTCGGAAGACGCGGATCTGAACAAGAAGGCGTCGGAAGGACAGGTGCCGGAAGGGTATGAATATAAAAAGGTCAAATCCGACATGGCGGAGGATATGGTCCTTCTCTCCAAAGAGGCGATCCTCACCGGCGGGCATCTGACGACCGCGTCCGTGGGTTTTGACAATTACGGGCAGGCCATCGTTCAGCTGAGTTTTGACGACGAGGGCGCGAAGATTTTCGACAGGGCCACGTTCCAGAATATCGGCAAGCGTCTCGCGATCGTGCTGGATGGCACGGTGCATTCCGCGCCGGTGATCCGCGACAGGATTCCGAACGGCAAGGCCCAGATATCCGGGAACTTCAAGGCCGCCGAAGCAAGCGATCTCGCGCTCGTACTCCGCGCCGGCGCCCTGCCCGCGCCCGTGAGTATCGTCGAAGAGCGGACGGTCGGTCCGGGGCTTGGAAAAGATTCGATCGAAAAGGGCGTCAGGGCGGGTCTTTTGGGCGTTCTTTTTATTTTCCTTTTTATGCCGATCTATTACCTCCTCTCGGGGGTTGTGGCGGTGATTGGCCTTACTTTCTATATCATCTTCATGGTCGGTTCGCTCGGGGCGCTTGGCGCAACGCTGACGCTTCCCGGTATCGCCGGCTTTATCCTCTCGGTCGGGATGGCCGTCGACGCGAACGTCCTCATCTCGGAGCGGATGCGCGAAGAGGTCGCGATGGGGAAGGGTTCCAAGGCCGCCATTTCGGCGGGGTATCACAAGGCGTTTTCGGCCATCCTTGATTCGAACGTGACGACGCTTATCACGTCGGTTCTTCTGTTCATATTCGGGACGGGCCCGGTGCAGGGGTTCGCGGTGACGCTGTCCATCGGTATCATTGCCAGCATGTTCTCCGCCATTGTCGTGACGCGGGTCATCTTTGATTTCCTTTCAAAGAGAAACCCGAACCTCAACCTTCGCATGCATCAGTTCTTCAAAAAAACGAATATCCAGTTCCTGAAGGGGCGTGTCTGGGCGTACGGGTTCTCGATTATCACGCTCGGGATCGGGATCGCGGCATTCGCGATGCGGGGCGGTCAAAATTATGGCGTGGAATTCACCGGCGGGACACTGGTCCAGGTCGGTTTCAGGAATGCGGTCGATGCCGGCGCGGTCCGGGATGCGCTTGAGGAGGAAGACCTGAAAAGCATCACGCTCCAGCGGTATGGCGAGACTAAGGACAACCAGTACATCATCAGGATCGCCGGGAATGAGGCCCAGAAGGTGGAAACCGCGATCAAAAACTTTGCCGGTGACAAAGGCTACGAGATCCTTCGTGTTGATCATGTGGGACCTTCGGTCAGCAAGGACCTTACAAAAAAAGCCCTTTGGGCGGTTTTGTGGTCCGCGATCGGGATTCTCGTTTATCTGGCGCTCCGCTTTGAATGGAAGTTCTCGCTGGCGGCCGTGATCGCTATCATGCACGATACGATATTCACGTTCGGTGTGTATGCGCTCTCCGGGCGCGAGATCAACCTGCCCACGATTGCGGCGGTTCTGACGATCATGGGTTTTTCGGTCAATGACACGATTGTGACGTTCGACCGCGTCCGCGACAACATAAAACTGATGCGCAAGACCCCGTTCGCGGAAATCGTGAACCTCAGCATCAACCAGACGCTGAGCCGGACGTTCCTCACGAGCTTCACGACGATCCTCGCGACCCTGGCGCTGTTCCTCTTTGGCGGATCGAGCATCAACGACTTTGCGTTCGCGATGCTGGTCGGGTTCGGCGTCGGTATCTATTCGACGATCTTTATCGCGACGGCGCTTGTGGTGGACTGGAAGGCGCATAAATAAGCGATAAGCTGTAAGTGGTAAGTTTGGAGCATTCGAAGAGGGCAGGCCGGTTTCCCCTGGATGTCGGCCTGTCCTCTTTTTTTGTCAGGGTGAAGTTATGGCGGAACGGATAAAAAACTATTCTCCTGCTTTTCTCAGGCTTCTTGCCGGGCGTGGGCTGACGGATTCTGCCGCCATCGAAAGTTTCCTTTCCGCCGATCTTTCCGCTCTGCACGATCCGTTTCTGATGAAAAATATGCGAGAGGTGAAATCGCGCCTCGAAGAGGCGATCCGGAAAAAGGAACGGATGCTCCTGCACGGGGATTATGACGCAGATGGCATTACCGGCGTCGCGGTCATGGTCAAGGTCCTTGAAAAGCTCGGCGGTGATTTCCTGACGTTCCTTCCCGAAAGGGAGCGGCACGGTTACGGCGTGAGCGAAGAAGCGATCCTCAAGGCGCACAGGGAAGGCGCGAAACTCGTTATCACGATTGATTGCGGGATCACGGCCCGGGAGGAAATCCGCCTCGCGCGGAGCCTCGGGATGGAGGTGATCGTGATCGACCACCACCGGCTGCCGCCGGAGGGACTTCCCGACACGCACCTGATCCTGAACCCGCTCCAGGAAGATTGTGTTTATCCCTTCAAGGAGCTTTCGGCGGCGGGTCTTGCCTTCAAGCTCGCGCAGGCGATGATCGGGGAAGAGTCGATCGCGCTCCTGGACCTTGTTGCGATCTCGACGATCAGCGATATCGCGCCGCTCGTTTCCGAGAATCGCGCGCTTGTTCGATGCGGGCTCGCGGAACTTTCTGCGCGCCGGCGGATGGGGGTTAAATGCCTGGCCGAGGTCGCGAAGATCAGGAGCCAAAAGATCGATACCGGTCATGTGGGATTCATCCTGGGCCCCCGGATCAACGCGGCCGGCAGGATGAGTTCCCCGGATACCGCGCTCAGGCTTCTCCTGACGGATTCGCAACGGGAGGCGATGAGCCTCGCGAATATCCTGAACGAGGAGAACCGGGCCCGGCAGCAGCAGGAACGGGAGATCACGAAAGAAGCGATCGCGAAGGTCGAACGGACGGTTAATTTCAACCGGGACCGTATCATCGTTGCGGCCGGAGAAGGATGGCATCAGGGCGTCATCGGGATCGTGGCGTCGCGGCTTGTCGAGAAATACTGCCGGCCCGCGATCGTCATTGCTGTCGAGGGTGACAAAGGCAAGGGTTCAGGGCGCTCGATCAAAGGATTTCATTTATTCAACGCCCTTCAATCCTGCGCCGGACTTCTGGAGGAATTCGGCGGACACGAACAGGCGGCGGGGCTTTCGATCCGGGCGGGGAATCTCAAGGCGTTCCGCGAGGAGATCAACGCCTATGCCCTTGAGAACCTGGACCCCGCGATCATGGTCAGGAAAGTCCCGGTTGATCTCGAGATCGGATTCGGAGACCTCACGACGGTGTTTCTCCGTGAACTGGAATTGCTGGAACCTTTCGGGGTGGGGAACCCGCGGCCGGTATTCCTGACGCGGGGACTTTCGGTCAAAACCAGACCCAGGAAAATCTACGGGGAAACTTACGAGATCGTGGTCGGCGACGGATCAGCGAACTATCCCGCCCTCATCAATGAAAAGCAAATGTTCCGACTCGCCACGGCACGTCCGGGGTCGAAATACGATTTTGCCTATACCGTGAAGACCAGGGTCTGGAACGGCATAGAAACACTCAGCCTGGACGCGAAGGAAATGAAGGAGCCGGCGGACCCGGATTAAGCGCCCGCCTGGACTTCGGTTTTCCGCCGAACGGGCGCCTTGGTGACCTTGCCCGACTGGAGACAGCTGGCGCAAACGTTGACGCGCCGCACCGTTCCGTTCGGGAACCTGATCTTGACCCTCTGGAGGTTCGGCATGAAGCGACGGCGGGAAATGCCGGTAGTCTTGACACCGATACCGCCGGTCTTTTTAGGAAGACCACGGCGAGCGATAGTATTGCCGACAATCGGCTTCTTATTGCAGATGACGCAGATTTTCATAGAGGCGGTATTATATGGGCCAGATGCTTCTTGGCAAGTTGTTTTTTCTGATATATACTGCCCCCACTTCCGCGTCATTTGATCTACGGAATGTGAACTAACCAGCCAGACAATCAGAAGGAGTTTCTATCATGTCGAGACCATCAACCAAAATTTCCGTCAAAAAACCCGCTAAATCCGTTTCCCAGACCTGTTCCAAATCCTGCGACAAGACCGTCGAATTCAAGTTCTATGCTCCGCAAGCGAAGAAAGTTTCCGTTGGCGGGAGTTTTAACGGCTGGAATCCCGGGAAAACGCCCCTGAAAAAGGACGCGAACGGCAACTGGAAAGCCTCCGTCGTGCTTGGTCTGGGCCGCTATGAGTACCGCTATCTGGTCGACGGTGACTGGCAGGATGCCCAGGAGGCCGGCGAGCGCGTTCCGAACGCCTTCGGCAGCTGGAACTGCGTTCTTCAGGTCCGTTAAGCCATCACGAAGTTCCGGTACCCGTCCTCAAAAGTCTTGTGAAGATTCTCTTCGTTACGTCCGAGATCTCCCCGTTCGCACGAACGGGGGGATTGGGGGATACCCTCGCTTCTCTGACAGCCGCCGTCCGCGCGGAAGGTCACGATGTTACGGTATTCATGCCCCGCTACAAATGCGTCGATATTCGCAGGCTGGGTCTCGAGATCGCGATCAATTATTTCGAGGTGATAATCGGCAATACCCTCGAAGCGACCCGGGTCTTCTACAAGAAGCTCGATAACGGGATCAAGGTCTACTTTATCGAGCATCCTGATTATTTCCAGCGGGACGAGCTCTACGGCAACGCGATCGGGGATTACCAGGATAATGACCGGCGGTTCACGTATTTTCAGCGAGCGACCCTCAAGGCCATCGAGCAGCTCAAGCTGAGCCCCGAGATCATCCACTGTCATGATTGGCAGACGGGTCTGATTCCGGTCTATATCAAGTCGATCGAGACCGGCTACGCCCCGTTCGCGAAAGCGCGAAGTGTCTTCACGGTCCACAACCTCGCTTACCAGGGAAATTTCCCGCCCGACTCTTTTCCGTCCACCGGGTTCGGATGGGAGTTTTACAAGTCGGACCTTCTTGAGTTCTACAGCAAGTTCAGTTTCCTCAAAGGCGGGCTCGTGTTCGCCGATCGCGTGGTGGCTGCGTCCGAACATTACAGTCGCGAGATCCAGAAGAAAGAATTCGGCTGCGGGATGGAAGGGGTGATCGCCGCGCGAAAGGAGACCGTGACGGGAGTCCTGAACGGGATCGATCCCGCGGAATGGGATCCGGCGACCGATAAAGAGATCGAGGCGAATTTCAGCGCCGCTGCCGCTTCCGGGAAAAAGGTCAACAAAACGGTGCTCCAGAAGGAAAATGGTTTCGCCGCGGATGAGGCTGTGCCCCTGATCGGTTTCGTGTCCCACCTCACGGCGCAGAAGGGGCTCGATATCCTGATCCCGGCTTTCGAAAAAATGGCCGGTCTGGGTGTCCAGTGTGTCCTGCTCGGGACCGGCGAGGAACGGTATCATCAGATTCTGCGTGATCTGGCCAGGCGCAACAAGAAATGGCTGAGCGTGCATATCCTTTTCGACCCCAGGATGGCGAAACGGATCTATGCCGGGGCCGACATGCTTCTTTTTCCGGCCTATCACGAGCCCGCGGGGCTCGGGCACATCATCGGCCTCCGCTACGGGGCGGTGCCGGTCGCCCGCGCGACCGGTGGCCTTGCCGACGCTCTGGAGCCGTTTGACGCGGAGTCCGGTAAGGGAAACGGGTTTGTTTTCGAGGATTACACGGTCGAGGCTCTCTCGGACGCGGTCGCCGGGGCGGTCACGGTTTTCCGGCAGGATAAGCCGTGGAGAACACTCGTGAAGAATGCCATGGAAAGTGACTTCTCCTGGTCCTCGACCGCGAAGAAATATTCCAAAATCTACGAAAGTGTCAAACGCAGGCATTTCAAGATCAGCAAGGTCTGAGCGTTTTAAAGAGTCCACGCTCGAAAGGTGACCCATCCCATGTACAAAATAGCAGTATTTCCCGGTGACGGTATCGGAGTCGAAGTAACGGCGCAGGCCATGAAGGTCCTGCGGAAGGTCGAGCCCAAGACCGGTCTCAGATTCGAGACCGAGGAACTTCTGGCCGGTGGTGCTTCCATCGATCAATTTGGCGTCCCTCTCACGCCCGAGACCCTTGCGAAGGCCCAGAAAGCCGACGCGGTTTTTCTCGGCGCGGTCGGCGGCCCGAAATGGGACAGCCTGCCCTCGGATAAGCGTCCGGAAAAAGGATTGCTCGGGCTCCGCAAGGGGCTTAACGCCTATGCGAACGTCCGTCCCGTGAAGATGTTCCCGCAGCTCGCATCCCGTTCGCCGATCAGGGAAGAGATCGTCGAGGGCCTCGATTTCATCATCCTGCGAGAGCTCGTGAGCGGCGTTTATTTCGGTTCGCCTCGCGGGATCGAAAAACTTCCCGACGGCACGGAGCGGGGTTTCAATACGATGAGCTACACGACGCCTGAAATCGCGCGGATCGCGCGGAGGGCCTTCGAATTCGCCCGGAAGCGGCGGAAAAAAGTGACTTCGGTTGACAAGGCCAATGTCCTCGACGTGAGTCAGCTCTGGCGCAAGGTGGTGATCGAGGTTGCGAATGGTTTCCCGGATGTCGAACTCTCACATCGTTATGTGGATGATTGCGCGATGCAGCTGATCCGCGACCCGAAACAGTTCGACGTGATCGTCACAAGCAATCTCTTCGGGGACATCCTGAGCGACGAATCCGCGATGCTCACGGGCTCGATCGGGATGCTGCCGTCGGCTTCGGTCGGCGACAAGGTGGCGATGTACGAACCGGTACACGGTTCGGCGCCCGACATCGCGGGCAAGGACATCGCGAATCCTCTCGCGACGATCCTCTCGGTCGCGATGATGATGGAACACAGTTTTGACCAGCCGAAGGCCGCGCGCGCGATCGAGGCGGCGGTCGAGAAGGTCCTTGCCGACGGCTATCGCACCGCGGATATTTACGCGGAAGGCACGACCAGGGTCGGTTGTGTGAAAATGGGTGATCTTGTAACGGAACGTATATCGTAGGGGGCGGGCGAAGTTTTATAAAAGAACAGAGCCATTTCTTGTCGATCGCCCGCGGATTCCTTCGTGAAATGGAAGCTCAATGCCGAATCAGCGTCGATTTGGGTTTCGGTGAAAGCAGAATCGCTGAATAACTGATAAAGGAGGCGGGGAGCGTGCCGTGGCGGATGCTGAATCCCGAGCGCCAAACGCTCTACGCTGTGCGTTAATATGAAAAAACCCGATATTGCAATTCTCGGCGTCACCGGCGCTGTCGGTCAGGAACTTTTGGCCATCCTTGAGGAACGAAAGTTCCCGTTCGCGTCGCTCAAACTGCTCGCGTCCGGTCGTTCGGCGGGGAAAGAGCAGAAATTCATGGGGAAGACGTACAAGATCGAAGAAGCGACACCGGATTCTTTCGAGGGAATCGACCTCGTGTTCGCGAGTGCGGGCGGATCGATCTCGAAAGCCCTCGCGCCGTACGCCGTGAAGGCGGGCGCGGTGGTCGTGGATAACACAAGCGCGTTCCGGATGGATCCGGAGGTTCCGCTTGTGATCCCTGAGATCAACCCCGAGGACATTGCGAAGCACAAAGGGATCATCGCGAACCCGAACTGCTCCACGATCATCGCACTTGTTCCGCTTTGGCCGATCCACAAGGCCGTGAAGATCAAGCGCTTTGTCGCAGTGACCTATCAGGCCGCGAGCGGTGCCGGCGCGAAGGCGATGGAAGAGCTCCGGATCCAGGCCCGGGATTTCCTGGCGGGACGTCCCGTTCAGAAAAATGTCCTGCCGCACCAGATCGCATTCAACGTATTCTCGCACAACTCCGGGATCGGGCCCGACGGCTACAACGAGGAAGAGACCAAGATGATCAAGGAGACCAAAAAGATCTTCCACGATTCCGATATCCGGATCTCGGCGACCTGTGTGCGTGTTCCGGTACTCCGGGCGCATTCCGAAGCGCTGCATATCGAGACCGAAAAACCCATCACGCCGGATGACGCACGCGTCCTTCTCGCGAAAGCGCCGGGCGTGAAGATCGTTGACGACCGCGAGAGGAATTATTTCCCGATGCCGCTTGAAACGACGGGTCAGGACGATATCCATGTCGGCCGACTGCGCGTCGATTCAAGCGTGACGAACGGGCTGGCGATGTTCGTCTCCGGCGACCAGATCCGTAAAGGCGCGGCGACGAACGCGGTCCAGATTGCGGAAGTTCTTTTTAAGGACTGGCGGTTAGCGTAAAGTGTGGAATAGCCAGATCGAAATTTTCCCCGCGCTTCCCGCAACAATATGAGAAACATCAAACTGGTATTGGAATACGACGGCGCCGCGTTTTTCGGATTTCAGCGCCAGCCCGGCAAGCCGACGGTCCAGGAAGCCCTCGAAAAGGCCCTTTCCGCGTTTTTCGACCATCCGGTGAAGATCTCCGCCGCGAGCGGTCGCACGGATACCGGCGTTCACGCGGAAGGGCAGGTCGTCAATTTCAGGACCGGCAGCGGACGCGAGCTTTCGCATATCCAGAGGGGCGTGAATGCCTATCTCCCGTCCGCCATCGTTGTAAAGTCAGCCGTGGAAGTTCCAGCGGATTTTCACGCGCGCTACAGTGCCCGGTCCAAAGTTTATGAATATCGCGTCTGGAACAGCCCTTTTCGCGCGCCCCTCCTTGCCGGCCGAGCCTACCACGTTCCGTTCCGCTTGGACCTTGCCGCGATGCGTAAAGCCGCGAGACATCTGTCCGGTCGTCACGACTTCCGGTCCTTCACTTCAGAGGCGGCCGTTCTTAAAGGCAGAAGTTCCAGGAAAGTCAGCTTTACCAGGACGCTCAGGCCCATCCGGATCAAAAAGGAGAATGGTCTTCTGGTCTTCCGCTTTGAAGGCGACGGCTTTCTCTATCACATGGTCCGCAACATTATGGGGACCCTTCTCGAAGTAGGGAGGGGGAAACGTCAACCCTCCGATATCCCTTCCATGCTAAAGGCGAAATCCCGCTGTTTTTCCGGGCAAACAATACCCTCCTGCGGGCTCACCCTGATAAAGGTTTTCTACTAGCGGAAGTGGTGTTTTTCATAGCAAGAAATATCCGCGCCTTGACATTGGATTAAAATGTGTTAATATTCGGCTTGCCGACGGTTTTTTTGGAATACTTTTAAAGATATTTAAAAAAGAATTTAATGATGAGCTTTAAGGATATAAAAAAATGAAAACAAGGGGGTGCGGTCATGGACGCACAGAAAAATGAAATTAGAGGTGTCAAAAACGGACTTATGCAAAGGACGGTTGCGTATCTCGTAACCGTCCTTTTTATTTTTAACGGGATTCCTGTGCCCACTTCCTTCGCGGCCCATGGGTATTTGACCGGGCGCGACCATATCCGGACGAGGACCCTTGCGGAGGCGAATTCAAAAACGGTTTCTGATACGAAAGCCGTTCCTTCCGGTTCTGTTACTCAAAGCGTTAGCCCCTTGTCGGCAGCAAGCGATACGCAGAATTTCACAACGGCCGCCTATGATCCTTCCCGGATTACCGTGTTGCCTGACAGACCGGTGATCGGATCCGGCGTCGGCAGCGGGGAAACTGTGGTGAGCGGGACTCTTCAGGTCCATCAGACCTCTTCCCGAAACATCCAGATGCAATACAGCAACCTGGACAGCGATGATTTCGCGTTCGTTTATCTCTCCGGGTCGGCTCCGATGAATCTTTCAGCCTCCGGGCTGACGGTCGCGGCTAAAGGGACCCCGGACGCCACGCTCAAGCTGGAGATCAAAGATGTCTCGAATCATGTGGCCACTGTTCCGCTCACCCTCACCAGCGATTTCAAAAATTACGTTATTTCTTCCACCACGCTCCAGACGCTTTCCCCGCAGCTTGATGCGACCCGGATTCGCGAGATCGTTTTTGTTGCGGATAAGGCGAACGCGGGATCCAGCGGCACGGTCGAGATCGAGACCGCGGGCTTGGCGTATACGCCGGTGGTCGTTTCCAATCCGGCCCTGACACCGGCAGACGTGAGCACTTTTTCCGGAATCCATCATCTGATCGATGTCGCGGGCCCCGAAGGCGCCTTTGGAGAGGTTTCGCAGCAGAGTTCATCGCTTTACACGCTCTCTTACGCTCTGCCGCCGAGCGCCGGCTGGGCGGCGGGGGTGACGTCATTCGATGATTACAGGACGCCGGCGGTGGAGTCCAGGGATTTGACCGGAATGGCGAACCTTGTGCTGGGCCTCAGGCTGTCGAGCGGTAGCGGGCGGATCAAGGTGGAATTTGAGGATGCGGCCCGGAACAAGGGGGTCGTCCATCTGGCGGATGTCGGAACATCGGAGCAGTTTTACGCGATACCGATGAGCGAACTTCTCGCGAACAATCCCGGGCTCGACCTCCACCGGATCACGAACATCAACGTGGTCGTGGAGAGCCATGGCGTCTCGCAGCCGACAGGGGAACTCCAGGTGCGGTTGGGAGAACATCCTTACAAGCCGAAAATCCTCCCGGATACTTTCCTGACCTCCGAGAATCTGACGCCCCTGCCCGGGAATCCGGTGATCACGGTGATTTATGGAGGGGATGCGAATGCCGCCGCGACGGCGCACGGCCGAGGGGGCTCTTTCACCTACAACACAGGCATATTCGGTTGGGCTGGCGGGGGATTGACGTTCGACCATTACGGAACTCCGGAGATTGAAACGAACGACCTCAGCGGTTTCAGTGAGTTTGTTTTCGGGCTCAAGGGAACCGCCGGAACCATCAAACTGGAATTTGTGGACGCAAATGACCAGAAGGCTTTTGTCCATTTGACGGGTATCGAATCCGGCGAGGAAAACATTTACCGGATTCCCGCGACACTGTTCCAGCAGGTCGATCTTTCGAAAGTGCGAACGATCTATGTCATCATTGAGGGGATAGGCCTCCAGGGGACGATGGACCTTTATCATGTCCCGGCAATCCCCCAGGGCTGGACTCGAGCGGCGAGTAATGCGAATTATGCTTTTGCGACCGAGGATTGGATCAATCCGGACAATCGTAACAACTACACGAGATTAAAAATCCAGGACCTCGGGACCGGCGAGATCCGGGAACTCTATTCTCTCCAATCGCCGCCGAACAGTTATACCTCGATGGACATTTCCCCGAGCGGCGAGCTGGTTTATTTCGGCGTGCGGAACGATTACGCCACCCCGGCAACGGGCTGGCTGCGTGTTCAGCAGGTTGGTGATGCCACGAAACAGGCGGACATCACGGGTATTCCCCAGAGTGTCGGTTTTCTCTCTGACGGGAATGTTTCGGTGGTAATGGCTACGGCTTACCGGAACGGCACCCGGATCGGGGATGTTTATGTGGTGGATCAAACGACCCTCGCAAGCACTTTGTCTCACCACACGCTTCTCGAGCAGGCGGATGCGGTGCTGGATGAGGGGTATCTCATTGTTCCGACGAAGATCACCTACAGCAACACCTACGAAGTGTTTGTCTATGATGCTTCCGCCGGGACGGAGCACCTGGTTCTGACGCCGGTCAAGATTTTTTATCCGGCGAGCCAGGCGGCGGGCGGGAGTTCGGGGTCGGGTTCGTATCGAACGATCGATGTGTACCGGACGCCCTCCGGGAAGACCGTTCTGACGGTCGGTGTTTCCGCGACCGGCAACGGGGATGCGGATTACAGCAAGACCTTCATCATCAATCTGGGAACTGCCGCGCAAATGACGCTTTCGGGAGCCGTAACCGCTGTGGAGTACCGGGGAAGTGTCGCGGTCTGCACGGTCACGCATTCGGGCGGAGCGGTGGAAACAAAGTATGTGGATCTCGACACGCTGCAGTTGATGGATCCTCCTTTGCCCGCCGGCTGGACTCGGGCGGCATCGAACGTGAACTACGCGTTCAAGATCGAGACCGTGAATAGATATAGCAAGCTGATCCTGCTGGATCTGAAGACAGGAGAGTCGAAGGTACTATTCAAGGTTTATAAAGGGGGGCGGTATTCGACGGTTCCGGTCAGCAGCGTCTATGACGTTTCTCCTGACGGCGCAACCGTGGTCTACGGCATTGCTCCGAGAAGTATCTATGTGCAAAAGATCGCGGACGCGACCCAAAAGCTGAGGGTCTCCGGAGCGGCAAAGTCGGTTGTTTTTGAAGGAATGAACGCAGTGATCACCAAAACGAACGGCTCGCAGACCTGGGTCGACATGAACACGCTCAAGATCGTGCCGCGGCCCATCCCTGCGGGATGGACCGCCGTTCCGTCGCTTGCGACGTTGGCGTATCAGACGATCTCAGGAAACAAGGTCCGGGTCATGAACCTTACGACGGGCGCGGTTTCCGAGAAGCCGAGCTCGCAGGACCGGAGGGGATACCGCTCGGGGCTCTATTACGTCATGACGGCTACCGGCCTGAAAGAGATCTATACGGTTAAGTCCGGAAGGAGATCCGTGCTGAAAAGCTATGATCCGGTCACGAGGAAGTGGGCTTCCTTTAAACAGTAATGGTGGGATCTTCGGACGGGACGGCTGTGAATGACCCCGGACCTTCGGGTTCGGGGTCATTTGCGAATATTTCCGGGAGTTTTTGGCGGTCGTGTCTTCCGGTCCGTCCAATAAAAAAAAGAGGGTAAACGTTTGACACCGCAGGGGTGCTTTGGTATACTCTGCGAACTTTTTCGGGACACTTCGAGTCGCGGGAAGATTTCCTCCGTAGTGATTTTTCCCTAACACTGTTTTCCGTGTGATTTTATGGGTAAATGGCGTTGCGACGCTAGCCTGTAGAACAGGAGAAGCGGTGCCAATTCATTCAAGAGAAGAGAGTTATGAAAACGTTTATTCCTAAGGAAAAGGACATCAACCGCAAGGTTTATCTCATCGACGCATCGGGGAAGACCCTCGGGCGTCTGGCCACGAAGGCAGCGTCCCTTCTGATCGGGAAAGGCAAGGCTTGCTTTGCGAAAGATCAGATTACGGGCGATCAGGTCATCGTGATCAATGCCGCGAAAATCCGCGTGACCGGCAAAAAAAAAGAACAGAAGGTCTACACCCGCTGGTCCGGGTATTCCGGCGGCTTTCACTCAGTGACGCTCGAAGAGCTCATGGAGAAAAAGCCGGCCGATGTTATCACGAAGGCCGTGACCCGCATGCTTCCCAAGACCCGGAACGGGGATGTGATGGCCAAACGTCTTCGCGTGTTCGCCGGTCCTGACTATAACCACAAGGCTCAAAAGCCGATTCAAATCGAGGTTTCCTGAAGATGGCAACAGCTCCCATTTACGCGACCGGCCGCAGAAAATCCGCGATCGCCCGTGTCTGGATTTTCCCCGGACAGAAAGGGTTCAAGATCAACGGCCAGGATTCTGATAAATATCTCAAACGCGCCAATTTGCAGATGGTCGTGGAGCAGCCGCTCAAGGCGGTGAACCTCCTCGGCCAGGTCCGCATCCGTGCCCGTGTTGATGGCGGCGGAACGGCGGGCCAGGCGGGTGCGGTCCGTCTCGGGATCGCCAGAGCGCTTCTTGAACTGAACGCCGACAGCCGCTCGACGTTGCGTCAGGGTGGTTATCTTACTCGCGACCCCCGCGAAAAAGAGCGCAAAAAGGCTGGCCGCAAAGGCGCTCGCCGTCGCTTCCAGTATACGAAGCGTTAATGCGTCAGTTCCTGATCCTGTCCCTGATTGTTCTGCTGGGATGGGTCTGTTCAGGTTGCCAGCAGTTTTTGCAGGATTACAATTATTCGCCGCTCGGCGGGTCCCAGATGAGCAGCAACGCTTATTGATGCCCGTCGCTGGCTCCGGAAGGTCACCGGTCATTTAATACGAGGACGGCCCGCATGAAGAAAGGCGCACGCTTTTTCCTGTTACTTTTCCTCGCCGCGGTCGCCTTTGCCGCTTTTGTCTGGTTCCAGTCCGATCGTCTCCTCCGCTCGCCCAGGGTTCAGGATTATCTCATCCAGAAAATCCAGAATGTCTCCGGCGGGCTCGTCTCCCATGACGGGATCGAGATCAAATTCCTTCCGCAGCCGGCCATTTCTCTCTTGAAACCTTCCCTGACGTTCACGGACGGATCCGCGACGATCCGCGCGGATTCGATACGTTTTGATTTCAATATCATCCCGATGGCGTGGGGCAGGGTTGAGCCGTCCGGCATCTGTGTCTTCGGCGGCCAGGCTGATGCCGGCATTCCCTGGTTCCCGGTGCTCGGTCCGCTCCAGTTCCGCAACGTCGCGCTGAAAATGGGTGCGATCCGCCCGAACCTTCCCATCCCGGTCCAGATGACCAGCGATGTCGGTGACCGGGCCGAAGCGCTTGGCGTCAAAGGCCATGTGGTCATTCCGTCGGTCGAAAAACCGGACTGGAATAAAACGAATGTCCGGTTATTGATCGATTTCAAGGGACTTCCGCTTGTGAACCCCGGAAAAATGGCGGGTGAGGCGGGACGTTTTTTTGCTTTCAAGAACGGTATCCTGGACGGTTCCTTTGAGGTCAAAAAACAGCCCGAGGTTGCCGCGATGAATTTCTCGGGGACCGGGCGGATCGTGGGGCTGAGTTATGAGGTTTTGAACGGCCAACTATGGAATGCTCCGGAACCTTTTGATCTCGATATGGACATCACCGGCGCCTGGAATGCGTCGGCAGAGGAACTGACCGTCAGCCAATCCTCTTTCCGTTTCCCGTTCGGGGTGGTCGAGTCGAACGGCACCGTCAAGCTCGGGACGGGTGAGATTCCAAGCCTCTTTTTTACATCCAGGGAAGTGGCGCTTGAAAAGCTCGTCACCTGCTGGCCCGGAGTCGAGAACGCCCTCCCGCTCCAGATTGGTTTTTCGGGGATGAGCCAATGGAACCTGAGCCTGGAAGGAACCCTCGATCATCTTTCGCTCCACCTTAATCTCGATTTCGGCCCTGCGCTTCTTACATACGGGAATTATTTCGCGAAGCCAAAGGATGTTCCGTTCCTCGTGACCTTTGATTATCTTGTCCAAAAGGGATCGGTGCTTTCGGGAGATTTCTCCGTGCGGTTCCAGGAGATGTCGCTCAAAGGGAACCTGACCGACCTTGATATGGCGACGGCCATCGGCCAGTTGAATCTCCTGACCAACAAATTCTCCATGACGGGCTGGGAGAAATTCGTTCCCGCCCTCCAGGGATACCAGGTCCGCGGTGATGCCAAGTTGCTTGCGAACTGGAAAGGGGACCTCCGGCATTTTGACAAGACCGAGCAGATCTTTCATGTGACGATCGAGAACGGCGCTTTGACGGGCAAGGACGGCAAGGGCGTCGGGAACGCGAATTTTTCCTTCGATTACAGCCCGCTCATGCTCGAAGGGCGGGAGATGAAGTTCGAGATCGGAGGGAGCGCTCTGGTCGCGGACCTGAAGGTCACCCAGCCGGGTGTGAAGAGTGCGGTCTGGGCCCGTCTTTCTTCGGGGGAATTGCGAGTGGAAGAATTCTGGGACGCGGTCATGGCGCTTTTCCGGAAAAAGGCCGATCTCGCCTCCGGCAGGGACGTGCTCGACCATGTGAAGACCTCGATCGGAGACTTGTTCCCCTCGGGGCAGACGCTCAAGGATTTTTCGGCGGAACTGGCTTATTCGGACGGGCAATGGGATGTTCCCAAGTTCCACGCCCAGGTTTATGGCGGAATGCTGGATCTGGCGGGGTCGCTGGACCTTTCAGCCAAACCGATCGGGTACCTTTGTGAAGGCGAGGCCAAGGGGCTGGACTTTGCATCCTTTCTGACCCGCTCGGGCCAGGAACAGCCGCCGATGACGGGATCGCTTACCCTGAAGTTCTCATTGCATGGAAATGGCTGGGGGAAAGACAACTGGGCTGGTTTGCTCGGCGGAAAGGGTCGTTTTACTCTTTCGAACGGCCGGGTCAATTTCATTGATCTGCCCGGCGCTGTGGCGACTATTACGCCTTTCTCCGGTATCCGTGAACGGTTGAAAGACCCGGGCGCGTTCAGCGAACTGGATTTCAATTGGAGTCTGTTCGACGGCAAGGTCATGACGGATAACTTCCTGACCAGGGGTTCCGATTATGTCGTGGCTGGGGAAGGTACGCTTGGTTTCGATGGCCTGACGAATTTCCGGTGGGATGTTTTTTTTCCGACGACCCTTGCCGCGGAGATTTTTCCGGAGATGGCTGGAACCTTTCGGAGGGAAACGCGTGCCCATCTGGGGCCGATCACGATGCTGGTCACGGGCCCCTTATCCGCTCCCGAAATCAAACCGGACCCCGCGCAAGTCGAAGAACTCGTCGAAAAGATCCGGAACAAAAAAGCCCGCGCTCTCCTTTTCGAACTCGTTCTGGATTAGAATAATGGGGTCAGTCACCGTTTTAGGGAAACGGTGACTGACCCCATTATTGTTCCTGCCGGAGAAGTTTCAGAAGGGCCCGTGCCGCCTTCAGCTCCGATTCCTTCTTGATCTTGTGAAATCCCGAAGCCTTGCGCCGGCGGTCTATGGACACTGTCGTAGTCACGCCTTTCGGACCGAACTTGTGGGTGTATTGGGGAAGTTTCTGCCATTTCTTGAGCGTCAGTTCCTGGAGCGTGCTCTTCGGGTTGGGATCAAGGCGGAATAGCCGTTTGGCGTCGATATATTCCGCGTAATGTTTCAGGATGAATGCCTCCGTTTTTTTCCGGCCGAGATCGAAAAAGACCGCCGCAAAGATCGATTCCATCGAGTCTGTCATCAGTTTGAATTTATACGGCGTTTTCATGGCCTGGCCCAGGCTGTTCCCGAGCCGGATCAGATTGTGAAGCTTGAATTTTGCTGCGATGCGGCTGAGGATCTTCTGCGAAACGAGTATCGACCGGAGCTTCGAAAGCATGCCCTCGTCGGCGTCCGGAAAATCCGCGTAGATCCTCTGGCAGATCACTTCGTTCAGGATCGAGTCCCCGAGAAATTCCAGACGGTCGAAATCCTCGAGTTTGGCCTTGATCTGGTTTTCATGCCGGAAGGAAGGGTGTGTCAGCGCGGCTTCGTAAAGAGGGACTTTTTTGACCGTCAGGCCGAATGACTTCTTGAGAAGGGACTTGGTGATCTGAGGTGTCTTTTTCATGGATTTCATAAGATAGAGATTTAACCTCTGAATGTCAATCAAAATACACGTAACCTGATTCGTGGTATGGAGTTATGAGTGTTTTGAGCCGCGGTCCATCCCCGGTTTTTGACGTAACTTCTTAAATTGACAAAGGATAGAGCTATTCCTATAATAACGCGTTCTCAAGGAGGCTGTCCCTTTATTCCCGCAAAGGAGAAACCGACGTCAGATGTTGAACTGCGCTGTCTTGGGCGCTACGGGTTACACAGGCGCTGAACTCACGAGGTTGTTGCTTTCCCATCCGGATGTTCGGATCACTCATCTCACCACTCGGCAGGAAAAGCCGATCCCGCTTTCTGAGGTCCTTCCGTCCGTTCCCAGGGGCGTGCAACTCCAGATCACCCCGTATGATTTTGAAGATCTCAGGAAGAAGGCCGACATGGTTTTTCTCTGCCTGCCCCACACGGAGGCGATGACGACCGGGGACCTGTTTCTGCAGGCGGGAAAGGTTGTGATTGATCTCTCCGCGGATTTCCGGCTGAAAGACGCGACGCTTTATCCGAAGTGGTACGGAATCGACCATGCGTTCCCGGCGCGGCTCCGGCAGGCCGTTTACGGACTTTGCGAAGTGAACCGGAAGAAGATCAGGAAGGCCGAGCTTATTTCCAATCCCGGGTGTTATCCGACAGGCCCTTCGCTCGCGCTCATTCCGCTCTTGGAGAAGAAGCTTATCAAGCATGATCCCGTCATCATCAATGCCGCGTCCGGCGTGAGCGGCGCGGGGAAGAAGCTTGTCACCTCGACACAGTTCTGCGAAGTGGACGGGAACTACAACGCGTACAAGGTCAATAAACACCAGCATATTCCCGAGATCGAGCAGAATCTTTCGTTGGCGGCCGGCCGCGAGGTTGCGATCACGTTCATCCCGCATCTTCTTCCCGTGTACCGCGGTATTCTCGCGACGATCTATGTCGAGCCCGCCAAAAAGACGGTGACGGAGGATGAAGTGCGGCGGGCGCTCGTGACCGCGTATGGCAAGGACCCGTTCGTGCGGGTCAAGCCTGCGGGACAGTTCCCGAGCCTGAAGGACGTCCGGAACACGAATTTCTGCGACATCGGCGTTTCGCTCGACGCCCGCACGGGGCGGCTTGTCATCATTACGGCCATCGACAATCTTTTAAAGGGCGCCTCCGGTCAGGCGGTCCAGAACATGAACATCCGGTTCGGTTTCCCCGAGGGTGCGGGGCTCATCTGAAACCGCTTCACGATATGATCGCTGTGAACGAAGTGCGAAAACCGCTATGCAAGTCAATCTAAGGGAGAGCAGTTCTCGATGAAAAAACCTTTTTGGAAGAGAGAAAAAAACGGTTCGGTGACTTCCCCGCGCGGTTTCGTGGCGGGCGGCATTCACGCGGGCATCAAAAAGAAGAAAAAAAAATATGACATGTCGCTGATCTTCTCGAAGATTCCGTGTGTCGCGGCGGGAACGTTCACAACCAACCGCGCGAAGGCGTGGCCCGTGCTGTATTCCATGAAGGTTATCAACAATGCGAGGCACCACGCCATTCTCGGGACGAGCGGGAACGCAAATTGCCTGAATGGGGCGATCGGCAAGAAGGCGGTTGACGAAATCACATGGGAGACCGCGAAGGCCCTCGAGGTGCTCCCGAACGAGGTCCTCATCGCCCAGACGGGAATTATCGGCGTGCCGTTCCCGGTCACGCGCGTCAAACGGGCGATCCCGAAACTGGTCGCGAAGCTCTCCGACACGGGCGGTCACGGCGCGGCGAAAGGGATTCTGACAACGGACCTTTCCAACAAGGAGATCGCGCTTTCGATCGAGCTCGGCGGGAAGAAAGTGACGATCGCGGCCTGCGCGAAGGGCGCGGGTATGGTGCACCCGAATATGGCGACGATGCTTTGTTTCATCACGACCGATTGCGCGATCACGAAACCGATGCTGCGGCGTGCGGTGCGCCACGCGGCGGACGACACGTTCAACAGCATGGCGATCGACAACGATATGAGCACCAACGACATGGTGCTTTGCCTCGCGAACGGCCTGGCCGGCAACCCAACGATCGCGAAGGTCGACCGCGACTACTGGATGTTCCGTGAGGCCCTCGAAGAGGTTATGCGGTACATCGCCTATGAAATGGTGAAGGACGGCGAGGGCGTGACGCACGTCTGCAAACTGCGTCTCTCGGGGGCGAAAACCCCGACGGACGCCGAGCGCGCGGCGCGGCAGATCGCCAACTCGATGCTTTTCAAGACCATGCTCGCGGGTTCGAACCCGAACTGGGGGCGCATCGCGGCCGCGGTTGGCGCGAGCGGCGTGGATTTCAACCCGAACCACCTGAGTATCTCGTTCGGTGACGCCGAAGTCGTGCACCTCGGGAAGCTTCGCGTCCTCAACATCCCGAAGGCGCGGCGGATCCTCCAGAAAAAAGAGTACACGATCGATGTCAAGATCGGCAAAGGCCGCGGCCGGGCGGAGTTTATCACGTCCGACCTCACGACGAAGTACGTTCTCATTAACGCGGCATATTCCTAGAGAAAGGGAAGAGCGTGCAGTGTAGAGCGTAGGGGAAAACTCCACGCCGAACACGCTGCGCTCCACACGAAAAAATGCAGGAACTGATCAAAAAGGCCGGCGTCCTCATCGAAGCGCTTCCGTACATTCAGAAATTCCGCGGCAAGGAAGTTCTCATCAAGTATGGCGGTGCCGCGCTCACGTACCAGGAAGTGCGGGACATGGTGCTCCAGGATCTCGTGTTCATGAGCTACGTCGGTATCCGTCCGGTCCTGATTCACGGCGGCGGCAAGTACATCACCGAGAACATGAAGAAAAAGGGCATCCAGAGCCAGTTTATCAACGGACTGCGCGTGACGGACAAACCCGCGATTTCGGTTGTCAACGAAACGCTGGCCGAGCTCAACCGCGGCATCGTTCACGACATCGAACGGCTCGGCGGTTCGGCGGTCGGTCTTTCCGGTTACGACGCAAAGGTCCTGAGTGTCGTGAAGAACACGGAACACGGGGACATCGGTTTCGTCGGCGACGTGTCCTCGGTCAACACGGTCCCGATCAAGGAACTGACGGGGTTCGGAAAGATTCCCGTGATCTTTCCGGTCGGTAAGGGGCCGGACGGCGAAATATACAACGTGAACGCGGACGAGGCGGCGGCCAACATCGCGGCCGCCATGCAAGTCCAGAAGTTCATGGTGCTTACGAACGTGAGGGGCATCCTGCGCGATTTCAAGGATGAAAGCACCCTGATCCCGTCACTGTGCGTGGGCGACACGCAGAGGCTGATCGACCAGCAGATCATCTCGGGAGGCATGATCCCGAAGGTGAAGGCCTGCATCGACGCGCTTGAGGGCGGTGTCCCCAAAGCGCACATCATCGACGGGCGCATCCCGCACGCGTTGCTACTCGAGATTTTTACCGATCAGGGAATCGGAACGGAAATAACTCTATAGGGATCAGCCATCAGCGATCAGCTATCAGTAAAGGCTGAATGCCGAGGGCTGAGAACTGAACACAGGGCTATGAAAACCACAGACGTCCAGAAACTTTATAACGAATACGTGATGCCCACTTACACGCGGCTGCCGGTCTGTCTCGTGAAGGGGAAAGGATCGCGGGTCTGGGACCTGGAAGGCAAGGAGTATCTTGATTTCTTCCCGGGCTGGGGCGTGTCGTGCCTGGGGCACTGCCATCCGGCCGTGATCAACGCGATCAAACACCAGTCCCGGACGATGCTCCACATCCCGAACAACTTCCTCAACATCAAGCAGTCGGAGCTCGCCAGCGAGATTGTGAAAGCCTCCTTCCCGGGACGCGTATTCTTCGGCAATTCCGGCGCCGAGGCGAACGAGGGTGCCATCAAGTTCGCCAAAAAGTACGGTGGCGAGACCGGTCGCTACGAGATCATCACGATGAAGCGGTCCTTCCACGGAAGGACGATCGCAGCGATGACCGCGACCGGCCAGGACAAGTTTCATCAGGGTTTCGAGCCGCTGATCGAGAAGTTCCACTACGCCGAGTTCAACGATCTTGAGTCCGTGAAAAAACTTCTCACGCCGAAGACTGTGGCGATCATGCTCGAGCCGATCCAGGGGGAGGGCGGAATCCACGTCGCGAAGCCGGAATTCATGCAGGGCCTGCGCCAGCTTTGCGACGAGCGGGATATGCTTCTCATCCTGGATGAAGTGCAGACCGGTATGGGGCGGACGGGCAAGATGTTCGCCTACCAGCATTACCACGGCGTCGAACCGGATATTATGACGCTTTCGAAGGCTTTGGGCGGCGGTGTTCCGATCGGTGCGTTTGTCGTGAACAAACGGATCAGAAAAGAGGTTCTGACGGCCGGCATGCACGGCTCGACCTTCGGCGGGAGCCCGCTCGTGTGCGCGGCGTCCCTGGCCGTTTTTAAGGCGATTCGCAAGGAAAAACTGCTCACGAATACGGTCCGGATGGGGGAACTCCTCAAGATCGAGTTCGAGAAGCTCCGGGAAAAGTATCCCGTGATCGAGGAATATCGCGGCATGGCCCTTATGTGCGCCCTCAAGCTCAGCGCACCGTCCGCGCCCTACGCCCAGGAGGCGCGCGACCGGGGGCTTCTGGTCAATTCGACCCAGGGCGACGTGCTACGGTTCCTGCCGGCGCTCAACGTGACCGCGAAAGAGGTCCGCAGGGCCGTCGCGATCCTTGACCAGGTATTCGCGAAGCTGTCGAAAAAACAGGAAGACTGCTCATGTTCGACTCATTGATCTCGATCAACGACCTCAGCACGGACGAGATCAAAAAGTTGTTCGCACTTGCGGCGGATCTCAAGGCCCGGCCGCAGGATTTCCGGAACGTTCTCGAGGGACGCATGTTCGGTTTCATTTTCGAGAAACCGTCGACCAGGACCTGGGTTTCGTTCCAGGCGGGCATCTTTGCGATGGGAGGCGGTGTGATCTACCTCGGACCCGAGGACATCCAGCTCGGCGTGCGGGAAGAGGTGCGGGATGTCGCGCGCGTCCTCAACCGGTACCTCGCGGGGGTCGTCATGCGAACCTTTTCGCACTGGACAATTACCGAGTTCCGGGACTACTTCGACAAACCCGTCATCAACGGCTTGAGCGACAAGGAGCATCCCTGCCAGGCGCTTGCGGATTACATGACGCTGTATGAGAAGATCCCCGCCGAAAAAGACCCCGTCCTCGCGTTCGTAGGGGATGGCAACAATGTCCTGCACTCGCTGATCCTTGTCGCGGCGAAACTGGGCGCGAAGATCCGTTACGCGACGCCGAAGAAATACCAGCCCGACGCCAAGATCGTGAGGACCGCGCGGGAAATCGCGAAAAAGACGGGGGCCGTGATCGAAGGGTTCTTTGACCCCGCCAGGGCCGTGGCCGGAGCGGATGCGATTTACACCGATGTCTGGGTCAGTATGGGCGAAGAGGCGATGCGGAAGAAGAAGCTGAAGGACTTTCAGGGCATGCAGGTCAATAGGGAGCTCGTCGCGAAGGCCAGGAAAAACGTGCTCATCATGCACTGCCTGCCGGCGCACCGCGGCGAGGAGATCACCGACAGTGTCATGGAAAGCAAGAACTGCATCGTATTCGACGAAACCGAGAACCGGCTTCACATCCAGAAGGCCGTTTTGCTTCATCTCTTTAACGAAGGAGCGATCCAATAAGGCTGGGGACGATCGATTTTTGAAAAACCGGAACATTTCCGGCCTTCAGTCATTGAAAAGGATGAAACAATGAAAAAAATAGTGCTGGCATATTCAGGCGGACTTGACACTTCCTGCGCCGTGAAATGGCTGCAGGAACATTACGGCTACGAGGTCATCTGTTTTTCCGCGTTCATCGGGGAAGTCAAGGACAAGACCAAGCTGATCAAGCGCGCGAAAGCCGCCGGCGCGCTCAAGACCTTCATCGTCGATCTCAAGGACGAGTTCGCGAAGGACTACATCCTTCCCGCGATCTGGGCCCACGCGCGTTACGAGGGGAAATATCCGCTCGCGACCGCGCTCGGGCGTCCCATGATCGCGAAGCACCTGGTCGAGGTCGCTGAACGCGAGGGCGCCGAGGCCGTGGCGCACGGTTGCACGGGCAAGGGCAACGATCAGGTCCGCCTTGAAGTGGGGGTGAGGGCGCTCAATCCGGATCTCAAGATCATTGCCCCGCTCCGCGAGTGGGAGTTTAAGACCCGCGAAGAAGAGATCGAATACGCGCGGGAGAAATGTATCCCGATCGATGTGACGAAAAAAAGCATCTACTCGATCGACAAGAACATCTGGGGGATCGCGATCGAGGCCGGGATTTTGGAAGACCCCATGCTCGAGCCGCCGGAAGACGCGTACGTGATGACAAAGGCCTGTGACAAGACGCCGAAGAAGCCGCGCTACATCGAGATCGGTTTCGTGAAGGGCGTGCCGGTCAGCCTTGACGGAAAGAAGATGCCGCTCGTGACGCTGATCGACAGGCTCAATGCAGTCGCGGGCGCCTACGGCGTCGGGCGTTTTGACATGATCGAGAATCGCCTGGTCGGGATCAAGAGCCGCGAGGTCTACGAGGCCCCGGCCGCGGATGTGCTCCTGAAGGCCCACGACGAGCTCGAGGGCTTCGTCATGGACCGCGAGTTCATCCATTACAAGCGCGTGCTCAGCGAAAAATATGCCGAGCTTGTCTATTTCGGGCTCTGGTTCTCGCCCCTGAGAAAAGCCCTCGACGCCTTCTTTGCCTCCAACCAGGCGCGTGTCACGGGAAAAGTGAGGATCAAGCTCGACCGGGGCCACGCGATCTGCGTGGGCCGCGAATCAAAGTTTGCGCTCTACCGGGAAAAACTCGCGACGTATTCAAAGGGCGATCTCTTCGACCGGACGGCCGCGACGGGGTTCATGAAACTCTGGGGCCTTCCGTACGAGGGAATGTATAAAAGCTAAGCGCGAAGGGCGAAAAACGAAGAGCCTGGAACAGCTCTTGGCTCTCGTCGCTGGGCTCCAAGCTGGGGGTAAATATGTCCAAAAAACTCTGGGGCGGTCGGTTCAAGAAGGAAATGCATCCGGCGTTGAGATGCTTCAGCTATTCGCTCGCCGTCGACAAAGAGCTCTTTGACGCGGAACTCGCCGTAAACGCGGCGTGGGCGAAGATGCTCGCGCGGACCGCGATCATCACACAGGCCGAATCGAAGGCGATCCTGAAAGGCCTCGCGCGGATCGAGAAGGACCTCGAGGGAAAAGACATCGCCCGCTATGTCGCGGAGGTCGAAGACATTCACACCCTGATCCAAAGCGAACTCGAAAAGCGCTCAGGCGCGGTCGCGAAGAAACTCCACACGGGCCGCAGCCGGAACGACCTCGTCGTCACGTCCACCCGGGTCTGCCTCCGGGAAAAGATCGCGGTGATACGGTATGAAACCTCGCGTCTCCAGAAGGCGCTCGTCGCCGCGGCGGAAAAAGCCCAGGGGGCCATTGTCCCCGGCATGACGCATCTGAGGAAGGCCCAGCCGGTGCTGCTCGCGCATCACCTCCTCGCCTATGTCGAGATGCTCGAGGAGGACAAGGCCCGACTTGCCGACACCTTGAAGCGCGTCAATATCCTCCCGATCGGTTCCGCGGCGCTCGCGGGTTCCGCGCTTCCGATCGATCAAAAATTCCTCGCGAAGGAGCTCGGCTTCGAAAAAATCGCCCGAAACAGCATGACCGCCGTGAGCGACCGGGGGTTCCTTGCGGAATTTCTGGCGAACCTTTCGATCCTCTGGATGCATCTTTCGAGGCTCGCCGAGGATTTCATCCTCTGGAACTCGGAGGCATTCGGGTATGTCGAGCTCGACGACGCGTTCGCGACGGGCTCCAGCCTGATGCCGCAGAAGAAGAACCCTGATGTCTTTGAGCTCGTGCGGGGCAGGGCCGGGGTGATCTTCGGGCATCTGCAGTCGATCCTGACCGTCCAGAAGGGACTGCCGCTTTCTTATAACCGGGACCTCCAGGAGGATAAGCCCGGCGCATTCGATGCGGTCCACAAGACGACGATCGCCCTTGAAGTGCTCGCACTCACGGTCGCGTCCGCAACCTGGCAGAAAAAGGCGATGGCGAAAGCGGTCGCGGACGACACGCTCTTCGCCACGGACATCCTTGAGTACCTCGTCCGCAAGAAGGTCCCGTTCTCGGAGGCCCACTCGACCGTCGGCCAGGCCGTGCGCTTCGCCGCGGAGTCGGGCAAGGGGCTGCGGGAACTTTCGCTCAGGGAGTGGAAGAGGTTCTCCCCCGGGATCGGCGCGGATATTTACGATCTCTTCGACCCCGAGACTTCGGTCCGTGGCAAGAAGACCATCGGCAGCACGCATCCCCTCAAGGTCCGTCAGCAGATGGACTATTGGACGAGACTGCTTGCTTGAACGTTCCCCCTTCGGCCAAGGGGGAATCCAGGGGAATCTGAAATCTCCCCCGGCCCCTCCCAGGAAAGAGGGGAGTTAACTATCCTGGAAAATCGAGGTAACGATTATGTCACGAATCGATTTCGAAGAAGAATCCCGGATGCACGATTTCTGCTATAACCGGAAGGGCGAGCTCTGCTGCGAGAATGTCCCGCTCAGGAAGATCCTGGAGAAGACCGGCACGCCCGCGTATATCTACAGCTCGAAGACGCTCACCGACCACCTCGCGAAGCTCCAGCGCGCGTTCCGCTCCGTGCGGCCCCTGATCTGTTATTCCGTGAAGGCCAATTCGAACCTTGCGGTCCTGAGGGCGCTCGTCGCGAAGGGCTCCGGCCTCGACATTGTCTCAGGCGGCGAGCTCTTCCGCGCGAGGAAGGTGAAATGCCAGGGCCGGAAGATCGTCTACGCCGGCGTCGGAAAAAAGGACGAGGAGATTCGCGAGGCGATCAGGGCTCGCATCCTCCTTTTCAACGTCGAGTCCGTGCCCGAGCTCGAGCGCATCAACGCGCTCGCGAAGAAGATGCGAAAGAAAGTGAATGTGTCGCTGCGCATCAACCCGAACGTCGACCCGCACACGCACGACTACATCACGACCGGCAAGGCCGAGACCAAGTTCGGCATCGACTTTGAACGCGCGCGTGCGATCTACCTCGCGAGCAAGACGCTCGCGCACGCCCGGCTCACGGGTGTTCATGTCCATATCGGTTCCCAGATCGAAACGGGGGAGCCCTTTGTCGAGGCATTCCGCAAGATACTGGAATTTATCGATGAGATCGAGGCGGCGGGCATGAAGATAAGGTTCCTCAACCTCGGCGGCGGCCTTGGCATCATCTATAGCGACGAGGACCCGCAGACGGCAGACGAGTTCGCGTCGAAGATCCTCCCCCTGCTCAGGAAACGCAAGTTCCAGGTCATCTTCGAACCCGGGCGTTTCATCGTGGGGAACGCGGGTGTGCTCGCCGCGAAGATCCTCTATGTGAAGGAAACGAACGTGAAAAAATTTTTTATTACGGACGCGGGTATGAACGACCTGATCCGTCCCGCGTTCTACAACGCCTACCACGCGATCTGGCCCGTCCAGAAACGCCCGGATGCCCGGCGCTGGGTGTACGATGTGGTTGGTCCCATCTGCGAAAGCGGGGACTTTTTTGCGAAGGATCGGGAGCTTCCCGAAATGCGGCCCGGCGAATGCCTCACGATTATGACCGCGGGTGCCTACGGTTTTACGATGAGTTCCAACTACAATTCCCGCGGTCGCGCCTGCGAGGTGATGGTGAAGGGAAGCTCCTTCAGGATCGTCCGCAAACGCGAGACCTACCAGGACCTGGTTCGGGGTGAATGTGTTTAGGGTTTTTGAAAATCGGGGCCGTGCCGGCGTTTCGGCACGGCCTTTTTTGTTGAAACCATAGTAGATATTCTTTGTGGTTTTCCGGCAGAAACTGGTTGTTAGCCATTGATCCGGGATTTTTCCAAAAACAGGATTGTTTTTGTTGAAAAACGAACTTGATCGACCGGGAATTAGCGGGACTAGAGTCTAAAAGACAGACTGTGAAACCCATGACCACTCACGAACGACGAACGCATAAGGGGGAGAAACTTCCGGGCGAGGTCGCGATCTACTGCGAGTCGCGCGGGGAGGGGGCGCCGCTTCTTTTGATCGCGGGGCTTGGGACCGACAGCTCGAACTGGAACGGGGTGATCGCGAGACTTCCGAAGCAGTACCGCATCCTGACGCTCGACAACCGGGGCGCGGGGCGCAGTTCGATTCCGGGAAAGCCGTACAGCGTCATCGAAATGGCGGAGGACGTCCTGCGGGTGCTCGATCATTTCAAGGTCGGGCGGGCGCATGTTCTGGGTCATTCCCTCGGAGGTTTTATTGCCCAGGAGCTTGCGATCCGGTATCCGGAGCGCGTCGACCGGCTCGTCCTGTCGAGCACCGCGGCCGTTTCTTCCGGGAGGAACAACGAGCTTTTCCTGAAATTTTACAGGGACCTTGCGCAGGGGGGGGATCTCGAGGCGTGGCTCCGCGAATGGACCCGCTGGCTTTTTTCGCCGAGCGTTCTTTCCCGGGAAAGTTTCGTTGCGGCGCTCGTGAAACGGGGCATCCGCGATCGTTACCGGCAGCAGCTTCCCGGATTCAAGGGGCAGATTGACGCGGTCGCTTCGTTCGACGCACGCGGGCGTCTCGGAGGGATCAAGGCCCGGACGCTTGTTCTCGAGGGCGGGGAGGACGTGCTGATCCTTCCGGAAGAAGCGGAGGCGCTTTCGAAGATGATCCCTGGCAGCGTTTACCGGTGCATCCCCGCCGTGGCCCACTCGATCCATATGGAAGAGCGCGAGGTGTTCGTCAACATCGTCCACGGATTTCTGGCGGCGGAGTAATAGGGAAAAGAGCGAACATCGCATCGGTGTGATGCGGTGCAAACGGTCCCCGCAGAGCTTTTTCCTGCCTGTGCTGATCCCTGACCTGGTCTTCTCGGGGTATGTTCACGCGCGGGCGGAGGATCGGGGATCGGAGGGTTGTTGCCAGGTTGTGATCGAGAATGCTTGAAGCATGCCTTTGTGGAATGCGAAGGGAATTCCGCCCGCGAGTATCAGGTCCGAAGCTGAACAGGATTCGTGAGTCAAACGCCGCAACGGGTAACCCCGGGTGCGGTTTTTATTTCGAGTAGGGCAGGTCGGGGACCGGCGTCGCGACAAGAGTCGGCGGTTCGGGAACCCCGGAAGTATCCTGGGCCGCGGTTTCCGCTAGAGAAGTCGTGGGAACCATTCCAACCTCGTAGGTTGGAGTGGTCGGGGGAGTCTGGATCGGCGGCGGAACGGGAGCGGGTGACTTCGCTTTGGTGACGCGGATCGTGGCCGGGACTTCCGAGGCGGGAATTACGCTGTACCTTGATTTTCCGTGAACCTCCCACGGTTTCGGCGGCCCTTCCTTTTTCTTTCCGAGGTCCGGGACCGCTCCCTCCCCGAAGTCGGGGAAGTCGACGGGAATGGGAAAGGTCGCGAGCTGGATCAGACCGTCCGCCGTGTAAAAGACGAACTTCGAGATTCCCATGCAGAACCCTTCCCATTCGCTCTTCTTGAGGTCGAACTTGTAGCGCTTCGGCTCCGAGAACATTTCGGTCCAGCCGAGGAACGTGTTGCGGAGACCGAACGCAAGCTTCCCTTTGGTCTTTTCGCCGTAACCTTCCTTTTCGGCCCATGGCGTTGCGACCGCGGAGGGAGCGAGAGCGATCATCAATAGAAGGGCGAGCGCGAGGAAGCGTTTCATTCGAATTTCACGCCTCCGTCAGGAAGGGGGATATCCACCGCGACGGGGAAGGTAGCCGCATGGAGAACGCCGCCCACGGTGTTGGTCCCGGTGCGCCAGACACCCTTTGCGATGCCCGCGAAGATGTTGCCGTGTTTCGCGGTTTCGAAGAAGAGGGCCGTCCAGCCGGCTGTGATGTTCGTGAGACCGAAGGCGAGCTTGCCGACCGATTTATCGACATAGGTCTTCTCTTCGGTCCAGGGGCTCTTCTGAAAATTGTCGAAATTCGCGAAGACCGGCGTCGCGGATGTCAGAACAGAAAGGGCGAGGAACGCGCAAAGAATTTTTTTCATAAAGGCTCCTTTTTGGACAGCGGGAAGATTCTCCACGTAAAGCCCGCTTCCGTCAAGGCGCAATGGCGGCTTGGGGCTGAAGGCCTGGCTCTCGGCCTTCGGCGGGGAATTTTTAAAAAAATATGTTTTTTCGGGGTTTAGTGGTTGATGCAGAAAACGATATGATGTAATATCCGGTTTCCGATTCACGGGAAAAAGTTTTTTGTGACGGTTATTGTCAAATTTCAAACAATGGAGGGTGAGCGATCGTGTTCAAATACCCTAAGGTCAAAGCCAGCATCCCCGAGACCCGCGTGAAGTTCAACGGAAAGGTCTTGATTATCGGGTGCGGGGGTGTGTCGCAATGTGCGACACCGCTGATCCTGCGTCACTTCGACATGCCCGCGAAGAACATCACGATTATGGACTTCGTCGACAACCGCCACCGTGTAAAAGACGCGCTGAAGAAAGGCGTCCGCTACGTCTTCGATCGCGTCACGAGGGACAATTACAGGAAGCTTCTTGCGAAATACGTCGGGTGCGGCGATATGATCATCGACCTCGCCTGGAATATCGACGCATGGGAGATCCTCGACTGGTGTCGCGCAAACAACATCCTCTATGTCAACACCTCGATCGAGGAATGGGACCCTTACCGTGACGACAAGCGAACTGACCCGACCCAATACACGCTCTACTATCGCCACATGAAGCTTCGCAAGCTCATGAAGGAGAAGTGGGGCGACGAGAAGGGCGCGACTTCGATCGTCGACCACGGCGCGAATCCCGGCCTTGTGTCCCATTTCACAAAGAAGGCCCTGATCGATATCGCGAAGAAGATTCTGAAGGAAAAGCCGCGGGATCCGCGCGCGAAGAACCTCGAGCGCTTTCTTGCCGGGAAGAACTTCGCGAAGCTCGCGCAGACAACAGGCGTCAAGGTTATCCATATCAGCGAACGAGACACGCAGGTCACGGACGTTCCGAAACGCGTCAACGAGTTCGTGAACACCTGGTCGATCGAAGGGTTCTATGAGGAGGGTGTCGCGCCGGCCGAACTCGGCTGGGGGACTCACGAGAAGAAACTTCCCAGGGACGGCTATGAGCACAGGACGGGGCCGAAGAACCAGATTTGCCTCGGCACGCTTGGCATGAACACGTTTGTTCGTTCGTGGGTGCCCTGTGGGGAGATCAACGGCATGGTGATCCGCCACGGCGAGGCGTTTTCGATCTCCGACCGTCTCACGGTATGGAAGAACGGCAAGGCCGTGTACCGCCCGACCGTGCATTACGCGTACTGCCCCTGCGATTCCGCGGTCCTTTCGATGCAGGAGCTCCGGATGCGCCAGTACAAGCTGCACGAGGACCAGCGCATCCTTTCGGACGATATCATTGACGGTCGCGACGAGCTCGGTGTGCTCCTGATGGGACATGATTTCACGTCCTGGTGGTGCGGTTCGCTTCTCGACATCCACACGACGCGCAAACTGGTCGCGCACCAGCAGGCGACGACTCTCCAGGTGGCGGTCTCCGTGGTCGCCGCGGCGCTCTGGATGATCGACAATCCGCGCAAGGGTTTTCTGCTCCCGGATGATATCGATCACGAGTTCATCCTGAAGTTCGCGACCCCTTACATCGTCCCGTTCGTTTCGATCCCCTCGGACTGGACGCCGCTTCAGAATCTCAACACGAAGTACCTGAGGTTCGGGGCCAAGGCGCCGAAAAAGGACGAGCTTTGGCAGTTCAACTCCTTCCTCGTGGACGACAGGGGTTGATCCGGAATGAAACAGCCCCTTCTTGAGAGTGGGAGCATTTCGTTTTTAAACAAGGCGGTCAGGCCGACGGAGTCCTCGGGTATCGAGAATCTGATCCGGCAAATGCTGAAAAAGCATAAGACGCCCTTTCTCTTGATCCGCAAGAGTGTCCTCGAGAAGCAGTTCAACCGCTTTCGAAAGGCCCTGCCGGAAGTGACGCCTTATTACGCGATCAAGGCCAATCCGCATCCGCGGATCGTCAAATATTTCGCGAAGCTCGGGGCCTGCTTCGACGTCGCGAGCGCGGCCGAGATGAAACTCGTCCTCAAGCAGGGCGCGAAACCGAGCCACATCATCTTCGCGAATACGATCAAGTCGAAAGAGGATATCGTCACCGCCCGCAAGCGCCGCGTCCGGCTCATGACCTTCGACAACGAAGCCGAGCTTTACAAGATCGCGGAGAGTTTCCCCGGAGCGCACGTGATCTTGAGGATCCGCGTCGAGAACCGCGGCTCGGTCGTCCAGCTGTCGCTTAAGTTCGGCGCGGAACCGGACCAGGGGTTTTGTCTCTTGCGGAAGGCGAAAAGCCTCGGGCTCGTGCCGAAAGGCGTGAGCTTTCACGTCGGTTCGCAGTCGACGAACGTCGAAAATTATTTGCAGGCGCTCGAGCTCACGGCCGGGATTTTCAGGGAGGCCAAAGAGAACGGCATGCCGCTTTCGATCGTCGATATCGGAGGCGGGTTCCCGATACCTCACTTTGAAAACGAGATCGGCATCAACTTTGAGCGGATGGCCGCGCAGATCCGCAAGCAGATGAAGGAGCTCTTTCCGAAATCCACTCATTTTATCGCCGAGCCGGGGCGGTTTTTCGCGGGTCCCTCCGGCGTGCTCGTGACGCAGGTGGTGGGGAAGGCCTTCCGCGACAACAAGAACTTCTACTACATCAATGATGGCATCTACCAGGATTTTTCAGGGATGATGTTCGATCACTGCAAGTACGAGTTCAAGACCTTGCGACGCGGGCAGAAGACCATGAGCGTGATCGCGGGCCCGACCTGCGATTCGCTTGATATCCTCACATCGAACGAAGAGTTCCCCGAGTTGTTCGTCGGGGATGTTGTTTACGTCAAGAATATCGGCGCCTACTCCTGCGCGAGCGCTGTCCCCAATTTCAACGGCTTCGAACCTGCCAAGGTCATTCTCGTATAAATAAATAATGGGGTCAGTCACCATTTCAGGGAAATGGTGACTGACCCCATTTCTCAAGGCGCAGGCCAAGTGGATTGCGATCCATAAGGACGCCGAACGCAAGGCCATCCCAACGGCCGAGCAGTGGAAAGAAATGAAACAACAGAAGGAATGCCCGTGGATAAAAGTGAAAGGGGGCGGCATGAACATGAGTGAGACGATGCCGGCCTGAGCCGCTTAACCGAGAAAGGGAGGGGGTCATGGAAAAAAAGAAAGAAAGTCACAAGAGTCCGTGTTGTTGCTGTTCCGCGCTCGCCGGAGTGCTTGTGATCGTGTTCGCCTGGTGGAATGTCTCCTGGGCCCCGATTGCCCTGACCGTGCTAGGTGTGGCCGTCATTGTGAAGGAGTTGACGGGATGCATCTGTAAGAGGGACGTGTGCAAGAAACTCGATAAAACGAATCCCGAAAGCGACAATCAGACCTGATTTGTCCCGCCTTCGCGAAGTTTTGATCCGGGGGCCCGGAAAGAGGCCGCAAAACTCTTCGTGCGGTTCCCCGGCTCCTTTCCAATCAATCCTTTTGGATTCCCGGGGGGGATTTGATAGAATACGCCCGCCTAACCGCAGGTTTATCAAGACGTTATCATGAGAAAAACAATACCCTTCTATAAAATGGTCGCCTCGGGGAACGATTTCGTGGTTGTGGACAACCGACGGGGGGTCGTAAAGAACGCCGCCGCTTTCTCGAAGCGGGTCTGCGAGCTTCATCAGGGAGTGGGCGCGGACGGCGTCCTGCTTTATGAAAAGTCCGCGAAGGCGGATTTTAGGATGCGGATCATCAACCTGGACGGTTCCGAGGCCGCGGCCTGCGGGAACGGTTTCCGTTGTATTGCCCTGTATGCGCGCGAAGTTATCAAACTGCCCCCAAAGATGATCTTTGAGTCGGGCTCCGGACTCATTGAGGCCGCAGTCGGACAAAGCGGTGACGTGAAGGTCCAGCTTGTGAAGCCGAGGATTTTTGAGATGAGCGGCATGCTTGAGGTCTCCGGCCACCGGCTCCACTACGCGTTCGTCGACACCGGTGTCCCGCATATCGTGATCTTTGTGGAGGGGCTCGGGAAGATCGATGTTGCCACCGTCGGACGGGCAGTCCGCACGCATGCGAAGTTCAAGCCGGCGGGAACGAACGTGAATTTTGTCGAGGTGAAGAGCAAGCGCGAGATCATGGTCCGGACGTACGAGCGCGGTGTCGAGAACGAGACGCTCGCGTGCGGGACGGGATCGACGGCTTCTTCCGTCGTGAGCGTGCTCAAGGGGTATGTCGCGACACCGGTCACGGTCCACACGAGGGGCGGCGAGAAGCTTGTGATCGATCTGGAGCGCAAAGGTACCGTCGTCACAAAGGCCTTCCTTCAGGGGAAGGCGCAGGTTGTCTATCGGGGCGAATATTTTCTTTAATCAGGCAGGGAGAAGGAAGAGAACATGGCTAAAAAGAAAATAAGGTTCGCGGGTTCCATGGTTGCGCTTGTCACGCCGTTCAGGAGCGGTAAGGTCGATCGCAAGGCGATGGCGGGGCTCATCGATTTCCACCTGAAGGCCGGGACGGACGTGATCATTCCCTGCGGCACGACGGGGGAGTCCGCAACGATGTCGCATGAGGAACACCGTGACACAATGTCGTTCGTCGTCGATTACGTGAACGGGCGCGTCCCCGTGATTGCGGGGTGCGGGTCGAACAATACCGCGGAGGCGTTCGGCCTTGTCCAGCATGCGAAGCGAACCGGCGCGGACGCGGCGCTGATCGTGACGCCGTACTATAACAAGCCGACGCAGGAAGGTCTCTACCGCCACTACGAATACCTCGCGGGCCGGGTTGACATCCCGATCGTCCTTTATAACGTGCCGGGGCGTACCGGAGTGTCGATCGCGCCTGAGACCGTGGCGCGGCTTTCGAAGATCGACAATATTGTCGCGATCAAGGAAGCGAGCGGGAGCATGGACCAGGCGGACCAGATCATGCAGCTCTGCGACCTTCCCGTCATTTCGGGCGAGGACAGCCTGACCTTCCCGCTGATCGCGGCCGGGGCGGTGGGTGTGATCTCGGTGTCGGCGAACGTCGCGCCGAAGCTCGTTCATGACATGGTGTGGGCGGCGCTCGACGGCAATATGGCGAAGGCGCGGGAACTCCACAAGAAACACTATCCTCTTTCCAAAGCGGTCTTCATCGAGACGAATCCCATTCCGGCCAAGACGGCGCTCGGGATGATGGGGATGATCAAGCCGGAGCTGCGGCTTCCGCTCTGCGAGATGAAACCGGAGAACGTGAAGAAACTGCGGGCAGTTCTCAAAACGTTGAAAATCGTTTAACCAAAATCCAACCTCGTAGGTTGGAGTGGTATAAGGAGAAGGGTATGATCAGATTGGCGGTGGCGGGCGCGGCGGGCAGGATGGGAAAGATCATCCTGAAGCTCGCTGCGAAGGACAGGGCGTTCAGGATCACGGGCGGCATCGAACAGCGCGGCCACGCGACACTGGACATGGATATCGGTTCCTTGATCGGCGGCGATCTCCTTAATGTCCGGATTGATTCCAGTCCGGTCGCGGTCATGAAGACGTCGGATGTCCTGATCGATTTCAGTCATTTTTCGGCGCTGCCGGATAACCTTGCGGCCTGTGTCGCGGCGAAGAAGAAGTATGTGATCGGGACCACCGCGATTCCTCCCGGGATGATGAAAAAAATCGCCCTCGCTTCAAAGAAGATACCGATCGTCCAGTCGCCCAACATGAGCGTGGGGGTGAACCTCCTGTTCCGCCTCGCGGCGTTCGCGGGCAAGGTCCTCGACGAAAGCTACGACCTCGAGATCATGGAAATCCACCACCGGATGAAAAAGGACGCGCCGAGCGGCACCGCTCTTAAACTGGCCGAAATTCTGGCCGATGCAAGAGGCAGGGACCCGGCGAAGGATCTGGTCTGTGGCCGCGAAGGGGACACCGGCGCCCGGCAGCAAGGGAAGATCGGCGTATTCGCCATGCGGGGCGGCGACGTGGTCGGTGAACATACGGTGTCGTTTTTCGGGGATGGGGAGCGTGTCGAACTGGTCCACAAGGCTACTTCCCGCGAAGCTTTGGCCCGGGGCGCGCTTCTGGCGGCAAAATTCCTTGCGAAAAAGAAGACGGGTCTCTATCATATGGGCCATGTTCTCGGAATGATGTAAGTTTTGGCGGGACCTTGTTCATTAAAGTTTTGCAAAAGCCGAAAGCCAAAAACTAAAAATTTTTAATGATACTTAAAAATTTCATACCCCCTGTTTTGGCAAGCGCGGTTCTTTTCTGTTCCTCCCCTGCGTTTGCGGGCATCCTGACGACCGAGCCTGAAGCCGCTCCGGCCGAAACTCCCGGGAGAAATCTCTACGCCGAGCATTTCTACGCCCCGTCCGGCCAGAAACTCGACCTGAAGGTCTCCGGGGTCCGCGGCTTTCCCGTGATCAAGACCCGCTCGCGGCCGCAGAACGCCGAATATTCCATCGTGACAGATTTCGGGGGCGGCGCGCTCCGATCGCGTTTCCTTCCCGGCCTGAAAGACATCAAGGCGATCGACGAATACATCAAGAAGAACCTGCAGGTCGCGAATTTCGAAGGCGTAGAGATCCGCAAACTTCCCCTCCCGCTCGCGGGCGGGGGAACGTCCGATCTTTTCTGGGTCGGGGACAAGGCCTTCCCGACGGCCGCCCAGGCGACCGCGGAAGTGACCCGCGTCAAATCGAGGATCGAATCCCAGGGCGGGAATTTCGCAAAGAGCGTCCAGGCCGTGCCGGTGTTTGTCGCGCCTGAAAAACCGGAGCCCGTGAAGACGAAGGCCCAGTACCAGAAGGAAGAAGAGCTCGTTCTTAAATTCGCGGACCAGCTCGATCTCGGGGAAAAGATGTGGGGCCCCTTCCAGGGCGAGCCGGCCGGCGAACCGGTGCTGTGGCAGTCCTTCGGCGAAACAACCTACCGCATGACCAACCTCGAGAACAGGAACTTCAACAGCCAGGTCGGCTACTGGACGAACCGCATCGTCCTTAAAGGCATCCGCGCCCCGCTCAGCACCATCGATCCCTTCTTCGAGGAGACGACAACGATCGAAGCGGTCGGGGCGGATTACAAGAGCCACTTCGATATCTTCGCCGGATTCGAATGGCGTCCCTTCGCGCGCAATCCCTGGCTTTACAACTTCCGCCCGTTCGGCTGGGACATCCCGCTCCTTGAATGGGTCCGGAATTACAAGTTCTATATCAAATACGGCAACCGTTACAACATCAAGGACGAGATCCAGAACGCGAAAGACTACGATCTGGTTGCCGGGGTTCAGATTTTCTATGAATGGGGCACGGAGTTGCCGCCTCTGGACGAAGGAAAGCCCGAACGTTTTGCCGATTATCTCCGTCAATATGTGTGGGGCGAATATTTCGGCGACTACCGGTGGCATAAAACCGATTTTAGCGAGATGCGTCATTTCAACGCCTGGATTCTGAACTCCTCCGTGATCATGGGGATCAAGCTGCCCGCTATCCCGCTCCCGCATAACCCGATCAACGATGAATTGGTCCTGATGCCTTACCTCCGTTTTGAGCATACAAGCAATGACGAATACTCTTATCATTATCAAAACCAGTATTACCTTGCTCCCGGAATCCGCTGGATGCCGTTCAGGTCCTATCGCTGGAAAGAAGACGAGTGGCTTTCCAAAATAGCGATCTTCGGGGAATGGCTTGCGATCGGTAAAGTTCAGCACTCCAAGCAGGACGGGGAAGCTCCCGATGCCATCCGTTACGACCTCCGTTTTGGAATGAAGTTCTCGCACAGGCGGTTTTAAATGATGTCACGCGCCACACACCACATGCCCGCCAAGAAAGCGCCCCGGCTTCGTATTGCCGTATGGTTTTGTGGTTTGTGGCTGTTTTTCGCTTTTACGCCTTCCGCCTTCGCCAACGTGCTCGGCAACCCGAGTTTTGAACAGCCGCTTGGGGACGGGACGCAGAATAACTGGGCAGATAACACCAGGCCTTTGAACACGACCGCCAAAATGGGGCGCTGGGATGGAGTGGTTAATCCCGCCGGGTTGCCGCCCGGTTTTCTCGCCCCGAGGAACGGCTCCTACGCGCTTTATTTGCAGGCCTATTTTGACGCGCCGGCTTTTTATGAAAGCACCTTCACGTTCCAGACCTACAGCAACGTGAAGCCGGGAGATTACATTACTTTCTCGGGCTATGCCCAATCGGACATCATGGCAGCGGACACGGGGGGGAGAATGAAGATCGAGTTCGAGGACGCCTCCGGGGTGAAAATCGGAACTCCCGTTGAAACGGGAAAAATCACTGCTGCCACCGCTCCGGTGGGCGTCTGGACGCTCTTTTCGATAACTGCGATCGTTCCTGAAAATGCGGCCAAAGTTGTTTTTGTTTTGGATGCCAACGGTGTCAGCGCCGGTGCAGTTCCCCGATATGGAAATATTCTGTATGACGATCTGAACGCGGAAGTGAATCCGGCAAAGCTTACGGTTGCGGCGTCCAAGCGTCACATCAAGAAAGGAGACGCGATCGGGATTAATGCGCATTTCCGGAATAGTTCCGGCAACACCTTCACGAACTCGAACATGCGGGTCAAGATTCCGAACGGGTTCGACTACGCCGAGCATTCGATCCGCGTGAACGGGAAGTCGGTCGCCGGGCAGGACGGCTCGCTGCTCATCCCGCTCGGGACGATCGGACCCGGCGCCTCGTATGACGTGACGTTTGCCACGCTCGTGACGAGCGGTGTCCAGCTCGGGAAGACATATTCGCTGGAGGTTACGGTGGAGGGGAGCGGCGGCACGCTTTCCGAAACGGCGCACGTGCAGTTCACGGTCGTGGGCGATCCGATCTTTGAGGAGGGGACCATCATCGGCAAGGTCTTTAACGATCTTAACCAGGACGGCGTCCAGCAATGCGGTGAAGAGGGCGTGCCGTGGGTGACGCTTTATACGGAAGAGGGCATCAAGGTTGTCACCGATGAGTACGGCCGCTATCACATCCCCGGCGTCGCGCCGGGCCGCCATCTCGTCAAGATCGACGGGCATACGCTTCCCGAAGGAACGAAATTCATCACCGAAGAGACCTATCTCGTGAAGATCACGCCCGGTCTCATGGGCAAGGCGAGTTTTGCCGTCCTGCTCCCGCCCTCCGGCATTCCCGAGGCGTTCCGCAAGGACCTGATGGTCATGGTCACGCAGGGGGTTGATATCTCCCGGCCGGACCTTGACATTATGATGGAACCGGAGCTCCTGAAGCTCGGCGTCGGGGTCCTCGAAAAGGACGCGCTCTTCAGGCTCGACACCAATTACGCCAGGTTCGTCAAGAAATGGGCCATCGAGGTCCGCGACGAAATGGGCGTGCCCGTCTGGACCGGTTACGGCATCGGTGCGCCGCCCGCGGAGGTGACGTGGGACGGGAAGGCCGAGAATGGTTTCATGATCAAGCCCGGCGTCTATTCGTACCAGCTCAAGGTTCGCGATGCGAAGCACCACGAGGATTGGACAACCCTCAAGTTCTTCGAGGTCTACAACAAGCTCGATCCCAGGGCCCAGAAGAACTACCAGCCCGAGCTTCCGGCGGTCGGGGATTTCAACCTCTTTAAGGACGGCAAGCGCAGCATCCCCCTCATCGCGAAACCGACGGTCCGGGTCCAGGGCAAGACAAGACCCGAGTACCAGGTCATGATCAACGACCTCCCCGTGACAGTGGACCCCGAGACCGGCATGTTCCAGAAGGAGTTCTTCGTCGAGCCCGGCGAGCACGAGTTCAACATCATGGCCGCGGATCCGAAAGGGGAAAGCACGACCTACCAGGAAAAGATCAAGGTCAAGGACAGCACGTTCTTCATGGTCGCCCTTGGCGAGGAGCAGCTCGGCATCAATTTCGCGAACGGGGCGATGGAAGCCGCGGATTCCGACGCCTACCGCGACGGGTTCACCGAGGACGGCCGCGCGGCCTTTTTCCTGAAATCGAAACTCAAGGGGAAGTTCCTCGTCAAGGCTCACTACGACACCTCGGATCGCCGTTCCGCGCTGTTCACGAACCTCGACCCTGACGAATACTATCCGGTCTACGGCGACTACTCGGCACGCGACTACGAGGCGCAGGACACGGCCCAGCGGCTCTATGTGCTGGTCGAGATGGACAAGTCTTATCTGAAATGGGGGAGCTTCAAGACGGAATTCACGGATACCGAACTGGCCACCTATAACCGGACGCTCTCCGGCCTCAAGGGGAGTTTCGATTCGGTCGCGAGCACGGTCTACGGGGACCCGAAGCGCGGTCTCCGGTTTTTCTGGGCTGATTCGGACAAACGGGCCGACCATAACGAGTTCTACGCGACGGGCGGCTCCCTTTTCTACACGCGCAACCGGAACCTGATCGAAGGTAGCGAAAAGATTCGCGTCGAGATCCGCGACAAGATTACGGGGATGGTGCTGACGAGCCACGACATGACGGAAGGGACGGATTACGAGATCAGCTACGCCGAAGGCCGCATCCTTCTTTCCCGCCCGCTCTCGTCCGTCGCCGCGACGGATTCGCTCGTTTCGGCCGATATCATGGACGGCAATCCCGTTTACCTGATCGTGGACTACGAGTATGAACCTTCCTCGTCGGACCTTCCGGAGATCGGCAACCGCGGTCTGCGCGGTTACGTGTGGGCCGGCGATCACGTGAGGCTCGGTGCAACGGCGGTCGAGGAAAAACGGACCGGCGGCAACGATTACGACATGCGCGGCGTTGACCTGATGATGAAGTTCGGCCGCAACACCAAGATCACCGCGGAGTACGCGACCACCGCGAACAAGCAGATGGATTCCTCGGTCTCTTTCGACGGAGGGCTCAGCTTCGGGACGGAAGGGAACCTGCGCGGGGACAACACGCGGCCGCGCGAGGACGCCTACCTGATCCGCGCGCAGTCGGAACCCGTGAGGAACCTCGAAGTGAGCGGTTACGTCCAGGGCGTGGAGCCGAGTTTTTCGAACGGCCACATGACGAGCCAGGAAGGTTTCAAGAAATACGGTCTCGCGAGCCGTTACAAGTTCACCGATAATTTCTCGGCCCGCTACCGTTTCGATTCAAGCGAGGTGATCGGCCAGTTGATGCCTCTTGCCGAGCATAATATCATGGCCCCTTACGAAGACCTGCAGACCCACACGGCCCAGCTTGCCTACGATAACGGCAAATACCTTGCCCAGGCCGAATACCAGCGCAGCAACATCGACCAAGTCCAGGACGCTGCCAACCTGACGCCCTCGCTTTATTCCGAAATCCCCTATGAGCACGGCATCGCGACCAAGATCGGCTACCATATCAATGACCGCCTCTTGCCGTATGTGAAAGCGCAAACGACTCTTCACTCGGCGGACAATTACCAGTTTGGCGGCGGTGTGCGTTGCGAGCTGATCAAGGATGTCTTCGGTTATATCGAGCAGATGTTCGGTCCGCTGGGGGATTCGACCTACTTCGGCTTCGAAAGGAACCACGGCAACGGCGCGCGAAGCTATGCGAACCTCCGCTCGATCGACCGCGGCATTGGTTCGAGGACACTCTCAACCGCGATCGGGAGCTCTTTTTCGCTTACCGAGAAATCGCGAATTTATTCGGAACGCGAGTACTCCTCCTACCAGGGCGTGGATGGTTTTGCGGATATTCTCGGCTATGAGGGCGCGCTGAACGACCACTGGGATTACGGCGCGAAGTATGAGCGGCGGCACTTGGACAGTTCGATGGCCCGGAATCTGCTGACATTGGTTGAAAATAGCCTGGCGCAGAATAACAGCTCCAACGTTTATGGAGGCTATCTGGCCTACGCGGACGGCAGAAAACTCCGTGCGCGGACTTATGCGGAACTGAGAAGCAATGGTGCGTATCCCAAGGGTAATCAGCTGGTCTTGCGCAATTCATTTCAATATCAAATTCATCGCGAGCTGACTTTTCTGACCAAATTTGATTATGGCGCCACCTATCTTTTCGATCTCGTGGATGAAAGCAAGCAAACAAATCTTGGGAATTTTGCGGATTTTACCGTGGCTTTTGCCTATCGCCCTATTGGTCTTGACCACCTGAATTTTCTCTTTAAGTATAGCTATTTGAGAGACATCGGAAATGATTTTCAGTACGTGAATTCTTATTACAACGAAAACATGTTCCATGAGATCGCGCATGTTATCTCAATGGACGCGATCTATGACGTGAATCGGTTCTTCGGTCTCGCACAGAAACTGGCGTGGAAACGGGCAACGCTGATCACCCAGGATCGCGACTTGTTCACTTTGGCCCGTAACACGCTTGATGAGACGGATACCGGTAATTTCTTGTCTGTCAGCCGCATTAATTTCCATGTGACCCGGAAATGGGATATCGCGGCCGAATATCGGCTCTTGTGGCAATCCTCCGCGCTCGATACGATACGGCACGGGATGCTTTTCGAGGTTGATCGTGAAATCTATGATTACGTGCGGATCGGGATCGGTTATAATTTTACCGATTTTACGGATGACCTCCGGGACGCGAACAATTATCATAACAGCGGTCCGTTCGTGCGGATGACGGGGAAGTTCTAGCCCTGTCCGGTGACGGACAAAAAAGCCGGCTTCAAATCGAGACCCTGCGGGGTTAAGGAGATATCCATGATGAAAAAAATCCTGATGTGTGTTGCCGTTCTCGCGTGCCTCTATCTTCCCGGCTGTTCGTCGGTCCACAAGGTCCTCCCGGTCCACGACGAGGTCCTTCTTTATAACAAGCCTTATGACCTGACCTACATGAACACCCTGATGGCTCTGAACGCGAAGCCCGGATGGGAACTCGAGTCCACCGACAAGGAAAAAGGCCTCATCACGGTCCGCAACACCGAGTACACCCGCTTTGACGACGCTGACAAACGCGTTATCTCGATCCTCGTCAAACGGGTCGACCGGGAACAGACCTCGGTGTCTCTCGCGCCCGACTCCCGGCAGCGGCTCAGCAGCGGCGAGATCATCGACTGGATCGGCGACAGGCTCCCGAGCGACGCCAGGTAGTTCGTCCGGGATTTCCTTGGATTCCATCGAGCTCCGCGGGGTCAGGACCCACAATCTCAAGAACCTCCACCTCAGGCTTCCGCACCGGAAGTTCTATGTCGTAACGGGTGTCTCCGGATCGGGAAAATCATCCCTTGCCTTTGACACCCTGTATGCGGAGGGACAGCGCCGCTATCTCGAGTCCGTTTCCGCGTATGCCCGCCAATTCCTCGAGCGGATGCCGAAGCCGGATCTCGAAAGCGCCACCGGAATCCCTCCCGCGATCGCGATCCAGGCCAAGAATATCGTCACAAATGCCCGCTCGACGGTTGGCACCCAGACCGAGATCAACGACTATCTCCGGGTCCTTTTCGCCCGGGCGGGGCGCCTGACTTGTCCGGATTGCGGGAAAGAGGTTGAGAGCCACGACCCGGCGGGCACGGCGGACCGGCTGATCGCGGACGCTTCGGGCCGAAAGTTCCGGATCGTGATCCGGATCGCGGTCGGGAGATCCGGGAAAAAATACCTGAAGGAGAATATCGCCGAACTCGAGCGGCAAGGGTTTGGCCCGTTCTTTCATAAAGGCGAATGGCGCGAGGGAAGTGCGGTCGTCGCGGCCAAGCCGGCGCCTGAGGAACTTTTCGTGGGGATTGACGAACTGATCCCCGCCGCGAATGAACGGGAACGTCTGATCGATTCGCTCGAGACCGGGTTCCGTTACGGGCAGGGCGAGGTCCAGGCATGGACCGATGGCGAGCGATTGACCTTTTCCGAGAAGCTCCGCTGTATTTCCTGCGACCGGACGTTCCCCGAACCCACGTCCAACCTTTTCTCGTTCAACAGCCCGCTCGGCGCCTGCCCCGTCTGCCAGGGGTTCGGACGCGTCATCACGATCGACCGGGACCTCGTCATTCCCGATCCTTCGCGTTCGATCAGCGGCGGCGCGATCGAGCCGTGGACGAAGGCGAGCACCCGCTGGGAGCAGGGGCAACTGCTCGATTTCTGTTCGAGGAAACGCATTCCTGTCAAAAAGCCCTGGGCGAAACTCAAAAAAGAGCACCAGGAATGGATTTTTAACGGACGCGAAGGAGACGAATACTTCAGCGTGCGGGATTTCTTCGATTACCTCGCGAAGAAGATCTACAAGATGCACGTTCGGATTTTCCTGAACCGCTACCGCGGCTACATTCCGTGTTCGGCCTGCGGGACCGCCCGTCTGAAACCGGAGGCGATGAATTACCGGGTCGGCGGCAAGACGATCGCCGAAATCCAGGCGATGCCGGTCGACCGGCTGCTCGAATTCCTTCGCGGAATCGAATTCCGGCCTGCGGAAAGGGAGAAGACCGGCCCCGTGCACGAGGAACTTCTTGCGCGTGTCGGCTTTCTGAAAGAGGTCGGCCTCGGCTACCTCACGCTTGACCGGATGTCCCGCACCCTTTCGGGCGGGGAAGTGGAGCGGATCCATCTCGCGAGCTCGCTCGGTTCGGCGCTTGTCGACACGCTGTATGTGCTGGACGAGCCGAGCGTCGGGTTGCACGAGCGCGACAACGAAATGCTGATCAATCTCCTCAAAAAACTGCGCGACCTCGGGAATACGGTTGTTGTGGTCGAACACGACCGGACGATGATTGAAGCCGCCGACGAAGTGATCGACCTCGGTCCGGACGGCGGCGCCGGAGGAGGACGGCTCATTTATCAGGGACCTGTCCGGGGACTCCCTGGCGTGAAGGACTCCCACACGGCCCGCTATCTTTCGGGACGGGAAAAACTGACACGGGCGTTCCGCGTTCCGGAATCCGGCCGCGCGGCCCGGAATAAAACAGCGGCGATCACGATCATAAACGCGCGGGCGCATAACCTGAAAAATATCAGTGTGACGGTCCCGCTCGGACGGCTGACGGTCCTGACCGGCGTTTCAGGTTCCGGGAAAAGCACGCTGCTCTATGATGTTCTCTATCATCATTATCTGAAATCCCGCGGCGAACCTGTTTCCCGCGAAGAACTTGGCGAAGCGGGCCGTGTCACGGGATTCGAGCACATCGCGAAGATGATCGTGATCGACCAGTCACCGATCGGCCGCTCTCCCCGGTCCAATCCAGCGACCTATACGAAGGCGTTCGAAGAGATCCGCAAACTCTTTGCCGCGACCCAGGCGGCCCGGCGCGCGGGATTCGATGCCGGTCACTTTTCCTTCAATTCCGAGAAAGGCCGCTGTCCGGCCTGCAAGGGGGATGGTGCCGTGAAGGTGGAGATGCATTTTCTCGCGGATGTCTTTGTCCCCTGTGAAGCCTGCCGCGGGAAACGTTTCAAGGGCGAGATCCTCGAGATCGAATATCAGGGAAAGAACATCGATCAGGTCCTCAATATGACCGTGGATGAAGCGGCCGTCTTCTTCGCGGATCGCAAGGGCCTCATCGAGAAACTGGATATCCTCCGCAGGATCGGCCTCGGCTATCTCCGGCTCGGACAGCCGACGCTCACGTTGTCGGGAGGGGAGGCGCAACGCCTGAAGCTCGCGTCGGAGCTTACCGAATTGGGACCGGAACCATCCCTCTATCTCCTCGACGAACCGACCACCGGTCTTCATGAGCGGGATATCCATCATTTGCTGAAGGCTTTTGACGAGCTCCTCGCGCGCGGGCATTCGCTCTTTGTGATCGAACACCATATGGGACTGATCAGTCTCGCGGACCATGTGATCGATCTCGGACCCGAGGGGGGCGACAGGGGTGGCGAGGTCCTCTACGCAGGGGATGTCCCGGGTCTTCTCGCGTGCGAGCGGTCTTATACGGGGCGGTGCCTCAAGAAATACAACACAGGGCAGGGTATAAATGTTTAAGCTCCGTATTCCGGACGCCGCGCGATTTGCCAGGACCGGTTTTTTCAGATACTCTTTACGTGGTGCATCCATGAGCAGAAAATGTCTGTTTTTAACCTTGGTGATCGTGCTTGCCGTGCCGAATCTTGCCGCGATCCGGAGGAGCGAGGATCCGATCCGGGACACGCAAACGGACGGCATTCTCTATAAACAGAAGATGGAAGAGGAAAAAGACGGAAAAAAAGGAGCTCTTCTTTATAGTGTTAAATACAATCCCAAAGATACCTTCCTGACGGCGCCGCCGTTCGCTCCCGAGGCCGAAAAACCAGCGGCCAGGGAAGCCATGCCCGGGGAAACGGCCGGACTTAACTGGTGGGATGAACCCGCGGTTCCCGCGGATGCCCTTGCCGCGCCGGAAGAGCCGGTTTCCCCCGAGCAGCCTGCGGAAGGCTATTGGGAACAGGAGACAGCCGCTGGAACGGAAGTTCTCCCCGGATTCGATGCCGCAGCCGAGATGACCGATGCAGGCGGAGTCTCTGCGGGGATCTCCCCGGAAACCGCGGCGACGAATGCCGCTCCCTCGGAAGACTACTGGTGGTGAGACTGTCCTTTCCTCCCGGAGTTTCGGGTTAAGACAGGGGCCAAAGGGCAAAATACCTCTATAAAACGGAAATACTTACGGATATAATACCCCAACTATCCGCCTTCCCAGGCCGCTTTCCCAAGTTTGAAGGCCAAGAATGAAAAGGAGAATTGTCTGACATGAAATCATACCGTCGCTGGAAGCTTTTTTGGATGGATCACTGGATCAAGATCGCGATCGTGGCCGCCTCCCTCATCCTGATCCTCCTCTCGATCTGGGGGATGGCGTCGCTTGAAAGCTACTACCGCAATATCACGCTGGCGCAGTTGCCGCTCCAGATGATCATCATGGTCATCAATGCGGTGGTCTTCGCCTATATTTATATGGTGCTGTTCCGCGGCAACCTCGGGAACCTCGAGAAAAAGAAGAATATCGCGGCCAAGGACGTGAACGTGAAGTTTTCGGACGTGATCGGGATCGACGAGGCCAAAGAGGAGTGCTGGGAGGTCGTTCAGCTTATCAAGGACCATGCGCGCCTCAAGAAGATCGGCGGCAAGATTCTTCGCGGCATCCTGATGATGGGGCCTCCCGGGTGCGGCAAAACATATCTCGCGAAGGCTATCGCGACGGAAGCGGGGCTGCCGTTTCTTTCGATGGCCGCGAGCGAATTCAACGAGATTTTCGTCGGCGTCGGCGCAAGCCGCGTTCGCCAACTCTTCAAGAAAGCCGCCCGCATGGCCTACGGGTTCGGCGGCTGCATCGTGTTTATTGATGAGCTTGACGCGATGGGGCACCGCCGCACCTTCAGCCAGTTCGGGAGCGGGGAAGGGAACACCACCCAAAACCAGCTACTCGTCGCGATGGATGGTCTCGGGGAAAAGACCGAGAACATCGTCGTGATCGGGGCCACGAACGCGGCCGAGGACGTACTCGATCCCGCGCTGCTCCGTCCCGGACGTTTCGACCGGAAGGTCTATATCAAGAAACCGAATCTCGAGGGCCGCGAGGCGCTCTTCAAGTTCTATCTGGGCAAGGTCAAACACGAGGCCTCGGTTGACTGCAAGCGTCTCGCGCGCAAGGCGGTGGACAAGTCGCCGGCCGACATTGAGAACATCGTCAAGGAATCGGCCCTGATCGCGACCCGCAATAAACGCGATTCCGTGACGCTGAAGGATATCTCCGAAGCGATCGAGCGTATCGAGCTCGGCGTGAAGCAGAAGCTGACCATAAACGTCAAGGAACGCGAGATGACGGCGTATCACGAGACGGGCCATTTGATCGTCACGTACCTTTTGCATCCGCGCGACGACGTGTTCAAGGCCTCGATTATCCCGCGGAAGATGTCCCTCGGTGTCGTGCATCCCACGCCGATCGAGGAATGGCACCTGAACGACCGCGAGTCGATGCTGGCCGAGATCAAGGTCTGCGTCGCGAGTTATGTCGCGGAGAAAATCAAGTTCGGAACGACCACGACCGGTGTCGGCGGAGGGCCCGGGAGTGATTTCTATCAGGCGACGAATTATGCCAACGCGATGGTCTGGAAATACGGGATGGGGCCGTCGGGTCTCGTGGGAGACTACACGGTCGCCCCGCAGCTCCTCTCCGAAGAGATGAAGACCCGGCTCAACCAGGACGTCGACAAGATCCTGAAGGACTGCATGGCCGAGGTGGATACGCTCCTCCGCAAGGAAAAGGACATCTTCGAGCGTTTCGCCCATGAGCTCCTTCAGAAGAACGAACTGGATTATGACGAGATCGAGGCGATCTTCATGGAGTACGGCAAGGCGAATCCCCGCCGCGCCCATCTGACGCAGGGCGGAACCCCGCCGGCGGTATAAGCGGATCATGAGGAAACAGGGGACAGGTCCGATCTCTCCGGTCGCGAGCCTGTCCCTTTTTCTTTTCACGGTCCTCTTCCTTGCCGGTTGCACGCCCGCCAGTTACCGGGCCGAGAAGGTCAAGGAAGAGATCGCGTCGATCGCCGAGAAGGAATACGGCATCCGCCAATGTGACGTGAGGATCAACGGAACGACGCTCGGCGTTTTTCTCCCCCTCGATCAGCTCTTCGCGATGGATTTCAAGGAAGCCATCCTCTCCGGCCAGGTGACCGATATGGAACAGCTTTTCCAGCCGACCGAAAAAGCGATCGACCGCATTGAGGACATGCTCTTTTCGATGTCGCGCGTCATGCTCTCCACCGACAAGAAGATCGATTTTTATTACCTCCAGGCCGCGGACACCGAAAAGACGGGGATGGAGATGATGTTCCTAGGCGCGAGCGACGATGTGAAGAAGGTCCGCTTCTGGGACATTCCGCGCAGCGAATACCGCAAACGCCTCATTTACGAAATCCAGCTGAACCGTCCCATCCTCTGGCACCGGCCGGTCCGGAAATTCTTCGCGGACCTGAACACGATGACCCGCCAGGAGCTCAAGCCGCGGTATTTCAAAGGCCAGGAGGACGTCAAGTGGATGAAAGAGTTCTATTTCGAGGACGCGACGGGATACCCCCTTGAACGTGCGCAGGCGTCCTGGGAGATTCTCGATATCCGGAGCCTCGTACTCCAGGACCGGCAGGTCGTCGTTTATGCGAAGACCAGGGTGACGCCGAAAGGCGCGAAGATTCCTCCGGAGACCCCTGAATACCTTTTCCACGTGTCTGTCGACGGCGAAAAGGAAAAGATCACGCGGATCATCCCGATGGCGATGATGGCCAGCGCGTTTGACGATCCGTCGTTCCCGATGAACCGGGATATGATCCTGAAAAGCCTGGACCGGTGGGATACGGAGTTCAACGTGCCGGATATGACGACGGGGGAATTCCTTGCCCTTCAGCTTACGCGGCGCATCCAGATGCTGATCGGTCAGGACGAGCGGATTTATAACACGTTCTCCGGTGTCAAGGTGATGCTGAAGTACGAACCTTCAAAGCCGTGCCATTATTCGCTCTATATGACGGCCCCTTCGAAGGACATCCGCCAGAAGGTCTATTCCGCGACCGGAGGCATCAATGCAGATGTTATTTATCTCTGGGAGCTCGCGGCCCGTGAGTTTGCGGATGTCCTTCATGGTTACGGTTACAAGGACTGGGATTATCTGATGTTCTTCCTGTCCCAGACGAAGTCCTATTCGTGGCGTGCCTCCCGCGAAGACCTGGAGCTTTTCCGCAGGAAGAAAAAATCCCTTCAGGACACCCTCGTCCTGACTACCTCCCGCGACACCGCCGCCTGAGCCGGACCCCGGGACTGTATTGAGGAATGGAGCATTTTCTGCTATCATATCCCTCCCTATGATACCGTTAACCCCGAGACAATCCGGTTTACTCCGGAGTGTGGTGGAGTCCCATATCGAGACGAGCGACCCCGTGGGCTCGCAGTTCATCGTCCGCCGCTACTCACTCCGCTGTTCGCCGGCCACCGTTCGTAACGAACTGGGCGTGCTTGAGGAAATGGGCTATCTGTCGCATCCGCACACGTCGTCGGGACGTATCCCGACCGATGACGGATACCGTTATTATCTGGACCACTTGCCCTTTGATGAAGAGCTCCCGGAGACTGTCTCTGCCCGGGTCGCGGAAGAGATCAGCCAGGGTTGTCGCCAGGAGCGCGCCATCGAGGCGTTCCTCGACAGGGTTTCGGGACTTCTTTCCTCCGTCACGCGGGAGATCGGTCTCTCGCTTTCGATGGCCCCCGAGCCGGATCTTTCCCGGAAGATCGACGAGCTCAAGCTGTCGCTCCAGGGTCTTACGCATATCCTCGAAAAACCCGAGTTTCGTGACATCCACAAGCTGAAGGCGTTGCTGCAGACACTCGAGGAGAAGATTCTCCTGAAGCAGTGGCTTCTCGAGAAGGCCCACGAGTCGAAGGTCTCGGTCTCGGTCGGTCGCGAGAACGGCAGCGAAGCCCTTGAGGACTGTGCGATCGTGACGGCCCGGTATTCGGCCGGGGACCTCGGGACGGGCGTGATCGCGGTCCTGGGCCCGAAACGGATGCCGTACCGGCGGGTGATCCCGCTTGTTTCACGGGTAGCCGGTCTGATCGGCGAGCTTTTTGCATCCGGGGAAGGGTTTTGATCGTGACTCCGAACTCCAGGCATAACCACAAGAATGACCATCCTGAAGAGCCCGCGAAGGCTTCCGTCCCTCCGGTGCCGGAGACGCCGAAGGCCGCGATCTCCCCGGAAGAGCACGAGGCGCTCAGAAAACGTGTCGAAGAGCTCGAAGGGCTCCGCGAGAAGTTCCTGCACGCCGCGGCGGACTTCGAGAACGCGAAAAAACGCGCGCTCCGCGACAAGGACGAATTCATCAAGTTCAGCATGGAGCGTATCATGCGCGAGATGCTCCCCGTACTCGATAACTTTGGCCGTGCCGTCGAGCATACGACCGCCGGTGAGCTCGCCGAGGCCGATGAGGAAAAACTTCGCCAGAATTTCAAGAACGTCGCCACCGGGATCCAGATGGTCCAGAAACAGCTGACCGATATTCTCCGGAACCACGGTCTCACGCGTCTTGAAACGGTCGGCGAGAAGTTCGATCCGCACCGCCATGAAGCTGTGGCTCGCGTCCAGGAAAAGGGAGAGGAGGACGTCATTGTCGACGAGCTGGAGACCGGGTATATGCTCCACGACCGGCTCCTGCGGGCCGCGAAGGTCCGGGTCCGCACCGCCCCTCCTCCCGAAAAACAGGACGAGATCACCTAAATTCAGTACGGCGTACCGAGTATGGAGTCTCAAAACCGTTTACTCCGTACCCCGTACTCCGTACCCCGTACTCTATGAAACAAAAGCGCGATTACTATGAAGTGTTGGGCGTCAGCCGTGACGTGACGGAGGATGGACTGAAGAAAGCCTACCGGAAGCTCGCCCTCCGGTACCACCCGGACCGCAACCCCAACAGTCAGGAGGCTGAGGAGAAATTCAAGGAGGCGGCCGAGGCCTACGCCGTTCTGAATGATTCCGACAAACGCGCCCGTTACGACCAGTTCGGGCACAGCCTCGGGGGCGGCGGTTTCTCGGGTTTCGAGAACTTCCAGGACTCCTTCGGCGGCTTCAGCGACATCTTCGGCGATCTTTTCGAGGATTTCTTCGGTGGCGGAGGCGGGGGCGGTCGCCGCAGCGGGGCGCGCGGGCGCCGGGGTTCCGATCTCGAATACCCGGTGACGCTCACGCTCGAAGAGGTGCTCTCGGGCAAGGCGATGGAGCTCGAGATCCCGAGGCGCGAGACTTGCACGGAATGCGGCGGGAGTGGCGCGGAAAAAGGTTCAAGGAAGAAGGTTTGCGCCGATTGCGGCGGCCGGGGCGAGGTCAGGATCACGCAGGGATTTTTCTCGATGCGGCGGACCTGCCCGAAGTGTGGCGGCGAAGGGGAATCGATCGAGAAACCTTGCCACGTCTGCCGCGGGGAAGGACGCGTCCGCAAGGTCCGCAAGCTCCAGGTGAATGTTCCGGCCGGGATCGAGGATGGTTCCCGGTTGCGGGTGACGGGGGAAGGCGAGGCCGGCCAGGGTGCGGGCGGCCGCGGAGACCTCTACATCCATGTGACGGTCGAAAAACACAAGGTGTTCGAGCGCCAGGGGCACGACCTCTACGCGGAAACGCTGATCCCTTACACGGTCGCGGTGCTCGGCGGAAAGGCCGATGCCGTGACGCTGACCGGCAAGACGGAGCTCACGATCGAGCCGGGGACGCCTTCGGGAAAGATCGTGAAAGTCCGCCACGAGGGACTGCCGGCGGTCAACATGCCGGATCGGCGCGGGGACCTGTACCTGCGGATCCAGGTCGAAGTGCCTTCGAAACCGTCGAAGGCCGAGCGGGAACTTCTCGAAGCCCTCGCGGCGGAGCGGGGCGACAAGGTCGCGTCGAAGAAAGGCTTCTTTAGCCATTTCAACCGTGTGGGCTGAAACGGTCCGGGAGACAGAAATGGAATATTTTGATCACGAATACCGTGTCATTTACGCCGATACGGACCGGATGGGCGTCACCTACTACGGCCACTACTTCCGTTTCTTCGAGGCGGCGCGCAACGAATATTTCCGGGCGCTCGGCCTGCCCTATACCGAATGCGAGAAAAAGGGACTCTTCCTCCCGGTCGGGGAGGCGCACGCCAAGTATATCGCCCCTTCGACCTACGACGATGAGTTAATCATCCGGACCAGCGTGAGTCACCTTGGCGCGAGCTCGATCAAGTTCCAGTATCAGGTTATCCGGAAAGGGACGGACAAGATCATCACAACCGGTGACACGCTGCACGTGTTCGTCGATAAGACGCTGCGTCCGTGTCGCATCCCGGACGAGATCCGGCAGAAAGTGAAAGTGCATACGCTTTTGAGGAGCAGGAAACCCTGAATGCGGGGATCTGTCCCCGGGAACAAGTCCCAGGTCACGATTTTTGTTATGCTGTACCGGCAATGAGAACGTTTAAAGCGGTGAATAACATGACTGAACCGATCAAGGTAAGTGTTATAGGTGACGGCGGGTGGGGGACGGCGCTTGCGCTTGTGAACCTGCGGCGCGGGAACGAAGTCCTGCTCTGGTCCGTCTTTCCCGATTACGCGAAGACGCTCGAACGCAAACGCGTGAATGAGAGGTTCCTTCCGGGTGTGAGACTGCCGAAGGACCTTCGCATCACCTCGAATCTCAGGGCAGCCGTCGAGTTCGCGAATGTGATTGTTCTCGCGGTCCCGACCCAGCACCTTCGGAGCGTCCTTCTCAGGCTGAAGAAGCTCCCGTATCGCGGAAAGATTCTCGTCAATGTCGCGAAGGGCATCGAGAACGGGACCTGTCTGAGGCCCTCCGAGATCGTCCACAAGGTCCTCGGGAAAGATGTCCGGCTCGTTGTCCTTTCGGGTCCGTCCCACGCCGAAGAAGTCGCGCGCAAGATACCAACCATGCTCGTTGCGGCGTCCGACGATGCGGCCGTGGCGTCTTATGTCCAGGAGCATTTCCAGGACCCGCGCTTTCGTATTTATGTCCAGAAGGACGTGGTGGGCGTGGAGCTCGGCGGCGCGCTCAAGAACGTGATTGCGATCGCCGCGGGTGTTTGCGATGGTCTGAAGTTCGGTGATAACACCAAGGCGGGTCTTATGACGCGCGGGATCTACGAGATCGCCCGGCTCGGCGTGAAGTTTGGCGCGAGCCCGGACACCTTTTTCGGACTTTCGGGGATCGGCGATCTCTTCACGACCTGTGCCTCAAAGCACGGCCGGAACCTTTATGTCGGACGCGAACTCGTCAAGGGGAAGAAGACCGGGGACATCCTCGGGAAAATGGCGATGGTCGCGGAAGGCATCGGGACCTCCCTCAGCGTCCATCAACTTTCCCGCAAGTATCCGGACCTCCAGCTCCCGATCATGACCGAGGTTTACAAGATGTTGTTCGAAGGCAAGTCACCCGCGGATGCCGTTTCGTCCCTGCTTTCCCGCACACCCTACGACGAGTGGAAGGCGTTCGATCTTTCCGCGTTCAGGCGGAAATAAGACCTGATCGTTCCCAAAATAAAAAAACCCGGTGCCGGCCAAAGCCGGTACCGGGTTTTTGTTTTTCGGACCTTTTTATCTGGCGGCCGGGTTCATGCTCATGGACGAACCGATGGATTCCTCGTCGCCCGCGCGCGTCACGCGGGGAAAGATATCATCCCACTTGAGCGTCATGCTGACGGTAAGGCCCTGCGAATAAGTCTTGTAATGCCCGTCCACGGAGGAGTTGAGGAGCGCGGCATTCTCGGCGATGTCATTATTGATCCGGCGTTTGAAATAGAACGAGTTGTAATAGGCGAGGTCGGCGACAAGATATTTGCTGAGCTTGTAGCCGAGACCGAGAGAAAGCACCAGGTGATTGGCATCGGGGATACTTGGTGTGAAATGGGTTTTCGGGACCGGGGTCCAGTAGAACCAGCTTCCGCCGCGGAGCGTCAGCCTGTCCGTGAGCTTGTGGCTTGCCCCGAGCTGTAATCCAAAGCCGTCCCGCCAGTCTTTGTCGGCGCTGCGGACCGCGTTCAGGATCGCATCGTCCAGCGCGTTTCCGGAAGTGTCGTTCACGAAATAGACGCGTTTCATGGTGGACCAGCGGGTCCAGATGAAATCGGCTTCGTAGTGTGTTTTCTTCGTCGGCTGGTACGCGTAGGCCCAAGTCATGCTCATCGGAAGGCTCATCTTCGTATGCACACCGGTCTCAAAATTACGGAGGCCGAGACCGCCGAGAAGTGGTGAGATGTTGGAGTTTTCTACCTTGACCCGGCCTTTCAGGTTCACGACCACGGGACTGCGGAAGTAGTAACCGACACGGTGTTTTTCATTGAATTTATAGAGTGTGCCGAGCTGCCATCCCCAATGGTTGCCGGACGTGTTGATCCTGATCTGTCCGTCAGCTGTATTGACTCCGAGGAAGGGGATCGTGATGAGGTTGTTCGGATAACCCTGGATGCCTCCGAAATCGTAAATCCGGTACCACATCGGGCCGCCGCCGATCGAGAGCTTGTCCGTGAACTTGTAGGCGACGGTCGGTTTTAGCGTGAACATCTTGAGATAGTTCCGCCAGCCCGTGTAATGGGTCGCCGGATCACTGGAATTGTACTTGTTCATGAGCCCGAAGGGGGAGTCACTTCCGATGCCGAAAGCCAGGCGGTCACAGAAGACCCTTCCCGGGTTGATCGTGACATACGCGGTCGGGACATACGCGAGCGTTCCCGAGCTCCGGGTGTCCCCTGTGACGTCATTATCCTTGAACGTCAGCATGCTGATAAAGTTCTGGCTGGCCTGGACCTGGACGCCGGGAAGGTCCACGATGCCGGCGGGATTGTAGGAGATGGCGGCCGGTTCATCCGGTGTCGCTGTCGTGGCGCCGCCAAGGCTCAGCTGTTGGGCGCTGAAGGAGGCGTTCTCGAGGCCTCCTGACCCGACGGCCCAGGCGGAAAAGGGGGACAAAAATGTGATACTGAGAATCGCAAGGACCGCTATGGTCTTTTTCATGAAAGAGGCTCCTCGTTTATGTTTGAGAGTCTGCAACCGGCACCGGATAGTGTATAACGTCATGGTTACTTATCGAACCGGATTCTTCTTTACCTTAGTGAATTTAAATCAATTATTTGGTTTATCGACTATACAAAGCAATCAATAGCTATTTAATGCTATATCGAAGACTTTATTGACTTGCAAATTATCATAAAATGAGTTATATTCCCTGAAGAAAACGGGAGATAGTAGCAAATGTTGATGGAAGAATTGGAAACAAGGCTTTCCAGGATCAAAGACCAGAAGCTCGCCACGGAAGTCCGCCGTTTCCTCCTGAACCTGTCCCTCCTCTTCGATAATCAGCCGCCTGTCCACATCCAGGGCTACATCAACGAGATATTTGATATCCTCGAAGAAAAACATTGCGCAGGAAAGTTCAGCTTCTAGCATTGCCTTTCTCGCCGTTCCATCCCTGATCCTTTTTTAGCGGTTTTTGCTGCCCGGCCCCAAAAATCTATTTATAAGCGATATGAATCGTCTTATGAGATAGAACCAAAAAATTTAAGCTTTAAATCCGTGTACTTTGATCTTTCGCGCGGATATCTTTCTGATCGATGAAGAAAATATCCGACGAACGCCAAAGTGATCGGGATGTGATGATCTTGCCGCGGGTTCAAGCGGAGGCTTCTCTTTCGGGAGTCTTGCCACTTCCTGCGTTCGCGAAGCGTTTCTGCCGCTGCTCGCATCGGCTGTCCATCAGAGTGGTGGCGCTTTGCCTGGTATTCTGTCTTGTTTGGCACCAGACGGTCTGGTGCGATGGTCTTCCGTCGCAGGACTATGATCTCACCGCGGTCCGACCGGTTGTCGCGGCGGCAAATGTTTCATCAACGGCACCGGATGAACCGGTTCTTGCGGATGCCACCACGCAGTTCCTCGCTAATAACGCCGGTCCGCTTTCCGAAAGTCCGGGAACGGACCAGAATATTTATGATGAATCCGGACGGATCGTAACGGAAAAACTTCCGGATGGCAGAATGTTCCGTCATGTCTATGAAGGACAATCGATCCAGTCCGCGATCGATAACGCCGAAGCCGGGACGACCCTTTTCATCCATTCCGGCACTTATCATTACGAACGCGACGCCTTTGGGTGTCCCCAAGGGCTGATTCTGAAAGCCGGGGTGAATTTGCAGGGGGAGAATGCAGATACGACGATCCTTCACGGTGATTATGAAACGGGAATCCAGGGGATTCGCGCGATGGGGAATAACCGGATTGAAGGACTGACAATCTCGGGGATCGGCCCTTACGCGGGGACTCCTTCCGCTGCGATCCGCGTTGAAGGAGACAGGGTTGTGATCCGCCATAACCGGATCGTGGCTAACAAGGATTACGGCATTCATGTCCGGAACGGTTCCGATACGCTGATCGAAATGAATTATTTTTCGATGACGCATGTCGGAGTCCAGCTCCCGAAGGACACGACCGTGATCAGGTACAACACCTTCGTGGCGAACGATATCGCCATAAACGTCCTTTCCGGAGCGAAGAGCCGGATCTGTAATAATATTTTCACGGGAAGCACATTTTCATCGATCTATGAGTTCTCCTGGGCCGCCCACTCCGCCGGTCAGCCAGGCCGCGGATATGCCGTGGTGGAGAACAATACCTTTTGGAAGAATACGGAACGGAGTACCGCTTATGGCAGCGCTACGCCTCCCGCGGCCGCGGCGCAGACAGCCGGAAATCTGAAGGCCGATCCGGTATTCGTGAACGCCGGGACCGGGAATTACAGTATCCGGGCGACCTCCGAGTCTTATGGCCGCGGCGCATTTCTCCCCGAATCGCTGACAGCCGCGCTCGACCGCGCGAGCACGATACCCGCCAAAAGCATTATCCGGAATATCACGGACGGACAAGCCGTCACCGGTTATCAGGTCCTTTACGAAGAAGGTTCCGTCGAAGAATTTTACAATGACGGCCGCCGGGTCCTTGATACGACTCCGCCCGAGATCGAAATACCCGAACAGCCGGTTTACACCCGGGAAAGCTCCTGCGAACTTCGTTACACCGTGGACGGCAAGGATCGGACCCGGAGCTATTCCCTGCAGGAAGGTGAGAACACGGTGGTTCTTTCCGCGACCGATATTTTCGGACGCACTTCGACGAAGACCGTGACGATTTTTCTGGATACGGTGCCGCCGTGGGGGAGTTTACGGATCAACAGGGGGGACGCCGAGACGGATTCGAGGGCCCTGGCTCTTTTTATCGAGGCGCAGGACGATCTTTCCCCGGTTGCCAGCGTCAGGTTTTCACTGGATGACGGGTCCAGCTGGACGGATTGGGAGACTTACGGAGCGAACAAGGTTGTTGAGATCCCCGGGGAAGGAGGAGACGGATTAAAAACGGTTTTGTGCGAGGTCGAGGACCGGGCCGGTAACAGAACGGTTTTTTCCGACAGTATTTTTTACACGACGGCCCCGGTGTTGCCCGTTGTGGTCGTGACGTCTCCGTCTTTGACGGATCAGGAATTCTATACGCTGACTTACACGGTGGACGGAGAGCTTCATAATGAGACCTGGAGACTCCGGCCGGGTCTCAACGAGCTTTTGATCAGCGGCAGCCGGGGAAGCGGTTCGACCTATCTGGCTCATGAAGTGATGCTCCGGAAAAATGCCCCCGAAGTTCCCGAAGTGCCCGGAGTGCCCGTTTTGGGCACGGACCCGATAACCTTAACCACGCAAAACGGCATGGTGCTGAAGTATGCCGGGGATATGCTGACGGCGGTCGAACAGCCTTCGGTTTATACGCTTTACCTTCCGGAATTTGATTCCGGGAACAATCTCGCGGGAGGGCTTCTTGTTTTTCAGAACGGTGACCGGATGCTTTATCAGGGCGGGAAGCCGGTTTGCCTGGAGAAACCGTCGGGGGAGAAGTTGATCTACCACGAGGACGGGACCGTGGCCTATGTTCTCGGCTCCGATTCAAAAAGAACGGATTTCGCCTACCGGTCGGGTGATGGAGGCTCCGTGACCGGGATTTTGAGTTTTGAAGAGAACCTCACCGCCCGCTATGACGATCAGGGAAAACCGCTCTGGATCAAACGTTCGGATGGGACCCAGGTCTATTATGAAGACGGATTTCTCAAAGGTTACAGGAATGCGAACGGTGATTTTTTTCGCTATGAAACAAGTATCAGCCGGGAAGGGCATGATCTTACGGGTTATTTATCGAAGATTATTGCCGTCAGGCCGGCGGGTTTTTCGACCGAAATAGATCCCGGCCTTTTCCTCCAAAACAAGGACGCGTTCCCTGAAGCCTGGGAGACCCTGCAGAATGATCTTCTCGAACGGATCGAATACGACGCGACGGGAAATATCCGGCAGACGGTTTCAGGAAAAGGAGAGATTCTGCGGCTTGCGGATGGCCTGCCCGTCGCCTTGACGGGGCCGGATCACCGGGTTGTTTCGATCGGGAATCAGATATCTCAAAACGGCGACCTTCTTTCGATTTCCTGGGATGACGGAAGCGGTGTGGTTCAGATCTATAACGCGGAGGGCGCGCTGGAGGGCCTGCGGCTAAGCGACGGGACGCTTCTTCGTATCGACGAAAGTTCGCTTGACCGTATCGTGCTCTCGGACGGAACTGTTTTAACGGAGCTTGTCTGGAACGGGACCAGCCTGACGGGTTTCAGGAGGACATCCGCGGACGGGCAGGTAGAGATCTATCGAAACTCCAAAGTGATCGAACGGATCGGGGCGGATGGTGTCCGGACGATCTTCATCGATTATCGGAACAGCCGGGAACCCGAGAGCCTCATCACGGAAGACGGAATGACCTATCGGGTGATCCGCTATCCGAACGGCGAAGGATTGACTGAAAGGCTGACCGAACTTGTAAAGATCGATCTCCCGGGCGGGGGACGGATCGAATTCGAGCAGGGCCGCCCGGTCCGTTATGTTCAATCCAGACAGGTCCGGATCGAGCCCTATGAGGTTCCCGAGCTTCTTCCCGGGAAGCACTTTGTTTCCGTGATCGAACTTCCCAACGCGAGCCTGCGTTCACTGACGGTTGATGAGAATGGGTATATTTTCAGCGGCGAGATCCTTTTTCGTGACGGGACCCAATGCCTGATCGAAAACAATGAGATCGTCAAACAAATTACCGCGTCCGGTCGTTTTCTCGAATTTTCGGACGCGATCGAATTTCAAGAGCCCGGTCCCGCGTCCCCTCCGGAGGCTCTGACGGCCGCCGAAGCCGCTTACCGGCGGTATCTGGTCGAAAAACAGCTCGGATTTTTTTCGGAAGGCAAAGGGCTCCACGCGGGCACCGGACTTCCTCTCGATAATTACCTGCTCGCGGAAGATCAACAGTCGGATTACAGCCAGGCTACGCTTGTGGGTTTCTGGGCCGAGATCCTTGCCGCGATCGCGGCCGGTGATTTTGAAACGCCGCTTGTTTCAAGGAAACAGGCTTTCGAAAAACTGGAAGCCTTGCTGGCGGTCTATCAGGAAGTCCAGCGTCAGGCGGGATGGAACGGTATGGTCGCTTTTTTCAGGATCATTGAAAATGAGCAGCCGGTCCTTGATGAATCCGGGGAGCCAACCGGGGAGGTCATAAAGACTTACCGTTACGAAAACCTTTCCGATCAATACGGTTTTGGAGACACGCTGAACCTTGCCGTCAGCCTTTCGAGTGTGCTCGGGGCCGTAAAAAATCTTTCTCTTGAGCCCGATATGACGGTTCTGCGGGAAAGTATTGTCGCACGGGCTAACGCGATCCTGACAGCCCAGGAAGCGGGATACGCGGCTTTTTATGATTCCGTGAAAAAACGTTTCCGGGGTGCTTACGGACTTAATCCGCAGACCGGGCAATGGGAGTTTGTTAACAATTATTATATAGACCGCCTGTTCAACGAATTTCGCCCGGGCATGGTTTGGCTCGCGGCGAATTACCCCGAGTATCAACCTGCGTTTGACGGACTGGATGTCACAATCCGGCGTTACTTGACGGAAGAAGGCCGGGCAATCGAACTCGCGGCGCCGTTTGACGGAGGGACCTTCCAGATGTTCTGGCCGCTGATCCACGTGGATGAAACCCGGTATCCCGAATTCAATGTCGCGCTCCGGAATTTTCTTTACGTGCAGGCCGAATACGCTTTCGGGACCGGGAATCCCGGCCTTTTGTCGGCGGGCGATAATCCCGGGTACGGATACGAAGGCAAAATCGGTCTTCCCGCGGCCGCCGAAGCGGATGATGTCCGCCATAGCGATATCGGGTCAATTTACGGGACAGCCTCGGCCTTTGGCCTGGCCCCGCATTACACGCTTCAGTTTCTCAAGAATCTGGAAACGAGTTTTCCGGAGATCGTGACGGAAGCGGGTTTTGTGGACGCTCTTTCGATAAGAACCGTTCTTCATACGGATCCCGTCACGGGGGAGATCTTGCCGACCGAAGAGCCTGTTTTTTCGTCGCAGTATTTCGGTGTGGACCAGGCATCATTCATTCTTTCGCTTCTCACGACGAGCCGGGGTTATTTGCGGAGCTATCTGATGGACCGGGGTGTCGCGGAGCGTTTCGACAACCTCTACGGATCGTTCCTGTTGAATCTGAACCCCGCGACGGATTCCGCGCTCCCCATGCCCCCGTTCGGCGAAAACGTCGAAGTGCTTTATGACGGCGGAAGCGTTATGCCCGACGGAAAGATGTCCGGCCTTGTGAAACAGCCGAGCTTTATTCCGAACGTTTTTGATTCCAGATTCGGCGAAGGTCGTGTGTTCAATTATCGCCAGCCGGACGGAACTTTCCACCACAGCGCGATCGAGTTCGGAGAGGGCGGCAGTTTCAGGGAAATGGATATCCAGGAATATCTTTTGTTGACGGGGCATACCGATCTCGGCCGGGCCCTCATGGGAGGTTTTGAGCTCGATGTTTACAACAGGGCGGATTCCCAGGGAGCTTTTTATACGCCTCTGCATGGTTACGCGGCAAGCGAACTGATCCGCGATCCGTTATTGGGGGAAGTCCGCCAGATAGCGTTCCAGTTCCTGGACGCGGAGCATCCTGTGGGGCTTTGGAACAAGTACAGCGCCGCGCCCCTGGACCTGGACCGCTTTGATTTTCTTTCGGTTCCCGTCCGCGTCGGTGACGGCACGCCGGAAAACATACGACTGAAGTTCGAATTCAAGGGGACCGGGAATATTTTTCTGACCGAACCGCTAAAACAGGGATGGCAGTTCATCACGATCCCGGTGGTGCGGCCGCTTGACGGCAGGGCGGAGATGATAACGACGGTCATTCAGTCGGCGAACGGGGAGCCTGTTGCCGGAGAAATTTATATCGGACCGCTTTCCGGCTTCAAGGTCCGGACAACGAACCGGCTGGACTGGGCGATGATGCTCGGTAAAAGCGAACAGGAGATAAGGACATTGATCCGGAACGGGATCGTCACGGAGGCTTTCGGCGGAGGGGTTCGCGATGCCGAGGAAATTCTCGAGAATTTTACGATCGATTCGTCCGGGAAACTTGTAAGCGGCATTCTCCGGCGGGCGGACGGCAGTATTCAGTATTTTGAAAACGGGCTTCTTTCAAAGTGGGTTTTTCGTAACGGCCGGACGGTGCTCTATGAAAAAGGGATTGCGAGTTTCATCATTGATCTCGCGCGGGGGAAGCTGGAAACGGGTCGTTTTTACTACGATCAGGACCTCCGGGGAACGATCCATTCCTTCAATATCCAGGACAATGACCGCCGGAGGATTTTCAATACCGACGGGACGCTCCGGACGATGATTCAGGACGGGAACACGGTTCAGATGGAAGGAGGCCGGATCATTTCGATCACGACCCCTCAGGCCATTCTTACGGGGATTGAGTTCGGAGACGACGGCAACCTGATCCGGGCCCATGCGGTTCTGAACGACGGAAGGGAGATGGATATTGATGAATTCGCGGGTAACCGGGTGAGTGTCGGCGAGGGCATATGGCTTTATTACCGGGGGACCGAGATCACGGCGGTCGAGACCCTCCGGAATGGCCGCACGGATCTTGTTTATCGTTACGACGCGGCCGGCCGCGTTGTCGGGGTTGACGCGGAATTTACGCGGGAAGGCGAGCCCGTTTCCATGCCTCTTTTCGAATATCTCATGCTTCCCGAGAGGGCCGCTGAACGGGCGCAGCTTATATCAAGAACGCTGAATGTGATCGCGATCCCGGGGTCGATCGTCGGGGAGTTCAGTTATCCCGATCACCCCCAGGGCGAAATGATCTATGCCCGGCGGGCCGATATCGGCTATGACTCCCAGGCGTATTTTATGTTTCAATATCAAAGCACGAGCACAAGCCACGTCCTCGGGATGGTTTTTAATCATCAAAACTCTCCGTTCGAGATCTCCGATTACGGATTTTTGTCGGTCACCCTCATGCAGGATCCCTCCATGACATGGAACCAGGATTTTACGTTCAAGATAAAAGGAACGGGCTACAACACTTTATATGCGTTCAGCATGAAAAACCTGGTGCCGGAATACCGGACCTTCTGGTTCCCCATGGCGGGCAAAGCCGGATTGGAAGGCGAGATCACTCTCGAACTTGTGAAGGAAAGCGACGGCGTGGGAAAGGAAGGATGCGTCTATTTCAAGGATGTTTCCTACATGAGCCTGAAAACTTTTGAAGAGCCTCTCTGGGAGGAGCAGGCGGGTATTCGGGCTTCCCGGATCAGGAATCTCAAGATCGAGGCCGAGAACCTTTCTTCGGTCGGCGCGACCATTGCCGCCGGAACACCGCTCACTTTTCCGGGGCTCCTGCCTTATCTGGATATTCCCACGCGGATGATTCACACGGACACGACTGCCGGGGCGAACCGGCTTGTGACCTTCCGGAGATTTGACGGAACCCGGGTTGAACTGAACGGAAGCGAGGTGACCCGCGTGACGCTTCCGAACGGGATCGTCAACGAATATGAATTTTCCGAGAACTCGGCCGAGATCAGTATCGGCGGCCCGGATCATACTTCCCCGGACGGGTCCCCGGCGGTCAGTTACAGCTACGGCGCGCTCCGGAGGATTATCCAGCCGGATGGAAGGCAATATGATCTTTCCTATGAGTTTGACAGCGAAGGAAACGAGATCACCGTTTTCACGGATCCTGTGAGCGGGGAAGTCCGCCGGTTCAGGGGCGGAAAACTTTTAACCTCGGCAGACCCGAACGGGATCGTGACTCACTACCTTTATTCCGATGAGGAGATCATCGGAGCGGAATTGACCTACCGGAACCGTGTTTTGAACAGCACCCGGTATTCTTATGAAGGTGAAGAGACCCGGATCACGGATGAACGCGGGACGGTATGGTTTTATGACGCCGACGGCAAACTGATCAAGCATCTTACCCGGGATGGTTACCTTTATGAATATTCCGATTATTTCCAAACGCTTCCTGACGGAGCGGTTCCCGACCCCGGCGACTATAAGAATGCAGCCTATGCGGAAACAGGTCTTCGGGCTGTCAGTCTGAAGGGGTATCAGGCCCCGGACGGTTCCTGGATCATTTTTGAGGGGGATCAGGGATCCGAAGTTCATCTCGCCTCGGGCGCCACGGCGGTCAATCTTGTGTTTGATGAAGATCAGCGAATCAAAGCCGGGCAGATCCAGTTTTCGAACGGATTGATTCTTGAAATTGAAGATTACGTTCCGGTCCGGGGACGGCTCGCGGAGGGTTCGCTGTTTGAACAGTCTCTGCCTCAAGGGACGTCGCGTGAAATTGTGCAGGATGAGGAGGGCGGGTTCCTCGGGTTTCAATGTAAAGTCGGGGATTACACGATGACTTATAACGCGGCCGGAGAACTTGTCCGTGCCGAGACGGGCGCCGGCGCTTCACATTATTTCACCTACACAAAAGACCCCGGGGGGCGCCCGACCGCGGCGACAGAGACGGCGCTTACCCAGGTCGCCTTTAATGGTGTTCCATTTCCCAAAGAGCTTGAGCTTCTTGCCGGATCGGATCAGAAGATTCTCGATTCCGGAAAAGAGATCGCGCGTCATGAAGGAAGCGGTTTTCTGGTCGGAGTTTACAAGGAATCCCTGAATCAATGGGACGTTTATTCGGGGAGTTTTTCGTCCCAGGCAGACCGGACAGGACTTGAACATTTTCTGTCCGGCGTCAAGGCCGGCGAATCGGTGGCCGCGATAGTTTCCGATCCCTCCTTTTCCGGGGCCGGAGAAGGGATCTTGTCGCTTTTCGAAGGGCTTGGGGCAGGACAGGTGCGACAAGCGGCGTCGGGGAACCGGAAATGGACTTTTTTCGGAAATGAGAGATTAAATGCGGGGGAAGGAAGGGACGCGATGGACCAGGCCTCCTTTTCGACCGTGACGAAAAATGTCATGACTCATTCGATAGATTCCGATTCCCATCCGACTTTTCGGGACGCTCCGATGCTTCTGGATTTTGAAATGTCGGTATCCCGGGCCTACGATTCATTCCTCAAAGAGTACCGGCCGCTCAAACTGGATCGTGACCTTCAGCGAATGACCGTTTATGACGCGAAAAACGAGATGATTTATACACAGCGGCTTGACGGGCTCAGCTCTTTTTACGAGTTCGGTAAAGTGCGGGAGACTTTCGACAGGGAGGGGAACCTTTTGAGCTCCCATGAATACGGTTGCTTGTCCGGGGCCGGAGCCGTGCCGCCTTGCCAAAATCCCGAAGACATGACGCTGTCCGGGATTACGCTCGTCAAGGCACGGCAGGATCTGGAAACCGAGGTGCAGAATGCCGCTGAAAAAATTGCCCAGGCTAGATTTGACGCGCTTTATAAATTGGCCTGGCAGGATGATGTGGCGCGTCTCCAGATCAAGGAAAGCGTGGACGCGGGTGTCGCGGAAATCAACCGTCAGATTTCGAGCCTCGAGTCCCAGCGGTATCGGACCGTCAAGAAATGCCGCAGGTACGTCTTCTGGAAGCATTGTGAGGAACACACCTACGAAGTGCCCGGGGTCCAGAGCGCGATTAACGGACTTGTAAGCCAGCGGGCTGACCTGATCCGGACCGGGGAAGAACAGCTCGCGGCCATCCCCGGGGCTATGGCCGAAAAACAGCTTGAGATAGAACAGGCGACCGCTGAAAAAATAGCGGAGCTTGAGGCGCAAAGGAAAAGCGTCATACTGGATCTTCTCCATCAGGAAATGGAGCCGATCCTCACGGATTTTTACAGGCGAATTCTCGGGCGAGACGCCTCTGAAGAGGAATTTGACGATTGGGTAGATCGTTTTAAGGGAACTGAAGCGATTGATATTTCGGCTCTTGAAACGGAACTTTCCGCGTCTCCGGAACGTGCCGCGCGCGAAGCGGAGAAGGCCTTGATCATTCAGGGGGTCCGGGATTTTCTAAATAACTATCTCGCGTCTTCTGTTGAGGAAAGGGTTTTGATGCTCCAGGAACTTCGCCTGGACGCCCCGGAAGTGATCGATCTCGCTTCAAGCGACGCGGACGCCATACTCGCCTGGCTTGAAAGCCGGGATCTTCACTTTGGCCAGTCCGCTTTTCTCTCCCTGAAAAAGATGCTCGCTTCAAGCGGCGCGGAAGTTTCGATGACGACGCTTGGCAGG